>Ga0209379_10000014_pt1 | contig 393442 bp, 354 predicted proteins | sample tdDd001_FD_187124 | JGI IMG/M metagenome (GOLD analysis project Ga0209379, IMG submission 187124) | Marine sediment microbial communities from the Atlantic coast under amendment with organic carbon and nitrate - tdDd00.1 (SPAdes)... | ecosystem: Environmental > Aquatic > Marine > Coastal >... | reverse complement strand
CGGCACAACATACTCTACCGTGTTCGACGTCGCGCCCACTGGGATCGTCACTGTGACGCCGTTCGATAGCGTCACCTCTAACGGCGTGCCTTCTGGCGCGTTGTCGACTGTCACCGTGTACGTGATGATCTCGCCTTCCTGCGCCGCCGCTTTGTCTGCCTCTACGCTGACGGTCGTTACACTTGAGTTATCTATTATTTCGTGCTTGCTTGATGCTACTTGATTTTCTACAAACCCACTGTTTGTTGTTGCTGTAAGGGAGACGAACTCGCTGCCTTCCTGATAAGGATCGTCAACAACATTTACATAAACAGTAAGTTCGGTGCTACCTGACTCTAAAGTCAAATCTTCAGCAGTTATGCTACGATAGCCACCTTTACCATCTGAGACGAAGATTTGCTCTAGATAATCGACTCCTAGCGTTGCTGAGTCAGATGGCAAAGCAAGGTTCAAGTCAAGTACAACACCCTCAGTCACTGCCTGATCAAGAGAGATTGTAAACACAGCATAGCTGGATTCTCCCTCTGCAACCGGTTCTCCCGCTGTGACTTTCAGCTCAGCCACAGGTAAGACGTTCACGTCAAACCTAATTGTATCTGTACCGCCATTACCATCATCCACGGTAAGAATAAAACTATCGGTACCGTTGTATTCTTCGTTTGGTGTATAAGTCCAATTACCCGCACTATCAACAGTCACTTGACCGTTTTTAGGTTGTTCTGATACTAAATAGGTTAAGTCATCACCATCAACATCGGTGGCCTGAACCTTACCTGAAATTGGATCATCCTCTTTAGTCACAACAGACTCTGAATCGCCTACTGGTACATTGTTCAAGTCAACAAATACTGGAGGATCATTCACAGGAGTAACATCAATATTAACTACCAGCGTGTCAGTGCCGCCGTTGCCATCATCAACGATCACTGTAAAGCTATCTGGGCCGTTGTAGTTTTCATCCGGAGTATATGTCCAAGTGCCGTCTGGGTTTACGACAGCAGTACCATTCGAAGGCGTAGAAGATTGGGAAAAGGTTAGGATATCTTGGGCATTTTGGTCTGTAGCGGTAAGAGTGCCGCTGATTGGCGTGTCTTCGTCCGTAACAACGGCAAGACTTTCACCTAGAGGGTCGTTATTAAGGTCAACGAATACAGGATCGAACAGAGCGAATTGTTCTAATAGGGCCAGGCTCTGTGTTTCTGACAGGCCTAACGACTCAAAGCCGGATGTTTCAAAATTTGTCGACGCAATAGTCTCGGTACCGTCACGCTCAACAGATGTCGAAGCGGTTAGGCTCGATCCACTTTGACCACCAGCGGCAGTCGCAAAGTCTTCACCCAATTCAGTCGGGTCCTGGCCTTCTTCTAACGCAGCGAAGATATCTTCAATTTCTGCCGAGATGTCTTGGTTGTTTCCATTATCACCAACAAGTTGTACTTGTAGTTGTTGCTGTTGGTTATCGGAAAACTCAGGATTGCCCTGAACAATCACCTCGCCCGGATTTGGTAGTTCTCCTTCTGCCAAAACTCGAACATTACCATTTACATCAATAACGATGACCTGGTTCGCTGCTAAATTGCCTACTGCTACGTAAGTACCAAAACCCATATATAAAGCCCTTTATCCTTGACTAAATTCTTTCTTATGCCATTGCCGACAAAAATTTGGCAATGTTAAAAATTCATGCAACTTATAAATTACCATCTTTAATCATCAGTCTAAACCCATTTTTTGTACAAAAAGCCCAACAAACACGACACAAGTTGCAATTCTCAACAATGAGACCCTGAATTAAGATCACATTTTTTAGGCATATCTACCCGAATGACGTTCCATTGAACAATATGCATCTGTTTTTTTAATCACAGTCGAAAATTAACAACTTTGAAACATATAAATCATGTTTTTAATTAGTTTTCTGGCACTAACAGTGTTATTTTATTGGCGCTATCGATGGATAAATCTCACATTCGAGACAACAAAGTTGAGTATTATCCTCAATTACGAGCACTTCGAGGAGAGTCAGAGTGAATTGGAATAAGTTGAAAGTACTAAGTTGCGCGGTTGCACTTAGCTTTCCAGCACACAGTCAAACGTTAGAACAAGCAGTTGCACACACCATTACTACCAACCCTGAGATTAAAGCTTCTTATAACGAGTTCATGAGTAAGTTCTACGACTCAGAAGCATCAACAGGTGCTTACATGCCTAAGTTGGACTTAGACGCAGGTATTGGTTATGAAGCCGTAGATTTAGCATCAGGGACCGAAAACGAGCTAACCCGTAAAGAAGCGACACTAACGCTTACTCAGTTATTATGGGACGGTTCTGCAACACTAAACGACATGGATAGAACGGCTGCAGACGCTGAATCGGTTCGATTCCAATTACTTTCTGACGCACAAGACATCGCTCTTGAAGTGACAAAGATTTATCTCGATGCAACCAAAGCCTATGAAGTATTAGCGCTTTCTGAAAGCAATCTGGCGATACACAAAGAAATCTACCGCGACATCAGCAAACGTGTGGATTCAGGTATCGGTTCTACCGCTGACCTGTCTCAGGTAGAAGCACGTCTGGCGAAAGCACACGGCAACCTACTTGCTGCGCAAAACAACCTATTTGATGTTCATACCCAGTTTAAGCGTATCGTAGGTCAATCTCCGCAAGGTCTTATCTTCCCGCGTGCGGACCAAACAGCCATTCCTTACACAGTTGATGAAGCATTAGAGACCGCATTTAACGCGCATCCTGTGATTAAGATTGCACAAGCGGATGTCGACTCTGCTCGTTTCCAATACGATCAGACAAAAGGGGTTAACTACCCTACGCTGTCAATCGAAGCGAACCAGACTTGGCGTGATGATGCCGGCGGTATCGAAGGTGGCAGCGATGAGTTTTCTGCAATGCTACGTATGCGTTACAATCTGTACAATGGTGGCTCAGATGCAGATCGTTCAGAAAGTGCCGCTTACCAGCTAAACAAAGCCAAAGATTTCCGTGACCGTACCTTCCGTAGTGTTGAAGAAGGCCTACGTCTTTCTTGGAGCGCGCTTGACCTGACAGTTCAACAAAAAGAGTTCCTGGCAGACCACGTAGACTCGGCATCTGACACCGTTATCGCATATGAAAAGCAATACAAACTGGGTAAACGTACCCTACTTGACTTGCTTAACACCGAGAACGAACTGTTTGAAGCGCGTAAAGGTTACCTGGACGCTAAATATGACGAGCAGTACGCGAAGTACCGTGTAATGAATGCGACGGGTAACTTAATGGCTGCGCTACGTGTGGATACCCCTGAAGAGTGGAATAAGAAGGTAGAATACTAAGATGAACAAAACATTACTATCAGCGCTTATTACTGCAACTGTGTTCGCAGCACCACTCAAAGCGGAAGATACATACGAGTACATTGAAACGCCGACTCCAAACCAAATCGACGATTTGCTTGATGAAGATAAAGATGGCGTTATTAACGCGCGTGACCTTTGTCCACAAACCCCAGCTAAAGCTGACATCGACAACGATGGCTGTGGTACTTACATCAAGACTCAAGAAGAGATGAGCCTGCACATTTTGTTTGCGAATGACTCTTCTGAAATCCAGCCAGCATTCCTGGCACAAATTCGCGAGATGTCAGAGTTCCTCGAAGCGTACCCATCTACTTCTATCGAGCTACGTGGCTACGCGAGTAAAGTAGGTAAACCAGAATACAACATGGCGCTTTCTGAACGTCGTGCTCAGTCTGTAGAAGACGCTCTACTAGACAACGGCGTGGCTTCTGATCGCGTGCGTATCGTTGGTTTTGGTGACACCGAGCTTGAAGCGTTCGGCGACGACGAAATCAGTCATGCTAAGAACCGTAAGGTTGTAGCAACAGTTGTCGGTCACAAAGGTAACGTAAAAGAAGAGTGGTCAATTTTCACTAAGATTGAAAAATAACCGCATATTCTAGAATTAAGGGAGCTTTGGCTCCCTTTTTTATTTGGCTTTTGCTAGATGAGTGTTACCCTAGCAGCGATTAAATCTATGAGATATTACCAATGAGCAAATTAACTTCTGATATTCAAGCAAACCTAGAACTGTTCGTTTCAGAAACTCAGCAATCTAAGCTGGTTTGGGGCATGCGTAATGAAGAAGGCTGGCTGTCTTGTGACTCTACTGAATTTGAAAACAGTGAAGTGATGCCATTCTGGTCAAGCAAAGAAGATGCGCAAGCGCACAACGTTGAAGAGTGGGCTGACTTCGAAGTACTTGAAATCCCTCTGGATATCTTCGTTGAAGACTGGTTGCTAACTCTTGCTGAAGATGGTGTTTTGGTTGGTACTAACTGGAATGCTCAACTTGAAGGCAAAGAGATGGAACCTTCAGACCTGGCTAAAATGTACCTGGCTTAATGATTTAAAAAAAGCGTCCCGATGGACGCTTTTTTAATATCTCTTTTAACTATGACTGCTTAGCAACTAGTTCTGCCATCACAGCTTCACGATTGTCTAAATAATCGTTCAAACCAACTTTTCTAAGCTCACAGGATGGGCAGTCACCACATCCGTCACCAATCACGCCATTGTAACAGGTTAAGGTTTTCTCACGCACAAGCTGTAGTGCATCGTATTGATCTGCCAGCGCCCATGTTTCAGCCTTGTTGAGCCACATTAATGGAGTAGCGATCTCTAGTTGATAGTCCATGCCCTGCTCTAGTGCGCTATTCATCGCTTTGACGAAGTCATTACGACAATCAGGGTAACCAGAGAAGTCTGTTTCACACACACCAGTAATCACTGTTTTAGCACCAATCTGGTAAGCGTAAATGCCAGCGAGTGTAAGGAAAAGAATGTTACGCCCAGGGACGAATGAGTTTGGCAGACCATTTTCTTGGAGATCATGAGATACCGGAATATCGTCACGAGTCAACGAGCTTATCGCCAGTTCGTTAAGCAAACTAACGTCCATCACTTTGTGAGCTTTAACACCTAGCTCTTTCGCCAGACTCTGCGCTACTTCAATTTCCAGCTTATGGCGCTGACCATAATCAAAAGTGATCGCGTGTACTTCATCATACTGTTTAAGGGCCTGGACAAGACAAGTAGTAGAGTCCTGACCACCACTGAATACGACAACGGCTTTGTTCATGTTAATTTCCTTTAAGCAATACTGAGGTACTTGTGAGTCTGAATAGACAGGCGCCAGTTGCGTTCTACACAAGTGTCGATACACAATTGAGTCGCGCGAGGCTTTTGACTGATAGGCTGCAGAGCAATGGTCGTTGACTGAGGTACTTCAGCACGCGTTAGTAACTCATCAAGCTGATCGATATCTTTTTGCGTTGCTACCGGATGTTTGATCTCATTCGCTCTGAGCAATGCAGAATCAATCACAGGTAACTTACCTTTCATTGCCACTTTTGGTGACACTGTCACCCACGTATTTTCACTCGCGTCGACTTGATAGGTGCCGCTGGTTTCAATCTGACACTGACAACCAATAGCTTCAAATGCTGCCGTTAAAGGACGCAGGTCATAAATACACGGTTCGCCACCAGTAATCACAATATGACGGGCAGTATAACCCTGTTTTTGATATTCATTAACGATGTCTTGCGCAGAAACACTACACCATGTCGGAGAGTCTTCTTTCTTCGCCAGTATTTCATCAAGTGAGCATTCATCTTGCGGAGTCGCATCCCAGGTTTGCTTCGTATCACACCAAGCACAGCCAACCGGACACTCTTGCAATCTTACAAATACTGAAGGAACGCCGGTAAAGACGCCCTCACCCTGAATGGTTTGGAACATTTCGTTAATTTTGTACAACTTGATCTCAGCCTATCTCATCATCAAAAAACTGCAGGAACGAGACCTTAAAGGACTCCTAGTTGAAGGTCAACTAATTCATAAATTGATCAATTTAATCTCTGCCTTTATGCTGGGCGTTTTTGCAGTTTTTAAGTTCTGTTTTAAGGTAAGTTATGTATAAATTGATTGCTCTCGACATGGATGGCACTTTGCTCACCAGCGATAAGACCATTAGCGAGAGAACGAAACGCGCGATTGCTAGTGCGCGTGAGCAAGGTGTTAAGGTTGTACTGGCATCAGGCCGCCCTATCGACGGTATGCAAGACAAGTTAAACGAGCTTGGCATCGATGGTGATAACGAGTTTGTGGTTTACTTCAATGGTTCGATGGTCAAAGAACTTGGCACCAATAAGGTCATTCATCGTGCTATTATCGATGGAAAACGCGCTAAGCAGGTTGCTGATCTAGCTCAACAGCTAGGCGCCGATTGCCATGCTTTCAGCACTGAGCTTGGTCTTATCACCCCTCGCCTGAACGAATACACTGATATTGAGTCAACCATTAACGGTGTACCAGTGACCGAAATGGACTTTGCTCAGCTGGACGACGACCATCCGATCATCAAAGCAATGATAGTCGCGGCACCTGAACAGCTCAACGAAGTGATTAAGCAGATCCCTCAGTCGTTTCGCGAGACATTTACCATCGTACAGAGCGCGCCATTCTTCCTTGAGTTCCTAAGCCTCGATAGCAACAAGGGTGTCGGTGTCAAAGCAATTGCCGACTATTTAGGCATCACCGCTGAGAATGTGATTTGTATGGGTGACGCTGAAAACGATCATCACATGCTTGAGTATGCAGGGTTAGGCGTAGCGATGGAAAACGCTATGGAGCAAACCAAAGCCATCGCAGATTATATTACAGCAAGTAATAACGACGACGGCGTGGCTAAAGTCATTGAAGAGTTTGTGTTAAACAAGTAATTCAAAATCCACAAAGGCAGCGTTATGCTGCCTTTGCTTTTGTTCGGATAAACAGTGTGAACACGATAAGAAGTAACGGATAACGAAGCGTTTCAACAATCAGCGAGTTCAAGCCACTTGATGAAACAAACGTCGCGCCATAGCTAATCAATAAATAGGTCATCACCATTGCCAGCATAGCAGCAACCGTATGCTTGCTATTGGCTTGATGTTGGTCTTGACTCTGAGTCGCAGCCAGTCCAAATACGGTAATGGTGATCGCCAGCCAGTAAGTGAAGACAGGTATTGGCCAGATTAAAGTAAGCACCGCACAAGCCAGTACCAACATGCCCCAGACCAATTTCGATGACAACAGTGCTAGCGCATTGACTTCAGTGCGACTTTGTAAACGGATCAAATGCCATGCGCACAAGGCTCCTAATAATGCCCCGCTAACGCTATCAATAAAGAAAGCGGAACCGCTATAGAACTTAGCCACTGCCATCCAGCCCACCAGCGCGAGAAAACTCATCGACCAGCGATTGATATAGAGCTTTTTAAGTGCGTCGAGCACTAACACACCAACACAAAGCCAAACTGCCATCGGCAAGCTCGGTAAGCTAAATCCGTAGCTCGGTGTCAGCTCCACTGCTGGCAAGTAGACGTGAGGTCTTGGTAAGGCGAAACCTTGCTGGGCGACCAGACTTAACAAAGAAGTGACTGTGACAGCAAAGAACGCTCGATAGCAGAATACTTTACCAAAACGCCAGTAGAGCAATGGAAACAAGCCTAGCAACAGCAAGGGCTCTGCAAGATAATTTCCAGTAAGCAGCACAAAGTCCAAACTGGCTTGAATCACTTCGGGCGTTTTCAGCAATAAGTGTTGCAGTTGCACCATCCAGTTAAGTTCCAGCTGGTTAAAAAATGGTGCGGCTTCAACTAAATTTCCCACATAAAGCGCGCTTTGATCCGTTGCCATTGGTAAAGCCTCAATCAACCATTGCAACTGTCCTGGAAAGCGGTAAATACTGCCAGGAATCAGCGAAGGATCGACCAACATCGCCGAAGCAATTTCTACCCCGTAATGAGGCGCAAACCAGATTGGTAATTCGTTGCCGTCCAGTACGTTGTTGAACTGAAACGCGACAATCTCAGAATCGGCAACACAATCATAAAAAACGGCTTTATCATCCCGACCGAGTTCATTACCAACCGTCACGACTAGCCCTGTTTCTTCCCAAGCTTCACGCTGGGCTGCAAGCTTAGGATCTTCCCCACTGGCAATAGTCCCGGCAGGTAAAGAGAGTTTCTTGGTAATGATTTCGTTGACCATTACCACCTTATCGCCAGATCGAATGACACATACTGCCCCTCTTAAATCTGAAGACTCGGTAGCTTCAGCCACTGCAGAAAATGAAAACAAGACTGAGATTAAGCATGTGACCGTGCTAACTAGATTTGTATAAAAACTCATGACGTTGGCTTAGTGATTCCCGACTGACTTACGTAACCAATGGATATGATGTTCGAAACCGAACTGTTGATAGAACTCAAGCGCAGAAGCATTAAACTGCCATACTTCAACAAATATTTCTTGTACACCGTACTCAACGAACCGTTGCTCGATTTTATGACAAAGTTGCTTAGCTAACCCTTTGCTGCGAGCCTGTGGAACAATGTACAACTCATCGATGCTGCCCATCTGCACTGGTTTACTTACCGTAGAGATTAACTCGCAAAAGTGACCAGTGATGAAACCTATGATGGTCGCTTGTTCACACACAACAAAAACCAGACACTCGGGATCATCCAGATAATGAGCGATACTCTTCTCTTGCTCTATCTCTTCCGCCGTTTTGAAGTACTTCGGGCACTGATTATGGTGCTCCAGATGAAGCTGAAACATCAACTCATTGAGCTGTTCAAGGTCGTTATCGCATGCAGAACGGATTGATACTGGGTGCATAAATATTTTTGCGTTACAAATAAAGTAATAGTGTGGCGGTTTGGTCAAAAATTTTCAACAAAAAAGCCCCTATCAATTAGGGGCTTGAAGTTCGTCAGCTTGTTTCGACTAAGAATGGAGCGCTTTTTCGATCTCTTCCAGGCTGGTCGGGTCATCAATTGTTGATGGTACTGTGTACTGCTCGCCATCGGCTATCTGGCGAATGGTACGACGTAAAATTTTACCTGAGCGGGTCTTCGGCAGGCGCTCAACCACCAGCGCGTGCTTAAAGCAGGCTACCGCGCCGATTTCGTCACGAACCTTACCAACCAGTTCACCTTCGAGCTGAACATCATCGACCTTAACCCCATCCTTGAGTACTACTAAGCCGAGTGGTAGCTGGCCTTTCAGGTCATCGTGGACACCAACTACCGCACATTCGGCAATCGCTGGGTGACCGCCAACGATCTCTTCCATTTCACCGGTTGAGAGACGGTGGCCCGCAACGTTAATCACGTCATCGATACGGCCCATAATGAACAGGTAGCCCTCTTCATCGAGATAACCACCATCCCCCGATACGTAGTAACCCGGGAACTGGCTAAGATAGCCCGACTCGAAGCGGTCGTGATTACGCCATACGGTAGGTAGACAGCTAGGCGGCAGTGGGCGCTTCAGCGCAACAAAGCCCTGTTGGTTGGCTTCTACTGGCTCACCAAGCTCATTTAGGATCTCAACCTGATAACCTGGAATTGGTTTAGTTGCAGAGCCCGCTTTCACTGGCATAAGCTCAATACCCGTTGGATTACCGGCAATCGCCCAACCGGTTTCTGTCTGCCACCAGTGGTCAATCACTGGCTTATCCGCTTTGCTTTCTACCCACTCCAGAGTTGGTGGGTCTAATCGCTCACCAGCCATAAAGATAGTTTTCAAGCTTGAAAGGTCATATTGGTTAATAAAGTTGCCGTCCGGATCTTCTTTCTTAATCGCACGGAACGCCGTTGGCGCCGAGAACAGTACATCAACTTTATATTCTTCACACACTCGCCAGAAGGCGCCCGGATCCGGAGTACGAACGGGTTTGCCTTCAAACAGGACCGTGGTACAACCGTGAATCAGTGGTGCATAGACAATGTAAGAGTGTCCAACCACCCAGCCGACATCCGATGCAGCCCAGAACACGCCATCCTGAGGAATGTTGTAAATCGAGGTCATTGAGTACTTCATCGCGACCGCATGACCACCATTGTCACGCACAACCCCTTTAGGTTTACCCGTTGTACCAGATGTGTAGAGGATATAGAGCGGATCAGTCGCAAGTACCGGCACACAGGCGTGTGGCAATGCCGATTGATACGCTTGCTGCCAGTCGATATCACGCTCGTTATCCAGTGATGCTTCACATTGTGGTCGTTGCAGTACCACCACTCGCTCTGGCTTCCAGCGACTATCCAAAATCGCTTTATCGACTAATGGTTTGTATGGGATGACTTTGCTGACTTCGATGCCGCATGACGCTGTCATCACCACTTTTGGCTCAGCGTCTTCGAGACGAACCGCCAGCTCGTTAGCAGCAAACCCACCAAAGACCACAGAGTGAATAGCACCCAAACGAGCACATGCCAGCATCGCCATTGCCGCTTCAGGTATCATCGGCATGTAGATAACAACTCGATCGCCCTTCTCAACCCCTTGTTGCGATAGCATACCGGCGATCTTAGCGACTTGATCACGTAGCTCCAGATAGGTATAGCTACGCTTAGTTTCCGTTACCGGCGAATCATAAATCAGCGCGGTTTGTTCGCCACGACCTTGTTCACAGTGGTAATCCAGCGCTAGCCAGGAGGTATTGAGTAATCCATCTGGGAACCAACGTTCAATTCCGTTTTCGTCATTCGCCAACACAGTTTCAGGCGCTTTAAACCAATCGATGTTTTTCGCTTGTTGAGCCCAAAACTCTTGCGGTTGATTAAGTGCCCATTGATATTCTTTTTGATATGCAGACATATTGCTTCCTCCAGTATGTCCTGACATTGCTTGTTAATAGCTAGCTGCTGCTAACTACGCAAAGACATCGGAGGGTACATGCACAAATCCCTCCATTATGATACGAGCACTTCGGCTCATGACCGCTTTATCGACCAACCAACCCTGCTCACTCTGACTCGCTTTAGCGCCGACTTTAAGTGTTCCTGACGGATGACCAAAAGTGACCGACTCTCTTTCTCCGCCACCAGCGGCTCGATTGACGACTGTTCCCGGAACGCAGGCTGCCGATGCAATCGCGACCGCTGCAGTACCCATCATCGCGTGATGGAGCTTACCCATAGAGAGCGCACGTACTAGCAGATCCACTTGCTGTTGTTCGACCGGTTTACCACTAGAGGAAACGTAGCTTTTTGCCTCACCGACAAATGCCACTTTAGGCGTGTGCTGTCTCGACTTAGCCTCTTCAATCGATTCAATCAAGCCCATTTTCAACGCGCCGTAAGCACGTATGGTTTCGAATCGCTGCAACGCAGCTTCATCGTTGTTGATGTCCTGCTGCAATTCACGACCCGTGTAGCCCAAAGCGTGAGCGTCGATAAAGATAGTCGGGATGCCAGCATTAATCATGGTCGCTTCAAAGCTGCCAACCGACGGAACATTAAGTTCGTCTATCACGTTACCTGTTGGAAACATACTCCCTGAGCTATCGCCAGGCTGCATAAAATCGACCTGTATTTCTGCCGCAGGGAATGTCACCCCATCGAGCTCGAAATCACCCAACTCCTGAACCTGACCGTCACAGATAGGCACATGAATCACGATAGTCTTGCCGATATTCGCCTGCCATACCCTGACCACCGCAATACCATTGTCAGGAATACGTGCCGGGTCGACCAGGCCAGCATGAATAGCAAACGGGCCTACCGCAGCCGATAAGTTGCCACAGTTACCGCTCCAGTCGACGAAGGGTTTATCTATTGCCACCTGACCAAACAGGTAGTCAACATCGTGATCCGGTTTATCACTCTTGGAAACAATGACTGTTTTACTGGTACTGGACGTCGCTCCGCCCATACCGTCAATCTGTTTGGCATAAGGATCCGGGCTACCAATCACTCGCATTAACAAGCGATCTCGCGCTTCACCTGCTGTTTGTGCCTGTGGCGGCAAATCGTGCAAGTTAAAGAACACCCCTTTACTGGTTCCACCACGCATATAGGTCGCGGGAACCTTGATCTGATTGAGTTTCATCATTGCCCCCTACTGAGCTAAGAAGTCTTGAGCAAAGCGCTGTAATACACCGCCAGCGTTATAAACATTGACTTCATCAGCCGTATCTAAACGACAGGTGACAGGCACATCGAACTTATCACCATTGGCACGGGTTACGACTAGAGCAAGGTCAGCTCCTGGCTTAATCTCGCCAATCACGTCATACAATTCACTGCCATCAAGTTCGAGAGTTTTACGATCTGTACCCGATTTAAATTGCAGTGGTAACACGCCCATGCCGACTAAGTTAGTACGGTGAATGCGTTCAAAGCCTTCAGCAACAATCGCTTCAACACCAGCCAGGCGAACCCCTTTCGCTGCCCAGTCACGTGATGAACCCTGACCGTAATCTGCACCAGCAACAATAATCAGCGGCTGCTTACGGTTCATGTAGGTCTCGATCGCTTCCCACATGCGTGTCACATTACCTTCTGGTTCAACACGAGCTAGTGAGCCCTGCACAACTTCACCATTATCTTTAACCATTTCATTGAACAGTTTCGGGTTAGCAAATGTTGCTCGCTGCGCAGTTAGGTGGTCACCACGGTGTGTCGCGTAAGAGTTAAAATCCTCTTCCGGAACATCCATTGAAGCAAGGTATTCACCCGCAGCACTGCTTGCCAGAATGGCATTCGATGGTGATAGGTGATCGGTAGTGATGTTGTCGCCAAGCACCGCCAGCGGACGCATTGCCGATAGAGTGCGCTCTCCGGCTAGCGCGCCTTCCCAATAAGGAGGGCGACGGATATAAGTGCTTTTCGCACGCCAGTCGTAAAGTGGATTACTGTTACGCTCGTCGTCATCAAGTTTGAACATCTGGATATAAACCTGATTAAACTGTTCAGGCTTAACGTGCTTACCAACCACTGCATCAATCTCTTCGTCCGTTGGCCATAGATCATTTAGGTAGACTGGATTGCCGTTTTGGTCTGTACCCAGAGCGTCACGTTCAATGTCAAAACGCATGGTTCCCGCCAGAGCATAAGCAACCACTAATGGTGGTGAGGCCAGGAACGCCTGTTTAGCATACGGGTGGATTCGGCCATCAAAGTTGCGGTTACCCGATAGCACTGCCGTAGTGTAAACGTCGCGGTCGATGATCTCTTGTTGAATCTCCGGGTCGAGTGCACCGCTCATACCGTTACAGGTCGTACATGCATAGGCAACAATGCCGAAACCCAGCTTCTCTAGTTCAGGTAACAGACCCGCGTCTTCAAGGTAAAGCTTGGCGACTTTAGAGCCCGGCGCAAATGATGATTTGACCCAGGGTTTGCGCACTAAGCCGAGTTGGTTGGCTTTCTTAGCCACCAATCCAGCCGCGACCACGTTGCGCGGGTTACTGGTGTTAGTACACGACGTAATCGCTGCGATGATCACGGCACCGTCTGGTAACTGACCATCTTCAACCTCTGGCTGCTCTGCTGGTGACATCGCAATTCCACGTTGGGTTAATTCCGATGTTGGCAGTCTGCGATGTGGGTTCGACGGACCCGCCATGTTACGAGTGACCTTAGACAGGTCAAACTCAAGTACTCGCTCATATTGCGCCGTTTCTAAATCATCAGCCCACAAACCAGTCTGCTTAGCGTACTGTTCAACCAGAGCCACTTGTTCGTCATCACGACCAGTTAACTTAAGGTAATTAATGGTCTGCTCGTCGATGTAGAACATGCCCGCCGTTGCACCGTATTCCGGCGTCATATTAGAGATAGTCGCTCGGTCACCGATAGTAAGATCTTTTGCCCCTTCGCCAAAGAACTCCAGATATAACGAGACAACTCGCTCATTACGCAAGAACTCTGTAATCGCTAGTACAATATCGGTCGCGGTAATGCCCGGCTGACGTTTACCAGTCAGTTTTACCCCAACGATATCCGGCAGGCGCATCATAGACGGGCGACCCAGCATGACAGTCTCAGCTTCCAGACCACCTACACCAATCGCGATGACCCCCAGAGCGTCAACATGAGGAGTATGACTGTCAGTTCCGACACAGGTATCAGGATAAGCAATACCCTCTTTCGCCTGCACTACTGGCGACATTTTCTCGAGGTTGATTTGGTGCATAATGCCGTTACCCGCAGGGATCACGCTGACGTTTTCAAACGCAGTTTTACACCACTCGATAAAGTGAAAACGGTCTTCATTACGGCGTTCTTCAACCGCACGGTTTTTCTCAAAAGCGTCAGGGTCAAAACCCGCATGCTCGACGGCGAGTGAGTGGTCAACAATCAGCTGAGTTTCCACCACAGGGTTAACCTTGGCAGGATCACCACCCTGTTTCGCAATTGCGTCACGTAGACCAGCCAAATCGACCAGTGCCGTTTGACCAAGAATGTCATGACACACTACACGAGCCGGATACCAGGGAAAATCATGGTCACGCTTGCGTTGAACGATTTGTTGCAGGCTTTGAGTGAGCATATCTGGGTCACAACGACGAACCAGTTGCTCGGCAAGAACACGTGAAGTGTAAGGCAGTTTTTCGTAAGCCCCTTCAGACAGGGCATTGACAGCTTCTCGGGCATCAAAATAGTCAAGATGAGTTCCCGGAAGCGATTTGCGGTATTGAGTATTAACAGTCATAGCAGCTTCCATTCAGGTAAATCGTTATTATTGGCTCCCCCGCTATCGAGGGAGCACTGATGAGGGGTTACCTGTTTTCGATTGGTACCCAATCCTGATGATCCGGACCTGTGTAATCAGCACTTGGACGAATGATGCGGTTATTGGCGCGCTGCTCATATACGTGTGCAGCCCAACCCGTCAGACGACTCATTACAAAAATTGGCGTAAACAGTTTGGTCGGAATATCCATGAAGTGGTATGCCGACGCATGGAAGAAATCCGCGTTACAGAACAGACCTTTTTCGCGTTTCATTACCGACTCAACACGCTCAGATACTGCGTACAGGTGAGTATCTCCCACTGCGTTCGATAGCTCTTCTGACCAGCGCTTGATCAAGGCGTTGCGTGGGTCACTCTCACGGTAGATTGCGTGGCCAAAGCCCATGATTTTGTCTTTGTTAGCCAACATTTGCATAATGTTAGCTTCCGCTTCTTCTGGCGTTTGCCAGTTCTCAATCATCTCCATCGCTGCTTCATTTGCACCGCCATGCAAAGGACCACGTAGCGTGCCGATTGCGGCAGTAATACATGAGTGAAGATCCGACAGAGTTGAAGCACAAACGCGTGCAGCAAACGTCGAAGCATTAAACTCATGCTCTGCATAAAGAATCAGGGAACAGTGCATCACTTTTTTGTGCATGTCAGTCGGTGCTTTGTCGGTTAGCATCTTAAGGAAGTAACCGCCGATACAGGTTTCAGACTGATCCTCAGTATCGATACGCACACCGTCATGGCTAAAGCGGTACCAGTAACAGATGATGGCAGGGAACAGCGCTAACATACGCTCTGTAGCATCAACCTGTTGGTCGAAACTCATTTCTTGCTCCAGGTTACCCAATACAGAGCAACCCGTACGCATTACATCCATTGGGTGAGCAGACGCCGGGATTAGCTCTAGTGCTTGCTTAAGTTCAGCAGGCAGGCCACGTAAACTAATAAGACGCGTTTTGTATTCATCCAGTTCAGCCTGCGTTGGTAAGTGACCACGTAACAGTAAGTGAGCAACTTCTTCAAACTGTGCATTATTTGCCAGGTCGGTAATATCGTAACCGCGATACGTTAGACCTGTTCCCGTTTTGCCGACAGTGCATAAAGCAGTGCTACCTGCGCTTTGACCACGAAGGCCTGCGCCACCTAACTCTGCAGTTTTTTTCGATGATTGAGACATTTTGAACTCCTTTTCCGTCTGGTACTGCTCTCTTTAGCGGAGCGTTTTGATACCAGACGATTTCACGTTATTGGATTAATTCCGAATTCGTTTTCCTGGGCTTCCGTTCGACTATTTCCCTTCTGAAAACAGCTGATCCAGCTTGTCTTCGTAGTCGTGGTATTTCAGATGAGCATACAGCTCTTTACGAGTCTGCATTGACTCAGTTAGCGCTTCCTGATTTCCAACCTCTAACAGATGCTTGTAGACAGTTTCAGCCGCCTTGTTCATGGCACGGAATGCACTCAGTGGGTACAGCACCATATCTACGCGCGACTTAGCCAGCTCTTCACAACCATAGAGCGGTGTCTGACCAAACTCAGTAATGTTAGCCAGGATCGGTACGTGCTTACCTGTTGCCTGTTCGAGCGCTTGTGAGAACTGAACATATTGCTCTAGCTTGTTCATTGCTTCCGGGAAGATCATATCTGCCCCCGCTTCAACACATGCAATCGCTCGCTCAATAGCACTATCAATACCTTCAACAGCCAGTGCATCAGTACGTGCCATCACAACAAAGCTTTCGTCATTACGTGCATCAACGGCAGCTTTGACGCGATCAACCATCTCTTGTTGGCTAACAATCGCTTTGTTCGGTCGGTGACCACAACGCTTCTGAGCGACCTGATCTTCCATATGTACGGCGCCCGCGCCTGCTTTTTCCATTGCTTTGATGGTACGGGCAATATTGAATGCGCCCCCAAAACCAGTGTCGATATCAACCAGTAATGGTAAGTCACAGGCGTTAGTGATTCGCTCAACATCAACCAGTACATCATTTAACGTGGTAATACCTAGATCCGGTAAACCATAAGAGGCATTGGCAATGCCGCCACCAGAAAGATAGATAGCCTGATGGCCGAGGTTCTTCGCCATCATGGCGCAATAAGGATTGATGGTTCCGACAATTTGAAGTGGGTTATTTTGCTCGACGGCAAGTCTGAACTTGGCCCCTTGAGATAAACTCATGACTGTTTCCTCTAGTCCCTTAGGATTTGTTGTTCAATCAGTGTGCGGCTTCCGGAAATGTGACGTCTCATTAGCATTTCTGCTAACTCTTCATCGCGATTACGGATCGCCTGTAAAATGTATTTATGCTCGTCTAACGCCTCTACCGGACGAGACTGAGCTCGTGGCGACTGATAACGATACATGCGCAATAAGTGATACAGCTCGTCACACAGCAAAGAGATAAGCTTGCTATTGCGACTGGCTAAAATAATTCGGTAGTGGAAATCGAAGTCGCCATGCTGATGAAAATAAGATGCACCTTCGACTTCATCGATATGATTTGAATGTGTCGACAACACAGCTTCAAGACCTGCCAATTCTTCGGCAGTGATATGTCGGGCTGCTAATCGAGCCGCCATACCTTCTAACGCTTCACGTACAGAATAGAGTTCAATCAGTTTTTCTGGAGAAAAGGTAATAACGCGTGCGCCGACATGGGGAATACGCTCAATTAACCCTAAACCTTCGAGACGCATAATCGCTTCGCGTAGTGGGCCTCGGCTAACTTGATAGTTCTTGGCCAGCTCAGGTTCAGATATCTTACTGCCAGGTGCAATTTCACCACTTACAATCGCTTCAACCAAAGACTCTGTCAGCGTCTCAGACTTAGTATTTTCTTTCTCGGCTACGCCTTCTTTACGACGAGATTTCAGTTCTAGGTTCATATCCGATTTACTCACGCTCAAGACAGCAAACTGTCTACAATTTGTTGTTACATTTTTAAAATAGACCATTATATTGTCGACAATCAAGTGGATTGTCGACAATTTAGACTAAGGTATAACGGTTTTATTAGTGCAGAACATTGGATAGAGACAAACAGAAGAAAACAGGATGTGACGTGGGGCGACATTATTGCAATGATATCAATGACTCACAGCCATTATGCGATTAGTATCCTAACTACATTCTTTAAAGCAGCAATGATAGAGGCTTATGCGCAACGGCAAGGTTCACACTATTCTCACTGGACTGGCAACAGTTACTCTGGCTGGTTGTTCTATGTTCTCTCCAGCGGAGCGGGATCCCTATTACCCTCAGTTACGCGACACTACCTACTCTAGCGAAGACATTACTGTGATTGAGTCGGACAATGTTCTCAAAGCAGCAATTAAGCATAATGAGTTTGTGCTAGTCGAAGAGAAACAGACAGTTAATCAAGCAATTGAGCTCGTCTTTGCAGAAGCTATCGATAACCGCGCAGTCTCGGTAGAAGATTTACGCAGCGAGCAGTTTCACCGCGCTTTAGAAGAAGTGATCAAGCAGTTCACTTGTGAGCTTTACGCCAGTAAACAGCCAGCAGATTCTATTCAGCTATGCCCGCAACAAAACCAGATTGTCGACAATGCGCTTGATTACCTCCCTTTCGAACAGGGGCTACGTTTCGCTCATCGCATCAGCACGATTAAACAGGATCATAACGATACACTCCAGCTAGAAATGTTTCTTAAAAGCACTCATGAACGCCCGTTGGAGTCGCTGTGGGGCGCTGTTCATGAGTTAGGTAAATTCAAAGGTAGCCGACTTGCTCCAGAGCAGTTGGTTCTGACCATAAACCTAAAGGCATACAAAAAATCGCCAAGTGACCACACTTGGAAATATATGTACCCAGAGCCGCTGGTATTTTTCGTGGTACTCCCTTCAGTTGAGCACCTGATTCAACGTCCTAATGAAATTGAAAGTATGGATTTTGCTTACCGTACAGCCAAACTACTGGTTGTGGATAGTAGATAGCACTTTCGGTTATTGAAGCAGCGTCACAAAAACGCCTCACGCCAGCCTAAACTCTATATTTTAGACAAATGGAGTAAACTCCCTAAGCTACTAGGTCTGATGCAGACAAGGCTGGCTACAAACTATTCAAAAACACACCTATCCTAGCAGCAAATGTTGGACAGTACACGCCCAGAAAAACCGTCAATCCGTTTAATTTCAATCAGATAGAGAAACCAAAACATAAGCACGCGAACAGGTTCAAGCCGATCAAATGCACGATATTGCAGCCGCAGTCACTTTGTGTGATAAGTAATCAAACGGTAACAACAAACACTTAATTAGCTATATTTAGGTTAAATTTGGCTATTGGATTCAAATAAAAATGTATTATGCTTTTCTGATACATAAATTAAACCAATAGTTCTAATAAATTGGTTGTATTGCATTTAATTGCGAGGCTTGCATGCAGGTAAAAATTCTAAAACGTCTCATCAAAGACAAAATGTTTGGTAAAACCAAAAACACTGCACTCGATGTGCAGGTCGCACAGATGGCCGATGCACGAATGGGTGCCATGTACATGTTAGCGAGTACCGAGATATCTAAAGTATCCACTTTTTCCAACGCTCACTTTTTCGATAACTTTGTAATTGGTTCAGAACCTCTCAGTGATTTTAAAACTGCAGCCAATAGTCTGCTTGATAAGACAAACGCCATCAATAAACTGCAAAAAACCAAGGCGGGTAAAAAAGTCGTTGGTGCCGCTAAAGTCGTTGGTGATGCTGCTTCGGCTGTGATTACTAAAGTAAAACAGGCAATTTCAGACTTCTTCAGAATGTTGATGAACAAGGCTCGAAGTGTCTACGGTGAGCTGCTATTCGGTGTTGAGTATGTTGCTGACATGACCACATGGTTGATTGGTGAGTTTGCTGGCAACTTCTCAAGCTTCATTCCAGGTTGGGGCTATGTTCAAAGCGCATCAGACATCTATTCTGGCGTCAAACAAGCCGTATGTAAGTCGAAGGACTTAGTCGGTCAGATTTATGCCGGACGCGGTGTCGAGTTATTGGGTGGTCACCCAAGCATTATCGCCAATGCGCTGGCTCGCCACTCAGCAACGGGTGCACTAGGTGGCATCAAAAATGCGGCAGTAGGTATTACAAAAATCGGTTTAGAAGCCGCAGGTGATGCGTTTGCTGGAGTTGGTACTCTGGTAAGTGTATTAACTGGTTTGTTTGAACGAATCGTTAAGCTAGTCGATTATGTCATTCAGCGCACTCTGGTTGGCAGAGTTCTGAAGCGAGCTAAGAAAGAGTGGGATAACCGTAACGCCAATGGTAGCCTGGTTCAAAACCACAAAATGTTCTCTGAATGGTTCCAGGGAGCGGTAATTACGACTCCGATTATCGCCGCACTGGTGATGGGTAGTGGCTTTGTCGCCCACCCCTATAAGTTTGCCCAGCTCTTGACCCCTAAACTTGAGGTCGTCTCCCAAGGCGAGTTTGATAAAGCCGTGGTCTATATCGATAAGCTCAAATCTTTGTCGAGTAAGTACGTTCAGGAATACACCGATAGCTATAGCGTCGACTTCACCAGTTCCGATGGCATCGTTACCGCGCGTCTTAATGAATTAAAGAATGGTAAAGGTATTCTGGATGGTCATGAGTTCGTTGTTAAAAAGACCTCTCCATAACAACCTGAAACAAAGCCAGAACGACTGTTCTGGCTTTTTGCTAACCGTAACAGCAATGAAATCTCATCCAGTAGTGTTTACACACTCTTTTGCGTATTCAGATAACTCAACTGTTACGTAACCGTTAAAATCTGGCAAATTTAATTTATTTAACAAAAATTTCCTGCTACGTTTTAATACATTATTGATACATACCACAACCCATTGTTTCGAAAAACAATTGTGTCGAAACTCAGTAGTTAGTTTAAAGGACGTGTTATGGCTGAAAAATATTCGGCATCTGCAAGCCCGATATCCGCCAAAGATTACAAAGGCCAAGAACATACCATCAGCCAGTTTTCCGTGACTCAGTCTCTGTCACAATCGTTTTCAATCAGTGCAACGCTAATTTCCAGCAACTTTGATGCTCAGAGCCAGTTAGGCCAGCTGCTTACTGTGAATCGATATTCCAACCTTGCGGGTAGCTCAACCTTGTCGCGCTCATATAACGGCATTGTGACGCGGATTGAAAATCAGGGCATGGATAGCAATCTTCAGTATGCGGTTTATCAAGTCACCTTAAAGCCGTGGTTAGAGTTACTTAAGCACACTCACGCTTTTCGTGTGTATCAGAATCAGTCAACCAAAGATATTGTTAGCGACATCTTCGACAATGCTGGTTTTAAAGGCTGTTACAAGATCGCCAAGATGCCGTCGACCAAGCGTGAATACTGTTTGCAATACAACGAATCGGATTTCGACTTCGTCACTCGTTTGCTGGCAGAAGAAGGGGTTCATTACTACTTTACTCACTCAGCAACGGAACACACTCTAGTACTTCAAGACGCTCAATCACCTTTTGATAAGGCAGACAATGCCAAATTCGACATGGCTGAAACACCGTCAGGATCGCTGCCGTTGCTCGACACCTGGGCACCGGCTTTAGCATTTCATGGTTCTAGCATCGAGTTAACGGCTTACGATTACACCCAAACAAAATTCGTCACCAGTAAGGCGCAAAAGAGTAATCATTCGATTGCCAACAACACCAAACTGACCAATCGCCATTACCCTCCTTTAGGTGTTTCCGGAGATAAAACCGATCTGGCGAGTAATCTGGCTAAGCGACGAATTGAGCACCTTGAACAAAACTATCAGACCATTGAAGCAACAGCGAAGCACGATCTGTTCGACATCGCCACCTGGTTCTCACTCTCAAGCCATTTAGACAAGTCTCAGCTTGACGATTACTCGATTATTGCAGTTACGACCAATTACTCATCGGACGTAACTTGTCATTCAACGATTACCGCCGTGCCAAAAGCGACCTCCTACTATCCGACCCCGATCCAGAAGCAACGGGTCCATGGAATGCAGAGTGCAACGGTTGCAGGCTCTACCGCTGGTGAGATTAACCAGGATGACCAAGGGCGGGTCAGAATCCAGTTCCAATGGGACACTGAAGCGAGCGGTGATAAGACCAGTTGCTATGTGCGTGTCGCCCAGATGATGGCAGGCAGTGGCTATGGTGCGCAGTTCGTACCACGTACTGGTCAGGAAGTGCTGGTGTCATTTATCGATGGCGACCCAGACCAGCCAATCATTACTGGCAGTGTCTACAACAGTAAGAATGCTCCGCCATACAAAGAAGCAAACTCGACTAAGAGTGGTATCAAAACAAAACTGTCTGGACAGTCAAACGAGCTCTATTTCGATGATAAGAAAGATAACGAGCTAATCTATATGCATGCGGCCAAAGACATCACTCAGGAAGTTGAAAACAATCACACTGAGACGGTGAAGGGCGAGCTGACACAGAAAGTCACCAAACAGATGGCGATTTCCACCGAGGATAACTACAGCCTTACAGTGACTAAAGCGTTATCGGAAAAAGCTAAAACCATCACCATTGAAGCCGATGACAGCATCGACTTAAAGGTAGGTTCAAGCAAGATATCTATCTCTTCTTCATCCATCTCGATTGAGGCAAGCAATATCGACATAAAAGCGAGCAGCGCACTCAATCTAGAAGGCACCAACGTCACCAGTAAAGCAACTTCTGCCAACAAGATCTCCGGTGCAACCACGGCTTTACAAGCAACAAGCTCAAACTCGATCAAAGGTATGAGCGTTGCAATTAAAGCAGATACCACGTTATCCGCAGAAGGTTCACTGAGCGCCGAATTCAAATCAGGCCTTAAAGCAACATTTGATGGTGGCGTGATGGGCGAAGTAAAAGGTGCGATTGTTAAGGTTAACTAATGAATTATAAAAAAATCCCTTACCAGACCTGTGGCCAGATTTTACCAAGGTTTAAAGCTTCTGAAGAAGCACAACAGTTGTTGGATCCAGAAATGAGCGTTGCACAAGCGATTGAAGCTTTGCAAACGGAGGAGTTGTTTAATGACCTTACTCAATTTCTGGCTCACGCCTTACCTGTTCGTGAGGCGATTTGGTGGGCAAGCCTGTGCGTTCAACAACGTCAGGATATCTGGAGCCCTACTCAGCTTCAGTGTATTCAAACTGCCCAGCAATGGGTCCAGTCGCCAGCGGAGGAGCTGCGTCGCAAGGCCGAACTGCTCTCTAACCGCCTTGAACTCAACTGCGGACCGTCATGGCTATCACAAGCGGTATTCTGGAATGGCTCCGGTAGTATTGTCGCACCCGACCTCCCTGCGGTGCTGCCTGACCCATTCCTCTATGCCAAAGCCGTTGCCGGAGCAATTAACCACGCCGCTGCTCTACCCGCTTGGAATGAGTCGCAAGCCTACTATACTCAATCAGTAGCTTATGCTATTGATATCGCTGGTGGTGGAAACGGAGGAAAAGGATGACATTAGCCGCTCGACTAACAGACATGCACGTCTGCCCTATGCAGACCCCTGCTGTTCCACCAATACCTCATGTTGGTGGCCCCATTAGTGGCCCTGGCGTTCCCACTGTCCTGATAGGCAATATGCCAGCGGCGACTATGGGTGACATGTGTGTCTGTGTTGGACCACCGGATTCGATCATTAAAGGCAGTGCAACGGTAATGATTATGAACAAACCTGCTGCAAGAATGGGCGATACAACTGCACATGGTGGCACAATAGTATTAGGTATGCCCACAGTTCTTATAGGTGGATAAAACCATCATCCAAACAAGGATTTACTAAAAAGTAACCGTGCTCCGTCCAATTTTCTAGACGCAGGTCACTTTTTTACGGAAATAATGAAAATGGACGAGCCTTTTGCAAAAATAAGCCTAGACTATCAATTGTAGGAATCGCCCCACATATTACTAATTTTTCAGGCGTTTACATTTACCAAATTGATACAAAATAATAACGGAAGTCGTATGGTAGAAATCGATCGTTTATTAACACCCATTTCTGAAGAGTCTCCAACAGGTGCTTACCTTAAACTTGATCGTTCTGCATACCGCGGCCTGCGTAACAACTACAACGCAGCCCAATCTTCTTTTCGCCAGTTAATCGAAACGCCTGACGCATCAAGCGATGAAGCACTGCTTGATGCTAACCAAACTAACTGGCAGCAGTTGCGCGAAAGCACATTCGATGCTCTGACCCAATCTACCAAAGATATTGAGTTGTTGGGCTGGTTTATTTCAAGTCAACTGTTCACAGCTCAGCCATATCACAATCTGGCCGACTCAACTAAAGTACTAACTGGATTTATCGAGCAGTTCTGGACGGAGTTGCACCCAACCCTGCCAGAGAACAAAATCAAAAGTGATGACGAACAAGGTAAAGCAAAAGAGCTGGCCGAGTTTCGAATTAAACCTCTTTTGCAGTTAGTCGGTGAAAGCAACGACTCTACTGCCCTGTTCATGCCACTGCAATTGATTGGGCTGATTGAAGAGATCACGTTTGGTGATTACCTTCGTGCCGAGCGCTCTGGATCTCTGGCTGAACTGAAACAGAAAGCTCAGCAGTTATTTTCAAGTAAAGTCGAACAAACCGTGATGCTGCTAGCCGAAAGCTACCAGAACTTTAGTCAGGCGGAGCTAGCTATCGCACAGCAATGCCAGCAAGTGGGCGTAACACCCATTAGTTTCCGCTTTGTTAAAGCCAATATCGCAGACTCAATTAACGCGATTCGCTATCTAACTGGAGACAAGTTTGCTCTATGGCCGCTGGATGAAAATCTTCAACCGCGCCAGGAAGACGTTGCCGAGCCAACGCCTGCAGTATCAGAACCAGCGACAGTCAGCGAAGCTGTGGTTGAAAGTGCCCCAGCGGCACCCACAGAAAGCCAGGTAGCTGCACCCGCAACTTCAACTGTCGCCCCGGTGGCGGCACCTCAAGTTCAAGCCGCAGCCCCAGTCGCTCAAACGCTCTCTTTAGGTCAGGTAGCAAGTCGTGATCAGGCGTTCCAGCAGATAAGAGAAATTTCCGAGTTTTTCAAACAGACAGAGCCACATAGCCCAATCTCTTTCTTGCTTGAACGTGCCATCCGCTGGGGATACATGAGCCTTCCCGAATTAATCGAAGAGATGACTGGCGGTAACAGTGGCGTAGTACAACACATAAACCAATTAACTGGGATGGACAACCTTAATCAAGTCGATCTCAGTAATAAAGCGACACAGCAAACTGCTGTCGCGAATAATAATGCAATCACTAACAACGACACGCAATTAACTAAAGAACCGGCTCCTTCTGTTGAGGTTACTCAACCGGAAGCAGTCAACACAACAAAACCAACACAAACTGAAGCGACGTCCGCTCAGTCGTCAGGTGGCCTGACTGACTTTGAGTGGTAACGAAATGCTGATCAGCAAAGGAGAATAAAATGGCTTCTATTTTCATGAGAATAGACGGTACAAAACCTAAAGGTGCTGCAACTGTAGAGAAGATTGGTGGTAAAGATGGTTTCTTCGCTATCGACACTATCACTTGGAACGCTGTACGTGGTGTAGGTATTGATGTCGGTAACGCTAACAACGCAGACCAAGGTATGGTTGCACTAGGTGAAGTAAACGTGACTCGTGGCTGTGACGGTGCAACGCCTCACCTAACGACTTTCCTATACGCTCCAGGTGGCGAAGGTAAAACCGTTGAGATCGTGATGACTAAGCCAAACCGTGAAGGTTCAGGTGCCGATCCTTACCTAATCCTGACGCTAAAAGCAGCGCGTATGTCTAGCTACAACATGGCAGCGTCTGACGGTTCACTACCGAACGAATCTTTCAGCCTGACTTACACAGAAATTTCTAAGGCTTACTACATCGAAGGCGAAGGCGGTAAGATCGAGAAAGGTCCTGAAGTAGGCTTTGACGCTACAGCGGCTAAAGTGACATCGACTGCATCTTAATTGAATAAGGAGATCCATTGTGGCACTTAATTCCCAACACAAACGCGTAAGTAAAAACCGCGTAAGTATCACTTACGATGTGGAAACTAATGGCGCTGTAGAAACCAAAGAACTCCCATTTGTTGTTGGGGTGATTGGTGACTACTCGGGTCATAAGCAGGACAAAGAAGACGTTGAAGAGCGTACGTTCTACAACGTCGATAAAGACAACTTTGACAATGTAATGAAACGCATTGGTCCAGAGTTAAGCCTGAAAGTTGATAACGTGCTAGCGGATGACGATAGCCAGTTTGAAGCTAGCCTCAAGTTCAACTCAATGAAAGACTTCGAACCAGAAGCGATCGTTGAGCAAGTTGAGCCTCTTAAGAAGCTTGTAGAAACGCGTAACCAGTTAAAGGTTCTGCTTTCTAAAGCGGATCGCTCACGCGATCTGGAAAAGCTACTTAAAGAAGTACTGCAAAGTGCGGACACAATTAACGCACTTTCAGATGAACTAGGTATCAACAAAGAAGGAGGCGAATAATGAGCACTGAAGCTGAAAATCAAGGCCAACCAGAAGCAGCAGAAGGCGCGCTGAGTTTTCTAGACCGAGCGATTGAAGCGACAACGCAAACGCCTGCAGATACGACTAAAGAGCTTTTCTCTGTATTAGCGGAGCAAGCTCTATCAGGCACGGTTACTTGGGATAAAAACTTAACCAAGACAATCGAAAACGCTATTTCTGAAATCGACAAAAAGCTTTCAAAGCAGCTTTCTGAAGTAATGCAGCAAGATGACTTCCAGAAACTGGAAGGTTCATGGCGTGGTGTTCAGAAGCTGGTTAAAGAGAGTGAACTAGGCCGTGATCTTAAGATCAAAATGGTTGATTTCACTCAGGAAGAGCTGCTTGAGCAATTTGAAGATGCTCCTGCAATCGACCGTAGCCCACTGTTCAACGCTGTTTACCAAGGTGAATTTGGTACTGCAGGTGGTGAACCTTACGGCACATTTATCGGTGATTACGAGTTCAGTGCTAAAGATGAAGACGTTGCTCTTCTTCGCTACATGGGCGAAGTAGCAGCAGCATGTCATGCACCATTTGTTGCAGCCGCTAACGCGCAAATGTTTGAGTTCAACGACTTCACTACATTCGACGAAGGTAAGCCAGTAGCCGCTGGTTTCGATTCTCCAGCTTATGCGGCTTGGAATGCTTTCCGTGAAAGTGATGATGCTCGTTACGTAACACTTACTCTTCCACGTACTATGGCTCGTCTGCCATACGGTGCGAAAGGTCTGGGCACTAATCTGTTCAACTACGAAGAGTTAGGCACCGACATGGATGGCAATCCAAACCCAGCAAGCAACGACGAGCTGGTTTGGTCAAATGCTGCTTACGACCTTGGTCTGAAAATGACTCAGGCATACACAGCGTCGGGCTGGTGTACGGCGATTCGTGGTCTGGATAACGGTGGTAAAGTAGAGAACCTACCTAACCTAACCTACAAAACTGAAGCTGGTGACCTTGTTCAGCAATGTCCAACGGAAGTTAACCTGACTGACGAACGTGAGAAAGAGCTAAGTGATCTTGGTTTCCTACCATTAGTTCACTACAAAAACTCTAACTACGGCGTGTTTATTGGTGGTCAAACGACTCAAAAACCAAAAACATTCACTGACCCAGATGCAACAGCAAACGCGGCAATCTCTGCTCGTCTGCCGTACATCATGGCAAGTGGCCGTATCGCTCACTACCTGAAAGTTATGGGCCGTGACAAACTAGGTTCAAACCTGGAAGCTCCGGACATTCAACGTGAACTGCAGCTGTGGATTGATCAATACACCAACGCTGGTGCAATTGGTAACGAACAGCGTGCTAAGACTCCACTGGCTGAGTCTCGCATTGAAGTTGTAGAGCAACCGGGCCGTCCAGGTTCATACTCTGCAGTCGCGCACCTGCGTCCTTGGCTACAACTTGAAGAGTTGACTACGTCAGTTCGAATGGTTGCTAAGATTCCAGGCTAAATCGAAATAAGGCCGGTTTTTCCGGCCTTATTTTTCCCCTCACTGTTTATTCTCAGGACATTATGAATTTGAACTTCGATTCACAATGGCAACAGAATTTTGCCGGTTTAGACACCACAGACAACGACTTTTTGAAAGAGTCGCTCTCTCTGCTGTCTGAAATCGCACCTCAGGCACTCAACAGCAAAGCCAGTCTGATTTCATTCGTTTCCCAGATGATCCACCAGCTCGACGATGGCATATCCAAACAGCTGGATGAGATTCTTCATCACGACGACTTTGAGACCTTACACGGCAGCTGGCTTGGGCTAGAAGGTCTGGCTACCCTACCCGTCAACAAGCAGAGAACCAAACTCAAGTTGCTTGATATGGATTGGAGCGAAGTCTCCAGCGACGTCAACCAGGCTTACACCATCAAGGGTAGCGAGTTATACAACAAGATCGGCAATAAAGAGCTCAATACACTCGGCGGTCATCCGTTTGGCTGCATGATATTTAGTCACAAAGTTTCTCTCGATATGGACTTCGATGCCGACTACGACGATCTATTCACCCTAGAGCTACTCAGCAAACTTGGTGAAGTAACACTGTGCCCTATGCTGTTTTCACCGGATAAGCAGTTTTTCGTCGAGTCGAGCGCTGACTGGCTTTCCGACACCAATCGAATCGAAAAGATTCTCTCAGGCGGCGACTATCAACCCTGGCAGGATTTACGCAGTAAAGTCTCTTCCAAGTTTCTTGGTTTGGTTATGCCTTCGATTCGTATGCGTAGCCGCTACCAAAATGCCAAGGTCGGGTTTATCTATAACGAAGCAGGTCAAGGCCTGTGGGGCAACGCAGCCTTCGCTTTTGCGGCGACCATCATGCGCGAACACCACAGAGTTAACTGGTTCGGATTCCTCAAATCACGTTGGAATGATAAAGCTCAGGGTGCGTTAGTTAATGTAGAGCAATCAGCCAGCCGTTTCTTGTCCAGACCAGAAACTGACGTGGTTCTGTTTGGTCAGATTTCTAGCTTTTACGCTCAGAACGGTTTTATCCCCCTGACTAAAAGCGCGTTGAGTGACAAGTTCTATTTCAACGGCAATAACTCTATCTGGCAGAGCGGCGAGACGGATAATGAAAAAGTGCTGACTCAGATTCAAACTAGCCTGATGTCATGCCGAATTGCCCATTACCTTAAAGTTCAGGTTCGAGAGATGATTGGTAGCTTTAATACCGCTGCGGAGTGTGAACTCTTTTTGACCCACTGGATCGAAAAGTTTTCCAGCAACGTAGCCTTTGCCAATGAAGAGACTCTGTCAAAGTACCCACTTAGCTTTGCCAAAATCAATGTCACCGAGTCCACCCATCAAACTGGCAGTTTCGCCTGTACGTTACGCATGGTTCCTCAATACCAATACGACCATTTTAGTGGCGAGGTCGTGCTGACTACAGAACTTGATGAGGTGGCGTAATGAGCTTCTGGCAAACATTTGTTCAACCTCACGATGCGTCAGGTCCTCACGACGAAATCGAAGATATTAAATACCACCTGACCAAACTACTTGAGTCTGAAGCGTCACTGTTCAATATAGATGATCGCTTCACTGAGCTGCAACGTTCAAATTTTCGCTTTGGTATTGAAGATGTTCAGCTACTAAGTGCAAGCCTCGACCAGACACAACTGGCGCTGCGTTTAGAGAGCTATATAAAGCATTTCGAACCTCGCCTAAGCCAGGTCATGGTTGAGCTCGGCGAACGAAAAGAGAGTGAAAATGCTATCGCCTTCAACATCGTTGCCAAAGCAAAAACTACCCAAGGAGAAACAGAGTTGGTGTTTGACTCTAAGATTTCACTCAATGATCTGAAAGCGTCTATGTCGGAGGATAACTATGAGTGATCCTTTACTAAGATACTTCGAGCAAGAACTGACGCTGGTTCGTCGTGCCCTTGGTCAATTTGGTCAGCAACACCCGAGTCATGCTGATCGACTTAATATCCATCAGGGACAAATTGAAGACCCTAGTCTTGCTCGACTGCTAGACGGCGTAGCCCTGCTCAACGCAACAGTAGAGAAAAAACTCTCAGACCAATTGCCTCAAGTGGTTGAAGGCTTGCTGGGTGTACTTTACCCGAGCTACATTCAAACCGTACCTAGCGTCGCTTATTTGCAACTGGATGAAGACGCAGATTGCGCAGAATCGGTCACCCTGCCAAAGGGTTCGCAGTTTACTGCCCAGGCTCAGGGACAAAGCTGCACTTTTGCCACGGTTGATCAAATTACTACGGCACCATTTAAGCTTATCGATACGACCGCATCGAGCGCGCCATTTAAGTTCAACCGACCGAAAGGAACCGAACTTACCACTGCAGTCATTCAGTTAACTCTGTCGACCTTAGATCCTGATCGCCCATTCTCCTCACTTAACTGTGAAGATCTGGACTTCTTCGTTCAGGGTTTTGAGAACAATGCTGACTCATTAGTCGAGTTGCTATTGGCCGAGACCCGCGCAATATCAATTTCTGATGCCGAGTGTGAACAACATGTCGTCCTAACTCCGGAGAAGCTCAAAACACGTATCAGCGATAACCAGTTCCAGTTTTTGCCACAAAAAGGCAATCAGTTTTCCGGTTATCAGCTAATCAGTGAGTTTTTCTTCTTTAAAGAGAAGCGTCAGTTCTTCCGTTTGAAAGGTTTTGGCGAAGCAATCAAACAGTTTGATACCTCAAAGGTTGTACTTAACCTGTTTATGCACAGTCTGCCGACCGAATTTATGCGCCTGTTCGATAATCAGGTGTTCAAACTGAATATCATTCCTGCACTCAATCTGTTCGAGCAAACCGGCGAACCGACCGCTTACGACCAACGCAGTCTTAGTGTGCCGATCAATGCTGATGCGCACAGTGACAACGACATTGAAATCGTTGAAGTGCGCGAAGTATTTGAAATCACGTCGCAGGGTGAGAAACCACTGATTCCACTGTTTAAAGATAGCTACCGCTCAGATAAAAATGCCGACCACTGGCAGTGCAGCCGTGACAGCAACAACGAGTTTCGCCTGACGGTCAGCCTCAACAATCAACAGGATATGGAGTTTAATAAACTCTATGGCACACGCCTGCTGTGCACTAACGGTAAGCGTGCCTGCGCAGTTCAGGGTGAGTTTGAGTGCTTAGAGAGTATTGATCTACCGGGTGAGTTCAGCCCAATCTATCCACCATCAGCGCCAATTGCCCGTGAACAGGATCCTCATCTTCACTGGCAGTTTATCGCTTTGCTTAATGCAAATTTTGTCTCACTCCTGCACGCTCAGCACCCGGAAGAGGCACTGAAGAACATGTTACGTCTTTGCAGTCGAAGTCAGATTTCTGCAGATGAGATTCAGACCATACGCGACGTTACCATTCGCTCGCAGGTCTCCGCGCTACGAATTCTTGGTAAGAACGTTTTTTCTCCGGGTACTGAAATCGAAATTACGTTGGATACCCAGACTGGTTTCCTTGCATTTAGTGATGTTCTTAACCGCTTCTTCCAGCAGTTCTGTAGCTTCGACCGCTATATTCAACTCTCTATTCGTGTCTACGGCCGTGATGGGTTTGTTAAACGCTACCCTAAAATTCACGGCAGTCAGCGCGCGATGTAACTGGATGTGATGACGATGAATGTAGTAGCAGACCTAGCTCGCAACACCGAAAAGTACGACTTTGCCCAGGCGATGCGATTGTTGGCACGCTTTATCGCAGACTCACCACAACGTATCGACTTAGTGCTCAAAGCAGAAGCGATGCCTACTGGTGACGCCAGTGAGATTCAGTATTTTTCGCTAAAGAACAACCGCGCCAAACTAAGACTGGCGAAACAGGCACTGTCCGGTGTTAAAGGTGTTATCCCCTACTACATCTATGAAGAGTTACTGGCTGCTCTGCACGATGACGATCACGCACTGAAAGATTTCCTTGATGTGTTCAACCAACGCTACTTCGAACTTGTTGCCCAACTAGAAACTCAGCCTTGGTTACTGGTTCAGAACGAGCTCTACCCTGATAAGACTCGACTGCTTAATCAACTCGCAGCCCTTGAACAACAGCATGGTCACTTCTTTCAATACGCTTTTCTGCTTGGCCAGAGTGCTCGTAGTCTGGACGCCCTTGAACAGATGCTCAATGACTACTTTCCATTTTCTATCGAGGTCGCGACCAAGCACCACGAGCGCCGACAACTCCCGGTTGATTCGTTAACACGACTTGGTACCAACCCTGAATTCAATAGCCGTGCTGGACAAGGCTTTTTGCTAGGTAAAACCTGCTTAACCCACTTCAATCACCTAGTGGTATCAATTAAACCTTCGAATGAGCAGCAACTGTGGGACATTCAGAACGATTCTCAGCTGGCGGATTGCATGCGCGATCTTATCCAGCACTATCTGCGTGATAACACTCCGGTTTCAATCTATCTCAAAGTGAAGCGGGAATACCTTTCACGCCCTAAACTTTCTAGTAACAGCAACCTTGCGGCCAAACTGGGAGAAGTAGACTGTCTCGCTCCAGAACGAAAACCGCAGCAATTGATTAGTATTTTGCTCAAATAAAGGAAACAGCCCGTAGCTTCGCTGTTTGATGCTCCGAAATACAAAGGAACACTGTATGACACAAGTAACATTGACAAACTTAGTCGCAAAACTTTCTCCCGACTTAAAACAGGCTTTGGAAGTCTCCGCAGGCGCGGCCATGAATCAGGGCGTTCCGTCAATTGAAACTGAACACTGGCTGCTACAACTGATTTCTCAACAGGATGCCAATCTTAGCAACCTGATCCAGTCGCAAAAACTGTCCCAAGACAGCATCGTCAATGAGCTTTCTGGCAAGATTGCCCGCCTGCCTAAAGGTAATGAGGGACAGCCAACACTGAGCCACGGACTGACTGAACTCGTGAAAGATGCATGGATGATTGCATCGGTCAATTACGGTCACGGTGAGGTGATCAGCTTGCACCTGATTCAGGCGCTTTTACAACAGAACGTGTTGGGTGTTAATACCCTGCAACTAGAGAGCCTACAGTCTGTTTCTCTTGAATCGCTTCAGGGTCTAATTAATAAAACTGCGGTTGCACGCAGCAAAACCTCAGTTGCACAAGGTGGCGGTGCAGAAGGTCAACCGACTGCCAATGATGCGTTAAGTAAATACACCATCAACCTCACTCAACAAGCGATTGATGGCAACATTGACCCAATCTCAGGTCGTAATGCGGAAGTACGTAAAGCGATCGATATTCTATGTCGTAAGCGTCAGAACAACCCGATCATGGTGGGTGAACCAGGCGTTGGTAAGACTGCCGTGGTTGAAGGTCTGGCACTTCGTATCGCAGCAGACGAAGTACCGGGTGCCCTACAGGGCGTCCAGATTCACTCTCTTGATCTAGGTTTGCTCCAGGCTGGCGCTAGTGTCAAAGGTGAATTTGAAAACCGTCTTAAAGATGTCATTAACGAAGTTAAAAACAGTGAAGTGCCAATCATCGTCTTTATTGATGAAGCGCATACCCTTATTGGTGCAGGCGGCGCTGCTGGTCAAAATGACGCTGCAAACCTACTTAAACCTGCACTGGCGCGTGGTGAGTTTAAAACTATCGCCGCAACGACCTGGGCAGAATATAAGAAGTACTTTGAGAAAGATCCTGCTCTGACTCGCCGTTTCCAAGTGGTCTCTATCGAAGAGCCGAACGCTGAAGACGCCAAGCAGATGTTGCGCGGCGTTGCAGCATCGCTACAGAAACACCACGGCGCATTTATTGCCGAATCGGCAATCGACGCCGCGGTTCACCTTTCTATCCGTTATCTACCAAGTCGTCAGCTTCCGGACAAAGCAATCAGCCTACTTGATACAGCAAGCGCACGCATTGCTCTAACCCAAGGTGCTAAACCTGAAGTTATCGAGTCACTTGAGCAGACCATTCGTTACCAAAAGAACGAGAAAGCTGCACTTGAGAAAGAGAATGCTCTATTCGGTATTGCTGAACAAGAGATTGCAGAAATCACTAGCGAGATTGAAGCAAATGAAACTCAGCTGACTGAGCTTAATACGCGCTGGCAAGAAGAGATCAAGCTGGTTGATCAAATCAAAGCGCTACAAGAAGAAATCAGTGCCGCACAGGGCGAAGAGAGTGCAGATCTGTCGAAGCAGAAAACGCTCAATGACACGATTGATAGCCTGACTGAACTTCAGGGTGAGCAACCACTGGTTAACGCTATGGTTGATGACAACACGATCGCACAGGTTATCGCTAACTGGACTGGCATTCCTGTCGGAAACATGATGAGCGACGAGATTGCTCGCCTGCTGTCACTTGAAGAAGAGCTTGATAAGCGTGTTATCGGTCAGGATGTTGCGAAACAAGAACTGGCCAAAGCAATTCGTATCTCTCGTGCAGGTCTGACCGATAGCCGTAAACCTATTGGTGTGTTCCTGATGTGTGGTCCAAGTGGTGTAGGTAAAACCGAGACCGCCATGGCACTTGCGGAGCAACTTTACGGTGGTAGCAACGATATGACCATCATCAACATGACCGAGTTTAAAGAGGAGCATAAGATTTCTATGCTGCTTGGCTCCCCTGCGGGCTATGTCGGTTTTGGTGAAGGTGGTGTTCTGACAGAAGCTATTCGTCGTAACCCATACTCAGTCCTGCTGTTGGACGAAATGGAAAAAGCCCACCCAGGTGTGCATGACCTCTTCTATCAGATTTTCGACAAGGGTCATATCAAAGACAGTGAAGGTCGCACCGTCGACTTTAAGAACACCATTATCATCATGACCTCCAACGCTGCGGATCAGGCGATTTGTGATGCCTGTGAAAACAGTGAACAACGCATGAGTAATGAAGAGCTGCTTGAAAGTATCCGCCCTGATCTTCAGCACTACTTCAAACCCGCATTCTTAGGCCGTACCACAATTGTGCCGTACTACCCGCTTAACGATGAGGAACTGGCTAAGATCACTGAGATTTCTCTTAACCGTATTAAGAAGAAACTGGCTGGGCAATATCAGGCAAGCTTCACTTGGGATAAAGGTTTTGTTGATTTCGTAGTAAACAAAAACACCGACCCAACGACGGGTGGCCGTGCTGTTGAGCAGATCATTAACCGCTCACTGATGCCAAAACTGGCCGAAGAGTGTATCAGTCGTCTCAGCCAACAACAGCCGATCACACAGGTTTCGGTTGTAGCAGCAAGTAACCCTAGTGGTTTTGAGTTAACTATTCAGTAATAAGTAAGGTCAAGGAAAGTAGTAAATGAGCAGTACCCAACTCAATAATAGTCGTACGTTTTTCTCTTTGAGAGTCAAACTTGTGTTGGCGATCTTTGCCGTTTTGCTATTTTCCAATGGCCTTAATAGCACACTCAACTACCTAAACTTTGAAAAGCGCCTGACGCAAACCAGTGATTCGACCTATCTGGTCGTTCTCAATGAGACCGACCACGATATTAAGCAGGCGATCAGCCTGGGTTTGCCTCTGGCGTCTATTTCTAACATTCAGTCTCTGCTAGAGCGAAGACTGGCACTGGTCGACGGTATCAGCCGCATGCAAGTAGTGGATCGTCAAGGAAAGGTTCTCTACTCTGCTGGCAGCAAAGGTGAGTCAGAGCGTTTAATTAGCGCCGACATTACCAACACCTTTAATGTCAAAGAAGGTTCGTTACAGCTTTACTATTCAACTCAGTATTTGGATGGCATCAAGATGACACTGTTGCAGCAACAGTTGTTGGATACTCTGATGTGGGTACTCATCGCGTGCGGTGTCGGCTATTTTGCACTTTATGCAGGGTTAGATTTCCTGCTTAAAAAACTGAAAAACATCTCTACCGCTCTTGCTCAGGCGGACTTGGATGACAAACAGTTGATCGAGCAAGCCAATGAGCTTTTCTTTACTAAGAGCGCTAGGAACGCCTGGCAGCGCTTCCGTGATAAGTACTTTCCACTGCTGATCATCAGTCTGGTTATTCTGTTAACTGTCACCTCGAACCTTGGCAGTTCTTACCAGGCACTGGATAAGTTCTCAGCCACTTACGAAACCCAGCTGGAACAGAAATCCGTTGTAATTGGCGACACACTTAGCAGTATGATCCAGCGTCTGCTTGATCAGGGCATTCCACTCAACCGACTTAACGGCCTTGAGCAGGAGTTCGCCAGCTATACAGACCAACATAAAGAACTGCTTTCTATCCAGCTACTACAGAGTGACCAGACTCTGTATCAGTTCCCAAATCGGATGTGGCATGACGCTCAGTCGTCAACACTCACTATGCCAATTGGCTCAACCAATGACATCGCATTGCAGATGACAACGGACACCAGCATCATCCCGCAAATGATTGAAGACAGCTTGATGGATATGCTCACGGTGCTGATCGCATCTGGATTAGTCGTCATCGAAATCATCTTGTTCGTCTGTAACTTTATGATTATTAAGCCATGGCATCAGATCAAACGCCTACTTAGCGACTCTAAAATTGGCGCGAGCTTGTGGCTGGCACACATCTCAGCAAAAGACGAGCTCGGCCGTGTTACCGACTCTATCAACGCTATTATCCAGCGCCAACATGCCGATAAGGCGCTCAAGGTACAGAACCTGCAAGATTACCGTTTTATTCGTTTACCCCTATTTATGTTGGTGTTCGCCGAAGCCGCTTCTTTGGCATTTTTCCCCAACTTCGTTGCCAGCTTAGAGCGCTCCCAACAATGGATTCCGGAAAGCCTGGTCACCAGTTTACCTATCTCACTGTTTATGTTCTGCTGGGCAATCTCACTGCCATTTGCTGGTTACTGGTCGGATAAAGTCGGCCGCAGAACTTCCCTGATTGTCGGTGGTATCATTACCAGTAGTGGCCTGGCAGCAACAGCATTGTGTAACAACCTTGAGCTATTGCTCCTCGTCAGAGCTTACACTGCAGTAGGCTACGGCATTGTATTTATTTCAGCTCAGGGTTACATCACAGACACAACTAACACCAAAAACCGCACCAAAGGTATGTCGACCTTCTTGTCGGCGTTTTTCTCTGGTTCCCTTTGCGGCGCTTCCATTGGTGGGATTCTGGCTGACAAGCTTGGTTACGGCGCCACTTTCTTGCTCGCGTCAGTATTGGCAATGGTCAGTGTCCTGTTTGTGATGAGCTTTTTCGTTCGTGGCGGTTCCAATGCGCACAGCAAGCCCGTTCGTCTTAACGACTTTAAGACGCTGCTCGGTAATAAGTATTTCTCACTGATCACTTTCTTCAGTGCTATTCCTGCCAAGATAGTGTTAACCGGATTCCTCTACTACATCTGCCCTGTTTACTTGCAATACTTAGGTGAAAGTAGTGCCGTGTCTGGCCGAGTAATGATGAGCTACGGTATTGCCATTATCCTTATCTCTCCATTGAGCGCATTCTTGGTTGATCGCTGGGATAACAAAATCCGCTTTATCGTTTTTGGCGGTATTCTTTCAGCATTAGCCTTGATCAATATTGTCCTGCTACCAGGAACAATGGGCCTGCTGCTGATCGTGGTTATGATTGGTATCGCTCACGGTATCAGTGTTTCGCCACAGATTCCTTTGGTGATGGATCTGCTTGCGAGTGATGGTATCGACAAGGGTAAAACCATTGGTATTTTCCGCTTAACAGAGCGCATCGGTAACATCGCGGGCCCAATGTTGGCGGGCTTATGTCTGAGCTTATTTGGCTTTGAGGAGACAATCATTTTGTTCGGCATCACCCTGCTGCTTAGCTCTACGGTATTAACCCTGTTCTACGCATTTTTCACTAAGCGTGACCGCCAGCTACTGGAGGTAGCCAAATGAGAACTGCACTGTTAATTATCACCCTGCTAGCAGCATCGTTTACCGCCATTAGTCAGGCTTACGCACAGCAACCAAAACAGGTAGTCATGTTATTATGGCGTGGTGTTACTGACTCTGAAAAAGGCTTTATGGAATACCTGTCCAGCCAGCGTAATGTCAGTTACACCCTATTGGATGCGAAGCGAGACAAACAGACCCTCGCCGAATATGTCAATCGCATTGATCAGTACAATGCTGATCTGGTTTACACATTTGGTACTACGACTACCCTTGCCTTGCTGGGTACTGAGGACAAGCCGACTGCCTTCAGACAACGCAACCGAACGCCTGTCGTATTCAGTATCGTCACAGACCCTGTCGGCTCTAAGATTATTTCTGATGCCACAGAATCACCACGAAATTTTACTGGCGTCAGTCATATCGTTCCCCATCAGGTTCAGTTCAACGCTATCCAGAAACTGCCTGATATCAATACCATGGGTGTGATTTTCAATCCGTTAGAAAACAATGCGGTAATTACGGCGAAAAAGATTCAACGACTATCCGCAGAGTTTGATATCGACGTCTACCTATATCCGTTGAAAACTAAACAAGGCAAGCCGGATCCGGACTCTCTGCCAGCCGTTATCGAGGCGATGAAACAAGACAAGGTACAGCTCGCTTATTTGCCACCTGACTCTTATATCATCAGTCAGGGAGAGGCCATTGTAGAAAGTTTGCACAATCAAGGCATTGCGACCTTTTCAGCGACTGAAACTCCGATTCGCAAACATAACGCGCTCTTTGGTATAGTTAGCCGTTATTATAACGTTGGCGAATTTGTCGGACACAAAGCGGAACAAATTCTGAGCAATAACAGTTCAGCTCAGAACCTTCCTATCGAACCGTTGAGTCAATACTCATATATCGTTAACGTTAAAGCAGCACGGACACTGGATTACTATCCCCCCGTTTCAATTTTAAAGATTTCCGAGTTAATTGGAGGGAATGAATGGCCAGAATAATGCCGAGTATTACTTTCTGCCTGCTAACAATGATGAGCCTGGTTGCCAGTTCGGCTACCTGGGCGCAAGCGAGTGTCGGTCCAGCAAGATTGATGCTGACCACTCAGGACTGGCCACCATACCAAGAGTATAAGTTTGGCCAGATGCAGGGAATCGCACTGGATAAGGTTAAGTGCGTATTAGGCAAAATGGGCCAGCCATACCAACTGACCATGACTACGTGGTCAGATGCTCAGTTGCGTGTTCATAGCGGTGCTCAGCACGGTTTCTTCGTCGCGACACAAACGGCAGAACGCGATGACTACGCGACTTTATCTGCACCAGTCGCTCATCAAAAGCTGATGTGGTATTTCGGCCCTGGTGTTGAGCCGAAAATTGATGAATTGTCAAAAGTTAACCTTAAATTCTCTGCCAAATTTGGGTCGAACAAGTGGTTTTGGCTAAAACGTAATGGCTTCAATGTAGTCAAACAGCCACGAGATGCTAAAGTATTACTAAAGCTTTTAAAACAAAGGGAAATTGATGTTGCACTGGAGGATGAACTGGTGTTTGACGGTGAGCTAAAAGAAGCTGGCCTGCCAAATGATTTCTTCCAGGATCAAATTCACGAAACCAAACCTATGGGTGTGTATTTTTCAAATCGATTCCTAAACAAGTACTCCGGTTTCTTAGCTGCATTTAATGCTGCTGTTTCTAAATGTGAGAGGTAACTAGTGGCCGTCAGTGTTCATTTGATTTCTGTACCCACTGAAGAGGTTGTCACCTCAAGAGTTGTGTATCTTCCTGAGTCAGGAGGCACTTTTGGTCGTGCTCCTGCCTGTGATATCTGTTTACCAGACCAAAGCAAACGTATTTCCCGTTCACACGGTGAAGTACGCCTTACTGATCGCGGTTATGTCATCATTAACCGTGGCCAGAATCAGGCTCAACTTAACGATAAGCCAATGAATAAAGACAAAGAGTATCCACTCAATGACGGCGATATCGTTAAGGTCGAGAACTACACCATGTTGGTCTCTACGCTGGTGTCTTCTAACAGCGAAGGTGCCGCTGAGCCTATTGACGATGTGTTTGCTCAGCCCTTTGAGCTCAATCTCAATGACGACGAAACTGAATTTCTTGAGCAAAGCGAGGCTCCTGTCGCAAAGCCGGCGAGCAGCGCATTTTCACACAAGAACGTTCTGAGCGACGACCCTTTTGCCTCTGATCCATTTGAAGATCTTGATAGTGATGAAGTCGCGCAACACGTAGAGATTGACGAAGTGGAACAGCCACAGGTCTTCAGCCCAAAGAGTGAGTTGCAATATCTGCCCGTTGATGCGCCACAGAACACTCAGCTAGAAGCATCTATTGAGAAGCTGCTGACCATCAGCGAGAAGAATCAGCAGTACTTGCAAAACCCTATGATGCAGCATGAAGCGCTGTTTGATGCGTTAGAAAAGACGGTTGACCAGTTCCTTAATGAGTTCGCCCCAACTGAGCTGGAAACCCAGTTTAGCGAGTACATTTCAGGCGGCTTGTTTAGCAACAAAGAGAAGAAGTACTGGAATATCTATCGTAAACACTTCAAACATCGTCAGCAGAACGGCGACTTCCGTCGTCAGTTTAAAGCCCTGTTTATGGAGAATATGCAGAAACAGAGAGAGGAAAACGGATGACAAAGTGGTATTTGGCAGCCGCCCTCTTTCTCGCTGGATGTTCTTCAGACCCGGTGCCCGTTGTTTCTCAATATAGTTTGTCGATTAAAACCGACGAAGCAATGAACCCATCTGATTCAAACCCAGCCAACCCAGTGGTGGTTCGTTTGTATCAGTTAACCGACGTGCAGATGTTTAAGCAACTGCCGTTTATCGATCTCTACAATAACGATGTTCAGTTGTTGAGCGCCAATCTGGTTTCAAAGCAGATACTGCCGGTAATCTTACCTAACAGTGACTCACAACAGACATTGGACATCAATAAAACCACTCAATACGTCGCAGTTTTAGTGGAGTTCGTTGATTACCAAAATAGTGAAGCCAAAGCCTTTTCGACTTTGCCAGTAGAGGAAGATCAATTCCTACAGCTTCACATTCAAGGGGCAAAAGCCTCATTAAATATTGTCACTCCAGAGTCGAGCTGGTGGCAGGTATTTTAGTCAGTTAATAGGGAATTTTCGTGGACGCGTTTAAAAAAGTAGTATGGCAAGAAGGCATGTTTATTGCCCCACAACATTTTCAGCAACAAGATCGCTACGTTCAAAACTATGTACGTCAAAATGTAGAGACGCTGGCTGGATTTGCTCCCTTTTATGGAGTAACCGAACTGACGATTAATCACGAGTTGCTTAAAATTGGCAAGCTCTCTATCGCCAGCAGTGCTGGTGTGTTCCCAGACGGCACACACTTTGAAATGATGCATGAAGTGGCGCGCGACATCACTCAAGGTAGCATTGAAACTGTGGTCTATCTTGCTCTGCCGATTTCATTGCAAGGTAACAACGATTATGGTCAGGAAGCCTCTGATCAGGGTCGCTACCTGAGTCGCTCAATTAATGTCTTCGACACTTCAACCTCTGAAAATGCCAGTGTTGAAGTCGATGTGGCTCACCTCAACATCTCTATCAAGCTAGAAGGCGAAGATACCTCTGGTTTCACTCTGGTGCCAGTAGCCAAGATCCTCGAATGTACCGAATCTGGTGAAGTGATTCTCGACCGCGCATTTATTCCGGCGTGTCTTCACTATGGCGCTTCTCAACTGCTGCTGGAACGCCTGAAAGAGATCCACGCTCTGACAGCTAACCGTGCTACCAGCCTGCTACAGCGGATTCAGGCAGGCCAAGGTCAGAAGAGCCCGCAGTCAATGATGCAGGACTACCTGTGGTTACAAACTCTCAACAGTTGGCTTCCGTGGTTCGATTTGACCATTACTAACCCTAAGATTCAGACCCATCAACTGTATGGTGAGTTACGCAAGTTCGAAGCTCAGGTGATGGCGTTAACGCCAGCAATTCCAGAGCCTTGCCAACCATTGCAACATCATAAGCTGTATGAGAGCTTTAACCCGCTGTTCTCATCATTACGTAACATGCTGACTCTGGTTCAGCAGGATTCTGTACTTGAGTTCTCATGGGATAACTCTCTGTTTGAAAAACGTCGCTTGCTGCGTACCCTGATTAAAGATACCGCCAGTGTCAGCAACCGACGCTTTGTACTATCGGTCAAATCAAACATCAGCAGTGCCGAACTGAACGAGCTGTTCCCTGTTTCAGCTAAGTTGAGCAATAACACTCGCATTGTAGAAATTGTTAGAAATGGCTTGTCAGGTATTGCCCTGTCTCCGCTTCCTGTTGCACCGAGTGAGCTAAAACCAATGCAGGGTGTCGCTTATTTTGAAATCGATACTGCCGACAGAATGTGGCTGGAGATGCTGGAGAACCGAGATGCGATCGCTCTGCATGTCGATACCCGAATCAGTGAACTTGAAGTTATGCTCTACGCGCTGAGATAAGGCTATGGATTATTTAGACGAAGATACGCTGGTCTGGGACGCAAAACAGTCTGATTTCGTAAGCAAAGACGAAGGCAGCGATACTGTTTGGTCTCCCGTTGATGCCAGCCGCGGCCGCAGTGAGTTCCTCCACTATTTCGATAAAGCAGAAAACCAACTACTCAACATCAGTAGTGAGTTACTGGCGATCACGCTCAAGGTACCTACTCTGCCGGAGCCTGAAGATGTCACAACCCTGAGGCAACAACTTGTCGACGCTGTTAATGACATCAAAACCAAAGGTGCTGAACTCAACTATCCCGTCGCCGTTATTGATAAGCTCTGCTTCCTCTATGCGGTCGTGTTAGATGAACTGATTATCTATTGCGAGTGGGGTGAGTCACGCGGGTGGGAAAACAAAACCCTGCTCAGTGAATTATTCGGCATGCGTAATGGTGGCGAACTGTTCTTTACCGTAGCGGACAAAGCACTCAGACAGCCACATAAGATGATCGACTTGCTTGAGGTCATCTATATCTTCGTCAATATTGGCTTTAAAGGTCAGTATCGCGAGACAGGCAGTGACCAGCTCAAGGCTTTTACTCATCAACTTGAGCAAGTGATTAGCCAGTACCGTCAGTCAGGTAACATGTATTGTCATACCCGCACCAAACTGCCGCAAATGCGCAAACCGACCAGACGTAAGCGCTACATGGTTACGACGGTATTTTTCCTGTGTTTAATTCTAACCAGCGTTGGGCTTACCCACTTCTGGTACAACAAGACCCACCCACAACGAGCGCGTGACTTCGGCAATCTGGCAGACTTTAGTAATCGTTACGTTATGTCTGGTCAGGTCAACGACATTGTATTTATCAGTCAGGATGGCGATTTAGAGAACAAACCTCAGCGCGCCAGTAAAGTTGAGCTGGTTGAGGCAACACCTCCTGCTAATCTTGCGACTAGCTACTCCTCTTGGCTGGTTCAGTTAGCGACCTTCTCCTCGCGCGCTAACGCTGAGAAATTTGTCGCTAAGCTAATGGCTTCAAAGTATCAACCGCAAGTGGACGAGTTTGACAATTACTTCCGTGTCATCGTGCGCAGTGACTCGTCAGAACAAGCACGAGAAATCAAAAGCTGGTATGTAGAAAAGGAGTCACTGACTCCAATCATCGTAAGAAATACGCAGAAAGATAATAATAACGATAATGAGGTTCAGCGCGATGACTAAACCAACCGACAAGAATAAAAAGCGCAGCCTGATCTGGGCGCTTACGCTGACACTCGTGTTATGGCTAATTGGAGGCGGATTAACCTGGTGGCTGGGTTATCCAGACTATCTGACCCTGAGTATTGTTGCGACCGTATTCACTGGCCTCTGCTGTGGCTTACTTTGTTACTGGTTAATGCAGCGCAACAGCCAGGCAAGCAAAACACCAGACCAGCAAAGGCTGTTGATTCAGAAACGCAGCAAACTGCTAGCGATTCACTTCAAGCGAATGATTGAAGTGCAGAAGCGTAAGAAACGCCTAAACAGCCGTTATGATCAACCTATCTACCTGTTTTTAAGTGACGACCCTTGCAAAGATAAGTCGATCATTACTCAAATGGGTTATGAAGCGTACAAGGTTGATGACTTTGGTAATGATATTGAGTTTCCGGTGCTGTTTTGGCTCAGTGAACACTCAATTATGATTTCAGTGAGCTGCGGCGATGATCAACAGGCACAGTATCTGAAAACTCTGACTGAGTGCCTTAATAAGTGGCGCCCTCGTCAGGCAATCAATGGCATGCTGCTGACCACAGAAGTAGAAACACTTCTTGGCAATCGTGAAGCCCTTATCCAACGTGCCGATGACCTCAAATCGACCATTAAAACCTTCAACGACAGCTTTGGTCTTAACATACCAATCTACAACCTGATCACCAACATGGGTCAGATTAACGATTTCTGTCAGTTCTTCTCCGCGTTTGATGAAGCTAAGCGCAACGATGTTTTTGGTGCAACGTCACCCTACATCAAGAATGGCGGTATCGATGCAGACTGGTTTAACGAAGAGTATGATCACCTAATCAGTCAGCTGATCGCCAGCACCAGCACGGCGCTCTCTTCGCAACTTAACCAAGACTACCGTAACTCTATTTGTGCCGCGCCATACCAGTTTGGCCTGCTCAAGCAGAGTTTGTGGCACTTCCTGCAACGACTTTATCGTGGTGATCAGCTTAACAACGGTCTCTGTTTCCGTGGTTTCTATTTCACCCATAGCGGTGCAGATACTAAGCAGTACGATTTGCTGGCCAATGTGATTAACGAATCGCTTGGTAATGAAAAGTTCCAACAGCAGCAACAAATCCCAGTGACTCAGACTCTGTTTGCTCAGCACATCATGAATCATGTGGTATTGAACGAAAATACCCTGGTTGGGGTTAACCGTCGCAAGGAGAATATGCTGCTGTTCTGGCAAGGTGCCTACACGGTATTTTGTGTCGCGCTGCTCGTTACCGTTCTTGCGGTAATCAAACTGGACTTCGACTATCAGAGTGCCCGTGAAGCTCGAGCTGATAACATGCTTGAGCGTTATAAAGAGGCCATCGCAGCATCCCCTTACGATATCGAGAATATGGCGGATAATATTCCTAACCTTTACTCTCTCAATCGTATTTATGCGCTCTATCTAGAGCCCGCACCTTGGTACACCCTCTCGTTCATGCCAAGTTCAAGCATTATGGATGAGGTTGAGGCGGCCTATTTCGAGGAGCTGTCACAAGTGTTGATCCCATCTATGGAGAACACGCTTGAGAAGGACCTGTTTGTCTACGTTAACTTAGAAGATCAGGCCAAAACGCTGTCGCTACTCAACAACTACAGATTACTGTTTGATCCAAAGCGAACCAACATTGAAGAGCTGAAAAGCTATTTCATGTCTACCTTAAGCGATCAGGGTGAAGCGGACAGCGTCAATCTGGCGCAGCTTCGTATCTTACTTGATGATGTTTTTGCCCAGGATCTGGTACCAGTGAAACCTAATTATGATCTGGAAACACTGGCTAAGAAGGTGATTAACCAAACCGGTATTGAGACTCTGCTTTACGAGCATATTCTTAACTCTCCGACCTATTCGAAGCGCATCGATGTTCGCCCTGAACTGGGTAGCAACTTCTCGCAGTTACTGAGCTTCTCACCTAGTTATGCCGGCTACATGGTTCCGTACCTTTACACACCGTCTGGCTTTAATGAGCTCGATCTTTCGGTGGAATCTCCAGTACTTGCAGAGGCATTACAGGCTTACGAAGGCGTTGCAGGCAACTCACCAAGTGCACTTGAGTTATATCGCATCAGTCGTGACCTGAAACAGATGTATCAGAACGATTACATCAACTACTGGCGTGATATGACGTCTCACATTCAGGTTAATGACGTCAATGACCCTGATACTCTCAACCGTACTCTTTCGGTTCTGACAAGCGCTTCAGACAATCCACTTGCCCAACTCTACACAACGGTCAGCAAGTACACGTCAGTGGAGATTGAGTTACCAAAAGAGCAAGGTAAAGAGACACAAGAGCAGCCACCAGCGCAGGACAGCGATAAGAAAGAGATGGCTCGCCAGATCTACATCGCCTTTACTCCTTATCATCAGCAAGTCACTGCTAACGATCAGGGCACCAAGCCGATTGACGCACTACTCGGTCAGTTTACTGAAATGGAAGCGTGGTTAGAGAAGTTCCTTAGCTCTGAAACACCGCAAGAAATGGCCTTCAATACCCTGACGGCGGAGCTCAAGCTAAGTAATCCGGTTTCGGTTGTTGCTGCCAATACCGCTAAGCAGCCTGCTCTTTCAGTCGCCATCATTGCTAATATTACCCAGCAAGCCAATGAAATGGTTATGTCTCTGGCTCATAGCTACTTGAACAGCAGTTGGCAGGAGGAGGTGTTCGATACTTATCAGAACACCATAGCAGCCTATTACCCATTCAATAAGAGCTCGTCTCTCGATGCTGCGACCAATGATGTCGCCAGTTTCTTCAAGAGCAACGGCGTTCTCGATAAGTTCTACCAGAGTAAGCTAAAAGGCTTCTCGACTGACGAACGTTCTCCTTTCCTGGCTGGCTTGTTACCAAACACAGGATTGGCGCTCGACCCGAATGTGTGGCAGATGATCGACAAAGCGGCAGATATCCGTAATGCACTGTTCTTGCAAGATCCGCAAAACCTCTCACTACAGTTCCAGCTTAAGGCACTGGAGATGAGCCCTGACTTAACTCAGTTCTCTATCGTCGCTGAGAAGTCATTGTTCACCTATCAACATGGTCCAAGACTCTGGAGCAAGCAGAACTGGTCAGCGACCGATGTCGACAAAGACTCGATTGGCTTCCAGCTTCGCGCTCAGGACGTTCAGGTTGCTGATGAGAAGTTCACGGGTAGCTGGGCGTGGTTCAAACTGATTGAACCTCGTGTGATTTCCGCTACCTCACAAAGCACTCGCGTCAAGTTTAGCCACAAAGATAGTCAGGTAGAGCTGAGTATTAAGACTCAAGGGCAAAACAACCCGTTCGTGCCTAACTTCTTCTCTGCCTTCACTCTTCCAGCCAACATCTAGGTAACAGAGATGACGGCGGAGCTAAGCGCATCCACTCAGGCTGTCCCCAATAAGGTGGCAGCCTGTTTCAGAGCTCTAGGCTTAAGCCGTTGTGCCTTATTAGGGAAAAATGTTTATCAGGCTTATAGCTCTAACTTCGGTTGGGTAGCGATCAAGTTTGCTTTCACATCTCAGGCAAAAATCCAGCTGCAAAACGAAACTCGCTTTTTATCCCAGCACGTTTGCAAACACTGGCCCGCCTACATAGATTCCGGCTGCCACCAGCACGTAAACTGGCTAATGACGTCGCTAGTTGATGGTATTTCGCTTGCTACCGCGAGTGTTGAGCGTCGCCAGCTATTACCGCTGTTAAGTCAGCTTGAATCGATATTGCACCGCATCCACAATACTGGCTTTATTCATGGAGACATCAAGCCTGCCAATATCATGCTTAGTGAGTCCAGTCGCGAATTAAGTGTTATCGATTTTGGCAGCACATTAGCCATAGGCCAACACTATCAGTCACTGAGTAGTTCTGTCTCTCCTCGCTATAGTGGAGCCAATGCCACATTCCGTGATGGTCAGGTTAGCGCCAGAGATGACTATGTTGCTCTGGCGATCACTCTACAAACGGTTTTCCATAACCACCCTTTCGATGGTCAGCCTATTTCTCAGTTTTGCCGCACTCAAACCTCAGCTCAGATAAAGCAGTTACCGAGCCGCTATCAGTTACTGTTACAACAGCAGCTCAATCTCGCCAAACAGCTATAAAACCCTTCTGAATAACCCGATCTTAATTGACCACGCCACGCCGTGAACTTTATGAACAAAACCCCCAAAATGCCCAATATTGTTTTTATCAACGCATTGAAGACAAAGATTTAACACGCTATTAACCTTATTCTCATCTACTGACAAGTATCCCTCCCTTGGAGGTAGATAATTGATAACGATAAGCGTGTTCTCAACGAAGAACATGCGTACACATAAGGAACGTGAATCATGTTTAAGGTACTCAAACCAACACTGGCAGCTTCAATTATCGCTGCGTCTTTTTCTTTCAACGCTTTTGCAGCAGATGTTGAAAAAATCCACTTTCTAATCCCTGGTGGCGCTGGTGGTGGCTGGGACATGACAGCTCGTGGTACAGGCGATGTACTGGTTAAATCTGACATCGTTGAGAATGTCTCATTCCAAAACCTATCTGGTGGCGGCGGCGGTAAAGCAATTGCCCACCTGATCGAAACTGCAGAGCGTCAAGAAGATACTCTGATGGTTAACTCTACTCCTATCGTTGTTCGTTCTCTGACAGGTATTTTCCCTCAGTCGTTCCGTGACCTGACTCCTGTTGCGGCGACAATCGCGGACTACGGTGCAATCGTGACTTCTGTTGACTCTGGTTACAACACTTGGGAAGACGTAGTAAAAGAGTTCGAATCTAACCCACGTAAAGTAAAAATCGCTGGCGGTTCAGCTCGCGGTAGTATGGACCACCTGGTCGTTGCTGCAGCATTCAAGGGCGAAGGTTTCGACGCTAAGAAAGTTCGTTACATCGCATACGATGCAGGCGGTAAAGCAATGGCTGCGCTACTGTCTGGCGAAACTCAGCTTCTGTCTACAGGTCTGGGTGAAGTTCTAGAAATGTCTAAATCTGGCCAGGTTAAGATCCTTGCTGTAACTGCACCTAAGCGTCTCGATGCGGCTCCAGATATCCCAACTCTAACTGAGTACGGCAACGAGACTGTTTTTGCTAACTGGCGCGGTTTCTTCGCTGCACCAGGCACTAGTCAGGCGAAAATCGACGAGTGGAACTCTGCGCTAACTAAGATGTACAAAACTGACGAGTGGCAAGTTGTTCGTGACCGTAACGGTTGGATCGATAACTACAAAGCAGACAAAGATTTCTACGCTTTCCTTGAAGATCAAGAGAAGCAGATGGGTGACCTAATGCGTGAGCTAGGCTTCCTTAAGTAGGATTTCAAAGTAGTTTGAGGGTGAATGACTCACCCTCTCCCCTTTCGCCGTACATGAGTAACACACAATCTCCTCTGTTTATTTATAAGCAGTTAAGCCTCCTTGACTAGCAGCAAATGGCTTATTTGTTAGTGAAACATGCTCATTAACTCTTGTGTACGGCTTTTTATTTCCCTGCCTGTTACATAAATGGAGTTGGATATGTCGGACTTGCCAACGAATTCTTTCAATAAAGGGAGCTTTTTCTCCAAAGAGAACCTCCTGTGCCGCGATCGTGTTGGTGCGATGATATTTTTACTCGTCTGCCTATGCTACGGCTACCAAACGTCCCAAATCCCACTGTTCCCTGGTGATGAGTACGAACCGTTCACAGCTCGCACACTACCAACCTTATTGACCTTCATCGGTATTGGACTTTCCTTGCTTCTGCTTGTTACGGGTCAACCTGACGTAAAAAGTGGCGCAGTGATGGATTTCAACTGGAAGCTACTTATCGGGTTTTTAGTGCTAATGGCACTCTACGGTGTAGGCCTGACTTACATCGGATTTGTGTTAGCAACAAGTTTCTTCTTGCTTGCTGGCTTCTACTTATTAGGTGAGCGACGCAAGAAAGTGCTGTTTGGCGCATCTTTCCCATTTGTTATCGCGTTCTACCTACTCCTTACCCAAGGCCTAGATATCTACTTAGAGCCTGGTGTTATTTTCACCCTGTGGTCGTAATTTATAGGAAATGACATTATGTTAGATGGAATCTTACAAGGCCTATCCACCGCAGTAATGCCGATGAACATCATGATGGTGATTGTTGGTTGTTTTGTCGGTACATTTATTGGCATGTTGCCGGGTCTCGGCCCTATCTCAGCGATCGCGTTGATGATCCCAATTACTTACGGACTAGACCCTTCATCGGGCCTGATCCTTATGGCTGGTGTTTACTACGGCGCGGTATTTGGCGGTTCAACGTCGTCAATCCTGATTAACGCTCCTGGCTGTTCTTCAACAGTAGTCACAGCGTTTGACGGTTACCCAATGGCACAAAAAGGCCAGGCAGGTAAAGCACTTGCGTTAGCAGCTTACTCATCATTCACGGGTGGTACGCTATCAGCAATCATGTTACTTGTTGCCGCTCCGGCACTGGCAAACGTCTCTCTTAGCTTCCAGTCTTCAGACTACTTCGCACTAATGCTACTTGGTCTTTCCGCGGTAGCAGCATTCGCTGGTAAAGGTCAGGTAATTAAAGCCTGGATGATGACCATTCTTGGTCTGATGCTGTCAACGGTTGGTATCGATAAAGGTGTTGGCGTCGAGCGTTTCACTTTCGGTATGACTGATCTGATGGACGGCTTCAGCTTCCTGCTTCTTGCTATGGCAACCTTCGCTCTTGGTGAAACCCTGATGGGCATTCTTAAACCAGAGAAAGACACCAGTGCCGAAGAGCAGGACAAGATGAGTAATATCGGCAGCATGAAGGTCACTAAAGAAGAGATCAAAGAAGTTGCGCCTGTTTCAATTCGTTCATCCATTCTTGGCTTCTTCACCGGTGTTCTTCCAGGGGCAGGTGCCACTATCGCCGCTTTCCTAAGCTACGGTATGGAGCGAAACATCGCACCAAAAGAGAAGAAAGAAGAGTTTGGTAAAGGCAGTATCCGTGGTCTGGTTGCTCCTGAGTCTGCCAACAATGCGGCTTCAAGTGGTTCATTTGTACCGCTGCTTACTCTTGGTATTCCAGGTTCAGGTACAACAGCTATCATGCTTGGTGCTTTGATCGCTTACGGTATTCAGCCAGGTCCTCGCCTGTTCGTTGAACACCCAGATGTGTTCTGGTCTGTGATTATCTCTATGTACTTCGGTAACATCGTGCTGGTTATCCTTAACCTCCCATTGATTCCGTACATCTCTAAACTGCTCGCAGTACCAAGAACCGTATTATTACCTATGATTCTGTTCTTCTCGATTACCGGTGTTTACTTAGTGTCATTTAACACCGTGGATGTATTTATCATGCTGCTTATCGCAATGGCTGCCATCGCACTCCGGTTGGCGAACTTCCCGCTCGCACCGCTGCTACTGGGTTTCATCCTCGGCGGCCTGATGGAAGAAAACCTGCGTCGAGCATTAATGATTAGTGATGGCGAACTGAGCTTCCTGTGGGAGCGCCCTATCACAATGACTTTCACTGTACTGGCTGTCCTTGTTCTGTTTAGTCCAGTGTTTGTTAAGCTGTTCCAAAAGCTTAAACCGGCCCCGAAAAAGGTCGAACTATAACTGAGTAACATTCCTATGTTGGTTTTTGGGGGCTTCGGCCCCCTTTTTTGTTGCTAGTGATTGCGACATCAACAACTAGAGTATAAACTCTAATTTTTAACAATTAGGGTACATTACTATGTCGTTGCGTCCCGTCGCGCTGCTCCTTGGTTGCCTTGGACTCTACACCCCTGTATCTCATTCTGCTGCAATCAGCTTCGAACAGGCCTGGCAGGTATTACAACAAGAGAACTACTCTCTGGCTGCCCAACGTTCAAATGTTGAACGTTATCAGCATCTGCAAAACGCAACTGACAACCTCAATTTACCCTCGGTCTCAATTGGCGCTAACTACACCCGCCTCGACAACGATGTGACCGTATCCGGTCATCAACTGTTCGAGAGTACTGGAGGAGCTCTGCCCGATTTAGGCCCGGTTCTTGGCCCTATGCTAACGCCTCTTATCTCTGAGCTTGGTGGTGTAACATCAACCATCACCGAACGCGATATCTTCACCTCATCTATCCGTGCTATCTGGCCGATCTTTACCGGAGGCCGTATCAATGCCGCACAGTCAGCTGCAGAGGGTAAGAAAGAGCAGGCAAGCAGCGAATTAGCGATGGAAACTCAAGCTCGCTTTGAAGATCTAAGCAAATACTATTTCTCGGTCGTGCTAGCTCAGGAAGTGGTTAAAACCCGACTGTTGGTCGAACAAGGTCTGACTCAGCATCGCGACAATGCGGTGAAACTGGAACAACAGGGCCAAATCGCTCGCGTTGAGAGACTTCAGGCAGACTCAGCCCTCGACAAAGCCGTTGTTGAGCGTAAGAAAGCACAAATGAGCCTGCAAATCGCTCAATCTGCCCTGACAAAAATTCTCAACCAGACCACCACTGTAGAGCCAGCTGACACTCTGTTTATTAACCAAAATCTCCCTAATCAGGATCTTTTCGTCGATCAGACACTGACCACCTATCCTGGTTTGGCACTACTTGATGCGAAAGAGAAACAAGCCTCAAGCCTGATTAAAGCAGAGCAAGGCAAATACTACCCTGAAGTCTACCTGTACGGCGATTACAGCCTTCACGAGGATGACTCTCTTGCAAGCCAGATGAAACCTGACTGGCTGGTTGGTGTCGGCGTAAACATTCCTTTGATTGAAAGCTCCGGTCGTAGCGATCAGGTCAAAGCGGCACACAGCGCAGTTTCTCAGGTTCGCTACCTGAAGGCACAGGCAAAACAGGATCTATCTGTACTGGTACAGAAAACTTACCTTGAAGCGATGCAGGCTCAGCAAGAAGTAGAAGGACTTAATTCAACCCTCGATTTGGCGCATGAGAACCTTAAACTTCGCCAGACCGCCTTTTCACAAGGTCTGTCGACATCGACCGACGTAGTCGACGCTCAGCTTTACCTTGCCAGTGTGCAAACCCAGCAGTCAGTGGCAAGTTTTAACTATCTGATCTCTCTGTCTAAGTTACTGGCACTATCTAACCAGATGGATGCATTCAGCCAGTATCAACACAACGCCATCAACACTTCTCGTTTATAAAAGGGTCTAAGATGAAAAATGCAAAACCACTACTTCTTACTGCCGTTGCATTCGGTGTCGCATCTTGGATCGGCTATAGCTTCTACCAAGCCTATCAGCCTAAGCCAGTGCGTCTTCAAGGCCAGATCGAATCACAACAGTACAGCATCTCTTCCAAAGTACCAGGCCGCATTGATCAGGTGCTGGTTCGAAAAGGTGATGAGGTTAAACAAGGTGACCTAATCTTCACACTGCATAGCCCAGAGATCGAAGCCAAACTGGAACAGGCTAAAGCTGGAGAAAAAGCGGCTGATGCAATGGCAATGCAGGCTGAAAAAGGTGCCCGAACTCAGCAGATCCAAGCTGCAAAAGACCAATGGCAAAAAGCCAAGGCCGCTTCTGCACTAATGGAAAAAACCTACCTGCGCGTTAATAACCTGTATCAGGATGGTGTCGTCGCAGAGCAGAAACGTGATGAAGCGAAAACCCAGTGGGACGCCGCTAAATATACTGAGAGTGCCGCTTATCAGATGTATAAGATGGCGCAGGAAGGGGCTCGTAGCGAGACTAAACTTGCTGCTGCTGAGAAAGCACGTATGGCAGCCGGCGCAGTGGCAGAAGTCGAAGCTTACGCTCAGGATACAACCATTAAGAGCTGGTTTAATGGCGAAGTGTCACAAGTACTATTGCAAAGTGGCGAGCTGGCTCCGCAAGGCTTCCCTGTCGTCACAGTCATTGACACTGCCGACTCATGGGCAGTGCTTAACGTCCGTGAAGACTGGCTGAAATATTTCAATAAAGGCGAAACGTTTAACGCCTATCTGCCCGCTCTTGATAAAGACGTTGAATTTACCGTGTCACACATTGCTGTGATGGGTGATTTCGCTACCTGGCGCTCGACCGATGCGTCACAAGGGTTCGATTTACGTACCTTCGAAGTGGAAGCCGTTCCGACCAAGCCACAGCAAGGCCTGCGTATGGGAATGAGTCTGGTCGTTGAGCTCGACTAACGGTTGCGCGACATGGATACAAACAACTCATCCCAACTTGCTGTGATTCGGCGTGATAAATGGTTACTGTCCAGTCTTACCTGGATACCTGTTTTGCTGGCAGTAATGATATGGGCGATCTTTTCTCAGGGTATCGCCCGCAACCTGCCTGTTGGTGTCGTTAATCTCGATAATGGCGCACTCTCTCACCAGTTAGTGCGTTACTACGATGCGACCTCAGCGATGGCGGTCAGCGCAGAATACCAAAGTGTCACTCAAGCTAAGCAAGCTCTGATACAGGGTGACATCTACGCCTACGCAGTTATTCCATTTAACTTTGAACAGGACACTTATAAACAGCTGGCACCTCAGGTCAGCGTGTTTTATAACAGCCAGATGATACTGGTGGGCAAACTGATCAATTCTGCTTTTCTACAAGCACAGGGAACATTTAACGCCCAGCTAAGCACCGTTGGAAATCTCGCTCAGGGTAATCATGCACTCGCCTCCGCTATGGCCAGTGCGGTACCGATCAGAACTCAGATAACTCCCCTATTTAACAAAAACTCCAACTATGCTCAATTTCTGGTTTCTGCGGTAATACCAGCCCTGTGGCAAATTGTCATCGTGGTGAGCACGATATTAATCCTGTCTGCTAACCTTCGTGACCGAGGGCTACAACCTTGGCTCAGTCACCAGCCTGTAAGGTCCTTGTTAGCCACTCTAACTCCGTACAGCTGGATATTTGCGCTGCAGGGTTTTGCTTTTTTATGCTGGTTCTATCTCGGTTTTAAATGGCCAATGAATGGCAGCTTTTTCACGATAATTATCGCTCAATGGGTCACCATCGCGGCCTGTATGATCATGGGTTGTCTGTTCTTCTTCCTTACTCTTGATGCCGCGCGCGCTATGAGCTTTGCAGGTGCCTTTACCGCTCCCAGCTTTGCTTTTATGGGCATAACCTTTCCGGTAACAGATATGAGCCCTCTCGCACAGGCGTGGCGCAGTTTGCTACCAGTCAGTCACTACATCGAAGCTCAGGTCAGTCAGGTCAGCTATGGACAACTTGCTAGCGAGTCGTTACTTCATCTGCTGCCGATGTTTGGTTACGCGGTTCCAGCCGCTTTGGCCATCTTGCTGATTAACAAGCATCTTGCCGCTGATCTACTGACGCGACCAAATCAGGAGCAACTATGAGTCTGTTTGAACTTGTAAAAGCAGAGTTGAAAGCGCTACTCACCAACCCTGTTGTCGTGCTGACTGTATTTGGAGGCGTGGTATTTTACTCTTTCCTGTATCCACTCCCGTATAGTCATCAGACTCCTCGAGAGCAAAAAATCAGCGTGGTTAATCTCGACCAAAGCCAAACCAGCTATCAGTTAGAGCGAATGGTCGACGCAACACCGCAAGTTGAGATCGTTCGGCGTGACCACACTCTAGTCGACGCGCGTAACGCATTCTTAAACGGAGATATCAGCGGTATTCTGGTTATCCCTGAACATTTCTATAAGGATTTGATGCTGGGTAAAAGTCCTACCCTGGCTTATGCAGGTGATGCATCCTACTTCTTGGTCTACGGTACAATAGTAGAGGGCTTAGCTCAGGCCGGTGGCACCTTATCAGCTCAGACAAAAGTGGCTAAGCTGGTCCTTGAGGGTCACCCGTTATCACAAGCAGTTGACCAATACGCGCCTACTAAACTCAACCTCAAGCCTACTTTTAACCCTACAATGGGTTACGTTGATTATGTCGTCCCGGCGGTATTTGTGCTGATTCTACAACAGACGCTCGCCATGGCTGCGGGCTTGATGGTAGGCAGTCAGCGTGATGGTACGGGTTACTGGAGTCAGGTTACCCCCTTAAAACTCTTATCAGTAAGGCTGTTAGTGCTCGTAACAATATACTATCTGCTGAGCATGTATTATTTTGGCGCCAGCTTCACCATGCATGGAGTGAATCAACTGGCACACATAAGCCAACTTATCACGTTGCTGTTGCCATTTTTAATCGGCTCGGCAGCCATAGGTATCTGGTTGGGGGCAGTGACGCCAAGACGGGAATTAGTCACTCTCGTGGTCCTGATCAGTTCCATGCCACTGGTTTTCAGTGCCGGTTTTATCTGGCCTGTTGAAGCGATACCCTCACCTATCGTTTGGTTATCACAGCTATTTCCGAGTACGCCCGCAATACAGGCTTTCCTGACCATCAACCAGATGGGCGGGGAGTGGGCAAGCGTTGCCAGTCACTACACCTTGTTATGGTTACAAGCGATAGCTTGGACTGGTTTGGCGTGTTTTTCGATAAGAAAACATTTGGTTAAAAAAGTACAGGCTGGTTACTAACCAGCCTTTTTGCTTACACTTTAAATTGATTGACCATTTGTCGTAGTGACTCTGCTTTATTAGCTAACTCTTGCGCTGAACCTGATGCCATACCTGCCTGTTGATTGGCATTTTGTGACGCCTCTGAAACAGTTTCTACGTTTTTGGCCACCTCACTACTGGCAAGAGACTGCTCTTCTGCTGCCGCTGCAATGCTATCAATCATACTCGCCACTTGCTGCGCGCCACTGACGATATCTTCCAAACTATTGCCAGCTTCGGTCGCCAGACTGAGCCCCTCATGGACATGACTTGTGCCCGAATCCATTCGCGTCACCGCTTCATTTGTTTCACTCTGTATCGCCTCAATAGACTCACCAATTTCTTTAGTCGCACTTGTGGTTCTATCTGCCAGAGCTCGAACTTCATCTGCTACGACAGCGAAGCCCCTGCCCGCTTCCCCGGCGCGAGCAGCTTCAATTGCAGCATTGAGGGCCAATAAGTTGGTTTGTTCAGCAATATCATTAATCACATTAATGATTTCACCAATCTGTGCTCCACGTTTACCCAACTCTGCAACACTGTTCGATGATGCCGTCACCGCTTCGTTGATAGAGTTCATACCTTCAATGGTGCTGGCAACGATTCGCCCACCTGAATTAGCCTTGACCCCTGCATCTTGAGCACACGCTGTCGCATCTGCTGATTTGGTTGCGACCTCTTGAATACTGACTGACATCTCCTCAATAGAGGCTGAAATCTGCGCGACTTTATCCGCCTGCAGTTCAAGCTCCCGCGTCATGTCAGTATTGGCCTGACTAATTGCAACCGAGCCACTGACAACTTCGTCTGTAGTTGAGAGAACTTGAACCATTGCACTATTCGTTTTTCCTACCGCTTGGTTAAAGCTTTGTGCCATTTGGCCTAATTCATCCTTAGAGCTAACAGAGATACTTGCGGTAAGATCACCACCAGCAAGCAGCTCAAGCCCTTTTGCCACCTCTGAAACCGGCTCTGTGATAGCTTTTATCACACCCCAAGAGATCATCGCGCCAAGTGTGATTGCCAACAGTGTTCCAAAAATCAGGGTGTTTTCCATCGATTGCGCAGCAATTTGAGCAGACGCCTGACGTTCGATCATCAAGCTATCTTCCATGGCGATAAAGTCAGCAATCTGAGAACGAAACTTATCGAAGTAGACCTTACCTCTCGCTTCTCCAACTAAGGCCGCCATGTCATTCATACTTTTTGCGTCGCCAATATCGGTCCTTAACTGAATGACTGGTGTAACGACTTCTTTCTGCCACTCCTCGATGGTCGACTTCATTTCACTGAGTAGCGTAACCTGAGCCGGGTTATCACTTACCGTGCTCTTCAGTGATTCAATATCTTGATAGAATCTCTTGCTGCCTTCGTTATAGGGGTTTAAGAACTGCGACTGGCCAGCCAGTAAGAAACCTCTCATTCCCGTTTCCATATCGACAGCAGAAGCGAGGATTTGTTGCGCTGCTTCAATCACCTTATGCGTATGATTAACCCAATCACTCGCTTCATTCAAAGAGCTCAATGATGTTGAGAGTTCTCGGTAATCTTGTGACGATATAAAACTCTGAGTATTCACTTCGTCCAACAAACGCACGCTACTGTTGAAGTTTGATTCGTTTTCCTGTTGGCGTTGTTTTAGTAGTTTAGTTTCGCGCTCGACAAACAAGTCAACTTGGCCACGAAACTTATCAAAGTAAACCTTTCCTCTTGCTTCGGCGACAATATCGGCGATATCGTCCATGGTTTTAGCGTGTCCAATTTGTCGGCGTAATTCTATTGCGGGTTCGGTGACATTCGTCAGCCACGCATTGATTGTTGTTTCAATTTCACCAAGGCGATTTACTTGAGTTGGGTTATCACTGACCGTCCCTTTTAGATCTGCGACAAGCTGTGTGAACTCCTGCTGGCCATTCTTATAAGGTTGCAAAAAGTCTTCCTTACCCGCAAGTAAATAACCACGCATACCAGTTTCCATATCAACAGCAGCAGCCTCAATCTTCATTGCCTGCTCTATGACTTTATGAGTATGGTCGACCATTCCACTGGTTGTTACCAAAGAACGAGAGCTTGAAATAGAAACAATAGAAAGGAAAACAAGCAAAGTCAGTGGGATGCCTGCACCAAGCGCAATCTTAAACTTTAGAGGGATATTTCTTAATGCCATTTCGACTCCTAAGCCTAACCAAAGCGATTTAAATAGACGGTATTGTTAGGTATAGACTTGTTAATCAGGTCACGCTAGCCGACAAACCAAAGTAGCAGTACAAATTTTATGGTTATCATGTTTTCGAGTGTTTCGTTGCCTCCCTTTCAACTAAATAGTTGCCAGAACACATAGCCGTCGAAATTTCTTGTTTTACATACCAACTGAATAGCCAAAGTTGTTAGTACTCATAAACCTTAGTACTCCCCTAAGAGTCGGCACGAGGAACATGTAAAAACGCCCCCGATTGAGGAGGCGTTCAGAGTCAGCTTCGAGCCGACTTGAGCAACTTTAGTACCTGATTTGACGGCATAGGTTTGTAGAAATAGTAACCCTGAATCTCCTCAATGTTCCAGCTTTTGAGCTTGCGAGCCTGAGAGGCGGTTTCCACACCTTCAGCGACCGTTGTTAGGCCAAGTTCCTGAGCCATATTGGCAATGTTCCTCACTAAGCTTTTAGCCCGGTCATTACTCTCAATCTGGTCAATATAAGATTTATCTAACTTGACGATATCCAATGGGAAACTACACAAGGTACTAAATGAAGAGTAACCCGTTCCGAAGTCGTCAAGGGCAAACAGCAGACCTAATGACTTCATCTGCTCCATACGACTGGTCACTTCTGCTTCGTCTCCCATCAGCATGCTTTCGGTCACCTCAATGACCAGTTGACCCAGTTGGAGCTGATACTTGTCGATAAGCATCGCTAGATATTTCGGCAGCTCAGTATGATAGAAATGGGATGCGCTCAAGTTGACGTGCATTGTCAGCATGGTTTGTCCATTTTCACTGCGTAGTTTATTTACCGATTCGATGAACTGACACGCCTGTTCAAGGATGCTTTCACCCAGAGCAATAATCAAATGGCTCTGTTCGGCAAGCGGAATAAATACCCCAGGAGAGATGAAACCAAACTGTTGATGCTGCCAGCGAGCCAGCGCTTCAAAGCCATTGATTTCACCACTGCCGGTATCAACAATAGGCTGATAAACGGAATAGATATCACCGTTGGCAATTGCACCTGAGAGGTCACGTTTAATGGCGATCGCAGTTTTCGCCGAGTCAAACATCTCACTGTCAATAGTGATCACATTAACTTCACGGCGATTAGCTTTGTCAGTAGAAATACTATGAATCGCAGCCTGAATGAGTATATCCAGCGGCTCGTGGGTGATGCCCGGACTGACGAAAGCAATATCGCACTTCAAATCCAGCTCTACATTTTCAACAGTCTGCTTTTCCAATAACGCTTCAATCATTTTCGCTGCGCTACCAGTCGCCTGTTCACATTCCAAACGATTCGGGATCAGTACCAAAAACTCATGTTCACTAATTCTTCCGACCGGATACGGTGCTAAAGTGTCACCAAACAGGTTGGCAATCAGCTCCATAGAAGCATCGAATGTCTGGTGACCGTATACCTCCGAAATATGAGAAAGGTTTGGAATGGTGACATACATAAACGAGAAGCGATTCGGAGCTGAAGCAAGCAAGTTGCGCGCTTTTTCCATTATCGATTTTCGGTTCCATAAACCCGACAGGTGATCACGTTCGACAAGATCTTCGATCATTTTTGCCTGCTGCTTATGTTCACGTACATCCACCACCGACAACATCAGTGCTGGTTGACCCTGATACTGTATTAGACTGATTTCAATCTTACAGTCGATCTCTTCGCCACTACTGGTTAACATTTGGGCTTCAAACTGAGTCTGACCTTGTTTAAAGCTCTGATACATGCCATCAATCTGGCACTCAGGCTGATCGCTATCTGGGCACAGTTTATCCAAAGGCTGATCAATCAAGTCATCCCTTTGGTAATCCAGTAGTGACAACGCCGTAGGGTTAATATCAACAATGACTCTCGCCCTAATCAACAAAATCGCAGTCGTTCGGCTTTGATAGAGGGCGGTAAACTTCTGTTCTGCATCATGTAACTGCTCTTTAGCCGCCGATGTATTGATTGCCAGCGTTTGCACCAGTTTAGCTAACCGATCCAGTTCATCTTTATTCGGTTGATCGAGACCTTCAAGTTGATAGGCTGAGAACAGCTCATCAATATCTTTTTCTAAATCAGAAAAGCGCACCGCTACCCGTCGCTTAAACGTGAAATAGGTCGCCAGAGAGATGATGATGGTAACGATGGCTACTGCGCCAAGCAGGTAAGCAAAAAGAATGTTACCTTTCTGATAGTAGTTGCGCTCGATAGTGGTTGTAAGATGTGCCACAACCTGCCCCGACACACCATAAAGGTCTGCCGATTGAATCAAAGCCTGTTTGGTTTTCTCAATGTGATTATTCGTTTCAGGGCTATGATTAGCCGGACTATCACTAAGAGGAACAATCTGGCTTTCTGCAACTAAAATCTCACTAAAATCACCAGGGAAGCGCAGAGAAAGGTTTTGACCCCAGATTATCCAGCCAGAGGAAGCAGACGTGCCATCGCTATTTCGTACAGGAGTAATGGCTAATGTCCAAATTTCGCCCTCAATCGCAAACAGGCCACTTAGACTGACTCGACTGCTGTCTAGTACGGTGTTCATCTGCGAGATATGCTTAGTAACTTGAGGGTGGTCCAACACTTGCGTGAAAAGCGATTGTGAGTCCCCTTCAACTAATGCAACCGCATCGACGAACTCGCCATGTAAACTGGTCAACATCATCAAATCGACATCTAATGCATCGAGTGAATCAGGATGAAAGTTGCGCTCGCGATATCCTTCTAGGTCTTCACCAAGTAACACGTCGTTGGTTTCGTCCCAATATGCCCAGTCATAGGAATGGTCTTCAAGCTTGTCGCTCATCATAGTAATGACGTTACGAGCCTGCAGACTTGCGCGATTTGACTCCAGAGTCTCTAAACCCGTCAAGCTAACAACGAAAAAATAGCGTGTAATGTACAAACAGCTGAGTGTGACGCCCAGTAGACCCAGCAAAAAGTAAAGAGCGGTCTTAGTTTGCAAGTTGAGGTTTAATACGCGCATTTGCTTCATTGGCTATATATTATATTTCTATTACTGACTGTTCAGTTTATTAGAAATCGCTCATGCTTGGTTTGATATATATCTAAGTTATTAATCTTTATTAACTTAATAATGATTCGATATATCAGTTTACAACATCCCTGTGCTACTAGACCTAAAACCCTCGTTGCTTCCAGAACTCTCCCTCATCGCGCGCATAGACATCAAAGGTTTTCTCCGCAACGATGCTACCTTTGATTGAAATCATCATCCGCCATTTGCCGATATTGGACTCAAAGCCATTTACAGGATCAAGGAGTTGAATAGTATCACCGAGATAGAAATCCCAATCATTGCTACCAACATGCATATCCCCGGTGAAAGGCTCCAACATTTGGCCTTTTTTACCTAACACACCCGGATGATCAATACAGAACTCAATCACCTCACCTTTGGCCTTTTTGATGTTAACGATAAAGCCAAACTCGATATCTTCATCGGCTGGAACCTTGGTTGTAAACTCTGCAATCTGGGGAAGTTTTTTCGAGTTGGAATCCCACCCTTGATAGATTCCGTAAGACGTCATTTCTACGACTGGCGTACGTTTCGCCATTGCTGCCACCGTTTTTTCATACTGTTGATTGTTTCTTGTGTCACGCCATGAATGTTGCCGTAATCATTAGTACATTCAAGTACTTCAAACTCGGCTTTGTAGCGTTTTGCCATCTTAAAGTAAGGCATTATTTCCCAGCGCTGAACAAAGGTATTGGACACCACCACATCTTGTTTCTGTTTTAGGCACTGTTCTGCCATTGCCTGGCACCATTGGTGTGCGTCAGCAATCTTGTCAGCTTGATAGACATACTCACCATCTTGGTTGATAAAGAACATATCGGCTTCGAGGTGCTGCGCATTGATTGTCTTAGCTAAAGTACTTTTACCAGAACCCGGCAGGCCGCGAATCAGCGTCAATTTTACAGTCATAATTCACATCGTTTGCTGTCGTTGCTGAGAATCATATTATAAATTGGCTCGATATAGCTATCGACATCTCACTTTGATTGGGTTAAGTTTGGAAGTATAGACGTCCACAATAAAGCTTAGGGAGAAAGCTGTGCCTATTAAGATCCCCGATCAACTACCTGCTTCTGACGTGTTACGCACTGAGAACATTTTCATCATGCCAGAATCGCGTGCGTCGACTCAGGAGATTCGTCCGCTAAAAGTTCTGATCCTGAATCTTATGCCGAAAAAGATAGAGACAGAAACCCAGTTTCTACGTCTACTGTCTAACAGCCCGCTGCAAGTGGATATCGAGCTATTACGTATCGATGACAGGCCAAGCAAAAACACGCCAACCGAGCACCTGGACAATTTCTACCGTCAGTTTGAAATGGTCAGAGGTCGCAACTTCGATGGCTTGATCATTACCGGTGCACCTTTAGGCTTAGTGCAGTTTGAAGACGTGATTTACTGGGAGCATTTACAGTCAATCATGAACTGGGCTAAAGACCACGTTACTTCGACACTCTATGTTTGTTGGGCAGCGCAAGCTGGTCTTAAGCTACTGTACGATCTTCCTAAACGTACTCGTAGAGAAAAGCTCTCTGGTGTTTACCATCACAAAATCCATCAGCCTTATCATCCTGTTCTGCGCGGCTTCGACGATACCTTCTTAGCGCCTCACTCTCGCTACGCAGACTTCTCACCAGACTACCTAGAAGAGCATACCGACTTAGATATTCTTGCAACATCGGATGTCGCAGGCGTCTATCTGGCGGCAACCAAAGATAAGCGAAATGTGTTTGTCACTGGTCATCCTGAATATGACTCTCATACTCTGCACCACGAGTACGTTCGCGACTTGGGTGAAGGAATGGAGCCGGCAATTCCGGTTAACTATTACCCGAACAACAACCCAGACAATAAACCATGCGCAAGTTGGCGCAGTCATGGACATTTACTGTTTGCTAACTGGCTTAACTACTGTGTTTACCAGCAAACTCCTTACGACCTTGATCACTTTAGCGAAGCTAACTTCACGAAAGACGACTAATTTCCGCGCTTATATGCGGGGTATGACTTACTTAGTCATACCCCGTTTTCATTTCTGAGTACATTTAATTGCTCTACCATTCCAGCCCCAATAATCTCCCCTGCCCTTAAAGCGACTGTCCCGATAACCTTGCCCTATCAAACAACAACTTTCTCGCGATATGATACGTGCTTTGTTATTGAGTTTGATTGTCCTATACGGTTGCACCCGCTCTTTGCCAGAGTTGGATTTTACCCCGCGCCAGCAAGCAGACGCCCGCATTGAGCTTGGTATTGCCTATTTACAACGAGGCTATTATCCAAAAGCCTATGAAAGCCTCTCAACGGCACTCGAAGTTGAACCCAATTACTATCGGGCTCAACTTGCGATGGCGCGATATCTGGATATTGTTGGTGAGATGACAAAGGCAAAACGTCTTTATCAGTACACGCTTCGCACCCATCCTGACAACGGTAACGTGCTAAACAACTATGGTACTTTTCTCTGCCGCCAAGGTAAGTATCAACAGGCGCTAGCCCTACTATTACAAGCCACTCGATTGCAAGACTACTTCGCAATTGCGGAGAGTTATGAGAACGCGGGTCTTTGCGCACTGAAAGCCGGAAGTTCAGACCAAGCATGGAACTATTTTGAACGTGCGCTACAACACCAGCCCAACAGAACCAGTACCTTGATCTATTTGGCCGATTTAGAGAGTGAGGAGTGAATCAGCGTTTTTTACGCTGAGAATGGTGGGTTTGTCTTCTGCGACGGACACGCGAGGCGCGTTGAATCTTTAGGTACTCTTTGTAAAGAATATAAATAAATCCACACAGTCCGATAATAAACAGAACCGCGAACAGCAGCAGGAAGCTGTCGCAAATCCAGGCAGGTTCACAGGGCATATAAATCTCAAACTCCATATGCCCCCCTTTAGTTTGATCTATTTATTTAGCATCAGCCATTGCTTGCGCTGCTCTTGAGTATGGAATGTCCAAGCAATAAAGCGACTGGTTTTCTGTCCTTGGCTCATTTCTACGATTTGAACCTCTTTCGCCCCCGATTTTTCGAGATTCTTACGCATCCAACGAACATTCTCTTTCTTAGATATTAGCGTAGAAAACCACAGTACTTGGTGCGCGAAATCACGACTTTCAAACGCCATGTTCTTGATAAAGGCGGCTTCGCCTCCAGAACACCACAATTCTGCCTGTTGGCCGCCAAAGTTAAGCACTGGTGCGACTTTATTTTTCGAAGCAGATGATGCTTGTCCACGTTTGACTTTATTGGTCGACAAGTTATTGATTTTGCGAGCACTACCCTGCTGCACTTCTTGTAAAGACTTATGAAACGGTGGATTGCAGGTAGTGATATGATAGAACTCACCCTGCTCAATAATCCCCTTAAACAGATAGCGACTCTCTTTCTGCAATCGACACTCTATCTGACCTTGGAGCACTGGATTATTTGCCACAATCTTATTTGAGTTATCGACCGACACTGGGTCAATATCAGAGCCAACATAGTGCCAACCGTATTGAGTCGCTCCTACAATCGGATAAATACAGTTTGCGCCGACACCTATGTCCAATGCATTGACACGCTTCGGAGCAGAGTCACCACACTCATCTACAAGTAGCTCAGCTAAACGGTGAACATAGTCAGCGCGGCCGGGAATTGGCGGACAAAGGTAGCCTTGCGGAATATCCCATTGCGTCACTGAGTAGTGATGTGCCAGTAATGCCTTATTAAGTAGCTTGACGGCAACCGGATCAGAGAAGTTAATGCTCGCCTCTCCTTTAGGATTTTTCACTACGTGCTGTTTAAGCTCAGGTAACGCTTCTATCAAAGCTTTAAAGTCGTAGCGCCCATTGTGCAGGTTACGCTTATGCAGCCCCGCTTTTGTCTTACGCTTGATCACCTTAGTCTCTGATGGCACTGACTTGGCTGGAACAGCTTTGTTGCTGGTTTTAGTGTTTTTATTTTGACGAGTCATAGTGATTAATTGCGGTTCACTGTTTCTAAATAAATCATAAACAAACGGGCATCAAGCTCCAGTTGATGGTAATCCGGCTCCATATGACAACAAAGCTGATAAAACGCCTTGTTGTGTTCCTTTTCCTTAAAGTGCGCTAACTCGTGTACCACCAGCATACGCAGGAGTGGTTCCGGAGCATTTTTAAACACGCTGGCAATGCGAATTTCGTTTTTAGCCTTAATCTTACCGCCATGGACTTTATTGGCATATGTGTGCAGACCAAGGGCATTGTTGATCAGATGAATCTTATTATCGTAGAGCACTTTACTAAGTGGAGCCGTCTTCTTCATATAGCGGTTCTTTAGCGCCATTGTATATTCGAATAAGGCTTTCTCACTTTTAATGGTGTGATTCTCAGGGTAACGCTTTTCAAACCAAGCGGCGAAGCGCCCCGACTCAACCATCTGCGAGACAGGAGTCAGAATATGTTCAGGATAACCTTGGATATAGCGTAATACAGGATTCATACTCACCACAAAGTGAAGTCAGGTCTACAAAAGGGGCACAAGTCTACCCTATTCACACTTGCCATTCACGGTCTTTTCATTAAACTCTGCGCTGAATATATACCTAGGAACACACCATGAAACGACTTGTACTGTATGTTAAAGACAAATGCCCACACTGCAAAGACGCACAGCGTTACCTAGACTCTAAGGGCTATCAGTACCGTTTAACTAATGCAAAGATGCAGCGTGGACGTAAAGAGCTGGATGCAATTGGCGCTCGCTCCCTGCCTGTATTAAAAATCGGTGACCGCTATATGATTGGCTGGAACCCAGGTAACTTTGAGAAAATGTATAACTCAAAAGGTTAACGAGGTTAACGGGACAGGCACCAGTAGTAGTAAGGACAGTCGCTATAAGCTGCAATAAACTCTGGGCACAAATAGCCGCTATTATTGGGCGACACTCACCCTAAATAAGTGCTTTGTTGCTACGAGTTTTTGCTCTCATCGGGCAATTCTGACAACAGGTTGTAGGAATCTGTTGTTTCGAGTCAATTCGGTTAATAGAAACCCACCAAGCTTTCTGGAAGACTGGGGTTGTTGGAAAAACAGTTGTAAGTGGCGGTTAGCTATCTAAACGAAATAGATTGAGCCTCTTTCGCTTCAGCATACGTTTGATATGAAGTGCACTTTTTGTAAAACCGACTGCCGTACTTCGATGACGTTCTAATTTCGTACATACCTCTAACCACCTCAACTGACTTACCTGAAGCCGCTGTAGTATAGGTGGTGCACTAGCACTTAAGCTCGCCTTGTCTTCTTGATATAGACGAGCGGTCCAATCAACAAGTTCAATATAATCAATCAGTCGAAAAGGAATGCCATCAAGCAGCTTGTTCGTGGGGGAACCTATAAATGGATGCAGACAAGGGGCGGTTGCTAGATGACTTTTTAGCGCTTCTAGCCTTGCTTGAATAGATGTGTAATCTGAAGCTTCTGGTGTTTTAGCTGTACCTGCTCTTAATGGGTTCAAATCAACATACGCCATAGCAGCAATAAGCGCCTTCTCATCCAGCAAAGCCTGACTTTTAAAACGGCTTTCCCAAAAGTGTCCTTTGCATTGATCCTCTTTATTGGCCTGACAAGCAATTTCAAAATTGAGCTCTTTCATAAACCAACTCAGGCTCCACAGTCGCTCTCGCCATGACTCGATGAGAGCCAAGCACACCTCTATTTCCGATTGGATAGTAAGCTGACCTTCTAGCCATCTCGTTACAATGCTTGGCAGTTTGTGCTCTTGCCGCCAGCGTTCAACAACCTCATAAGCCGATAACTTCTGAGCTTTATTGCGATTGATATGTACAACTAAGTGGTAATGGTTACTCATGATGGCATAGGCACAAATATCTATGCAGTACACCTGAGAAAGCGTGACTATCTTACGCTTAATCCAGTCTCGTCGATGCTCATAGCTTTGCTGGGTAACAGGGTCTTCTCCACAGAGAAAACTTCTCCGCACACAACGTGAGACACAGTGATAGTAGGGAGTTGCATCGATACATATTTGTTGCTTTCTGGCAGTAGTCATCTCTTATCTCAAGTGGAGGTTGTCCATTCAAGTTAAGAAAGCAATCCATTCTCGGCAATCTTTGTGCTTCCGATATCTGTTGTAGATATCAACAACTCATACTAAATTCATCCTTTATGGTGTGTGTCCCGTTAAGAAGAAAGAAAAAAGATTTGCTGAGTTAAGCGAAACTCTTTTGATTGAAATGAGGGTTGTCGACCAGAATTTCCAGCAATGAAAGATCGTCGAGCACAACCAGTTGCTCGACACCATTTTGATCCAGTTTAATGGCTTCCTGCTTGTCCTGGTTGCGTGCGGTGTCAAGCGCCTTTCCTTCGATAGTCTGACCGGATTTTAGCGTCAAACGAACCGGATAACGGTACAAACATACAATCTCGATATAGTCATAGTCATTGCAACTGATCATTTCGTTCTCCAATTCGCTTGCTGGGTCCGATTGCTGAACTAGCCGCGGCAGCTAATTTGCACCTTATAGCAACTAGCATCTTCATCAAAGACAAATTCTACCTCGTTGGCTATGCTCTCAAGCTTATCATTCTGATAATGAGAGACATACAGCAACTGGCTTAGGTTCTCTTTTGCGATCAGTTCCAGAGTGTTTTTGACTAATCGTCTGCCCAAATAATCTAACCCCTGGTAAGGTTCGTCAAGGATCAACAGTGCGGGCTGTTTGACGATAGCTCGGGCAATCAGGAGTAGCCTTTGTTGCCCATACTCCAGTTCTCTGAACGAGGTGTTGGCGTACTGGCTCATATGGAGGATTTCCAGCCACTCTCTGGCAACCTGAATCTCTTTCTTACTTGGCTGCTGATAGAGACCTATCGAGTCGTAAAAGCCCGACAAAATGACTTCAATCGCCTTACAACCGACGCGGTACTGCAGGTGCAAGGCAGATGAGACCATACCGATGTGCTTTTTGATCTCCCAGATTGACTCTCCAGAGCCTCGCTGATTACCAAATATCTGAATATCGTTAGAGTAGCACTGAGGGTGGTCACCAAAGATAAGCCCAAGCAGAGTACTTTTACCGCAGCCATTGGGCCCTTTGATTTGCCAATGCTGACCGTTTTCGATTCGCCAGTTCAACTCACTAAAGATGGTTTTGTCGGTGTAAGCGACCTGACCATTGCGGATTTCAAACACCGGGTTTTGAAAGTGATGACTATGTTGGTAACGGTGGATAAGCTCCAGCATCTGCTCACTTTGTTGCTGAGACTGAGCTTTTATTTGACGAATCACCGGATGTGACTCCCACTCGCTCTTAGGCATCACGCTTTCCAGTTTTCCATGGTTGAACATCGCAATTTGTTCAACCCAGTCCGGAATATCTTCCTCGCGGTTGAAAGTCACCACCATCTGAATCGACTTTGACAACTCAAGCAGATACTCCGCCAGCGAAGCTCGGTGAGCGACATCTAAACCGGTAAATGGGTTATCAAGCACAACAAAATCAGGTTGAGTCGCGAGAGCTCTTGCCAGCATTACGCGCCGGGTTTCGCCAGTCGACAGAACACGGAAACCACTTTGCTGCAAGTGGCTAAGGTCTAACTCGTTAATTAACTTATTGGTCAGTTCCTTTGACTCGCACTGCTGGTAAATCAGAGAGTAAACCGAAGTCCCCGTATCAATTCGGTCTAAATAATCGGTTTCATCCTTGGCGATTTCTTCTTCCAGCAGTCGTTGCTGTTCAACCAGTGAAACCTGAGCAATTCGCCCTTCACTTGCTGCAAGCATAGATTCAGGAACATCATACTCACCACAAAGAAGACAGCCTAGCGCTGAGCCAATATCCCCCTCGGTACTAAATACGCCCCATGATTGACCGTGGTCGATAGTCCACTTTTCAATATCGAGTTGATTGGTGCCAGTTTCCAGAGAGAGCTGGTTGATACGGATTTGCATAGAATGGTTTCCCTACCCTTCAAAACTTGTTGTGACAGATAGCTTCAAACTACTTGAAAGCTCGCCACGGTGCGATAGGGAAACAGTAAAGTGTGATATTCGCAGCGAGATTAGTCGTTTAGGTGTACTGCTTAACAAAATCAATAAAGGTTCGGTCCGCCATAGAGAGATAACCGTGTTTGCGCCAAGCTAAAGATAGGTTGATCTTCACTCGTGGTTCAAATGGCACACCAACCACATCTTTCTCATTTTGCGTTACCAACTCGAGTAACGCAGTAATCGCAAACTCATTTTTAACGATGCTTAGTATCATCGGCAACAGATTAGTTTCAAACGAGAAGCGCATCTCTTTGTTACACTGCAACGCCTTATCTTCAAGAAAGTCGCGATGAAAGTAACCGGGTTTGAACATCACCAGTTCATTGTCAAAAAAGGCGTCAAAAGAGACAGACTTCTGCTTAGCAAAGGGGTGCTCTTTAGCTACGACCGCCAACATCTCCACCTGTAGCAAATGATCAGTATCCAGATCATCAGGAACATTAACGTCGTCTATCATGCCGATATCCAACTCGCCGTTAAGCAGCATCTTACGGATATCCCGCGTACCAGCATCGACCAGAGTTAACTTAAGATTCGGGTAACGACTGTTAAACGCCATTAATATCTGTGGGAAGAAGTATGAACCCATCATACTAGGAGCACCCAACCTAACCTCGCCTTTTTCAAGCCCTTTAAGTTCATCGATGGCAAGCTGGGCGTCCTCAAGCTGCTGCAGGATACGCTTGGCGTGTTCGTATAACACTTTCCCCTCATCGGTCAGCGACACCTGACGATCTTCACGGCGAAACAGTTCAACGCCCAGGTTCTGCTCAAGCTTCTTAATTGAGATACTCAGTGCGGGTTGAGCAATATGCAGCGCTTTGGCAGCACGGGTAAAATGGCCATGCTGCGCCACGGCGACAAAATGTTTGAGGTGTTTTGATTCCAACTCTCACCCTATATATTTTTTATATCATCACAATATTTTTAATATATTTCATTTATCACTTGGCGACTGATATTTTGCTCACATATTCCCATTTGAGTTACCAAAATGATTGAGCTTAAAACCAAGCAGTACCGATATGTCACTTTCAGTCTAGCGTTAGGCTCATTTCTGGTATTTTGTAATCTCTACCTGTTTCAACCGATGCTCCCTTTCATGGCCGAGCATTTCTCGGTATCTGAAACCCAGATCAACTGGGTATTCGCCGCCAGTACGCTTGCATTATCTGTATGCCTGGTACCCTGGGCAGTAGCGTCAGAATCCTACGGTCGACGTAAAGTTATGCTTATCGGTCTGGTAGCTATGCCAGTCATCGGGCTTGGGATGTTAATGTTCGACTCGCTGATCGCGCTCGTTGTTCTACGCGCTTTGATGGGTGTTGCATTAGCCGCATTTGCTTCCGTCGCCGTCGCCTACATGGTTGAAGAGCTGTCAGAACAAGCATTCGCTCAGGCGATTGGCGGTTACATTGCGGCCAACTCTTTTGGCGGTATTGTCGGGAGAATCATTGGCGGCACCTTAACCGACGCATTAGGCTGGCAACAAGCCGTAATTGTCGTTGCACTATTAACGCTGGGCGGTGCACTTGTGGTGCTGTTTACCCTGCCTAAACAACAGAACTTCACTCCGCAACGAGGCATGCTGCGTTACCACAATCGTGCTCTGGTAAAACACCTCAAGAACAGAACCATCTGGATTGCAATGGTACTTGGCGGGATCAACTTTGCCCTGTTCGTTAATCTTTATTCAGTCATGGGTTTCCGTCTGGTTTCAGAACCGCATAACCTTCCCGTAGGACTGGCATCATTAATCTTCCTCTGCTACCTGGCAGGTACACTGAGTTCAAAGCTCACTTCGGTATGGCGTAAGCGTCATCGCAGCATTTCTGGGATAGTGACAGGGACGACTATCAGCCTGCTCGGAATGCTCATCGCGTACGTGGATTCTATGGCATTCATGGTACTGGGTCTGCTATTGATAAGCTTTGGCGCCTTTTTCACTCATACGCTTGCTTACGCCTGGGTAAGTCAAAAAGCAACCCATGCCAAAGCGACTGCCACTGCACTCTATCTGGTTCATTACTATATCGGCGGTAGTATCGGTGGGTTCTTCCTCATTTACTGCTGGCAACAAGGTGGCTGGGGTTACGTCATGGCCGGTGGCTCTGTGCTCTACGCCTTGATATTTGCCCTGTGCCATAGCTTAGCTCGTATCGAAGCGGCAGCCCCATTAGACAAGCCAGCACAACAAGAATCTGCTATCCTTGCGCCAAATTCTAATTTGGAAGCAAAATGACTAACCAAAGCTCAACACAGATCAGTAGTCAGCATGTGTCTGACGCTGTCGAACAATGGCTGAACGATGTCGTTATCGGTCTTAACCTTTGTCCGTTTGCTGCAAAGCCACAACGCAACAAACAGATAAAAATCTTCGTTAGTGAAGCACAAACTGAAGAAGCGCTACTGGAAGACATTCTGACTCAGTTACTTGAGCTCGACTCTACAGAGCCGCAACAACTAGAAACCACATTGGTTGCGGTGCCAAATATGCTCAGCGACTTCTATGACTACAACCTGTTTATTGACTGGGTTGAAGCCCTGATTCGTCAACAGGACTGGGAAGGTATCTTCCAGTTAGCGACGTTCCACCCAGACTACTGTTTCGGTGGCGCAGAACCAGAAGATGACGAGAACCTGACCAACCGTTCTCCGGTACCCGTATTCCACCTGATTCGCGAAGAAAGCATGGAAAAGGTTCTTAAACACTACCCGAATCCTGAAACGATTCCGGATACCAATATCGCTCGTGTAGAATCTCTGACTACAGAAGAGCGTCGCAAACTGTTCCCATACCTGTTCCGCTAATTGGTTGATGCGGCAAACAGCGAGTGAGCTTCATTAGGCGTTTTGCTCCTGTATCGCTCAATAGTTTGTCGTTCAGCTCATTTATTTCATAGCGCTGATAGCGGGATCAGACCCGCTTTGGTAGTATTGCTCCACCATAATGACATCCGGGTTAATGGATATGCACCTTTCAAAACTGACCACTGATATTTTTAATCACCTTTACCGTGATATTTCTGAATTCCGTAGCACCTTCGATCTACCTGTAGCTTCACCTGAGAGCCTAGATGACAAGGCTGACACTCTACACACTTCTCTGGCAATCGAAGAGTTGACTGAGCTGGCTGAAGCAGACAACAAGACTGAACAAGCTGACGCGATCATCGACAGTGTTTACGTTTTGATGGGCCGTCTGGTACACCTTGGTCACGACAAAATTGAAGACAACCTGACGATTAACTACCTAATCGATCTACTGCTAAATGTCGCAGTCAACCGTGGTATCGACTTCTTACCTTGTTGGGACGAAGTGCACTCAAGCAACATGAGCAAAGTATGCCGCAACGAAAAAGAGTACGCAGAAACTGAAGCGCACTACGCTGAGCAAGGCATCAAGCTGATGGCAGTACAGAAAGGCGATTACATCATCGCTAAGTGTGCGGAAGATTTCGTTGCTGAAGGCAAAACAATCCGCCAAGGCAAGGTACTTAAATCGGTCTACTACCGCCCTGCAGATCTTGCGCCACTGACTAAGTAAGTCAACGCCAGATAAAAAGACGCCACCTTCGGTTACCCTTAGGTGGCGTAAGCTGCCATAGTCAAAAACTGACTTCATTAACTGTCGGTTTGTTACCACTCGCGTAGCGCTCCCCTCCAGTCAAATCCGCCTAACAAGAACGAGAATGTATCGCTATTACTATTGCCAATAGCGTGCCAATCTTGAAAAGTTTTTAACTTATTGATTTTTAAAGACTTGAAAAAACAGCAGCTTCACTATTCACTTATCAACGATCTAAACCAGTGCAAGGTGCACCAAACTAACCCTTTAGTGGTAGTCAATCATTCAAACAGCAAGACTGGTTCTCCTTCAAGCATCACTTGTTTCACATGGGTTTTAAACACTCTGGATAACTCACTCGCCGTAAGCACTTCCGTCGCCAGACCATAGCTTTGCAACACGCCTTTATCCAGCAACAAAGCTTTATCCGCATGTTTAAGAGTTCGATTAAGATCGTGGTTAGACATAATCACACTAATACCCATGTCAGCAACACGACGGATAAGTTTATACAACAGGCTTTCCTGACCGATATCCAGCGGCGCCGCGGGTTCATCTAGGATGAGTAATCGCGCGTGAGGATTGAGCGTTGGCCAGATTTGCAGACAAATGGCGCACAGGCGTACTCTTTGCCATTCTCCACCGGACAGATGGTGAATTGAACGATGGAGCTTATCGTCAATCTCTAGCAACTGAGACAACTCCTGAATCACACTTTCAAGTTCACTGCTCGAAGAGTCAATAAAGGCTGGCAAAGATAGTGAAAGGTAGTGAACCACATCGAGGTTGAACGCCGGGCGGTCACTTTGAGCAAGAAACGCTCGGCAATCTGCCAGAGCAGAAATCGAGCTATGTTCTACATCGAGATCATTAATTTGAGCCTGACCATCAAACGACAGTAAACCGGCTACTGCTGCCAGCAAGGTACTTTTTCCACTACCATTTGGACCGATGACATGCAGGATTTCTCCCCCTTGCACCTCAAAGGAGAGTGGTAGTAGTCGAGCGCCGACAGAAAGGCTATTAACGTGAATCATGATTACTTACCAGCATCCAGATGAAGATCGGCGCGCCAATCGAGGTAGTCACTACCCCCAGAGGCAGCTCCGCAGAATCAAGCGCGGTTCTGGCGATCAAATCAGCAAACACCACTAATGTCGCACCTGCAAGGGCAGAAATAGGCAACAAGTAGCGATTTTCACTACCAAAAGCGAGCCTGAGCAGATGAGGAACTACCAGACCAACAAAGCCGATAACGCCACCGAGTGCTACCGCTCCGCCAACTAAAATCGATACAGCAAAAATTAGCTTCCAGCGCGCGGCATCGACATCAACGCCCAGCTGTTTAGCGTGTTGCTCGCCCATCATTAATTTGTCTAGTAGACGTCCTTTACAGCACAACCACACCAGCACAGGTACCAGCAACAAGGTCAGAACGTGATGATACCAACTTGCCGCACCTATGCTGCCCATCAGCCAATACATCAGTTGACGCAAACTAAGGTCATCACTGAAATAAAATGCCCAGGTCACAATCGCTCCGGAGAGAATACCTAAAGCGACACCGACCAGGAGCAAACGCGTGGTAGTGAGCCGTAATGACTTAGCGACAAACACAAGCAATAGAGTAAATGCCAAGGCACCGACAACCGCCGCTAACATAAAGCCAATTGGCGTCGCCAGAACAGGAAAGAAGAACAGCACCAACACCATCATAACGCTGGCACCACCAGAGATACCAAGCACACCGGGTTCAGCCAGTACGTTACCTAACAATACCTGCAATACGGCACCGGACACCGCCAGCGCTGCACCGACCGCTATTGCAGCCAGTAAACGAGGCAAACGCAACTGCATGATCAGCTGCTCCTGCAATGAGGAGAGCGTCTGGAAAGGAGAAATAAATACTTCACCGACCATCAGATAAATGGCGCTGATGACAAAAAGTGTGATGGCGAAAAGTAAACCAAAGCGTGCCCATCGATGCTGTCTACGGTTAAGTAGCTGAGTAAATTCCATGTTGTCGTTAGTTATCTGGCAGAACCACAAAAAATAATGGCTTAACGATACCGTTAAGCCATTCAAATAGAAAGCATAGTGACCCAGTTAGTCACTTTTTGCAGCATTAATCGTAGACTAACTGCCCTTCTTCATAACGAGTCTTGACCGGACAAACCATAAGTGCGGCGCGTTGACCAACAGCGACATGGCGGTTAGGGAAAACAATCGCCTCACCCTCATTCTTTGCCATCAATGGTTTATCGCCATCGTGACCAAACACTTCGCCATGCTTAAAGGCGGTGAAGTTTTCTACGTCGTCATCAAACAAGAAGCCGAAATCATCATGTAGACGAACAATAGTACGGCTGACACGGTACATCATTGGCTTACGCGGCAGGTGCTCAGCTTCGCTATCAGATACAAGATCACGTAGTGCCAGATCAAAGGCCACAAGCTTATCCAGTTCGTTCTCACCGATTTTAGCCACGCGGCCAAGCTCAACTGTCAGAGCCTGTGCACCAAAGTTCTCAGCACTAAACCAGCTAAAGGTACTCGACGGTGCATTAGAGAACATAACAGCCTCAAGATGAGCACTGGAGACAAACTCCATCAATGCCTGACTGCGCACTGGATGGCGAACCTTAGGGCTAACCACAAATGAGTAATGCTTTGACAGGCGGATAGCACAATGCAAATCCAGGTGCCAGCGTTTGTCTTGCTCTGTACCCTGATAAAAGTCGCTGACAATTTTTTTCAGATTCTGCGCAATATCGAGCTCTTTTGAAGGCTCATACTCTTTTTCATCAAACAGACGGTTGAGATTCATTTCAATGAATCGTGTATGCGCGTTCGTCGCCTCTGGATGAGCATTGATGAAAAGCAGTCTGTTGGTTGCCGCTTGGAAACCAGACTGAATATCGGTAATGATCTTATCCGTGATTTCCATTGGTGCGGTTTCGTCACCGTGGATACCACAAGAAATAATGATGTGTTTACTATCTTCCGATAGATTCGCTGGAATGACCTCCAACACACCACGTTGATGTAATTTAAAGACAGTTCCACCAGCAACCGTTACTTCGTTGGCTGGCATTTCTTGTTCTAAGTCTAGGCTGTCTAAAAGAAATGATTGGCGAAAGAGGTTTTTCGTCATGCGCTACTCCTTTATTGCACAGCGGGTATGTTAATGAATTGTTCAGACAAATTATGTAGGTGCGATCCCACTTATCGACACAAATCGTGTGCCTCATCGTAAATTATCTGATTGCCACCAACAGATGTGGCAATAAGGCTCTCACTGTACAAATTGGCCGAGTGCGACTCGGCCAACCGATAATATCATGAATTTGAAACGATTAATTTTGATCTAACAAGGATTCAAACTCATCAATCTTAGTTTTCACTCGATCAATACTCTGTTGCCAGAAATCCACCTTGGTTAAATCCATGCCGAGATGCTTTTCAACGACCTCTTCAGCCATCATGGAGCCAGTATCACGCAGCAGACTCACGTAGTCGCTGTAGAACTGATCACCTTTACGTTCACGCTGAGCATAAACGCCACCACTAAACAGATAACCAAACAAGTATGGGTAGTTGTAGAAGCTTACTTCTGAAATTGAGAAATGAAGCTTGCTCGCCCAGAAGTACGGATCCGGTTCAGACATTGATTCACCGTACCAATCCTGCCAAGTGCTGCTCATTAGCTCGCATAGTTCAGATGCACTGAGTTCACCTTCACTACGTGCTGTATAAAAGGCTTTCTCAAACTCAAATCGTACCGGGATATTAACCATCAGCGCATAGCAGGCGGTCAGTTCTTCCCATAACATCTCAAGCTTCTCTTCACGGCTGGTTACCTGTTCCAACAGATAATCACGAACCACGTTCTCGGCGAAAATCGATGCGGTTTCAGCCAATGTCATTGGATAGCGCGTCTGACACAGTGGCATATCACGCATCACCCAGTTGTGGAACGCATGGCCTAGCTCGTGAGCTAAGGTCAGCAAATCTGAACGGCTACCGCCCCAGGTCATAAATACCAGCGGAGAGCGTGTTGCAGCAAACTTGGTACAGTAGGCGCCCAGACGACGGTTTTCGGTTGGTTGCGCGTCAATCCAGCCATTCTCAACCATGGTGTTAACGAATTCCGCCATCTCCCCATCGACCTGCGCAAACGCCGCATGAATGATTTCAATCGCTTCGTCAAAGCCGTATACCGTCGGCTCAGCATCCTTCAGGCTCGGCATACCCGCCATGTGGTTCCATGGACGCATCTGTTGCAAACCATGAACACGAGCCATCAACTGTCCCGCTTTTTGACCAAGGCCACGATTCGATTTCGCTGCGCTCATCATCGCCTCAAGGGAAGCACTCTCTATACGGCTTTCGTGCAAGCTAGGATCCAGAAAGTGCACATCCGTCAGCTTAGAGCGTTTCTGATACTCAGTTAGACGCCAGCCTGCTAATGCGTTGAGGATTGCAGCGAAGGATTCTTGATTGTCTTTCATCGCAGCCTGAATGCCACGCCATGCTGGTTCCTGACTTGCGAAGTCTGTCCCGTAAAGCAGGCTTGCTGCATGAGAAAATCCAACCTTAGTGCCCTGCCCATCTTCAAGCGTCACCTGTAGCGAACCGGTAATGTTGTCGTACAGACGCCCCCAGGCATCGCGACCATCAACCTGCATTGCAGTCAGCAGTTGCTCTTCTGCAACTGACAACTTAGTCGCAGCGAGTTTACGAGCGCATTCAATCTGGAATGCCTGTCCCGAGACATCACTGCTTGGATGGTCGAGTACATCGGCGATAAAGCTATCAGGTGCGATAGTAAGAGTGTTCTCGTAAGGTGCAAACGCCTGAGAGAGCTCTGAATTAAGTTTAGCCACGCGACCAATCAGGCTTTTCGCCTCGCTACTGGTCGCGTCAATCGAAGCGTGACACTGAGCAAAAGTATTGATCGTCGCAAGTAGCTTTCCTGCGGCTTCACTCGTTTGAATGGCGTTTTGTGTCACAGATGGAGACTCGCGATTATCCACATGCATACCTAATGCGTGAATACACTGCTTAATCAGCTCGATGTCCTGGTCAATTTTTTGATCATTCAAGTCCTGATAAGCGATGGACAAATTCCAACTTGGTGCGGTCATGATACTTCCTTAGCTATCCGTTTAACGGTTTCCCTATCATACAAACCCGAAGGTAGTCTTTTTCGGCCTTGGTGATCTGTATGTGGGTTAATGATTGGTGGGCGATGTTCAGGCTTGAGTAGAGTGCAGGGTTGTACCAGTCCAATTTCAGTACCCTGGCGAGAATCATCCTTATCGTGCCACCATGACAGACGATTAATGTGTCTTTTTCGACAGTTTGCATAAATTGCTCCCAAGCTGTCGATATTCGTTGGTAAAAAATGTCTAGCGGCTCAGCATTAGGCAGAGTGTTATTTGCCGGATCCTGCCAGAATGCCTCAAATAGCGGCCATGATTGTTTAGCCTGTTCAAAAGGCACACCATCAAGATCACCGAACGAAGTCTCTTGCCATTCGGGGGCAATCCGATAATCGAGCCCAAGGTGTTGAGCGTTAATCAGCTCAGCCAGATATCGGCAGCGTGTCAAGGGTGATGTCAGCAGAGATTCAAAACCCAGCTGTTCACCCATCAGGCTATGACATATCCCCTGCTGACGCTCAGCTGAAACGCCGATATCAGTATGACCATACAGTGCTGGCTCACCAAGAGTTTTACCATGTCTGAGCAGATAAATGTTAATGCAATTAGCCTGTGCCATGTCAGCTTTCCTCAGACTTCTTAAGGACTAAAGGCAAACCTGCAGCAATCAGAGTGACTCTGTCTGCGACCTGCGCCAGAGCCTGATTCATCCAGCCAGCATGATCGACGAACAATCGTGATACTTCGCCAAGCGGAACCACTCCAAGGCCCACTTCATTAGAGACAAAAACCACATCGGCTTGACACTCACTGACGGCTTGCTGTAACTGGGTTATGCGCTGCTGGATCTGCTCTTCATTGAGAGTTTTACCCTGATTATAAATCACGTTGTTGAGCCACAATGTCAGGCAATCAACCAACACCACCTCTCCCTGCTCAAACTGCGATAGCTGTTCGGCAAGCTCTATTGGGCATTCGTGTTCAATCCAGCTATCACCTCGTTGCTGCTGGTGATGAGCGATACGTTTTTCCATCTCATCATCAAAGGCCGTCGCTGTGGCGACGTAGTGTTTCGCTTTACCTCGTGCTAGTTGGCTTACTTGAGCCTCCGCATAACGAGATTTACCGGAACGTGCTCCGCCCAAAACTAGATGAATACTCATAGGCTGTTTACCTGTAACGCAACCAAAGTCAGATAGATCAGTATTTCGCACAACTGTTGAGCAGCGCCAAGACAGTCGCCAGTAAAACCACCGATCCTTGCCAGTAACCAGCGCTTAAACAGCACTCGGAATAGTGCCATAACACCAATAAGTATCAGGGTTTGGCTGACGCCAAGCAGTAAACACGGCACCACACCAGTAACGAGCAGGATCATCAGCTCAAGGCTTGATTGGCGCTCGGCTAAAGGTTTGCTCTTACTGGAGTCCGCATCAGTCACATAAGGCATATCATATATTAGCGATGCAGCGACAGCGCGGCTTAGGCCATAGCCAACAAGGACTATCAATAATATCTGCTGTGAGTGAATGAGTTCAGAAAGCAGCACGAACTTAGCTAAAAGCACCATAACCAGCGCACTGGCACCATAAGTACCGATGCGGCTATCTTTCATGATTTCCAGTCGACGATCGACCGTCATGCCCCCACCGATGCCGTCGGCCATATCGGTCAGACCATCTTCATGAAAGGCGCCAGTTAGCATCAGACTAAACACCATCATCAGTACAATCGCGACATTGGCGGGCAATAGCGACTGGGCAACAAATAACACTAAAACACAAAGGCCGCCTAACAGTAGACCAACCAAGGCGAAATAGCGCCCGGCCTGATTCATCCGTTCACTACTGAATGGAATGGACGCTGGTACAGGGATCCGTGAGAAGAAGCCTAACGCCAGCATAAACAGTTGATACTGATATTTGAGCGCAGACATTAGTCGACCACAACGCCTGCCTGCTCGAAGCTCGCCATGTTGTTGTAAAACTCTGCGGCGGCGCGAACCAGAGGCATCGCTAAAGCAGCGCCTGTCCCTTCACCCAGACGCAAAGAAAGATCCAGTAATGGCTGAGCGTCCAGTTGAGACAACAGATACTGATGACCAGCTTCATGAGATTGGTGGGCAAAAATCATTATCTCTCGACAATCTGGATTAATCTTACTAGCGGCATAGGCTGCAGCTGAAACAATAAAACCGTCAACCAACACAGGCGTTTTGCTCTCAGCAGCAGCTAAGAATCCACCAACCATCTGAACAATCTCGAATCCGCCGACTTGTGCCAGCACATCGATGACTTCCAGCCCTGAACAACGCTGTACGCCTTGTTCAACCAGCTCGACTTTCTTTTGCCATTGTTGATCTGAAATACCAGTGCCGCGACCGACACACTGAGTGACAGGAAGACCACTGAGTGCCGCTAAGATGGCGGCCGCACTGCTGGTGTTACCAATACCCATTTCGCCGAACATCACCAGATTGGAGCCAGACATTATTATCTTGCCCACCAACTGTTTACCTAGCTCAATACCCTGTCGCGCAGATTCAGTTGTCATTGACGCCTGACGTGCCAGGTTATTAGTACGATCACCAAGTCGCTGAACAATAAAGTCTTCTGAATCGTGTTCAACTGGAATCAAAATCCCACAGTCAACCACCTTTAGTGCCACCTGATTGACACGGCAGAAACAGTTTATCGCCGCTCCACCAGCAAGGAAGTTCAGCACCATCTGCTGAGTGACCGCACTTGGCGCAATACTGACCCCTTCGTCAGCGATGCCATGGTCGCCCGCAAACACAATGGCTGTCGGCTGATTAACTTCAATTTTAGTGACAACGTCACCTGAAACATCACTTTGAATCAGGGCTAACTGGTGAGCCAGTTGCTCCAGCTGACCAAGCGCACCTGGCGGTTTGGTCTTTTGGTTAATTCGATGCCAAATAGATTCGGAATAGTTCTGGTCTAACATATCGGTTATTTTGGCCTCGCAACAGAAAAGACGTTATCAAGTGTCGCATACTGACTGCCGCCAAGACGTGAAAGCGGATTGACTTTAAGAGCTTCAACCACCAGACGGTCACTACGCTCGCCAATCACCTGCGGATCGACGTACACCTTTTCGATTTCAGCAAAAATCAGGCTCTGTGGCGTCTCGCCAATTTCTTTCACTTCATGCAACTTGCAGGCAAACGCGATTGGGCAACCTTTAACACGCGGCAGCTCAAAGCCATCAAAGTCCACCAGTTCAAGACCTGTAGCTTCAATTTCAGACTCACCATGTGGCAGTGTCGCTGCGGTCTGGGTCACTTGTTCAGCCAAAGGTTCATGAGCGATATGAACCACCAGTCGCCCTGTTTCTAACACGTTACGAGTCGTATCTTTGACCTCGCCAGTGGGTTTCTTACCCACAGAAAACATCAGCAAAGGTGGGTTACTCGATACCGGAGTGAAGTAAGAAAATGGCGCGAGATTGTAGTTACCTTTATCTGAGTCAGTTAATACCCAGGCGATCGGCCTTGGGATAACCGTTTGAGTCATCAGATGATAAATCTGGGTCGGTGCCAGGGTGCTAAGCTCGATATTCATCGCTTTTCCTTTAATGCCAGTTCCTTTGCGCTGAGTGTAACGTGAAATCAGGCAGTTAACACCCCTCAGCCAATGGGAATCTCACTATTGGATGTCAAAAAGATTCTATGATTGAGTTTAAAACTGCAATTTTTCGCCTAAAAGTCCTATCTTTTACTCTAGGGAGTGCATTTATAACGGCACAAAGTGTGCATATTAATTAGCCGTATCACTGTTTTCTCCCGCTTGATAGTGCAAGGAGGTTGTATGTTTGCCAATCAACAGTCTAAAAAACAGAAACAGAACAAACCACAACGTAATCAGAAGAAAGTACCCTTGTCATTAACTTGACTCTCCCAACAGACCTCGCCACCTGGCGGGGTCGCCAAACACACATAACGCCAACTCTCTCTCACTTCTAATCGATAGCACCCGATTACCTGTCTGGTTATTTTTCATTCTCTAAATTCGATCACAGATTTTATTGCGGACTTAGTGGATGCTCTGGCTTATATACCCGTGTAAAATGCAGGGTAAATCTCATCAACGGATAAGGTGCGTAGGCATTGGAACGAGCTAACCCTCTTACCATAATAACTGCGGGTTCGACCGGACTAATCGGTAACGAGCTGATCAAGCAGATGTTAGAACAAGCACCGATTGAGCACATCTATGCTCTTAGCCGTCGTGAACTTCCGTTCTTCCACCCTAAACTCGAAGTCATTCAACACCCTGAATTGCGCATTCAGGATTGGGATGATAACAAGCCACAACCTGAATATGGCTTCATCTGCCTTGGTACCACATTGCAGCAGGCAGGATCCAAACAAGCGCTGGAAAAGGTCGACTATGAGTTGGTTTGCGACGTGGCTCAGGAGATGAAACTGCTTGGTGTCAAGCAACTGGCAGTGGTATCCAGCTATGGCGCATCTGCGCGCTCGTTCTCACACTACCTGCGCTGTAAAGGTCGTATGGAACTTGCCATCGAACGTATGAGCTTTGACCGTGTCGTGTTTGTCCGTCCTGGCCCTCTTAAAGGGTTGAGGGAAAACCCGCGCAAAGATGAAGTGGTTGTGCAGACCATGCTGACCATCCTCCAGCCTTTGATGTTAGGTCCATTATCCAAGCTCATCCCAATTGAAGCCGCAGACGTTGCCCAAGCGATGCAATATCAGCTTTTCGCTCATTCGTCGAAAAAACTCGAGGTCCTCGACAGTAGCAATATGCGCCGTCTGATCCAGCAATATCAGTAATCGAATGCTCTACCCGCCAAATATCGAGCAATTTTCTACCACTCGACCTGTTATCCGCTTAAGCCGTTTGCCTTGGCCTTGTTGCAATGGTCTAATACCGCAGTGAATTTTAAACACTTGGTAATCAGACAATGCAACAAGAGCATCAACCGACGTTTTTCTTCTTCGACTACGAAACGTGGGGAACCAGCCCAGCTAAAGACCGTCCGTGTCAGTTTGCAGGCGTTCGCACCGATATGGATTTCAATATCATCGGAGAGCCTCTTGTTATCTATTGTCAGCCTCCAGCAGATTACCTTCCTGCGCCGGAAGCGGCCCTAATCACTGGTATCACTCCGCAAACGGCTGAATCAAAAGGTCTCAGTGAGCCGGAGTTTATCGCCAAGATCCATGAGCAATTGGCGACGCCAAACACCATCAGCCTTGGCTACAACAGTATCCGTTTTGATGACGAAGTCACGCGCTACACCTGTTACCGAAACTTTATCGACCCTTATGCTTGGAGCTGGCAAAACGGTAACTCGCGTTGGGATTTACTCGACGTGATGCGTGCTTGTTACGCCCTACGCCCAGAAGGCATCGAGTGGCCCGAAAACGAAGAAGGGTTTATTAGCTTTAAGCTAGAAAATCTCTCCGTTGCCAATGGCATCGAGCACGAAAACGCTCACGATGCGATGGCCGATGTTATTGCCACTATCGAGATGGCGAAAAAAGTTAAAGCGGCTCAGCCAAAACTGTTCGACTACTTCTTGAGTATGCGCCACAAGCGTAAGCTTAATGAACTGGTCGATATCGTTAACATGACGCCGTTGATGCATGTCTCTGGCATGTTGGGCAAAGAGTGTAATTACACCAGTTGGATTGTGCCGGTTGCCTGGCACCCAACCAATCAAAATGCCGTTATTTGTGTTGATTTAGCGAAAGATCCCCAAGCACTGCTTGATTTGGATACCGAACAGCTTAACCAGCGACTATACACCAAGCGTTCAGACTTAGGTCCTGATGAACTGCCTGTACCGGTCAAGCTTGTCCAACTAAACAAGTGCCCTATCCTGGCACCGGCTAAGACGCTTACTGCAGAAAATGCAGAGAAGATTGGCATCGACCGCGAGAAATGTCTTGAGAATCTGGCTTTGCTTCGCAAACATCCGCAAATCCGTGAGAAGCTGATTGGTGTTTACGCAATTGAGCGTGAGTACGAAAAAAGCCAAGACGTTGACAGCATGCTCTATGATGGTTTCTTCTCACCGGCTGACAAAGCAGCGATGGATATCATTCGCGAGACTGACCCTAACAATCTCGCCGCACTTGATATCAGCTTCAACGATGATCGTATCGCACCACTTCTGTTCCGCTACCGCGCGAGAAACTTCCCCTGGACTCTGGATGAGTCTGAGCAACAGCGTTGGGCATTGCACTGTCGTGATTACTTCGAAAGTCGTATTGAAGACTATATGCTCAATCTGGAAAACTTAGCTCACGAACATGAAAGTGACCAAAAGAAAATGGCAATTTTAAAATCCATCTACCAATACGTGCAAAAGCGAGTATCCTAGTAGTCAAAAATAACAATAGTTACAAAGTCCTGCACCCTACAGACCAGCTCAATCACCATCATAATTAATCATAATCTGGGATTGAGCCAATGAATCAATAGAGCCTTCTAAGCGAGTTGAAGGCTCAACAGTTGGACAATACATGATTATGGCGAAAACCTTGCTTCACTATGTGGTGTCTATGGGGCTGATCTTTTTATGCCTGATTGCTGGCATCAATATTCAGCACTTAGTCGACCTTTCTATCCCCGGCAGCATTATTGGCATGCTGATCTTATTTAGCCTGTTGGCCAGTGGTCTGGTTCCATCCCATTGGGTACGTCCGGGTGCTACGCTCTTTATCCGCTATATGGTGTTGCTGTTTGTTCCTATCAGTGTTGGTCTGATGGAGCACTTCGACATGCTGATTGCCAATGCGTTGCCTATCCTGGCAAGTGCGGTGGGTGGCACCTTTATCGTCCTGGTGCTGCTAGGTCTGATGCTCGACAGAATGCTTAAGGGAGGACAAAAGTAATGTGGTTACTTGCTACGATTGTTGTCTTCTTTGCAGCTCGCTGGTTGTGCCAGAAATTCAACAGCCCGTTTATGAACCCGCTGTTGGTAAGTCTTGCGGTACTTATCCCGCTCCTCACTTATCTTAAAGTCCCGTTCGAGACTTACTACGCCGATAATCAATGGATTAACTACCTACTGCAACCAGCAGTAGTGGCACTGGCCTACCCGTTATACGAACAACTGCCTCAAATCCGCGCCAATTGGCGCATCATCATGCTTGCCTGTGGTGTAGGCAGTGTTATGTCGATGTTTACCGCCAGTATGATTGCGGTTTACCTAAAAGCCGACATCTCACTGATTGCCAGCCTGTTGGGTAAATCGGTCACGACACCAATTGCGATGGAAGTCTCCAGCCACTTAGGTGGCGAACCAGCTATTGCAGCAATCCTGGTACTTATTGTTGGTTTATTCGGGGCGATTATGGCTTACCCAATCTACAACCTGCTAAACATCACTCACCCAATTGCCAAGGGGTTGACTATGGGAACAGTCTCCCATGCCCTTGGCACAGCCACCTGCGCAGAGAAAGATCCTCAAGACGCAGCATTTAGCTCTCTTGCTCTGGTAGTGTGCGGTGTAATTACCTCAATACTTGCGCCATCCTTCTTTACCCTAGCGGTTTGGTTGTCTGCTTAATCACTCTCATTCGGGCCACCTATGTGGCCCGTTTTTTATGGTGTGTGTCCCTTTAAGAAACCTTTGCTTTAGGTGTCTGTCCCTATAAGAAATGCAAATTGCCAGCTCAAGCTTCTGGGGACAGGCGCGCTATCCGAGTATTTGCTCGTTATCGTTTTTTATGGTGTGTGTCCCTTTAAGAAACCTTTGCTTTAGGTGTCTGTCCCTATAAGAAATGCAAATTGCCAGCTCAAGCTTCTGGGGACAGGCGCACTATCCCACTTTTATAGTGTCTGTCCTTATAAGAGCTTCAAAGGACAGACGCGTTATCTTATATTCGCCTGGTTATGGTGTGTGTCCCGATTACATCTCTCGATATCTGCTCCCTTATCGTGTCTGTCCCTCTAACAAACCGTAAAGCAATGTAAAGCTGAGTAAGCCAGTGCAAATACGCTTTATTGCGGCGTTTCTATATATATCATGCTGATCAATGACTGCTCTGTTATAGAAGAAGGCCGATTATGTTTAGAATCACAGCCATACTCACATTACTCTGGTTACCAAGTTTATTGGTTAACTGGCAAAGCCTGGACAGCTTTTTCGCGTGGCGCCACCAATTAACGATGTACTCAGGCCTGCTTGGTCTCGGTTACATGGGGATTGCTGTTTTGCTTGCCGTGCGTTTTACTTGGGTTGAAGAGATAGTAAAAGGTCTGGATAAAAGCTATAAGCTTCACAAGAACTTAGGGATCGGCGCGACTGTTGCTCTATTCAGTCACTGGTTGATCATCAAGAGTGGACCTTGGCTAGTTGGTGCAGGAGTTATTGGCAGACCCAACCGAGGTCCTATGCCGGCAATCGAAGGCATTAACTGGCATGCTGTTGCAGAGCAGGTCGGTGACGTTTCTTTCAAGGTTTTCCTTATCTTCAGTATCATCAGCCTGTATCAGGCCATCAGCTACAAGAAGTTCAAGTTTACCCACAAGATTGGTGGGTTATTGATGCTTGCCGGTGTTTTTCATACCGCATTTTTACTTGATTGGAATGCAGGCACTATTCCAATGAACGCCGCTATCATGGTGATTTCCATCATTGGTATCTGGTGCTCGTGGCTTTCGTTGTCAGGGAACATCGGTAAGGGAAATAAGTCCCAAGGACAAGTCATAAATGTTGAAGCTTACTCTGCAAAATCTAACCAAAGTTCAGTGGTACGATTTTCTATCAAGCTGGAATCACTTATTCGTTACAAAGAGGGGCAATTTGCGTACCTCGATTTTCATGATGGTGAAGCCCCTCACCCATTTTCAATTCTCGACTTCGACGCTGAGAACCAAACAATCTCGTTCGGCGTAAAAGACTTGGGTGATTACACCCATAAATTGGTCAACAACCTTAGCGTTGAACAAGAAGTGACAGTCGAAGGTGGTTACGGTGCTTTTCAGATCCCTGAATCTGAGAGACAGGTTTGGATCGGTGCAGGTATTGGGATTGTACCTTTCATCTCCCGCCTTTACTGGCTAAAAAGAAAAGCGACAAAACAGCAGATCGAGTTAGAAGAGGTGCATCTTTTCTACTGTGTTAGTTGCAAAAAAGAAGCCTTTTTCGGCAATGAAATACTGTCACTTGTTCAGCGACTGGATTTTATAAGGTTACACCTAGTGAATGCCGAAGATGGAGAGCTTCTCGATAGCCAACTGATTTTGGATAAGGTCGACAGTAAGGACTTTGACACTAGCTTTTGTGGCCCCGTCCAGTTTGGTAACAAGCTAAAACGCGAGCTGTTAGCTATGGGGGTCGCTCAAGAACGCTTCCACACTGAGATCTTTACTATGCGTTAAGTCGTTAGCGCAAAGAGGAAAGGACAGGCAGTATAAGCGTACCTGTCCTTTTACAACCTACCCAAATACGCGCTTCGTTTGACAACAACAAGCAGTTTAAAAAGCGCACACTGTCATTCTGACTGCGACCATAAGCGTGACAATGTTTCTTTAAGCACTTTGTACACTATAAGTGAGAGACTAGATACTCAGTTTTAAGTTTCCTCGAATACCAAATACCCAAGCATCGTCCGCCTGTGAGTTAAAAGGAAGTGTGTTGAGGTATTGAACATTAGGGGCAATCGAAACTGGGCCAAACTTCATTTGATAATAAAGTTCAGAGTTGTATGTATCATCAAACGGGGCATTGGGCTTAGCCCAACCCATTGCGAAACCAAGAGTGCCAGGTCCTAACCCCAGATACCCCGAGCCAACCACAACAGATGACTTATATAGTGCTTCTTTCCCCTGCGCGACGCCTGCTCTGAAGAAAGGAACCCAACTTCCTATTTGATAAATCGTCGACCAATTAGCGCCATAGTTTTCACTGGATTCAGCCTTAGGCCCATCACTATGCCATACCGTCAAATGAGAGTTCTGCATATAGAATGCATCTTTATTAGAGACCCAGCCAATTTCTAATGATTTAAAGTATTGGTTATCGCTAAAGAAGTTGTCGACGCCTTCAAAAGGCTTGGTTGAGTCCGCTTTTGCATCGGAAAAACTGAAATAGGCATAATAGTTGTCGGACATCATGTGTCGAACAGACACCCCGAATGTCGATTCATCCGGTATAGCAATAGAGCCCGAGCCAGTACTGAACTGGATGTTCGAAAAGCCGGAATAAGGATTACCAAGAGCGTAAGTATCGATGTAGTCGGTGCTATCTAAAAATCCAAACATCACTTCAGTATCTTGAGTATTAAACTCCTGCTTCCAGTATAGGTTAGTCAGCCTTAAGCCTATGTCACTGAAAGCGGGCTGTATTAAGCCAAAACCACCGACATTTCCCATCACAAAGCGAGAAGGCGCATCGTCGGTGTAATCATGCTTATGATCAACTCTTAGCCTTACAGACCCTGTATCGAGATCTGTGGCATCCTGATAGGCCAACCAATCGATAGTTACCCTAGCAATGCCTGAAGCAGCGCTACTGTCTTTTCCTGCAAGGTTTTCATTGGTCGTCAACCCGAACACGTAGTAATCACCAGTCACACCAAGCGTTTTGTGATCCGCAGAGTGCGCTTCATTGGAAGTCATTAATACACTTGCGGCCATAAAAGTCGTCAGAAGCTGGAGCTTTGACGTTAAGTATTCATCCATTTCAATAGCTTCCTATCTATTTAGCTACCAAGTCGTACAACTTAGCTCAACCGTAACTTAGATTAATAAAGAGTGAACCGTTTTGGGGTAACTAAAGCAATTCATTGCATACACCCAAAAGGAACGACTATTAGAATTAAGTAGAATACGTAAAACCACTAATTGATAATTAATTAATCATTCAGTTTCACCAAAGATTACTCGTTGGCTATTTATTGGCAGGAAACGACTTGGATTGTTCAATGAACAGTAAGACTCGTACTAGGCTTGATTGGCTCACACCATAGGTTCCAATACATTAATGGACATCAAAGGTTTAGGTTAGGATACAAATCCGTTGGGTGTACTACTGAAAGGACTGTACTACTGAAAGGACAGACACTTTAATTGCTCTATTTAATGGTGTGTGTCCCTTTAAAATTTGCGTTGGTTTTAGTAACAAATAACAAGGTATCAGTGACTTTACTAAATTAGTAAACAGTTATTTATTTAGAGCACTCAGGTAATAACCAGTGTCATATTTTCAATTGCCCATCTATATAATTTGCATTGGCAAAAAGTCATTTCTCATTATTAATACAATACAATTCATCTGGTTATTTGATTTCCGAGTGTAGAACACAGCGTTCTTTAAAGTTTCCTATAGGAAATATTTGTGATCTGTATATTGCTTTTTACTTAAATATTAAATTGCTGATAAAAGCAAGATTAGAGCAATTACTTTAAAGTTAATTTTAACATTATAATTTAGGGAATTTTAATCGGTAAATATATCCTCATATGTACCATAAACTTTAAACCAACTTGTACAAAGAACGTACAGCGTTGCTGATATATAAATTAATATCTTCTAAAACATAAACTTATCATCAGCACATCATTTATCCCGCGGTTTGAGTCAAACCAATCCTAATTATCAAATTTGTAATCAGATTAATGATAAAGTGCGCTTTTATCTGTTTGTACAAATAACAACCACAGAATTTGTAAGAATTCCCCTACCCTTATCTCAGCATAAAACATTGAATAAGTATCACACTTTTATCAATATAAATTCACAAAATCTAATATAAAAATTCCCTTTTCCGAAACTTATTCGCCATGTTAATAAATAAAACACGGGGATTGATTTGGGGTATTGCTCAACTCCAAGAGGTACTTATTCCCGCAGTGAGATAACAAACAAATATCAGGAGTTAATAACTGATTATTGATTTGTTTTTTAGTAGAAACTCTTTACTAGGATTCTGGTATGGATAACAAAAACACTAAAGTACTAACAGCAGCAACCCTGCTGTCTTGTGTGATTTCTGCACATGCATTTGCTGACATTCAGATACTCGGTAGCGAAAGTGAGATATCTCAATCAATCACTGAGCACTACCAGCAATCAAGTCAGTATTACAACGGTAGCTTGGCTAAAAACGATGCACTCTACATTAATGTAGCAACGGCATCTGATGATGACATTAACAAGGCAAAATCACATATTTATCAGGGAGATATTGTCATCATCGACCTGCGTCAAATCCCCGGGGAAGACGCTAAAATCGAACTGAGTCAATCGCTAACCGGTCTTGGTAGCGACAGTCCTCTTGTTGTCACTGGGGTTTATCAGGGAGACAAGATCATCAACTCTATTGTGGCAGACGTTCAAGACGAAAATGGTCAATCAATTAATAACCCTACGGCTGAACTAGAAAGTCTTAACCACTCGCTGGTTCATGCGTTAGATCGTCTTGGTTTTGGAGGTGAGTAATATGAAAACTTCTACTTTTTGCACACTTTCTTTACTTGCAGCTTCTACCAATGCATTGGCCGACAACTATGTACCTATTGTCGAAACCGTACACTACATCACCAGCTCTAAGATGACGTGTAACCTCTACACAAGCAAAGATTTCGATAAAACACGCGATTGGTGTAATGCTGGGGCATCGGTTGATCTTAGAGTGACAGTCGCACAGATGCGTTCTGTTCAGTCATCAACTTCACAAGGTTTTACACCAGACGCTAAGATCGTTCGCTTTACGATTGATGCAGATAAACCTGGCACAGGTTTCCATCTGGTAGATGATCTGCAGCAGGATCATAGTTGGTTCCAGAGCTGGGCAAACCGTCGCACATACATAGGTCCATTTGCCAGCAGTTATGATTTGTGGGTCAAGCCGGTCTCAGGTTATGTGCCAAAAAAAGTCAGCGATTTCCCTCATAACGAAAACAAAAACTACCAGCACCGCGATACGCATGGTTATTCAATCGGCATCAATGGCTCATTGGGCGCAGAAGTAGGTAAAGATGGCCCTAAAGTCGGTGGTGAAGTGGGTGCCTCATTCAGCTATAAGAATGAAAAAACATTGGTATTCGATACCAAAGACTATCGGGTAAACAACCGTTCTTCGCTGAGCGACTTCCAAGTCTCATTTGAGCGTGAGTTTGACGAGTGTTCAGAGCTAAGACGTCAGGAGCTGGGATGTTACTTTACTGCCGCACACTGGGGCAGCGGCTGGGTATTTGATAAATCGAAGTTTAATCCGATCTCGTATGCCAACTTCAAACCAAACTATGACGTAATATACGAAGCTCCTGTGAATCAAGATGGCACGACTAAGTTTCAAATTGGTGCCCAGTTCACCGCCAAGGCACGCTATGGCGATGTTATCCCGTCTGCACTGTTCTCGGTGTATGGCCCTGCAGGTTCGTCATGGATCGCTCGTTCAATCAATACGTCATTTACTATCGACTGGAACCATCCGCTGTTTGAAGCAGAAGCTCACGTAACCTTGCAGTCATTAAGCAATAACGATCTCTGTCTGGATGTTTACGGAACCAATGGCGATAAGTCAGCAGAAGGCGGCCAGGTAAATGGTTATTCTTGTCACGGCAACTGGAATCAAATCTGGGGTCTGGACAAGCAAGAGCGATACCGCAGTCGTGTCGACCCGGACCGATGCCTGACTGTCTCAGCGTCTAAGACCTTAACAGTAGAGTCATGTGGCTCAAATCTGGCACAAAAATGGTTCTGGGAAAGTGATAAGTTAATCAGCCGCTACGTTGATGGTTCGAACGATCGCTATGTTCTTAATATAGTGTCTGGTCAAAATGTCGGTATAACACCAGAAGATCAGGCGACCCACGCGAGATGGAAGCCAGTACTTCAACAAATTAAGCTGTAATCATTTGTTATCTAAAAACGGAAAGCACTGCTTTCCGTTTTTTTTGATCGTAAAACTGTTTATTGCTGTTAATACCCTCTTCTACACTTAACTATCTGAAACATCAGACTCTCCCCAAGCAAACTCCACCTTTGTTCGACTCAGTTCATATAATTTCGCTCTGCAATCGTTATCATGTGTGAGCTCACTCTAATTATGTAACAAACAAATTCATTACAATAAATATTGTGACTTAGATCTCTGAACATTTTTGAGTGTTACATAAAATGTAATACCAATATCAGAGTTTATTCCTAAGTTAACCGAACTAAGCTCAAAGATATCAATTACGCTGAAACAAGGATTCACTATGAGAAGCCGCATTGAACAAGCGCTGTCTGAAGCGCCAAAAAACGTAGCAGATTTCTTATCGCCTATTCTTCTCGCTGACGATTTCGACGCGACCCTCTCTGCCGAGCAGTTTGAACAGTTACTGACAATCTCCGCAATGGAAGATGCTGACCTTCGTGTCGCTTTACTCCCATTCGCGGCCGCCTACTCTTACGCGCCTCTGTCTAATTTCTATGTAGGTGCTATTGTGCGTGGTGTCTCTGGTAAGCTTTACTTCGGTGCTAATGTCGAGTTCTCAGGCGTCCAGTTAGGGCAAACCGTTCACGCAGAACAATCTGCAATTAGCCACGCTTGGATGAAAGGCGAACAAGGCGTTGCAGATATCACCATCAACTTCAGCCCTTGTGGTCACTGCCGCCAGTTTATGAATGAGCTTTCAACAGCAGATAAGCTTCGCATTCAATTACCAGAGCGAGACAGTAAATCACTGCAGGAGTATCTACCTGAATCATTCGGCCCTGCCGATCTTGGTATTGAGTCAGCTCTAATGACTACGGTTGACCATGGCAAGCAGTGTGATGAGCAAGATGAACTGGTTCAGTCAGCGATTGATGCACTAAACCGCAGCCACGCTCCTTACACCCACAATTTAAGCGGTGTGGCAATTAAGATGAACAACGGTAAAGTTTATCAAGGCGCCTACGCAGAAAATGCTGCGTTTAACCCTAGCCTGCCTCCACTGCAAGTTGCATTGGTTCAGCTCCTGCTGGACCGTCAGGATCTGGAACAGATTCACTCAGCGGCACTGGTAGAAGCGCAAGGCGGTACCATCAGCCATCTGGCTAACACTCAGGCGACTCTGGAAGCAATTAACCCAGATATCCCAATGAGTTATTTAGAGCTTTAAGTTCGATTAAAGGCGCTATCACAGCGCCTTTTTTATTGGCTAACCTTCTCTAAAGTCACTCCTCAGCCATCGCTATCAATCCGACATCTTTCTTACAGGTGGATGTTTTTCATCCCCTGTTATATTTACGACTATTTTCCTAGATTAAACACGACGCAAACGTTTGCTTTTTGTCTCACAATCAGTATGATGCCCCCATTCAACTAATCCTCGTAGAGTTTAAGGTTAAATATGTTTGGTACAGCAACGGCAAAAAGTGCAACCCGCGTGATGCTTCTCGGTTCAGGTGAATTAGGCAAAGAGGTCGCGATTGAATGTCAGCGACTAGGTCTTGAAGTGATTGCCTGCGATCGTTATGAAAACGCTCCAGCAATGCAAGTGGCTCACCGCAGCTACACATTAGACATGTTAGATGGCGATCAGCTTCAAGCGATTATCGATAAAGAGCAACCGGATTACGTTGTTCCAGAAATCGAAGCTATCGCGACAGATACCTTAGTCGCACTCGAGGCGAAAGGGCTCAATGTTGTACCAACCGCTAAAGCAACCAAACTGACAATGAACCGCGAAGGCATTCGTCGCCTTGCGGCTGAGGAGTTACAACTGACGACCTCTCCCTACCGTTTTGCCGACAACTATCAGCAGTTTAAAGCGGCAGTAGAAGCTGTCGGTATCCCGTGTGTCTGTAAGCCAGTAATGAGTTCTTCTGGTAAAGGTCAGAGCGTGATTAAAACCGCTGAGGATGTCGACACAGCTTGGAACTACGCTCAGGAAGGCGGTCGAACTGGCGCAGGTCGCGTGATCGTTGAAGGCTTTATCGATTTTGATTATGAAATCACTCTACTCACCGTTCGCGCTGTCGACGGGACACACTTCTGCGCGCCAATCGGCCATCGTCAGGAAGAGGGTGATTACCGAGAGTCATGGCAGCCACAAGCGATGTCTGACGCAGCACTTAAGGCGGCTCAGGATGCAGCAGGTAAAGTCGTCAATGCTCTGGGAGGTTTTGGTATCTTTGGTGTCGAGCTGTTTATCAAAGGCGACACGGTTATCTTTAATGAAGTCTCCCCTCGCCCACACGACACAGGCCTGGTTACTCTGATCTCACAGGATAACTCTGAGTTTGCTCTGCATGTTCGCGCCTTTACCGGCCTGCCAATTTCACAGATTACTCAGTACGGTCCTGCAGCTTCAGCCGTTATCTTAGGTCAAGGCACTTCAACGGATATCCGTTTTGATGGTGTTGCGGATGCACTGAGCCAACCTCTGACTCAAGTACGCTTGTTCGGCAAGCCAGACATCGATGGCCGTCGCCGTCTGGGTGTGGCGATTACACGTCGTGAAGATATTGAAACAGCCGTTAAAGATGCCCTAACGAGTGCGGGCAAAGTGAAAGTGGTTTACTAAAATCAGCTCCTATTTAAAAAAGGCTTGGTGATAACCAAGCCTTTTCTGTTTTTATTCGCTTTCGATTAAATACACTTCTTCAGCAAAGCGGGATAACCCTTTTTTAGCAATCTTAGGATGATCCTGATCGGCTTCATCACGATAAAGTCTGGTCACTTTATACTCAGCAAACAGAGAGCAAATTTCCGCTTCTGCGACAGAAAACGGAGGCCCCGCCATTTCACTTTGATCGTAGTCGAGGCTAACAAGCAATATTCTCGCGCCCGGGTTCAGTAGCGATTTAATCTTAGCGACATATTCTGCGCGCATCTCTTGCGGTAATGCCACCAGCGAAGCGCGATCATAAACAATGTCGACAGGCTTAAGTGGTGCAGTAAAGAAGTCACCACTGTAAATAGAGAGTTCATCAAACTGGAACAGCTCATGCTGGCCATTGATTGGCATCACCATTGGTGTGTAAAAATGCTCAGCAAAGAAAGCCCGTACCGCAATGTTACTCAGCTCTGCTCCCTGAACATCAGCGTGTTTGGTCGCCAGCCAGACAAGATCTTCCGACTTTCCGCACAGTGGGACCAAGACTTTATCTTCATGGGTCGGCTTAGTGTGCTGCCAATACTCAATCAATAGTGGGTTTACATCTTCAAGATGAAAACCGATTTGGTTCGCGGCCCATTTCCCGTGCCAAAACTCTGGATCTCTCATGGTAATTCTCTGTTGCTGACTTGATAGCGCATAGCCTATCTGAAAGCGCTGCCAAGTGGTATAGCGAATTTAACTAACCTGAAGAGTTCATTCAGATTAAGTTCATGTTGTCCGTTTATACTTGGTTACATACTAACGCTGAACCTTTAAAAAACACGGCACTCTAAATAGTCACATAGGATATGAGATGCTGTTCAAACTTTTGAAATTGTAAGGGTAGCAAGCGATTGGAAACGCAAAATCTAACCCCATTACTATGTAGAGATGAGTGGTCTTAGTGCTTGAAACTTTTTTCGACACCTTTTAGCTAAGCCGACACATCTAAGGAGAGTGAATGAGCCTATTTTTGCGAACTACGGCCCTGATGCTTTTAATGCTCAGCCGTGCACCTGCATTTGCCGCTATTCCAACCGCACCAGCTAACGAGGAAAATCGTTCAACTAACCAGAACGAAGTGTGTTCCCACGCATTCAAACATAACCTGAGCGGTCTTTACGGCATTCAATCAATGTCTACTACTCCAATTCAACCGTATTCTGATTTCGACGTGCTATACAGCAAAGCTCACCAAGCACAAGCTGAACTTGAAACGCTATGTAAAAGCACTGCCCTGCTGACCTCTACTGAATCTTACTTCGCTGGCGTAAAATCTGCTGAGCGCGCTAAAGAGAAGATCGCGTATGAACTGAATGGTCAGCCAGAGCGCATCACTGACCTTGCTCGCGCAACGATTGTCGCTGACGATATTGAAAGCCTCATGGCGGCATACGAAGTACTGAATCGCGAGACCACTGTGGTTAAAGTGAAAAACCGCTTTAAAAAACCTGGCGCGTCTGGTTACCGTGACCTGAACCTATTGGTCAAACTACCAAAAACAGATCTTGTTGCTGAGGTTCAGCTCCACCTGAAAGCCATTGCTGATGTGAAGAGTGGTCCTGAGCATGAGTTCTATGAGCAGATCCAGAAGATTGAACGATTAGCTGCTTTAGAATCTCGCGAGATTAACGACCTTGAGCAGGCGCAAATTCGTACCATGCGTCGTCAGTCTAAAGAGCTGTACCAAAACGCATGGCAACCATACATTACGACTCACCTGAAAGCCGCTTAAGCGAAAATTAATTGCCCCACACGGGGCAATTTTTTTGCCATATTTAGCAAACCCTCATGTTTTAAACTACATTATTATCATAAACATAATAATAATTTATGGGGGTTAGGCATGCGGTTTCCCGTCTGGTTACTTATCCTTGTTGTCGGTCAATTTACTATTCCAGTCAGCTATGGAAGTGATGGTTTTGGTCCGCTACAAAGCTATACTCAATCCCCATTTCATACCAATAGTCTTTCCCCCCAGCTGCGTTCTGGTTTTTCTATGCAGCAAGACGAAAGCGAAGTTTACGCATCAGGGACTATTTCTAGTATCTGGGCGGTCACTGCTACCTATGAACTTGATTATTACCAGAACCAGATTGCCTTTGGTGGTAGATGGCAACTCGACTCACTCTGGCAGCTTGACCTCAATTACCGTTGGAATTATGCCGGTAACAACCACCTAGATGGACTGACGATTGCGTTTCACGACTGGTTTTCTATCGATCAGAATGGACGGGAAGATGTCGATAACGATCGATTCGTTATCAATATGCCCGAGTATGGCATTGAACTGGAGAATTTTCGTGGAGAAACGTTGAGCCACGCCATTACCGGTTACTTACAACGTCAGCTAATTACCAATGACCACCACGGCTTATCCCTTGGCATCTCACTTTATTACAATGATACCGACCACGGTCTGTTCAGTTCTTCTGAGTTTGAGCAGGCAATTCAGGTTAACTATGGCTATCGCAGAGGTAAACATTCCCTTGATACCACGTTGGCAGTAACTTTCCGCAATACCCCGACCGTTTTCGAGCAGATGCCGTACCGAAATAGCACCTGGTCACTCGGTACAAGTTATCAGTACCCGCTTTTTGAGCAACATAGCTTTATTGGCCAATTCGCCATTCATCAAGGGGTGACAGATGACGATAGCGAGTTCTCAAAGCCATCAACCGAATTTACTCTGGGCTATCGTTACACATTAAAAAATACCGCGGTAGAAATCACCGCGGTAGAGAATATGTTTAATGCCGATAACAGTACCGATATCGCCTTTGGCGTTGCGTTCCGCTACCGTTTTGGCGGGGCTGACAGTTAAACCGAAAGAATACGGTTCACTGCAGCAGAGATTTCTGAATCAGAAGCCTGACGATGCAGAGAGAAAGAGACGTACTGGTCACCACGCATGCTCAATGAGCGATCAACCTCCGCCAGACAGTGCACAGTAGAACCTTCTAATACAAAAGAAAGTTCAATCTCTTTACTACTGATAAAGCCATTGTTACGGAATTCGATTTCCTGATAACAGCCTGACTTAGAACTAAAGTTACCACCGCGCAAGAAGCCTTTCTCTACATCCGCTTTAACCATTCCAAATCCAGCCTGTTCAATGGCGCTCAGGATTTTGGCAACCACAGGTAAAGGTCGTACTTCGACAAAGTCTCTGTCTTTTGGATCAATAGCAAAGTCGATATCCAGAGTTGTCTCAACCCATACATGGCATTGGTTTTTCAGTGCGTTAAGCGCAGTGATCGGCGTTTCCGCATCAAGAGGCAACTCAAATGGAACCTGTTTCAGCTCATTTGGCTGAATGACAAACGGCTGTACTGCCTGAAGTTTGGCTAAGATAAAGTCCTGATAACTAGTGCTTTCATCACTCTCTACTTTCATTTCTGTACAGAGTTTAAGATTGATAGCGTCGATTTGCTGTTCGACATCGCCACCTTTAATGTGAACCGTTCCTTTCAGTGTGTCGCCTTGTACTACTGACATACTCTCTAGCACGGTATCCACTTTAGCCGCACCAATACCCAGCGAAGCTTTTAACTTTCCAAACATAGTAAATCCTTATGATTTTGTTGCAGCTACTGATTTAACGTGCCGCATGGCTTTAGGCAAGTTCTTTCTCATCATTTGATAATAAAACGTGCGCCCAGAGCCAGTTCCCGGTCTAATTAGCCGCTGATACTTGCATTAACGGGCTAAATGTATAACCATTTGTATAGTCAATTAATAAGTTCAATGTTATGAGTAATTCACCGCTTTACCTCCAGATCAAACAGTATATCGCCGAACAGATTGATCAGGGCTACTGGCCAGTCGGGCATCGTATCACGACCGAGCTTGAACTGACCAAACAGTTCAATGTCAGTCGTATGACCGTTAATAAAGCGATTCGTGATCTTGTGTCTGAAGGTCGCCTGGTCAGACGGCCACGTCTGGGGACATTTGTCTGTGCCCCTGATGATAAAGCAGAGTCTCCACTACTCGATATTCGTAACATTGCTAAAGAAGTTGAACAGCGTGGCAAAGCGTATAGCAGCAAGGTGGTGAAGCAGGTTGCTCTCACTGCCGATGATGCGGTTGCCATGAAGTTGGGCGTCATGTTAGGTAGCAGCGTCTTTTATAGTGAAATCATCCACTTTGAAGACAAGTCTCCTATCCAGCTTGAGTTGCGCTGGGTTAATGCTAGCTATGCGCCAAACTATCTCCAGCAAGACTTTTCACAAATCACGCCCAACCAGTATCTGTCTGAGAACTGCCCGCTAAGTGCCATTGAGCATACCGTGGAGGCGATAGTCGCTGATGAGAGTGTTCGTTCAGCACTGCGGCTGGCCGTAAATGAACCTTGCCTGCTACTTAATCGCAGAACATGGAGCCAGGAAAAGCTGGTAAGCACTGCATTACTCTACCATCCGGGTACTCGTTACAAATTAAGCTCTAAAGTACTTCTTTCTTAGAGCATTTCATACTTTTTACTGATCACATTTTTGCAACATCGCACTTGATCAATTAGCTAACTTGAACCAGTATTTGTATATACATTTAATGATGAGTATTACTATGATGCCTGCCGATGAATTAATTCTAACCAATGCCAGAGTCGTCACCATGACCCAGGGAAGTAATGGTTACGCGGTTTCTCCTCTGGGCAATATTCATATCGAACAGGGCCGAATCCTCAAGTTATCTGAGTCAGATGTTGCTTCCGCGGATAATGTATTCGACTGTGAAGGTCGACTGGTCACGCCAGGCTTTATCGATTGTCATACTCACCTTGTCTTTGCAGGCAGCCGTGCAGACGAATTCGAGCAGCGCCTCAAAGGTGTACCCTACCAAGAGATTGCCAAACAGGGCGGCGGTATTCTGTCAACAGTCCGAGCGACACGCGAGGCTTCTGTTGACCAGCTGACTGAGCTGGCACTACCGCGTTTAGATGGTTTGATTCGAAGCGGCGTCACTTCCGTCGAAGTCAAATCCGGCTACGGACTGACTATTGATGACGAAATCAAGATGTTACGCGCGGCAAAAGCGCTCGAAGCACATCGAAAAATCCGCATCACCACCACGCTGTTAGCTGCGCATGCGTTACCGCCAGAATACAGCGGTCGTGCCGACGACTATATTGATTTAGTTTGCCACGAGATCATTCCGCTCGTCGCTGAGGAAAAGCTAGCGACCAGTGTCGACGTATTTTGCGAATCGATTGGTTTTAACCTGCAACAGACAGAGAAGGTCTTTCAGGCTGCGATTAAACACGGTCTAAAAGTGAAAGGTCATACTGAGCAACTGTCTAACCTTGGTGGTACCGCGTTAACGGCTCAATATGGCGGTTTGTCTGCCGATCATATTGAGTTTCTTGACCAAGTTGGCGTTGAGGCTATGGCTAAGTCAAACACGGTCGCAACCCTGCTTCCCGGCGCATTCTACTTCTTAAAAGAGACCCAGCTACCGCCGATTGATCTGCTACGTCAACACAATGTACCAATGGCAATTGCCACTGATTTGAATCCGGGCACCTCACCTTTTGCAGATTTGACTATGATGATGAATATGGGCTGCACATTATTCGGATTAACACCTGAAGAAACGTTGCGTGGAGTAACGGTTAATGCAGCTCAGGCACTCGGTTATGGTGACAGCAGAGGACAAATCGCAACAGGTTTCGATGCAGACCTTGCAATCTGGGACGTGACTCACCCAGCCGAGTTTAGCTATTTCCAAGGCGCCCCGCGTTTAGCTGCACGTCTTGTTGCCGGAGAGTTGGATCATGTCTAATCACGTAATCACAAACCAAGAGTTTCACTGGCAAGGTCGCCACGACGTGGAAGACGGTCCACTCGGAAAACGCGTTCACCATGTCATCAAACAGATGCAGGTTGATCAACTTCAGCCATACCATAATGCTGTTAGCCTGTTAGGCTTCTGTAGTGATGCAGGTGTCGCGCGTAATAAAGGCCGTATTGGCGCTCGCCGGGCACCTGACCTAATCCGCCGCGCACTGGCAAATATGGCTTGGCACAAACAAAGTGCGCTGATCGACTTAGGCAATGTCATCTGTGATGATGATCTGCTTGAGCAAAGTCAGCAACAGTGTGCTGACGTGATTGCCACCGCTCTGAGATCCACACCAGTCATCACACTGGGTGGTGGTCACGAAGTCGCGTGGGCGTCCTTCCAGGGTTTGGCTAAGTATTTTGAATACCTCAATCCGGCTACGCCACCAAAAATCGGCATCATCAATCTTGATGCTCACTTTGACTTACGCGCGTTTGAAAGCGAGCACCCTGAAATCAAGCCGAGTTCAGGTACACCATTCAATCAAATTCAACACTACTGCGCGATGCACGACTGGCCTTTCCATTACGCCTGCTTAGGTGTTAGCCGCGCAAGTAACACTGAGGCGCTGTTTAAGCGCGCAGACGACCTTGGCGTTTGGTACGTCGAAGATAAAGATCTTGCGCATTTGAACCATGTCTACCACCTGACCCAACTGCAGCACTTTATCGATAAGTGTGACTACATCTATCTGACCATAGATTTGGATGTATTCCCTGCAGCAACGGCTCCCGGAGTTAGCGCTCCTGCAGCTCGCGGCGTCAGCATCGACATGATCGCCCCCTTTATCGAACGAATTCTGCATTACAAGCAAAAACTGGTCATTGCGGATATTGCTGAATACAACCCGACCTACGATGTCGACAGTCAGACTGCACGTTTGGCCGCCCGACTGTGTTGGGATATAGCAAACGCTTTTTCCGAAAAATAATAACCCATCAGGCGGTGGCTAGCCTGCAGGTGCATTATGCGCCCTGGCCCCCTGTTTGCCTGAATAACGTGAACCACAAGGAGTCTTACCATGACGGAACGCCAAGTAGAAGATAAGCGTCTCGATACGTCCAGAACCATTCGCGCGCCACACGGCACGACATTGAGAGCAAAATCTTGGCTAACAGAAGCGCCACTTCGTATGCTGATGAACAACTTAGATCCTGACGTTGCTGAACATCCGCATTCTTTGGTCGTGTATGGTGGTATTGGTCGCGCAGCGCGCAACTGGGAGTGTTACGACAAGATTGTTGAAGTACTGGAGCGTCTGGAAGACGACCAGACACTGGTCGTGCAGTCAGGCAAACCTGTTGGTGTGTTCCCTACTCATAAAAATGCACCTCGCGTACTTATTGCCAACTCAAACCTGGTACCACACTGGGCTAACTGGGAACACTTTAACGAGTTAGATAAGCAAGGTCTGATGATGTACGGTCAGATGACAGCAGGCAGCTGGATCTACATCGGATCACAAGGCATCGTTCAGGGCACTTACGAGACTTTCGTCTCAGTAGCGAAGAAACACTTTGACGGTAACGCTAAAGGACGCTGGGTTCTGACCGGTGGTCTTGGCGGCATGGGTGGCGCTCAGCCTCTGGCAGCAACTATGGCCGGCTTCTCAATGATTGCCGTTGAATGTGATGAGTCACGTATCGACTACCGTCTGCGTACTGGCTACGTTGATAAAAAAGCGACAAGTCTGGATGAAGCTCTGGCGATTATCTATGAATCAGAGACACCAGTATCCGTTGGTCTGCTAGGCAACGCTGCCGATGTCTTCCCTGAATTAGTAGAGCGCAACATCACGCCTGACGTGGTCACTGACCAAACCTCTGCGCACGACCCTCTCAATGGTTACCTGCCAATTGGCTGGTCTATGGAGCACGCAGCGGAAATGCGCCTTAAAGACGAAGCAGCCGTTGTTGACGCAGCTAAAGAGTCAATGGCGATTCAGGTCAAAGCGATGCTAACACTGCAAGAGCGCGGTGGTGCAACACTGGACTATGGTAACAACATTCGTCAGATGGCCCTGGAGAAAGGCGTTGACAATGCATTCGACTTCCCTGGTTTCGTTCCGGCTTACATTCGTCCGTTGTTCTGTGAAGGTATTGGTCCTTTCCGCTGGGCTGCTCTGTCAGGTGACCCAGAGGATATCTACAAAACAGACCAGAAAGTAAAAGAGCTGATCCCAGACAATCCGCATCTACACAACTGGCTGGATATGGCACGTGAGCGTATTCAGTTCCAGGGTCTTCCGGCACGTATCTGTTGGGTGGGCCTGAAAGACCGTGAGCGTCTGGGTCAGGCATTCAACGAAATGGTTAAAAATGGCGAGCTGAAAGCGCCTATCGTAATTGGTCGTGACCACCTTGACTCTGGTTCAGTTGCCAGCCCTAACCGCGAAACAGAAGGCATGATGGATGGCTCTGACGCAGTTTCAGACTGGCCACTACTGAACGCGCTACTAAACACAGCTGGCGGTGCGACTTGGGTTTCACTGCACCACGGCGGCGGCGTTGGTATGGGCTTCTCGCAACACTCAGGTATGGTTATCTGTTGTGATGGTAGCCAGGATGCGTCTGAGCGTATTGCTCGCGTCCTGCACAATGACCCTGCAACAGGTGTTATGCGTCACGCTGACGCGGGTTACGACATCGCTAAACAGTGCGCTGCAGACCAGGGGCTGGATCTGCCAATGCTTAACGAAGAACTAAAGAAGCTTAAATAAGGATGATGAAGATGTTGAATCTAACGCTTAAGCCGGGACAACTTAGCCTTCCAGTGCTACGTAAAATCAGTCGTTCACCAATCAATCTGACTCTTGACCCAGAGGCAATCCCAGCCATTGATGAGAGTACTCAGGTTGTTGAGCAGGTGATCGCTGAAGACCGCACTGTTTACGGCATCAACACTGGTTTTGGTCTGTTGGCGAACACTCGCATCGCACCAGAGGATCTGGAAACTCTGCAAAAGAGTATCGTACTGTCACACGCTGCAGGTATCGGCGAGTTTATGTCAGACGAAACGGTTCGCTTGATGATGGTTCTTAAGATCAACAGCCTGTCACGTGGTTACTCTGGTATTCGCCTTAAAGTCATTCAGGCGCTGATTGACCTGGTCAACTCGCAAGTTTACCCATGTGTACCGCAAAAAGGGTCTGTCGGCGCCTCTGGCGACCTTGCCCCGCTTGCGCATATGAGTACCGTTCTGCTTGGTGAAGGTCAGGCACGCCACAACGGCAAAATCATCTCAGGCGTTGAAGCACTGAAGATTGCAGGCCTGACACCAATTACGCTGGCGCCAAAAGAAGGTCTGGCGCTACTTAATGGTACTCAGGCATCAACAGCATTTGCACTTGAAGGTCTGTTCGCAGCGGAAGACTTGTTTGCATCAGCAACGGTGTGTGGTGCAATGTCAGTTGAAGCCGCTCTGGGGAGTCGTCGTCCGTTCGACCCACGTATTCACCGCGTTCGTGGTCACCGTGGTCAGATGGATGCAGCAACGGCTTACCGACACTTACTGGATAGCACCAGTGAGATTGGTGAATCACACACGAGTTGTGAGAAGGTTCAGGACCCATACTCGCTGCGTTGTCAGCCACAGGTTATGGGTGCATGTTTACAACAGATCCGCAACGCGGCAGACATCCTTCAGGTAGAGGCTAACTCTGTATCGGACAACCCTCTCGTGTTTGCAGACGATGGCGACATCATCTCAGGTGGTAACTTCCACGCTGAACCTGTTGCTATGGCTGCGGATAACCTTGCTCTGGCAATTGCTGAAGTCGGTAGCCTGTCTGAGCGTCGTATGGCACTGCTCATCGACAGTGCACTGAGCAAGCTTCCGCCATTCCTGGTAGATAATGGTGGTGTTAACTCTGGCTTTATGATTGCGCAGGTAACCTCTGCGGCTCTGGCAAGCGAAAACAAGACCTTAGCTCACCCAGCTTCAGTAGATAGCTTACCGACATCAGCCAACCAGGAAGACCATGTTTCAATGGCAACCTTTGCCGGTCGTCGCCTGCGTGATATGGCGGAGAACACTCGTGGTATTCTGGCGGTTGAGTACTTATCGGCGGCACAAGGTCTGGATTTCCGTGCGCCAAACAAGTCTTCACCACGTATCGAGGAAGCAAAACATATCCTGCGTGAAAAAGTGAGCTTCTACGACAAAGACCGTTACTTTGCTCCAGATATCGAAGCAGCGAACGCGCTTCTATTGCTGGCAGTACACAACCACTTAATGCCTGAGTCTATACTGCCAAGTATCGCTTAAGCACTAATAGAGCAAAAAGCCCTACCAGATTGGTAGGGCTTTTTTGTAGCTCGCAGCGAATCCATGTTTAAATCCAGCGTCTGACTCGCTGTTTATAATCTAAATACTCCGCGCCAAACAGAGATTCTAGTGCCCGCTCTTCGGGCAAGATTTGGAAACGGTTCATGTATGCAATAAAGGTAAAGCTAAACAAGATCGCCAATATATTTTGCTGCCAATAGGCAAAACCGAACAGTAATAAAAACAGTCCCAAGTACATTGGGTTACGGGTATAAGAGAAGATTCCTGAGTCCACCACCGACGAAGCATCGTCGACTTTGATTGGGTTGACGGTTGTTTGGGCTCGGCGAAACTCATACACCCCTGCCAGACCGACAAATCCAGCGATAACAAAGCACGCTGAGAATACCAGCCAGCCTAATGGTAAGCTAACCGAAAAAGCGAGAAACTCATGACTCAAGTGGTTAATGGCAACAACAAATAGCACAAACAGTGCTACTGGCGGAATTTTACGTTCCAACTTATCCATAGATGTTCCCTAAATTGATACCAATAAAATAAAAATAGCTCAGCGTAAATGGCTGAGCTATTGATTTTAGACTATTTGCAACAATGCTTGCAGAGGATGTTGGGTTTTAACCTGTTCGAAACGCTTAACCTGACTGCGGCACGAATAGCCTGTTATCAGGCAACGCTCTTTTGGTAAACCTTGCAAACGAGGTTTCCAGCTCAAACCATAAATGTCTTTCGACATTTGCAGCTTATCGACCTCATGGCCAAATGTCCCTGCCATACCACAACAGCCAACCGGCACGGTGTCTAACCGAGCACCAAAGTGAGCGAAAATTGCCCCCCACTCTTTTTCAGCGTTTGGCATTTTGGTTTTCTCAGTACAGTGCGCAAATAGATACCAAGGTTGTTCTTCACTAGCAGGACGTTGCTCGAACTCACCCAATTTAGGCTCTAACCACTCATGAACAGTTAGTACTTCGAAGTCACCGCGCTTATCGCCCAGCACTTCCTGATATTCGTCGCGGTAACAAAGCACTAACGCAGGGTCTACGCCCACCAGAGGAACGCCAATATCTGCGACTTGCTGCAAGAAGGCGGCCGTATTAGCAGCACTGTTAGCAAAACGCTTGAGGAATCCTTTAACGTGCTGCGCTTTACCGTTAGGTTTGAACGGAAGTAATACTGGCGTCTTGCCCAACTTGCCAACCAAGGTTGCGAAATCTTCGACTACTTGTGCATCGTAGTAACTGGTAAACGGGTCCTGAACAATAACAACGTGATCTGCTTTGTCCTGTTTAGACATTGCAGCCAGCTGTTGAAGATCGAACGTTTTAAGTGCTGTAGTGCGCTGTTGCAGAGTTGGGACAGACAGTAACGGTGAATCAACATAGCCAACCGACTTAGCGGTTAAGTCCTGTACCCACTGCTGCTTAAGCGCACCATTGACCAGCTTAGGTGCCTTCGCCAATACAGGGAGCATATTTTCAATGTTCGCCACCAAGTAGTCTTTCACCGGGCGCTGGTAACGTGAGTAGTAGATATTGAGGAAACGAGAACGGAAGCTAGGTACGTCAACCTTAATAGGACACTGGCTGGCACACGCTTTACACGCCAGACAGCCATTCATTGCCTGATAAACTTCATGAGAGAAGTCATACTCATGGCGTTTGTTAATTGTGTTACGTACTCTTTCGATCATCGTTTTAATGGTCGAGTTGTCCTCAAGCGTTTGCTTTTCGAGGTCTAGAATATCGACACCCTGCTCGGTCAACTGACGTAACCATTCGCGTACCATTCCGGCACGACCTTTTGGTGAATGGCGACGGTCTGCGGTCACTTTCATCGAAGGACACATTGGCGAAGAAGTGTCGTAGTTAAAACACAGGCCGTTACCGTTACACTCCATCGCTTGTTTAAAGCTGTCACGCACTTGCACATCAATCTGACGGTCATAGTAGCCACGCTTAACATCGGTGACTTTAACCAACTCTTCATTACTATCAATCGGAGTACAGATCTTGCCCGGGTTCATCTTGTTGTGCGGGTCAAATGCCGCCTTAACACGACGAAGCTCGGTAAACAGCTCTTCACCAAAGAACTCCGGACCGTATTCAGAGCGGAAGCCCTTACCATGCTCACCCCACATCAAACCGCCATATTTCGCCACCAGCTTAACCACTTCATCAGAGATCTGGTGCATCAGTGCTTCTTGCTTCGGATCGCAAAGATCAAGAGCAGGACGAACGTGGAGAACCCCGGCATCAACGTGGCCAAACATACCGTAGTTCAGCGACTTAGCATCTAGCAACTCGCGGAACTCAGCGATAAAGTCGGCCAGATTTTCTGGTGGAACACAGGTGTCCTCAGCGAATGCGACAGGTTTAGCACGACCTTTCGCTGCTCCAAGCAGGCCGACCGCTTTTTTACGCATGTTATAGATACGGCCTATGCTGGCAACATCGTCACACACCTGATAGCCGATAATCCCCGCTTCTTCACTCGCCAGCATTTGATCAAGACGCTGACACAAAGCGCTTACCTGTTGCTCAACTTCTTGTTCATCCTGACTGGCAAACTCCACCATGTTGATGCCTTGCATATCTTTGCCCGGTACATCCGTCAGCAAATCGCTAACCGTATGCCAGACAATATCTTGCTTGGCGAGGTTGAGTACTCGAGAATCTACGGTTTCAACCGATAAGGCTTTCGCTTCGACCATAAACGGTGCATTACGCAGTGCCGAATCGAAGCTGCTGTATTTGATGTTTACCAGAGTACGCGCTTTCGGAATTGGCGTCAGGTTAAGCTTGGCTTCAGTGATAAAAGCTAATGAGCCCTCAGCGCCACACAGAACGCGAGTAAAGTTAAATTGGTCTGTGTCAGTATCCAGTGCGTTCTTAAGGTCGTAGCCGGTTAGGAAGCGGTTTAGCGGAGGAAATTTAGCTTCTATCTGCTGACGTTTTTCACGACAGATTCGCTCAGTAGTGTTGTAAGCATCAAAGGCATACTCACCTTCTGCTGGCATACCATGTGAGAGGTCAGACTCTAAGCATGAACCGTCAGCGAATACCGCCTGAAGAGACAACACGTGATCTGACGTTTTACCGTACTTCAGTGAGCCCTGCCCCGAAGCGTCGGTATTGATCATACCGCCCAGCGTCGCGCGGTTACTGGTCGATAAGTCAGGAGAGAAAAAATAACCGTATGGACGAACCGCATCATTAAGCTGATCTTTAACGATACCGGTCTGTACCCGAACCCAACCTTGGTCTTCGTTAATCTCCAGCACTTTGTTCATATGGCGAGATAAATCGACCACAATGCCTTTGGTCAATGACTGACCATTGGTACCAGTACCGCCTCCACGAGGTGAAAATGTCACCCTCTCATACTGTGGCTGGGTGGCTAATTTACCGATCAATGCGACGTCTTGGGTGGTTCTTGGGTGAACGACCGCCTGAGGCAGTTGCTGATAAACACTGTTGTCAGTTGATACCGCAAGTCGGCTTGAATACTGGCTTTCGATATCGCCACTAAAACCGTCTGCTTTGAGTTGTTCGAGAAAGGTGAGTACGATCGGATCCACATCCGATTGTGAATGTAATCTTGGTAACATTTGCTTCCTGCCCCCTACGACGCCGATCCTATCAGCACTGGGTTCGCTTAAAGTGTAAAAAACTATTATTTGAATCAGGTCACTTTACAACATTTAAAAGGGTGATCAAAACAGAAATGCAGTGTCAGAATGGAAGTTATCGCATTTTTTTCCCACACTTATAAATAATTGATCCTGTTTAAAGTGTTTCTATGAGCGAATCATCCATGAAAAAAAATAAAGTAATCACAACAGAAGACATCCTTTTAAAGTTATGCCAGTCCGTTTCAGGGGTTCTGACCTCTGCTACGAGCTCTAATGTTTCCTACTCTGCAATGGTGCAGAAAATCACTAAAACCAGCCTCAAGCCAGACTTTGGCTGTTTCGTCTTGTTTGACGGCGGTTTCTCTGGTCTGGTGGTCATAAACTTCACCGCTAAAGCAGCACTGGAAGTCTATACCAACTACATGCGCAATATGGGTATGCCAGAAGAAGAGCTTGCCGTTCTCCACACTTCTGATGAGGTGGCTGACGTACTTGGTGAACTGATGAACCAATTGGTCGGTCACTTTACTAACCAGGTTCGTAAAGATCTGCAAACGCATATCACCCAGAACCAACCTAAAATGCTGTCTCTGAACAAACAGGTTAATCTATCTGTTGATACCAATCTTGATCGCCCACAAGCGCGCCGAGTCACCTTCTCTACTGAGCAAGGCAATATCTTCTATTTAGAGCTGGCAATGGATAAGACTGAGTTCATCCAGCTTGAGGAATTTGAAGCGGCTGAGGACGATTGCCCGGATACAATTCTGGAGCAGACTCAACAGAAGATGAAAGCAAGCAAAGAGACGAAAAGCCCAGCGGGTGAAGAAAGCAACGCTAACGACCTGCTTGATGAGTTAGGCATCTAAACTCGCCAACTCTATTATCAACCAGACATCGCCACCCTGATACGGTGGCGACTTCCTCACGCCTACTCATTATATAACTACAACGTATTTCCGTTTTTGATCGGAAAACGTTAAAATGTCCGACTTTGCTAAATATGTGAGACATACAGCGGTCGATGGATAAACAAAAAGCCCTCAAAAAAATTGCGAAATGTTTAGAGCTTGGTAATTCAGCCAACGTCAACGAAGCAGCCAATGCGATCAAAATGGCTCATCGTTTGATGCTTAAATATGGCCTCGATAAAGACGATATCGAGTTTATCAAGATGGGCAAAACACAGTCGACCCACCTGCTCCCTGCCAACGTAGGCTCTAACTTGTTGCGTATCATTCGTGGCATTAACACTAAGTTTGGCGTTGAAGCAGTACTGCTTAACCACAAAGGCCTCAAACGAGTAGAGTTTATCGGTGAAGCGGACCGCGCTATTTTTGCTGCTTTCGCCTTCGACATCATTTATCGCGAAATGAATGAACAGACAGGCCGTTTCCGTAACGGTTTTGCTGGCTCTGGAACCCCTTCAGGTGAAGTTACTCGTCGTGTGAACTCCTTCTTATCAGGCTGGGTAGAAGGTGCTCTGGAAAAGCTGCCTATCATCAGTCCAGATGAAGAATCAGCGAAGAAGATCGACGACTACATCGACAAAGAGTTTAAAAACATCGACCGCGAAACGTTTAAGCAGCAATTAAGAGAGGCGATGAAGAACTTAACTGAAGATTATGAAGTTGGTCTGAAGAAAGGTCGCACCGTTTCTGTAAACCGCCCAATCGATGGCGCACAAGCGCCCAAAATGCTCAGATAGTGCAATCTTCGTTCAGCTACCGTTAATCTTTGGTCAAATAAGCTAGATAAAATTGACATAATAAAGGCCATCAGGTTTATTCACTGTCATCCAAAAACCGGACATGGGTCTGGCTTAAAATATAATGATACACGGAGATGTTATCGTGAAAAAAATCACACTTGCTCTAGCAGTAGCAATCGCACTTTCTGGCTGTCAGGCAACGCAACGCCAAAATGCCACTACCGGTGAGACTGAGACTAACTCTGCAACTCAGGGGGCGCTAATTGGCGCCATCGCTGGTGCTGCCGTAGGTCTTGCAACAGGTGATGATGCGAAAGAACGTCGTAAGCACGCCCTAATCGGTGCGGCAGGTGGTGCGGCAGTTGGTGGCGGTGTTGGTTACTACTTCGACCAACAAGAAGCGGCTTTACGTAAACAACTGCTGAACTCTGGTGTTCAGGTTGAACGCGTTGGCGAAAACCAGCTGTTACTTCGCCTCGAAAACGGTATTGGCTTCCAGTCTAGCTCTTACCAGCTTGATTCAAGCATCCACAATACACTACGTGGTGTAGCGCAAATCCTTGTTGAATACCCAGACACTAGCCTGGTTATTGACGGTCATACTGACAGCACTGGCAGCGATACCACTAACCAGGTTCTGTCTGAGCGCCGTGCTGAATCTGTTCGTTCATACCTTGTTTCTCAAGGTGTTGCTGCAGGCCGTGCTATCGCTCGTGGTAATGGCGAACGTTACCCACTATGTACTAACAGCACTACTGAAGGTCGCGCTTGTAACCGCCGTGTAGAGATCCAAATCCTGCCTCTTAAGTAATGACACTTCCTTAAGTACAAAGATTTTAATTGGCTTCTTCGGAAGCCAATTTTCTATCCGCTGCATCAAATCTGCTCGATTGTTATCAATTTTTCCTGACTAATTGATATACTTAGCAAATACCATCTGCTTACCAATCGTGTTCCGAGGTTAATTTGCGCATTCTACCCCTTCTACTGCTTGCTTACTCAGCCTTCAGCTTTGGCCAAACGGTAGAGGAACTGACTCAAAGTGCCCAAAACAATAATGTTCATGCCCAGCTAGAACTCGCTGAAAGGTATCGTCAGGGAAATGGTGTCGAATTATCCGATTCTGAAGCCTTTTATTGGTATCAACAAGCGGCGGAAAATGGCAATCAATCTGCCGCTATTCACCTTGGTCAAGCTTACCTCAAAGGAAAGGGAACTAAGGTAGACATCGAAAATGCGATTTTCTGGCTCAATAAAGCCGCTCTGTCGGATGATGCTCAGGCAGCATTGCTGTTAGGTCAACTCTACGAGAGCTTAAAGCAACAACCGAGCAATCTGGATCTCGCTGAGCTCTGGTATCAGGAAGCCGCAAAAAACGATCCGCAGGCTGAGGATGATTACGCCCGTATTCTGGAGCAACAGTTTAATACTCGCAGAGCGAAACAGGTGGCGGCCATTGACCAGTTGGAAGTCGCCTTCGACCATCAACAGATAGAACTGAGTCCAAAGGCTAAGTCGGTCTCGCGCAGTCAGCAGGCAGGTAACAACACAATCTATGCATTAGTTGGCTTACTTCTAGCCAGCATTGCGGTTGTGATTTGGTTATTGAAGACCAATAATGCTCTGCGCCAGGCAGCAAATACAAGTGATTCTGATACTCAAAGACAGCATGTAAAACTCGAACGAGAGCTGAAGCGTAAGGACGATACCCTCAAGCAGCAAAAGCGCCAGATGGAAGCCATGTATCGCCATATCAAGAAACAGCAATCTGCACCGAAGCAAGCTGTTAAAGAGAGTCCGAAAGAGAAGCCACTAACCCTCGCATGTGCCCTGTTCGGTTACAGCCCAACCAAGATCCCGCCAGAGAAACAAGTTAAGCTGAGATACAAGCAACTGTGTAAGATCTATCACCCAGATCTTAAAGGCAGTGAGGAAGAAATGAAGCGCCTTAATCAAGCTTTAAAAGTCATTCTCGTCCATGTTAATAAATAGTTACAATTAGATTCACATTTGTTTACCCAAATTCGCCAAGTCTTTAAAAACAAGGGCGCGCAATCGATCACCCTCCCATTAAACGTAACAAATACTTAACCAAGACACGTGCTTTATGTCATACTACGTCGCGAAAATAGCACCTAAAAAATAAAGGTGGGGAGAATTTATGTTTACGATTGAAGGCGTGTGTGACTGGTGTAAGAAACCAAACATGCTAACTAAGCACGATTATGTTGACGGTAAATGTCACCATTCATGCAAAGAGTGTAACGATTTGGCGACGCTAGATGTACGTCAGTTCAACATTGCAGAGTTACAGCAAAGAGAGCGACAGCTCAGCTCTCTCCGTTAATAAACACTGTTTCTCCAGCAACAATGTAATAAGCCACCTTCACGGTGGCTTTTGCGTTTCATTGAGTCAGAGTTTTTCTGCTAGACCGCGTCTGGCTGGGCTTCTGGTATAGCGTCTGCGAACGCTGGCAACTGATTGAGTGACGCCGTCACCTCTAGAATATTTGGGTAAGCCGTTAAGTCGACATTAAATCGCTTAGCGTTATATACCTGAGGTACCAGACAGACATCAACTAAGGTCACCTGATCACCCACAGAGTATTTTCCTCTGGTCTGCTGCAGGCGTTGCTCAAGCGCATCAAAGCCCTTAATTATCCAGTTAGCATACCAGCGTGACTTTTGATCGTCGTTCACATCAAGTGTATTGGTAAGATACTGCAACACTCTCAGGTTATTGAGCGGATGCATATCAACCGCGATATCCTGTGCCATAGCCTTAACCAAATAACGCTGCTGTTTGTCAGATGGCGTCAAAGTTACCTCTGGGTATGTCTCATCAAGGTAATCAACAATCGCCAGCGATTGATTAAGAGTCATCTGCCCATCGACCAACACAGGAACCAGTTGATTCGGGTTAAGACGCTGAAAATCGGCAGAGTGTTGCTCTCCACCGTTTTTCACCAGATGAACTGAGCGCTGCTCATAGCTTAATCCTTTCAGGTTAAGAGCAATTCTAACCCGGTAGGCCGCCGAGGAGCGCCAGTACCCATATAGAATACGATCACTCATATTTAACGACTCGTTGGTCGATGGCGCCAAATATTGAGTTACCCTGCTCGTCAAGCATTTCCATTTTGATTCGATCGCCGAACTGCATAAAGCCTGTCGACGGCGACCCATCACGAATGGTTTCAATCATGCGTACTTCTGCGATACATGAGTAGCCTACTCCACCTTCCGCGATCGAGGTACCGTACTCAGTGCCCTGTTTATTAGATACAGTGCCAGAACCGATAATCGCCCCCGCTGACAGAGGTCGGCTTTTCGCTGCATGGGCAATCAGTTGTGGGAATTCAAACGTCATATCAACGCCAGCATTCGGGCAACCAAATGGCTCATTGTTGTAGAAGCTCAGTAACGGCAGATTGACCTTACCGCCATCCCAGTCAGCTCCAAGCTCATCAGGAGTTACAGCGACAGGTGAGAAGACCGACGAAGGTTTAGACTGGAAAAAGCCAAAGCCTTTAGCCAGTTCATTCGGGATAAGTCCACGTAGTGAGACGTCGTTAACCAGCATCACTAACTTAATCGAGTCTGCCGCTTGTTCAGCACTGACGCCCATTGGCACATCACCAGTTACAACGGCCACTTCGCCTTCAAAGTCGATACCCCAGGCTTCGTCTACCACAGGAATATCATCGCAGGGGCCAATAAAAGCATCTGAGCCGCCCTGATACATCAACGGATCAGTCCAGAAGCTTGGTGGCATTTCTGCGCCGCGCGCCTTACGCACCAGCTCAACGTGATTAACGTAAGCAGAGCCGTCAGCCCACTGGTAAGCGCGTGGTAACGGAGATTCACACTGCGCAGCCGCAAAGGTCATTTCATTGGTCAGTTCACCACTGTTGAGTGCAACGTATACTTCTTTTAGTTGTGGTTCCACTCGGTCCCAGTCGTCCAGTGCCTGTTGCATAGTCTGTGCAATTTCAGGGACTGCGACACAGTGAGTAAGGGATTTATTCACTACGACTAACAAGCCGTCACGACTGTCATTTTTTAGGGTTGCTAACTTCATTCCATTTGCCCTTATTATTTTTCTTTCCAGCTATCGACATACTGTTCATTTTCAACCTGACGAGCATGTTCACTAAACTCTAACGCATGTCGGGTATCGATCATGACTGCCACTTCATCGGTGAACTTCTTCTTATACTCCTGACCCGCTTTAAATGCTTTTGGATGAGGGCCATGAGCAAAGCCTGCAGGGTGGAAAGTCACCATACCTGCTTCGATGTTATCGCGGCTAAAGAAGTCGCCTGCGTGGTAGAACAGTACTTCGTCGTAATCGTCATTGTTATGGTAGAAAGGCACTTTTAACGCCCCCGGATCGCTCTCGATCGGTCTGGGCACAAAGGTACAAATCACAAAGCCCTGTCCAACAAAGGTGGTGTGAGCCGACGGAGGCAGATGATAACGGTGAGACATTAGCGGCCTGATATCGCGCCAGTTCACGCGCACCACAGCAAGGTCGCCATGCCAGCCAATCGCATCGAGGGGATTGAATGGGTATGTCACAACACTCACCTGATCGTGTCGTTTGATATGTACCTGAGTCGACTGTTCTGAGTACTGGTCTTTGAACGCCTGGTCGATTTTAGGCACATCCAGAACTGCCGGGTCGAATACGGCATGGTTACCGACCATACCTTTCTCTGGCAGAGTATAAGCAGCATCGGTATTTTCAATCATCAGGATGAACATTGGTTCATGCGGTTCAAGACGCCAGCTAGTAGAACGAGGGATCATGACGTAATCCCCTTCTACCACTTCAAGATGACCATAGTCACAGAACAAATCCGCTTTACCCTGATGGATAAACAGTAGCTCGTCACCATCCGCATTACGCGCCAGATGCTCCATTGAGCTATCCAGCTTCCAGATACGAACTTTACAGTTGGCATTGTGCAACAGATGTGGAACAGACCATGGCGAGTTCTGAACTGACTCTTCTACCAGATTAAAGTTAAACGCACGCGGTTTTAGCTCCCCTTGCCAGTCACTCCAACCTGTTGGTGCGTGCTGGTGATGGAAGTGAGCTGCCGGGCCGAAAAATCCGCTGCGACCCGCTTCGCGTTCGTAAATTGCCTGTTCCGGGAAGTCAGCGTGCGCCTGTTTGGAGCACACTCCCTCCCGGTGAGGGAATGTTATCCATTTATGCATCGTCTAGTACCCCACGACGGATCTGATCTTCTTCAATTGATTCAAATAGCGCTTTGAAGTTACCTTCACCAAAGCCTTCATTACCTTTACGTTGGATGATTTCAAAGAACACCGGACCAATAACAGTCTGAGTAAAGATTTGTAGCAGGATGCCATCTTTCATTGGCGCGCCGTCAATCAGGATTCGCAGGTCACGAAGCTTACTCACATCTTCTTTATGGCCTTCCACACGATCGTCTACTTTTTCATAGTAAGTATCCGGTGTTGGCATAAAGTCCATGCCGCGGTCACGCAGTGTCTGCACCGTTTGATAGATGTCATCTGTTGTCAACGCAATATGCTGGATACCTTCACCGTTGTACTCGCGAATGAACTCTTCAATTTGTGACTTATCATCTGATGATTCGTTGATAGGAATACGGATCTTGCCACAAGGTGCTGTCATTGCGCGGCTAACGAGGCCAGTCAGTTTACCTTCGATATCGAAGTAACGAATTTCTCGGAAGTTGCCGATACGCTCATAAAAACCAGACCAAACATCCATGTTGCCCTGCTTAACGTTGTGAGTCAGGTGGTCAATTTCATACAGACCGACATCCATCTTCTCAAGACGCTGTTTCGCATCATCATAGAAACGGAAGTCGACTTCATAGATGCTGCCGTCCTGATAACGGTCAACAAAGTAAAGCAGGCTTTCACCAATACCGTAGATAGCAGGAATGCTCAGTTCCATCGGGCCGATTTCAGTGATGTACTCTTTACCACCATTTTCCAGTGCCTGCTTCATCGCGACAGCAGAATCGGCAACTCGAAACGCCATACCACATACTGAAGGACCATGGACTTTCGCGAACGCATGAGCCTGACTGTGCGGCTGAGCGTTGACGATAAAGTTCACGTCACCTTGACGGTAAAGCCAAGCTTCTTTAGAACGGTGTTTCGCGACTTCTGCAAACCCAAGAGAGTTAAACAACTGCTTCAGGTCCTGAATACCCTTATCATCTGCCGCTGTGTATTCGACAAATTCAAAACCATCAGTGCCAAGTGGGTTGTACGCTTCGTTCATTTTTTATCCCTCGTTTAATAGTAACTACCGTGTATCTATCAATAACTTGGCTGATCACGGGAAAAAAATGAACCTCACCACACCACTTTGAGGTTAACGAGTTGTAATTAAAAACTGTAAACCCTAGGTGGCAAATTCATAAAAGTTACTTAAAATCAGAAGCATAATACAAAACAAGCAAGTAACATTTAGTTTACATTCGTTCTTTTCTCACCTTTAACCGGCACAAAACTGCTTTAATCAGCGACAACGTTCGCTATGTTCGGTAAAGGTTGTAGACCGTTTTAAATAGCCAATAAAAATACCAGTCACTACTCCCATTCATTACCTAAATCACCCAAGTAAAAAAACCGTCAGAGTCACCGATAGATTGACGTAGCGCAGATTTAATCGTGCCTCAGAAGGATATGGTATTCCCCTCTGTTCCTAACGAGGTATAACAATGACTCAAATTAATCGTGAGCGTCTGGTCGAACATTTCTTTCAACTGATCAAAATTGACAGTGAATCTCGCAATGAGAAACAAATCGGTGAAACTTTAGCTGAGCAACTAGGTGAACTTGGCTTTACTGTACATAAGCTACCTGTACCAGAAGAGGTATCTAACGGCTTTAACGTTTATGCACGCTTAGAAGGTGAGCTACCTGACAGCATCGTTCTTAGCTGCCATATGGATACCGTCACTCCGGGCATTGGTATCGAACCTATCATTGAGGATGGCATCATCCGTTCAAAAGGGAACACCATTCTTGGTGGCGATGATAAATCTGGCATCGCGGCAATTATGGAAGCGGTACGTTGCATTCAGGCTTCTAATCAAGCACACAAAACTATCGAGATTGCCTTCACGGTTCATGAAGAGGGCGGACTGTTTGGCTCTCAACATTTCGATATGTCATACATTCAGTCAGATAAAGCTATCGTGCTAGATACAGGCGGCCCGATTGGTACTATCGTCAATGCTGCACCTGGTCAGCAAAAAATCGTTGCTAACTTTATCGGTCGTCCTGCCCACGCAGGTTTAGCACCAGAAGAAGGCATCAGTGCGATTCAGGTAGCCGCAGATGCGATTACTCAAATGAAGCTATTGCGCATCGATCATGAGACAACAGCGAACATTGGGATTGTTGAAGGTGGTAACGCGACCAATATCGTGATGCCAAACCTGAAAGTTGTCGCTGAAGCTCGCTCACTAAACGATGACAAACTTTCCCAGCAGGTGGCTCATATGATTGAGACATTTGAAACAGCAGCAGAAAAGCATGGTGCTCAGGTTGAGATTGAGTCAACGCGTGCTTACAACGCCTTTGTGATTGCTGACGATCATCCTCACATTGAAGCTGTCAAAGCTTCTTTCGCGGCAATCGGCGCACAACCTTACACCAAAGGTACGGGTGGCGGTAGCGATGCAAACAACTTCAATGCTAAAGGGTTAACCACAGTAAACATCTCTACGGGTATGAGCAAAGTGCATACCACTGAAGAGTTTATTGCTATCGATGATATGGTTAAAGTGACTGAATTTGTACAGCACTACCTGACCCACTAATTAAATGTAAAAAAGCCGCTAAAAGCGGCTTTTTTATTCTCTGGTGAGTTTGACCAGGCGGGCTTCGCGTATCTCTTGCTTCATCATTGAACCAAATTCGGCAAACGAAAGCGGTTGTGAGAACAGGTATCCCTGATATTGGTCACACCCTTCTTGTTGCAACACATCCAGTTGCTCTTGATACTCTACCCCTTCAGCCACTAGTTTTATGCCTAAACTGTGCCCCATCTGAATAATTGTTCTGACCAGCACCCTGTCGGAGTGGCTGACCGGGCAGTCATCAACAAAACATTTATCAATCTTGATCACGTCTGTCGGCAGTTGTTTTAGATATTTAAGGCTGGAGTACTCGACACCAAAGTCATCAATGGCAATAGAGACACCAATTGCTCTTAACTGGCGGCAAATATCTGTGATGTTTTCTGGATCGCTCATCAAGGTCGATTCGGTGATTTCCATCTGCAAAAGGTGTGATGGCAACTGAGTCTCTTTCAAGGCATGACATACCACTTCAAACAGATCAGCATGAGCAAACTGAACCGTAGAGACATTGACCGCGATGCAGATCGGAATTCCCTGGTCATCGTATTGCTTAGCCTGACGACACGCTTCATGAATGATCCAATGACCAACCGGAACAATCTGGGTCGTTTTCTCCGCGATTGGAATAAACTCTCCCGGTGAAATTGGTCCAAGTTGAGGGTGATTCCAGCGCAGTAAGGCTTCTGCACCCACAATTCTTCCGGTTTCGATTGCAACCTTGGGCTGGTACATCAGCATAAACTGGTCGCTCATTAACGCAGACTTAATCTCCGTTTCAATTTGATGCTGCCTGATCGTCTCGCCCAACAGCTCATCATCAAACCAACAAACCGACCCTGCTCCTTCTGAACGTGCTTTATACAGGGCAAAAGCAGCGTTTTTCTCCCAGACCTCAATACTGCCAAGCGCATCCCCCGCCATTGCAACACCAATACAATAAGCAAGCCGGTGAGAAGTGTTATCGACACTAAACATCACTCGCTGGTGTCTGCCCAGTTTGTCGACCAACTCATTGAGCGTTTCGAGGATATCCTTGCTTTCAACCACGACTAAGAACTCATCCCCACCAAATCGATACACCTTGCCATCTTCATCAACCAGATCTTTCAGGTGTTTGGCAAACGCGACCAGCAATTCGTCGCCGTGACGATAGCCAAGTCGATCGTTAACGTTTTTAAATCCTTCTAACCCAATATGGATCAAGCCAAAGTTTTTAGCGTTACTTTCATCGATTCGAGTAAGGTCATCACGATAAGCGTTGATATTTGGCAGCTTAGTGAGGTAGTCAGTCTGGCTCTCGGTCTTGAAAGCAATGGCTTGCTGCCTGGTCTTCATGTACGAATAAGTCATTAGCGTGGCAAACACGCTACTGGCAGTCATTTCTATCGATACATCGATAAAGGCATCAAACTCAGTTAACGATAATTGGTAGAGATAACCATTGATGAGAGCCGCACACACCGCAATTGGCCATAAGGTACCAGGAAAGAGAACGACGTAGCACAATGGCAACGCGAACAGACAGATCTTAATTTCGTCTAAGCTGAAGTGCTGCACCAGACCACCAGCAATAAATATCGCCACCGCGGCAAAAGCACATAAGTGTTTCAGAGCTAAGATTTGAGTATAAAGAGCAAATAACAGCAGCGCAGGAAATAGATAGAATGGTATTTCCCACGGATGAGGGTCTGATAACAGTGAGTGAGACATAACACCCACCGCAGCAATATAGGCGAGGTACCCAATAACCTGAACGCCTTCGTTAACTTTAAGCAGCTGCATCCTTAGCCTTACTTTCCCTAGCAATTACTTTAAACGTAGCGCATTTTCTGCAATTCGGGTCATAAGTTATGAGAATCCTGCCTCTATACTGAGACAGATACAAAAAACGCCTCTAAATAGAGGCGTTTTTTGTCAGTCCGAAGCGAAATGTTTAAAGTCCAAGTTCTTGCGATAAGGCTTTCATTTGCTTGAGGTCCATCTGATGGACACGGATCATTTGTTCAACCTGACTCATTCGCGACTGGGCTTCATCTTGTTTATCACAAGCATCCGATTTCGCATCCCATGACGTCCCTTCTAAATAGATGTCACATTGCTTTTTCAGTGCAACAATCTTAGGCGCTAACTCTTCACGTTCTTTTTCCAGCGCTTCGAGCTCCTGAGATACTTTGAGCTCTTGCTGGAACAACTCGCGAGAACGTTCAAACATTGTCGCCTGCATGTCAGCCTGTCTGTTGAGCTTGTTGTTCTGATTATTAACCGTAGAGATCTGCTGTTTCTGTTCAGCAACCTGCTCTTCCAGCGACATATTCACTTTTTCTAGCTCTTTGATTTGTTGCTGGAGATCGTCGATTGCCCCTTGGTGCTCTTGTTGCTGGGCCTGCATAGCGAGCTGAAGTTTTTCTGCCACTTCATCGTCAACTTTAGCCACTCTCTGCTCTACTTGAGTCGCCATCTGTTTTTTGTCAGTGACTAAGGTTTGATATTGCTGTTCAAGATCCTGGTAGGTCGACTCCCACTTCTGGGCAGTCAGTGTGGAACCAATCAAGCCACCTAACGCCAATCCAAGCACACCAGCGATGAGAATATAGAGATGAGTGCGCTTGTCTCGCTCCTCAATCACAACTACGTCATCGTTCTCTTGTATATCGTTTTGTTCGTTCACTTATTGCTCCTAAAGCCTAGCGAATTAGTTCCGTAACCATGAGTGTCGCCGTATAGATAATGAAACTGGAAACCAATGTTATCACGACGTACTTCTGCAACTTTTCGCTGGTACGATAACGGATCAGTACAAACGCAATGGCAATCAAAAACGCAATGGCAAGTAACCTTGTCATAACCTCTCCTTAGGCAGACCCTATACTGACTACTTTATACCACTTTTTGCACTCAAATGGTCAGAGCCAGGTTGTTTTAGTGTCTAACAGCATTAAATAAATTGATTCAATTGGTTACTTTAAATACTAACTGACTTTGGCTGGATAAAAAGCCGTCATTTCCTAGGATAGTTCAGTATTTTATTTGGTGAGAAGAATAGAATGAGGTATAAAGAGCCGTAATGAAACCATGGGACTGAAATAATGAAACCATACAAAGTAGACAATAAAAAACGTCGCATCCAGAAGAAGCTTTTCTTAGGTGAGTTTGCGATGAAAGGTTTTGAACTAAGCTGCGAAACGACCATCAATGATTTTGATCGTTACGATGTATTTGTCGATGACTTCATCGATTACATCGATGGTCTGGGTCTTTGCTTTGGCGGCGGCGGTCTGGAACTGTTTGAAGGTTTCCTATGTTGTAACCAACGTTACGCTGATGCCACTGAAGAGCAGCAGGCACAAGTTGTAGCATGGCTTGAAGCACGTGAAGAAGTGAAATCGGTTCAAGTTAGTGAACTAGTAGACGCCAACTACTTCTAAACTCTTCAATAGCGCCGTTTCCGGCGCTATTTTGTTTACCCTATCTCACTTCCATTCCCAGATTGTACTGCGCCAGACAGCGGGTTACGTAACTTACTTTTAACAATGCAGCTATCACTATGGTGCTAATATGCGCCGCGATTTGCTGGTTTAAGCTGAACTGTTCTGCATACGGGTAAGAAATCAAAACACTGAATACCAGTGCCAAAAAAGTCACCACTAGAGCAACGTTAGAAAAAGTTAGTAATTTTTTAAACATCATTTGAGTTGGTTGAGCAAACATATTGACCTCACTGTGATCATTTCATTGTAATTTTCCTATTACACTGCATTTCTCTTGCCAATATTTTTATCTCTTATAAATCATAAAGATAAACAAAAACCCGCAACATAAAAGAGTCTTTATGACTCCACAATAAAATAGTCAATATGACACTATAGGCTTCAATTAACTCTCATTTTTTAGCACCTTAAATTTCTGCTTAAACATGTAAATTTGTTATTGAATTACATAAAAATAATGATAGAGTTCACACGTCGACAGCAATCAGTGCTATCGACCAACTTTTGCTCGAAGTTCGAGCAATTGTTCCGATGAAGACTGCAGGAGAGTGGTTATTTACCAAATGTTAACATTTGGAAAGGATAACCTACCGAAGAAGTAAATCTTTCAGGTGCTATTTAGGTAGCGTGGACTGTAGTTGGAGGAACCTCTGGAGAGAACCGTTAAATCGGTCGCCGAAGGAGCAAGCTTTACCAAAGTAAAGTGAAACTCTCAGGCAAAAGGACAGAGGAGTGGAAAGATCTAACCTGCTACGTCGCTTTTCTGCCTGTAGCTAACCAGAGATCCCTGATCTCTGTGCTTTCCCTCTTCTCCTTAAATAAGCATTATCACTTAAGGGGAAATTATGGATAACCTTCAATCTTTACTAAAAACAATCGACAACTTTGTCTGGGGACCGCCACTTCTAATCCTATTGGTCGGTACTGGTGTCTACTTCACTTTTCGCCTCGGCTTACTACAGTTTCGACACCTACCAACAGCGTTAAAACTCGTATTTAGCAAAGATGACTCCGGCAAACAGGGCGACGTCTCTAGTTTTGCTGCCTTATGTACAGCACTATCAGCAACTATCGGTACTGGTAACATCGTCGGCGTAGCGACAGCAATTAAGCTGGGTGGCCCTGGTGCCTTATTCTGGATGTGGCTTGCTGCCTTATTTGGCATGGCGACCAAATACGCCGAGTGTCTGCTTGCCGTTAAATACCGCCAGACAGATGACAAAGGTCAGATGATCGGTGGTCCTATGTACTACCTGCAATACGGTGTCGGCTCTAAAGCACTGGCAATCATGTTTGCTGTATTTGCTCTAGGTGTAGCCTGTTTCGGTATTGGTACCTTCCCACAGGTCAACGCGATTCTTGATGCCAGCGAACTGTCATTTGGTGTTTCTCGCGAGATCTCTGCTAGCGTACTGACTCTGCTGGTTGCCTTCGTCACTCTCGGCGGTATTAAGTCAATCGCTAACGTTGCAGGTAAAGTCGTACCGGCAATGGCTGTGTTCTATGTGCTGGCTTGTTTAAGCGTCATTATTATGAACGCAGACAAGTTACTTGATGCGGTTGAGCTGGTACTTGTTTCTGCTTTCACTTCAACAGCAGCAACTGGTGGCTTCCTCGGCGCAAGTATCATGCTAGCAATTCAATCAGGTATTGCGCGCGGTGTATTCTCTAACGAATCCGGCCTCGGTAGTGCTCCAATGGCCGCGGCAGCTGCGAAAACTGACTCATGTGTCAAGCAAGGCCTGATCTCAATGACAGGTACCTTCTTCGATACCATCATCATCTGTACTATGACAGGTCTTGCGCTGATCCTAACCGGCGCATGGCAAAGCGATTTTGCAGGTGCTGCAATGACCACGCACGCTTTTGCAGTAGGTTTAGACTCACAGACATTCGGCCCAATGATGGTATCGATCGGTTTGATGTTCTTTGCCTTTACGACGATTCTGGGCTGGAATTACTATGGTGAGCGCTGTGTGGTGTACTTATTTGGTACTAAAGCTGTCTTGCCTTACAAGATGATTTTCGTCTGTCTGGTTGCTTCAGGTGCTTTCCTACACCTCGACATGATCTGGATTATCGCTGATATCGTCAATGGTCTGATGGCTATTCCTAACCTAATCGGTTTGATTGCACTACGTCAGGTGGTTATAGAAGAGACAAAACGCTACTTTGATTCGGCAGTGAGTATGGTACAAAAAAACCAACACCTTGCTTAATCGCCTTTCTTTTTTACAGGGGGTAAGCCATGTAGCTTACCCCTTGCTAACCTTAACTCTCACCTTGCATTCCACTAAAAGCACTAACTAATCACTAAACTTTTTGCCGATGTTCTATGCTTGTATGAGTAAATCCATCAGGTAAAGGGACATGCAAACCACAACCACCAAACAGACCGCTGTTCGACTGGTATTACTCCTACTTGCGCTCATCCTTGTCGCCTGGCCTTCGATGCTGAGCACCCCGTTCTCCTTGGCTTCAATCACCATCAGCGTGTTATTGATTTGGCTAACCATCATTGTCGTGCTAGTGATTCTCGCCAGGTAAACCTATGTTTGGAACGACCACTCTTGCATTCATCATCATTGGTTATATTGGCATCCTGTACCTCATCGCCAACTGGGCGGAATCTGGCGGTTCACTGGCTAAACGAATCTCTTCCAGCTCAACGGTCTATATCCTTTCTATTGCGGTGTACTGTACGAGCTGGACTTTTTACGGCAGCGTCGGGCTCGCATCACGTACCGGTATTCTCGTCTATGCAGTCTACCTGGGGCCAACACTGCTAATGTTGGTGATGTGGCCCTTGATGCAAAGGATTTTGCTGATTAAGGACGCTTATCATGTCAACAGCATTGCAGACTTCTTATCCGCCAGGTTCAATCGAAGTTTATCCCTAGCGGCTTTGACTACCGTTGTGGCAATGATTGGCATCGTCCCTTATCTGGCCTTGCAGTTGAAATCTATCAACAGCACCATTTCTGTCGTCATGCAGACCAATACGATAGATGCCGTCATTACCTGGGTTATCTGGCTTGGCGTTGCTCTGTTCACGATAATTTTTGGTATTCGCCATATAGACCCGACTGAACGTCACCCAGGTATGATGCTGGCACTGGCATGTGAGGGGGTAGTTAAGCTGATTGCCATGCTGTGCGCCGGGATCTTTGTTTGCTTTTTCATGTTTGACTCACCAGCGGAAATTTTCACCCAGTTGACCGACCAAGAACCTCAAGCTGCGTCTGCCATGACGCAAATCCCCAGCATCATGACCTGGACAAGCTATCTGCTACTCGCAGGCTCGGCGTTCTTTATGTTGCCCAGACAGTTCCACGTCGTGGTGGTCGAAAATCCATCGAGCCAATACATAAAGCAAGCACAATGGAAACTGCCTGTTTATCTGTTACTCATGACCATGTTTGTTATGCCGATTGCAGCCGCAGGAATACTCACTCTCGGCCCAGACAAACCCGACACCTATATGCTGGCGTTGCCTCTTTCACAACAACAATTCGCCCTTACACTGCTGGTATTCATTGGCGGTTTTTCAGCTGCGATGGCAATGCTAATGGTGTCGGGAATGACATTGGCCACCATGTTTTGTAACCATATTGCCCTCCCTTTACTGCGCCAAACCTTCCCACAACGTAAGTTTGGTCGCTACCTGCTGCAAATACGCTGGCTCGGTGTATTTATGGTCTTCTCTGCCGGGCAGGCATTTTATCTGTTTCTCGGCGACTCCCATTTGTTAGCCAATATGGGCATGATCTCTTTCTGCGCTGTACTACAATTTCTGCCACTCGTTCTGGCCGGACTCTATTGGCGAGATGTCAACGCGAAAGGGGCCATCATCGGCTTATCCTGTGGCTTTGCAGTTTGGGCTTATTGCCTGTTTATCCCCTCTTTAATGAAAAGTGGCTGGGTTGATGCAAGCCTGCTCGACGCGGGGCCGTGGGGGCTTCAATGGCTTCACCCAGAACACCTGTTTGGCTCAATGATGAACAACAATAGCCACGGTGCTTTTTGGTCATTGATTGCCAATGTATCTGGATTGGTATTTGCCAGTGTATTAACGAAAGAGACACCTCAGGAAGCCCGTTACAACGCAGAAATCATCGACACCATGACACAGGGCGATTCGGAGCAAGAGCAAACCCTTGACCTGCCTGCAGAGATCGCACTGCCGCCGAAAGTTGACATCTTAACGTCGCTGTTTGACCAATACTTTAAAGGAAGCGCAGGGAGTGAAAAAGTCGAGTTGATACTGACAGAAGCCAAGTTAACAGACCAAACCCATATCACTACTCTGGAGCTGGCAAACTTAGCAAAAACCGCCGAACGTCAACTCAGCGGTGCAACGGGCGCAGCTATGGCGCATGCTTTGATTGACGACTCTGGCCTGTTTAGTCAACAAGAGTCGCAAGCGCTGGAACAAGCTTACAGTCAGCTACTATCCGAATTCAAAATCAGCCCGACCCAACTAAGACAACAGTTGAACTATGCTCAGAAGAAGCAAGCTCTGGTCAAACAATACAGCGAGCAATTGGAATCACAAGTTGAAGCCAGAACCAATGAGCTACAGTGTGCAATGACCAAGTTACAAGAAACACAAAGCCAGTTAGTGGAAAAAGAAAAACAGGCTTCATTAGGCATGCTGGTCGCTGGCATCGCTCATGAGGTCAATACTCCGATTGGTATCTGTGTGACCGCATCGTCCAACCTTCAACATGAAGTGACTCAACTGAAACAAGACTTTGAAAGTAATCAACTCAGTGAAAAAGGTCTATTGGAGTTTTTGGATATCTGCGATGAATCGGCGTCGATCATTCATAACAACAACCAACGCGCTTCTGAACTGGTTCGAAGCTTCAAACAGATTGCTGTAGACCAGTCATCGGACGAATTGCGCGAACTAAACCTCAAGCACTATTTGGATGAAATCTTGATCTCCATGAGACCAAGACTTAAGAACTCTCCCCATCAAATCACGGTTAGTTGCCCAGAGGAAATCAAATGTCACTTATACGCCGGTACACTGGCGCAAGTCATTACCAACTTAATTATGAACAGTCTTCTTCACGCCTTTGACGAACAACAACAGGGACATATTGAGTTGCAAATCGAAGAGTTGGAACAAGACATTCGCTTAGTCTTTTCGGATGATGGCAAAGGACTTAATGAAGAAGACGCGAAAAAGCTATTTGATCCTTTCTTTACCACCAAACGCAATCAAGGAGGCAGTGGCCTTGGTACCCATCTTATTCATAACCTAATCACACGTAAGCTGAATGGCAAGGTCAGCGTCGAAACCGCGTTGGGTAAAGGTCTACGCTATACCATTGATTTCCCAAAAGATGCTTCAAGCGCACAGTAAACACCTGACTTGTATTTGGCCCTATTGTTGCCTATACCCAATAGAGAGAAATAAAAATTATAAGCGCATGGTACTTTTGAACGAGTAAGGGAGCAGACATGCCACTAGAACTACTTAGGGAGATGGACGAGCCCAGCCTACCTCCTTGGAAAGTATTGATTGTTGACGATGACGCCGATATTCATCAGGTGACAGTACTTGTACTTAAGCGATTTAAACTTGATGACAGACCATTAGAATTTATTCATGCCTATTCCGGCGCAGAAGCTAAGGAAAAGCTGTCAACGTTCGATGATATTGCTTTGATCTTTCTCGATGTGGTGATGGAAACAGATGACGCTGGTCTGGAAGTCGCGCGCTGGACGCGACAAGATTTAGGCAATCACAAAACACGTATCGTATTACGAACGGGTCAGCCAGGTCAGGCACCGGAACAATCCGTTGTCGCTGATTACGACATCAATGATTACAAAGAAAAAACTGAACTCACCAGCCAGAAGCTGTTCACAACCGTATTAACCGCCATTCGTTCCTACCGCGACATTGTAAAAATTGAAAATGCCAAGCAACTAGAGACAAACTATCGAATGGGGCTTGAACGCGTCATTCAATCAACTTCAGTGATCTTCCGTCAGCATACGCTACAAACCTTTTCCAGCGGAATACTGCAGCAAGTTTTATCATTACTGCGTATGAACGATCAGAGTATGCTGGTATCGGTGCGAGGTTTAACCACCTTATGCCAATCAAACAACCAGTACAAAATACTGGCTCAAATTGGCGATAAACAGGATGAGCTCGACCCTACCGTAAAACAGTACCTTAACAGCGCGATTGAGAACAAAGAGAGTATTATTGATGGCGATGTATTCGTCGGCTACTTTTCTACCAGTGCTGGTGCCGTTAGTCTGCTTTACCTTAAGGGCGCTCGCAAAATTACCGAGTTGGAGAGTCAGTTACTGACTCTGTTCTCCTATAGTGTCAGCCTGGCATTTGAAAACCTGTCGCTCAGCCAAGAGATCATTGATACGCAAGGTGAACTCATCTATCGACTCGGGGATGTGGTCGAGTCTCGTTCTCAAGAAGCGGGCAATCATGTACGTAGAATGGCTGAACTAAGCTACGAACTCTGTTTGCTGCTCGGTTATTCAGAGGAGCGAGCCAACCTATTACGCCAAGCGGCGCCAATGCATGACATAGGTAAAATTGCCATCCCCGACTCTGTCCTGCTAAAACCTGGCAAGCTCACGGCCGATGAGTGGGAAATAATGAAAAACCACTCAGCAATTGGTCATAACATTCTTGCAGGTTCGAAAAGAAAGATTCTCCAGACTGCAGCCACTATCGCCCACCAGCACCATGAGAAAGTAGATGGTAGCGGTTACCCGTTGGGACTAAAAGGTGAAGAAATCAGTATAGAAGCGCGGATCATCGCAGTAGCAGACGTGTTTGATGCGCTGACTCATGAGCGTTGTTACAAGCCAGCGTGGCCAATCGAGGATGTTATTAACGAGCTTAAGCGCAGTCGCGGTAGCCATTTAGATGCTCAAGTCGTCGATACTTTATTAGACAATATCGACGTAGCGATAGACATCAACGACAAGTACACCAGTAATTAGCTTGTTACAGAGTACTGTCCTCAACAATCAGCTTAGCTCCCAACAGAACCAGCACGGCGCCAGTCGTGCCTTCCATCCATGTCATAAAGCGTGGGCTTTTAAGCAAGGATTTTGCACTGGTTAACGCGCCTGCCAAACCACACTGCCAACACATCGCGATAACAAAGTGGATTCCAGCCATAAAGAGTGATTGCAGTAACGGTGAGCCTTGAGGGTCAATAAACTGAGGCAGAAAAGCAAGATAGAACACGGCGGTTTTAGGGTTCAGAACATTAGACAAAAAACCTTCTCGCAGTGAGCGTTTAACACTTAAGGAGTGGTCGCTACCCTCTTTAATGTCCAGACCCTGTTGCTTACTCAGCACCATTTTCAAGCTGTTTAAACCCAGCCAAATAAGGTACGCCGCACCGAGCATTTTAATAAAACTAAACAGCTCGGCTGATTGTGCCAACAGTGCAGAGATGCCAACCGCTGAAAACAGCGCATGAACAAACAGACCACTACAGATACCAACACTGGTTACTGAGCCGTCAACCATACCACCGCGTGAAGTATTACGAATCACCAGAGCCGTATCAAGGCCCGGAGTGAGGGTTAAAATGGTAATAGCAATAATGAATGCTTCAAAATTTTCAATTGGCACAGGTTCCCTCCTTAATTATCTACAGAACAAACTACCTAGTTCTGATTTATATTGCCAGTAAATAGTTAGCCTCACTTTAGTTAACAAGTTGATAATCCCTTGGTATCGCTGTTAATGATTGCTAAAATGCTGACCTTATTTCAACGTCAGGGAAGGCATTTCAATGAGTGCATTCAATCAGTTAATCCAACATTCTAAAAAGATTTCTCACTTTAACCACCTTGCCGCTATCTGTGGCTGGGATCAGGCAGCAATGATGCCAAGTGGCGGTAACCAAGCTCGTTCTGAAGCGATGGCAGAACTATCGGTACACATTCACGGACTGCACACTCAGCCGCAACTTGCTGACTGGTTTGCCGAAGCAGAAAACGAATCATTAGACACTCAACAATTGGCGACTTTACGTGAATTAAAACGTCAGTGGTCACAGGCAAATGTACTGCCTGAATCTCTGGTTCAAGCTAAATCACTGGCGGGTTCTAAATGTGAACATGCATGGCGCAGCCAGCGTGGTGAAAATGACTGGCAGGGTTTTGAGAAAAACTGGGCAGAAGTCGTCAAACTGTCTCAAGAGGAAGCTCAGATCCGTGCTGAAGCTAATGGCCTCTCTCCTTACGATGCGATGCTCGATATTTACGAGCCGGGCACAAGCTCGGCGTCTCTCGATGTACTATTCAGTGATGTAAAAACCTGGCTACCAGATCTAATCAATCAAGTGATTGATAAACAGTCGTCTGAGCATTTCATCCAGCCACAGGGCAACTTCGATACCCACCAGCAGAAAGCTTTGGGCCTCGAAGTGATGAAGCTACTTCAGTTTGATTTTGAACACGGCCGCCTCGACGAAAGCGTTCACCCATTCTGTGGTGGCGTGCCAAGTGATGTGCGAATCACCACTCGCTACGAGCAGAGTGAGTTTGTCCAATCATTAATGGGCATCGTTCACGAAACCGGTCACGCGCGTTACGAACAAGGCTTACCAAAAGATCTAGCAGGTTTACCTTCGGGCGAAGCTCGCTCAATGGGTATTCATGAGTCTCAGTCACTGTTCTTTGAAATGCAGGTCGGACGCAGCGAACCTTTCATTGCCCATCTGGCAAAGCTGGCAGGCAAACACTTCACTGGTCATGACGCAGCACTGTTCACTCAAGATAACTTCCATAAACTCTACACCCGTGTGAAGAAGGACTTTATCCGTGTGGATGCAGATGAACTGACCTACCCTGCTCACGTTATTCTGCGTTACGAAATTGAGCGCGACCTGATTAACGGCAAGATCAAACACACCGATGTACCAGAGCTGTGGAATCAGAAGATGCAGCAATATCTTGGTCTCTCAACAGAGAACAACTACAAGAATGGTTGTATGCAGGACATCCACTGGACAGACGGAGCATTCGGTTACTTCCCTAGTTACACCTTGGGCGCTATGTATGCGGCTCAGTTTATGGCTTCAATGCAAAGCAGCGTAGATGTGGATGCCGCGATCCGCTCTGGCGACTTATCGCCTATCTTTAGCTGGCTATCCGATAACATTTGGAGCAAGGGAAGCTTGTTGAATACAGACGAGTTAGTCAAACAAGCGACCGGCGATACGCTTAATGCGAAATACTTCCAGGATCACTTGAGAAATCGTTACCTGTAATTTGTTTGATTAGGCGGGTGCGATGCACCATGCACCCGCCGTTTGGTCTTTGGGCGTGTTTTTGGGTATTTCTGCGTTACGATTTCTGAGGAGTTGTGGCTCTTCAGATAAGGTCAGATAGGGAAAAAGGCGAGTTCTGCGCTTACTTTATTAGCGGGAAATCTCGAACATGTACTCAAATGTATCTTTTTTACTTGCGTCTACCTTTGCAAAACCGAGCTTTTCAAGAACAGCAGAGCTTCTTTTGTTCCATGAATGTACGCCAGCCCAAACCTTACCTCGATAACCCATTATTTTGAGGTGAGTCAGTAACGAACTACACATTTCAGTCGCAACTCCTTGCCCCCAAACATCTGGGTCAACCCAATAAGCTAAAGCAAGATACTCGGCTTTCGGGAGTATGGTAACTTGACCTACAATCTGAGAACTGGAAATCTCACGACAACTCCAGACGAAGCAATCTTCAGATTTCCATTCAGAAGCCCTATTTTTACACCAAGACTCTGCTTGCTCTAGTGTTTGGATTTTTGCTAGGGGGAGTAATTTGGGAAAGTTATGAGAACTTACCACTTTAAAAAGCATACCAGCGTCATCAACACATATTGGTGAAAACGAAAAGTTACTACATTCAAACCGAGTACCGTACTTCAATATTCCTCCCGTATGCTAACGCCCAGTTATGGAGAAAACCTAGGCAGTGAAGAGCCCCATCAACAGACCGTTTGTTATAATATCTTTTCCACTGAAATCAACCAGCTAGGTACATTATCTCTAAACCAATTGAGATACATAGGGGCTGATGATTTACCTCGATGCGTCAAAATATTAGTGACTTCGACAACTAGCCAAACTTTCGCAAGAATCAAATGTCTTTGCAATTTATCTTGAGACAACTTGGAAGAGTATTGGACGTATTTTTCTACTATTGACTCATAATCACGGCTTGTTCCTAAACCTCTAACCAAGGGAGCCAAATCAATTGCAGGACTACCAAAACCAAACCGTTCCCAGTCGAACAAAACAAGTTCGCCATTATCTCTAGTAGCCCAGTTTCCCTCATTACTATCGCCCGATATTAGTCCTTTAAAATCGAATAATTCAAATGATAAATGCTGGATAGTTCTTATAGAGTCTTGGGTTACCTCTGGTAAGTTTAATCTTCTCATTGCAAGGTCAGTAGAGCGTGAATCCCAAGCGTGGTTCTTTACTGGAAACTGTGGCTGGAACTTCGAATTATGAATGAATGCTAATTGCTCGAAAGTACTCTTATTAGCGTGTAGACCATCGAGCGTAATACTATGGGGTATGTACTCAATAACTAAGTTATTGCCACTAATACTCAGTAGCTTGGGAGTATTTACGCCATCTAAAGCCGCAGCTGCAAACTGATAGAAATCAAGTTCAACATCAGATGCCTTCCCTTTATAAATACAAGGCTCGCCCTCAAAATCCTCAATTGAAACATTAGCAGCCCCCATTTGGGATAAGTCTTGTTTCCCCATATACCTCCTTGTGTCATTACGCTTTCTATACGGCGCTAAGCCGTACTTCACAGATATATAATGCGTTCTTTTGTTTATGTCCTCAACATAAAATTATTAGCTTAGCTTTAGCTAACACGTAAAGAAACTAGACTGTGTTGTGAGGCATAATTTTTAGTAGTGGAAATGTACGCTAACTAAACGCTGAAGAGCATTTACCCTAACAAACTTCGGGGCACAACCTGCTAGCACTCAAACTACAAAGCTCAATCAAATCACCTAAACATGCCGAGGGTTTAACATCAATATAAATACCCGATGAACCGCCTGCTACACTCCTTGGGTAATTACCATAGGGTGTTTTATCGCATAGACCGATGTAACGACAATGCTACGAAAAGCAGATTGCATGCTCTACCCGCCCCTCTATTGGCTGTTTAGCGATGTTGGTGGGACAGCTTCATCCAGCGTTTGCAGCATATAGTTAGGGTTATACCAAACCTTATTGACCTTCTCCCAGGGAATGGGGTCATCAAGTGATGGTCTTGGATACGTTATTAGTGGCTTCTCTATTGGTTTCTCAACCATCACTTCTGCAATCCCTAGCTTTTCGTATAGTTTATCCCTCTCTTCTATTTCGTCAGGAGTGAGTTCTCTAGGCTTTTTTTCTGGTTTTGGTGGCGGGACGGGCACGGCTTTGGTCGGTTTATACTCCCCAACGTAGGTGATATAAGCACACCCTTTAAGCCACAGTTTCGCTCTCCCATCGGGAAGTAAACCAAACATAAAATCAGTTTGATAGCATGTGCTTCCGTCTGGCTCTTCAGGATCTTCCGGATAAAGTTTTACCATGGCGGCTTGAATTTGTGGGGTCACTTCAACAACAGTGGCATATCTATAACCGTGACTTCCCCAATAAATATAAAGTTCATCTGGTAATGACTTAGTACCAGAGCCCAACTGAAACGGGGTATAATTCACAGGCACCCCTACAGGCAGAGCATAACCATCATAGTCAGGGTGGGTGTACTTGCGATATTTTTTTATATCATAACGAGTAGGCGAACCTAAGCCGCCATACGGCAACATTATGCTGGTCCAATCCTCTTCGTAATTGACCCCATACGCTTCATTGACGCCTGCAGGGTAATTGAAAGAGGTAGCAGCACCTATGCGCCAAGGCTTGAATCGTTCATCGTCAGGGTAGTTTTGCTCTGAACATCCTATCAAGCTCGATAATAAAAAGAGTACCACTGCCGACTGATGTTTATTATTCACCTTCGTACTCCTCACGTTGATAGCGGCCATTGATGATGTGTGGCTCGTTCGGGGTAATGAGATCAAGACCAAGCATATCATCTATATCGGACGAATGATGAATTAACCCAAGTTCCATGAACAGGTCTCTCATCTCGTTAGAGCCTAAAAGTTGCTGCAGTTTGTTCACGTCCCCACCCTTTGCCGTATCAAGCATACGTTGACACAAAAGCCCAAAGTCAAATGAACGAGAGCGATGCGGGAAACGCAACTCGCTTTGCACCGGGTAATACAGGCGATATTCGCGTTGTTGGTCTTTATGTTCCCAAACCAATTGAGAATACTGCTCTTCATTCACAGGCACGCCTGCAAACTCAGCCAATCCATACATGACCCGTAAATAGAGGCGGGATAAATCTCCTTCTGTACACTTTCGATACAGTAGCTCTGCTTGAGCGCCACTGGTATTTTTCCCTTCATACGTTATCTCAGGGTCCGTGAGTAAATAATCCTCACTATGCCAGCCATGTTTAACCTCGACATCTAAAGCTTGTTTGAGCTCTGCAGTCAGGGCGGCAAATTGCTTGCTTCTGCCGAAAAATGACAGGCCGGAGTTTTCAGCGGTTTGAATGCGTTTATTTTCGAGCAATGGCAGCAAAAACTCTGCTTGGGAGAATGCGATTCGACAGTGATAGCCACCACCAATATCAGAGTGTGCCCCAGGAAGGACAAGTTCATCGAAGTGAGGAGCCGGGTTGAGTTTATTTAGGCTGAAGTTATATCGATATTCGGTGTGTTTGTTGGCGACAAGATGGACAGCTTTGCGCACTCTGTCAGGATCCAACCACAATCGCACAGGCTCATTGTCGTCGTCATGCGCGACGCCGTATGCAGCGACTGTGTCAAACAGGCCTGCAAACATCACTTCGCAATGGTCGTTTTTATCCCAGTCAAAGTCAGCGGTAAGGGTGTAACCGCCTTTCAACTGCAGCGTGTTGCTGAACGCTTGAGCAAATAAGCTTTGTTGCCCTTCCAATACGGTATTAATGCAGTGCCGCGCTGCTGCCGCGCCGCGACTAAAACCAAACACATCAAACTCTATCTTATTGAAGCCATCAATTATTATCTCATTTTCACGTTTCATAGCTTTGAGAACGGTTTCTAATTGACTGCATACTTCCCCAATCCCCGTTTTGACTTTATCAATAATGCCGTACTTACCCATACCTAAACCCTTACCGTCAAAGTATTCCTTAGCCTGGGCGATGTCAGTACTATTGCTGGTCCCAATTCCGGTGATGTATTGAGCAAAACGAAAAACGGTTTGGCTTTCATTAAAACTGTTACTTTGATACAAATCGAACAGCTTCTGGACATTGGTCAGTTCGTTACTGGCACTGTCATTAATGTCACCGAGATCAAAACACTGTTCGATGAATTGTGTCGGATGAATATCCTGAGTTTTCGCGATCTGTTTTGATACCTCATACGCGGCCTTCCACTTGTGGTAGCGTGCCTCTAACTGAGATTTACCCCACTTAGCGCTGTAGGTATTATTGGCGGTGCCATCAAAAAACATCCCCAACCGAAGCGTAATGTACCGACACCCCTGGATGGTCACGAAATGGCTTGAGTCTGTCACCAACTTCACGCTGCCTAGCGCGCCTTGCTGATGACGTGGCGGAATTTCTTGCCCTGCTTCTGATTCAACAAAGTCTCCCAACGTCAGCGTGTGCTGTGTCCAGGGGGAACCATTGCCACCGGTTGGGTTGTCCGCTAACCATTGTTGCACCGGGGAGTCTTCCCCTTCAAACGGCAAGCGGCGTTGTGTTTCATGCAGCCAGGACCTGTTTTCAAATTGAATCGAGACACGCCCGGGCGCTAGATTAACCAGCCTGATGGGCTCTGATCCAATGACGACTGGATAGTTCGCCCCACTCCCGTCCACTAACATGCCTCTGATATTTGGGAATGGCTGATTATGTTCATCCCTTATATGGATTTCTATCCAATGAGTGTAGCTTTCGCAGGGGACGCAGTGTTCACTCACCCCTAAGGCGCCAAATGTCATGTTAGCTCTCTTACGAACTTGTTCAATTGTTCGAGTTCGCTGGAGGATAGCTGCAAGGCGAGTGCAGCGTCATCTACATTTATGCCAGTCTCTTTGACAACAGAAGAGAGAACGAACAACTGCGCGTCCTCTGTGTTGTTTTGTGTTGTCTTGCACTGATGCAAGACCTTTTCGATAAACTGCTTCGGCTGAGGTAAAGCATTCATCGCTTGCGGTAATGTCGCCCATAGTCGACGTTCAATATTGGCGGCAAAGCTCGCCACATCATCATTTGGTGTGAGGTGGGCCTCTTTAATCTTCCACCAGGGCGACTGTTGCAAGGAAAATTCTTGAGTTGAGATATTGCTATAGCGTTGTTGAGTCTCACCATCCCACAGTGACCATGAATCACTATTTCCCAAAAAACACTGACGCTCTCTCTCACCCACCAACTTTAACATCGGGGTAATGACCACCGGGTCATAGAAACGAAACAGCACTTCGTCACCTTCGAATGAAGCCCAAAGAAGACTGCGTAAGTGCGCGATGATCTCACGTGAAGGGGCCTGTGTCGTGATAACGATACCGCTTCTCAACACGTCGGGCTCTTTTTCCGTTATTGATGACGTTGCGACCAACCACGGAGAAAGGGACATCAGTTGCTCGGGGAACTGATTGCCAAACAGTGGCCTTGCTTGTTCCAAAGCACCCAGTTGATCAACCGTTTTATGATAGGTATCTGCCGTGACAAGCCAGTAACCTGAATGGTTAGATGTTGTCGATATCATTCACTTTCCCCTGCTTCAGTGTTAAGAGGACAGCTTTTAACCGCAGCGATATGCTCGACTTCCGCTCTGAGCAGTGATTGATAATGAACTGCTCCTATTTGAGGTGATGTGATTGCTTGATCTGGGATAGACGGCTGTGTCGTCATGCTAGTTGGTAATTCTGCCAAGCTACCTGCATAACCACGCCCCCTACCCGGGCTACCGCCTGAGTTCAGATTAATTTTTGGCCCAACCAGGCTGGCGCCTGATGCGTCCAGTTTTATAAAGCTGCCACCAGCTTTTAGGGTCATTTCAGATCCGGCTTCGATGACGACCTTCATACCGGCTTTGATGTGCAGTTCGTTACCGGTTTCAAGGGCGTGAAGCAGAGCGATTTTCTGGTGCAAGCTACCCTCAACTATCGAGGTGGCATTTTGTTTGACCAGAGTGCGACTTTCCCCTTCAACGGTTTGGTGGCGGTTATTCTTTACCTGTGTGAAATGGTCGTTATCAACGCTAGTGTGTTGATCGCGTTTGACATGGGTGGTCATATCATTAAGCACCATGACGTCAAAATCCTTCTGCGCATGCAGATAGACTTGTTCCTGATCGGCCTGATCTTCAAAACTGAGTTCGTTAAACCCGTCCCCTTGATGGGTTTCGCTGCGCAGGACGGTCTTGGTTTTGTTCTCGGGCAGCGAGTATGGTGGCGTATTGGTGACGTGATAGGTTCGGCCAGTGATGATCGGCTGATCCGGGTCGCCATTTAAAAACGACACAATCACTTCGTGACCGATGCGCGGGATGGTCATCATACCGTATTGGCTGCCTGCCCAGCCTTGCGATACGCGCACCCAGCAAGAGCGATGCTCTGGAGTGTTCTCATCGCGATCCCAGTGGAAGTAGACTTTCACCCGACCATGCTCATCACAGAAGATCTCTTCGCCTTCGGGGCCGACGACGGTGGCGATCATCGGGCCGTCCACGCTGGGTTTGGTTTCTGGTGTCGCTTGCCAATTGATATGCGCAGGAATGGCTTGCCACTGATTTTTGTAGGTCGTCGCGCCGTGACCGCTCTCTTCTTCCAGTGCCTGAGGCTGTTCGCCGTGATGGCTGACGCAAACCAGTAACCAATCGCGATTAAAGGCGCGATTGAGGTGGTCACTGAGGGTAAATTTGTAGCCTGCACGGAGTAAGAATTCGTTACTCTTACCGTCCGCTAACCGGGCGTCGCGGCGTAGATAGCTTAAACGGGTGCGCGTGAACGCGGTGCCACTCTGGTCATCTTTATAACGCCCCGGGGCATCAAAGTGTGAATAGGTCGGCTGCTGGTAATCCAGCTCAGCGCCCTGAGCCGACTGGCTAAACGAGTAAGCGGGCTTTTTAAAGCTGTAGTCTTTCAGTTCTACCTCGGCGACGTGCGCTTCGGATTGGTAGCGAAAGTGGCTAATGTATGGGGTATCGAACACGCCGCCTGACAAGGCATTGTAAGGCACTGGCTCAGCCAACGAAGGTAGCAGAGCACTGGAATCGCTGAAGACCAGAGTATGTTTTCCGGCTTCGTGGATAAAGCTGTAGACCATGCCTTCTTCCGCCGCGAGACGGTGCAGGAAGTCGAGGTCGCTTTCACGGTATTGAACACAGAACTCGCGTTGAGCCGGCTCGCGCTCTAACGAGAAAGCGTAGTCATTAATGCCCATCTCCTGTAGTAGGGTCGCGATAATGTCGGGCGTGGTCTTATGCTGGAAAATACGGCTGTTGTGACGCAGAGAGAGACGCTCAAGAGCGGGCACAAGGGTCAGCGAGTAGAAGGTGTGATGATGCCCAATGTCCCCTTGGGTAAACGAACGTGCGACGCCGTGCACTCGTTGAACGAGTTGGCGGTTACGATACATACGCAACTCGACCGCCCGATCGACCACCTGCTCAGGGGTTAAGTGAGGCAGCCGGCTGGCCAACTCAATCTGGTAGCAAAACCCGTAACAGAGCCTTTGGCCGAACATGCTGGCAGACAAGGACTCTTGTCCATCGAACCTGGTGACGACCAAAGCCTCGTCGCTCAATCCTTCTACCTCAATGGTGTACGCTAATGTCGCCATTGCGTCTCTCCTCTCTGTAGTAAGGTTTTCTGGTGAATCCCTTAGGGAAGCCAATTGAAATCAAAGCGATGACTCGGCAGGTGAACGCCAGACGCCTCAACACTGACGTGATCTCGCTAGAAATGGTAAGCGCGCTTTTTTATTCAATCAGACACGTTAAGCTATCCAGATAAAATCGACATAAATTTATCTATTATTTAACGATGATTTAAGCCTAAACAATTAATTAAGGAGAGGCGCCCACTTCGCACCTGATCACCTGTCTGAGGCAATCACTCGCAACTCACTCGCGAATTTGTAGTCATCGCCATAAAATTTTCGGCGGCTGTCGCCACTTTGTCGCCATTTCACGATTTTCAGACAAAAAAGAGCCGCAATTAGCGGCTGTTAATTATTCGTCTTTTTCGAAGTATTGGCTTACTTCTCTTTACCGAATACGTTGTTCTCTTGCTCTTGTACACGGATGAAAGTCGTACGCTTAGTTATCTCTTTAAGCTTCGCTGCGCCTACTTAGGTACACGTAGAACGTACACGGCTTATGGTGCCTGTCCCTTTAAGCTATTATCACTAAACCACGGGGCTTTATAGTCTGTGTATATATGTTTCTGTTTACTTTTGTGAAATGGCGTATCTAACAAAGATATAGCAAATGTAGACCATCCACTGCTTTCCCCTGAATCATGTATCCATTGTATATTTGAGCCACAGTGCTTACAAAATGTACGAAAACAATTAGGCGATGACTCGTAACGTTTAATAGAGCTCCTACCCTCAACAATCGTAAAATACTCGTCACGACTAGCCGCAAAGGAGGCAAATGCTGCCCCGTGAGCTTTTTGACACATAGTGCAATGACAATGTGTTACTGCTTTAATATCACCTGTAATCTCAATTTTCACTGTCCCACAAAGACAACTTCCTTTGTACATAACTACACCTTTCCTATCGGCACTCAACATCAATCTAGCCTACTCCTGGATTATTTTTTGTTGGTTGCGCTTACTCACGGTACAGACAACAAATCCACACGAAATCATAGCTAGGGCGAATTTTTCACTGTCAGTAATGATGTGTCCAAACAAGAAACTTGCTAGGGATATTGAAACCAACGGAATAAGAGCTGGAAGCGTAGAGGAGACCGTTGCCCCTAAATAGTTCACTGCACGTGCGAAGGTAAAAACAACAACAATTGATGCGAGCACGCTCTGAACAAAAGTTTGTGTTACCCACTGTTCAATAGGAAGAGCAGATAAATCAGAATGTGCAGAGCGTAGGTATACCGGTAAGTAGATAATACCGGAGATAACATTCATCATGAAAATCGTCGAAACCAGATTCACCTGCCACCTTTTCAACAGCAGAGCAAACAAAGCCCAAGCCAAACCAGCCAGTAAAAACAACGTCGCGCCTATACTACTTTGCAGTTCGGCACCAAAAGGTCGGTTGATGAGTAAATACAGGCCGAAAACAATCACGCCGATACCACCAATCTGAGCTTTATTGATTTTTTCGCCCTGCGTCGACAAAAATAGCATAGTGATGATCATCGTAAAGGTCGGTACCATCACACTCGCATAAGATAAAGGCGTCAGTTGCATCCCTTTGTTGACCAACCAGCCATACATTGGCCCCGCGAGCAGCGAAAACGCTGTAGCCCTCGCCCAGTTCGTTATCTGCATTACACCGCGTGAATTCATCATCACGAGCGGAAGACAGATTATGCCTGCCACACAGTAGCGAAGCATTGTCAGGTCATTGGGCAAGAAGCCGCTATTAAGAGCCTCATGTGTAGTGACATTTAATATTCCCCAGCATCCTACAGTCACTGCCCCATACCCAAACCCTTTTATTAGGTTTCTTGTTTCGAATGATTTCATGGTTTCTTCTAAGTTATGTTTTTCGAGAGAGTAACCTAGATAATGGATAACAAATATTGATATATTCTTATTACTTGATGCCTAAAAGTTAACAAAGAGTTTGTATGGAACTTCGACAAATTAAGTATTTCCTTGCTGTTGCTAACTCTGGAGGGGTTACAAAAGCCGCTGATATTCTCAATATCACTCAACCTGCCATCTCAAGACAAATCAGTGACTTAGAAGAGGAACTAGGGGTTCAACTTTTTGATCGTGTCTCAAGAAAGCTCACCCTTACTGTTGCGGGGGAGTATTTTAGAGAGCAGATGGATAAAGTGACCTCAGACATAGAAAAAGCGTCCCAAACCGTCAAAAGAGTTGCATTAGGGGCAATAGGAAACCTTAGGTTAGGTTCAGTAGAAACCGTATTATGGGAAGGGTTGGTGCCTAATCATTTAAGTCAGTTCAGAGCTCAGAACCCAGATGTCACTATTGAAATGATTACAGACAATACGACTGCACTTTTAAACCACATGGAACATGGCAATTTGGACTGTGCATTTGTGTACTTATTTAAGGAACTCGACAGTTCATATGGTGTTATTCAGCTGCGAAGTGATCCTATGGCGCTTGCGTACCCTGCTTCTTGGGAAAAGAAGTTTCATGGCGACGTCTCTGTTTCTAAACTGAACTCACTGCCTTTCATCCGCTTCCCTCAAGAGTCCTACCCTGCATTTTTTGAGTGGCAAGAGCAACAATTCCGAACTCTTGGTCTAAGACCAAATGTACTTCATTGGGCACATCATGAAAGTTCGATGCTTGCATTGGTTGCCGCGGAGCAAGGCATCGCTATCGTGAATAGCAAACACATTAACCGCGCATCCCCTCTAGTGAGGTTTATCACTTTAAGTGAGTTAGATCTGAAGCTACCACTATGCTTCGTTTGGAAAAACGAAAAAACAAGACCCGTTGTAAAAAGGTTATCTAATCAATTGGTAGATAGTTAAAGTCTTTAAGACTCTGACATTACGTAACCTAATCCAAAAGAGAGATTGGTCTTTAACCAAGACTACTAGCACTAACAAGGAATGGGGCACTTTCGTGCTACGAAGTTTTATGATCCCCACAAACTATGAAAAATCAGAATTTTCCGGCGCCACAATAAAAAAAAGCGCGGCTCAGTGGCCGCGCAAAACTTCACATGGAAGCATGGGAATAGAGAAGAGAGTGGAAAGTTATAGATCGACAACAATGGTTTTAGTGGTTTTTGCGCCATCATCATCCATCACTGTCAGTTGCACTTCATGAGTACCGTAGCTTGGGAATATCTTGGTAAAGATACGACCGCGCTTGATTTTGCCATTCGGCAATACCCACTCAGTATCAACAATTCGACCATCAGGATCATGGCTGGTAGACCACATTGTTACCCAACGACCCAGGTGGATATAGTGAGCCTTGGCAACGGGTTTTTCATTTGGTGCAACCACAGAAACGTTTTGAGAAGAACTGTGCGTCGCGCCGCGGTCATCAGTGACAGTTAGTGTCACGACAAACTCACCCGATTCAGCGTAGCTCCACTTCGGTTCAGGATCCGTGCTGGATTCACCGTTACCAAAGTCCCACAGGTATGCCGTAATACTGCCGTCCTGATCAAAACTTGTGTTGCTCGCGACAACCTGTAAGCCATCAACGTTTAGTTCAAAGCTCGCGACAGGGTTGATGTTTACAGCTTCAACTTTAGCAATCTTAATCACACCGTACTCGTTGGTCGGTGACTGTTCGATAACTTCAACTGAAAGACCAAATTCTGTCAGCAGACGACCTGAGTCTGGAGCGCCCGGATTTGAGTAGTCCTGATCATCAGAGAAGTAACTGTTACCGATCAGACTGACATCTTCCAGCACATCGCCGTCAGCATTCACCAGACGCATGCTTGCCTGATCTGCTAGCGAGAAGGCCGCATCACGAACCTGGTAGCGGGTTTGCGCAGCAGTACCTGAGTTTGCCCAAACCATTGCGTTCTGGTCAGCGTCGACAACGCCTAGCCAACCCTCACCCGGATGTTTGCCTACCCAGTTATCGGTCATTGACTCATCGACATACCAGACAATTAACCCTGGCTCGAATGACATCATCTGGCCAAAACGTTTGATGTTGTTCAGACCTTCATCGACGTCATTGTGGCTACGCCATTGCAGCAAGTAGTAATGCGGAGCCTCGTTAAAGCCGTCGTTAACACGGTAGCCATTGAGGGCAAAACTCGAATCTGATTCAGCATCATCAATACGGGTTTCAACACCATCGACATTCAATAGAATGTTATCCAGATGCAGACCTTCCATTGCCAGGCCACCATCAGTGACATAGTCGAAGCCTAGAGTGATCTGTTGGCCTGCAAAGGCAGAAAGGTCAAACTCAGCATCGATCCAACCATCAGATTCGCCAGCAATTGCAGGAACCAGTCCCGTTTTGTATGGGTCATCCATGGTGGTGATGTTACCCGCTATCGGCTGACCGTTAACAAGCACACGCGCAAAGTCGTAATCTTTTTCGATTTGATACCAGGCTTTAAAGGTCAGTTTTACATCTGAGCCAGCCGGAACATCGATGGTGCGTTCCATACGGTTGTTGAGATCGTCACCTTTGCCACTATGGAAGTTAAATTTACCCGCAAACGGTGCTAATCCCTCAGTACGTTTGACCGGGAGATCCACTCGAACCATGTTAGGTTTATCGTTATCCGTTGTTTGGTATAGCGTAAACTCAAGTGGCTTTTCGTTCAGGTCATCTAGAGTAACAACATTATTGTCTACCCAACGCCCACCAATCGAAGCTTGTAGGAACTGTTTCGCCCATGAGCTGAATGCGGTTGGTTGAGTACCACCAATTTTGCCTGCCCAGCTACCAGAAGACATGATCGACCAGTAAGAGACTGGTTCACCTTTACCTGTGTACTGAGTATCGTACTCATCAGGAAGACCAAGGTCATGACCATATTCGTGTGCACAGACACCGGCCGCCGCATCAATTGGCTGAATGGTGTAATCAAAGGCTGCGTATTGACCATTGAAGCGACCTGGAACGGTACTGCTGGTACCATCTAGAACATGATATTGGCCAAGATTGTAACGATGTGACCAGATAGCATCTGCTCCTAGTACACCACCACCCGCTTCTTCACCCACCGAAGCATGGAACACCATCAAATGGTCAATCACACCATCTGGTTCACGGAAATTACCGTCCCCATCGTAGTCGTAGCGATCTTCAATATCGTAGTCAGCTAAGTTGATTGATGGATCTTGAGCCAGTTGATTCAGAGCCTCACGAACCAACTCTTGAGCATTGATATCGTTATCTGTGGTTGGTGAGTTTCCACCGTAGAATGCGGCGTTATTCGCAGCGCGGTACCAGCCTGCTGCCTGTCCCGCGACACTATAGCTATTGCCAGACTCTTTCTCGTAGTACTGGCGCATCGAGATCAGATTTTCACCATTTGGCCCAACGTAACCAGAGTCAGAGAACAGCAGCTCTTGGTAATGGCTTGGCTGGTAGCTATCGTAGAGCATTTCTGTGTGATCTTCGGTCAGGCGATTCTCGTTCCAAGGTAAATCAGGGAAATCGACTAGCACAGCCAGTACTTTGTCTGTTCGCTTATTATTTGCATCGAAAGAGAAGACATGAGCTTTATGACGCCCTTTGTCCGAAGCGATGGTTTTAAGGATTTTTGCACGCTGTTCCAGTGCCTTTTTACCAAACTGGGCATCACCTTTAAATCCACGGTTCAGTTTGGCCGCGATATAACGGTCTAATGCCTCTTGACGCTCATCAATCGAGGCATCTGAGTCAAGCTTGCCTTGAGCGACCAGCATCTCAATGACTTTATCTTCGTTGATGACGCCTAAGTCTATCGGTGTTTTCGCATACGCACCTGTAGTAAGCAGAGTGAGCACTGCCGAAGCCAGCAGCGATTTACTCATGGTTTTCATTGTATTTCCTTATTTTTTTAGTTGCCAACTGCCCAGAGTTCTGGGCGATAACGACGTTGTTAGCCCGCAATTGGACGCATCAAAGCTTGTGATGACGTAGCGAAAGCGCACTATTCGTTATTTTTTGCAGAAATACAGTCAGAAGGCTCATCGGTTTGAGAGCCTTTTTGTTTATCAGATGGTTTAGCGAACTTTTTCTCAAGGTATATCTGTAGAGAAGCTTGTTTCTCTAACTCTGTTTGGTCTTCACAGATAATCCCTTGCTTAATTAACGACTCAATAAGCCGTTGATCATCAATAGCGCTATTCGCGAAAGTAGAACTACTTAATAGGAATAAAATACCACTAACTGTTTTCATTATTATGTTTACGATTTATTCGTTAATTTGTAACAAAATATCTTCAATTTGCTCTAAATGTAAGCTAGAAAAACGCCTTAAGTGAATGGCCAACTATTTTTAAACAATTTTGGTTAACATCAAAAAACTCTATTACTGTTTGATTAATCAACTATTTATTTACAACTGGTGATTAAATAACTGTTAAAATTATTGGCAATGATTTTACCGTATGAATTAAAACCACGGTTGGCGGAATTTTTATTAAGCATGTATTAATTTAGTGATTGGCATTTTAAATAATTATCTCTGATACATTTGATATTATTCATTGATGAGAATTTTGAACTATGTTTGAAAAATAACGGTTAGCTAGCGACAAATACCGAACCACATTTCATACCGCACTTTTAAGTTTTGAGTCATCTCAGACTAAACTCGCCCGGCATCAAAACTCTCAAGACTGCGTAAACCTGTTGCCTCTTGCTTTCAAGTCCGATAAAAATGGGAGTTCGTTTTAAGGTAAACAGTAAGATAACTATGGATCTAAACCTGCTCAAAACATTCGATGTTGTGATGAAAACTCGCAGTGTCAATGATGCGGCCGAAAGCCTTGGCATAACCGCACCGGCCGTCAGCCATGCGCTCAACAGACTGCGTGAACAGTATCAGGATCCCCTATTTATCCGTAAAGGTCGTGGCATTGCTCCTACTAACTTCGCTATAGAGCTGCACGAGGAGATCCAGGAGCCATTAAACTTGCTACTCAATGGTGCTAAGTCGAGACAACACTTTAACCCTCAAGCGAGCCAGCGAACGTTTCGAATCTCTAGCCACAAAGATCTTGATTTGATGCTTGTACCACCGCTGATTGATTATCGTGATCAGCATGCGCCTAACGTCAAATTATCTGCGGATATTGAGCATGTCGATGAAGGTAATCGTCAGGGGGATTTACGTATGCGCAAGGTGGACTTGATCATTGCCACCACCCCTCTCGATGAGCATGGATACCACAACGAGCTATTGCTTTATTTGCCATTGGTTGTTGTCTGCAACAAAAATCACCCGCGTATTCAAGGCTCGCTCACCCACCAGCAGTTTTTTGCAGAACGTCACCTGCTCTGGGGCACACAGCGCCTTAATCAAGATATCCTTGATTCGCTGGTTAGCAAACCTCAGCCTGCTCGGCATATCGTGTATAAAACTGACTCGATTTGTAACGCTGTAATGATGGCCGCACAAACGGATTGGCTATGTGTTACCAGCCAGTGGCATGCTGACTTGTTAGCACCAAATCAACAACTGCAAGTTCTGCCATTACCCTTTGAGTTAGAGGCTCTGCCTGTCTATATGACCTCGCACCACTCCCAACAACAAGATACTGGGCATCAATGGCTGAAAGCGTCGCTATTAAACGTCACTGAAAGGTATCGCTAGTCGTTCTGGATTAAATCAAACTAAATCCACATTTCAGCTTTAGTCTATCGATTGATAAATCCATACTTCATATTATCTCCTCATCGGCGAACGCATATCCGTTCGCACTTTCAGAGAGAGATGACTTATGAACTTTCAAAAATCCATTGTTTCTTTAGCGATCGTTGCCACTCTTGTTCCAACATTCAGCTTTGCAGCTCCTACAACCAGCGACGCTAAACAAGCATCCAGTTTTACTATTGCCAAAAACGAACAGCTCAAGCAATACCTGGACTTTGCTAATCAAAGTGATTTCGAGGATGCCTCACGCGGCTATATTGCGACCTGGCCGGAAAAAACAATCAAAGACGCAGACGGCAAGGTGATTTGGGACTTTAGTAAGTACGACTTTATCGAGCAAGACAAAAATACGGATACTATTAACCCGTCTCTCCTTCGCCAGGCGAAACTGAACAACATTGACGGTCTGTTTAAGGTTAAAGATGGTATCTATCAAGTGCGCGGTTTTGATCTGTCGGTGATGTCCTTTATCCGTGGCGACCAAGGCTGGGTTGTCGTTGACCCTCTGATCTCTCCAGAAACCGCAGCGGCCGGCCTTAAACTGCTGCGTGATAAAGTTGAGGATTTACCTGTAACCGGAGTGATCTTCACTCACTCTCATGTCGACCATTTCGGTGGCATATTGGGCGTCACCAGCCAGGAAGATATTGATGCAGGTAAGGTTGATATTCTCGCTCCAGAAGGCTTCTTTGATCACTCTATCGCAGAGAACTTAATGGCTGGTAATACCATGTCACGCCGCGCATCTTATATGTACGGCAACCTGCTGGATGCAAGTAGCAAAGGTCAGGTTGATGGTGGTTTAGGTAAAACAACGTCATCAGGTGCTCCTGGGATAGTAAAACCTACCCATATCGCCAATATTACCGGGCAAGAGATGGAAGTTGATGGCGTGAAACTGGAAGTCGTAATGGCTCAAGAATCAGAAGCGCCTTCAGAATTTATGTTCTATTTCCCGCAATACAAGACAATGATGGCCGCAGAGGTGATGACTCACACAATCCACAATATCTCGACCTTACGCGGTGCGAAAACTCGTGATGCCTCATCTTGGGCGCAGTACATTGACGAAGCTCTGGATATGTACGGCGATAAAGCCGACACCATGATTGCCTCTCACCACTGGCCAACCTTTGGTAAAGAGAAGATCCAAAACCAGCTGGAGAAAACACGCGACATGTACAAGTTTGTCCATGACCAAACGCTGCGTTTAGCCAACAAGGGTTACACACCAAACGAGATTTCCGCTTCGATCAAGCTGCCAGATTCTTTAGGTAAAGAGTGGTATAACCGCGGTTATTACGGCACGGTTTCACACAATGCCCGCGCAACTTACGACTTCTACTTCGGTGCGTGGTGGGACGGCAACCCTGCCAACCTAAACCCACTCACCCCAACAGAGCAAGGGACTAAGTATGTTCAGGCAATGGGCGGCGAAGATAAAGTGATTGAGTTGGCAGAAACGGCGATTGAGAACGGCGAGTACCGCTGGGCAGTAACGCTACTCAATAACGTGACTTTCGCCAATCCAGACAATATGGATGCCCGCTATCTGGAAGCGGATGCGATGGAGCAATTAGGCTATCAGGCTGAGTCTGGTCCATGGCGCAACTACTACCTGGGCGGCGCAAAAGAGCTTCGTCAGGGTATTAAGCCTGTCGCAACACCAAACACAGCGGCCATCGCGAAAAACATGCCGTTCGATCAGTTCATGAATTATCTCGGTGTCACAGTGAAGCCCGAGGCAGCAAAAGGACTAGACATTAAAGTCAATATCGATGTCAGAGGCGATGGCCACTACGCGATGGATTTAAGCAACTCAGTACTTAAATCCTACTCAGACAAACAGTTTAGCGATGCAGATTTGACGATTACCATGTCACGTCAGGCGTTCGAAAACATGATGACTAAACAAGCAACACTTGGGGAGGAAATCAAAGCAGGTAACTTTAACGTCTCTGATCAAGTTGAGTTTAACAAGCTAATGTCTGTGTTTGACCAGTTTGATATGTGGTTCGGTGTTGTTACACCTTAGACCAAACTAAAATCCAAATAGTTGTTTAAGTAAAAGTCCGTCTAGTCCGCGGGCTTTTTTTCATCTCTGCATTAATCAATAAGCCTGGCTCTACGGTCACAATCATAGTGCTAAATTGAGTTGTCGGGTCAAACCCCCTCAACTCTTATTGACCACAATATGTTTAATATCTGTACTCGCTTGCAAATTTAACCTGAGTATTGCGAAACGTTTAGAAATTGATGTTTGATGGTATTAAAGTGACTCAATCAAAATTCTCCCCACATGCGTTAGCTCGACGAATAGAGCAAAGGAATTGATATGAATGGAGACACAACACTATTGTTAGCTCGGATTAAGCCATCACAACGCATTACCTGCTAACATTTAGGGTGAATCTCGCTAAATGATACTGACTTGATCATGGCTTCGCTATTTCACAACCATCATGGGAAAGCAACGTGCAGGTTGTTTCTCAGAACACTTCTATTGCTGTTGATAGCGGTTAGCTTCGGCTCAAAAGGCCACGTAATTAATATCTATACTGAACACTTCCCTCCATACAACTACCTTGAAAATGGCGAGATGGCTGGCGTCTCAGTGCAAATTATCACTGAAGTGATGGATACAACGGGGTTTGAATATCAAATTCAATTCAACCCTTGGGTCAGAACCATTGCGGAAGCTCGCAGAGATCCAAATGGGCTAATCTTTTCCATTGCCAGACGCCCCGCTAGAGAGAAACTTTTTCAATGGGTTGCAAAATTGGTCCCCGCAACACAATCGATCTTCGCCTTAAAACAACGTGAAGATATTGTCCTCAATACCATTAGTGACGTTGCCAAATATAAAGTAACAACCGAAATTGGTGACTCTCGTGAATTGATGTTAAAAGAACAAGGCATCAACATAGATACCTTCATCAGGCTTTCCGGCCCAGACGCCAGATTCAAGCAATATGAACTACTTAAGAAAGGTCGTGCCGATCTGTGGCCAATGCCTGATGCGGTTGCTTTCTACATCGAACAACAACTCAAGGAGTCACCGTCCCGTATTGTTAAGAAGCTAGAATTGGATGGTGACGGTGACTATTACTTAGCAGCTAGTCTCGACTTCCCATCAGATAAACTTGAAGTGATCAGAACCGTTCTGCTTGAATTCAAACAATCTCCTCAGTATCGAGAACTGTTAGCTCAATGGGGCCTCAACGATAACAACTAAAGCAGTTTACCTGATGATTCATTCTCTGGTTACGCTTTCTCTACGATTAAATAGGTATGCAGCTCTGGAAACTGATCAAACTCTAAGTGGCGGATAACACAACCAAGTTCTATAAACAGCTGTAAAAAGCCATGAGTACCTAATGTCGAATAATACACTTCAGGCCCCATAACACTATTTGTGTGTGCTCCCTGCTCGTTTGTACCACCAAACGAAAAGATAAATACACCACCTGGGTTCAACATCTCGACAATCTTAGTAATAACGTTGCGCTGCTCGTTTAACGGCACATGCCAGATACTATCCCATGCGGTAATAAAATCGTATTTATCGGTTGTCTGGTACTGACAGATATCACCATGGATAAACTTAACATCCGGGTGTTTATTGCGCGCAATACTTATCATTTCAGCTGATACATCTAGCCCAGATGGAATAAAGCCCTCTGTTTTAAGTAACTCAATAAACCGACATGTGCACCCGCAACCAATATCCAATGCTTTGCCGCGCGATTTAACAAAACTGATCGCCTTGTTGTGTTGGGCAATACCGTTGTTCATATCAAAGTCACTGTTATGCCAACGATGGGTAATTTGGTCGTATGCCTTACCAAGTTCTTTCGGTTGCACTTTATACTCTCCCTGTAGAGGCTGTGCTCACTTAACGACAAGCGCTATTAATCTGTCCCTATACGATACTATCGAGATCAATCATCTGACTGGCAGAAGGTCTCTATATACAAGGCTTCAACTTTGTCCCTTGCCCACTGTGTGCGGCGTAAGAACTTTAGCGAGGACTTAATTGATGGGTTGTTGTAGAAACAATTAATCTGTATACGTTCGTCCAGCCCCTCCCAGCCATAATGCTCGTGCAGGCGAACAAGAATTTTTTCTAGGGTTAAACCATGTAGCGGATTATTAGGTTGTTGCTGGCTCATCGAATCATGTTCCTACTGTGCCGAAATCAAACGTGGAGTGTAGCAAAATCTTCTGCACAGTTTTCAACTTTTATTCGAACGCTCAATCTCAGCCATCAGGCCTCTCTTCCTTGCGGAAACTGAGTCAAGTCAGACTGTTGACCACACCAGTTTGCCTTATATGCAGTGTAGATTTCAGCATCTAATCTGACAGGGATATCGCCATCAAATGTGGCAATAGCCAGTTCGATGCGCCCAAGGGGCTCTCCTTTAACTCTAAAGCCTAAGCTAGAGCCACAGTTCTTGCAGAAAGTTCTGGTCGTGCCGTTTGGTGCGACAAACTCTTGAAGCAAGTCACCACCATCATGCCACTTCAGACCCTTTACTCCAACCAAAGTACCGAACGCCGCGCCATGGAACTTGCGACACATAGTACAATGGCAATTAGCGGCTTTGTCACTGAATCCTTCGACGCTAAAGCGCACCTTGCCACACAAACATGAACCGTTATAAACATCGCTCATTGCTTACCTGCCTCCTTGCATTAGTCATTTGAATATTAATGGTGTCAAAACGAGCCAATCCTTGTCGCTGATAGACTATCGATTCCGGCTCTGTTTGCGAGTTTGACACAAGTCTAAAATAGCGCGCTTCTCTTCATTGCTCGAAGCAGACCAGTTGAGAATTTCTTCCAGAGTTCGATAGCAGCCTAAACAGACATCATTTTCGTCTAAACAGCAATGACGGATGCATGGCTGCGCCACCGTGCTGGTGTCATTGTTATTACTCTTTGGTCTGTTCATGCTTCACCTCGCTAGTTACAGTCTAGACCTAACTATCACCAGCAAGTTGTCAACCAGGGCAAAACTATTGGCAGTCGACCCAATAGCGCGCCAGTGGGTTTGGAAAAACCTTACCCATGACAATATTTTCAAACTGTCCGCCATTGGCTTCAATCACCTTACGCGACGCAAAGTTATCTTCATCTGCAGTGATCAAAGCTTTTGTTATACCAAGAGCTTTCGCTTTGGGTAACGCCAGTTTAAGCATAGTTTTACCATGACCAAAGCCACGAAAAGAAGGCGCAATATCATAGCCAATATGCCCGGCTTCTAAAGTAAGAAACTCATTATTTATGTTATGTCGAATCCGTATCACTCCCAGAATATTGCGCTGATTATCCACCAGCCAATAATGACTGCACGGCACATAGCCATCACGTAAGTTGATTCCCTGAGCTTCTTGATTTAATCGTTGAACATAAAGGGAAAAGTCAGATATTCCCTGACGATAGTAATCCGCATTTGACGGATCTTTTTCCGCGAAATCCTGATAAAAGGTTGAGAACTCTGATTGTAAGTCAACGCTTGGTGAAATCAGTTCCATGGAGTTTCTCCTTGTTAATTTCGTCCTGGCTCATGTTTTTCATATCGCGGTAACTGTGCATCTAAATCTTCCCAGTTAGCCTTTGAAGTAACAAAGTTATGTGAAATAGGACGCTCTGCAATATCGCTGTCTAGTGCTCCAAGTCGGAGACGATATCGCTCTGGAGATTGGGAATTTGAACTGTATATTGGCGCACCACATGCTTTACAGAAATACTTTCGCTTACCCTCACTACTCTCATAGAAGGTTAACGTGTTGTTTTTGTCACTAAGCTTGAGATCTCTTGCATTAATGAAGCCATTAGTCGCATAAGCGCTACCACTTGCTTTACGACACAATGAACAGTGACAATGAATAATATCCGTCACCCCCTGCTCAATCGAGAACTCAACTGAACCACACAAACAACTACCCTTGTACATAGACAATCCTGACTGTATCTAGCTTAACGCTTATTTAAGGTGTTCATACTACTGGGCCGTAAGCCTAATACTCAACGCTGTATTGGTATCGTGGATAAATTATGTGAACTCGACATTCAGAGTCGCTCATTTGCGACAACACTTACCCTGAATTTGGATTGGAGGGCAAGGGACACTTCCGTACGAACAAAAGACACAGCAATCACCACTGAGCGGTTTTAAAAGCTCACCACAGCCATTACATTGGAAGAAATAGACACAAGCATCGGTGGGCATTGTCTCCTGACTCTTGAAGCCACATTCAGGGCAAACTAGTTCAGATTCCAGTTTAACGTGCACAATCTGGCTCCTTTCAGGCAACTACCCTAAGCCTAGAGCAAGTTTACGACACTATCGACAGGCACAGTTCAGTTTCACGCCCTGCCACCAGATGACCAGTTGGCGTAAAACCAAACCCAATGTAAAACGCCTCTGCACTATGAGAGCCATCAACAACACTGGTATACAGACGTTCAATAGCAAATTCGTCGCGCAAGCACTCAATAACTCGCTTCAATGCTTTGCGACCATACCCTTTTGACTGGTGATGTTTATCAATCATTAAGCGCCACAATGAAAACTTTCCCGTCGATGTATCCGCATTAACCAACACAAAGCCGACTGGCTTGTTATCCACGTAGATACCCCTGAACCAAGCAAACTGCATAAAGTTAGCCTGCGCCAGAGAGATCGCATTGCTGTCGACATACGCCGCCTGTTCATCGGTCACTTCAAGCAGACAGATTGAGTAAAAGTTATCCTGGTTGATGGTTCTGAGTTCTACTGTCATTAATCAATTACTCCCTTAAACCTAATCCCCAAATAAAATCTCAATTTAAATTAAACAGGACTAAGTATCAAAAGCTTATCTAGCCATTCATCTTTAACCTTATCGCTAAAAGCCCCCGTGAACGATTTGAGCCAAGTGGATTAAATTGATACCTAACTCATTAAATAAATTGAATAATTTAAATTGATTAAAATTCATTATTGCAGAGGTAAACAACTCTGTTTACACTAAGGGTATACAGAGTTGTTTACCTATTGGAGTCATTTATGCAAAAACACACATTTGCAGTCGTTTCAGGTCTTGCTGCCGCACTAACCATTTATTTGATGGGGCTTGTTGGTGAAGCGTCCGACAACTGGGCTCTAATCATGGCGCCATTTGGAGCGTCATGTGTCATTGCTTTTGGATTACCAAACAGTCCACTGGCGCGGCCCAAAAATATCATTCTAGGTCACTTGATTACTACTTTTGTTGGCCTGTTCATTCTCAACACTTTAGGCTCAAACCCGCAATCGTTAGCAATTGGTGTGGGGTTAGGGATAACGCTTATGCTCGCCACCGACACAACACACCCACCAGCCGGAGCTAATCCATTACTAGTAATATTGACAGGTCAACATTGGGAATTTCTTTACCAAACCGTATTGCCAGGTTCACTCGCGCTAGTTTTGTCCGCATACCTGTATAAAAGAGCCAACAATAAGCTTTCTCAATCAAATCGAGGGCTGTTCTGATGACACGTATTGACTCAATCAAAAGATACTGTCGCTACGCATATCGACATGGCATTTTTCATCGCTCAATTAAGGTCTCTGTGGTTGTTGGTAGTGTACTGATGCTGATAAACCATGGTGACAAGTTGGTTCTACAATCATTCGAAACAACTGATTATCTTAAAATTGGCCTGACTTACTTAGTGCCGTTTTGTGTTTCTACCCATGCATCCCTGCAAGCCGCATTTGAATACAACAAGGAAGGTACCCGTCATGATTAGTTTGTTCAGAAAAGATTCGGATTTGAAAACAGTACCACTGGAAAGATATTCCAGATTGATAGAAGCAGAGGAAAACTATCTTAACTTTCTCAAGATTTCACCCGAACATTACGCGAGAGAAATCTACCAGAATGCAGCAAATGTCAATGAAGCTTCCAAGAGCCGTCTTGCCGCCTTGGAGCAGAGCCACAACAAAATCGTTGATTTCATCCACCAATCGGAAAACATCAAGACAATATCTAACCAAAGTTATGTCTTCGTAAACCAAACAACCGAAACTGCATCGGATACGATCCAAAAGATAAGTGAACTCACCGATGAGATAGACGCATCTCAAAGTAAAATGAGTGAATTTGCTGTTTTGCTAAAGTCCTTAGAGCAGGTCAATATGAATGTTACTAACTTGGTTGACTCGATAAAGAACATTGCTAAGCAAACAAACTTACTGGCTCTCAATGCTGCTATTGAAGCCGCTCGAGCAGGGCAACAAGGAAAAGGCTTCACTGTCGTTGCCGACGAAGTCCGAAAGCTAGCCAACACTGCTAATAGCTCTGCCGAAAACATTGAACTCGAAATGGACATGATTTCAAATATATCTCATCAGATATTTGAAAAACAGAAAGAGGTCGAAAGAGTGATAAACTCGAGTTCTGGTTTTATCAAACAGACCACCCAACAAATGGAAGGCCTACTTAACATAGCTAACGATAGCAAAGCCTCAATATCCACTGTAATAAATAGCATCAATGGACAATTGAAGGAGTCTAGTGATATTGACGACATCATGGCTAACATGGTTCAGGATACCAAAGTGTCCATTAAGCTATCTGGCAGTAATCATGAACTGGCTAAAAAGGTACTCGAATCCCTCGGTCAGTTAAACTCTAGTAATTTGAATTAGTAACGTAAGCATTGTTATGGATAAAAAAACTGTTCTTGCCGAAACCGCTCTCGATTTATTCTATCAATCGGGGGTAGCCAATATTGGTGTAAATGAAGTATCAAGTAAGTCGCAAATATCAAAACGAACCTTATATAAGTATTTTGAAACCAAAGATTTACTTATCTTAGAGACGTTAGAAATTCGCCACAATCGATTTTGTAATTGGTTAGATAGCATACTGATTGGCACAGAAAGCAATGACCGATTAGTCGAAAATTTGTTTACTGGTCTTGACCGATGGTTCTGTAACTTAGACCCTCATTTGGGTGAATTCCGAGGCTGCTACTTTATTAACACTTCAGCAGAATTCGTCGATAAAAAACACCCAATATCCTTAATGTGTAAAAAGCATAAGGATGACGTTAGAGAGATTATTGCCAATCACATGGTAGAGGAGAATGAGACCCTCCTCGATATGATTTGCCTACTGAAAGAAGGGGCAATTACAGCGGCCTATGTTAATCACGACTCAAACGCCGCGATGAAAGCGCTGATGATCTGTAATAAGACCCAGCTTTTGAGAGGTAACAATGGTTAATATTAATCCTCAGGCAATACAACCGCTCGAAAATCTCATGCGTTTGGCCTGGAAAGTCGAAGAAAAAGATCCTTATACCTCCGGGCACCTTTGGCGTGTATCAAAATTCGCCTATTTGGTTTCTACTTATCTCAACTGGACTTCACTTGATGTTGCTAAAGTCACTCTGGGAGCCTTTCTTCACGATATAGGTAAGATGGAAACCCCGATACAAATTCTCAATAAACCCGGCGCTCTTACCGATAGAGAATACCGAGTGATAAAACACCATCCTACTGCTGGATACCGTTTAACTAAACACAACCCGTTTGCCCACTTAGTATTAGACTCTATTTTACATCATCATGAACATGTCGACGGCAGGGGTTATCCCGACGGCCTGAGCGGACACCATATCTCTAAGCATGCAAAACTGGTTTCAATATGTGATGCCTTTGACGCCATGACTAGTCAGCGCCCCTACCGCAACCCGTTAAGTAAAGATGTTGCGCTCGATGAGATTGACAGGAATCTCGATACGCAATTTGATAGGCCGCTAGGAGCAACCTTTATAGAACTGGGCAAACAAGGTATGTTTGACAGTATCATCTTGCATTCTGACGAGGGTATCCCATTACAACACTGCCCTATGTGTGGTCCGACTGTAGAGGTTTATCGCCAACAGCAAGTTGGAGATATAGCAAAGTGCAAAGTCTGTTCGTCACAACAAATCGTATCTTCAGTGGTACCGCAACAAAATTCGAAATGGAAAGAGAGTGACGCCATCACTGATTTCATCAGTGCAACCATATTCCAGTTACCCGCCTCCGCCTTTGACCAAGAGCCATTCTCTGAACTCAGTTCCTTGTAACCTAAGCCATTACGCCTGTTCAAGGAAACTTTTTAACTTGGTTCGATCTTTGACCACCAGTTGGTTGCCACTTTTGACGATCAACTGCATTTCAATAAGTTGCGTGACTACTCGGCTATAAACTCGCTCTGAAGAGCCGAAACGCTCAGCTTCCTTATATATTTGAGAAAAATTAACCGCTGGCTTGGTACCTATATGACGTTGATAGATGTCATTGGCAACATTATACATCAACGGGTGAAGCAGCCGGTTCATCGTATTAGCCATACCATCCTGATAGCGTTGCAACATAGAGCGGCTCAGCCAGATAACTATTCGGGCATCCTGTTGGAGTACTTCCAGCATAACAGCAATAGGAATCACTCTGGCCTCGATCATCTCGCTGGCCTGAACATCAAACTGACAAGGGCTACTAGTCAGAAACTCGTCTTCACCGAACAGATGATTGTCAACGAAGTTAAGGCCAAAACTATAACGACGCGCATTTTTAGCAGTAAACACTATCGAAAACTGACCAATATCGACCCAATACAATTCGTTAATCGCTTGCCCTTGCCGTAATAGGTACTCATCTGTCTGGAAGGTTCTTGTCGCCAGCGACATTGCGCTGCGAGATATCATTGTCGCAACCGGAGCAAGTACAGGTAATGCCATGAACAGATCGCGTTTCGCAGGTTACGACTACGCTGCTATTCCTGATTTCGAATTACTCAAAGCATGCTGGCAAACAGCCGAGCAGCAAAATATATCTCCTCGCTATGGCAATATATTCACCAACGACTTCTTCTATGAAGACCCAGAGACTCTACTGCCAGCTCTGCAGAAAATGAATATCTTAGCGATGGATATGGAATCCGCGGCCCTATTTACCATTGCGGCGCAAAACAGGGTTCAGGCGCTGAGTGTTTTAACGGTCTCAGATCACGTCGTTAATGGTGGAGAAATGAGTTCAGAAGAGCGTCAATCAACCTTTAATCAGATGCTTTAGCTAGCGTTAGAAACAGCAATCAAATAACCTAACCCAATTACAGCTAATCAGCTATTCTCCCGCGCCTTCAGGCACGATGACCGGGAGATCTGTACAGCCAAAATCGACACCAAACTGACTTAACAGGCAGGTTAGCTGTCCGCGATGATGAGTTTGATGATTGAAAATATGCTGACAGAACTCGCCAAGCTTACGCTCGATTGCCTGCCCTTCCGTGGTGGTGTATCTCACAACCTCATCGCAACTCGCTGTGGTAAAACCTTCGGTTACCTGCAGATAAACTGAATCAACCAGAGTGCGTATCGGCTTCAGCTCCTCCAGGCTAGAGGCAAACGTATCATTCACTGACCTGGCTTCTGGTAGTCTTGCCAATATTGCCTGGTCAACGTTAACTAAGCCGTTAGCAACAAGGCGTTGTAACATGATTAAATCGCCAAACAAGATGTGATTCCAATGGGCCATCACAGTGGGGAAAAACGCCTTGGTATCCTGATGCAGTTGCTGAGAGGTCAGTTGGCTACACACCTCGAGAAGTTGCTGATTCATTCGCTGGTTATAACGTGCCAGCATAATAAAATTTGATGCTAGATCCATCTGTCCCTTGTCCATAATTAGTTGTTAAGTTACCAGGCCTGACAACGCGCAGCGGTACGCACTACGAGCTTGAGGGCTTAAGTAATCATCCATCCTTTGGAATAGCTCGAGCAGTTCAGAACCGTATTTAGCCTTGAACTCTTCACTCGAATAGACCAATTCCAGCTCATTCGCGACCGTCAACTCACACAATTGCTTGGCGGTTTGGGGCTTTAGTGTAAACAACTTACCATTAAAACGGTCTTTAAATTCAATAGGGTCAACGTTACCAAACTGAGCAAATACAAAGTCTCGATCACATGAACAATATAGGTACACCAAAGCCTCTTCAGCATCGCCTATTACCTGCGCAATCTCTTGACGCTGGTTTAACGAAACCATATTTTCATCAAACCCTGCGGTACCGTAGGCAGCGTGAAACAGGCCTGCAGTTTGAAGCAACTCACTACTGTTCCACTCATTGAGCACCGCTTGGGTGCCTTTTAAGTGAGCTTCAAGTGAGCCATTAAGGTGCTGAAAATCTCCAGCTCCCAACTGTTTCAGCATGGTAAACTTGTCCATAAATATTGCTTTCCTTTTGCTTGGTAGTCGTCAGCCCCACCCTCTTACCCACCTACGTTTAAAAGATTACACATGCTAGACGAATAAAGGCGAGAATGAGTTCTCCTTAACGATTGAAATCAGCGTCGATGACAGTGATGCTAACATCGCCTGATGGACATAATTACCCATACTGATGCGTTTTACACCTAGTTTTTCCAGTGTTGCGAAGTCAGGCAGGTCAGGAACGCACATAACATTGACAGGTAGCGCAGTGCTATTAACAACCTTTTTAATATCATTGGGTTGTTGGATGCAAGGCAGAAACAAACCGTCCGCCCCAGAATTTTGATAGAGGTTTGCTCTTTCGATACTCGCTTTAAGGGTATTGTCTACATTGAGCAGATAGGTATCACTTCTGACGTTGATGAACACTTCGACACCGGCATTATTGAGCTGGGTAGTTACCGATTGAAGTGTTCGACCGAATGATTCCGCATCACACAGCGCTCTTTGACCGTCGACAACAACACTGTCTTCGATATTGATTCCCACCACACCTAACTCGGCGAGCTGGATAATGTTGTTGGCAATGGTTTGTGGCGTGTCACCGTAACCAGATTCAATATCAACCGTAAGCGGTAAGCTCGATGCCTTGCAAATCGAGTCAACAATCGATAGCAGCTGTTGAAATTCGATTTGCTCCCCATCTTCTTGCCCCAACATACTCGCAATCGCAGCACTGGAAGTGCCAATAGCTGAAAAGCCCTGCTGTTCGGCGATCAGCGCGCTGGCAACGTCCCATACATTACAAATAATCAGTGGCTTTTCATTTCTGTGTAGGTCTTTAAACATAACGATCCGTTCCTTAGCTTGCTCTGTGTTAACTGCAACCCATGTTAACGAGTACGAGCTTGAACTTACGCCATTTTCGGAACTGAACGTTAAAGTAACCATTGGCTGCTATAGCTCAGCCAAGGTTAGACCTCTTTGTTGCGTTCACTGACCAAAGAGTCAAACTCAGAGATACGTGCTAAAAAAGAGTCTTTATCTTTAGTCGGCAGCGATCGGGCGATTGGAAGATCCGCTTTCATTGCGTCAACCGGGCGATTGCGTACCAGCACTTCGAAATGTAAATGCGGTCCTGTTAAACGTCCAGTGGCTCCTGAGATGGCTATCTTTTGTCCACGTTTGACTGTTTGACCACGCTTAACAAGAAACTTGCTCAGGTGGAGATATCGAGTTTTATAAACACTGTTATGTTCAATCACAATGTATTTGCCAGCATAAGGATGGTCCCTGAGGGCAAGTACTCTGCCATCTCCCGTCGAATAGACAGGAGCGCCAACAGGCGTGGCAAAGTCGGTTCCGTTGTGCGGAGTAATTCTTCCTGTTACCGGGTGCTTACGTTTGGGGTTAAATGCAGAGGTGATTCGACGATATTGCTTATCTACCGGATAGCGATTGAACGCACGTTCTAGGCTATTCCCTTCTCTATCATAGAAGCGACCATCTTTTGCTGAAAATGCGGATACTTCACCTTTGGCAAGCTTAAAGGAGATCGCCTTAATTTCACTATTACCCGTAGGGTGATCCGCGAGAAACTGCTGCTTAACCAATATGTCAAACTGATCACCGGCCCGGAGCGAACGAGTAAAGTCTATTTTGTCTCTCAAAACCCTGGTGATGCTGGCAATCTGATTCGACGATAGGCCTATACGATGTGCTGACAAGGAGAAACTGCCGACAACCTGTCCTGAGTAAAGCGTCTCTCTCCATTCTCCGGGGATCTCCTCAAAGCGATAAACATAATTACCTTGCGCTTCTCTGGAGTAAATCGCTCGCTCAACCAGACTAAGGTGATAGTCCAGACTTAACAGCTGGCCAGTATCATCAATAACAAATTCCAGCTGCTCTCCTGGTTTAATCATGTCCAATTTCAGATGATCAGAGTCTACGGCGAGAATCTCTTGCAACGTGCGATAAGGAATCTCAAGCTGGGAAAAAATTTCACTCAGGCTATCACCTACTTTAACTATGTAGTGAATTCGAGCGGTTTTAGGGGGCGCGACTTGCTCGACGTCTGCCGGAACAGATATCTGTTCGAGTTGTGATAAAGGCTCATTAGCAACAATGTTTTCTTGCTCGTTCGAGGAAGGAATGAAAAATGCCATCGACAGGCTGCTCGTAGCGATAGCCACAGCGATGACTCGAAACTTAACCATAAAAAATATACATCGACAAAACCACTGAAAGATATGTTATAACATAACAATTAATATCCGCAAACCCGGTTATAGTGGTGATGCGGTCTTGGAGGTCTTTTATGACTAGTGCAATTTAATCGCTGGAGAAAACATCAAAGTGGATAAGCTCGACAATGTCCTGATAGTCGCGGGAACGCATGGCAATGAACTGTCTGGGATATATATAAACAAACTGATAAATGAAGGTCTTTATATGACCGATCGTCCGACCTTTAAAAGCACATCTTTGATAGCGAACCAGCAAGCGGTTAACGACCATTGCCGTTACTGTGATACGGATTTAAATCGTCAGTTTTCCTTCCCGGCAGACAACCAACAGCCAGACACACATGAAGCTCGATTAGCGCGTCACTTCATTGAAACGTACGCAGATAAAAGTAGCCAACTGATTATCGATCTCCACAATACCACCAGCAATATGGGCGCAACACTGATTCTGCTTTCAGAGAATCCTTTCTACCGAAAAATGGGCGCTTACGTAAAACAACGAATGCCAGCAGCAAACATCCTCTTCGAGAGCCACAAGCCATGGAATGAACTCCCTTATTTATGCACCTGTGGGGAGTATGGAGTCATGATAGAGGTCGGTGCCCAATCTCATGGCTCACTGCAATACGGTACTCTGGAATTGATGAAAGAAATGCTGACTGCTGTGCTGGACTTCGTTGAAAAACATAACCTCAATCAGTTGGGGAAACTGAGCAGCTACACTGCGTACTACTATACGCAGGAAATCAAATATCCTCTTGATAGCTCTGGTATGCGTCAGGCTATCATTCACCCAACCGTTTGTGGTCGGGACTTTGAAGCCGTCAAACCAGGAGAACCTCTGCTAGCCACTTTTTTTGGTTATGACGTTCACTGGCAAGGTGAGCACGAAGTTTACCCGTACTTTATTAATGAGAGTGCTTATTTTCAGCAAGATGTTGCGATGGCATTAGCAGAAAAGCGATCGGTCATTGTTAATTAGTACTACTATCCAAAAAAACCAGCGCCCTGAAAGATGGTCCATCTTCAGGGCTCTGTTTTGATGACTTACTAGTCAAACAACCAATAGTTTCAATCAGACTAAAGCCGTTGCGAGACGAGTGAGGCGCTCAACGTCGGAATACTAAGCGCATCGCTGCACCCGGCTGCTCTATGATTTTCTCATCGGCATAAACCAGCACTCCGTTGACCCAGGTCTTTTTAATTTGCGCCGAGAATTGATGCCCTTTGAATGGCGACCAGGCGCAATGATAAAGCGTGTTATCGTGGGTCACTAAAGTCGGCGAGGCAGGGTCAACGAGAACCAAGTCCGCGTAGTAACCTTCACGAATAAATCCACGCTGTTGAATTCCATAACGAATCGCTGGGTTATGAGCAGTCTTTTCGACCACTTGAGTCATAGTCATCGCGCCTCGATTCACGTGATCAAACAGTGTCAGCAACGCATGTTGAACCAAAGGTAAGCCCGCCGGCGCCTGTTCATAGGGCACTTGCTTTTCTTGCCAGGTATGAGGGGCGTGATCTGTCGCGATGATATCTATCTGGCCCGTGTTTAATGCCTTGAGTAGCGCATCTCTGTCACTCTGGCTCTTGATAGCCGGATTGCATTTGATTTGGTTTCCCAGCGAGGCGTAGTCTTTGTTACTAAACCATAGGTGATGAACACAGGCTTCCGCTGTAATACGCTTATTTTCTATTGGTCCCGACTCAAACAGAGCAAGTTCTTTTTCGGTTGTAATGTGCAGAACATGCAACTGGCTGTTATGCTTTTTTGCCAGTTCAACCGCGTAGGAAGAAGACGCGTAGCAAGATTCGTCATCGCGCAATACTGGGTGATCATCAATGGTTAATGACGACTTCTGTCGCAGCAGTTTATTGCTATTCTGGGCAATAACTGCCCCACTTTCACAGTGGGTAACAATAAGGACTGGTGAATCACGGAAGATATCATTCAAAGCTTTCGGGTCTTCAACCAATAAGTCTCCCGTTGACGCCCCCATAAAGACCTTAACACCACAATGCTTTTTGGGGTCAAGCTGTTTGATTTGCGCTAGGTTGTCTTCCGTCGCCCCCAGATAAAAAGAATAGTTGGCTAGTGAGCTCTGTTGTGCAATCGCGAACTTGCGCTCCAGCGCTTCAATTGTCGTTGTCGCAGGAGCCACATTTGGCATCTCCATATAACTAGTGATACCACCAGCAACTGCAGCTCGCGACTCACTTGCGATTGTGCCTTTATGGGTTAACCCCGGCTCTCGAAAATGAACCTGGTCATCAATCATTCCCGGTAACAGATAACACCCTTGAGCATCAATGACATTGTCACCGGCTTTCGCTGGTATTTTGGTGGCTAAGGTTTCGATGCACTGATTGACTATTCGCACATCCCTTTCGGTAATGGTTCCTTCGTTTACTACTCGGGCATTTTTAATAAGCGTCGTTGACATCTTGTTTCTCGGTCTCCGTTCAGCTGAAACTAAATTGTTGGGGGATCACGGTGAAGGGCTCACAGTCCACTGGGCAAACTGGGTTAATTAAAACTTCTTAGCGCATTCATCACACACGCAGTCTATTTCAAGTTGTGGACGGACAACGGTGAACCCTTGTTGTTTGGCGTGAGACTGAAGTCCATTAATCATCTTAGGGTCGATAACCTGTTCGCTGATTTTGTTACATTTCGAGCAGATGAAAAACTGAGGAATTCCATGTTCGTGCTCGCACAGGATGTGTGAACAAACGATATATTTGTTGGACACTTTGAGTTTATGGGCGAAATGTTCATTCTCAAGAAAATCGAGAATACGATACACAGACATCGCTTGAATATTCTGAGAGAAATGTGTGTTGCAATAGTCTACCAATTCATAGGCAGACAAAGCTTTGTTGGCATGGATAAGAGCGCGCAACACCAGCTTGCGTTTTGACGTCAGGTGTTTGCCACGCGCCTTACAGCTGTTCTCCACATGAGCAATAATGGTGCGAGAATCGTTCATAGGGATTACACCAGATCCAATGTCAATAACAGTCGTCGCTCATCATTAAGCCGTTGTGGAGAACGGTGCACCAGCCCGGTTTCTTCGTTACCTTCCCAGCCACTGCCTTTAAGCAAAGCAACATCACCGGGTTGCATCTGCTGAATGACGTCTCCATTTTTTATCAGTCCCGACACATGATCGGGTTGGCCAAGACTTCCAGCCCCTAGTTTCGTGCGGTCAACATCATCATTGTTCAGCCACTGTGTCGCAGTGCCAACATAGGTGGAAACTAAACGACAAGGAACATGGTCGACATGGAACTTAGGGCACATAGGTGTATCGAGTGCCGTCAGGCGCAGCCCCGCTTCTCGGACATCGAACAGGCAACAGAACATATCGACGATAAGTGCGATATCTTCGCCCAAAGCGTCGGCACAAGCATATCCCTCAAGCTTACTTTTAATCCATTGTGCAGCATCATCAGGTGTGACGGTTTGCACTAACGCTAAGTGACTCTGCTCTTGTAACAACTGTTCAATACTCGTCGTTAGGTCCGCTGTCAGAGTTCGCTTCCACAGTGCCAGGTTATACTGCGGCTGATAAATCTCGGTTAGAATGCCCGGCGCAATATCAATTGGCTGCACCTTACTTATTTCAACTGGCACGGGTGCTATCACCGTATCTAGGCTCATACTTTTTCACTCCCTGTTAAAAGTCATTGTCGAATGGTTTGCTTTCCGGCCAACTGTAAGCTGTTCCTGAGCTTAAAAATCAAACTGGATACCACAAACAATGCGCTGGCGACGCACACCATAGTTGGTCCGGTCGGTGTATCGATTACATAAGAGACGTGCAGACCAGCAACACTGGCTGAGCTACCGATTAAGGCGGCGAAAACTACCATGATTTCCGGAGTCCGGCTGAATGGACGAGCGGTTGCTGCCGGAATGATCAGCATCGCGACAATCAGTAAGACACCAACGACCTTAATCGCAACGGCCACGACCAGCGCCAATGCAATAGTCAGAATCAGTTGCTCTCGCTTAGGAGAAAAACCGCTTGCGAGTGCTAAGTCTTTATTCATTGTCGAAAGCAGCAACCCCGACCAGCGTAAGCTGATAAGCCCAATGACCACCAAGGTGCCGACCCAGATCACCAGTAAATCCATCTTGCTGACCGCGAGAATGTCACCAAATAAGTAAGCCATCAGATCAAGACGAACGCCTGAAAGGAAAGAGACTGCGACAAGGCCAATCGCCAGTGCGGAATGTGCAATCACACCAAGCAAGGTATCCATGGCGTAGCCACGTCCGCTAAAGGTCGAGACTGTTATTGCCATAATCAAGGCAATAAACAGCACTCCCGGGAAAATCGGTAATGAAAAAGAGAGAGACAGAGCGACGCCTAACATTGATGCGTGCGCAGTGGCATCGCCGAAATAGGCCATTCTGCGCCAGACAATGAAACAACCAAGAGGGGCTGCAGCTAAGGTAACGCCCACGCCGGCTAACGCTGCTCTCCATAAGAAATCATCCAGCATTTAAGGCTCCCTTATATAGCTTGCCAGTGGTGGTTTGATGTCTGTAGACGCCCAACACATCCCCCTCATCAAGACCAAACAAAGCTTTATATTCCGGCGATTCACTCACTTTCTCAGGTAGCCCTTCGCAACAGATGTAACCATTTAGACAGATCACCCGGTCTGTTCGGCGCATGACAACATGCAGATCGTGACTGACCATAATTACCGCGCATCCAGTCTCTTTGCGGATCGCGTCAATTTGCTGATAGAAATCAATCATGCCGCGCTGATCCAGTCCCTGAGTCGCCTCATCCAACAGCAAGACTTCCGGCTCTTCCAACAATGCCCGAGCCAGCAATACCCGTTGAAGCTGGCCGCCAGATAAGGACATCAGCTGCTGTTTCTCCAGCCCAACGACGCCTGCACGCTTGAGTGCCATGGTAATGGCGTGTTTAGGGTGACGCAGCGGCAGGTTTAAAAATCGTAATACCGTCATCGGTAAGGTTTCATCAATATGTAAACGTTGAGGGACGTAGCCGAGTTTTAGATCTCTTGCCCGCTCTATGTAGCCACTAAACGGCGTAATGGCACCAATCAGGGTTTTCAATAATGTCGACTTTCCTGAGCCATTAGGGCCAACGATAGTCACAACCTCACCCTGACTGAGCGACAAATTGACTCGATCCAAAATGAGGTGGTTGCCAAACTTCACAGACAACCCATGTGATGAAATCAACATCTCTCTTCTCTCTAACTGCACTTAAGTCGGACGCTGCGTCAAACAAAGTTAGTTGCATTACGCCGCAAACTTTAGATATGTTATAACATAACAATACAAATGCCAAACTTGGTGTTTATCGATTAAAACGATTAAGGAAACAATATGCTTAAGAAAGCCATATCTGGCGCTGCTATCAGTCTGGCACTCGCCTCTCACAGTTATGCTCAGGTGCCAAAAGTCGCGGTTGATATCGCACCCTTACACTCTCTGGTCGCACAAGTCATGGATGGGGTTGCCGAACCAGAACTGTTGATTCGTCCTGAAGTATCACCACACGAATACCATCTTCGTCCATCAGACGCTAAAGCCCTATCAGAAGCCGATGTGGTGTTTTGGATCGGTGAAGGTTTAACGCCCTGGTTGGAGAAACCACTTTCAAGCTTGGCCGGTTCAGCCAACAAGATTGAGATGATGGAAGTGAAAGGAACGACGCTTTATGATTTCCGAGAAGGAGCAACCTTCGAATCGCATCATCACCATGATGAGGAGCATCACGACGATAATGCTCACCATCAGCATGATGACGATCATCAAGATCACAAAGAGGAAGGTCACCATGCTCACGAGCAACAGCATGGACATCATCAAGGTCATGACCCACATGTGTGGCTAGACCCTAAAAACGCGGAAGTGTGGGTTAATGTGATCGCCGAAACGCTCGCACAGACTGACAGTCAGAATGAGCAAGTGTACAAAGATAACGCAAGAGCAACGATTAGCCGATTGCATCAACTCTCAGACGATATTGAGCAGCAAGCGAAAGAATTAAACGGCATTAAGTTCATCGTATTTCATGACGCTTACCAATACTTTGAACAGAGATTCAGCCTATCAGCCTCAGGGGCGATGTCTGTTTCCGACGCATCTAAGCCAAGCCCAGCCAGAATTTCCGAGATTCGCGATACCGTAAAAGAGTTAGGCGTAACCTGCGTGTTCACCGAGCCTCAATATAACCCTCAAATGGTCAACAGTGTATTCGAAAACTCCACCATTAAGACTATCGGTACCATGGATCCGCTTGGTGCAAACATAGCCGTAGGTAAAGGACACTACAACGCAGTATTAAATGCAATGATCGCCAGTCTTAGTCAGTGTCAAAGATAATCAAATCATCGTTGGGGGCAAGAGCCCCCAACTATTAGTCAGTTTTTTCCGGTGCAACAGCGGCCTGGCGACCAACCTTGATTACCTTTCCGCCATTTTTATCGGCATAGCTTTGCGCTTCTACAGTACTAGAAAACCACAATACCGGATAACCCGCATCTCTCAACTCTGCGCTGTAGGGGCGCATTGAACCCTGCGGTCCTAAGGCAATTTTGTGCTTAAAATCCGCCCAGCAATTCGACCCATTTTCCACAGCCAGCATTTGCAGTAGGTGCTTACGTTGAATCATCTCGGTTTTACTCTTCAACTGTGGTAGAGAAATGTTAATCAATACTTTCGCTTCAAGTAGACGACGTAATACTGGTAAAGAGTCTGAAAGTGATGCTGACTGAGCAGCGCGTTGTAAAACTTTAGCTTCACGCAGCCAAAGTTGGAGATCAGGATTGTCTTGATGACGCATATCGTCCTCCTCGTATTCAACCGTCTCGCTCTAGGTTGTGGGATGATATGCAAGTGAAATGCTTGCGATGTCTGGTTGTATACGTTGGTACTATCGTTTTTGCGAGGCAGGCGTCCAACTAGCCTTCGATTAGGTTACTACCACCGCCCCGTCATATCAAGTTTGAAAATTATACCGAGTAGGATTTACCTATCGAAACCTTCCACTCGCTTTGCTGTCTCGCCAATTCTATGCCAGTCAGCCTGCTCTTCACAGAAAATCTGCGCGTCTAATGATTTGCTCGGCTCTTCATTCAAACTGCCAGCGGGAACGATAAGGAAACGGCCGCTGGTTGTCAGATAAGGCAATCCAGAACCACAATCGGTGCAAAACACTTTGGCAAACGAACGAGTCGGGTGTTGATAACGTTTGGTCTTATCCTCCCCCTTTAACCACTCGATGTTATCCGGCGCGGTAAACAGATTTGAGGCATGAGCAGATCCCGTTAGTTTCCGGCACTGCTCACAGTGACAGAAGAAGAACTTAGCAAACTCATCTTTCAATTTAAAAGCCACGCTGCCGCAACAGCAACCACCGGTAATCTCTTTACTCATCGCTAACCTCCTTGTTTATGTAATCTTCAACATAGCATTGCTATCAGAAAGCAACAATGGAGTCTATGACCCCTCTTTCAACCTCACACACATATCACTATGGCTACCGAGTCTGTTTTACTGATAATCACCCGGTGAATGTGGCGCTGTTTTTTTACCTTTCAGCAACGTTTTTTGTTGCCTAATTTACTCATTATCGCCAAAGTAGCGGCAGACAACTCTATGGCGTAATTTCGTTGATGTTTAACAAATATAATCATCTTATTTCTGAGCAAACTAAAGGGGTTAGTGCGTCGATTTTATCTTCGTTACTGTTCGCTCTGATCCCTGCGTATGTCCAACTCCAGCCACAAATGGCTGCTAGTTTAATTGCTGGAGGAGAAAGCCATTGGCTGGCTGTTCAGCGCATTATTTGGAGTACATTGCTGTTTGCAGTTCTGCTATTGGTTACCAAGCGATTGCCACTGCTTATCTCAGCGTTAAAGGAACGTAAAATGTGGTTTAGATACCTGATATCTGCCCTATTTGTTGCTCCCCAGTATTGGTTGTTCGTCTGGGCGCCGGCCAATGGAGAAACGCTCAATCTAGCCCTTGGATACTTCACTCTGCCAATTGTAATGGTATTGATAGGACGCTTTGTTTATCAAGAGAGTCTTACTCGCCTACAGAAAGTAGCTTGCCTGTTTGCCTTGCTCGGCACTATCTGGGCTTACGTTCTATCCTCAGGTGTTTCATGGGTGGTGTTAGTTGTCGCTCTGGGTTATCCGGTTTACTTTATCAACCGGAAAGCAATCCCACTTCCGGCCGATATAGGGCTGGCGATCGACCATATTATTCTGCTGCCATTTGCGGTATTCGGTATGTTTATCCTTTACCCTTCTGAGTACTTCTTGCATCTACCTGCTACGACCAATTTTTACTATCTTGGTCTCGCGGTTGTTGCTGTCACTCCTATGCTGTTGTACCTCTATGCCTACACAAAATTACCCGTCTCCCTGTTTGGCATGCTCGGTTATGTCGAACCTACGTTTATTTTTATCGTTGGTTTATTGATTGGCAGCACCATCGCTCCGCAAGAGATACCGACGTACTTGTTCATCATCTGTGCGTTAGTCGCATTGATTACTGATAGCCGTAAACGTATGAAGAGCATCCGTGTCAGCAGGAAAAACCTCACCAACTAGCAGCGCGATGCGCCAAACTCCAACTTCAAGATACTCTGTTGAGGAGTTTCTCGAAGTTGAAAGAGGTTAGCTAAAATTCACAAGATGTTAAGGCCAAACACACCTTTAACATCAAACAGAACTTTTTCTGTTCTCTCTCTTGAGGTACGACTGCCTTGTCGCAAAATATCAATTAACTGCCCTTTATCATTTAAGAACTCAGTTCTTCTCTCTCTGATTGGTCGCAGCATCTCCTGTAAGCACTCTTCGAGAATCTTTTTCGTTGTACCATCGCCTAACCCACCGCGCTGGTAATGCTGTTTTAATTGGCAAACATATTCCTCATCTGGATGAAAAGCATCAAGATAAGTGAAAACCACATTCCCTTCGATCTTGCCAGGGTCTTCAACCTTCAAATGACTCGGATCGGTATACATAGACTTCACTGCTGCGGAAATCTGTTTCTCCGAGGCTCCAAGGTTAATGGTATTCCCCATCGTCTTCGACATCTTATTCTTGCCATCTGTGCTCGGTAAACGTGGTGCATTACCTAATAATGGTCGACACTCCGTTAACACGGCTCGTCCCGCTAACGAGTTAATTTTCCTTACTATTTCATTAGTCTGTTCAAGCATTGGCAGCTGGTCATCACCAACGGGAATTAAAGAGGCGTTAAACCCCGTAATATCGGCCGCCTGCGAGATAGGATAAGTAAGAAAACCTGCCGGGATAGAGCGCTCAAATCCTTTGTTTTGAATTTCACTTTTAACGGTTGGATTGCGCTCGAGACGACTGATAGAAACAAGATTGCTGTAGTACATGGTCAGTTCAGCCAACGCTGGTAACTGTGACTGAAGGCAAATGGTGGTTTTAGTAGGATCGATGCCTACTGCAAGGTAGTCAGCAACAACATTCAGTATGTTGGAGGATACTTTACTCGGGTTGTGGGCGTTGTCGGTCAGCCCTTGCATGTCAGCGACCAGAATCGTTTGATCATGGATGTTTTGTAACGCTACGCGCTGCTTCAAAGAGCCAACGTAATGGCCGAGGTGCAAAGGGCCTGTCGCTCTATCGCCAGTAAGGATAATTTCTTTTGTATCAGAGTGTTGGTTTGTGTTCATGGTTATATCTCCAGGTAAAAATAGATCGCTACTGGAGATACAAAACAAATTACAGTCTCAGCTACCTTCCAGCAGCGTAAGAATGTAAAGATTCCGTGCCGCTCTAATTAGAGCGCCACCAGAAGAAGATTGATGTAGGCATTGAGATGTATTTCATATCCCGAATCTAACAGCATTGCGTTTTGAACTCAACCATTGGGAAGTGATGATTGCCGGCACTCTAGAGTATTAACGCTCAATCTTTTTTACCAATTAACAAGCCAACATTTTGCTGTTTTATATGTAACAGTTGCCTTTTGAGCTTACTCAAATTCCCAAATGCGTAAAATGGCACGTGAAGAACGGCAACAAAACCGGCCTCAAGAATCATATCGTGCCATCGACTTCGGCTATTAAAACACACTCCCACACCAGCGGTGTTAGCGCCCATTTTACTCGTAATCGGCGCTAATGACTTGGAGGCTGTAGATTGATAAATCAGTGCACTAGGCAAATTCTGCACGAACAACCCTTCATAGAAGTTCTCAAAAACCACCACTATTCCGTTGTTAGAAAGATTCTGAAACGCTTTTACCAACGCCTTACGTTGCAACTCAATTGAAGCCTCGTAACTGTCACCAACAAAATGATGAAGTACCCAGTTAAATTGAATTACATCAAATTTGTCGCTGAAAATGGTGTCTTGAAAGGTTGAGCATATTAAATCTTTCCTCGGATGATGGAGGTTTTTATCGATTAAGGTAGGCTCTGGCTCAACTAGCGTCACGCTGGCGTTTGGATAGTGAGAGAGAATCTTATCGGCATACATTCCATTGCCACCGCCAATATCTAGCATACGAAAGGGGTGATGCGTTGGATAAAGCAAATCTAACTGTCTGACTAATACAGCAAACATTGCACTGTCGATATACTCAGTGTCAAACGACACTGTTTGCTCAGAGTCGAGTTTACGGACTTCGCTTGTCATGACGCTTCCTCAGAAAGGGTAAACCCAAAATCGAGCAAACTTCATACCAGTCCACATCTCCCATAATTTCATGTATTTAGATATACGAGTTGCTGTTTTTCTGTTCGAATATCAATTTGCGACTCAAGATGACGACAAAAGCTTAAGTGCCAGTCACCTAGGCTGGCACTTAGTTAACGCTCTGTGCGGGTTCTGTTTACTGCCGTTTAAAGTAAAGCATTTCCAACAAGGCACCGGCTTTAACAAAATCGACCGATATCGTATAAGTGCCTCTCTCCAACTGAATCTTCAGTCCATCGACCAGCACCGACTTACCTTCCGTACCGTGGACAGGGAAACTCATCGCGAACTGGTCGTTAATTGCCATACTGCAGGAAGATTGCGCCAGCGAGTCTCTGTCATAACTCATCAGTCCCTGACAGTGATAAATTCCTTCCACCTCAATCTCGATATCAAACACCAAATTGGTCGATGCATTGACCTCAATCGCTGAGATTGCTGAATAAATCGCTTCTGATGGAGGCAACGCCTTTGATTTAAATGACTTTACTGGTTGGTAAGCTTGTAATGGTCTTGCCATCACGGGGGTAGCCAGAATAAAACGACAGATATTCATCGCGCTGCGTTGCAGTTCCGCCAGGGTCAACCTTCCTGATTCTATGGCTTCCAAGGTGTCATCCTGCATTGCGTTGTTTTCAGCGCCATCATTCTCGACCACCATATAAAGGTCGTTCTGCGCCTTAAGCATATGTGAAGTGAAGGTTTTAGCTTCAACACCACCAGAAATCGGATCGTTCATCTTAGCCCACCAGTCTGTCATCACAATACCGCTGAAACCCCATTCGTTTCGCAATAGAGTGGTGTTCAGATCGTAATTGGACGCTGCCCAGTGACCGTTGACCGGATTATACGAGGTCATGATCGTGCTTGCCCTGCCCTGCTTAACCGCCATTTCAAACGGTTTAACGTGCACTTCACGTATTGCTCGTTGCGATATGATGCTGTCCACATCTACCCTTGCAGTTTCCTGATCGTTGGCAGCAAAGTGCTTGATGGTTCCTGAAACACCAGCCCGGCTCAAACCTCGAGTTTGAGCCGATGCGATCATTCCAGTCAGATACGGGTCTTCAGAGAAATACTCGAAGTTACGTCCATTTAGTGGATGACGATGAATATTGATACCTGGACCAAGTAGCGTATCAATATGATTTGCGTGTAACTCTTGACCAATCAGGTAAAACAGTTGTTCATTTAGTTCGCTGTTCCAGGTACACCCCAACAAAGTACCAATCGGCACCTGAGTGGCTTTATGACCACTATCCATACGAATACCAGAAGGTCCATCCGCAGCTGCGGCAACAGGTATACCAAGTTGAAACAGGCTGTCCGAAACACCACCAAACGCAGCGGCAGTTCCCGGTGTGACCTTAGGGCTACACATGCCTTCGCCACATACCAGAGTCGCCATTTGCTCCACCGTCATCTGAGCAACAAATGTCTCCAGACTTGCTTGTCCAGATTTGACATCAGCCAGCTTAAGGCCAACATCGCCGATGTATTTAAGTTCATCCGGCATATTGGTTGAGATTCGGGTTGCCATATCAACGGTACGTTGTGGAACAGATTCAAAGCCGAGCTGAAAATAGCCCTGCTCGTCCGGACTTGTTGGCTTCATACGCTCAAATGGCAATATCGGCGCACAAGCTTCCTGTAAACGTTCAGTGACAACTAGTTCCTCCAGAGAAAAACACGCATCTATTGGTTTAGCTTGACGAACACTGCCACCAAGATAAAAGTTGTACTCCCCCGCTTCGAGTAGGTAACAGTTTCTGTTGCCAGTGACACCACTATCGTCATAACTGGCCAACTGAGACAGAGGAAGGTTAATCGTCATCAGCTGAGATTGTTTGGCTGCCAGTTTACGAGTTTTAGCAAACGCAACCAGTGTTCGTCTTGGCTTACCTAATAAGCCTTGTGGAGCCTCTACATAGAGCTGAACAACCTCTTTACCCGCATGGACTGACCCCGTATTAGTCACTTCAATCTCGAACAGTAGCTGAGTCTCTGAACCTTGTCCTTCAACACGATATCCAACCAGATCTTGCCTGAAGTCACTGTAGGACAGGCCAGCACCGAATTCGAACTGTACTTTCTCAGGTGCAAACGTTTCGAAGTAGCGATAACCAACATAGATGTCTTCCTGGTAGACATTACGCTTTCGATCACCGAAATTACGTGTCGATGGATAGTCCTCAATGCGGTAGGCGATGGTATCGCTCAGTCGGCCGCTTGGTGATTCCGCACCCGATAGTACATCCGCCAGTGCATCGCCTGCTTCCATGCCAGCCGCCCAGCTATACATCACCGCTTTAATGGACTGAGATCCTTGAATCATCTCCAGCCATGACATATCGATGATGTTGGTCACGTTCATCACCACAATCACGCACTCAAAATGACGACAGACCAACGTAAGGATTTGCTGCTCAAGTTCGGTTAAGCGGTAACTGCCTGGTAAGTCCTGATTGTCCTGATCTTCACCCGCAGTACGACCAATGAATACAATCGCTTTATTCGATTGTTGCGCCGCCGTGCTTACCAGTTCATCACTTAGTGGCATCTCCTGTTGGAACCAAGGTTCAGCGGCCCAGCCACCACCGCCATCGTCAAATGGATGGTCCGCAACCCAGTTGCGATAAAGCTGCGCTAATTCCTGGTTGTATGAAATCGCCGGATTGGAGGCGATCCCATCCAAAGCACTGATCGCATACGGAACATTCACTGCCCCACCTGAACCTGTACCACTGCGATACGTATTAATTTGGCAACGACCAAACAGGGAGACCGTGTCCTGCGCCATCAGCGGCAAAGCTTGCTGTTCATTTTTGAGTAATACGATACCTTCGGTTGCAGCCTGACGACTAACCGGAACCAAATTCATTTGAGCTTGTGTTATTTGACTGTTTTGCATAATCAACCACATCTTAAGTTTGGGATGTCACTTTTGGGTCGCTGCTCTGAGCTACCCACTGTGTTTCTGATAACAAAAATAGTATGCTGATTGAATTCGCTAATCTCCCAATATAGCGACACAAAAAAGGAAAATAGCGACATGACTACTCGATATCGACTACGCTCACACCAGCGTCATCAACACCTGAATTTCGCTTTTGTCGATGGAGACCACCAAACCGACTTCGCACTTCACAAACACGACTTTTCAGAGCTGTTTCTGGTTTTAGAAGGGCGTGGTAAACACTTAGTTGCAGACTTCGAATATCCGTTAAGTGTTGGAGATGTGTTTGTCATTAATGGTGAAACTGAGCATGGCTTTAAAGACGTTAGCGGACTAAAACTGATCAATCTGATGTTTGACGCTTCAGCGCCCTTCTTTGAACAACCCTCTATGCGCGTTCTTGCCGGCTACCAGACACTATTTAAGATAGAACCTTTAGCGAGACAGACCTCAGAATACAGTGCCAAGTTGACCCTCAATCAATCTCAACTCACCACTGTTGAACAAATGCTGGAGTCAATACGAGCTGAATATCAAGTCGCGCCACCGGGTTTTGAAGTAATGATCAGTAGCTTAATGCAGCAACTGATTGTTACCTTGGCAAGAATTTACGCTCAGCAACAGCAAGACACGCCGAAAACCACTCTCGCACTGAGTCGGGCCATGGTGTTTATCGAACAAAACTATACCCGCAGCGAGCTCACTCCGGAGCAGATCGCGCAAGCGGCTTTTATTAGTCAACGTCAGTTAGAAAGGTTGTTTAAACACTATTTAGACACTTCCCCCAATCACTATGTCCGCCAACTCCAGTTAAGTTACGCACATAACCTGATTGTTGAAGAGAAGCTCACTTCCGTGCAGACAATATCAGAGTCGTGCGGTTTCAGTGACAGTAACTACTTTTCTAAATGCTACAAACAGCGTTACTTGACGACCCCAAGAGCAGAAATAAAAAAAGCCGCTACAGAGAGCGGCAAAAGCGATCGTTAGGAGCAAATCGCGCTGCTGAAAAAGTGTGTTCCCAAAGGCAATAACACTAAAAGGATATAATGAAAAAGGAAGGCACCTGACACTTGGCCACCAGATGCCTTCAGAACATCGTTAGTTGATTACCACCACATATCCGCTTGGATACCAACGATAAAGTCGCCATCTTTGCCATTACCGCTCTTGTCTTCACCATCCAGGTATGAAGCAAGTAGACGGATTTCTGGGCTAGGACCAAAACCTGAGTGAACAACCATAGTTGGTGCTACTGTCAGTTTGTAGTCATAAGAGTCTGATTTTACGCCATTACGATCTTCGTAGTTGAACATGTAGCCCGCTTCAGTAGCGATAAAGAAGTTTTCTGAGATTGGGAATGTTGGACGAACCATTGCAGAAACCCAGCCATCTTTGGCACCGCTATCGAAATCATTGTACTGAGTCTGAATCGAGTGGAAGACGCTAACGCCATTCTCGAAGAAGTAACCACCCCATACCAATGCACGTAGTGAAGTATCATCTTCGTCCACTGCTTTAAGACAAGAAGTGCCACAAGTTGTACCTGTAGTTAACCAACTCTGGTAATCACTACCTGGTTTGTAGGTGTTGTAAGTAGTCAGCGTACCGCCTAGCAGGTTACCAGAGCCCAAACCTTTACCTGCCTGTGCGATGTACTTGGTAAAGCCTTTTTCCGACAGACCAAACACAGAGTCAGTATGAACAATCGCGGTCATTTCAAAACCGTCGCCCGCAAACTCTTCTTCACCAGCGCCAAAGCCTAAATCAACCATGTTATCTGGCATAAACTTAGCTAATGCGTGTAGCTCTACGCTACCAAAGTTCACACCTGCGTGCAGAGCATGCATGATGTTGTTACCGTCTCCCCAGAATCCAGTATCACCTGAGTCATCACTTGCGATGTAGGCGAAGTCCCATTTATTACCGCCCAGTTCAACGCCTTCGATACCAACACCAGTACCAGACATATCTGTGTAGAAGAAGTCGGTCATAAAGATGTAGTTGTCTTTACCGTAAAAACGTTTACCACCCCAGACAACGCCTGTTTCCGAAACGCCTTCAAACTCAACAAACGTTTCCGCCATACCAATTTCGCTATTAGTAGCGTCCGCGTTGGCACCTAGCTGGTTGGTTGCGTACTGAGCGTTGTCAGCGGCTGCACGTGTTTTGATGCGGATCTTCTGCCCTGCATCATTTTCAAAGTTCTTCTGCAGTGCTAATTCAAAGTGGCTGTCTGATTCTACGCCTAAACGACCGAGGCGCTCTTTAGATGCCGGGAATTTAGCTCGTTTAAAATCATCGTTTTGACTATATAAAGCGCCTGCTCGAAAGTAGCCGTGAAATTCGAACCCTTCAGACTTCTCAGCAAATGCAGGAAGTGAAGTAACACCAGTCGTTGCAATCACGCAAGCAAGGGTAAGCTTTGACAGTTTCATAGTAACTCCATGTTATTATGCGCTAAAGAAAGCGCTTTCTTTATTGTGATATAAAAAATCCAAAAATAAGCAGCATTCAAAAGCGTAGGGCCATCAATTAAGCTAAAAGAGCGCTTATTGACACTGGGTTGCCAATCATATTTGGATTGCAGACAGAATACTCACCAAATGCCCATACAGAAAGTTAAATGGATCACAAAGAAAACGCTTTCTTTAAAGATCGATCACAGAATCCATTCATGGAATGATGGAAATAAAATACCGCGCATAAAAGCGCGGTATAGGTCACATTTGAGTGGTGATGGGATAATAATTATCTGGTCATACGGATGTTATCCAGAGAAAACACCATTTCTCCAGTCGGCTCAAACACCAGTAAGTTGTTAATATTACTCGGATCTGCACTACCCGATTCATAACGGTTACCACCAGCAATGATGTCAGCGATGGCTATTGATACCGTCTGCCACTGTGAAGTTTCAGTCACAGGAACGGTAATATCACTGGTCGCAGGCCAGCCACTGTCCACCTTGACGATGAGTTCCGTGCCATTGCCAATCTTTTCAACCTTGATATCAAAGCTCAAGACACCGCTCGCTAACCAGCCAGACAGATCTGTTTTAGGCGAGCGAAAATAGAGATTACCGCCGCCATTTTTCTTACTGATGCTCAGCACCTTGCCTCGGTCTTGTTCCTCAACTTCCTGATGCTCAACAATGTCTGTCGGATCATAACTGCCATAGGCTAAGCTGTTGTGCAGCGCATCAGAGAAAATATCGATCTCTGAACCATCGGCATAGTTGTCATCTTCAATTAGGATTGCAGGCGGTTGGTTACCCTTTACCAGAGTGGCTTGCTCGGACGTTGCGCTACAACCCTTACCTTTCCAGCGGTCTGCCGAGCAGCGATATACTTTGACGTAATCCACTAACATCGCCTGAGGAAAAATATCCGGGTTGATACCCTTTTCGTTTGCATTCGCTGCCCAAGCGCCACCAACGGCAAGGTTTAGCAACAGATGGAACTTTTCATTGAACGGCGCGAGGCTATCTGCATTGACCAGCTGTCCCTCTTGCTCATACTGGGAGTACCAGCCTTGGTGAGTCTGAGTCGCATAGTGAATGTTATCGACATACCAGCGGATTTCCCCCTCTTCCCACTCAATCGCATAAGTATGAAAATCATCCGCAGGGTTAACGCCACCAGGCAGGGTTACGCCAATGCCGCTATGCACATTATCTGGCCAGGCTTTACCATAGTGTAAGGTGCCATGAATTCGGTTTTCTTGATCACTACTGCTCGTGCCCGGTGCATCAGACTGAGTTTTCAAATTGACCGCTTCAACAATGTCTATCTCTCCCGAAGCCGCCCAAGTACCATATTTGCTTTCGGTTGGTAACATCCATATCGCAGGCCAGGTCCCCTGTCCTGATGGAAGCTTGGCGCGTATCTCAAATCGGCCATACTTTTGATCTCGCTTACCCTTAGTTCTCAGGCGTGCCGAAGTGTAAGGTAAGGTTTTATTCGCACCGCCTTCAAGACCATCAGGGTTGTCCGGCCCGGTAAATGACTCTTTACGAGCGACGATATGAAGCATGCCATCTTTAACAAACGCATTCTGCTCTCGGTCGGTATAACACTGCTGCTCATTGTTACCGCCGCCCCAACAGTTCTGTTCCAGAGACCAGTAACGAGGATTAATTCGATCGCCCTCAAATTCATCCTGCCATGCCAGTTTCCACTTATCACTTGGGGTAACAGGTTGCTGACTCAGTTCGATTGGCTTTTTACCGCTGATAAAACCCGTTGCGGTAGTTTCAGTACTTGTCGCACAACCAGCAATCATTGTCCCTGCGAATGTGGAAAGTATCAGGCGAGATATCAGTGTCTTATTCAACATAGTAATCCTTGTTATGGGTGTGATGGGACAAGCCCGATCAATGTGTGACTTAACAGTGTCGAGCATTAGCGTCAGCGGCCAAGTAAACTTTGTGTGCAGTTGACGTCGCATTGCTTCGTCAACTGAAGTAAGCAGGCCTGAATTATTCAGTTAGCATTCGGCTAATACTCTGGGAGAAGCTGATATTGCCAACCAAACACCCCTACAGTATGAGAGCCAGATCAGAAAAGAAAGCGCTTTCTTTGGTTTGTAATCACATTTATAGGGTAAAATCGAGATAAATGTAGAGTCCGGTTTCGAAAGCGAGTAAATAGTAGAATAACAATACACTCGTCAGGTGCTCTACCTTCACCCGTTTTAAAATGAGTTAATGCCTTGATTACTATTAAAGAAGTCGCTGAGTTGGCAAAAGTTTCCCAAGCTACCGTCTCTCGAGCAATTAATAATCACCCGACCGTAAAGGAAGCAAACCGCAAAAAAGTCTACGCTGCGATCGAACAGTTGGGCTATAAACCAAACGCGTTTGCACAAGCTCTGGCATCAAGCCGCTCAAATAGTATCGGCATGTTGGTGGGTTCATTAGATGGCCCCTTTTATGGCCCTTTGATGCATCATACCGAAGATACAATACGTCAGAACAACAACCATTTGATTGTAACCAGCGGCCAGGAGTCTCACAGCAAAGAGAAAGACTCAATTGAGTTTCTCCGCTCCAAACGTGTTGACGGGTTTATTCTTCATTCTGATAAGCTCTCAGACGATGAGTTGATTGAAGTAGTGAAGAACACTCCTGCAACCATCATACTTAACCGCTACATTCCCGATATCGCTGATAACTGTATCTATATCGATAACGAACTCGGAGGTTATCTGGCAACGAAACACCTGCTAGAACACGGGCATAAAAACATCGCTTGTATTACCGGTCAGCTAAGTAAAGGGGACAGTCGGGATCGTCTGCAAGGCTATCGTTTAGCTCTCGCCGAAGCCGGTATTCAATACAACCCTTCTTATGTGATTGAAGGTCGTTTTGACCATGACGGTAACCACGAGCGAGCTCGCCGATTACTTGACCGTGCGCCAGAAATAACCGCAGTGTTCTGCCAAAATGATAACATCGCCCTCGCGGTGTATGACGTCGCTGTAGAAAGAGACATTACGATTGGACAAGACCTGTCGGTGGTCGGATTCGATAATGACTACCACAGCGCACATATCAGGCCACGCTTAACAACGATAAACTTTCCAGTCGAAGAGATGGGAAGAGAGTCAGCTAAAGGAGTGTTAGCTATGGTTCATGAGCAGAAAGTAAATATAAAACAGCAACTTGAGCCTGAACTCATCTGTCGAGACTCAGTTGGCACACTCTCGTAGTGTCTTGCTAAGCAAACACTAAAGAGCGGTCTGATTGCCGCTCTTTTTTATTGTTGGTTATTCTCAAATGGGCGATTGGATAAGCCCTACTCCACTACAAACGGCTCATATTCTTCAAGCAACAAGTGGTAGTCATCTGACAACAACGGATTACTCAAGCTTAGCTTGCGCCTTTTTTGCAGAGCAGCCTGACGAATTACATCACCATAGTGGTGATTGAATAGCTCAGCTACCTGAGACTTTTTTTCTAACAGCTGCTGGCTTAATAACTCAGCCAGTTCTGCTTGTTGCTGGTTGACGTAAAAGACTAATGGGAATGGATAATAGATTGCCATAGTCGGCTCGATGGAGAGCACGTCGCTACAGTGTTGATTCTGCGCCAGTATGTCATGGGCTTCGTTTGCCCCCAGAGTAATAAAGTCGACGCTTCCATCCTGCACCCAGCCTAACATATCATCCAGGTTTCCTTGCTCTACTACGTTGAAACCATTGGCTCTGAATAGCTCAGCATCAACCCAGGTGGCTGGCACTCCAAGCTTTTTACCCTTCAATTGTGCCAGAGTTATGTTCTCAAACTCATCGACTCGGTCAGTTGCCACAATACAAAGGCGCCACCCTAATAACCCTTTACACAACGGCTGCTTTATTTCGATCAGAGGTTTCCCGGCAAACTTCCGGTTTCCAGCCACGGTGACCAATATATCGCAGCCATTTTCCAGTACATTTCCTTCATCTTGCGCACACGGATAATCGGTTAAATCATTGTCTATTAGGGTTTCTTCTTGCCTCTCTCTAACTAAACACTCAAGTAACTCATATTCATAATCTTGCCTGGCCGATGACTTGTTACCATTCCAGAATTTAATCATCACTTCCCTTAAAATCTTGGTTGCTTGTTGGCTGAAACTTTACTCTTTAACCACCCCAAAGAAAGCGGTTTCTTTTGTTTTGGCTAATTTTGTGAAGATCAGCAAATTTAGAGCAAGAAAAACAGTGAGCACTGTCTAAAATTTACGCTATTTTGTTCAAAAAAACCTCTTAAGGCCCCTTCTTACTAGCACATCAACCGCACTCAAAACATTAACCAACAAATATATAAAATAAATAATATCAATAACTTAAAGTTAAATAACACTCAACACAAGCAAATCTAAACTCGAGTATTGTTCTGTGATCTAAAGTCTGTTTTGAAGACAAAAGTTTGAACTCTGGTGATGATAAGACTAAAACACACCAAAGAAAGCGCTTTCTTTTAAAGTTGCTTCCGGGGATGAATCAAACTTAATAATTAAATAAGGACAATGTGATGCATAAGAAAACTCTGCTCGCGACCATTGCTGCCAGTATGCTGCTTTCAACTGCGGCTCAAGCGGACTCTATTAAGCAAGGCGGTACACTGACGGTACCAATTATCAATACTGGCTTTGTCGAGAACTTCAACCCATACACCACGAAAGACCTTTACCATGGCGTCATGTTTGAGCCGCTAATGGTCTTCAACAATATGACAGGTGAGACAGACTTCCGCCTTGCAGAATCTTATGCCTACTCTGATGACCTTAAAACCATTACGCTTAAACTTAAGCAAGGCCTTAAATGGTCTGACGGTACCCCATTGACTGCTGAAGATGTGGTTTACAGCTTTATGCTGACCAAAGAAGCTCCGGCATTTGACCAGAAAGGTATTTGGTCAGGCAAAAACCTGCAAACAATCAAGTCAACAGATGAAACCACAGTCGTGTTCGAATTAGCGAAAGCAGACTCTACCTTTGCCTGGAATCTGGAGCGCTACCACATTGTACCTAAGCATATCTGGTCTAAAGTGGACGATCTGACAACCTTCACCAACCCAAATCCTGTTGGCAGCGGCCCAATGACAGTGGTGAAGTATCTGAAACCGCAACAGATGGAACTGTGCCGCAACCCTAACTACTACCTTGAAGGTCGCCCTTATCTGGACTGTGTTAACTTCCGTTCATACAACGATAACTCGCAGATTCAGCCTGCACTTATCAAGGGTGAAATCGACTGGGGCTCAAACTTTATTGCCGATGTTGAGTCTACTTTCGTCGCTCAGGACAAGGCTAACAACCACTTCTGGTACCCAGCGAACGATGCAATTCACCTATATGTAAATACTAAGCAGAAGCCATTCGATGACTTACGTGTTCGTCAGGCTCTTTCAATGGCACTGGATCGTGAAGCGATCGTCGATATTGCAGCTTACGGTTACCCTACAGCAAACTACAACCCGGGTGGTATCGCAGAGCTTTACAAGACGCACATCGATCAAAACGTAAACCAGAAATACGGTTACCTGACTCAGTACGATGCTGAAAAAGCGAACGCCCTGCTTGATCAAGCTGGGCTGGTAGACAAAAACGGTGACGGTTACCGCGACAATGCAGATGGTTCGGACATCTCATTCGACATTGAAGTCGTTAACGGCTGGACTGACTGGATCCAAGTTGTCCAGATGGTAACAGAGTACTTCGACGAAGTAGGTATTAAGGCCAACGTTAAGACTGTCGACTGGGCGGTTTACGATAAGAACCTTAAGGAGAGTAACTACACTATGTCGATCAACTGGTCGATGGTAGCGACTAACCCGATCCTTGCTTACCAAGAGTACTTCTCTACTTCACGTATTGGTAAGACCTGGCACGCGGGCCACGGGGTTAACTCTCCAGAAATCGATAACCTTATCGATAGCTTCGGCAAGATTGGTAATGCTCAAGAGCAGGAAGAGGTCATTTCTGAACTACAAGAGTACACCGCTCAGAACATGCCATTTATCCCGCTGTTCTCAAACCCTACCTGGTTCCAGTACAGCACTAAGAAAGTGGTTGGCTGGCCAAGTGAGCAAGACCCATACGTTCAACCAGTATGGTACGACGGCGGTAAGCGCGTGATTATTCTAAACAACCTACACCTTAAATAATCTCACACTCTAGCAAAAACACGGAGCCCAAGCCGTTGGGCTCCTTGATTAAAAGGTTCGTTATGTCGTTTTTAGTTCGCCGATTTGGCTTTTATTTTACCGCATTCCTTATTGCGATATCCTTCAACTTTATGCTGCCACGACTGATGCCAGGTGACCCTGTAGACGCACTATTTGCGGCTGCTCAAGGTCGTATGGACCCTGCCCAAATGGACGCAGTCCGTGAAATGTATGGCTTCGTTGATGGCAACATCTTTGAACAATACATCGCGTACATAAAGAGTGTTTTTACCCTCGACCTTGGCCCTTCTGTACTGATGTTCCCTGTCAGTGTGTCTGAAGTGATTGCCAACGCTCTGCCATGGACTATGTTTCTGGCGCTGGGCTCGCTGATTGTTGCTCTGATCATTGGTGTCAGCATCGGTACTTATGCTTCTTACCGCCGCGAAGGCTTCTTTGGTCAGGTAGTACCGCCAGTACTGGCATTCATCAGTAACTTTCCATACATAGTTACCGCGCTGCTGCTGTTCTATTTCTTTGGCTTAAAGTTAGAGATGCTGCCGCTCGCCTATACCTACGACCCTTCACTTGATCCGGCATTTAGCTGGGAGTTTATCTCCAGCGTTGCTAAGCACGCTGTATTGCCTGTTGGCTCTATGGTGATCGTTGGTATCTCTACCTGGGTGTTTAACATGCGTAACGCGATGATTAACGTACTGGGTGAAGACTACGTCACTATGGCGGAAGCTAAAGGTCTGAGTAGCTACCGAGTTATGTCTCGCTACGCAGGACGCAATGCAATCCTGCCAGTCGCAACCGCGATTGCTATGGCGATTGGTTTCTCGTTTGCTGGCTCAATCATGACGGAAGTGGTGTTCAACTATCAGGGGCTGGGCAACATTCTGCTAAAAGGTATCGTCGCTCGAGACTACCCGCTGATTCAAGCCATCCTACTGATCTTAGTCTCTGCTGTTCTGACAGCTAACTTCATTGCCGACCTACTTTACGTTTGGCTCGATCCACGTATTTCGAATTAAGGTGCATCATGGACAAACTCATTAATACCACCTCGTCTTCTGCCCATGCTTTGACCCAACGTGAATCAAAGTTCTCTTGGAAGCGAGTGAAAAAATCCCTGAGCAAAGCTTACGCTTTCTTCTATGGAAACCCACCAGCGATCATCGGTGGTCTGCTGCTGTCAATCGTGCTGGCTGGCGCTCTTTTTGCTCCGGTATTAGCCACACATAACCCAGAAAAACGCGTCGCCAGACCTCACGTAGCACCAAATGCTGAACATGTTCTGGGCACAACCCGAAGTGGCCGCGATGTCTACAGTCAGGTGCTTTACGGCGCACGTAAGTCACTGACTGTTGCCATCTCAGCTGGCATCATCGCAATGAGCCTCGCGGTCATCATTGGGGTTTCTTCCGGCTACTTTGGAGGCAAAATCGATGATCGTCTCAACTTCCTGACCAACGTATTTCTGGTCTTTCCACAATTGCCGCTGTTGATCGTACTCGCTGCCTTCTTGGGCCAGGTCGGGTCTCTGGTGATAACCATACTGCTCGGGATAACCTCCTGGCCCTGGGGCGCGAGGGTAATACGGGCTCAAACCATGGCGCTTCGCAACAAGGAGTTCATCATCTCTGCAGAAGTCATGGGCGAATCAAAGATCCGCATCATTCTGGTTGAGATCTTGCCTAACCTTGTCTCGATTGTGTTCGGTGGCTTCTTAGGCACAGTTATCTACGCAATGGGTTCTGAAGCTGGACTGGGTATTCTCGGACTTGGCGATGCGACAGAGGTAAGTTGGGGCTCAATGCTGTACTGGGCACAAACCTCATCGGCTCTCTACACAGGCGCATGGTGGGAAATGCTGGTTCCAGCAATGGCTCTTGCTATTACAGGCGGCGCTCTGGCTCTGATTAACATGTCGATTGATCAGGTCAGCAACCCGAAACTACGTACTGGTCCACACATCAAACTGTGGCACAAACTGAAAAAAGAAGCCGACAAACGCCGAGGCCTAAGATGAGCAAGTTACTAGAAATCAATAACCTGTGCGTAGACTATGTCTCTCCTAATGGCGTTGCACGCGCAGTCAATAACGTTAGCCTTTCTATCGCTCCGGGCGAAACACTGGGCATCGCAGGTGAGTCTGGCTGTGGTAAGAGTACACTGGCCTTTGCCATCTCTCGACTGCACAAGGCACCGGCACTGATTTCCGAAGGCGAGATCATTTACAACGGTCAGGACGTGTTGAAAATGAATGACCGCCAGTTGCGTAAGTTCCGCTGGAACGATGTTTCAGTGGTCTTTCAAAGTGCCATGAACTCACTGAACCCGGTAATTACCATTGGTGAGCAGCTAACTGACGTGATCCTCGCACACCGAAAAATCCCTTACAAACAGGCGCATGAACGCGCGGTTGAACTGCTTAACATTGTCGGAATTCACGGCGATCGTATGGCCAGCTTCCCCCATCAGTTAAGTGGCGGAATGCGCCAACGTGTTGTGATTGCAGTTGCTCTGGCGCTTGAACCTAAGCTCATCATCATGGATGAACCGACTACCGCACTTGATGTCGTTGTCGAGCGCGAGATCCTCAACGAACTGTATGAACTTAAGAGCAAGTTTGGCTTCTCTATCCTGTTTATCAGCCATGACTTGAGCTTAATGGGTGAAATTGCCGACCGAATTGGCGTGATGTACGCCGGTAACCTTATCGAATTGGGTGATGCCCAGAAGGTATTTGGCGATCCTCAACACCCCTACACTAAAGGGCTTATCTCTTCGTTCCCAACTATTCATGGACCAAAAGAGCGCCTTTACGGTATTCCTGGCAACCCGGTTAACCTGCTGCAGATTCCACAGGGTTGTAACTTTCAGGAGCGCTGCAATGAGTGTTTTGCTCAGTGTAAACAGACTGAACCTTCACTGGCTCAAGTCAATAACGGCAATTTAGTTTCTTGTCACCTTGTTTAACAGGAGAGAAAGATGGAAAACGCAACAAATCCTGAGGTAATTCTCTCAGTTAAGAATCTGGTCAAGGACTTCCCGCTTGGTCAGTCAGTGAAAAGTAATCTTATGCGCGCAGTTAACGATGTTTCATTTGAGCTGCGCAAAGGTGAGGCGCTGGCAATTGTTGGTGAGTCAGGCTCAGGGAAGAGCACTGGCGCACGAGTACTGACGCGTATCTATGACAAAACTGATGGTCAGGTCGAGTTTAAAGGTCAAGAACTGGGCGAGTACATCAAACAGCATGGCGAGCTTGAGTATGCGCGTCAGGTTCAGATGATTTTTCAGGATCCGTTTGGTTCATTAAACCCGGTTCATACCATTTATCATCACATCGCTCGTCCTTTGATGATTCACAACCGAGCGGATAAAGAGGCTATTCCGCAACTGGTCTATGAGTTGTTGGAACTGGTTGGGCTGTCACCGGTTAGAGAGACCGCAGAGAAGTATCCTCATGAGTTGAGTGGTGGTCAGCGCCAGCGTGTTGCTATTGCTCGCGCTATCGCGGTGGATCCTGACGTGATTCTTGCCGATGAGCCGATTTCAATGCTCGATGTCTCTGTTCGCCTTGGCATCTTAAACCTGATGTCGGATTTGAAAGATAAGCATGGCATTTCGTTTATGTACATCACTCACGATATCGCCACGGCGCGCTACTTTGCCGAGAAGACGGCGGTTATGTACGTCGGCCATATGGTTGAGTGGGGTAATAGCGACAGCGTGACGCAAAACCCACAGCATCCCTACTCTCAGTTACTGCTTTCTGCGGTACCTGAAGTGGGCAATGCCGGCAAGCGCGAGCTGACAGCGAAAAAGGGTGATATTCCGCTATGGAAACCAAGCAGCGTCGGCTGCCCATTTGCCAGTCGTTGTCTCAAAGCGACAGCAGAATGTACCCAGTCTGTCCCTGAGCCGACCAAGGTGGGAGAAGACCATTATGCACGCTGCCATCACCTGTAATTAGCCAACAAATTTAAACACACATTTCGCCTCCGGACTGACTCAGACAATCACTCTCTCAGTCCGGATAGGGGTCGCTTTGCCCAAAATCAGGCGAAATGTGGATAGTAAGGAACAATAATATGACTTTCGAGTACCAATCACAGCTACCAGTATCTGGAGAGTTCGTCGACTTAGAGGGCGAACGATTCTACAAAATCAGTAACGTAGACCAGATGAAGCCGTTTTTCATCAGCGTGGTTTCAGCCAGCGATCACTGGTTGTTTATTTCATCGACAGGTAGCCTGTCTGCCGGTCGTATTCGCCCGGAGAATGCCCTATTCCCGTACCGTTCTGTTGACCATATTCACGAGAGCGCCGACAACACAGGTTCCAAGACCATCGTCCGCGTGCAGAAAGCAGACGGTGTGGTTCTCTGGGAACCGTTCAATCTGCACCACAATGGACTTTATCAGACTGAGCGTAACCTCTATAAGAGCACCATTGGTGATAAGTTGGTTTTTGAAGAGATTAACCACACTCTCAAGCTCAAGTTCAGCTACAGCTGGAAGACCAGTGAAGGTTACGGCTTCGTACGTCACTGTCAGTTCACCAACTTAAGCGATCAAACGCGCCAGTTAGAAGTGCTGGATGGCGTGCAGAACTTATTGCCTTCAGGTGCTCCTCTGGCTGCTCTGCAAACACGTAGTGCACTTGTTGATGCCTACAAATGGAACGAACAAGTTAATTCCTCTTCGCTGGCACTCTACACCATGTATGCCAAGCTGAGCGATCGCGCCGAACCAGCGGAGTCGTTACTGGCGACAACCGTCTTCTCTCTTGATCAGGGAGAGCATCAGCTACTGTTGAGCAGCGAGCAATTAGGCGCTTTCCGCCAAGGCCGCGCGATTGAGAGTGAACCACTAACCAAAGGTGTCCGTGGTAGTTACTTAATCAACAAAGCCCTATCACTTACCGCTGGGGATTCTCAAGGCTGGTTAATCGTCGCGGATATCGACAAAAACCATAATGATGTGTGTGAACTTACCGAGCTGCTAAACAAGCCAGCAGAGCTGCGACTGAATGTTGAGCAAAGTATTGCCGACAACCAGAATGATCTGATTAAGCTAATGTCTGGCGCAGACGCATGGCAGCTAACCAATCAAGAGAACACCAGCGTTCACCACTATGCCAATGTGCTGTTTAACAACATGCGTGGTGGCGTTATCGAAAACAACTACGATCTCGATAAGCAAGATGTCATTAAGACGCTACGCAATGCCAACATCAAGGTTGTTGAAAAACACAGCGCCTTCTTTGCTGATTTACCAGACAGCTTTACTCACGCTGAACTCATCTCTGCGGCTCAGAAAAGTCAGGATCCGCAATTACTACGTTTAAGCTACGAGTACCTGCCGTTAACCTTTGGCCGCCGTCATGGTGACCCAAGCCGTCCGTGGAACCACTACGAAATCAAACTCAAAGATGAAAACGGCGAACGCTTACTCTCATATCAGGGTAACTGGCGCGACATCTTCCAGAACTGGGAAGCCATTGCCTTAAGCTACCCGGGCTTTATCCAGTCGTTCATCGCTAAGTTTGTCAACGCTTCAACCATTGACGGTTATAACCCTTACCGAATTACTAAGGATGGCATTGACTGGGAACTTCTTGAGCCAGAAGACCCATGGAGCAATATCGGTTACTGGGGCGATCATCAAATCATCTACCTGCTTAAGTTCCTCGAACTGGCCAAACAGTACCAGGGGAAAGAACTGACTGAGCAACTGACCAGCGATATTTACAGCTACGCAAACGTACCTTACAAGCTGTGTTCTGTGGAACAGCTATTTGCTAACCCGAAAGATACCGTTGCCTTTGATCAGGAGCTACAGCAAGAGATTGAGCAGCGTGTTGAACAGTTGGGCAGCGATGGTCGACTACTGGTTGAAGGTGGCGATCAGGTTTATATGGTCAACCTGACAGAGAAAATTCTGGTACCTCTACTTTCCAAGTTGAGCAATCTGGTACTGGATGGAGGTATCTGGCTCAACACCCAGCGCCCAGAGTGGAATGATGCCAATAACGCTATTGTCGGCAACGGCTTATCTATGGTTACGCTCTATTACATGCGTCGCTACGTGGCCTTCACTCTCGAGCTGCTGAACAGTGCTCCTGATGCCGTTTCAATGTCGAAAGAAGTGTTCGACTGGATGCTCTCTATTCACAAAGTTCTTCAGGATGCCAACAAAGAGATTCGCCAAGAGACAGTGACTCGCCAAACTCGTAAAGCGATCCTGACCCAGCTAGAGAAAGCGTTCGAACTTTATCGCAACCGCGTCTACCGAATGAAAGGCTTCTCAGGCAAAACTCAGGTTGAGCTGTCTGCCATCCAGCAAATGCTGGAGACCAGTCTGGATGTTCTGGATTCAAGCATTAACAGCAACTTACGTCAGGATGGTCTGTATAACGCGTACAATATCGTCACTTACTCAGGAGAGAGTCTTAACATTGAACAGCTCTACCCTATGTTAGAAGGTCAGGTAGCGGCACTGAGTTCCGGAGTACTAACACCTCGTCAGGCTGTCACTCTGCTCGATAACCTGTTCGCCAGCGACATGTTCCGCCAGGACCAGCAGAGCTTTATGCTCTACCCTGATCGAGAACTGCCTAGCTTTATCAACAAAAACCAGATTGACCGTGAGCAAATCACTCATTCGCCACTACTGTCAGCAATGCTCGAAGCAGGCGATCATCGCATCATCAGTCAGGATGCAATGGGACGAGTACACTTTAACCCGGCGTTTGAGAATGCGGATTTCTTATCAGGTGCGTTAGCTGCGATTGATCGCGATGAATACAAACAACTAACGGATGAAGCGGTTGAGTCAGTTCAGGCACTTTATGAAGAGGTGTTTAACCACAAAGCGTTTACTGGTCGTTCAGGAACCATGTTTGGCTACGAAGGATTAGGCTGTATTTACTGGCACATGGTTTCTAAGTTGCTACTGGCAGTGCAGGAAAACTATCTGGCTGCTCGCGATCTCAACCCTAACAGCGACGAGACAGCTAAACTGGCTGATTACTACTACAAGGTCCGTGCAGGTATCGGATTTAACAAGACACCTGATAACTATGGCGCCTTCCCTACCGACCCGTATTCACATACGCCTAAGCAAGCAGGCGCGCAACAACCGGGCATGACAGGTCAGGTTAAAGAAGAGGTGATTACTCGATTCACTGAGCTGGGTATTGAGGTCGAGAATGGTCAGATTGGAATCAACCCTTCTCTATTGTCACAACAAGAGCTGTTAACTGAGGATAGCCAGTTTGACTGCCTGAACGTACTGGGTGAGCTTTGCAGCTATAAGGTTGAAGCCAATCAGCTGGCATTCACTTACTGTCAGGTTCCGTTTATCTATCAGTTGTCTGACAGTAGCAGCATGGTTTGCTACTTCACTGACGGTAGCAGTGAGCAGATTGACGGTCTGGTACTAAGTCAGAAACTCAGTGAGCATCTGTTTAAACGAGACAATCAAATCAAAAAAATCAAGGTGTTACTACCAAAACACCAACTTCTACAACGCTAACTCTAGCGTTTAGTTTTGCGGGCTGTCAGGTTTATCGGGGGAGAACTTGGCAGCTCGCTTTTTTTATCGATGCCATGCACCACGCAGACCAATTACATTACCAAATGGGTCTTCGACCTGACACATGGATAGACCATTTTCGATTTCCATCGGCCCTCTGAACAACCTTGCTCCGAGCCCCTCAAAATGAGCCAGTGCGACAGCTAAATCCTCTACAGACCAATAAAGCACCGTCCCTGATTTACCTGATCCGACTTTCTCATCAGCCTGCACAACTTCAAGGGAAAAACCATTAACGCTCAGAACCCTGAAATCAAATTGTTGATGATAAATTTCTACCGCATCAGGGAATGCTTTTCGGTACCATTCCAAGCCTTTTTCTACGTCGGGAACATGTACCAAAACTGCTGTGGGAAACATACTTTGCCTCCATAGATTACTCAGTGATGATTTTTACCCATTTAGCACGCCACGACTGGGCTTGCATTGGATCTGGCCAGAACTCTTTCTGATGGCAAATAAGCCCGTTATCAATGGTATGGAAGGTGATAGCGCGTGCTTGTTCAACCCCATCGGTCACAGACACATCGGTAACAACCGTATCGCCATCACAGACTATCGAGTGAATATCAAACAACCAACGACCATTTGCGGGATAAAATGAGTTAATAGCAATGAAGTTATCTCTACCGACAATCAGTTCACCTGACTGCGGCCAGAAACACTCAAAGTCATCGCTTAACCATTGGCCAGCCTGTGCAAAATCATTGCTTTTCATCGCATCCCAAAAGGCGACAACTACCTGTTTTGATTCCATGTTTTCCTCTAAACGTAAAGCCTGTGTTGGTCGTTATATCTCGCTAGCTAACTGAGTTAAGTAGGTTTGCATATACTCGCTACGCTTTTTCGCCTCAATCGCCGCAGAAGGCGTATTCATTGTCTCAGCAAGCTTGAGTAATTTGACGTAGAAATGGTCAATACAGAACTGTTTATCATTGAGCTCTCTTTTTTCTGCGAAAGGATCGTCGCTTGAGTACAGATTTACACCCAAACTGGTACCGACCTGAAGACAACGGGCGATACCAATCGCGCCTAAGGCGTCCAGTCTGTCAGCATCCTGAACGATTTGTGCTTCTATGCTTTGCGGTCGCTGATTAGCACTAAAGCTATGGGTAATGATTGCGTGACTGATTTCAGCATAGAACTGAGACGGATAATCTATGTCGCGCAGAAAAGCAATCGCTTTGTCCGCTGCCAGCTGAGAGCTCAATGCTCTATCGGGATGATTCTTTGGCAATGAAACACAGTCGTGAAGATAAGCCGCAGGGACAACCACCTCAAGCTTAGCGCCTTCCTGTTTCGCTAACGCTTTAGCGCTCTTAACCACTCTCAGTACATGGTTGAGGTCATGAGCTAAATCTTGCTGCATCTCAGCGGTGATGAAAGCGATAAACTGAGGCTCGAACTTCTCAATCATTCTATGCTCCCTAGATGTTGTCATTAGTTATCTGGTTTTCTATCCGCAGGATGATTCACGCCATCATTGGTAACCACTTCGCCCAAATCAAACGGATTCACCCCTTCCAGACATCCGATGTTAAAGCCATACTCACTTGGATTGGAACGGCGCTGATGGTGGGTATAGATACCACAATTGGAACAGAAATAGTGCTTAGCTGTGTTGGTATTGAACTGATACAGCTTAAGTACATCAGCCCCTTCGAGGATGCGAATACCACTTAAGTCAACTGAACCAACAATCGCACCTTTTCGGCGACAGATGGAGCAGTCGCAGCGTCTTGGGTTTTCAATCCCATTAGGCAGAGTCAGTTCGAGAACCACACTGCCACAATGACAACTAGCTTTATGCTTTTGCTGAATCTCGGCATTACCTACTTTTCTAATCATCGTCGTTGCTTCCTTACTTATAGTTCCACCAGTGTTTTACTAGTCAAACACTGGTCTGAAAAAGCTTCTCTCGTAGCTCAATACGCAGTTTGTCTCTTTAGCAAACTGAAATGCCGCCATACACTCTTGCTCCTCAAATGAGTCATTCCGATAAATCTCGTACGCAGCAAGACTTGGGAAGGAAAACAGAGCCAATGCCACATTGTTTGCCCCTTCTGAAGGAAGAAAATAGCCATGATGCTGACCGCCAAATTTCGCCACCAGCGGTATCCACATTTTGGCGTACTGCTCAAATTGCTCGACCTTATTCGGATCAATAATATATTTGATGTAGCAGGTGACCATAGATAGAACTCCTTTTCTGTTAGCTGTCACGCCCCCCACTATAACAGCGCAACCATATGAAACAAAAGACATTACTATTCATATGCCGATAGCGAAACTAGTGGGAATCTGTATTTCACTACTTTAAAAGCGTTTAATCGTATCGATAAAATCAACAAGTTGATGTTAATCCTTGGGCTACATACACTGCCGGACATTCGTCGTGGACGACAAGGGTTACCCTTTGCTGTCCAATTCAAGAAGTTAATAGGTCGACATTTCGAACTTAGGTTCATTATCAGTTTTGAGCACTCATAGAGTGCACTACTTACACCTATATGAATTTTTTGGAGTACTTGTCGTGCATGATTTAAAAAAGATCAGCCCTGAAAAGATGGATAAGGAACGCACCAAGCGTGAATACGACCTGCGTGTCCTTAACTGTGTTAGCGAGGGTGAGTACGAATCACGAATGGCAGTTTGGAATGGCTTAGTAGTAAACTCAGCCCCGATTGAAGAAGCGAAAGCGTTTGTTGATAACGCGTTCGACAAGCTTCAGCAAGATTTGAAAGCCGCACAACGCGAACTTTCAATCAACTATGGCGACTTTATCGCTATGGCGAATGAAGAGATTAACTATATTAAAATTCATGTTGCTGACAAATCAGCTCAATACTTCTGGTACGCGGCGATCGTTTTGATGATCGGCGGTACAATCGCTCTGTGCATCTAGCATCTATCAACGAATAAAGCGGCTCATCAGCCGCTTTTTTATCGACCCTATATTCTCATTGCTGCCCTGCTAGCTCAGAAACTCCACTTGATTTGAGCAAATAATAAGGTCGCTGGGGTCTCACCAAACAGACTATCTTCACGGCCATCGAACTTCTGAATCACACCAATTAGCTGAATGTCATCACTTAATGAGTAGTGACTGTTTAGCGACAGATAATAAGAGTGATCCTGATAGTAAACCGTTGCAAAAGTCGCTCGCCATAGCGGACTGAGGTCAAAACCCAAATCAGCATAATAGGTGTTTCGACTAAAGCTTAGTGTCTTAGCATTAAGTGGCAGGTTAAGGTATTTCGCCGCAGAATCCGCTGACTGTGGCTGGCTGATATAGAGGTAAGCAATACGCCCCATCCAGTTTCGTCTCGAAGTGAAGCTGTAGTCAGATTCGATGCTTGCAACAGTGGTCGAACTGAGCTCAACATCATTCCAACGTTCTCTTGTCGGTTCAAACCAGCTAACTTCAGCGCGTACACCCGCTCCTTTGATATCTCCGGCAACACCACCACCAAGGATTCTATCAAGGTTCGATTTTCCGGCGATGACCTGCATGTCCCAACCATGGTAGTTGTAGAGATAACGGCCCGCGTAGCTGGTCAAATCACTCTCCTGATTCGGACTGAATACCACATCTATGCTACTGGCAAAGTCGAGCTTACGCGTCACGCTCAGTGCATCGGTTCCACTTCTCTCTTCATAATCAAAGTCATAGATGGAGTAAGCGTTAAACACATCGTTGGGGTTCCAGATGGTGTTCATCGCCCAGTTTATTCTTGACCGCCCGGCTCTAAGTTGCCAGTCGCTGTCACTCCACTGAACATAAGCGCGGTCAAACTGGCTTGTGCCGATGACCGAACCGCGTTCAAGCCAGTTGGTGGTTAAATCCCTGTATCCTGCATCAGCGCCAATGAGGGTGCTGTAGCCTGGTAGTTTGGTGCTATCCCCCCATAACACGCGATTACGCATCGAAAGGTTGACCCTAAAAGCCTCATCAAACCGATACTCAAAGTTAAACCGCTGATGAATAAGATGATCATAATAGTCATCGCCTTGTTCAACGATGTTAGCACTGGCCATATATTTAACGTAACCACCGAGATCATAGCGCTTCTCGGCCACCAACCCGGGGATCTGAGCCCATGTCAGCGCAGATAACACGCCAGTCAGACAGACGAAGTATGGCCTCACGCGACTGGCTAACAAACCTGTGACTCCACCTTATCGGCTTCAGGCTCTTGCAGTTGGTCGCTCTTCAATCTGCCATCTTCAAACACAATAACCCTTCGCGCCCTTTTGATAACCCGTGGGTCATGGGTCGAGAAGATAAAGGTCGTCCCCTCTTGTTGATTAAGCTGCTGCATAATATCAAGCAGTTCAGAGGTACTTTGCGCATCCAGATTAGCGGTTGGTTCATCAGCCATAACGAAACGGGGACTTGGTGCCAGCGCCCGAGCGACCGCTACTCGCTGCTGTTGTCCACCGGATAACTTGGGCGGAACCTTGTGCATCTGATCTTTTAACCCTACTTGTGTCAGCAACTGCTCTGCACGCTGCTGGCACTCTTGCGGTTTTCGCCCCTGTAACTGCATCACGAACTCAACATTCTCCAATGCAGTCAGAACAGGAAGCAGACTGTAGTCCTGAAAAATAAAGCCAATGTGGTCTCGGCGAAATCCAATCAACTGCTTTTCTGGTAACTGACAGATGTCAGTATCATCAATCAACACTTGCCCTGACGTCGGTGAATCAATGCCTCCCAACATATTAAGCAGGGTCGTTTTCCCCGAGCCAGAGGGACCCATAATGGCGACGAACTCACCCTGCTCTATGGTCAGGTTAAGGTTATGAATCGCATGTACCGGAAAATCGGAGTCAGGGTTATAGACTTTACGCAGTGATTTAATCGATATCGTCATATTAATGTTTCTCCGCCATCGCTTGTGCCGGACGGAGCTTTAGAATCTGTCTGGCCGGATAAAATGCCGCCATGATGCTGGCACAAAGTACGGTGATAAAAATCGTCACATATTGGTCGAAGTCCACCTGAGGATAAAGCAGGGTATCAATGCCGTATGTCCCCAGACCTTCAGCCAGTGCACTTAACGAAATACCGGTGCGACCAAACAGCCCCACCAGCAACAAACAGACAGCAATACCTATCACGCTACCGCAAACGCCGAGTAACGCTGATTCCAACGTGATGAGCATAAACACTTTCTGTTTCTGCATCCCTACCGCTAACAATACTCCCAACTCCTGACTGCGTTCAAATACCGACATCAGCATGATATTGACGATGCCAAACCCCATCGCAATAACGAAGATGCCAAGCATGATGTTATTACTGGTTTGCATGGAGTTAGTCATCGACGCCAGCATCGGCTGTACCTGCTGCCAGTCGCGAACCTGATTGTTGTCACCGGCAATCGCAGTCAGCTTGTGCACCGTTTCAGCTAACTTATCGGGCTGTTTGACAACTATCGCGATTTCATGGGCGCCAGTTCCACCTGCAAAGGCGGTGAGATCCGTTTGTCTGACATAGATATTGCCTTCATCAAAAGCGGTTGAAGGCGTTTTGAATACGCCACGAACGCGAAACGCGGCTCCAGCGACCTCACCATTGAGATCGGAAAAGGTCAGTACTACTTTAGACCCGACTCTCAGCTTAAGCTGTTGAGCGGTTTTTTCAGAAACCAGAACCGGATTGCGCCCTTGGCTATCCAACCACTCTCCCTGAATAATATGCTGGGCAAGAGGCGTGACACTTTGCTCCTGTTCGATATTGATGCCATTGATACGCACGCCTCGGGTACTGCGAGCAGAGGCGACCATCCCATTAGCAATAAAGCGCTGCGAGTAATGGGCAATGTTTCCTTGCTGGTCGAGTTGAGCAATCAGGCGATCTGAATCGACAATCCTTTGTTTAATATCTGGATTGTCGACGTAAGCCTTATTGTGAATCTGGATATGGCTGGTCTGCCACGCAATCGCATTATCGAGCATGCTATTTACCAGTCCGGTCATAAACGCCATCATGGCGACCACTCCGACTAAGCCGAACACGATAGCTCCGAGCATAATGGCGGTACGAAGCTTATTGCGCCAAAGGTTACGCCACGCCAGTTTAATAAGCATGAGCCCCTCCTTTGAGTGCATTGACTAAGTTGAGTCGGGCGATCCTTATCATTGGATAAATAAGGCATAACACCAACATTGCCAGCACTATCACTATCTGATTCACGTACAGCCAGGGTTCCACCATCACTGGCAGAATTGGGGCAAACCCTGCTTCAATCATCAATTTTGCCGTGTCACCGGTGAGCTGAATGGGGTGATGGAGCAGATAAACCAGCAAGGGAGTCACCACCAGCATACCTATAGCGATGCCAAGGGCAGCAATGAGCAGTGATTCAATCATAACTAAGGTCAGCAATCGCCCACGCTGCATACCAGTGGCAAGCATCACAGCAAACTCGCGCTGGCGTTCCAGCGTCATCATCATAATGGTGGCAAAAAGCCCGAACCCCACGACTCCATAGAGAATGTACATCAGAAATATACCACCCACTTTATCCATCTGGATTTGCTGGGCCGTTTCCGGCGAGAGCTGTTGCCAATCCTGCACGCTAACGTCATCGGGATAAGCTTGCTTGAGCTGTGCGACTATCCTTGGAATATCTGACAACTTATCGGTATGCAGTACCCAGTTAGTCACCTGCTCTTGGGTACTAAACAGTTGTTGCGCGGTATCTAATGGCAGGTAAACCAACTGACTTTCCAACTGAGGCATGGGAAAACTGACGATGCCTTTTACGATAAATAGCCCTGCAGCAGTCTGTCCGCGGTAACCCTGACCATAAAGGATTAGCTCATCTCCGACTTTTACCTTCATACTGCGCGCGAGACTCTCCCCTACCAGAACCTGACTGTCGCCCAGTGTCAGATACTGCCCCTCAATCACTTTATCCCCCAGCCCTGAGTAGGCATCTTCACCATTAGGGTCAATACCCAGCACCATTACGCCTTTCGAATTTTCACCAGCCGCTGCGAGAGCAAATGACTCCAGGCGTGGGATCACTTCCGTAATTTCAGGCATAGTTTTAAGGGGTTGGATAAATTCATCGCTGGCTGGCAACAGGTCATCAATACTATGACTATCTGCAAAGTCGACATGTTGAAGCTGTATCAGCCCTGTATAAAAGCGCGCGCTGTTATCGATGTTACTGGCGTAAGTCCCCTCCTGCAGTGAACGCATTGCGAGTGATAGAATTAGCGCCAACGCAAGAGCAGAAGCGGTAAGCAAGGTTCTGCGCTTTTGCCGCCACAGATTGCGCCATGCCAGTTTCAGCAACATCCCTGCCCCTTAGTCTCTGAGAGCCTTCATCTGCGCCTGTGAGAAAAAATCATCCCCGATCTTGAAATCAAATTGAGCATCGTGGGTGATAAGCTCCGTTCTGTGGCCCGGTTTATCGGCTGGTTCCATCTGCATTCGCGTTGCTAACATGCGACCACCCATTGAGCGGACATCGTAAGTGGTCATGGTGTTTACCAGTTCATCAAACTCATCATAGAACTCGGCTTTGCGCTGCAAATAGTGTTGCTTAGAAATCCACAGCGTCACTTTACTCCACACCACAGGAGCATCAGGCTTAGCCAGCGCGTCAATCACGTAGGTCAGTTCACCATCAACCGTCTCTTCACCAATCAGGCTGTGGTTGTAGTCGACGACAATAGAGGATTGGTTAATCAGGTCATCGTTAGTAAAGTCTGAGCCCATCCAGGATTGCCCCAACATTGACGGAGCAATTTTGATCACCCGCTCTATGTTAGGAATCCAGTTCCACATTTCTCGGTAGCGTTTTAACGAAGCACTGCCTTTGTCTTTGGCGGGAGCTGTGATTAAAACCAGAGACAGTTCTTGCCCTTTGGTCCAGCTTTTCATACTCATACTACGCGTCCAGTCAGGACGGATAATATTCATGGTCGCTGTCGAGTAGCTAGCGTCCCCTCGCATCTGTGCGTCAGAACGGGCAACGATCTCACTGGCGTCGATTTGAGCCCAGCTAGCAGAGGAAATCAAAACACCTAAAGAGAGCAGCTTTTTAATCATGATCCACCTTGGTCTTTGCTCATCAGGCACAAAGCCTTATCGAGTTACATCAATAGCTTGTGTCAATTTAGGGTAACTCAGTTAAAGCGACTTGGTTGCTCCACAAATCACAAAAGTTGAACAAATAGTGTTCGTTATTAACTTTGATACAGAGTTAACAGATAAAAAAACGGAGCGATTAATCGCTCCGTTCTAGTGTCTAACTGATTATCAGGCTTTTATTGCCGCAGAGTTTTCTACAATCAACACGCCTTTATCAACCAGCTCACTCACGACGCTATCAGTCGCATCAGGAAACACCGGGCGAGTCGAGGCAAGGTTAACGATGACTCTGAAGCCAGCATCAACCAACTGCTCTACCGATTTCTTGACACAGAAGTCGAGAGCCAGACCACCTACGATGACAGTATCAATCTGTTTGCTACGAAGGAACTCGATGCCACCGGTAGAAAGTGTGTCGGCCTGATCATGGTAGAACGCGCCGTATGGATGAGCGTCTGGGTCAATACCTTTGTTAATCTGAAAGTCATACTCACGAACCGGAGGAAGACCTGGCAATAACTCCACACCCATGGTGCCAACGACACAGTGAGGATTCCATTTAATATCCACTTCCGGTAAGCCAACTGGTTCTAGCATTCGCTCAGGGGTTTCCGCTTCCCATGCTGCTCCTGGTGGGTGCATATCGCGAGAGACAAGTCTTACACTCGCCTTAGCGTGATTGAGCTTGAGTTCATCGACTATTTGCAGTGCCCCTTCAACAGGTAGCTCTTTGGGACACAACTCACTGAACCCCTTCTGCGGGTCTACGTCGATACAAGCGGTTTTGTTTCGTTCAATATCTACACTTTGCAATCGCATCTTCTGCTCCTTCCTGATATCAACGCAGACAAGTCTGAAAATAGGTCACTCTCTTCTGAGCCAGACTATACACCTGAGCAGGCTTACCGCCTTTTCCTTTATTGGTTGAGGCCATTTTATTCGCACTGACAATCACGCCAGTATCAATCAGACGGCGTTTAACCGTCATTCGGTTGACCTCGACACCGAACTTTCCGTAGGCGGCAATAATGTCTGACACTAAAAATTCTTTATCGAGGGCAAACAGAGCAACAGAGGTATACTCAATCGCCGCACGCAATTTATGCCATGCCAGATTAATCAGTTGTGCGTGGTCAAATGCCAACTCAATCTGATCATTAACAACCTGCTCCAGCGCAAACCATCTCAGTTTGTTACGACATAAGCCGCTATTATCGATCTGTTCGACGTTGGCACTATTGAGCAGCGCATAGTGAGCAATGGTCACACTCCACCCGTCCGGGTCACGCTTAGGATTACCATCAACCATAGGCTGGCTGATGTAGTTCGGGTAGGTATGAATCTTTTGTCGACAAATACGACGTCGAGCTGCATCAAAATCCTGATCCGCTGGCTGACCACCCTGAGCTGTCAAGTCTTGCTCAAATACAAAGCCACCCGGAATAGACCACATCCCATGTTGAGGTCTGTCTGGGTTATCACGCTTAATCAGCAATACTTCTAACCCGCTCTCTCCAAGCCTGAGACAAATCATGTCTATGGTGACAATCATGGTGAACTTCCTACATCCTTAATTAGCCAACACATTACCACTGAGCTGCACAAGGTCAATAGGAAAGTAACCATTTGTGATAAACCCCATCAAATTAATTCTGGTAGCTTATTAGCCTATAAATTTGATTATACTAGTGATAAATGTCAGACAATAATGACAGGTAAAACTAGTTAATAACATAATTTGACAAACCTAAAGTGCTAAATTAAAGTTTGTTTCAGTAAGCAAGCCCTGATAACCGATAGGATGGTTGAATGACCACCAAGCTTTTCAATGACCGTATCATTCAAAGTGCACTTGATCTGGATGTATACAAGATCAATATGATGCATGCTGCGCACAAGTATTATCCTGAAACTACCGTGCGTTATGAGCTTATCGTTCGTTCAGATGAAGACCTGTCCGAACTGGCACAACAGGTCGAAGATGAAATAGGTAAACTCGCTAGCTGCCAGTTTTCCGAACAAGAACTTAGTTATCTGAGTGATCAGGCACCCTACCTAGAGCAGAACTTTATTGATTATCTGGCCAGCTTCCGCTTTAAGCCGGCTGAACAAGTTACGGTTTCAGTCACCACCCAGCAAAATAAAAACCAGCTTAAAGTCTCAGTCTCCGGTATCTGGCACGAAACCATCCTCTATGAAACCCTGATAATGAGCATTATCTCGGAACTGCGTAACCGCAGTCGATGGAGTAACATTCCTTACGCTCACTTCCGCAATGTGCTGGAAGACAAAATCACCAGGCTACAAACTGAGCTTAAACAACGTAATATCGATAACTTCCAGTTCTCGGAAATGGGCAGTAGACGCCGCTTCAGTGCACAGGTGCAGCACGATGTCGTCGACTACCTGCGCCAACATGCCCCAGATTTGATGTCAGGAACCAGCAACTACCATCTGGCGAAACAGTTCGATCTAACTCCGATTGGTACGGTTGCCCATGAGTGGTTTATGGCTCACCAACAGCTATCGCAGCCGGATGAGTCGCAACGAGTTGCTCTCGACCGCTGGCATCAGGCCTTTAACGGAAGCTTAGGCATTGCCCTGACCGATACCATTGGTATTGATGCGTTCTTACAGGATTTTACTTATGAACGTGCAAATGCCTACGCTGGCGTGCGTCATGACTCAGGTAACCCATTTGATTGGGGTGACAAAATGATCGCCCACTATCAGTCACTCAATATCGATCCAAAGTCCAAAGTGCTGATCTTTACCGATGGGCTTAACTTTGAGCGTGCGCTGGAGATCTGTCAGTACTTTGCCGGACGAGCGAATATCAGCTTCGGTATAGGTACATTTCTCGCGAATGATATGGGTGACTGGAAAGATCAAGATGGCCACTATCAGCCACTATCGATGGTGGTTAAGATGGCACAGTGCAATGGCGCGCCAGTGGCTAAAATCAGTGATGAGCCTGAAAAAGCCATGTGTGAAGATCCTATCTTCCTTGCCAATTTAAAACAGAGTTTCGGACTTGAATCTGAGTACGATAAAGCCAGCTAATAACGAGTCTTGAAATCAAAACGGAGCATTGCGCTCCGTTTTTGGTTTTATGACCACTTATAGACTCATTATTTTCTTAAACTCTTCTTCAGAATACTTCTTCTCTGTACTCTTAGTTAAGTCCGTCATCATCTTATATCTGAGCTCAGTTGCCATGCTTAACGTACGCTTAAGCTGTCCATAGGAGTAATCGGCAGCCATATTCAGTGCCGCTTGTTTGTCATCTTTATACATGCTGGTTAGCGTTTTATCTAAATGCTGAACTTGCTTGTAGAGTTGCGTTTCCTCTTCGTCCCATGTTGCTTTTAAGATCGGTAAATATTTATCCGGGTTAGCTGACGCCAATGCCGTTAAGCTACGGAACTGCCAGTAAGCAGAATCATCGCTATAAGTGTCGTCACCAATCTGGAACGCTTTAGGATATTGGTGCAATGTTGAGTAAAGAGGCACTAAAACCGATTCAGGTAACACGCCAAAGCTCTGCCAAATCACACCTTGCAGCTCATCCGGCATTTGTGAGCGTAGCTGAATAATGTGTGACTCCAGCTGACGCTCTACCCGAATTGGTCGTTTAGCTTTACCTTCTAACGCCGTTCCGTCGTAAGTTGCACTTAAGACTTCCGCGACATCCTGCACCGATATTTTCTCATCAGGCTTCATAAACAGCGGATACTGGGCCAGTCGACTTTGTTGGTACTTAGACGGCGTAAGCATCTTCTGACCTAACCATTCGCGGTCAACATTGTACTCATCACCGATCACGCCAAAAGCTTTGGCGAAATTGAACGATTTTTTATCTGCTTTATCGAGAAGCTTATGTTGCTCTACAAACTCAAATATTCCTTGTGAATGCAAAACATCTTTATCAGTCAAGTTCACGCCGTGGACGCGTAAGCCATTAGCGATCATCGCATAACTATCATCCGGTACTTTTACCGCTATCCAATGATGGCCGGAGCCGATTTCAAACAACCAAGCCTCATTGATATCAGCAATGTAGAGGCTGTTGCCTTCCCCTGCGCCATAGGTTTCGATGTAATGACCCAGTAACTCTACCGCTTGCTTGGCGTTCTCAGCCTGAGGAAGAATCAAACTAGGAATGATCGCTTCAATGACCCCATTGTCTACCAGAGGATCCACTTTAGATACTTTGTCGTTTACCTCGGCGCTGGTCGTTGCGGAGATAGCAACGTTGTGCTCATTGATACCGCGTTCTTCATAAAACTTACCATCACTGTCGACTGTTTTCGCATCCCAGTCTGGAATCGCAGAGTAGGCATAGAAGTGCTTTGGCATCGGCACGACTAGACCATTACCGAGTTTCCAATCGCCTGGTTGGTTATCTTGCGCGGGTCGATATTCCAGATATTTGTTCCAGTTGTTGATACCGAAATCTTCGTTACGCGCGATTATTATACTGCCATCGCTAGAAGCCCCTTTGCCAACGATAAGGCCAGTACAGGCGATTGCATTGCCACTCTATGCGACGGCTACCGCCGTTGCCAGAAAGGATACAGACCATGTTTTCATCTTAATTCTCCGCATATGAAACGAGATAGAACCTAAGTTCACGTCAGTTGTATTTGCAGGGTTTTTATTATGATTTCAGGGACTGAGTGTACTTACCATTGAGTGAGAATTTTCTTCTTCCCGTCACATTAATGACAAATTAAAATGAGAATAATTATCTGAAAATTATGCAGTTTTTGCATAATTCAATCTAAAGGTCGACCTTGTCAGCACTCCAACTAAACTTACTGCATAGTTGTTTAAGTTGCGCCACTTCAGATTCTGTTTGTGACACCAGCCATTGCAAAATTTCATTGGCAATCGGGGTGTAATTTTTCTGATAACAGTAGTAGTGCCAGTCACTATGCTGTAACGCTATTGCTTCCGGGCATTTGAGGAACTTTCGTTTGAGTTCAGGTAATACCAACAGCAAATCTGTTACTGTAACCCCCTGCCCTGACAGGCACGCACTCAGTGCCAGATCTAAGCTGTAAAAAACCGTATCACGACCCAGCTTTTTACCTTGCAGGTCAGCATTGGCAATCCATAACTTCCAATCCTGATGGTCGAGCGTCGCATGTAGATGAGGAAGCCTCAGCACATCTTCAATCTGAATACTCTTATCAGATAACAACTCGGCGTAAACCGGTGCCATATACTCAGCGCGTAAAAAGGTCACGCCCGGCTTACCCAAATACCTATCCTTTTGTCTGGTATTAATGATCAGCAAATCGCAATCTTCAGCTTCCAGCTGAGGATCTTCTTCAATAGACGGGATAATAACTATCTCATGCTCGGGGTATTTTTCATTGAGCATAGCCACATTTGGCATCAACACACGCGTGGCATAACTAAGCGCACTCTTTATCACAATGCGTTTTTTCGCTGGCGCTTTCCATTGAGCGATCAATGAGTCTAACTGATGAAAGTTATTACTCAGCACCTGATAAAGATCCCGGCCCTGTTCGGTCAGTTCAATCGAGCGATGCTTGCGAATCAGCAGCGAGACACTCAACTCCTGTTCCAACTGTTTTATCTGTCGGCTGACAGCACTTTGAGTCACGTTAAGCTCATCAGCTGCCCTGGTAAAACTCATCCAACGAGCCACCGCTTCGAACACCTTTAGTGCATTGTGTGAGTAAGGAAGATTTGAATATGCGCTCATCGCTCTTTCCCATGATCTGAACTCATGTGAGAGTGGCATAAATGTCATTTGAATGCCAGCACGATAATCATTACCTTTATGTGATAATGATCACGAGGCACCCGATGAAAAAAATTCTCTCTCTGGCGATACCACTTATTATCTCGCAAATGATATCAATGGCATTAGTGCTAACCGATGTGTGGATGATGTCGCGACTAAGTGTGTCTGCAATTGCTGCCGGAGGATTAGGTGCTTCGATCTATTCATTTGTCTTTATTGTTGCTGGCAGCACAGTTGGCTGTGTCGCTAACCTGATCGCAATCGCCTACGGTCAGCGCGTCGCCAGACCAGAGTTTGGTAATCAACAAATCCGCCTTGCGGTGAAAGGGGCAGTGCTGCTTTCGATAGTACTGAGTGTGGTGCTAACCATTAGCTTCGCTTTTGTTCCTCAGTTATTAGCACTTGCTCATCAGCCACCTGAGCTCGCTGAACAGGCGATGCACTATGTTGACACGCTAAAATGGGCGATGCTCCCTTCCTTGTTGTTACTGGTTTTACGTGGCCTAACCAGCGCATTTGGTAATGTACGCTCAATTATGGTCATGTCGCTGTTAACGGTGACTTTAAATGTGCCAATTAGCTACGTACTTGCGTTCAGCTTTGGCTTCGGCCTTGCTGGTCTTGGTGCAGGTACTGCTCTGGCAGCGCTTATCGTTATGCTTGGTTACGGTATATGGGTATTCAAACGCCCTGAGTACATGTCGTTTGCCCCTTGGTTAAACCGCGATGAGTATTCACTTTCATTGTTAACTCCCCTACTGGCAATGGGTCTGCCTATTGCCCTTGCAGCTCTTCTGGAGCACGGGCTGATTTATGGTGGAACGCTTATGGCAGGTACCATCAGTATTGCGGCATTGGCTCTACACCAGATCCTGTTGCAGTGTCTGAGCTTTACCTGGAACATTAACTTCGGCTTTTCTCAGGCGGCGGCAATTCTGGTTGGTCAGGATTTCGGTGCAGAGAACTATAACGGTATTAAGCGTACCGCACTACGTAGCTTTGCCCTGACTAGTGTATTAAGCGTTGTCCTAGCGGGTGCCTTTATGCTTTGGCCTGAAGCGATTGCCGCTATGTTTAACCTCGACGGCGAACTGACTCAACTACTGACTATGGTCCTCTGGGTAGTGGCACTGTCGTTTATTGTTGATGCATGGCAGTTGTTAGCCATTAACCTGCTGCGCGGTATGAAGATTGTTGTCGGCCCGACTATCATGACAGCGATCGGTTACTGGCTATTTGGTCTCCCTGCAGCCTGGTTATTAATGCCAGAACATCAACTAGCGGGCATCTGGGGCGGCATTGGTATCGGCCTTGGTGTTACCGGCGTGCTGCTATTGGCACAGCTGCTGATGGCGATTAAAAAGCACAGAAACACCGATTCTCTTGCGATGGTGATGAGCTAAGCGATACACTCTTAGCTCATCCATAAGAGCAATTCCATGACCGATCTAGAGTTAGAGTTTGAACACATCTATCTGGAAGTTCGCGCCCAGCGCTGGCAGCAGATTGAGCGTTTTCTACTGAGCTACTACTGCTTCAAACACGATTATACCAACAAGCAAGGCAAGCCCGACTGGCAGATAGCCCGTGAGCACTCTCCGCGTTCAACCGCCTTAGTCTCACTTAACGATTCGGCTCTTGAGCCAGTGGTTCCACTTGCGGTTGTTGTTGGTGAAATAAAGCGCTACTGGCGTGATGGTCAGCTTACCCCAAACACCTTAAAGCGACTGCTTGATAGCCTTCTTCACTATGTGGTGATAACCAAAACGGAACAACAAAAACTCAAAAAGGCTGGCCTGCAAAATGCAATGCCAGCCAGTTGGTATCAGAGTGAACAACGCTTGTGGCAAGATCGTTTTAACTCGGTCGATATCTGTCTCGCCGGTTAACTGATCAAGAACTTGCTCTCCGATAGTGAATCTTAGCTGGTAGAACAATGTTTTCAGTCGCATGCATCGGGTCATTAAGCAAGGATTTACCGGCTTCAAACAGTGACTGCGCTATCGCACTACAGTCTTGTTCAACCGAGTCAATTTCGATCGGTAAACAATCGAGAATATCGTCATTATCAAAGGTTGCGATACGGATACCGCTGTTGAGTAGCTGATGCCGAGTCAGATAGCGCAAGACCCCCTCTAGCAGAGAGTATGAAGCGGTAAAAATCGCTTTGGGTGGTCGCCCCAACTCTGTGACCGCCTGCTCCAACATATGGTAACCAGACTGTGGCTGATAGTCTTTGCTGAATACTTTAGCGGCACTAAACGGCACGCCTGCTTTTTCCAGTCCCGATTTAAAACCAGCAAAACGTTCCTTACTTGGCGATAGCTCAAGCTGGCCTCCAATATAGATGCACTCGTCCACCCCCTCTACCAATTGTGTAACCACCTGTTCCGTTGCGCCTTTGGCATCGGTTTTAATACTGGTAAAGGTGCCGTTCTCCACCACCCGGTCAAACAAGATTATCGGTGCCGATGAGCGGATTTGTGCAAAGAAGCTGTCATCTGTCATTGATGTCGCAATCAACAATACATCGACCTGCCTGTCTACCAGGCTTTCAATCGCTTGTTTTTCGAGTTGAGGATCATCTTCTGAAGAAGCAATCAATAGCTGATAGCCATTACTACGACAAAGCTGTTCAAGTTTTTTGGCAATGCGGGCAAAACCCATATTGGCTAAGTCAGGTATCACCAGACCTGCCGTGTAGGTCTTTTGTGATTTAAGTGCTCTGGCGTAAATACTTGGTGAATAATTATTGTCTCGGGCGATCTGCTCAACCTTTTCTACCGTGGTTTGATTAATACGATGTTTTTTCGCATGGCCATTGAGAACAAAGCTGACTGTCGATTTCGACACTCCTGCCAGCTCAGCGATATCGGCTAGTTTTAGCTTCTTGTTGGTCATCGTTATTCTGCCACCCTTTCAGAGAATGCGATCTTGCTTACGCCGTGATTAAGGGCACTAAGCATACTATCAATTCCCACCTTGCCCTACCGTCGTAGCTAGAAGCACAGGAAAAGATCGTTAATGATCACAAATTCGATTTCAATCTGACCAGTATAGCCATTTTACCTAGTTAGCTAAACCGTTTTAGCCTTATAATTAGCGCAATATCACTGAACAAATTTGAGGTAAGGATAATGAACAGAGTTTGGCTAACTGGTGATGCGGTTGTAGACCTGATCCCAGATACAGAATCGACCTATCTAAAATGCCCGGGAGGCGCACCTGCCAACGTTGCCGTCGCGATCGCCCGACTTGAAGGTCGTGCCGCGTTTTTTGGTCGTGTTGGTCAGGACCCACTTGGCCGGTTTATGCAGCAAACACTAGCAGGAGAAAAAGTAGATACCGAGTTTCTGTTACTTGATGAACAGCAGCGCACCTCTACGGTGATTGTTGACCTTGATGACAGTGGTGAGCGTAGCTTCACTTTTATGGTAAAACCAAGTGCTGATCAGTTTTTACAGCCAAGTGATGTGCCACAATTCAGCGCAGGGGAGTGGCTTCACGTCTGTTCTATCGCGTTAGCAAATGAGCCTAGCCGAAGCACTACCTTAGAGGCGATGCGCCAGATAAAATCTGCCGGGGGATTTGTCAGTTTTGATCCCAACTTACGCGAGGAAGTTTGGGCTAATCCTGATGAGATTCAGCCCGTCGTCAGTCAGGCGATTGAACTGGCAGATGTGGTTAAGTTCTCTGACGATGAATTAATGTACCTTACCGATACAGATTCACTACAAGCTGGGCTTAAGGCAATTGAAGGCTACAACAATACCCTGGTCTTGGTTACACAAGGTGCGAAAGGCGCTTTAGTCGTATTTGAAAACCAGCAACGTCTGCTCGCAGGTCAGGCCGTAAAACCGGTTGACACAACAGGTGCTGGCGACGCTTTTGTTGGCGGACTGCTAGCGAAACTGTCACAAACCACTGACTGGGTTAATCAACAAACCATTGAGTCTGCGGTTAAATGGGCCAATGGATGCGGTGCACTTGCGACAACACAAAAAGGCGCAATGACCGCCCTGCCAACGCAGCAAGCATTAATCGAATATATTTAATCGCATAGCAAAAAGCCCCAACCAATGTAGTTGGGGCTTTTCGTTCCTATTCCTTACCGCTGTGGATTAAACGGCGCTGAGCTTGGCTTAAGTCGTCTGATGGTCGCCTCAGCCGTTGCACTAAGGAGTGAAATCCCTGTTGCGTCTGACGCAGTAAACACTCGAGAGGTCATGACCGCTTCGCCATTATTAACAAATACTTCCACCGATGAGGTATCAGCCAGAATACGAAGTTTGATTGTCTCTGAATTCAAAGGCAACTGACGAATCGTGTCTTGTGCCCGGTTTAACGTGTTTGAGCGATCCATAATCAGGGATTGAGATTGCGTATCCGCTGACAGAATCAGTTTCTGTTCACTACCTTCAAACAAGTTAAGTGTACTTCCCCACTCTAATTCGATACTGAGATCATAAGATTTCGTTTCTAGATCGTATCTGTCGTTGCTCAGTTGCAGTGAAATCTGAGTTTGAGCCAGGTGATAAAGTTCAGCAACAGGCCACTGAATCAGTTTGCCGTCTTGCACTCTCAGTTCACGCATTGCGGTGAGTTGATGTAACCAACCACTCTCAGCGGTTGGCTGATCCACTTCATCGGGTAGCCCCATCCAGCCGCATAATACACGTCGACCATCAGGGGTTAACATTGTCTGAGGCGCATAGAAGTCAAAGCCGTAATCCAGATGGCAAAACTCACTTAGCTCTAACCCTTGCTCACTGTTCCAACTGGCTTTCGCAATGCCATTATGGTGAGGAATCGTATTGTACGACGAGAATGATTCTATGCCTTGCGGACCAAGCACAGCATACGTTTGGTCAGCCAGAGTGAACATATCCGGACACTCCCACATATAGCCAAAATCTCCAAACTCGTCACCATACAGGCCGTCAAACTGCCACTTTTTAAGGTCATCCGAACGATAAACTGCAAGTCTGCCTTTAAGGTCAGTTGTTTGAGCACCGAGCAACATCAGCCACTGTTCGTTGTGACGAATGATTTTAGGATCACGAATATGCTCAGTGACACCAGGCGGTAAAGAATCGATAACCGGACCAAGTTTAGTGAAGTTACGTCCATCTTCAGACACGGCGACACATTGAGTGGTATGTCTGTCGCGCTGTGAGCCAATACGCGTATTGCCAGTGTAAAACAGCATCAATTGATCATTGTGGCTAAGAGCATGTCCCGAGAACACACCATGAGAATCGAACCAATCTGATGGCGTAAGCGGTACAGATTGCCAGCTCCAGTTGATCAGGTCCTGACTGGTTAAATGCACCCAGTGTTTATCTTTATGCTGACAGGCGTATGGGTACCACTGATAAAAAAGATGATACTCACCGTTATGATAGATAAAACCATTTGGATCGTTGAGTAGACCTTGCGGCGGTGAGATATGCCATTGAGGGCGATGACAGCAGTCTACGGGAGTTGTGCTAGACGCTAACTGAGTTTGCTGATTATCCGCGATAACCCGACCTATCTCGAGCAACTCTTCATGACCGATTGATTTTGGCCTTTGAAATACCAGTTGCTCTTCTCCGAGAACTTCCTTTATTTCATAAGGATAGTCGCCATCTGAGACTAAACTGACGTCTTTGACGGCAAAAATCAGCTTGTCTTCTGGAATCAGAATTCGGGTTATGTTGCTTTTTCCTCCGCAAATGGAGAGATAATGCTCAACTGACATCAAAACTTACCTAAAAAATTGGGAACGTTTGCAAAACTACATTATCAACATAGAAACTACAAGGCGAAATAGGTCATTCACTCGCCTTCTCTGTGATCACAGGCACAAAAAAACCTAGCATTAGCTAGGTTGTAAGTATAAATATCAGTTCAATTACTTGCAGGTATCACGACTGATATTCTGGAACGTTAGTACCACTTTACTCATAACTTGCGGCGTACCGTCAATCAACTCAAGCAGCATCTTTGCACCACTTTCTCCCGCTTTATCAAAGGCATAATTGAAGGTAGACAGGCTTGGCGAGTTGATATAGCCCAGCTCGTCGTTACCAACACCCAATACTTTTACCTGCTTACCCACTTCAATGCCTGCTTCCTGGAGCGCTTTAATCGCTCCAACGGCGATACGGTCAGTGGCACAAAAGACGCCATCGACGTTCGGGTATTCGTTAATCAGTTGCTTCATATTGGCGTAACCTGATTCAATGCTGAACTCACCATGACTGTGGAATAACAGCTCACTCGCTCCGCTCATAGTCAGAGCTTGCTTAAGGCCATCCGATCGCAGCTTATCAACCGCAAGATCTGAATCAGGAACGCCGATAAAGCCAATGTGCTCACAGCCTGCAGCTAGTAAGCGATTCCCGGCCTCAAAACCGACTCGTAGATCATCGTGAACCACACTAGGAATATTAAACAGTGACCCATCCTGACCGACTAATACTATAGGCGATTTCGACTGAGTAATTGCCTTGACTAGCTGCTGATCAATATGGGTAGCGTAGAGAACAATCCCTTCCACACGCTTCTGATTAAACAGTTGAATATATTCGACTTCTTTATCTTGTGACTGTTGAGTACTGGCTAACAAAACTTGTTTACCCGCTTGTTCAAACACCCGACTTAAGCCATCAACCCCTTGTGCTGTCGCGTTTGAAGAGACTCGGGGAACAATCACTCCAACCAGGTTTGTTTTCTGTGATTTGAGATCTTTAGCAACCTGGTTAACGACGTAACCCACCTCTTCCACCGCTTGCATCACTTTAACCTTAGTGGCTTGTTTCACCCCGTACTCGTTATTAATCACCCGAGATACGGTAGATTTAGATACACCAGCCAGTTTTGCGACGTCATGTAAGCTTGCCATGGAAGAGACTCTTTATAAGTTATTGGGATTGTTTGCAAAAACTAGCAGATTTTGACATAAAATCCACTTTGCCCAAACGGTTTAGCAAAATAATTTAGCAGATCTAGTTCACATAAAGCCACACTATACTTTGACTGATTACCATTGATCGAAAAGAATCACTTTTGCAAACGTTCCCAAAAAGTAACAAAGACCTTTTTGAGCTATTACATACATAAGAAACAGATAACATCCGGGGTTTGGAATGAACTATCCAATAATTGCAAAAGAGCTGCTGGAGCTGCTTGGCGGTAAAGACAACCTGCAAGCGCTCGCCCACTGTGCTACACGACTACGTTTGGCACTGAAAGACGAATCTATTATTAATGAAGACGCGATTAGCAACTTGGAAGGCGTTAAAGGTCAGTTTAAAGTTGCGGGTCAATACCAGATCATTTTCGGTTCAGGTATCGTCAACCAAGTTTATGCTGAAATGGCCAAACTGACTGGTATGTCAGAAATGTCGACTAACGACGTCGCCAGTGCTGGCGCGCAAAAGCAGAATATTGTTCAGCGTGCAGTAAAAGGGCTGTCCGATATCTTTGTCCCTATCATTCCTGCCATCGTGGCCGGCGGTCTACTGATGGGTATCTTCAACCTGCTGACAGCCAAAGGACTGTTCATTGATGGCCAATCACTGATTGACGCTAACCCGGGTCTTGCTGACCTGGCCAGCATGATTAACACCTTTGCTAACGCACCTTTTGTCTATCTCCCTGTTCTGTTAGCTTTCTCTGCCAGCAAAAAGTTTGGCGGTAACCCATTTCTCGGTGCGGCTCTGGGTATGCTAATGGTTCACCCAGACCTGCTTAACGGCTGGGGCTTCGGTGGCGCAAGCGTTGCTGGCACTATCCCGACCTGGAACATCTTTGGCTTTGAGATTCAAAAAGTCGGCTACCAAGGTTCTGTCCTACCAGTACTAGTGTCTGCTTTCATTCTGGCGAAAGTGGAAAATGGCCTGCGCAAAGTGATCCCATCGGTTTTAGATAACCTGTTAACGCCGATGCTCGCGATCTTTATTACTGGCTTCCTGACATTCACCCTGGTCGGCCCTATCACTCGCGATATCGGCTTCCTACTTGGTGACGGCCTGAACTGGCTTTACGATTCTGCTGGTTTTATTGGTGGCGCACTATTTGGTTTCATCTACGCACCATTTGTAATCACAGGTATGCACCACAGCTTTATTGCTATCGAAACCCAGTTGCTGGCTGACATTGCAATCACAGGTGGTACTTTTATCTTCCCTATCGCTGCTATGTCGAACATTGCACAAGGTGCAGCAGCGTTGGCAGTCGGCTTTACAACTAAAGACGTTAAGCTGAAAGGTATTGCCATGCCATCGGGTGTCACTGCGCTACTAGGTATTACTGAACCAGCAATGTTTGGTGTCAACCTTAAACTGCGTTACCCGTTCATTGCCGCTATCGTTGGTGCAGCAAGTGCAAGTGCATTTATCACTCTGTTTAACGTCAAAGCTCAGGCGCTAGGCGCTGCAGGTCTGCCAGGTGTTATCTCAATCGTGCCTGATAAGTTGGGTTACTACATCGCTGGTATGGCAATCTCGTTTGCTGTTGCTTTCGCTCTGACGCTGGTACTAGGTGCCCGTGAACGCATCAAGTCAACCAACACAGCGACAGCTTAATCTCTTCCTCTGTCCCCCTGTAGCCAAAACCTGTTTTGGCTCCGCCCCACTTTCGAGTGGGGCATTTTAGTATCTTCTTCACCCTATTTGCTTCCAACTTACTTGGTCGAAACAAAAAAATGCCACTTGTTTTCACAAGTGGCATTTTTATATCAGCGAGAAAAGCTTAGTCGCGAAGAGACGCGCCAAACTTGTCAGATACGTGAGCAACGATTGCATCAACCGCGCCAGCAATATCTGCATCTTCCAGCGTACGCTCTACTGATTGTAGAGTCAGTGCAATCGCCAGGCTCTTCTTACCTTCTTCAACGCCTTTACCTACGTAAACGTCAAATAGGCGAGCATCTTTCAGGAATTCACCACCTTGCTCAACACATGCTGCAACGATGTCACCTGAAGCAACCGCTTCATCAACAACGACTGCGATGTCGCGACGGTTTGATGGGAACTTAGAAAGCTGTACTGCTTCTGAAATCACTTTAGTGTTGATTGCAGACCATTCAACTTCGAACACAATAGTACGGCCATTCAGACCAAACTTACGCTCTAGCTCTGGGTGAACAGTACCAATCACACCAACTTGTTTGCCATCAACGATGATAGCTGCAGATTGACCTGGGTGAAGTGCAGGGTTCGCTGCTTTCTCTTCCGCTGTTAGTGCTGCGAATGAGTAAGCTTGCTCGTTTGCTGTAAGCTCAAGAACAGCTTCCAGGTCACCTTTCAGGTCAAAGAAATCCACTGTGTTGGTTTCGATATCCCAGTGCTCTTCGCTACGAGTACCAGCAATAACACCAGCAAGCATAGGCTCTTGGCGCATGCCGTTTTCAGCAGATTCGCATGGAATGAAACGCAGACCGTATTCGAATAGACGAACGCGTGGCTGTTGACGCTTCTGGTTGTGAACAACTGTGTTTAACAGACCTTGGATAAGACCAAGACGCATTGCTGACATATCCGCAGAGATTGGGAATGGCAGAATTAGCGGCTCAACACCAGGAACAACCAGTTTTTGCTGCTCTGGCTCAACGAAGCTGTATGTGATCGCTTCTTGGTAACCACGGTCAACAAGCAGGTTACGAACGCGTTTAAGCGGGATGTTCGCTTCAACGTGGTCGTGCATCTTAAGTGCAGCTGTTGGGTTTTGATTAGGGATGTTATCGTAGCCGTAGATACGACCTACTTCTTCAATTAGGTCTTGCTCGATTGCGATATCAAAACGCCATGTTGGTGCTGTCGCTGTCCAACCTGCGTCTGTAGTCTCTACAGTTAGGCCAAGACGCTCTAGGATTTCAACAACATCGCTGTCTGCAATGTGGTGACCTAGCAGGCTATCCAGCTTAGTACGACGTAGAGCTACTGTGTTTGCTTTAGGCAGGTCCGCTTGTGACTCAACCGCAACAACAGGTGCTACTTCACCGCCACAGATTTCAACAAGAAGCTCTGTTGCACGCTCCATAGCGTTCACTTGCAGTGCGTAATCCACACCACGCTCAAAGCGCATTGAAGAATCAGTGTGTAGACCATAGCTACGTGCGCGACCACGGATGTGATCCGGTGCGAAGAAAGCACACTCAAGTAGCACGTCTTTGGTTTCAGTTGTTACACCAGACTCTTCACCACCAAAGATACCTGCGATAGCAAGGGCTTTGTTGTGGTCCGCAACAACTAGTGTATCTGCGTTTAGCTCAGCTTCGTTGCCGTCCAGAAGAGTTAGCTTCTCGCCCTGCTCTGCCATACGTACTACGATGCCGCCTTCAATCTTAGCAAGATCGAATGCATGCATAGGCTGACCCTGTTCTAGCAGAACAAAGTTAGTGATATCAACGACTGGGTCGATAGAGCGAATACCACAACGACGCAGTTTTTCTTGCATCCATAGTGGAGTTTCAGCCTGAACGTTAACGTTCTTAACGATACGACCTAGGTAACGTGGACATGCAGCCGTTGCTTTAACTTCGATTGATACTTGATCATCGATAGCAGGAGCAACTGGATTAACTGCTGGCTCAGTCACGTCAGCACGGTTTAGTACGCCCACTTCACGAGCCATACCACGGATGCTGAAACAGTCAGCACGGTTAGCCGTTAGGTCAACGTCTACTGTTACGTCGTCCAGACCCAGGAATTCGCGGAAATCAGTACCGATTACAGCGTCTTCTGCCAGCTCCATGATGCCATCAGATTCAACGTCGATACCTAGTTCAGAGAATGAACAAAGCATGCCGTGTGATGGTTGACCACGTAGTTTCGCTTTTTTGATTTTGAAATCGCCTGGTAGTACAGCACCAACAGTCGCAACCGCAACTTTGATACCTAGGCGGCAGTTAGATGCGCCACAAACGATGTCTAGAAGTTCTTCTGCGCCAACATCTACTTTAGTTACACGCAGTTTGTCTGCGTCAGGGTGTTGGCCACACTCAACCACTTTACCTACTTTTACGCCAGTGAAAGAACCAGCTACAGGTAGTACGTCGTCTACTTCAAGACCCGCCATAGTGATTTGGTGCGTTAGTTCGTCAGTCGATACTGCAGGGTTTACCCACTCACGAAGCCATGATTCGCTGAATTTCATAGTGATGTATCCCCTGGATTACTTGAACTGTTTTAGGAAACGAAGATCGTTCTCGAAGAACGCACGTAGGTCGTTTACGCCGTAACGAAGCATAGTCAGACGCTCAACACCCATACCGAATGCGAAACCAGAGTATTTCTCAGGGTCGATGCCAACGCTGCGAAGTACGTTAGGGTGAACCATGCCACAGCCTAGAACTTCAAGCCATTTACCGTTTTTACCTTTTACATCTACTTCAGCTGAAGGCTCAGTGAATGGGAAGTAAGAAGGACGGAAACGAACTTCAACTTCTTCTTCAAAGAAGTTACATAGGAAGTCGTGTAGGATGCCTTTTAGCTGAGCAAAGTTTACGTTCTCGTCTACTAGCATGCCTTCCACCTGGTGGAACATTGGCGTGTGCGTTTGGTCGTAGTCGTTACGGTAAACACGACCTGGTGCGATGAAACGGAATGGTGGTTTACCATTTTCCATCGTACGAATCTGAACACCAGATGTGTGCGTACGCAGCATTAGATCTGGATTAAAGAAGAAGGTGTCATGGTCAGTACGAGCTGGGTGATCTTCTGCGATATTTAGTGCATCAAAGTTATGGAATGCATCTTCAATCTCAGGACCAGACTCAGTGTTAAAGCCTAACTCACCAAAGAACTGTTCAATACGCTCAACGGTACGAGTAACTGGGTGTAAGCCACCGTTCTCGATACGACGGCCTGGTAGAGTGACGTCGATAGTTTCCGCAGCTAGCTTCGCTTCAAGTTCAGCACGTTGAAGTGCATCTTTGCGAGCAGCAATAGCTTGTTGAACAACGCCCTTCGCTTTGTTGATCTCTTGACCAGCTTCACGGCGCTCTTCTGGTGGTAGTTTACCTAGGCTTTGAAGTTGAGCGGTTAGCTCACCTTTTTTACCTAGATACTGAACACGCACTTCATCAAGTGCGACTAACGAATCTGCAGCTTCAATAGCTGCGTTCGCGTTAGCAATGATCTCTTCTAGATGTTGCATCGTTTCCTCATCTACCTACACCTACATGCAAGCCATAGGCATAAGTGGTAGTGTCCATTATAGGTAGAGCATCAATTCACTCGTACCCGACAGGGATCTTGGGTCTATAAATAGCTGTACATAGTAACGAATGACAGATGCAAATCCAAACTGAAATCTGCTTATTTACCGCCTTTGGGTAAAAATTCACCTCAACGCTTGATAAAAGTGTTTTTGACACCCACCTATTTGCTATAGGAAGTCCAATTAGGAGTCACGATGACAGTAGAAATCGATCTTATCCAACCACGACATGACGAAGATGTTCGTACAATTATTAAAGCGGTTGGCGCTGAATTTGGCGCTATTGGTGAAGGTTTTGGGCCTTCTGATCCTGAAGTGGATGCGATGAGCCAGTACTACACGTTAGAAAAACGCAGTCTCTACCTGGTCGCGACACTGGATGGAAAGATTGTCGGTGGATGCGGTGTTGCTCCTTTTAATAACTCGCAGCAAACCTGCGAGCTAAAAAAGCTATTCTTGCTACCTGAAAGTCGTGGACTAGGTCTAGGTAAAAAACTAAGCGAGCTCTGTCTGGATTTTGCTGTACAGCAAGGTTTCAGTGAGTGCTACCTAGACACACTCACTTCGATGAAATCCGCGATTCACCTTTATGAAAAGCTCGGTTTTCAACACCTTGACCAACCACTCGACGGTACAGAGCACAGTTCTTGCGACGTGTGGATGTTAAAGCAGCTCTAGTTCGCTAACAGTATCCTGCGTACTCGAAACTCGGTTTCGACCTGCCGACTTTGATAGATAGACCGCATTATCGGCTTCTTTGATAAGATCATTGAAGTCGTTCATTGTCGGGGTACGTTCCCCAACACCAACACTAATGCTTCCGCGCCAGACACTCTCGCCAACAGGAACCAGCATCTGATTAACCTTATTGCGAGTGAGCTCGGCAATGTGCATACCGCCAGCTAAGTCGGTATTCGGACAGATAACAAAAAACTCATCGCCGCCTAAACGACATACCAGATCATCACTTCGGAATGAATCAGCCAGAGTGTGAGAAAGTTCGACCAGTAAACGGTCTCCCGCATCGTGACCAGCAGTGTCATTGACCTGCTTGAAGTAGTCAACGTCGATCATAATACAAACCAATGGCTCTTGATTCTGAGTCGATTCCTGCCAATAAGCTTTCAACTTACGAATCGCACAACGGCGATTAGGTAGTTTAGTTAGAGAATCAGTCAGTGAGAGTTCTTCAAGTTGCTTGTTTACCCTTGATAACTGCTTTGTGCGCTCTAATACCTTGTCTTCAAGGCTTTGGTTTAACTCTAGTAGCTCTTTGTTACGTTCAGATACCTGGTCAAACAGACCGTTGAGTGCTTTAAGCAGCGGCTCCGTCGATGCGTCCTGTTTCTTTTCTTCATTTTCCCACGCAAGTTTAGGGTCAACCCCCGACTCTATCTGCTTTACCTGACGCGACATATTCTGATCAATGCCGAGAATATGATACGCAAGCCAGTGAATCAGAAAGTTGAGCAAGTGCTCAGAAGCCTTCTTATTTCCATCATTAATAAATGCCTGCATGCTCAGGATATCGGCCATAAAAGCGCGGTGAATCTTAATATGTTCTTCGACATGCTTGTCATACACACCAACGGTGCGCATTAAGTTTTCTTCTTCCTTAAAGTGGAACTCTGCATAGCGCGACAGTTCGAACAATGCCAAGCGAATATCTTGCATTGAAATATTGTTCTGCGCGATCAGAGCCCCATAGCGGTTAATGACTTCAACAAGATACTGATGTTGCTCATCAACATCATCGAGTCCTGTTTCATAACAGCTATCCCATTCAAATGATTTCATTAAACCCAGCCTTTCAACCATTTATTCGCTTTATTAATAAGGTCAGCCAAACAATAACCTTAATTGATAAACAGAATAATACATGGTTTTCAACTAATGCTAATGGGTGAAATCAAAAAAAGGGAACTTGATCAGCCCCCTAAACAAATGGAATCAATATCACACTTAAAAATGGTGATGCAGGTAGACTTTAGAAGTAATACTCTAGTGAAAATTCTATAAAGTCATCCTTGCGGGCAAAGTACAACAAGTCGTCAGGCGTCTCATTGGCGAACAGCCAGGCATCGATACTCCAAGAAAGATGGTTAGTTAATCGACTCGATGCTTCAAGCTTAGCGTTATAAACGTCACTGTTATCTAAGTCCTGCGTCATGCCAACCAGTACTTCTGTACTATCTTCATCATTGAGCGCCAAACGGGTTCCGACAAATAGATCGTTTTGGCCAATTGTCTGAGCGTTGTTTCCGCGACTATCATAAAGGTACTCTGAGATAAGTCCGATATCCCACACAGTGCCGAATGCGCCAACAATCGTGTACTCAAAGCCAGAAACCAGTCCTGTATGATGATCCAAGCTATCACGGTAGATGGTTTCGAGCTTCCATAACCAGTCCCCGACAATGCCCTGAACATCAATGCCAACCTGCTTTGCCTGAGCGTAGTAAGGTCTCAGTTCGCTGCCTGTCAGTTGATAGTATGGGTCTCTGTTAGTGCCCTGGAAGTAACTCAGGCCAATATCCCAATCCCCATACATCTGTGAGTATCTGAGCGCATAATCGATATGCTGCTCTTCTCGCGACGACTCATAGATTGCTGAATCAGAAACAGCAATCGTTGGCCTTAAACGCCCATCCCCCCCAGCAAAGGTACGCTCGCGAAAATAGGGTAAGACCATCGCATCCACCGTTCCCCAGTCTTTGATTGAGGTGAAGTGAACCATTGGCTGGCCGAGTTTATCTTCGCCATCAACCGACTCTATCGCATCGGTCTGGTTGACGATATCAACCAGATGCGCAGACTCCGTAACGCCCCAGAACACTTTACCGATACCTGCCCGTAGCTCGTAATCGTCCCAATAAGTCAGATACAGCGCTTCGCGGATATCTCCGTGAGTACGTTCACTATCTAAACTATCGAGACGATAAAACGGCACCAGGGTAAAATCTGAATTGTCACTGACTTGCCAATAAAGCTCCGGCTCAATCACCAGTGAGCTTTGAGGCTGGCTCTGGCCTTGCGCACCTGTAGAAAAGTACTGTCGGTGTTCTAGATTCATTTGCCCTGCTAACTCAAACGCGTGACATTGTAACGCAAGAGTACTCAGTAATGTGCTGGCCGAAACCTGGCCAGCTAGGGTTACTAATCGCTTCATGTGACCTCTTACTTAACTCGCTTAAGGATATTTTTCTCAAAGTCCTTCGCTTTTAGTCCGGTCTGGAAAGCCAGGTCACTCGTGGTCAGCGTGGTGCTCTTACCTGTTTGATGGTTTACCATTGCCATAGTGTGTGCGCGCCAATATTGGTTCAGATACTGTTTGTAGTCACTAAACGCCAGCGTTTTAAGCAGTGAACCTTTACGATCGTAAAACTCAATTTTTAATGGACGATAATGCTGCTTATCAAGCCAGACCAACTGTTTGGTATACCCTGAGTTTTTGTCGGTCGGGATCTGCTCAAGCAAGTACGCATCAGTATCATTAAACGTCTGGTCACCTAAGTAGTTGAATTTGTATTTTTCTAACTCAAATGAGCTTAAATCCTCGTAAGCAAACTCACTACCCATAAACGGGCCTGATTTATTACGCGAAGAGATACGTTTTACTCGCTTAAGTGCTGGTAAATATAGCCACTGGTCGTCAGCTTCAACACTGTGCGAGTGGTTGAGAAACGCAGTCCCTTTAACATCCCTTGGTTGATCAAAGATTGTCAGACCTTTATCGCCATCATCAGCCACTTCAAATGACTTTAGGCGCATCGCACGAGTACTGCTCTCACCCTGAGCATTCTTCAGTATCATTTCCATTGTTGCGACTGAGTCTTGCCAACCTTCATCGCGGGCTTTCCGTTCAGTCGCAATTTCCAGACCACGCTCAGGGCTTGCGATAGATTTTCCACTGATCGTCAGTAGAGCCATTAAGGCCACGGTTTTTATGATTGAATTGGATGCTAGTTTCATGGTCATGTCCTTAATAAGATTGTGTTTGTGTCACGGTTGAAGTTGGTTGAGTCTGCTCGGAGTCCGCTTTCTCAATGTAACTGGCAGTGTCAAAGCGCATTAAAAGTGCTGGCAGGAAGATAAAATCGACCACTAAAGCAATAAAGATCACAATGGCACTGAGTTGCCCCATATCTGCATTCAATCTGAAACTCGACATCGCCAGCACCGAGAAACCGGCAACCAGAACAACCGTGGTGATCCACAATGCACGCCCTACAGTGTGGAAGGCATAACGAACAGCCTCTTCTGCTGACTGTCCTTGTCGTCGGGCACGTTGGTATTTAGCGAGGAAGTGGACAGAGTCATCCACGACAATGCCAAGTGTGAGAGTAACCACGACAGACAGCCCTAAGTTAATCTCCCCAGAAATCAGTGCCCACAAGCCAAAGCCAATAATCGCTGGCGCCATGTTAGGTACAACACTAATCAAACCTAAGCGAGCAGAACGCAGAGCAAAGATCATCAAAGCAGAAATCAGGATTAGAGTAATGGGTAGTGTCGATAGCATGCTTGCCATGTTAGTTTCGCCAATGTGAGCGAACATCAGTGACGGACTCGAAGCGACAACCTGATATTGAGGTGCATGCTGCGCGAACCAGTCGTAGATTCGATTCTCAAGTTCAACCAATTCAACACTGCCCAGGTTATCGATCGTCACCACCATCTTTATCGACGACTTATCTACGTTGATTTGGTTATTGAGATCTAACCCGTATGGCAATGACATTTCATACAGCAATAGATATTGTGCAGCCAGCTCACGATCTAATGGTAGCTTGTAGTAAAGCTCATCATCGCTGTGCATGTTTTTGTTTAAGCGCTTATAAACGTCAGATAAGGTGGCGACGTGGTCAGTCTCTGGCTGGTCACGTAACCAGCGAGAAAAATCACCAATCGACTGCAAGAACACCGGATCGGCTATCCCCTGCGATTGATTGGTTTTAATCGCGATGCTGATGTTGGTCATGCCACTAATACGCTGCTCCATAAAGTCAGCAGCACGTCTGAATTCGCTTCGTGTATCGAAGTATTTCACAGACTCATCATTAACTTTATTCAACGGCAGTAGCGCAGCCGAGACAGCAATGACGAGTGCAGATACAGGCAGCAGGGCTTTACGGTTATTAACCACCCAGTCACCTAGTTTGTCCATAAAATCAGACGATTTAGGTTGTTGTTCGCTATCGACCTTAACGCGCAACGGCAGTAGCTTGAGCATCGCTGGAAGTAATGATACCGATAAGAAACACGCAATCATCACACCAAGCGCCGCCAGGTTACCAAAATCACGTAACACAGGAGAATCAGACATATTCATCATCAGGAAGCCAATTGCAGTCGTCACTGAGGTGATGAGAATAGGCATAAAGTTAATAGCGACACTCTGATCAATGGCGTAGATCTTACTGTGACCTTTTTTCAGGTTCTGACGCATAGTCGCGATAACATGAACACAGTCTGCAACGGCAAGAGTCATGACCAGAGTAGGAATATTTACTGTCGCGGTACTTAAGAACATACCAGCCCAACCAGACAGCCCCATCGTAGCGGTCACTGAGCCAATGATAACAATCAAGGTAGCAATGACACTTAATGGCGAGCGCAGCATAAAGGTAAGAAATACCAGAATCACTAGTAACATCGTTGGCACCAGTGTTGAGCTATCCTCTTGGGCTGCACTCATAAAGGCATAGTTCATGGCGACAATACCCGCTTTATGGAATTCCATCGTCGGATAAAGCTGCTGGTACTTGTCGATTAGCTGATTGGCACTTTCGACAACCTCAATTGCCTCAGTGGTTTTATCTATGCCAGGCAATTGAACGGTCACATTAACCACAGTGACATCGCCTTTTTCTGAGATAAGCGAATGTTTTACTACTGGCTCAGATAGCGCAATCTGCTTGATTTTAGCAATGCGTTGTTCGGTCAGTGGATACTCTTGCAGAAGTAAGTCCTCAACGATCAGGTCGTCCTCTTCAGCTTCTGTATGCTGATAGTTGGCTAATGAATCGACTCTGCTCGAGTAAGGGATCTGCCACGCATCTTTGGTGAGTTGCTGGACTAGAGTTAAGGTCTGTTGCTCAAAGACATTGCCACTCTTTGGCGCTATAACAATTGAAAGGTTGTCTGATTTTGCGAAGGTGGTCTGAATCTCATCGTAGGCTCTGAGTTGTGCATTCTGGCCATCGAAAAAGATGTTGTAGTCTCCCCTGAAATAGAGGTTTTTCCCACCAATTGTTGCGGCAATGACCATTAAAGTGGTCATCAGTAATACCCACCAGCTCATTCTGGTAGGCAGGGTCAACCATTTAGAAGGTTGATTTGAGGTTGATTGCTGTACTGTCATCACACTCTCCGTTTGTGACGTTTCGTCAAAAGTTATTATTTAAAAACCAGCAAGTGCTGGTATTTAAGTAATAAAACTCATCTTGAATCACCGAACCTAGGTTCAAGTGTCATTTGTTGACGATTCGTCACTAACGTCGATTTAAAAAGCCCAACAGGGCTTTTCATCGAGTGTGCTTTATCTACCGACCGACTCGAGATATTCGATCTCTGGAGCAAATAGCTCTTTCTCGACCCGTTGCCATGACTTTCTGTAATCCCACTCACTAGATAGTGGTTTCCAGTTAAGGCCATCCAACAACATATTCGCGTTATGCAGTACCGAGAACGGATCCTGAATACGGTTGATACAGTGGCTGTTTGAAGCGTTTTGCGTTAAAGCGTTGGAACCAAAAGCAATCGACCAGTTAGCAAAGACGATAGCATCTGAACCAATACCAGGAGAGAACTTTAAGTCCCCCTGCTCTACAGCAAAATTCACTAGTCGATCCGCGTTTGCGATCACTTCTTCTTCTAGCTCATTCAATGCTTTGACTCGCTCAGGTGACGCTTTCTCTAATACCCATGGGGTTTTAGCCATAATCGCGCAGGTAGACAGTATCGGCTCCATACGGGCATAAATACGATAGCCTACATGCAACGCCATCACTTTTTCACGAGTATTACCTTCAAACTCGGCAGCCCTTGCAAACAGTACACCTTCGCTCTTCAACGAGTGTATACACAGGGCAACAATCACATCTTCTTTGCTGCAAAAATGGTTATAGATAGTCCCTTTCGAGTAAGCACTCGCTGCGGTCAGCTTATCCATAGTTAAGTTGTTCCAGCCCTGTTCCTGTACCAAAGATTTGGCAAGAAGGGTTAGCTCAACTTCTCTATCTGCGATCGCCTGCTGCTTTTTGGAACGTCCAAAACTGCAGCCAGAGCCTTCTTTTTTATCATTTTTACTACAGCCAAAACCAAACATGATCTACCAATCCGTATCTATCCATTTACTCCTTAACACTAGTAATTGTAACACGAATATCCATAGCGTGATAAAACACTTTTATGACGCATCGTCATTTCTGACACATCGTCATAATAGTGCATTTATTGATCATTGCAAGATATTTCAAATGAAACATTTATGTCAGTGATAATTGATTCTCAGTGCTAAGATAACTTCAACATCGTTTTAAAGGGATTAGAGACAATGAACCGATTAAAATCAGGGATACTCACCCTAGCTACGTTATTCGCTTCGCTACCAGTCTGGTCGTGGCAAGCTGAGGTTGTGGTATCTGGGCTCAATGTTCCCTGGGGCATGAGCGCATTTGATCAGGATCGAGTAATGATTACTCAACGTAATGGCGAGATTGGCATTCTCCGCCTCTCCTCAGGGCAATATCGCAAGATCAGCCAGGTTAAGCAGGCAGTGTCATCTGGTCAGGGTGGTTTACTCGACGTCGCCCATTCCCCCTTTAACCCCAACCAGTTCTATTTTACCTATTCTAAAAAAGTTGGCTCAGCCGTAGAAACCACCTTAGCTCGTGCCGAGTTAACCAACGATAAACTGGTCAACTGGCAAGACCTTATCGTGACCAAGTCAGGCTCTGACTCAGGGCGCCACTTTGGCAGCCGGATCACCTTTGATAATAACCACGTCTACTTTTCGGTTGGAGACCGTGGCGAGCGTGATAATGGTCAAAATCTGGCGACTCATGCGGGGAGTATCTTAAGAGTGCTTCCTGACGGTTCTATTCCTCAGGACAATCCATTCATTGACACAGATAACGCTCGTAAAGAAATATGGAGCTACGGTCACCGTAATCCTCAGGGTTTACATTACGACGTAACAAGCCAGACTTTATGGTCGATTGAACATGGCCCGCGAGGTGGAGATGAAATAAACCTGATCACCAAAGGCTCAAACTATGGCTGGCCAGTCACTTCGCACGGTAAAGAGTACTGGGGACCAATTGCCGTTGGAGAAGCAACCGAAAAAGAGGGAATCTTTTCTCCGACAAAAGTGTATGTCCCCTCAATTGCACCTGGCTCGTTAATACTCTATAGAGGCAAAACCTACCCTAAGTTAAGCGGTAAACTGCTGGCAGGAGCATTAAAGCTGACTCACATTAACGTAGTGACGCTAGACAATAACCAGGCCATTGATGAAAGCAGAATTTTGGCCGATTTAAGAGAAAGAATAAGGGACATTGAAGTGATGCCAAACGGAGAGATTCTCTTCAGCACCGACAGCGGAAAAATTTATCGATTGCTAGCCAACTAAGGCTAGCTGTCACTCCATGTAGTTTGGTTGCGACCTTTTTGTTTACTGATATACAAGGCTTTATCAGCCAGATTAAACAGTGAAGATTGCATCGCCTGATATGACTCGTGCTGCTGTTTCAACTCTTGTTCACTAGCGATAGCTCCGCCGATAGATGCGGTCACTCTTCCGTAAGGTTGGTTGCCCAGATGGGTAATATCCAGCGCTTCAACTGCCTTTATCAAACGCTCGCCATGCTGGATTAACTGTTCTCTGTCAGGGCGCCCGACCAGAATAACAATCTCCTCGCCACCATAGCGGAATACCAGATCACCTTCACGAGCCAGTTTGTTGAATAACGCTCCAATTTGTGACAACGCGTTATCACCAGCAGTATGACCGTATATATCGTTGAACGCTTTAAAATTATCGACATCACACACTAGCAGAGCAACATGGTTCCCCAATGAAAACTGACGCTTAATGAAAGGAATAGCCGTGCGCGAGTATTTATAGCGCGAACCCAGTCCCGTTAAAGGATCTGTATCTGACCGTGCACGCAAAATGCTGAGCTGATTATCAAGCTTAATTAACAGACTATGATAGGCCCGTGCCAGCTGACCAATTTCATCGCTTCGCTCCAGTTCATTGAAATGGGCGATGTTGCCCTGTGTGGTGTCAGAACGCATATGGGCGGCGAGAGATTTTAACGGTGACACGATCCAGTGAGAGACCCAGCCAATAAGAACCAAGGAGATCGCAAGCGCAACAATGGCTTCAGCGACAATTTCTTCAACTAAAGAGCGTTGTAGGTTAGTTAGCTCACTGGCATCAAATACTGCCCAGATTTCGCCTCCATTACTGTTGCTTAGAGGCACCACCACATTGAGCGTACACAGCTCTTCATCGAGATAATATCCGTCCTCTAAGCGCGCAGGTTTGTTCCATGGCATATAGAGGTCACTCTCTATACTGAGGCTGTTTATCAACGAATCATATTCGCGCTGTAGTCGCCCCTGAATAAACATCAATTTCTTACGACGCAATGAGTTATCTGCTGCAGTTTCTTGCAGCGAATCGTCCATCTCCGCGAGCTTTTGCTCAAGCTTAGCCACATCGTCTTGCTCTACATCCGCACGCCATAAATACTCAAAGCGCTTAAAAAACCGAATATGCACGGACTGGGCCGAGTAATCAGATTGACCAGATACTTCGAGGAACTCAAGGTCATCAATAGAAGAAAGCAGTTTTTCAGTCGATGGAGAAAGAAGGTTAGAATAATTGATCCCCGCCACAGCCGTGGATATATAAGGAACATGCGGAGCGAGTGTCAGTTTTGCCAGCGAGGCGGAATACTCTACGTGTCGATTCCACTCACTGTGATAGCGAGTGTAGCTAAAGCCCGAGATTAGAATCATCACTAGCAGTACGTGCGAAAGCACCAACATTTGATTGATGGAAAGCTTAGAGCAAAGCTTTCGTGGAGCATTTGTCACGATCACGCTACCTAAAAGTGATGGCTTTAAACTGTGTAGAAAAGTTTCCTATTCCATCACCAGTCCGTTGGATATGTTAGCTACTCTTATCGGCTGAACTTGTTCAGGTTCAATACTGATAAAGATGTAATTTTATGCGATCCATCAGAAGATTCACACACCTAATGATGTATTTTTGCGCATTAATTTCACTAATCAAACCATGGACTAGACAAAAACCAAAAAAGCCCCAGCATTTCTGCTGGGGCTTTTTGAATTTGGAGCGACACACGAGGTTCGAACTCGTGACCTCAACCTTGGCAAGGTTGCGCTCTACCAACTGAGCTAGTGTCGCGAAAGCGTTAGATGGTGCCCCGGGCCGGACTTGAACCGGCACAACGCGAACGTCGAGGGATTTTAAATCCCTTGTGTCTACCAATTCCACCACCAGGGCACACAAATCTAAATTTGTGATGGAGACACCATCTGTGATATCGATTTAAAACCGCTACCAAAATAATTTGGAGCGACACACGAGGTTCGAACTCGTGACCTCAACCTTGGCAAGGTTGCGCTCTACCAACTGAGCTAGTGTCGCAAATGGAGGCGCGTCCCGGAGTCGAACCGAGGTCCACGGATTTGCAATCCGCTGCATAGCCACTCTGCCAACGCGCCTCTGTCACACCAAGCTGAAGAGCTAACCGCTCAATTCCTCTTGGGTACGGGATGCATTCTACGGATTCGAACTAATGAGTCAACACTAATTTTGATTTTTTGAATCGTTTGTCTATTTAACAGTCAAAACAAGCCAATTTGGTCAGTTTGCTAGCAAAATTTTCAGCAAATCCACTGAGTTAATTGAATTTCGCACTCATCACAGATACAAAAAAGCAGGCTTTTGCCTGCTTTTAAAATCAGTGATGCTCTTCGTTGAGCAAATCATCTTTTGCGGCCATCAGATACTGTGCCATCGACCAGTATGTGAGGAAGGTTGCAACGTAAAGAGCACCAAAGCCAAGCCAGACCATCCAGTCGTCGTAGCGCCAGATCAATACCCACAAGGCAAACATTTGACTTACCGTCTTCACTTTACCAACCCAAGAGACCGCGACACTGGCGCGCTTACCAATCTCAGCCATCCATTCACGCAATGCGGAGATGATAATCTCTCGAGCAATCATGGTCACGGCTGGAATAGTCACCCAAATACTATGGTAATGCTCTGTGATGAGAATCAGTGCAGTTGCAACTAGTACTTTGTCAGCAACCGGATCGATAAATGCACCAAAACGAGAGGTTTGACCGAGTTTTCGCGCCAACATGCCGTCGAGCCAATCAGTAAAACCTGCGACCCAGAACACCATTGCGGCAGCAAAAGGAGACCAGCTATATGGAAGATAAAAAACAACGACAAATACTGGAATCAAGAAAAGTCGCAACAAAGACAAGATGTTTGGGATATTTAAACGCATATTTAGTAAAAGGCTCTTTTTGTTTGCGTATGGCTCTATTTGGTATTTCAAACAGCGCCTTATGGTGCGGGATTTTTGTTATTGTTTCAATGCTTGATAAATGTTTTCTGCTAAAGAAGTACTAATCCCTGGCACTTTGGCGATTTCTTCAACACTCGCTCTCTTCAATTCTTGCAAGCCACCCATGTACTTTAATAGTGCCTGACGACGTTTAGGCCCTACCCCTTCAATACCTTCTAAGGCACTGGTTCTACGGGTTTTTCCTCGTTTCGCTCGATGACCAGCAATAGCATGGTTATGACTCTCATCGCGAATGTGTTGCATCAAATGCAGAGCGGGGGCGTCACTAGGTAAATTAAATTCCTCACCTTCGACGGTGATCAAAGTTTCTAAACCTGGCTTACGAGTAACACCTTTAGCAATACCGATCAAATGAGGACGTTTTGGCCAGTCCCCCCAATAACGAGAAATGATTTCATGGGCACGATTAAGCTGACCTTTACCACCATCGATAAAGACGATATCGGGAATCTTTTCGACATCGAGCTGTTTTGAGTAACGGCGCTCTAATACCTGCCCCATCGCTGCATAATCATCACCACCAGTGATACCCGAAATATTGTAACGTCGATACTCCTGCTTAACCGGTCCTTCCTGATTGAACACCACACAAGACGCGATAGTGCTTTCACCCATGGTATGGGATATATCGAAACACTCCATACGCGTGATACTTTCCATATCAAGCAACTCTCTCAGCGCTTTAAAACGTTGAGATATGGTCATCTTATGATTGATTTTGGTAGTAATCGCCGTTAAGGCATTCGTATTAGACAACTTCAGGTAACGGCCACGTGTACCGCTTGGATTAACATGAAAGTGCACTCGACGTCCGGCAAGGCTGGTCAATGCCTCTTCCAAAGGCTGCGACTCATCAGTCAGGCCTGAATTGAGGATAATTCGGGTTGGTATGGTTCGCGCTTCGTTGTGGCTCAGGTAGTACTGACTCAGGAAGCTATAAAACACTTCTTGTTGTGTCGTGTTGTTGGGTATTTTCGGGAAATGACTTCGGCTACCCAGTACCTTACCCTGACGAATCATCAGAATATGGATACAGGCAATACCATTTTCCTGAGCAAACCCAAGTACATCCATATCATCCATTGAGTCTTCAGAAACAAACTGCTGCTCTTGTACACGGCGAATTGCCTGAATCTGATCACGGAATTTAGCAGCCTGCTCAAAGCGCAGCTGTTGACTGGCTTGCTCCATTTTTTCGACCAGAGAGGCAAGCACTTGCTGATCTTTACCCTGCAGGAATAAGCGAACAAGCCCCACCAGCTCAGAATAATCCTGATCTGAAATGACACTACTGACACAAGGTGCAGCGCAGCGTCCAATTTGATACATCAGACAAGGACGAGTTCGATTGCTGTAGACGGTATCTTCACACTGCCTGACCGGGAAGATCTTCTGGATTAAATGCAGAGTTTCACGTACCGCACCTGAATCCGGATAGGGACCAAAGTACTCCCCCTTACGTTTTTTCGCCCCTCGATGCATCGATAAGCGCGGATGTTTATGACCACTAATAAAAATGTAAGGGTAGGATTTATCATCGCGCAGCAACACGTTGTATTTAGGCAGGTACTGCTTGATGTAGTTGTGCTCTAAGATCAACGCTTCTGTTTCAGTATGAGTCACTGTCACATCAATCTTGGCAATATTACTTACCAGAGCGCGAGTCTTCTCACTATCAACTTTGCTACGAAAGTAACTAGAGAGGCGTTTTTTGAGGTCTTTGGCTTTACCAACATAGATAACAACCGACTCGGCGTTATACATACGATAAACGCCGGGTTGGTTTGTTACTGTCTTAAGGAAGGCGGCTGAATCAAATTGGCTCATACCGACACCATTAGCTGAAGATTGAGATCACTGATGGTATTGGCGCCTTATAGAGTTTCGGTATCAATCATTCCATGTCGAATTGCTAAGTGAGTCAACTCAACATCACCGCTGATATCTAACTTGTTAAACAAGCGATAACGGTAGCTGTTTACTGTTTTAGGGCTCAGGTTTAGCTGCTCTGAAATATCAGTCACCTTCTGGCCTTTAGTAATCATCATCATGATTTGCAGTTCACGCTCAGACAAATCAGCAAATGGGTTTTCCGATGCCGGAGAGAATTGGCTAAGCGCCATCTGTTGAGCGATTTCTGGCGATATATAGCGTTGACCGCTATTGACCATACGAATAGCGTTGACCATTTCATCAGGGCCAGCGCCTTTAGTCAGGTAGCCTGCGGCTCCTGCTTGCATCACTTTAGTTGGAAACGGATTTTCCGTATGAACAGTTAAAACGATGATTTTCACATCTGGATTAAAACGCAGGATTTTCTTGGTAGCTTCAAGACCACCAATACCTGGCATATTCATATCCATTAAAATGACATCTGCATGATTGCTTCGACACCATTTTACTGCTTCTTCACCGCTTTCAGCTTCCCCTGCTACGTTCATTCCACGGACGTCTTCAATAATACGTCGTATCCCTGTGCGAACCAGCTCGTGATCATCTACAAGGAAAACATTTATCAAACTTGTATCTCCACACTTTTTACTTGGCTCTGCACCCACATAATGTGGATTACAGCATGGTTGCCTAGTCTAACTTAAAATTAAAATTTTGCTTACTCTGAATATGTGCTTAAACGCAAACTTTAGCAAGTAGTAATTTTCAGATCTGATACTTAAATTGTTATTAATCTATTAATCAATCGCTTACGTTAGTTTATTGGTTATTTTTCTACCAATTAAGAGTGAGTCTTTCAGGCAAATCCTACCCTTTCTATTTAACTTTTTAAGCATGTGTTACTCTAAACACGCGGGTCAAACACCGCTTCATATCAACCATCATTATAAGCATGACGATTCATAACGGATTCTTACTTACTCGACAAGCTCGTGATATAAACGGTCAGACTCAGATAGAGCTGTGGTTATCTACATCTCAGGGTCCTACGCAACTCGTTGTGCGTGGAGAAAAGCCTGTTTTCTTTGTGCCACAGTCACAATTGGAGCAATGTCAGTCTATCGCCAAAAGCAGCGGGCTTAGCTCTGAATGGCGCTCGTTGTCGCTCACCAGTTTTGATTTAGAGCCTTTGGCCGCTTGCTATACCACTACCATTAAACAGTCTCAGCAACTCAGTCGAGCTTTACAGGCGGAAGATATCACCGTGCTGGAAGATGATATCCGTCTTGCTGATCGATACTTGATGGAACGATTTATTAAAGGCGGCGTTGAATTCAGCGGTACTTTGCAAGCAGACAAACAAGGTCAGCGATTCACTTCTGTTAAATGTCGTCAAGGCGACTACACGCCAAATCTCAAAGTCGTCTCCCTCGATCTCGAATGTTCTGAGAAAGGGATACTCTACTCTATTGGTCTCGACAGCCCGATGGACAGCCGGGTAATTATGATTGGTGAACCAGAGCCAGCCGATACGCCTATTGAGTGGGTAAAGGATGAGAAAGCCCTGCTCATTGCGATGGTTAACTGGTTTAGGCAATACGACCCGGATGTGGTTATTGGTTGGAACGTTATCGATTTTGATTTTAGATTGTTGCACAAACGTGCCGAATGGAATCAAGTCAAACTGATGATTGGCCGTGGCAATCAAGCAAGCTTTTTCCGTACCTCGAATACCACACAGCAGGCTTTCATCTCAATACCGGGCCGCGTGGTCATGGATGGTATTGATACACTCAAAACAGCCACATACCATTTTCGTCGCTGGTCGCTCGAGTTTGTTTCACAAGAACTGCTGGGGGAAGGTAAACAAATCCACAATGTCCATGACAGAATGGATGAAATCAACCAGATGTTCCGCCACGATAAGCCTTCACTGGCTAAGTACAACTTGCAAGACTGTGTGCTGGTTAACAAGATTTTCGCTCATACTCATCTGCTAGAATTTGCCATCGAGCGTTCAAGACTAACCGGGGTTGAACTGGATCGTGTTGGAGGTTCAGTGGCAGCATTTACCAATCTATATCTGCCGCAGATTCATCGAGCGGGCTATGTCGCGCCAAACCTGCACCCAGAAAACTGGCTAGCCAGTCCTGGTGGCTATGTCATGGACTCGATACCTAATCTGTATGACTCTGTATTGGTCCTTGATTTCAAGAGCCTGTATCCATCGATCATTCGCAGCTTTTTGATCGATCCAATGGGCTTGATTGAAGGTCTTCAGCTTGAAGTAGGACGAGAGCTCGATCAGGCAGTAGCGGGATTCCGTGGCGGTCAGTTCCATCGCAGCAAACATTTCCTGCCAGAGATGATCGAAAAACTCTGGGCTGCCCGAGACATTGCCAAAAAGAACAACGAGAAAGCCTTCTCACAGGCGATAAAGATCATTATGAACTCTTTTTATGGTGTTCTGGGTTCCTCAGGCTGTCGCTTCTTCGATACTCGTTTAGCGTCCAGCATTACTATGCGTGGCCACGAAATCATGAAACAGACCAAGAAGCTGATCGAGGATAAAGGTTATCAGGTTATCTATGGTGACACTGACTCCACCTTTGTCTCGCTCAATGGTGCGTTTAATCAGCAGCAAGCCGATCAAATCGGTAACCAACTGGTCGACTACATCAACCAGTGGTGGACAACTCATCTGGCCGAAGTGTATCAACTCGACTCAATGCTGGAACTGGAGTATGAAACCCACTACAAGAAATTCCTTATGCCTACAATTCGGGGCCAGGAAACCGGTTCGAAAAAGCGCTATGCCGGGTTGATTGGCGAAGGCGATAATGAACGAATTGTATTTAAAGGATTAGAAAGTGCCCGCACAGACTGGACCCCATTGGCTCAGGAGTTTCAGCAGACGCTATACTCGATGGTCTTCCATGGTGAAAATCCGAGCGAGTATGTACGTGAATTTGTCGAACAGACCAAGGCTGGTGAGTTTGATGACAAACTTACCTATCAGAAACGGTTAAGAAGACGACTGCACGAGTACCAGAAAAATGTCCCGCCTCAGGTTCGTGCGGCAAGAATAGCCGACGAAATCAACCAACAGTTAGGTCGCCCGTTGCAATACCAGAATAAAGGACAGATCGAGTATGTGATCACACTCTCTGGTCCTGAACCTAAGGAATATCAGAAGAGTGCAATTGACTATCAGCACTATATTGATAAACAGCTAAAGCCCGTTGCTGAAGCTATCCTGCCGTTCATAGGTATCGATTTTAGTTCATTAAGCGAGCCACAGCTTGGCTTGTTCTGAGCTCATTAAACTGATCCGGATTGAAACTGGCTCAACCGATTTTAAATTCGGTCTTTTTGTATTGCTTAGCTAACCAGTCACCAAAACCATCAAGAATACCAATCACGGAACGTTTGGCGATTAAACGACCTGATAACAGGATCCCCAAACGTTCGATTTCAACCTGCTTTTCCGGATAGTAACGTAAGAACTGCTGACCACATTCAATCGGATCTTCAAACCATTGTTTGTCTTTGTACATGACCAAAGAGTAACTGGCTCGCAGCAACTTCTTAGCGATAATTTTCTGCGCCTTGATCTGATCTTCCGGTTTGTCGGTTCTGGCAATGCGGTTACGGTAGACGGCAACCCAATCTTCTACGTCCATATTCCAGTGTTTAGCGATCTCCCAGCTTGGCTCATAATCACCAAAGCATTCCGACAGATCTTCGCCATAAACGCATACAGAGCAGTGTCTGAGTTGGAAGCCCCACGAGAAAATACTGTCAAGGCTAGCTACATCCTGCGCCAGAGCCGTTTTGAACGAAATTTCGGTAATAAATGGGTAGGTCTTTTGGAAGCGCCATTTAATCGAGTTGAACAGCGTGGTTCTGAGATCGGAAAAACTGCGATGAGTGACAACCACAACGTCGATATTAGACAGGTTAGGTTTCGCCGTTTTGCGCGCAACGCTGCCATACAGATAAACGCTATGTAGATTGTCCCCTAAACCGTTTTTCAAAAAACTGACCAGGTCATCAATGGCAGGTTTATATTCAGGTTGAAAGGCTTGTTTAGGGTCAATGGTAGAAAGATGCATTTGATTACTAACAAATTAGTCGAACTCAGTGTTCTAATGTTCGCTCACCACGATGGATGAATCAAGATATTCCTTCCTTCACAGGGTCGGTATATAATGCTGCCACTACCTAACACACTAAGGAAAATTGTTCATGCCAAAGGCAAGTGAGCTTAAAAAAGGTTTTGCTATCGAATCTAATGGTAAAACATTGTTAATTAAAGACATCGAAGTAACCACTCCTGGTGGTCGTGGCGGCGCAAAAATCTACAAATTGCGTTGTACTGACCTGACAACAGGTGCTCGCGTTGACGAACGCTACAAATCAGATGACGTTCTAGAAACCGTAGACATGTTCAAACGTGCTTCTTCTTTCTCTTACGTTGATGGCGATGAGTACATCTTCATGGACAACGAAGACTACACTCAATACACCTTCAAGAAAGACGAGATTGAAGACGAGCTACTGTTCGTTACTGAAGAGATCCAAGGCCTGCATGTCATTCTAGTCAATGGCAACGCTGTTGGTCTTGAGCTTCCAGCTTCTGTTGAGCTAGTGATCGAAGAAACTGACCCGTCAATCAAAGGTGCTTCAGCGTCTGCACGTACTAAACCAGCTCGTTTCTCAACAGGTCTAACTGTTCAAGTACCTGAGTACATTGCAACTGGCGACCGCATCGTGATCAACACGACTGAACGTAAGTACATGAGCCGCGCATAATTATGGCTGATTTGATTTCTTACGACGACGCGATCGATACCGCGTACGACATTTTCTTAGAAATGGCGCCTGATAACCTGGAACCAGCGGATGTTATCTTGTTCACAGCACAATTTGACGAACGTGGTGCTGCTGAGCTGGTTGAAACGGGTGATGACTGGGTCGCACATGTCGGCTTCGATGTGGACAAAGAAGTGTATGCAGAAGTACGCATCGGTCTGGTTAACGAAGAAAACGATGTGCTTGATGATGTCTTTGCGCGACTGCTGATTAGCCGCGACCCAGAACATAAGTTCTGTCATGCGCTGTGGAAGCGTGACTAAGTTGCATGTGCAAACAAAAACACCCTAGCCTTGGCTGGGGTGTTTTGTTATGGAGTCCTAGGAGCGTGTAGCGAAACGCTCAATACCTAGTCTCGGAATTAGGAAGCTTCCCCTTAGTTATCTAAGAGTTAGTCGTCAACCTTAATGTTCTCAACGCGGGCTTTCAATTTCTGCCCAGGGCGGAAGGTTACTACGCGACGAGCACTGATAGGAATGTCTTCACCTGTCTTCGGGTTGCGACCTGGACGTTCATTCTTATCACGAAGATCAAAGTTTCCAAATCCAGACAGTTTTACCTGTTCGCCACTTTCAAGTGCTTTACGAATTTCTTCGAAAAACGCCTCAACCGTTTCCTTGGCATCCCGTTTACTGTATCCAAGCTTTTCAAACAGGTTCTCAGCCAAATCGGCCTTTGTGAGCGCCATAAAACTTTCCTCAAAGCTGTGTTAAACATTGCCACCACAAGGCAGCACCAAAACTTTTAACCAAGCCAATCAACAACCTATCGGCTTTACCTTGGAAAGTGTATGCCAAGCTCATGATTTTCGCCAACTTTTTTCTTCAATGAACACACTTTAACCGCAAAAAACAACAACATAGAGACTATTTTAGTTAGAATTATCAGCAATTTGTTCGGCAAAATAACCTTATAAGTCAGTACATTAGTCTATTAGTGATATTTAAGTCAGTAGATTCATCTAAATGGAATGGGTTTTACAAATAAGACATTGATGTGGATAACAAAAACGCGTCATTGGTTCAAAATTGAACCAATGCACTATACCAATGCTTATCCCCTCAATGATTTTCAGACAAAACTGAAGCCTGTTCTGAACACTAGAGTCTCGCGTACTATTTAAACACTCATTTATGTGCTCAATCTCACTGATTTGATTAATTATTATCAGAAACAGGTGTATTTATACTAATTCAGTTGCACGTATATTCAATCATATTAATACTAGCCACCTATAAATAAAATAATGATTAACGTCTATGGCTATAAAAGATAACTTCACCCCTACATCTCTAGGGGTCACGGATGATGAGTGCGTCTTATTCACTAAAATTGATACACTTTTTGGAGAAAACAGTGAGCAGTTTTTCCAGCAAGTATTGGATGAAAGGGTACGTCTGACCTGTGAAGACGACCCGACATTGAATGGCAAAAACATCGCGACAAAGCTGATGTCTCCCTACTACTTCGCCAGCGTCAAGCATCCACTCCCTATCGGTAACAACGACTGGCATCAAATTGAACAACAAGCTCTGTTTATCTTCGATAACTGGGCTCAGGCTTGGTGCAGTTACAAAATATGGAAGCTCAAAAAGCAGTATAGCTCTCCGCTTGGTTTGGCATTGGACCCGCATGCAGCCAGTCGAACTCGTTGCGAAGAGGACTACTTCGATAGTGTTATCGATAACATTGAATCTCATCAGGAACTTTACTACACAATGCATTGTAAACAGCCAATGCTTTTACCCGATGCGATCGTACTTATTAACCTCGCGACCTTCGTCCTGCAGCATCATTGGTATGAAATGCTGTATGAAATCGATATTTCCAGATTCGGCACCCACTTCATCCTCGCTTGTCAGACAACAGAATCTAGCCCTCCACTGATAGTGGCTAGTGCCAAAATCAACCATCATTCGTACGCGGACCAATGGCTCTACTTCTCACCATTCTTTCAGACCGATGCATGGCTACTGCTGCCAACCAATAAGGTGGTTGATCAACTGACGCAGCACAATTTGTTGAAGGGCCCAGTCGTTGGCGGCTGTTCTACACAGTTCGAGAACTCACTCTGGCAACAAATCACGCGTCCTGAAGAGTGTTGTGAAATTGTTCGCCTGACAGTAAGTGGCAAACAAACAGAGATGATTTTCTTCCTCTATCTGGCGCAAAAGCGATTAATGGAACAATTAGTGGCGCTCCGATATCAAATTGCATTCGTAGTGATTGAGCAACCTCTAATGATTCAGTACTATTTGAGCCAAGGTGAGGCGGTGTACACTCGACTCAGTGCAAGTCATGTCTCTGATTCAGAGTTTGCCACCTACAAAGGTCTGTGGTTTATCGAGCCACTCAACCAGGCACTGGCGCAATCCAGCTTTAAACATTACAAACAACGGACAATCAGTCAGCTGAAACAGTATCGCAATCATGGACATAAACCTCACTATGCTTAGTTATTTGACCTCTCACCTACTTTATCCAAAAGCTGTGGTGTTGATACTAACGGCGCTGTTGGTTTTTGTCTGGGCAGGCTATTTCTGTTCAACGCTGGCAAGAAAACATGGTTTCACCAGTCTGAAGCAGTACATCTACTATGTTTCCTATACCTTAGGTATCTTTGTCTGGATCTTAAGTAATGCTTACTTTCATACCGGGCTGTTACCTGAATGGGGGCCTGAGATCGCGGCAACGATGGCGATAGTAGCAAACCTGTCAGCTCTGCTGGCATTTAGCTCTGCTTACTATTTCTCGGCCAAGTTAAAAACCCATTACACCGATCAAAAAACCAATCTGTGGCAGATATGCTTCGCCTTGGTAATCATTGTGTTGTGTACTGTGGCCAACTTACTGCCAGGCTTAACGATTCGAGGCGTTACCATTGAAGGTCCAAGTCGCTTTGTGCTTGAGTTTGGTGAGTACACTCAACCCTTCTTTATTGGTTTGACACTGCTGTTTGCCCTGACGTTTGCCAACTTGCTTTCCATTAAAGGTTCAAGTAACCGAATTCGCCGCACCCGAATCAACTACATGATTCTTGGCATGACTATATTCATGGCTTCTACCGCAGTGATCCAGCTCGGTTTTACTTATTTCTTTAACAACTTCTCCCTCACCTGGCTGCCACCAGCGCTATCGGTCAGTGAAATGTTGTTTATGGGCTACGCGATCTTAGCGTCACGCTTTTATAGCTTCCGCTACCTCTGTTTAGTGAGCAGCTCCATACTACTGACGGCGACGATTTACACCGGCATCATCGCCCTGTTTAAGCCACTGGACTATCTGAGTTATGCCTCGGTCATTATTCTGCTGATCGCCATTGGTCTGTCGTGGCCTTACGCTGCGCAATTGATGAGAACAGGCCTTAGTTTCGTCCTATACGGCTCGTCAACGACGCCTACAGACAAAATCGCTCACTTAGAAGAGGAATTCCAGAATTCGCCGTCTAAAGCGATTGAAGCGCTGGCAAGTTACTTGGGCGTTCCAAGTGATAAGCTCAAGTTACTCGATGACTATCAGGGGGCAAATTTATACCGTTCCTACTTCGAGAGTCATTCCACGCCTTTGGTCATTGATGAACTGGAAGACGCGATTAAAGAGACCAGTAATGCTGAACTCTCCAGTCTGCATAGCAATATGAATCAAATGGAGTCAGCGTTAGTGCTGCCTATTTACGAAAGCAAAAACAAGCTTTCTCACGTTCTGGTATCCAGCCATAAACAGGAAGATGTTAACTTCTCCTTCGAAGAGCTGAAGGCATTAGAGAGAGTGATTAAGAAGGTTCAGGTTCATATTAACTATGAACGTAAAGTTCGTCAGTCTCAGGCACTCGCCAACTCCATCGCTCATGAGATGCGCAATCCTCTCGCACAAGTACAGTTTGAGTTCGAATCACTGGAGAGCAAACTTGTTACCGCCAGTTCACATAGTGACCTGCTTCGTCATGTCAACAGTGGCAAACAGGCTATCCACCGTGGTCGCCAACTGATTGATATCATTTTGCGTGAGGTTAATAGCTCTTCATTAGATCAGGAACCATCTGAGGCAACGTCTATCGTTCATGCTATTCATAGTGCGATCAACCAGTATGGTTTTGACAGCGAGGATGAATTTAACCGCATCCATCTCGACCTTGAGCACGATTTTGTGGTCAAGATTAACGACACTCTGTTTAACTTCGTGCTGTTTAACCTGTTACGTAACGCGACTTACTATTTTGACTCTTACCCAAGGAGCCACATCGAGATACGAACCGAAACAGGGCACTATGAGAATCATATGATTTTCCGTGATACTGGACCAGGAATCCCTCAGAGCTTGCTGACACGTATCTTTGATGACTTCTTTAGCCACAACAAGAGTGGTGGTAGTGGCCTGGGCCTGGGTTATTGTAAGCGTGTTATGTCTTCGTTTGGAGGCGGGATAAGTTGTCATTCGGTCCCTGGTGAGTACACCGAGTTTACCCTTACCTTCCCTGCTAGTAGTGTTCGACTGGATGAAATAGCCAACCAACCTCTGACACCAGCAGAGGCTGACTTCGCTGCCATTGCCAATCCGGCCGTAAACAAAGGTGAGCTCAGCTTTGCCAAGTCTTCACATATGATTTTGGTTGTTGATGACAAGGAGATTCAGCGTACTCTGGTCAAACTCTATCTCGAACAACTAGGGTACGGTGTGGTGCTGGCAAATAATGGTAAGGTTGCGATTGAAATCATTCAGAGTAACCCTGTCGATCTTGTCTTTATGGACATTCAGATGCCAGTCATGGATGGTTTTGAGGCCGCAAGCATTATTCGTCAGTCCTACCCGGCAATTCCAATCATCGCCCTATCTGGTGAGTCGGGAGAGAAGGATTTGTTGCGAATGAGCGAGTTGATGGATGGTCGTCTATCCAAACCAACCACTAAAGAGGCTCTGAATACGATTTTGAAGTCAACATTAAAGCAAGAAGTCTCTGGTTAACACGCTTAATTGATTAGAGCAGAGGAGCCTGTCAATGGATTGGCAAATCTGCTCTCAAATCGACTCTCATTTTGCTTATCGAAATGGATTCGCATTTAGCCATGCTTCTAACCGCCAACACCTTTCTTTGTTAACTATTAATCACTAACGTTTCAGTCGACGTTTTTATCGGTCATTTAAGCCATTGCTGGCACCGATTATGCTTGCTTACGTATAAGAAGTAATAGCGGCAAAGATTCGTCTTTGTCTCGACGTAAGAGGTAAGATTATGGAAGTTCAACGTCACACCTATTATCGACTTATTCACCACGGTATTAAAAGTTTGCTCGTCGACCGTATTGGCCATTTCACCGAACTCGAATACCACGAATACCTGAACGGAATGACTGGAAAATCAAGCTGCTTCTCTATGAGCGATGAAGAACTGCAGTTCACAGTAGACAGCTTGCGCAGTGAAGGTTATCTGGAAGATTGCAAAGGATACATCGCTTAACTCCTACTCAGAACCCCATTCATGGCATGTTAGATTATCGTTAAGCCCTTTGTCTTAACCAAAGTTTTGGTTAGACTGAGGGCAATTTAGCAAGCAATAGATTATTCCAATGAAACAACTGCTCGACTTTATCCCCCTGATTATCTTCTTCGCTCTGTATAAGTTATACGATATCTACGTAGCGACCGGAGCTCTGATTGCCGCTACTGCTGTTCAAATCGTGTTGACCTACTTTATCTATAAGAAAGTCGAGAAGATGCAGTTAATCACTTTCGTAATGGTCGCAGTATTTGGCGGAATGACCATATTCCTTCACGACGACAACTTTATTAAATGGAAGGTAACCATTGTCTACATGGTGTTTGCGATTGGTCTGGCAGTGAGTCACCTTATCGGCAAATCAGCGATTAAAGGCATGCTGGGCAAAGAGATTTCTCTTCCTGACCCAATTTGGGCAAAAGTCACGTGGGCATGGGTAACGTTTTTTTCATTTTGCGCGGTGTTAAACATCTATGTCGCATTTCAGTTACCGCTTGATGTTTGGGTCAATTTCAAGGTGTTTGGTCTACTTGCTGCAACCTTCGGTTTTACCCTAGTGACCGGAGTCTACATCTATAAGCATTTGCCTAAAGATGACAATCAGGCTAGCGCTAGCGAATAACTTGATAGTTTTGTTACAATAGCTCTTTTACAGCGACCAACTTGGTCGCTGTTTCGTTTGTTATGGATGTCAAAATGAGTCAAGAAATCAATACTCCAAAAGGGCAATTACTGCTTCGAACCCTTGCTATGCCAGCCGATACTAACGCTAATGGCGATATTTTTGGCGGCTGGATTATGTCTCAGTTGGATTTAGCTGGAGGCATACTTGCCAAAGAGATCTCTTCAGGTCGTATCGTAACCGTCTCCGTCTCAAGTATCACTTTTAAAAAACCTGTTCGTGTCGGAGATGTGGTCTGTTGTTACGGCGAATGTACGCGCATCGGTCGTACGTCAATGAGCATCGACTTAGAAGTATGGGTTAAACCCGTAAAAGAGCACGGCCTTGAAGATCGCTTTATGGTGTGTGATGCGACATTTAACTATGTGGCGATTGATGCTGAAGGCAAACCGCGCCCTATTCAGTAAGCACATGACATACCTGCAATAACACCAAATCAATACTTTAAAAATACGCTATTTAAGGTAGAGTAACCCCCATAGGTTACATCATAGATATAAGGATATCGGTACATGTGGTATGTCATCTTCTCACAAGACGTAGAGAACTCACTGGAAAAGCGACTTAGTGTTCGCCCTGCTCACCTAGAACGTTTACAGGTTCTTCAAGATGAAGGTCGTTTGCTAACAGCAGGACCAATGCCTGCAATTGACTCTGACAACCCAGGTGAAGCTGGTTTTACCGGTTCTACAGTCATTGCTGAGTTCGACTCATTAGAGCAGGCTCAAGCTTGGGCTGACGCCGATCCTTACATCGAAGCTGGTGTATACGCTCAGGTTATTGTTAAGCCATTTAAGAAAGTATTCTAACTATGCTGTCAGCGTTTAAATCCCTCTCAATCGTTATCGCGGCAATGATTATTGTCGGCTGTTCTTCAACATCAGCGGAAAAGGAACGTCACTTGACGCTGCTCGCACAGAACCGTGCCAACCTGCTTGCCTCAGAGCTCCCGCTTGAAGCCGGACCTCTCTCTATCATGCGCGCAAGTTCGAAGGGTAGCAACGTAGAGATTATGATGGTTTATAACGCAGATGCGCCCGGAGCAAAACCTGCGGCGACAGTGCTAAGCAACAGTATCAATGCTTACTGCACTAGCGCAGATACCAAAGCTAATCTCGAGGTTGGACTGAGTTATCGAATCAAAATGCGTAACAGCCGCGGCCAGTTAATCGCTGATGAGATGGTAACGCTTGAACGTTGTACCAGCTCCACTAAATAGCTAGCTTCACATTTGCTTTTAAAACCTCGCCTGGCGAGGTTTTTTATTTCCTACCAGTGAAAGTTATATTCAACTACTTGCTCACGCGAAGTTTGAGGCATATATTCAAATATGATCATATCTCACACAGTCTTAACATACTGACTATGCTTACAAAGTAGGCTAACGTGAGTTAACAGTTGGTCTTAAATCTGGATACACAGCTAATCCTTGGAGTTATTATGAAAAAAATTCTTACTGCAGTGGCTATTTCAACAGCGTTTGCTTCTTCAATCGCTGTCGCAGCATCCCCGGTTATGTTCTCTTCCATCAATGATTTTAATGCACCAGATAATTCGCAAGTTTCAGGTGTACGCCTCGCTGCGCTACACGGTAAAGTTGATCAGGTAAAAGGTGTCGATTTTGCTATTGTCGGTATGTCTGAAACAAATACCACCACAGGTGTTAACTTTGGTCTGTTCTTAGGCGCTTCCAAGGTAAACCAAGAGATGACTGGCGCTTCGTTAGGCCTGTTTAACTGGAATGAAGGTTTAACGACAGGTGTTAACCTTGGTGCGGTCAACGTCACTAACGATGTTCGAGGTGCTAACGTGAGTTTTGTTAACTACTCGGAAGGTGACACTATGGTAGATGTAGGTGCGGTTAACCTCTCTAGCGAGTCAACTGTACAGGTAGGTGTTTTCAATAAAACAGCCAAAATTGAAGGTGTACAGATCGGTTTAATCAACTGTGCGGACAATGGCTTCCTTCCTTGCTTCCCATTTGTTAACTTCGGTATGTAAACACCCTACTCTAATTTGCAAGATTCAAAACCAGTCGTTTAATCGACTGGTTTTTTGTTTTTATAAGCCGCGTAGTCCAAGTGAACACAAAGTAAAGCCGCAATAATTCATTGTGAATTTTTTATTTCAGTACTTTATCGCCACTCAAAAATTTCTCCCCCTAGTTTTCAATGCAGTAGCGCACTTTGCGTGTCATCTGTGAGCCTAGCACTTGGTCTTAAAAACTAAAATTGAACAAAAAATAATCAAATCATATTGACGCTATAGCTATCCACTTCTAACTTTTCATATTAGTGTCATAACCAAGGAGGATCACCGCATGAAACGTGCTAGTAACTCATACCGTCTTCAGTTGATTAAAGAAGTTGCCACCAGGCAAGAGCGGCTGAAAAGCGGTGATCCAATGGCGAGTTATATTCAGCATTTGATGGACGAACAACCAGAATGCGAAAAGCATTCAGAGGCTAACCATCGATTCTCTGGTAGTCATTTTGATGAGCATGCAGGTGGCTGGGTTAGCGACCGTTGGTCATTAAAATAGCGCGAAAGTGGTTATTTAAGCGGAGAGAGAGATTGTACGCAGATTCTCTGTAGGATCTCTCTTTGCTCGATTTCACTAAGTTGGTACCACAGATAGCGTTCTTCACGACTGCGACCACAACCTAAACAGAAACCTTTAGAATCCGCTTGGCAATAGCCAATACATGGGTTTTGCGTTTGATTTCGTATATCCATACTACACCTTTAAATACAGTACACGATACTTAAGGTATAGCGGCAATTGAGAAAGCTGTAAAGTAGTTGATTTTAAAAAAGATCTTGTTGCGGGCTGTCGTCTATTTTTTGCTCAGCGACGTTAGCCTGATCTCGTTTGATTTTTCTCAGGTAGCGTTGACGACATAACTTGATGATATGTAGTTGTTGTGCCGGAGTCATATTAAGCCAGTTAAAACGTTCGTCTCTCTTACGCATGCAGCCACGACAGTAGCCTTTTTCATCTACTGTGCACACGCCTACGCAAGGACTCGGTACGACAAAAAACTCTAACTGTTCCAAACGGTCACCCATTTGCTAAAAAGCACAAATTACACTCTACGGCATCTATAATTGGATGTTTATCAATAAGTTCCAATATGTGATTCAGACCAAACTATGACTCAACGCTGACAAAAACAGTGTTTTATTATTTATACTGCAACCATCAAAGCCGAAGCTAAGGCTTATCTATCTAATTATTGGAGTTGATTTATTATGAAGCTTAGTCCAAAAATGTTACTTGCAGCAATTACCCTACCAGTTGTAGTGACCGCATGTGCAAGCAATGGTGACGATGTGAAACAAATTACAGCTCAAGATCTCCAGCACCACAACTGGGAGTTGGTTAGCATTGACGGTAAAGATATTGTTCTAGAGGGCCGTCAAAAAGCACCGCGTCTGGAAGTTGGTGAGAAGATGACAGCCAACGGTAACGCTGGATGTAACAACTTCTTCGGTCAGGCAGAATTAAAAGACAACCAATTCCGCATCGAAAAAATGGGTATGACTATGAAGATGTGTGTTGGTGATGTGATGGACGTTGAACAAGCTTTCTCTCAGACGCTATCTGATTGGAGCGACATGACTCTGACTAATGATTCTATGGTTCTGAAGAATGACGTTCATACTCTTACCTTCAAGCTTAGCGATTGGAAAAACTAATCACACGCTAGGTCATTAAATCTAAAAAGCAGCCAGATTGGCTGCTTTTTTACTTTTTGCTACTCACTTTTTACACAATCCGTCAACAAATACCTCAAATATATAATAAACCTATCTTTTTTCAGTCATAATGAATGAATAATTGAATTGTTCCGGTCTGAGTATCTGGCCGATCTAAATATTCAACTAACAGGGACCATTATGACAAGGCTGATCACTTTATTATCATCACTACTCGTTTCGATTTCTTCATACGCTTCTGACACTTGGCAACACACTGTCGAGCAAGCGAAAGGACAAACAGTCTACTTTCATGCCTGGGGAGGAAGCCAAGAGATTAACCGCTATCTTCAGTGGGCAAATAGCCAGTTACAGAGCCAATATGGTGTTACTCTTCAACACGTTAAGGTAACCGATATTGCTGAAACTACCACTCGTCTTATCGCAGAAAAAGCAGCGGGTAAAAACAGTGGTGGTAGCGTTGATATGGTTTGGATCAACGGCGAAAACTTTAAATCAATGAAAGATAATCAACTGCTGTTTGGGCCTTTTACTACTCAACTTCCCAACTGGCAGTATGTCGATAAAACCTTACCTATTGACGTTGATTTCTCGGAACCGACAGATGGGCTTGAAGCGCCTTGGGGTGTTGGTCAGCTAGTATTTATCCACGATAAGTTAAAGCTCAACAATCCTCCTAACTCTTTTAGTGAGATGCTGAGCTACGCGAAAGCATTCCCGAATCGTCTCAGCTACCCTCGCCCACCTGAATTTCACGGAACCAGTTTCCTAAAAGCGTTGCTGATTGAACTGACTAACAACGATGCGTCGCTAATGCAGCCTGTGGATGAAAAAAGCTTTGCTGTGGTAACTCAGCCATTATGGCAATATCTCGACGAGTTCCACAAAGTAGCCTGGCGCGGCGGTAAACAGTTCCCATCGGGCACAACAGAGTCAATTCAGCTGCTTGACGATGGTCAGATAGACCTCGCTATCACTTTTAACCCTAATGCCGTTTATTCCGCGCAAGCGAACGGTAATCTGGCAGATTCTACCCAGGTTTACGCTATGGATAATGGCGCACTATCTAATATTCACTTCTTAGCTATTCCTTGGAATGCCAACGCAAGTGCTGGTGCTCAGGTGGCGATTAACTTCTTACTTAGCCCAGAAGCTCAGTCGCGTAAGGGTGATACCAGCGTTTGGGGTGACCCATCAGTATTGAGCAGTAAGTATCTGACAGGTACCGCTAAGAATACTCAACAATTTAAATCTATCGCTGAGCCACACCCAAGCTGGCAGAACGCTATTGAACAAGAATGGCTAAAGCGCTACGGAAACTAGAAGCGATTAGATGTTACACGCGATCTATTTCTTTATCATTCTGATCTGCATCCTACCTACCATTCCGGGACTTACCGGAGTGGTAGTCGCTGCGTTTGGTTATATTCCTCCAATTGGACTAGAGAGTTTCTCTCTTGCTGGTTTTGAGTCAGTCTTTGCCTGGCAGGGAGTTTGGCACTCTATTGGCCTGACGCTGTTTTCAGCCCTATTTAGTAGCTATTTAGCCTGTTTTGCTACCTTTGCTATTTTACTCGCTAGCTGGCATCACCCATTTTGGCGCAAGGTCGAACTGACTCTGTCGCCGTTACTTGCAATGCCGCATGTGGCCTTCGCTATCGGCTTTGCTTTTCTCTTTTCACCGACAGGTCTGGTCGCCCGTTCGCTCTACCATCTGTTTGGCTACGATCCCAACGCACAGTCCGTCGCCGATCTGGCGTTTTTGATTAAAGATCCCTATGCCTTAGGTCTGGTTGTGATGCTTGCCATTAAGGAAGTGCCATTTCTGCTGCTGATGAGTATTCCGATTTTACAGCAACTCAAGGTATCGCAAACTGAGAAAGTGACTACATCTCTGGGTTATACTCGGGCGCAAACCTGGTGGAAATGTATCTTTCCCCAATGGTTCGCTAAATTGCGCTTCCCGATGTTGGCGGTTATCGCCTACAGCCTATCCGTGGTTGATGTCGCATTAATCATAGGGCCAACTAACCCGCCTACTTTTGCAGTACTGATTTGGCAATGGTTTAATGAGCCAGATTTAGCCATGCTGCCCCGTGCTGCTGCCGGAGCAACGGTGTTGTTTCTGTTAGCAAGCTTAATGATAGGGTTTGCCCGTCTCGTTGAATGGTTCGTCACCAAGGTGTCTCGATACTGGCAATACTCAGGTCGCTCTGGTTTTGCCCTACCGGGCAAATCCGTATTCAGCCTCGTTTTACTGTTAAGTTTACTCATGGTTCCACTGCTGATTGTCTGGAGCTTCGCTCAACGCTGGCGCTTCCCCGATCTATTGCCCAGCCAATACAGCTTGCGCTTCTGGCAATATGAATGGGACGGTATCCTCAGTACTCTGAATCAAAGCTTATTGATTGCTTTAATCAGCGCGACAATCGCCCTTTTACTCGCTTTAGCTGCCCATGAGTATCGTCTGCGCCATCGCTGGCAAGTACCTGGCTACGTGATAGCCATACCTATGCTAATTCCACAGCTCTCTGTGCTGTTTGGTATTCAGGTTGTCACCCTTTATATCAACAGCAATGCCTACCTATTCTGGGTCTGCTGGGCACACGTATTCTTCGCCTTCCCTTACGTTTATCTGTCTCTCGACGGACCTTGGCGAAGTTTTGATAACGGTTTGACTCGGGTTGGTCTCAGCCTGGGTAAGAGCCCAGTTCAGGTATGGTGGCAAGTAAAACTCCCCATCTTACTGCCCGCTGTGATGTTTGCCTGGGCGATTGGTATCAGTGTCAGCCTGGCCCAATACCTGCCAACCTTAGTATTAGGCGCAGGTAGAATTAGCACCATAACGACTGAAGCGGTTGCTTTGTCGAGCGGCTTCGACCGTCGCGTAACGGCAATATACGCACTGTGGCAAGCAATACTGCCACTGGTATTCTTCTCAATTGCTATTGTGCTTAGCCGATTGCAGGTTAAGTATCGTAGGTTGTCTATTAAAGGATTACTGCCAAATGAGCCTTTGTCTCGAAAACCTCGCCATCTTTAAAAACAGTGGCGAAGCCTTATTTGATGCCCTTAACCTCAACATTGAGAAAGGTGAAATCGTCACTCTAATGGGCCCGAGTGGCTGCGGTAAGTCAACTTTGCTTGATGTCATAGCCGGACACCTTAGTAGTGAATTTACCTATAGCGGCTCGGTGTCGCTAAACCAGCAATCCATTGACTCACTCCCTTCACATCAGCGCCAGGTCGGCATCCTGTTTCAGGACGACTTGCTGTTTCCTCACCTGACAGTATGGGAAAACCTTGCCTTTGCTCTACCTAATGAAATAAAAGGCTCAGAACGTAAACAGCAAGCAATGCAGGCTCTGAAAAATATTTCGCTGACTAAACTGGCCAACTCATTTCCTGACCAGATTTCCGGTGGCCAACGAGCGCGTATCAGCTTAACTCGCATGCTGCTCGCCAAACCCAACCTGGCTTTGTTAGATGAGCCATTCAGTAAGCTTGATAAAGAGTTAAGGGTTCAGTTTCGCCAATGGGTGGTAGAACAGCTCAAGCAAGCAAACATACCAGCACTAATGGTTACTCACGACGAAGCAGATATTCCCGAACATAGCCGCTGTTTAACCTGGCCGTGGGAGGCAGCACATGCTTGATAGTCTGAGTATAAAAATCATTCGCTGGCCGCTGGCACAAACTGCGAAAGTGGCGGATAAATTTGGCGTTACGGCTAACCAGACCACCCTGTTTGGCTTTGCGCTGGGTTGCTGTGCCTTTCCTGCACTGCTGTTAGAACAGTACACCCTTGCGCTAGGGCTCATCATTGCTAACCGTATCTGTGATGGCTTAGACGGTGCACTGGCCCGCATTCAGGGTATCTCTGATGCAGGTGGTTTTCTCGATATCAGCCTCGACTTTCTGTTCTATTCACTGATCCCTTTTGGTTTTGTGATGGCAAATCCTGAGCAGAATGCCGTTGCTGGTGCTTTTCTGATTTTCTCATTTATTGGCACAGGCAGTAGTTTTCTTGCCTTCGCAGTGATGGCCGGGAAAAGGGGTATCGAGAACCCTGTCTATCAGCACAAGTCGCTCTATTACATGAGTGGTCTGACTGAAGGAACAGAGACCATAGCCTGTTTCGTGCTGTTTTGCCTGTTGCCGAACCACTTTGCCACCATCGCTTACATTTTTGGTGCCGCATGCTGGTTTACTACCTTTACCCGCATCTATTCAGGCTTTCACACCTTAAAGCAGAGTGATACTAAAACAGAATAACCAGTGCAAAGGCGCTGATCATGCCGACAGAGAAACTGGTTAGATCCCAACGTTTGCCTGTGCGATTAATTGGCGTTTTTAGAGGTGGTTGCTGAAAGCTTTTGACGCTTAGCTCTTTGATATAGGTATGGTACATGGCTTGTCCTCCTGACGTTCAACTTGTTAGTCAGGATAAAAGCTCAAGTTAACTTCAGGTCAAGGCCGATGATAAAAAAACGCCCTATCGGGCGTTTTTTTATTTGAATCTTAATACTTTCAATGCCGCTTCACTATCGACATCAGCGAACTCAGGAGGGTTGTCGAGGCGCTCAACGAAGCTCAATGTCGGTGCTTCCTCTTTCATTCCGTCAATCAGGAAGTCGCAGGTCACTTGTGGAGAGTTAACACATGCCAATACTTCACCGCCTTCAGCCAACAATTCAGGCAACTTTCTCAGGATTCGTTTGTAATCCTTTGTAAGTGCAAAGCTGCCTTTCTGGAATGAAGGTGGATCGATAATGATCAAATCATAACGACCCATTTTCTTGATTTTGCCCCAAGAACGGAAGATGTCATAGCCTAAGAACTTAACCTGATTGATGTTATGACCATTGAGCTTATGGTTCTCTCTGCCTTTTGACAGCGAACCTTTCGACATATCAACGTTGACGACCTGATCTGCACCTCCTTCAATGGCAGCAACAGAAAAACCACAGGTATAAGCGAACAGGTTCAAAACATTTTTGTGCTTAGCGTTGGCCTTAACCCAATCACGTCCGTAGCGCATGTCTAAAAACAGGCCTGAGTTCTGGTTACGACCGATATCAAGCTGGTACTTCAATTGTGACTCTAGCACCACAGGTCGACTATCAAGTTCACCCAGCAATACTTCTGATGGCGAACCTTCAGCATAGCGGTGCTGAATAACGATCGCCTGACCATTCTTTTCACGCCATAGTTCAGAGTCTGCGACAGCCAATAATCCCTGCTTTAAAGCAGCGACAAACTCTTCATCGACCGCTTTAAAAATGCTGACAATTAACTGGCCTTGAATCCAGTCACACGTCAGCTGCTCTAAACCTTCGAAACGACGTCCACGGCCATGGAACAGGCGTCTTACTTCATTCGGCGCCATTGCGAGTTGTTCAGTCAACTGAGCAAAGAAACTCGGCAGGTGTTCTGCCTGCATCGCAATGGGTACTACTTGTTTATCTTCGGCCATGATAACTCCCATGGTGTAAGCCAAGATTCTATTCCTTGGCTGGTCATTTGTTCATTCCATTTTTCGCCTAACACGGCGCTGTTACGTGGGTCGCAGACAAACTGATAAGCTTGCTGCTGAAACTCAAATCGCAAAGCAAATGCATGCAGATAGCCGCGTTCAGCATGGTGACTGGCGTTGTAAATCGGATCCCCCACAATGGCAGATCCCAGGGATTTAAGTGCGACGCGGATTTGGTGTGTTTTACCTGTATGCGGCTTACATAGAAACAGTCTCTCACCGGGCATAGCCGCTAGTGAGAAGAACTGGGTAACTGCAGGGTTGGTGTTCGAGTTAACCAGTTTCCAGGCTGAGCGACGAGAACGCTGCATATCGCCACTGATCAGTCCCTGTTTCTTTTTAGGTTTATTACAGCCAATAGCCAGATAGAATTTTTCAACACTGCGTTCTGCAAACTGTCTACTAAGCTCACTCGCCGCACTACTGCTGCGTCCCAAGAGCAGGATACCCGAAGTCATTTTGTCTAGACGGTGAATCAAATAGAGCTTGTTATCACCAGTCTGTTTAGCCACTTCCTCAAGCAGCATAGTATCGCCATCATCCTTGTGCACTGACACATTGGGATGTTTATTGATGACGATAAAGTCTGGATGGGTAAATAAAATATCAAACATTTAACGGACTCCGCGTTGGACGCATGAGTATACCCATTCTTATCACGAAAACCAGTCTAACAGGCGCTTAACCACCAGCCCGACTCTGATGTTCAGATATAAAAAAACCTCCTGTGCAGGAGGTTTTTTCTTAAGGTAGTTTGCGACTGTTTATAGCTTCTTCGAGAAGATGCCTGTCACTACGATGATACCAATACCAAGTAGCATGATTTCACCTTTACCACTATCAAAGCCAGACTTGATACCCATGAAGGCAACAACTGCGATAGCAACTGGGATTACATACTTAACCAGGTTGTACCATAGACCAAATAGTGGGAATGATACTTCGCCGTCGTTAGTGATTTCTTTCTCAAGGTCAGCACGAGATAGACGCCAGCCAGCAAAGATACATACCAACATACCGCCAACCGCTAGGAAGATCTTGTCAGTTAGTAGGTCGAAGATATCGAATACACCAGTACCAAACAGTGTTGGACCAACGCCGCCCAGAGATAGTGATGCAAATACACATAGTGCTGCCATCACTGAGCTCGCGCTAAGTACTGCTGTTGAACGTTTCATGCCTTTCTCATCGATTAGGTAAGACACAACAACTTCTAGTAGAGATACAGAAGATGTCAGTGCAGCTACCGTCAGACCGATGAAGAACATTAGTGCGAATAGCAGACCGATAACGCCGCCCATTTCAGCAAATAGCTGAGGAACAACTACGAATACCAGACCTGGACCAGCAGCTGGTTCCATACCGAATGCAAACATTGCAGGGAACATTGCTACACCAGCTAGGATCGCAACACCCGTATCCATCGCTGTTACCATACCAGTAGTCTGAACCAGGTTCTCTTTTCGCTTCAGATAAGAACCGTATGTCATCATACAACCCATACCCAGACTTAGTGAGAAGAATGCCTGACCTAGCGCGGCTAGAACAACATTACTGTCTACTTTAGAGAAATCTGGCATGAACAGGAATTCTAGACCCGCCATAGCACCTGGTAGCATCAGACCTTTCACTGATACAACGATCAGGATAAGGAATAGAAGTGGCATAAGAATCTTACCAGCCTTCTCGATACCGCCTGAAATACCTTTCATTACGATAATGATGTTGAACGCTAGGTAGATACCCATCCACATCAGAGGCTGAACTGGGTCAGAGATAAAGCCACCGAAGCTATCACCGATTGCTTCAGGAGTGCTTAGCAGACCACCGCCCACTTTGAAGATGTATGCCAGAGCCCAACCACCTACTACAGGGTAGAAACCCATAATAAGTAGGCCACTTAGAACCCCTAGTACGCCAGTAAAGGTCCAACGACGGTCTGTCGACTTGAACGCACCTACTGCAGATAGACCTGTCTTACGGCCAATAGCGAATTCTGTAAGCATTACGCTAAAGCCGATGAAGATTACAAAAATTAGGTAGATTGCAACGAACGCACCGCCGCCACTCTCACCTGCTGTGTAAGGAAATTTCCATATGTTGCCTAAACCAACAGCAGAACCTGCTGCGGCCATGACGAAGCCTAGTTTAGACCCCCATGTATCACGGGGCTGTGCACTTGTACTTGTAGCCACGGTTACTCCATTAAATCGTTTTTTAAGTTGTGTTTGCTTCTGTTAGGCGTCTATAAAAGTGGGTGTATAGTTATATTTACACTTAATAAAATTATCAGTGACGCTAACGTTGTAGCAAGTAAAGCAGTTTAAGATTAAAATTGGAAGCCCAATCAGTATATTTTTCCACCAAAAATGTAAACATTGTGTTTAAATGCTGCTTTTTTAGCCTTTAACACCCTCCTATCACCAGATTTTACATTCACATAACATATTTGTGCTTTTTGCTGTTCGACCAATATAGTTTCGTCCTTCGCGAATTTGTGACTTGTCCTAGCTCGTAGTGAGTTCTAATATTGGAGTGCTCTGTTTCATCTAGGTATTTGAATGGAAAAGTTTTATCACTTCCTGACACTCGCTGGCATCGTCTTCTATTGGATTTTGGTCGCTGGTGTAACCATACGCGTCGTACTTAAGCGTCGCGCCGTCAGTGTTTCTCTCGCCTGGTTAATGATCATCTATATCATTCCAATCGTCGGTGTCGCCTGCTATTTCCTGTTTGGTGAACTCAATTTAGGCCGTAAACGTGCTGAACGTGCCAAAGAGATGCTCTCTCCTTTTGCCGATTGGTTTGCTAACCTCAACGATTGTCACGCTCATTCGCCAGAAAGCTTTGGTCGACATATCTACCGTATCGATGAACTGTGCAACAACCGTCTGGGTCTGCCGGCTCTTTCAGGTAACTCTTTGTCGTTACAAAGTTCACCCGATCAAATACTCCATTCTGTGATTGAAGATATAGAGAACGCTCAATCAAGTATTCGGATGGTATTTTATATTTGGCACCCTGGTGGTCTGGCGGACTCGGTTGCTTCAGCATTAATTAGAGCAGCCAAACGCGGTGTTACCGTTCGTTTGCTTCTCGACTCTGCTGGCAGCCCACGATTCTTCCGTAGCCAATGGGTCAAGATGATGCGCAATGCGGGTATTGAAGTCGTTCAAGCCCTCGAAGTCAGTCCGTGGCGTATATTCTTACGTCGACTCGATTTAAGGCAGCACCGCAAAATCATCGTTATTGATGAGAAGATCGCCTATACCGGTTCGATGAACATGGTCGACCCTGCCTACTTCAAACAGGATTCGGGGGTCGGTCAGTGGATAGATATAATGGTTCGTATCACCGGACCAACGGTTAACGTGCTTTCTGCGATTCATTGCTGGGACTGGGAAGTAGAGACTGGGTCACGCAGTTTCCCTCAGCTACCTGAATGTCGTATCGATCCAAACGAACCCCAGCATCCGGTTCAAGTGGTGCCATCCGGACCTGGTATGCCAGAGCACTTAATTTCTCAGGTGTTAACTCTGGCCATCAACCAAGCCAATCAGTCAGTGAGAATTACCACTCCTTACTTTGTGCCAAGTTCAGATCTGCTTGAAACCCTTAAGATGACCGCTCAGCGTGGTATTAAGGTTGAGTTGATCATTCCGCATAAGAACGACTCTTTGATGGTTCAGTGGGCGTCACGCGCTTTCTACAGTGAACTGCTGAGTGCCGGTGTAGAAATTTATGAATTTTATGGCGGCTTACTGCACACCAAATCGGTTGTTATTGATGAGCAGTTCTGTCTGGTTGGTACAGTCAACATGGACATGCGCAGCCTGTGGCTTAACTTTGAACTTACTCTGGCAATCGATGATGAAGCATTCACTAAAGAGATGCTTTGGCTCCAGCAGAGCTACATCGATGAGTCCCATAAGGTTGACAGCGAACAGTGGAAAAAGCGCAAGCTATATTCACGCTTTTTGGAACGTGTTTTCTATCTGTTTAACCCTCTTCTCTGATCGCCTCTTGATATTGATGCCTTGCCATGGTTTAAATAAGGCAATGCGTTATTAGATAAGGACTTCCAATGTCAGAAAGCAAACAGACCAAGTACGTTACAGCAGGGCGTGATAAAAAGTGGACCAAGGGTGTAGTAAACCCGCCGGTTCAACGCGCTTCTACTGTGGTCTTTGACACCGTTGCTGAAAAACATCATGCGACAGTAAACAGAGCCAACAAAACTCTCTTCTATGGTCGCCGTGGCACCCATACCCACTTTGCTTTTCAAGATGCAATGACTGAGATTGAAGGTGGCGCTGGTTGTGCTCTCTACCCTTGTGGGACAGCCGCAATCTCTAACGCCATTCTGGCGTTTGTCGAGACTGGCGACCACATTCTGATGGTTGATACTTGTTATGAACCAACCCGTGACTTCTGCGAAAAAATTCTTAAAAAGATGGGCGTAGAGACGACTTACTACGATCCCACCATCGGCGAAGATATTCGTAGTCTGATTAAACCTAACACCAAGGTGTTATTTTTAGAATCTCCGGGTTCTATCACCATGGAAGTTCAGGACGTCCCTACTCTGGCGAAAATCGCTCACGAGAACGAGATGATTGTGATGCTCGATAACACCTGGGCGGCAGGGGTAAACTTCTCTCCATTTGATCATGGTGTTGATATCTCCATTCAGGCGGCGACTAAATACATTGTCGGCCACTCAGACGTTATGCTGGGCACTGCAATTGCAACCGAACAGCATTGGGATCAGCTTCGAGAGCAGAGCTATCTGATGGGACAGTGTGTTTCTCCTGATGACGCGTATCTTGGCCTGCGCGGCATTCGTACCTTAGATGTTCGTCTACGTCAGCATGCAGAAAACAGTTTGAAAGTCGCACAATGGCTGCAAACACGACCTGAAGTGGATCATGTTCGTCACCCGGCGCTAGAAACCTGTCCTGGACATGAGTTCTTTGAGCGTGATTTCACTGGTGGTAATGGACTGTTTTCGTTTGTTCTCAACACCAGCTACCCTCGCGCGACAACAGCGCTGCTTGATGGCATGAAGCACTTTAGTATGGGTTACTCCTGGGGTGGTTTCGAAAGTCTGATTCTGGCGAATGAACCAAAAAGCTTTAACAGCTTACGAAGCGTAGCTAACCCTAACTTTGAAGGGACTCTAATCCGCCTTCACATCGGTCTGGAGAACGTTGATGACTTGATCGCCGATCTCGAACAGGGCTTTGCCCGCTACAACGCACTGATTGCGGAAAAAGAAGCAACGGCATAACAGCTTATAGCTCAGCAAAATTCAACCAAGCCTCGTTCGCGAGGCTTTTTAATACCTTGATTTTAATAATAAATAAGTCAAAAACAGCCTTTCCAACTACTCGCTAAACAAAACTGTTGTTTTCTCCCACAACATCACACTTTAACATTTCATTAACCCGTCAGATTTGTATCAGTCAGTTTTTCTTCTACGTTTAAATATCTCATCAGAGGTCATACCAGAAGGAGTTAACTTTGAAACACATCTATACACTTGTCCTTACCTGCGCTCTGGCAATTGGGCAACCGATATTAACCAATCTTGCTCATGCAAGCGGCTACACTCAGACCCAGTACCCTATTGTGCTGGTTCACGGGCTATTTGGCTTTGATACCCTTGCCGGAGTCGACTATTTCTATGGCATACCTCACGCTTTAACTCGTGATGGAGCCACTGTTTACGTAGCGCAGGTATCTGCATCAAACAGTACCGAGGTGAGAGGAGAACAACTGCTAAATCAGGTTGAGATCCTACTCGCTGCAACTGGTGCGACTAAGGTCAATCTGATTGGCCATAGCCACGGCGGGCCAACCGCTCGGTATGTTGCTTCTGTTCGTCCTGACCTTGTTGCATCGGTCACTAGCATTGGTGGTGTAAACAAAGGTTCTAAGGTCGCTGATTTGGTCAGAGGTAATGTAGCAGAAGGTTCAGGTTTAGAAGGGTTAGCCGTCAAACTTGCTGGCGGACTAACGACACTGATTAACCTACTTTCTGGCGGCACAGATCTCGATCAAGACCCTCTGGCGTCGTTAGAGGCTCTGACGACCGAAGGCTCGCTGGCTTTCAACCAGCACCACCCCTACGGTATTCCAAGCAGTGAATGTGGTGAGGGTGACCTTCTCGCTAGCAACGGCGTCTATTACTACTCTTGGACCGGGGCTTCCAATTTTACCAACCTTCTAGACCCCACTGATGGTGCGATGGTAGTACTCGGTTGGGCATTCGATGAACCAAACGATGGCTTAGTCGGGACATGCAGCACTCATTTAGGCAAAGTGATTCGTGATGACTACAGGATGAATCACCTCGACGAGATTAACGGGATGTTAGGTCTCCATCATCTGTTTGAAACCGATCCTGTCACCCTCTATCGCCAACACGCTAATCGTCTCAAACAACAAGGGCTATAAGGATAACCTAATGAAAATGACCGCTCTAATTACCGTTTCTCTTGTGACTTCTGTTGGGCTAGGAGCGGTCTTTTATTATTCCGATTCACCGGCTGCCAACGTGTCAGTTGCGCCATCTCAAGCCGATGTAGAGATCGATCAGACAACCACCAGGCACTTTTTCGATTTTTCGTTAAGTAGTCTGGGTGAGCAGAATCTTGATCAGATTAAACAAAGGGTCAGTCAGCGTGCCTTAAGTGACAACGAGCTAAACAGCGAGGAAGAGCTGTTTGCGCTTTATCTGCAATACAAGCAGGCGCTGGCAGGGCTTGAACCACTGCAAACCACTCAACTGACCGCTGTGGACTTAGAGCAGCTCCACTTACAAATCCTGCAACTGCAGCTTGAGTACTTCTCCCAACAGCAAATCGAACAGCTATTCGGTGAGGAGAACCACTTGCGTCAACTGGCGATAGAGAAAATAAAGATTGCGCAAAATGATTTAGCTGGCGAGCAGAAGCAAGCCCAACTCGCGGATCAACTTATTGATATGCCTGAATACGTTCAGCAGGCAGAAAGAAACAATCAGCTAGTGAGCCATCTCGCCTCGCTATCAACGCTCGACGACCAACAGAGATATATCGCCAGAGTCGAACTGGTCGGTGAAGCCGGCGCTGAGCGACTCGAAACACTCGATCAACAGCGAGCCTCTTTTCAGACAGCTCTGGATTCTTATCTTCTGCATCGAGACGAGCTACTTAATTCTGGCGCTCTGGCTGAACAGGACAAGCTTGAGCAAATTGCTCAACTTAGAGAACAGAGCTTCGATGCTACTCAGCTAAGGCGTGTTGAAGCTCTGGAGAGAATTCACGACCAGGGTCGATAATTATTGTATTGGCAGCATAATATCGGCTGCCAATGACGGTTAGGCGGTTTTCTTCGGGCAATTTACAAGGTGGTCATCGACCATTCCTACTGCCTGCATAAATGCATAGCAAATTGTCTCTCCGACGAATTTGAAGCCTTTCTTTTTGAGAAACTTACTCATCGCTTTAGACTGTTCTGTCGCGGCTGGTACATCGCTCATTTCTGTCCACTGATTGATGACAGGTTTACCATCGACGAACTGCCACAGAGCATCAGACAGACTGCCATACTCTTCCTGAAGCGCTATCGCCGCACGAGCATTACTAAACACTGAGTTAATCTTACCGCGATGCTTAACAACATCGAAATTCTCTATTATGCGCTCTGCTTCGGACTCGTCATACTTAGCAAGTTTTGCTAAATCATAGCCTTCAAATGCAGCACGATAACCCTCGCGTTTTTTGAGAATCGTGATCCAGCTAAGACCCGCTTGCGCCCCTTCCAGAGTGATGAATTCAAACAATACCGTATCGTCATAAACGGGTACGCCCCACTCTGCATCATGATACTCGCGTTCCAGTTCATGGTTCATTGCCCATGCGCAGGTTGAATCCTTGCTCATTCGTCTTCTCCTATAAAAACAAACGCCCCCAACAGAGTCAGGGGCGCTTAATCCATTGTTGCTGTTAGTTTGGCACTTTAACTTTGTGGAATAGACGATACAACACTGGTACGACAATAAGTGTCAGTACCGTTGCAAACCCTAAACCAAACATAATGGTCACCGCCATCGGCTTAAAGAAGATGTCAGGTAACAAAGGAATCATACCGAGAATGGTTGTGATTGCCGCCATACATACCGGACGTACACGACTCAACGCCGCATCAACGACCGCTACATAAGGGTCTTTACCTGAGTGCATCTCAATCTCAATCTGGTCAAGCAGAACGATACCATTTTTGAGCAGCATACCTGATAAGCTAAGGAAACCAAGCAGGGCCATAAAACCAAATGGCGTATTGAGTGCCAGCAGGCCTGTAGTTACACCGATAATCGCCAATGGCACCGTTAACCATACGATCAATGGCTCTTTAACCGAGTTAAACAGGAACACGGTCACCAGGAACATAAACAGGTAGCCCATCGGCATGGTAGTAAACAGAGAGGCCTGTGCTTCACCAGAAGATTCATATTCACCGCCCCACTCTAACGAATAACCCGGCGGCAATTGAATGGCTTCTATTTGCGGCATTAAGCGTTTCTGCAGAGTCGCTGCCGTCTCTTCACCCAGGATGTCCGGATCGGCCATTACCGTCAGCATACGCTTACGGTTCTTACGCACAATGATTGGGTCTTCCCAACGAATGTCGTAGCCCATAGTCACTTGCTGGAGCGGGATGTACTCACTCAACGCAGGACTCCAGATTTTCATCCCTTCGATATTACGAATATCGACTCGCTCTTCTTCCGGTAAACGAGCGACGATCGGCATGAGTGTTGTACCGTCACGGTAAACACCTATCGACTTACCCGAGAATGACATTGACAGGAACTCATCGACATCTGATTTGGTGATGCCGTAACGTCGAGCCTGACTTTCGTTGAACTGAGGTTCAAGTACTTTAGTACGCTCACGCCAGTCGTGACGAATGTTCGTCGCTCCCGGATCCGCATGCATGATGTCTTCGACCTGTTTAGCAATACCGCGCAGAATCGTCGGATCAGAACCAATAACTCGTGCTTCAATCTTGGCACCACCACCCGGACCTAATTCGATCTGCTTGAGCTTGTAGTTAATTTCAGGGAACTTATCTTCGAGATGCTGCCTGAAGTTAGTCATTAAGCTGGCTAGTTCCTCGTAGCTGGTCACCCTTGTCGTGATCTCACCGTAACCCGCGTAACTCTTCTCCGGCGCATAAGTCAGCATAAAGCGTTGCAGACCTTTACCTGCCGTTGTCGTGATATGTTCAACGCCATCCTGTTCAGATAACCACGACTCCAGCGCCTTAAGCTTGGTGTTAGTCGCTCGAATATCCGTTCCTTCCGGTAACCAGATATCGGCCTGGAAGATAGGTGTTGTCGATGACGGGAAGAATGACTGCTTCACTTGGGTAAAGCCTGCAATACTCGCTGCCAGACCGAGGATCAATACAATTACGGTCAACCATGCGCGCTTCATACAGAACTCCAGGAAGCCCTTGTACATTACGAAGATCATTCCATTGTATGGGTCACTCTCTTCGCCATCCTGTTTGAACTTCTGACCTTTGAAGAAGATATCGGCAAAGAATGGCGTTAAAGAAATAGCGGTAAACCAACTCAGCATGAGCGAGATAAGCAGAACGGTAAACAAGGTGCCACAATATTCACCCGTCGCATCTTCAGACAAACCAATCGGCGCAAACGCGGTAACCGCGATGACCGTCGCACCCAATAGCGGCCACTTAGTCTGGGTCACTATGTCGGTCGCGGCCTGCATTCTCGTTCGCCCTTTCTGGGTACCGATCAATATCCCTTCGACCACCACTATGGCGTTATCCACCAGCATACCTAAGGCGATAACCAGTGCACCGAGCGAGATTCGCTGCAGGTCGATGGCAAAGTACTTCATAAAGATGAAAGTACCCAATACCGTCAGTAATAGAATTAAGCCGATAAGCAGACCTGAACGCAGCCCCATAAAGAACAGCAGAACGATGATAACAATCGCCACTGCCTGACCAAGGCTGACTACAAAGCCACTTACCGATTTATCTACTTCTTTTGGCTGGCTGTATATCTCAGAGATATTAACGCCCACTGGTTGTTGATACTTGAGCTCAGCCAATCGACGGTCAAAGCGCTTACCGACTTCAACAACGTTGACCCCCTGAGCAAAAGAGACACCAAGGTTTAGCGCCAGATCACCGTTGAAGGTAATGATATTACTCGGTACTTCGACATAGCCGCGTGTGATTTCAGCAACGTCTTTTAGGTAAATAAGACCTTGCGCACCGCTTTCAGTCAGAATCAAATCACCTAGCTGATCGACATTCTGGAACTCACCTGTCGGGTGGATACGAATATACTCATCACCAATCCGAATCGCCCCTGCATCAGAGACAACGTTTTGCGTCGACAGCAGGTTGAATACCGTGGTAGGTGACAGACCGAGACTACTCATCCGCTTCATCGAAATCTCAATGAAGACTTGCTCTTGCTGTTGCCCTGATACGGAAATCTTACTCACCCCATCGATCAGTTCTAACTCTCGTCTGAGGTAATCGACGTAATCGAGCAGCTCTTTATAGCTGTAGCCATCACCCGTTACGGCAAGCAAAATACCGTAAACGTCGCCAAAGTCGTCTATCACTTGTGGCTCGTTGACCCCAGGCGGTAATTGCCCCTTGAGGTCATTAACCTTACGTCGCAGCTCATCCCATATCTGCGGCAAATCGTCGGGACCATAGTTATTTTTCATGGTCACGGTAATTTGCGATAAACCTCGGCTCGAAATCGAGTTGACCTCATCGACATAAGTCAGCTGTTGAATCGCTTTCTCAAGTGGATACGTTACTTCTTCTTCCACCTGTTGTGGTGTGGCTCCCGGGTAAGAGGTGACCACCATTGCGTCTTTGATTGTGAAGGCTGGATCTTCTAAGCGTCCTAAGCCGAAAAATGCTGCAACGCCGCCGATAAGGAATATCAGCGAGATCATCCAACTGATCACACGGTTGCGAATAAAGTAGGCAGCGACACCAGTAATCTTGTCATCGTCCTGAGGCACGTTATTGTTTACTTCACTCATCACCTGCCTCCTGTTTAATCACTTGCACCTGCATTCCTTCTCTTAATCTGGAAACACCCGCTGTAACGACCGTATCATCCAGACTCAGACCATCTAAAATCTGCACTGAATCCCTGGTCGCCTTACCGACTCGTACTTGCTGCTTAGTTACGGTGCTATCAGGGTTTAAGCGCCAGACAAATTTGCTCTCTTTGTCCAGAGAATCACCGTCAGCATTGAATATCGCTTCGATAGGCACCTGAACCCCTTGATTGAGTTCCAGACCTATGTCCTCTCCTTTTGAAGTGACCTCTACAGCCATGCCATCCAAAATGTATTCTTGTTCAGGCATAGGCAGAGAAAGCGTAACGGTAAAGGTGCCGGTCGCAGGATCCGGCTCGGTGGTGAACTCTTTAATCTGCGCGGTGTATTCATTACCGCTTGGTACTTTAACCAGCGCTTGGATCTGAGAAAGAACTCCCTGTTTAGGCTGGTTTACGTACAAACGGTCAGGAAGCTGAATCAGAACTTCGACGTTCTCAACACTATGAATATTGACGATTTGCTGCCCAACCTGAATGTTTTCAAACTGATCGGCACTGACCCGGGAAATGATGCCATCAACCGGGGCAAGGAGTTTTGTGAATGACAATCGTAGTTTAGCCAACTCCAACTCTGCGTAGGCAATCTGTCGGTTTGCTGCAATCTCATCAAACTGAGATTTAGCCAACAGTCCTTTATCAACCAGAGGTTTAGAACGCTTGTACTGACTGTCGACCACACTAAAACGCGCCGAGGCATTATCGACATCAAGTTGATAATCAGTTGGGTCTAATTCGGCAATCAGATCGCCCTTCTTCAACTGGTCACCCTCTTTGACATAGATACGACTTATTTCACCAGCAACACGGAAGCTTAGGTGTGACCGTTCTGCAGCATTTGCTACCGCAGGGAAATAGAGCCTGTCTTCAGTCACTGTCTGACTGGAAAGATCGACCACCTTTACTTTAGGTGTACCAAAATCGACATATTGTGGCTCTCCCCCACAGCCAGCCAACATGGCTACCGATGTAAGGGCACCAAGACTTAACCACTGTTTCATCTTACAACCCTCGCTCTTTAATCCATTCACGAACTTTAATCCCAGGCTCAATCCCACTGACACCAGAGACAATGATCTGATCGCCTTCATTGAGACCATCCTGCACCTGACGTCTATCGTTTAGCTCAACTTGCGCCTGCGAAACAATACCGTCAGAGTCAACACGCCACACGTAGGTGTTACCGTCTTGCTCAATTAAAGCTGATTGAGGAATCTGGGTTGCTCCGGTCGACTCAACCGCAACGTGGACAGAGCCTGCCATACCCGGAAGTATGCCAACATCAGCAGGACGCTCCATAATCATGGTTACCTTGTACGAACCGGTTTTTGGATCAGCTTCAGTGTCGACTTCCTGGAAGATCAACTCATACTGATTATTCGGGAATGCGTCATACGTCATAGTGGCCGTTAGGTTAACGCCGCTAGCAAACTTGTTCAGCAGATGATCCGGCAACTGAAAAATCACCTTCATTAGCTGATTGGTCTGAATATTCATTACACCTTGTTTGGCTGCAATGAACTCATGTTCTTCAGCAGGGACAATTGAGATTGTTCCATCGTAAGGGGCAACCAATTTGGTGTATCTGAGGTTGGCTTTCGCTTGCTCCAATGTGGCTTTCGCAGAGTTATGGTTCGCCTTGGCCTGATCGAAGTCTTGTTCGGAAACGACCTTATCTTTACGCAGCTTTTTATAACGCTGGTACTGAACATCAGCCAAACGGAACTGCGCTTCCGCCTGCTTGGCTAACAAGGTGTATTCATCGGGATTAAGTGAAGCTAAAACGTCACCTTTTTTGACCATCTGCCCGGAAAGCACATCGATAGATTGCATTTGTCCGGGTACTCGAAAGGCCAATACGGCTCTATCACCAGCTTCTGATGTGGCAGGAAAGTTTCGTTCAAACTGGGCGTTGCCAACAGAGACTGTGAATAATTTAGCGGGTCTGGATTCTGGTTCTGGAACAGGAGGGAGCTCCTTGCCACAACCGCTGAGCGCAGAAGTTATGGCAAGCAACAACAAAGATTTATGCATGTGTCAATCATCCATTTGTAGCTACTAGTTACAAAGATAGATGAATGATAACGCGACTTCCACAGCGGTTGAGGTAAATTATTATGAAAATTAATAATTTGCCCATTATATGAGTCGAAAGTCGCACTTTTGAGTCCAAAGATTATAGGGCTTTAAATTCTCTATCGACTTTAAAGGCATCCGACGTGACATAAGCTTCAAGGTCACGGATTTGTGTTTCTAACTGATCGAAATCTTTCTCGATAGTATTAAGCAACATATCTGGTGTCTGACCTTGTTGCCACGGTTTGTTTTTGAGCTTGTGCTCTTGCTGCGCTTTAATCGCTTCTACGTAGTTGTCTGGCTGCTTCTCGATCATCAGGGTCATCGCCACATAAGCGAGTAAAACTAAGAAACTACCACCTAGTAGAGCCGCAGATATGACAAGAATTCGTACCAACCAAACTTCTAGTGAGAAGTAATTAGCCAAACCTGCACATACCCCAGTCAATTTACCATTGACCGTATCACGGTATAACTCACGTTTATTCATAACGACGTCTCCAACTTGGTGATTCCGCATCAAGAATACGCTCTAGCGTATCAACACGCTTTTGCATATTTTCTGCTTTTGTCGATAGCAGCTCCAAGCGTTGCAAGTCTTCGCTCGATAACCCTGTGCTGGCCGTTTTCTTACTACGGTAATGGAGAAACAGCCACAGTGGTGCAACAAAAATCAGAAAGACAATCAACGGCCCAGCAATTAGAAATGACGACATACAATAACTCCTTAATAAAGGCAGACGAATTTGAGTAGTTAGACTGTCTGCCTATTTAAATTAACAAAACACATTGAGAATTACTTTTTCTCTTCCATCTGCTGCTTAAGTTTTTGTAGCTCTTTCTCAATTTCGTCTTGAGCTTGCAGCTCTGCAAACTCTTGATCTAATGACTTTGCATTACCCGTTTTAGCGTATAGATCCGCCTCTGCTTCCATCTCATCTATCTTGCGGGAGTACTGCTCGAACTTTGCCATCGCTTCACTAGTACGCGCAGTATGCAGATGTTTCTGCACGTCACGACGATTTGACGCCGTCTGGCTACGGATTGCCAGTGCTTGTTGTTTAGCACGAGTTTCAGTGATTTTAGTTTCAAGCTTGCCAATTTCACCGGTTAGTTTGTCAATGGTCTCTTCAACCAGCGTCTGTTCAGTGTGCAGACCTTTAAGAACATCTTGCAGTTTCTGTTTCTCAATCAGAGCCGCTCGCGCCAGATCTTCGCGCTGCTTAGTCAATGCCAGAGTCGCTTTTTCCTGCCATTGATTAATTGAGTCTTCGATTGACTCCACTTTACGCGCCAACTCTTTTTTGTCAGCAATGGCTTTAGCCGAGTTAGTACGAACTTCGACCAGTGTGTCTTCCATTTCCTGAATGATCAGACGAATCATTTTTTCTGGATCTTCAGCTTTATCCAGTAGAGCGCTGATGTTTGAATTAACGATGTCTGCGAATCGAGAGAAAATACCCATAGCTAGGCTCCTTATTACAGTTAACGCGAACCGTTGTCTGACGGCTCAACAATATTCGGTGTTCCCTATTCTCTATAACAAATAGCGTGCCAGAAATTAAACCACTTAAAATCAATCAGTTAGCAAAAAGACCATTGCATTACACCAATTAGTATGTTGAATTTAACCAACAATTGGTAAATTTCGCCACGGAGCATTGGCATGCAGCAAAACCTCATTGGAGAGTCTCCCGCTTTTCTCTCGGTACTCGATAAAGTTTCAAAACTGGCGGCGATTGAGCGACCTGTGCTAATCATTGGCGAACGTGGTACAGGTAAAGAGCTCATCGCTCAACGACTACACTACCTGTCAAAACGTTGGGATCAACCATTAATCTCCCTCAACTGTTCAACGCTTAGTGAAGGCTTAATTGACTCAGAGCTGTTTGGTCACGAGCAGGGGTCATTTACGGGTTCAAAAGGTCGCCACAAGGGACGTTTTGAACGCGCTGAAAACGGCACTCTGTTTCTGGATGAACTCGCAACGGCTCCATTGTTGGTCCAGGAAAAGTTATTACGAGTGATTGAATATGGCCAATACGAGCGTGTCGGTGGACATCAGTTACTCAATGCCAATGTTCGTTTGGTGTGTGCAACCAACGCAGACCTTCCTCAAATGGCCGAAAAAGGTGATTTCAGAGCTGACCTACTAGACCGACTGGCATTTGATGTCATTCACCTTCCACCGTTACGTGAGCGACAGGAAGATATTTTGCTACTCGCTGAATACTATGCGATCAAGATGTGTCGAGAGCTCGGCTTTGACTACTTTGTTGGCTTTTCAGCGCAGGCGGAACAGAGTCTTCGTCACTACCAGTGGCCAGGTAACGTCCGTGAACTAAAGAACGTTATCGAGCGCGCCGTGTACCAACATGGCCAACAGCAGGATCCTATCGAAAATCTGGTCTTCGACCCTTTCCAGTCTGACTGGCAACAGACTGTCACCGTCAGTGAAGAGGCAGATAAAACCGAACTCACAAGCTTTGAGTTTCCTCTCGACTATAAACTTTGGCAGGAGCAACAAGATCAGTTGATTTTGACTGAAGCGCTTAAGCAGAGCCAGTTCAACCAACGTAAAGCCGCGGAATTGCTCGGGCTGAGCTACCATCAATTAAGAGGCATGGTTCGTAAGTACGACCTGACAAACCTAAATTAACCTAGCAAAACTGTGGTTTTGCTTTGGTTACTGATTGTATTTAGTGGTAAATTATGAGGATCTTAAGGCATAATGATGAGTTCCATTATGCTTTGTCCCAGACAATTGTTCTTTCTATGAAAGCATTCATACAGTTTACATTAGGGTTATTTACTCTCAGCCTGTTAGCGGGCTGTGGTGAAGAAATTGATCACAACAAAATCCGCCAAAAAGGATTTGTCTATTGTGGTCAGGGCGGCCCATCGACATTCAACCCTCAGTTGGTTGACAGTGGAATAACGTCAGAAACCTTAAGCCCTCAGATTTATAACACTTTGCTGACCCTAGATAATGACAACTATCAACCAGTTGCAAGTTTGGCAACCAGTTGGAAGGTCAATAAAGAAGGCACGGAATACATCTTTGATTTACGCAAAGGTGTTCAGTTTCAAAATACCGCCTGGTTCACCCCATCTCGCGCGATGAACGCCGATGATGTCGTGTTCAGTTTTCATCGCATCATTGATAGCACTAACCCTTTTCACTACGTTGGTAGTGGGCTTTACCCTTGGTTTAGTGGTATCGATTTTAGTAATTTAGTTGTTGATGTCACTGCACTCTCCCCTCATAGAGTGAAATTCACTTTAAGCCGTCCGGACAACAGCTTTCTCTCCAACATTGCGACGAGCCATGCGGTCATTCTGTCAAAAGAGTATGCTCTGCAACTGGAACTGAGTGATGAAAAAGGCATGCTTGATAGTCACCCTATCGGTACAGGTCCTTTCTATCTTGCCGAATATCAGGTTAACGACCTTATTCGCCTTAAACGTCACAATGGCTACTGGAAAACACGACCTAAGATGGAACAGGTGGTGTTTGATATTTCTCAGCGCGGAACAGGTACATTGGCAAAACTGTTACGTAAAGAGTGTGATGTCCTCAACTCACCGCTTTCGAGCCAGTTACCTATTATCGAACAGAATGATGATGTCCAGTTAACGGCTAAGCCTGCGATGAACATCTCTTTTGTCGCGGTTAACACCTCTCATCCTGCCTTAAACGATGCTCGTGTGCGTAAGGCACTTAACTACGCGATCAATCGCCAGAATATTCTTGATTCCGTCTATTACGGTACCGGCAGCCAGGCTTACTCGGTTCTGCCACCGTCTTCGTGGGCTTATCAAAAAGACGCTATTCAGATTCGTTATGATCGTAACTACGCGTTAGCGTTGCTGCGCGAAGCCGGTTACAGCAAAGGCCTTGAACTAACGATGTCAGTACCGTTAGAGCCGAGAGCTTACAACCCTAGCCCGCGTAAAACGGCAGAACTGATTCAAGCTAACTTTGCCGATGTGGGTATTACCTTGAACCTGATGACCAACGACCGTTTTGATCGCAGTGATCTCGATAGTAACGCCAATATCGACCTCTATCTAACCGGTTGGATTGCCAATACCGGAGACCCGGACAACTTCTTGCGCCCGTTGTTATCCTGTGATTCAAAACGCGTGGGACTTAACGTTTCTAGCTGGTGTAATCCAGATTTTGATTTCTTGCTCGATTTGGCGCTTGAAGTCGATAAATTGCGTTACCGTAAGAACCTCTACAAACAAGCGCAAAACATCCTCAATGAGGAGTTTCCTGTCATTCCATTAAACCATGGTATGCAGATGCAAGCGCATGATACTTCATTAAAAGGATTCAAAGTGAGCCCGTTTAATGCTCAGCCATTTGATACCGTCGAGAGGTTACAGTAATGCTGTTGTATTCCGTTCGACGACTTAACCTGTTTATTATCACTCTGCTTATCCTGACGATGGTCGGTTTCAGCATTCTACGTTTAGAACCTAACTCTGCGTGGGCATTGCAAGACTTCTGGAGCGGTTGGCTTACTTACCTTGGTGAGTTGATGCAGCTTAACTTCGGCGTTAACAAAATCGGTGTGCCGATCATTGATGAGCTGAAAACCGTCTTCCCTGCGACACTGGAGCTGTGTCTAATCGCCTTTACTATCTCACTATTTATCGGCATTCCAATTGGTACGCTGGCTGGCATGAAGCAAGGCAAATGGATTGATACTGCCATTTCGTTTACTTCTATGTCAGGTTACTCGGCGCCACTATTCTGGATTGCTCTGTTGATGATCATGGTGTTCTCACTGCACTTTGAGGTCTTCCCTGTTGGCGGACGCTACGATCTGTTGTACCAAATCGATCATGTCACTGGCTTCGCCATCATTGATGCGTTTTTTGCCAATGGTGCCTATCGCGCACACGCTCTACAAAGTGTCATTGAACACCTGATCCTGCCTTGTCTGGTACTGGCTCTTGCGCCCACCACTCAGGTTATCGGCCTGATGCGTACTTCGGTCGCAGAAGTAATGGGACAAAACTACATTCGTGCGGCGCGAATTAAAGGTCTTTCGACTCACGAGATCGTTACCCAGCATGTACTGCGCAACGCAATTCCACCTATCATTCCAAAGATTGGTGTTCAGTTGTCGAGTATGCTGACTCTGGCCATTATCACCGAGTCCATCTTCAACTGGCCGGGCATTGGCCGCTGGCTATTAGATGCACTATCTCAGCAAGATTATGTCTCTATTCAGGCAGGCGTTATTGTTGTCGCCACCTTTGTTCTGACAGCCAATATTCTGTCTGATTTGATTGGCGCTATGATCAATCCGCTAGTAAGGAAAGAGTGGTATGCTAACCGATAACGTCTATCAAGAAGAGCGCATCCCGACTCAGTTCGAGCGATTCTGGCGCAGTTTCCGAGCCAACAACCTTGCGATGTTTGGTTTATGGTGTCTGTCGATCATCGTCTTGATTACCCTGCTGTCTCCATGGATCACCCCTCACGATCCACAGGCACAAACTGGCGAGCTGCTGATTCCACCGTCATGGAATCCTGCCGGTACGGTAGAGTACTTCCTCGGCACCGACGACCTCGGACGTGACATCCTATCTCGTCTGATTGAAGGCTCACGTTTAACCTTTGGTGCGGCTCTGTTAATTACCATAATTGCTACAGTCGTCGGCTGTATCATCGGTGTTCTTGCCGGTATGACGAAAGGCCTGCTGTCCAGCACGCTGAACCACTTACTTGATACAGTGATGTCAATTCCATCACTACTTTTAGCTATTATCTTCGTCGCTTTTCTCGGCTTTGGTGAATTTAATATCTTACTGGCGATCTGCCTGGCATTGATTCCTCGTTTTGTCCGTTCAGTTTATATAGCGGTGCATACCGAAGTGGAAAAAGATTACATCATGGCGGCTCGTCTGGACGGCGCTAACGATTTCTATCTGCTGTGGAACTCTATCCTGCCAAACGTACTTGTCGTAGTGGCTAGCGAAGTGACACTGGCATGGTCAATCGCGATTTTGGATATTACCGCTCTGGGCTTCTTGGGCTTAGGTGCTCAAGCACCGAGTACTGAATGGGGCGCTATTTTGGGCGACTCCGTAGAATTGATTTACCTTGCTCCCTGGACTGTGACCCTACCCGGCCTTGCAATCATGTTTACTGTTATTGTCATAAACCTTGTTGGTGAAGGTGTTCGCCAAGCACTGAATGCGGGGATCGAATAATGCCTTTACTAGATATCCGCCATCTCACTATCGAGATCGAAACGCCTCAGGGCATGATGAAAGCGGTCGACCGCATGAGCCTGACCATGAACGAGGGCGAAATTCGTGGCTTAGTAGGTGAATCAGGTTCCGGTAAAAGTCTGGTAGCGAAAGCTATCGTTGGCGTTTGTAAGGATAACTGGAAGGTCACCGCTGACCGTATGCGTCTTGGCAATGTCGATCTGCTTCAGTTAACCCCAAAAGAGCGCCGCCGTGTCATTGCTCGCGATATCGCGATGATCTTTCAGGAGCCATCTACTTGCCTTGACCCATCTGAAGAGGTCGGTAAACAGCTTATTGAAGCGATACCTTCCCGCTCATTTGAAGGTAAATGGTGGGAGCGCTTTAAATGGCGTAGAAAGCAGGCAACTGCATTGCTGCATAAGGTTGGTATCAAAAACCACCAGCAAATTATGCACAGCTACCCCTACGAGCTGACGGATGGTGAATGTCAGAAGATCATGATTGCCATGGCGATTGCGGCCAAACCAAAGCTATTGATTGCTGATGAACCAACCAACGACTTGGATCCTATTACTCAATCGCAGATTTTGCGTCTATTGAGTCGAATGAACCAGTTGCACAATACTTCTATCATGTTGATTGGTCACGACTTAACAACAATCACTCAGTGGGCGACGCGAATCACAGTAATGTATTGTGGCCAATCAGTAGAGTCTGCTGACACCAAGAAGATCCTCAGTAAACCGAAGCATCCATACACTGTTGCGCTGCTAAAAGCGATGCCAGATTTCAGTGACTGGATTCCCCATAAAGAGAAACTGCAATCGCTGCCAGGTACTATTCCTCCCTTGCAGCACTTGCCGATTGGCTGCCGCCTGGGGCCGCGTTGCCCTTATGCTCAGCGCCAATGTGTAGAAATTCCTATGACTCGAAGAATAAAGAACCACAAGTTCGCCTGCCACTTCCCACTAAACATGGAGAAGAAAAAAGCATGAGCGCTCTATTAGAAGTCAACGATCTATCCAAAACCTTTATCACTCGTGCCGGGCTATTTCGTAAGCAGGTTCATGAAGCAGTCAAGCCTGTCAGTTTTAGCCTTGAAGCAGGTCAGACAATAGGTTTTATTGGCCAGAATGGTTCTGGAAAATCGACCTTAGCACGCATGCTATCTGGCGTAGTCGAGCCGACCTCAGGCGAGATTCGCGTTAACGGTGAGTTATTAGAACACGAAGACTACTCGACACGCTGCAAACTGATTCGGATGATTTTTCAGGACCCCAACACCTCTTTAAATCCTCGAATCCAAATTGGTCGTATTCTTGAAGGCCCACTCAAGCGTAATACCAGCATGCCACCAGAAGCCCGTATTAAACGAGTCAAGGAGACCTTGCTTAGAGTTGGTTTACTACCAGAGCACGCCTATTTCTATCCGCAGATGCTCGCTACTGGCCAAAAGCAGCGTGTCTGTTTGGCTCGTGCGCTTATATTACAGCCATCGATCATCGTCGCAGATGAAGCGCTTAACGGTCTCGATATGGCGATGCGTTCGCAAATCATCAACCTGTTTCTAGAATTACAAGAAGAGATGGGGGTTTCCTTTGTCTACGTATCGCAGCACATTGGTGTGGTAAAACACATTACTGACAAAGTGATGGTGATGCATGAAGGTGAAGTAGTTGAGAGTGGAGAGACGCACCAGATACTTTCCTGCCCACAGCACCCCATCACGCAAAGGCTAGTCGAAAGTCACTTTAACAAAGCCACCTGCTTCAAATAGGAAACCAGATGCTAAGGATAGCGTTAACCGGACTGATTGCGGCACTATTCAGCTCTTCAGTGCTTGCTTATGCCAATCAACAGACTTGGTTAGACACCAAGTTTGTTGAGAATGCCTTCATTAACGTTGCACTGCGTAATGAGTACTCTGCCGGCAACAAACCGCTGGTAAAGTGGAACCAACCGATACGTATCTGGGTCGACCATAAGGTACCAGACCGTGAACTCCATGACGAACTGACCAATGCGCACATTCGTCATCTACAAGAGATTACCGGCCACCCTATCTCCCGTGTTTCATCAAGGCAGCAAGCCAATATTATCTGGATATTTACTCAAGAGTCTCAATGGCGTAAAGATATCGAGCGTGAGCTAGGTACACCCGCATTAGATAATGTTTATGGTGCGATATGTAAAGCCGGATATCGGATCGGTCGCGATGGCGCTATGTCGGGTGCGGCTATCATTATCCCTGTTGATCAGGCGAGAGAACATGGAAAATTGCTGGCTTGCATCATTGAAGAGATAACCCAGGTCCTTGGCTTACCTAACGATTCAGAACGCGCCTACCCATCGATCTTCAATGACCAGACCCCGGAAGATCTGCTTTCTCCTTTGGATGTGGTATTGCTAAAGCTGCTCTATGAACCTGAGTTAAAGGTGGGAATGAGTGAGCAACAAGTGAAGCCAATCGTCGCCAAAATTTTGCGTAGTTATAAAAAAAACGGCACGCTTAAACGAGCCGTTTCAGTAGCGAAAAGCGGAGAGCTATTTCAGCTCATCGGCTATTAATTGCTGCGCTTTTTAAGTTCGAATTCAAACTCATCAGGGTATAGCACAACCCCTTCTTCGCTATCGTTAGGGAACACGACAACGGATAGCTCATCATCTTCCAGACCGTAAGTCCAACGACTGAACCATTTAGCGGTAGAGATAGATTCTGCTTTACAGTGTTCCCATTCTCCTGTCGCCCACTGCTCTGCAAACTCTTGATGAGGCCACACTGGAACACAATCTTCATCCTCAGTATTGAGCATAACGCAGCCGTGTTCGTCGGTGAGAATCCACACTTGACGGTGCTTAGCGATCTCTTTGATACAGTAGTTAAAGCGCTCATCTGGACGCATCTTGTTTACTGACTCTAACTGCTCTTTAGATAGTGACATTTTGATTCCTCTAAATAAAACGCCCACGGCAATAGCCATGGGCGCTTAGAATACGTTGAGCTTGGAAAATTAAGCCAGTTCAGTCTGAAGCCAAGGCCAGCCTTGCTTCTTACGGCTTAGAGTGTTTTCCATCATTAGCATGCCATCTTTTTCATGCTTAACTAGCTTCTCTGCCCACTCACCTTTGTACAGTAGACGAGTCTGAGCTGTAGTGATGTCTGTCAACATTACCGCAGCAAACGCCAGACCTTCTTCAGCACAACGGCGCTCAAGGTCAGCTTCTAGTGCTTCGATCATGCCGTCTACTTGCTCAAGAGTTGCAAGTTCAACCTGACCAACAACCACATCACGACCGTTGAATGGGTAACCTTTCAGATCTTTCTCAACTAGCTCAGCAGCAGATAGACCTTCAATGTTTGTCTTAGCAATCAATAGATCTTTGATGAAAGCGTCTACATCACATACGTCAGCGATTTTTGCTAGTTCTTCAACTGCATCTTTATCTTTTTGCGTACATGTTGGAGAAGCGAAACCTACTGTGTCAGATAGGATTGCTGACATCATAAGCTTAGCGATTTGAGGTTTGATTTCGTGACCTTCAATCTTGAACATGTTGAATAGTACTGTGTTAGTACAACCAACAGGCCAGATCCAAGCTTCCATTGGGTTGATTGTCATCACGTCACCTAGGCGGTGGTGATCAACGATACCAAGAATTTCTGCTTCAGCCACATCATCCGGTGCTTGTGCTAGATCTGAGTAGTCTACTAACCAGATTTTCTCACCCGCTACTGAAGTGCGCAGTTCAGGAACTTCTGCACCAGCAACTTCTAGGATGTGTTGGGTTTCACGGTTAATCTCACCTTGGCGAATAGGCATAGCTTCAACGCCACGTGCTTGAAGTAGTTCAGTGGCTACCAATGCACTACAGATACTATCACTATCAGGGTTCTTGTGACCTACAACTAGAATCATCTTTTTTCCTATCTGACTAAATTTCTACCCATACAATGGGCCATTACTCACGAGGGCGATATTTTACCTGATTCTGACTGTTTGTCATCGTTTGGGCGAGAATATTTCGGCATAAGCCATGACTATTCGCTTCATTACACGCCGCTCTACCTATAAGTTTAGCACTTATCACACTGTTCTAATGTAATCTTCGCCAACAAGACCCTAGCAGTCATCCGGTTATTATCTTGTTGTGAATCTGATGGGCAAAAACACAAACTCTTTATTGCAAATAATTCTCATTAGCATATTATTGATAATAATTCGCATTCAAGGTTAGCTATCTATGAGCTCTTTACGTCTTCATCAAATCTTGCCAAGCTGGTTGACACTGTCACAATTTTCTCCGGCTTATAAGCGCCTATTGCTGCCTATCTCTCTGTTAGTGCTGATTGCCAACCCTACTACCCGTTTAGTTAGTGTCAACACACTGTCAGATGCGTTTTGGGCGGTATCCAGTTATGTCGCATTCACACTGGCGGTTTATCACTACCTGTCTGGCTTCTTCAGTCAGGAGAATAAGCTGGTCAACCTATATCAGAGCTCGCGCAACCATCAGGTTTTATTTGCCGCTCTGCTTGGTGCACTGCCCGGTTGTGGCGGTGCCATTATCGTCACGACTCAGTTTGTCAGCGGACGAGTTGGGTTCGGTGCTATAGTGGCAGTGCTGACTTCTACCATGGGTGATGCCGCCTTCTTACTGCTGGCAAGCAAGCCTGATATCGGATTCGCGGTAATCGGTCTTGGTGTTATGGTTGGCTGTATTTCCGGTTGGGTAGTCAACGAGATACATGCCGATGACTTCCTACGCCCGCAGGCTGAGCAAGTTATCGGACGCGTAAGTCAGTGCCAGACACCGACAAAAGGGTTTGAACAGCGCGCGATTAATTTACAGGGTGTATTCTGGAAGTGGCTTTTGCTACCTGCAACCGTGATTGCCTTACTGGGTTCCTTCCAGGTCGATATCAACCAGTTGTTAGGCTGGCCTGAAATGACTATCGAGTGGCTTGGCGCCGCACTGATCATCACCAGTACCTTACTATGGTCTCTGACTAAAGAGATTAAAGACTACGAATCAACCGTTGCTGAAGATACTAAGCAGGTCTCCTCTCATCCAATTCAAAAAGCGGCGCAAGACACCAACTTCGTGACAGCCTGGGTCATTATCGCCTTTATGGCGTTTGAACTGGTGGCCTTTTTTGGTCAAGTCGATCTGGCAACCACTTTTGCTGGTTGGGGACCTTGGATGCCGTTAATGGGTCTTATCGTCGGCTTGTTGCCTGGTTGTGGACCACAAATTCTGGTCACTAGTTTGTATATCGCTGGCGCAGCGCCACTATCAGCTCAGCTGGCTAATGCAATATCCAATGATGGTGATGCGCTATTCCCAGCGATTGCGTTAGCACCAAAGGCGGCATTAGTCGCGACTATTTATTCAGCCATCCCCGCCTTTATTGTCGGTTATGGCTACTACTTGTTGTTCGAAATCTAACACTAACAGTGTCTATGGCTAGGTCGTCAGACCCTATAAGCGCCCCACTAGAGGGCGCTATTTCTTTTATAAAAACAAAAGCCGTAAGGTTCACTTACGGCTTTCAGATTAGGGCGTTACGACAAAGCAGAATTACTTATGGCGTTCCTTTAGTTTGTTGACCACATCGTTCATCGACAAACCTTGATCTTGTAGTAATACCATCAGGTGATAAATAAGGTCAGCAGATTCACAAACTAACTCCTCCTTATCGCCCGACGTCGCCGCAAGCGCGACTTCAACGCCTTCTTCACCCACTTTTTGCGAAATACGCTTGGTGCCACGGGAATATAGGTGCGCGGTATAAGAGGACTCTGGGTCGGCGTCCTTGCGGGCAGCCAGTAGCTGCTCAAGTTGATGAAGCCACACCATTTGCGACTCTTCTTGTTTATCGCCATCCCAACAGGTGGTGGTACCTGTATGGCAAGTTGGTCCAATCGGGTCAACCTTAACCAGCAGGGTGTCACTGTCACAGTCTAGGGCGATATTCTTTAGCTGAAGAACGTTACCTGATGTTTCACCTTTGGTCCAAAGGCGCTCTTTAGTGCGAGAGAAAAAGGTTACATTACCCGTTTCACCGGTTTTAACCAAAGCGTCCTGGTTCATATAACCCATCATTAGCACCTGACTGGATTGAAAGTCCTGGACAATCGCAGGGACGAGGCCATCGACTTTATCCCAATTAATACGCTCAGCTAACGTATTAACTTCTGCTGCCGCGAAACTCATAAACGCACCTCTACACCTTGTTGTTTCAGATACTGTTTCAGTTCACCAATATTGATGACCTGTTTGTGGAATACCGATGCCGCTAACGCACCATCTACGTTGGTTTTCTGGTACGCCTCAGCAAAGTGCGCCATGGCACCCGCTCCGCCTGAAGCAATCAGCGGCACCTTACACACTTCACGTACCATATTGAGCTGTTCCAGGTCGTAGCCGTTACGTACACCGTCTTGGTTCATCATGTTTAACACGATTTCACCAGCGCCACGTTTTTGTACTTCTTGTACCCAGTCACGAGTCTCCCACTGTGTTGCCTTTGTTCGGGCTTCATCACCGGTGAACTGGTAGACCTGATACTTACCTGTCTCTTTATCAAAATAGGAATCGATACCCACTACAATACACTGAACGCCAAACTTGTCGGCAAGATCAGTAATTAACTGTGGGTTCGCCAGCGCCGGAGAGTTAATTGACACCTTATCGGCACCAAACTCGAGAATTCGCGCTGCGTCTTCCGCTGATTTAATACCACCAGCGACACAGAAAGGAATGTCGATCACTTCAGCGACTCGCTTAACCCAGCTTTTATCGACCACACGACCGTCACTCGAGGCAGTAATATCGTAAAAAACCAGCTCGTCTGCTCCCTCTTCAGCATAACGCTGTGCAAGAGGAACGATGTCGCCGATAATTTCGTGGTTACGGAACTGTACGCCCTTAACCACCTGTCCATCACGAACATCTAGACATGGAATTATTCGCTTTGCCAACATGCAAATGCCTCCTCTGCAGTGAACTTGCCATCGAGCAGTGCGCGACCAACAATCACACCAGCGACACCACTGCCCTTAAGTGCTTCAATGTCGGCCAGCGAGCCGATACCACCAGATGACTGGAACTGAACTTGTGGGTACTGCTTACACAAATCCACATAGAGTTCTACGTTAGAGCCCTCAAGTGTGCCATCACGCGAAATATCAGTACAAAGCACGTGTTTCAGGCCAACGGTCAGGTAATCATTAATAAGCGCTTCAATGGTGACACCCGAATCTTCCTGCCAACCAGAAATCGCTACTTTACGCACACCCTGCTCATCGATGTTGATATCCAGCGCAAGAACGATTTTCTCTGCACCGTATTTTTCCATCCAGCCTTTTACTAGCTCTGGTTGTTTAACCGCCGTAGAACCTACGACAACTCGTTGCGCACCTGCTTCTAAAAGGTCAACAACATCCTGTTCGCTGCGCACGCCGCCACCAATCTGGATATTTGCAGGGGTACTTGCGAGCAGTTTGGCGATCAAACCGAGCTGACGCGCGGTAGTGTCTTTTGCACCGGTCAGATCAACCAAGTGCAACCAGTTCGCTCCTGCCTGATGATAAAGATTAAACTGCTGTGCTGGATCAACTTTGTACTCTGTCACTTGGCCGTAATCACCTTGATATAGGCGAACCACCTGACCTTCAATTAAATCTAATGCTGGAATAATCACTGAACTATTTCCTTTCAATTCTTTTAACTACAGCTCTAAAAAGTTCTGAATAAGCTTCGAACCGGCTTTAGATGAACGTTCTGGGTGGAACTGCACACCATAATAGTTGCCACTCTGTACCGCTGCAGTGAATGGATTGCCATAATCACACTGGGCGATGGTGTAGTCACCAACCGGCATTGCGAAGCTGTGGACGAAGTAGAAGTACTCCCCTTCTTCAATGCCTTTAAACAACGGGTGATCCGGTTTCGCCGTCACGGTATTCCAGCCCATATGCGGCAAAGGTAAGTCACCAGTATCCATTAAGCGGACTTCACCTTCACAAAGGCCAAGACATTCAACAATGTCATCTGCTTTCTGACCTTTTTCCTGCGATAGTTTGCCCAGTAACTGCATACCTAAACAGATCCCCAGCAGTGGCTTTTCCACCTGTTTAACCAGTTCGATCAAGTCACGCTGCTCGAGGTTTTTCATCGCTTCGCTGGCAGTACCAACGCCTGGCAGGAACAACTTATCCGCAGCCAATACCACTTGTGGATCTTTTGAAATCGTAACTTGGTAGCCTAAGCGTTCAATCGCGAATCTTACTGATGAAACGTTGGCACACCCGGTATCAATAATGACGACTTTCTGATCTGTCATAACCTTATTCCTTACAGTACGCCCTTGCTGCTTGGTAACTCAGTACCTTCGACCTTAATTGCCTGACGAAGTGTACGACCAAAGGCTTTAAACAGACTTTCAATGATGTGGTGATCGTTGTCGCCAGCAGAAGAAAGGTGCAGAGTACAAGCCAGTGTATCAGTCAGAGAGCGGAAGAAGTGCACGACCATTTCCGTCGATAGGTCTCCCACCTGTTCACGGCTAAACTCAGCATCAAACTTAAGATATGGACGACCCGAGAGGTCAAGTGCACACTGAGCTAAGCACTCATCCATTGGCAGACTAAAGCCGAAACGGCCAATACCACGTTTGTCGCCCAGCGCATCTTTAAGTGCCTGACCTAATGCCAATGCAGTATCTTCAATGGTGTGGTGATCATCGATATGCAGATCGCCTTCAACCTGACAAACCATCTGGAAGCCACCGTGGGTAGCAATCTGATCCAGCATGTGGTCAAAGAAACCCAGTCCGGTGGAAATCTTATTGCCACCCTGCTCATCCAGATTGACCTGTACCTTGATATCCGTTTCCTTGGTGGTACGTACTACTTGTGCAACACGCGCTTTGACGGTCAGGTCTTTAAGAATCTGCTTCCAGCACATGGTCTCAGGGTTGTACTGGATACCTTGAATTGCCATGTTTTCTGCCAGCAGCAGGTCGGTCTGTCGGTCACCAATCACAACCGAATTCTGGAAATCAACTTTGCCGCCTTGTAGGTATTCTTTAACCATACCTAGCTTAGGCTTACGACATGAGCAATTGTCTTCTTCAAAGTGTGGGCAGATAAGTACGTCGTCGAACTTAACACCCTGAGATTCAAAGATTTCCATCATCATGTTGTGTGGCGCATCAAACTCATCTTGTGGGTAGCTGTCCGTCCCCAGGCCGTCCTGATTTGTCACCATAACCAAACGGTAGCCAGCGTCTTGTAGTGCCAACAGGCTAGGAATAACAAATGGCTCGAGTTTTAACTTATCTAAACGATCGACTTGAAAATCAACCGGTGGCTCAACAATTAAGGTGCCGTCGCGGTCAATAAAAAGAATTTTTTGCTGCTTACTCACTGGAACTTCCTTATTTCAAAATATTTGGCAGTCACAACAAGCAACTGCCAGTGATTCTTTAGTTGTAATAATTTCTGATAAAGCCGAGTGTTTTTTCACACTCATCACGACTGCCTACACTAATTCGAACACAGTTTTCGATTGGTGAATTACGTAAAATAATTCCACTGTCCCACGCAGCTTTGAATAACGCATCACCGTCAGGGAATTTAACCAGCAGGTAGTTGCCCCAACCTTCGAATATTTCTAAGCCGTCAATCATGGATAATCCAACCTGCAAGTATGCTCGGTTAGCATTGAGATCCAACACCTGGAACTTAGCTCGTGCCAAACCTGCTTCAGACAATGCCTGAGTTGCAATTTCAGCCACTGGAATTGGCACTGGGTAAGGAGCAATAACTTTTAGCAGTACATTGATTAACTCTTGGTTTGCCAGAGTGAAACCACAACGCAGCCCCGCCAGCGCAAACGCTTTAGACAAGGTGCGCAAAATCGCCAGATTTGGGTATTGCTCAAGCAGTTCAACAGTTGACGCTTCCGGACAGAAATCGATGTATGCTTCATCCATCACAACAATTGCTTTGTCTTTTGTCATCTCAAGCAGTGAGACAATATCTTCACGCTTAACAAGGTTACCCGTTGGGTTGTTTGGACTGCATACAAATACCAACTTCACGCCATCAAGATTTTGTTCAATGCCGTCCAGATCAAGCTGCCAATCTTGCGTTAGTGGCACTGTTTTACGCTCTACGCCGATAGTTTCTGCGCTGATCGAGTACATACCGTAAGTCGGTGGGCAGTAGAGAATCGCATCTTCACCCGGCTCACAGAAAGCTCGGATAAGCAGCTCAATACCTTCATCAGCCCCGCGAGAGGTCAGAGTCTGCTCTGGTTTCACACCAGCATACGCTGCGTAGGCCTCTATTAACTCTTTAGGCTGACATTCGCTGTAGCGATTCAGACGGGCAAAGTCGGTCTTGTATTCATTGTTGAATGGCGATTCATTGGCGTTGAGCCAAACATCACCTGTGCCGCCAATTCGACGAGCAGATAGGTAAGGCGTTAACTGTTGAACCTGTTTACGTGCTAGCTTTTCCATCTCTGCCACCTTACGCCTTAGCCAGTTTTTCTACACGGATGGTCACTGCGCGTTTGTGCGCGTCGAGGCCTTCCGCTTCTGCCATAGTGACTACGGTTGGAGCCAGATTCTGTAACCCTTCTGCAGACAACTCTTGCACTGTCATACGTTTAGAGAAATCAGCCAAGCCAAGGCTAGAGTATGTACGAGTGTAACCGTAAGTTGGCAATACGTGGTTAGTACCAGACGCATAGTCGCCAGCTGACTCCGGTGACCAGTCACCGAGGAAAATTGATCCAGCATTGTCTAGCAATGGCAGCAGTTCACGAGGCTGCTTAGTCTGAACAATTAGGTGCTCTGGACCATAATAGTTAGAAATAGACACTGCCTGAGTAATCGATTCAGCAATGATGATTAAACTCGATGCCAACGCTTTTTCAGCAATCTCAGCACGAGATAGCTCTCGAAGCTGACGCTGAACCGCATCTGTCACCTGATCTGCGATGATTGGTGACGGTGTGACTAAGACCACTTGAGAATCCGGACCGTGTTCAGCCTGACTAAGAAGATCAGCAGCAATGAAATCTGGGTCAGCGGTTTCATCAGCAAGAACCAATACTTCTGACGGCCCCGCTGGCATGTCGATAGCAGCACCACGGAAGTCATTACTCACCTGACGTTTCGCTTCAGTAACGTACGCGTTACCCGGACCAAAGATCTTATCGACTTTAGAAACGGTTTCTGTGCCGTAAGCCATAGCGGCTACTGCCTGACCACCACCGACATTGTAGACTTCGTCGATACCACACAATCTGGCGACATACAGGATTTCATCTGCGATAGGTGGAGGAGAACACAATACCACTTTGCGACAACCAGCAATCTTTGCCGGAACACCAAGCATTAGAACAGTCGATGGCAGTGGCGCACTTCCACCCGGAATATAAAGGCCCACTTTCTGGATTGGACGCGTTACCTGCTCACATACCACACCCGGTTGAGTCTCCACCTTGATTGGTTGCGGTTTTTGCGCTTTATGGAACTTAGCAATATTCGAGTATGCCTGATTCAGTGCTTGCTTCATGTCGTCGGTCAAACGGTCACATGCTGCTTCAACCTCTTGCTCTGAAACACGGATAGACGCTGGCTTAACGCCATCAAATTTTTCTGTGAGTTCAACGAGGGCTGCATCACCCTGCTTACGAACTTTGCCGATAACCTCAGAAACCGCAGCAGTGATATTTGCACCTTCGGTAATCGCAGGGCGTTCAAGAATAGAGTCTTGCTGCGATTCGCTCAGTGATTGCCAAACAACTGTTCTCATGGCCGTTACCCCATCATTTTTTCAATCGGTAGTACAAGAATTGAACTAGCACCTAGCTCTTTTAACTGTTCCATCGTTTCCCAGAACAAGTTCTCAGTACTTACCAGGTGAATAGCGACCTTGTTCTTTTCAGCAGAAAGAGGCAACACTGTTGGATCTTCAGCGCCCGGTAGCAGAGCTTTAATTTGCTCAAGCTTATCTGTTGGGGCGTGTAGCATGATGTATTTAGACTCTTTCGCCTGCTGGACACCCTGCATACGAGTCAGTAGCTTTTCAATCAGAGCCTGCTTGTCCGCATCAAATTCGCCAACACGTTGAATCAGTGTCGCTTTAGATTTGAAGATGATTTCTGCTTCTTTCAGGCCATTTGCTTCTAGCGTTGCGCCCGTCGATACCAGGTCAGCAATTGCATCAGCCAGACCTGCGCGAGGTGCAACTTCTACTGAACCAGTCAGCATACAGGTTGAGAATGGTACGCCCTGCTCATCCATGTAGGCTTTAAGTAGTTGAGGGTAAGTGGTTGCGATACGCTTACCAGCTAAATCCTGAGGACCGTTGTACTCAGCATCTTTGTCGATAGCGATTGAGAGACGACAGCCGCCGAAGTCTAAGCGACGTAGTTGAACAAAGTCACTTGGTTCACCAAGCGCTTTACGATCAAGGCGAACTTCTTCTAGTTCATTCTCGCCAATAAAGCCAAGGTCAACCACACCGTCCATGATCAGACCTGGGATATCGTCATCACGAACAAGTAACAGGTCAATTGGCATATTTAGTGAGTGAACAACCAGGCGCTCACCCATGATGTTGAATTTAACGCCGCACTTCTTAAGCAGTGTCTGACACTCTTTACTCAGGCGACCTTTCTTTTGGATTGCGATTCTTAGGCGTTGTGTTTGCATTGCTATATCCCTGTGCAAATTTTTGAAATTTATAAACTTTTTAAGATTCTAAAACTGAAAAACCCTCGGAAGAGTTGTTCTCCCGAGGGTTCTAAATCTTGTAGTTTGCGATTTTAGCCTCCGGGAGTTTCCTGTCTCCCGGGTATGCGTACATCTCCCGAAAGACTAGACTGGGTGATGGTGATGATGAATATTCATGACTAATTTACGCATACTTAATAAGCTCTTCTGTTTCGCTTTGTTGATATCCACACTAACTAAGCTATCAACATTTTTCAACCATTTATTTAAACTTTTTTAATTTTGTCATATACAAATAAAAAGGGAGCCGAAGCTCCCTTAAAAATTATCTTTCAAATGATGGTATTACGCGTTTTGACAGCTAGCCATTTTAGACTTAGATAGCACTGACAGCAGCACACAAACTGCAACAAATGCAACGCTCGACGCTGCAAACGACAGACCAATTGATGCCGTCATACCTAGTGTGACAAAACCAATACATGACACCGCGGCTACAGACAGTGCGTATGGCAACTGAGTAGAAACGTGATCAATGTGGTTACAACGCGCACCTGTAGACGACAGAATAGTCGTGTCCGAAATTGGCGAACAGTGGTCACCAAATACAGAACCTGCCAGCACAGCACTTAGCATTGGTAGCATTAGAGCCAAGTCCGTCGCACCCGCCATATCGCCCGCGATTGGTAGCATGATGCCAAAAGTACCCCAAGACGTACCTGTAGAGAATGCCATCAAGCCAGATAGCAAGAACAGGATAACAGGCAGCCAATGTGGATTGATGTTGCCTTGTGCAAGCGTAGACAGGTACTTACCAGTGTTCATGTCGCCGATAACTGAACCGATCGTCCAGGCAAACACCAGGATTAAGATTGCGCCGAACATAGATTTCGCACCGATCCATAGTGTGCGAGAGATTTCTGTCATCGCAATGCCTTGCTTAAGCACGGTAAACAGAGCAAATGCCAGACCAACCAGACCGCCGTAAATCAAAGAGGTACCAACGTCAGTATTCTCGAAAGCACCAAGCAGATTAAACTCAACCCCATCAGCCGCTAACGCCTGACCACCGGTGTAAAGCATAGAGGCAACAGTTGCAATGATAAGGAAGACGATTGGCAGGATAAGGTCAGATACCTTACCACCTTCGCTCTCACGAATATCTAGCTCTTCGTTCAGATCGTGTGCTTCCTGACTATCTTCAGCTTGCTCTTTGCTAAAACCGTGGCCGCGTGATGCAGAAATCTCATGTTCACGCATCTTGCCAATGTCCAGACCAAACCAGGCTACCGCAAACACCATTAGCAATGCGAAAATAGCGTAGAAGTTCATTGGGATCAGACGAACGTAAGCGCCCAGAGCTGAGTACTCTGTGATTCCGTGAGAAACCAGAATACCGCCAATGATAGTCATGATGTATGCGCCCCAGCTTGATGCTGGCATGATGACACACATAGGTGCAGCGGTAGAATCAAGAATATAGGCTAGCTTTGCACGAGAAACGTAGAAACGGTCTGTCACTGGACGTGAAATTGCGCCAACAGCAAGACTGTTAAAGTAATCATCGACAAAGATGAAGACACCTAAAAACGCGGCAAGTAGTTTTGAACCACGTTTGCTCTTTACACGAGTTTGCGCCCATTCGGCAAACGCACGCGTACCACCTGAAAGAGTAAGTAGTGCTGTCATCATACCCAGTAGGATAAGGAAACCAACAATACTCATATTCCAGACGTTAAGACCACCGTCTTCAACAAATACACTAGAAACCGTAGAACCTACATACCCGAGCGTGTTCGATACAGAGTAGTCATTAAGCAGGATTGCGCCAAGAACGATGCCGACACCCAGTGATACAAGAACACGGCGCGTTACAATAGCAAGACTCAGAGCCACTAACGGTGGCAAAAGAGATAAAGGAGATGATGCAAAATCAATTAAATTCATGATCTTCAAAAACCAGTAATAAATGGTTAGAGATCTACTGCAGACTAATTGAAGGAAGTCATTTCCAATCAATTAATTGAAATAAGCGACGAGCAAGCGAATGCCTGACCCAGCCCTACAGTAGCGCTCCATAGTTTTACAAATTATAGACTATGGCAGTGTTACCCCTTTCGAGTGTAACCCCAGCAAGTTCCTTTGATGTAGATACTCACTTCGGCGAAATAACCTTTCGTGTTTGCTCATTGGCATCACCCCAACAAACATTACTGATTTATCCCGCGCCTCTACCGCGATTGATGGAACTTTAAACTATCGAAAAGTCAATTTAACAATAATTTAACCAACGAACCGCATTAGGTTCCGGCCATTGTACTTAACCTGAAGTCCGATTCAACATATTATTCGATTTTATTGTTAATTAATCTTAGCAAAAGCCGCTGACTAACTTTCCGCGCCAATTGAATAGTCATCCGGTTTAATATTCGTCTCGCCTTACAAGTATGATACTGATTGCGAAAAATCAGATTTGTTTTGTCGAAGCGTAAACTTTATTAGTTTAAACGAATCTAACGACATTCAACGGATTGCAATTGTTTAATCGTCTTGGATTTACAACAAAGAATACCCTTACAATTAATAGCGTTGATATATGACTGACTAAACATTGATATGAAACTATAATGACACTGATTTCTTGATTATTTCAGCAATCCACTAAATCACTCAATTTCTACTCTGAGTTTAATTAATTACATTTGAGAATATCGACTAATCACTTATTTTCTATAATTTTTGAGTTAGAAGATTGTATTATTTAACTATGAAGTTTATGATTCTTTTATCGGCAACTTATATTACGAAGAGATGAATTAATGTCGGAACTAACTAAAACTCTATTAAACATCCGCAGCCTGCGCGCTTTCGCACGTGAACTTACGCTTGAGCAGCTTGAAGAAGCACTAGATAAACTAACAACTGTTGTTAGCGAGCGTAAAGAAGCAGAAGAAGCAGAACGTGCTCAAGCAGCTGAACAAGAAGCAAAACTAGCAGCAATCGCAGAACAAATTGCAAGCGACGGTATCGACGTTGATGCATTAATCTCTGCTCTTGCTGGTGAGACTAAAGGCAAAGCTAAATCTAAGCGTGCTCCTCGCCCAGCTAAATATAAGTACACTGACAACTCTGGCCAAGAGAAAACTTGGACAGGTCAAGGTCGTACGCCTTCTGCAATTCAAGAACAGCTAGACGCTGGTAAATCTCTGGACGATTTCCTAATCTAATTTGATTTACTGTCTCTAATAAAAAAGCGCCTAAAAGGCGCTTTTTATATATCTACAAAAACTCACCTCAGTGAGGTTTTATTTTATTAGCAGATTAACGCTCCCAATACGCTTCTTCTAAGCTATCTTCACGTTCTGGCAGACCACGTGACAAACGAGGCGAATGCTGAACCAGAACTTCATAACTTGCACGGTTCGAATACTTACAAACTTGTGAGAACGAAGAGTAAGTCAAATAAGAGTATGCATGCTTGCTCGAGTTAGGCACGTTCTCTTTATGGTACTTGTTTGCTGCCATATCATGCAGCAGAGCAGACAGTGCCGCATCCCCTGCACCATTAGTATTTTTGATCTTTTCCGGACCACCCATATATGGAGAAATATGTGAATAAACTTTAATTGGGTTCTCACATAATGCTTTAGAAGCAGGTCGGCTAAACTCGTAACGGTTAAATTCTGCAATACTACCCGGCAACAATGGTAGAGAGGTTTCACGCTTAGCTGACTCTTCTGTGTAACCCGCCATAAATAAACCAACAGGGCCAGCAGTGCATAATACCAAATCTACCCATTGAAGAGTTTTGTCTGATGCAGCCAGTGGATCCGACTCACCAGTTAATGCTTCCGCTTCGTCTTCATTCATTGCCACAACACTTACGTGATCACGTAGGAATTCCTGCCAGAATTGCGGGTCATCTTGAATAACGAATTTAGTTCCCAGAGTTAATACAACAGGAACATCATATTTTTTAGCGTACTCAATCGCCTTCATTGTTGCTTCAGGCATTGGGTCGCCTGCTTTACAACGAACTAAATAAGCAGTTAGTACAAGAGCCGAAGCATTTTTAAAGATTTTTTCTGGAATACTATCAGGATGAAGTTGGTTCATCTGACCTTCACTAATTGCAAAAGTACGTTCACCATCTTCAGTAATAAGTGCAAAACAGCGACCAATTGCACCATCAACACCTTGCAGATAGTTAAGATCCATACGGCTAGACGTATTACACAAATAACGGTAACCATAGCTACCAATTTTAATATCCTGGCTCATAACACCAAGCAGTGTTGAACGGTCATCAGCTAAGACTGAATAGTTGTGAAGCGTATTTCCGATAGTGCCACCAGCATATTCGTTAGTAATAAGCTGACAATCTTTCAGCTCGTTATAAAGAGCTTCAGCTGTTTCATCATCAATGACTAGTGAGTGTCCCTTACTCAATTTATATTTATCAATCAACTCGCTACTTACTTTCGCTTCGATATCAACCAAGGTTTGATCAATACCAATAATATGCGTGCGCGACATTTTTTTGCTTTCTTGCGATTGAGTCACAAGAGGATCGCGAGCGTGAACAGGAAAGTAATGCTTCGATTTACGTTGACCAGGAAATTTCATAACTGTTTTTCTGCCGTAAAGGATTCTGAATAAGGGATGAAAGGATGCCGGATTCTACCTTGCCCTCTTTAGCGCGGCAACTAGAGGAATTATAGCAAACGTTTGCACCAGTAATTAAATCATTGCCGAATCAGGGAGTAGTAAATAAGAGGAGGATTTTTATAACTTTGCAGGTGCTAAAAGCATATTACGCATGCAATCGCAGCCAGATCGTAATTCTGAAATCTGACTGCAACAAGCCGCTGGGATTACTCGCCTTCCATAAAGCTCAGATCAGGTAGACGGTCTAAGTTTTCAGAATAGCGCTTGAGATCAAACTCACTGTCATTTTTCATTACGTCGAAGATTTCGATCGCCACTGCACATGCCATCATTGCGATCGCTTCTTCGCGAGGCGTACCTGTCATCATAAGACGCATCAGGGTCTCTTTTGCTTTGATTGGATTGCCATCTTCAAGTTGGTTCTCAATCACTTCAATCAGCTGTTGTTCTTCAATGATTTGGTTCTGTTCGCTCATTTCAATTGCTCTGTATCTCTTGAATTTCCGCAACTATGCCACATATAGGGTTTCTATACTCAATTATTCGTAGATTTGATTCAGCGAATGCGGGTTATTTGGTCAAAATCGAAGTGTGAGTTCGATCTCGGATCTGTCCCCTTGCTGTGCTTTCTGATAAAATCTGCCTCCAGTTAATTTAAGTGGTGTTTAGTAATGTCTGACAACTGTACTGATAACAGTCAAAAGAAAGTCATCGTTGGCATGTCCGGTGGCGTTGATTCATCCGTTTCGGCTTACCTTCTCAAGCAGCAGGGCTACCAGGTTGAAGGCCTGTTCATGAAGAACTGGGAAGAAGATGATAATGAAGAGTACTGTACAGCAGCGGAAGACCTTGCAGATGCACAAGCAGTGTGTGACAAGCTAGGCATCCACCTACATACCATTAACTTTGCTGCAGAGTACTGGGATAACGTATTTGAGTACTTCCTGGCTGAATACAAGGCTGGTCGTACACCAAACCCTGATATTCTTTGCAACAAAGAGATCAAATTCAAAGCATTCTTAGAGTTCGCTGACGAAGTGCTCGACGCAGACTACATTGCAATGGGTCACTATGTACGCCGTACATTCCCGACCGCTGAAGAACTGGCGGCAGGTGAGAAACCAAAAATGCTGCGTGGCCTTGACGGCAACAAAGACCAAAGTTACTTCCTGTACACTCTGAGCAGTGATCAGGTGGCGCGTAGTCTGTTCCCTGTTGGTGAGCTGGAGAAACCAGAAGTACGCCGTATTGCAGAAGAGCAAGATCTGATCACCGCGAAGAAAAAAGATTCTACCGGTATCTGTTTTATCGGCGAACGCAAATTTACTGACTTCTTAGGTCGTTACCTGCCCGCTCAACCTGGTGATATCGAAACACCTGAAGGTAAAGTGATCGGTAAACACAATGGTCTTATGTACCACACCCTTGGCCAACGTAAAGGCCTTCACATTGGTGGTCAAAAAGGCGGTGGCGGTAACGAAGACCCATGGTTCGTTGGTGACAAAGACCTTAAGCGCAATGTACTGATTGCAGTACAGGGTAAAGATCACCCAATGCTTAAGTCTCAGGGGCTGATTGCTTCCCAACTTCACTGGGTTGATCGAGCAGCGATTAAAGAACCGTTACAATGCACTGTAAAAACTCGCTACCGTCAAACAGATATCCCATGTACTATCATCCCTATTGATGATGAGAACATCAAAGTGATCTTTGACGAACCGCAAGTCGCTGTTACGCCTGGACAATCTGCTGTTTTCTATAAAGATGAAGTCTGCCTTGGTGGCGGTATCATCGAAGAGCGTATTTAATTTAATCGTAACTATATGGAGTAGAATTACGTGGCTAACACACTTTACGACCGCACTATTGCATTTGCTGGAATTTGCCAAGCAGTGGCCTTGGTTCAACAAGTCGCTAAAAACGGTCACTGTGACTCTGACGCGTTTGAAACTTCTTTAAAAGCGATCCTAAACACCAATCCGAGTAATACGGTTGGTGTTTATGGCCGCGAAATCGATTTGAAGTTAGGCCTCGAATGTCTGGTCAAGGGCATAGATAGCACGCCAACTGGCAGTGAAATCACCCGTTATATCATCAGTCTGATGGCTCTGGAACGTAAGCTGCAATCACGCAATGATGCGATGTCTCAGCTAGGCGACCGCATTCAAATGCTTGAACGCCAACTAGACCACTTTGAGCTTCTTGACGAGCAGATGCTGAGTAACCTTGCTAGCGTATACCTGGACGTTATCAGCCCTGTCGGACCACGTATTCAGGTAACAGGTACTCCATCAGTTCTACAACAAACTTCAAACCAGCATAAAGTCCGTGCTCTGCTACTATCCGGTATTCGTAGCGCGGTACTGTGGCGTCAGGTAGGTGGTAAACGCCGCCACCTTATCTTCGGACGTAAGAAGATGGTCGAGCAAGCGCAAATCTTACTCGCTAGAATGGCATAATTTAATTCCAGCTCGCGCCCTTGCGCGAGCTGTTTCTTTATACCAAAATAAACCTCACGCAAACGTTTGCGCAATATTCGTGACAAATGACTGAGATGCTGGTATAAAGCTCACAAAATTTCGAAACTCAATTCAGGAGAACATCATGGAACTGTCAGCATTGACTGCTGTTTCACCAGTAGACGGTCGTTACGGAAGTAAAACTATTGCACTTCGCAGCATCTTTAGTGAGTTTGGTCTACTAAAGTACCGCTCTATCGTTGAAATTCGCTGGTTACAAAAGCTTGCAGCTACAGATGCAATCACAGAAGTGCCTGCATTCAGTGCAGAAGCAAACCAGTTCCTAGATGACCTTGCTGCAAACTTCTCTGAGGAAGACGCTGCACGCATCAAAGAGATCGAGCGTACGACAAACCACGATGTTAAAGCGGTTGAATACTTCCTTAAAGAGAAAGTAGCTGGCGTACCTGAGCTGCACGCAGTTAACGAGTTCATCCACTTTGCATGTACTTCAGAAGACATCAACAACACTTCGCACGCTCTAATGCTTAAAGAAGCTCGTGATGAAGTCATTCTTCCTGAAATTAAAAACATCATCGACGCGCTTAAAGCACTCGCTGTTGAGTACCGCGACATTCCACTACTGTCTCGTACTCACGGTCAGCCAGCTTCTCCATCTACAATGGGTAAAGAGATGGCTAACGTGGCGTACCGTATGGAGCGTCAATACAAGCAGATCGCTAACGTAGAAATCCTAGCGAAGATCAACGGTGCAGTTGGTAACTACAACGCCCACCTATCTGCTTACCCTGAGCTAGACTGGCACAAATTCTCTGAAGAGTTCATCACTGAATCTCTTGGTGTTACTTGGAACCCTTACACAACTCAGATCGAACCACACGATTACATCGCTGAGCTATTCGATGCTGTTGCACGTTTCAACACTATCCTGATTGACTTCGATCGTGACGTTTGGGGTTACATTGCTCTGGGTCACTTCAAGCAAAAAACAGTTGCTGGTGAAATCGGTTCTTCAACAATGCCACACAAAGTTAACCCAATTGACTTTGAAAACTCTGAAGGCAACCTGGGTCTGGCTAACGCAGTCTTCGGTCACCTGGCACAAAAACTGCCTATCTCTCGCTGGCAGCGTGACCTTACTGACTCAACAGTACTGCGTAACCTGGGCGTTGGTGTTGGCTACGCTATCATCGCTTACACTTCTACTCTGAAAGGTATCAGTAAGCTAGAAGTTAACCGTGAAGCACTGCTAGCAGAATTAGACCAAAACTGGGAAGTTCTGGCAGAGCCTGTACAAACAGTTATGCGTCGTTACGGTATCGAGAAGCCATACGAGAAGCTAAAAGAGCTAACTCGTGGTAAGCGCGTAGACGGCGAAGCTATGCGTAACTTCATCGACGGTCTTGAGCTTCCAGAGCACGAGAAAGCACGTCTGAAAGAGATGACGCCAGCTAACTACATCGGTCAGGCGATTGAGCTGACGGATAAGCTGTAAGAGTCGAGAGTCGAATAGTGTGAGGGTTGGCGTTAAGGCGTCAACCCTTTTTTGTTTTGGAGAGCTGGATTATTATCTCTCTTTAGGGACAAATCCAGTTTTCTCGAAGGACGAAGTCCATTCTAAAACCTCGCAGGGCGAAGCCCGATCTCGGAGCGAAGCGTTCTAGATTCTCGAAGGACGAAGTCCGGTCTCGCTTCTCGGAGCAAAGCGTTCTATCTAAAGCTTCTGAAAGAACAAAGTAATCCGCCCTACCTCGATACCAAACTTCTTGATCTTAGTAAGATTGAAAACGTGTTTGTCATCCTGACGGTAGAGCCAGTCATCAAAGGCAACCACAATCGTTGAGTCATCCATCTGGAGTTCAAAGTCGTATTGCCATTGCAGTGCGTTTCCAACTTCTCGACCCGTTGCGACACCTATAATATCGTCGGCACTGCCTTGATACTGCCCGCTACCGAGTCGTTCTATCGTCCATATCCGTTGTGACGTTTCACCATCATCAAACACAAAATCTTCAACCAGAGTAAGCACGTTACCTTCTACACTGCCAACAATGTCCACTTCAAACCGTCGGGTCTGCCTGTTGGTATAGTCTTGCACCATTCCCCATGCCGTTGACTTACCCTGAAAGTATTCAAACAGATCAAACTGAGGTTCGCTACCTTGGTAATCCTCGATATCGGTAGCGCAACCAAATAGCAGCACGGAAAAAGCGGAAAGTAGTAATAACTTGAGACGTTTTATCATTGTTTGCTCCCAATCAGGCTCTCTCTCAAGCGAGGATATTCGGTTTGCGGTGATAACCATATCGCCAGAAACGCATCATTGAACGTTTCGTCTTCGATGACACCAATGAGTTTGTGATTTAACTGAGGCTCTGAGAAATAGAACTGACCCTGCTTACCGTCAGTGACATAGGTAAGGTTGTTCCCCTGCTTAATATTGGGGAAGATATTCTCTATGTGAGTGACCCATTGCTCTGTCTCGGCCGATTGATAACCGAGTTTCTGCCACTGTTCCAACGTCGCATCCACCAGCTGCTGTTGAGAAATGTCACGCTGATAAGTGATGGAAAGTGCCAGGGGGTGTGGCGTTATATCTGATTCGAGTTGATAAGAGCCACTAGGTGTAAGCAACTGAGAGTAGTAAATATCAAAAAAGAACATGGTGAGCTGTGCCTGCCCCACCCTCGACCAGGAACGCCACTCTTGGTCACTTTTTGCGGCAGCCTCAGATGCATTAACATTCCCTGTCACTAGTAGGCAACTTATTATTACCATGATGAGTTTCATATCCATATACCCTAATAATCAATGCGATTAGAATGGTCCACTCAATCAGCAAAATGCCGGAGGTAGTAAAAAGGGGCAACCCAAAGGTCACCGCACCAAGTTTCTCTCCTGCGATATAGCTGAGCGCGCCACCAACTCCACCTACCATAGATACGAGCGAAATTGGGTATTGGCTCAGTAACGGATACAAAAAATAGCTATACCAGATAAAAATCAGCCACAAGGAGAAAAGCCAGACAGGAAACGATCCTTGTTCAAATTGAAGTACGCCTAGTGACATATTTAACCAATCCACACTGACACCTATTGCGAAAATCTGCAGTACTTTGAACCATGGCACTTTGGTTGCAAAAGCAGTGGCGACAAAAGTCATGACAACTAAAGCCAGTGTCAGCCACTGCCATGAATATTGTCCAACAACGGCAAGAAACCAGATTATCTGAAACCAACTCGAGATAATAAGTAATCGTTTCATCATCCGGCTCTCTTCAATAATTAAGGACGCTGGAAGGTCATGTGAACAGTGCTAATCGATTTGGCACGGAAACCACCTTCGCAGTAACAGAAATAGTAATTCCACATTCTGATAAAGCGCTCATCGAACCCCAGTTGAATAACCTTTTCCTGCGCGTTGTTAAAGCGTAAATACCATAGCTTGAGTGTCTGGGCGTAATCCTGACCAATGTCGAACAGATCCCGCAGAACCAAATCACTGTGTTTGGTCGTCGCTTGAGTCAACGCAGTGATAGAGGGTAGAAACCCACCCGGAAAGATGTACTTCTGAATGAAATCAACGTTATTACTGTAGTAATCGTAACGTTGGTCTGCGATGGTGATCGCCTGGATCGCCATCAAACCACCGGATTTTAGCAACGACTGACACTTTTGAATGTAGGACGTCAGAAACTGCTTACCTACAGCTTCGATCATTTCTATTGAGACAAGCTTGTCATACTCGCCTTCGAGCAATCGATAGTCCTGCTTGAGTAAGGTAATCTTTTCGCTAAGGCCTCGCTGCTCTATTGCTTGCTTGGCGTATTGAAACTGTTGCTCAGAGATAGTCGTCGTAGTTACGTGGCAACCATATGTCTCTGCCATGTAAATAGCCATTGATCCCCAGCCGGTACCAATCTCTATCACATGGTCACTAGAGCTAAGTTTAAGCTGCTGGCATAAGCGTTCCATTTTGTTTATCTGGCCCTGCTCTAGTGACTGGCCTTGCTCTGCAAATACAGCAGAAGAGTAGAGCATGCGTTCATCCAGAAAGGTCTGATACAGGTCGTTGCTCAGATCGTAGTGAGCTTCAATATTCTTCGCTGAGTTACTTACTGTGTTACGGTTTAACCAGTGGCTGACCTGATAAGCAAGCTTGGACAGCAGACTTGAACGACTTTCAATTGAGTCCAACGCCGACAGGTTTAGTGCCATCAACTCCATTAATTGAGTCAGGTCAGGGCTATCCCACCAGCCGTCCATATAAGCTTCTCCGGCTGCAATCGAACCACCTTTAAGCAAGCGCGAATAGAATGCTGGGTTTTTGACTTCAATTATTGCACTCGGCTGGCCGTCCTTTGGCTGACCAAACTGCTCTCTCACTCTCTGAGACGACTGTTCACCAAACGATTCAATCACGGTCAGGGAGCCGACTTGAAGCTTGTATAAACACGTAAAGGCAATGTTTCTCGCTGTCTTTTGCACTGAGGTCAACTGAACAGGTAAAGTCAGCGTCTGTGAGTTAATCATGTCATCAGTTCCTTGTTATTTTTTTAGTTCTGCACTCTGTGTCGCGGAACTCTCATCGCTTTTCTTATACTTGGGATGAGAGTAAAACGGGGCGCCTTTAATCCAGAGTTTTAGCGCATGCCAATAAATCCCTGTCATTACTTTTACTGCCATGACTGGCGTAACGATCAGGTGCTTAAGCAGTACTTTTGAGCTGAAGGGATGTTTAGACATTTTCATCGTTGCATCAAATTCTTTCCGCTCCCGATGACACTCTAAGTGCACCGACAATTTTTCGTTAAGAGGCTTAATCTTCCATTGGTACTGCTGCTCAATAGGGTTAAAAGGTGAAACGTGAAATGCTTTGTTGTGTTTCCAGGTCGACTCGTCCTGTGCATCAAGTAAGTAGTAATGACGCTCATTCCACGGAGTATTACTCACCTCTGCAAGCAAGTAGCGCCACTCGCCTTGTTGATCGTAGATATAATAGAAATTGACCGGGCTGAAATAGATGCCGAAATACCTAAGGTGGATAACTGCTTTCACGCTTCCTTCAATGGTTTGACCGGACATCTGGTGTACTTTATCCAACACCGCTTGTTTCAAGTCCCCACTACCTAAGTAGTCTTCACGTTTAAATCTCGCCCAGTGCCACCATTTCTGACCAAATCCCCATACCTTTCTTTGCAAAGCCTCTATCTCATCCAAATCGAGACAGGGCATAAACAAATGATAGTTCAACGCATGCTCAACCGGAGTAAAGCGGCGGTGCCTGACATTACCAACCAGTAAGTGACTGCGTTGATTAACCTTCATTATGCTGCTCCCTGTGAGTGGAGGTTGTCATTGAGTAACTTAATTCCGCGCACGACATCGAGTGCACTTCGTACCCCGTCCTCATGGAAGCCGTTGTACCAGTAGGCACCGCAGAACCAGGTGCGAGACATACCGTTTATCTCTTCACGTCGACCCTGAGCTGCGATCGACTGACGATTAAACACAGGATGATGGTAGACAAAACGTTTTAGAATTTTGTCGTGTTGAATCTGATCACTGCTGTTCAAAGAGACACAAAACGTTTGAGGCGCTTCAATATGCTGTAGGATATTCATATTGTATGTGAGTGTCGGAGCCCTAGATTGCTCTTGCTGACTACCATCAAGCCAGTAGTTCCAAGAAGCCCAGGCCGCATTTCGCTTCGGTAGCAGTGAATCATCTGTATGTAGAACTACCTCGTTAGCCTGATAAGCTAAATCGGCTAGAATCCCTTCTTCAGTAGAGCTGATATCGCCCAGTAGTTGTTTTGCCTGATCGCTGTGGCAGGCAAAAATAACCTGATCAAAGCGTTCAGACTGGCCGTTAGAGCGCACGGTGACACCCACCTGATCACGAGTGACAGACTCTACCGGGCTATTGAGACGAATTCTGTCAGCAAATCCTTGAGTTAAAGCTGGAATGTATTCTCTTGAACCGCCTTTAATGACATACCACTGTGGTCTGTTTGTTACATCCAGCAGACCATGATTGAGGAAGAAACGAGCAAAAAACTGTAACGGGAAAGCGCGCATATCTGCCAGAGTTGATGACCAAATCGCCGCTCCCATTGGTAGGATGTAGTTGTCACAAAAGAAATCACTGAAGCCATGTTCAGTAAGAAAGTCTCCTAATGTTTCACTGTCACTTAACTCGTCATTGGCGCACTCTTTTACCATGCGGTTGAAACGAAGGATCTCAAAAATAAACGAGTAGAACTTAGGGTTAAACCAGTTTCTCTTCTGCGCAAACAGAGTCGTCAGTGTATGGCCATTGTATTCGAGGCCATTACTATCATTTCTGACGCTGAAGCTCATTTGGCTGGCTACCCCCTCCACGCCAACTTCTTCCATAAGCGCCATAAAATTCGGATAGGTTCTGTCGTTATATACGATGAAGCCGGTATCTACGGCGTAGGATTTGCCTTCCAGTTCAACATCCACCGTAGCGGTGTGACCACCTATATAATCATTGGCTTCATACAAGGTGACATCATGTGAGCGATGCAAGTAATAACCACAAGTTAAACCAGAAATACCACTGCCAATTATTGCTATTTTCATAATGTTTGCCTCTATCCCTGCGTGAGCAATTTTGTCGTCAGTGCGTTTTGCCAGCGGTACGGCAACGCACCAATCAGGCGCAAAATCGAAGTAAATTTGGTTGGAAAATAGATATGCCCTTTACCTTTTGATAAACCCTTACGTATCGCCTGTGAGGCATGCTGAGTAGATACCAGCATCGGCATATCAAACGTGTTCTTGTCAGTAAGCGGGGTTTTAACGAATCCTGGATAGACAATCGACACATCGATTCCCTGAGGCTTGAGATCCAATTGTAAGGTACGAGCCAGATAACTCACTGCCGCTTTCGAAGCGCCATAAGCTTCAGCTCGTGGCAATGCCACTTCACTTGCGATAGAACCAACAATCGCGACACGATGTCCGCGGCGAAAATTGTGTTGGCAGGCATGGATCGCGTTAGATAATCCAATAACGTTGATGTCGAAAACACGCTTGATAAGTTCAGCATCCAATTGACCGTCATCAATGTATTCGCAGTCACCTGCGTTGAAAATCCAAAGTTGTGGAGTCATCGGGAGATGTGCGAGCGCAGACTTTGTTTGCTCTAAATCAGTTTGGTCAAACACGAGTGAGGAGATAGCAGGAGAACTCTCAACCATCTGGTCTAAAACGCTTGTGTTACGACCACAGGCAATTACGTGCCAGCCGTTGTCTGCATAGTCTATTGCCAACTGATGACCGATGCCTGAAGTGGCGCCGGTAATTAACACGCAATTCATTTGCCTAACCTCTGTTTGATGCTTTTAATCACGGAACCAAGCAGAGGAAGGTTTTCGTAAAGCATTTCACCGAGGTCAAAATAGTCTCGATGATAGATCACCCTACCCTCTGAAAACTTAATGTGGCTGACACCGTTAACATAGATGACCGTTCCTTTTGACAACTTAGGATGCTCGAGGGCCATCCGCCAGGTAAGAAACCCACTGTCGTCTTGCTGTTGGTGCTCTTGAATCTCAAAATCACAGCGAGTGACATTTTGGTACAGCACTTCGAAATAGCGTTCCAGTGCTTGCCAACCTTCCAAACGATGAGCCGCGTCTTCAAACACCACTTCCCGATGATATACATCGGAAAGTAGATGAAGATTCGACTTGTTTAACTGCTGGTATACTTTGCCTACAGACTGAACATCCATTTATCACCCCAAAGTTATACAATTATTTATTTTGTACAACACATAAAACATAGATTAAGAATTAAAGTTGTACAAATCATATTTTGTATAACTTTTGAAAGTTGTACGTAGAGATTTTCAAACAGATCAAAAAAAAGGCTTGGTTATAAACCAAGCCTTTTCAAATGATTATAGCGACAGATTAAGAATTGCGCAGTGCGTCGATACGTTTATCTAATGGAGGGTGAGTCATCATTAGTTCTGACAAAGAGCGTTTGCCGTTAATACCAAAAGCCATCATTGAGCCTTCAAGCTGTGATTCATGGCTAACTTTAAGGCGTTCTAACGCTGCAATCATTTTTTGCTTACCGACCAGTTGAGCTGCGCCTGCATCCGCATGGAATTCACGGTGACGGCTGTACCACATAGTAATGAAGCTTGCCAGGAAACCGAAAATCAGCTCTAAAACCATACTTACACCGAAGTAAACCATCATGTTACTGCCACCTTCTTCCTCGTTGTCGTTTGACGCAACAATGTTGGCAATAAAACGTGATAGGAAGATAACAAAGGTGTTAACCACGCCCTGCATCAGAGTCATGGTTACCATGTCGCCGTTAGCAATATGGCTCACCTCATGGGCAAGTACCGCTTCGGCCTCATCACGAGTCATATTGTGTAGCAGGCCTGTTGAGACCGCGACCAAAGAATCATTTCTTTTTGCACCAGTGGCAAACGCATTGATGTCCGCAGAGTCATAAATGGCAACCGTTGGCATACCAATACCTACTTGCTCTGACTGGCGACGCACTGTTTCAAGCAACCAGTGCTCTGTTTCGTTACGTGGACTTTCGATTACCATGCCACCAACTGAGCGTAGTGCCATACTCTTTGACATCATCAACGAGATAAACGAACCGCCAAAGCCAAATACCGCAGCCATTACCAATAACCCTGATAGACTGCCAGGCTGCATACCTGTGACTGCGTAAACGATATTTAAGACAACACTTAATACCAGCAGGACAGCTAAGTTGGTTACAAGGAATAACATTACTCGCTTCATTACTTTTCTCCAAAAAACGGAAGCTTTTTATATGTACTGGCAGATTCGAATGACTACCAGCTTGTTCTTAACCTAATAGATATAGTCTATCCCTTTTAATATCAAGGTTAAGCAGCAAATTGAAACATTTGATTTCTAGCGCAGGTAATTTTCTCATTTTCAGTACAATCAATAAATTAGCGACAAGTACTCCGTCACTCACATCTCGCTCGTTTCAAGGGATTAGACTTTGGTCGTATTGAGAGTCCAATCAAACGTGCTAGATTTACTACTGATCCACATCCACTCCATGGGACAAAGGGACAAAATCATGGTTGAAACTAACGACTATCAAATGGCTATTGATCTGTTGTGCTGCCACTTAGGGATCTCAGAAGATGAGGCAAAGCAGCAGTTAGGTATCTCCGCGGACAATCAAACTCAAAAACGCATCGCAGAGACTCAAAGTGCGCTGATGGGGCTTAATCAAGAGCGGTAAGTTAACGCTCTTCACCAGATGCTAAAAGGGCTGCCAATGGCAGCCCTTTTGATATTTGAAATTAACCTTCGATGAGAGGTGTAACGTCAATATACTTGGCTAAACCTTGACGCTTCACACTTGGAACATATGGGATTTCTCCAATCTTAGGCGCGTCGATTTTTTTCTCAAGCATCTCAATGATGTCGGCATAGTGTTCAGTACCCGGGTTAACACGGTTCGCTACCCAACCGATAACGTCCAGACCATCAGCTTTGATCGCATCAAGCGTTAACATAGCATGACTCAAACAACCTAACTTGATACCCACCACAAGCACAACGGGCAGTTTTTCTTGCTGAACCCAGCTAGAAAGGCATTCCGTGTCCGACACTGGCACACGCCAGCCACCGGCACCTTCAACTAATACAATATCCGCTTTACTCTTATGCTGAGTTAGCTTTTCACTTAACACTGCATACTCTATCTCTACGTTCTCACGTTTCGCAGCGATGTGTGGTGACGCAGGCAGCTCAAGTGCGTATGGGTTTACGTCGTCATAAGCAACGTCCAGAGTCGCCGCTTTTTGTAAGTAGAGTGCGTCAGAGTTACGAAAACCTGATTCGGTTTTGTCACTGCCTGCCGCTACAGGCTTATAGCCAATTGTTTTTAAATCTTTTTCCGCTAACGCGTTCAAAATTGCTTTAGAAGCAACTGTTTTTCCAACATCGGTATCCGTACCCGCAATAAAAAATGCATCAATCATAGATGAATAACCCCTAAACAGACCTGATATGTTGCAGGCAGAAGACCCAGATGATTTCGATGGGTTTGATACTCTTGCTCGACACGTTGCAGAGCTCTGCGGCCGGTCAAACCATGTGCTCTCCCGCCAACATGAGTTGCACCAATGCCTTTCAGATCTCGCATCAATGAAAATGCAGTCTGGTACCAAACCGTAATGGTCGGTAAGTCTAGTAGATGCGTATGGCACTCAGATTGCGCTAACGCAATTTTTACCTGATTGACCGTACTGAATTGATTGACGTGTTGATATGAATCAATTTTGCTCCATGCCTGTTTGAGCTCGATTAGAGAACCATCGAGTAATGTAGACAGAAATATTACACCTTGAGGTTTGATCACGCGGCGCAGTTCTCTCAATGGAACCGAAAGGTCATCACACCACTGCAGAGCCAAACTCGAAAACGCGTAGTCGATACTATGATTATCAAACGGTAGTGATTCTGCGTCTCCTTGAAGATAAGTTGCACCACGACCACATCTCTGCTCTGCGCAAGCTAACATCTGTGGCGACAGGTCAAAACAGATCACTTTCGCTCCGCGCTTTATCAGCTCTAGAGAGAAGTAACCGGTACCACAACCAAGATCGAGAACCGTTTTCCCTTGCAGGTCATCGGGCATTTTGGCTAATAAACGTAAACCGACATCACGTTGAAACTCTGCGTGCTGATCATAAGATTTGGCCGCTCGGCTGAATGCATCGGCAATCGCCGCTTTATCATTTGTACTATCAGGAGCAACTAGTACTGCTTGTTCCATTACTCTACTCCCTTTAAGGCCGCTTTAAGCTGCTCGGCAAACTTTGTCAGATGAGCTTTTTCATGACCAGCGGTTAGTGTTACGCGCAATCGAGCACTGCCTTTAGCCACTGTTGGTGGTCGAATAGCCGTTACCCACAAACCATTATTTTTCAGTTGATTGGCGACTTCTATCGCCCTCTCACTACTGCCGAGAATAAATGGCTTAATCGGTGTTTGTGTCTCGCTATAACCCAGTTCGTTACTTAATAGCGTGTGATAATGATGCGACAGTTCTAATAACTTGTCGCGACGCCATGTTTGCTGCTGGATCATTTTGGCTGCTGTGTTGAGCGCCACTGCTTGGGCAGGCGGCATCGCCGTTGAATAGACATGATGACGAGCAAACTGTGTTAAGTAATCGCCCACTTCACTACTACAGAGTATCGCAGCTCCAGACAAGCCAAACGCTTTGCCAAAAGTGACAACTAATAAGTCAGGCTGAATACCTGCGTAAGCGCAACTACCACTGCCGTCATTCGCCAGAACGCCAATACCATGAGCGTCGTCTACCGCTAACCAGGCTTTTCCTGTAACAACGGAATCAATCTCGCCAAGCGGTGCTAAATCGCCATCCATGCTAAACACACCTTCAGTAACAACTAAGGTATTGCCTTGAATAGAAGCAGCAAGATGTTCAACATCATTGTGTCTGAATCGCTTCATCCTGGCCGAAGAGAGCATTCCAGCTTCAATAAGAGAGGCATGGTTTAACTTGTCTTGAAGTAACAGGTCGTCTTTTTCAAGCAGAGAGAAAAGCATTGCCTGGTTAGCAGAAAAGCCAGAATTGAACAGGATTGCGCGTTCGAATCCAAGCCAGTCACACAATGTTTCTTCAAGCTCTGAATGCGCTGAGCTGTGGCCGGTAACGAGCGGAGAGGCTCCACTACCATTGCCAAAGCGATCTAAACCTGTTTGCCATGCTTGAGTTAACACTTTATCCGACGCCAGTCCGAGATAATCGTTGCTGGAAAAGTTAAGATAGCTGTCTCCATCGTGAATCAGGAATGTACGACTACCATCTTCTATATTGAGTAGCGAACGACTCAAGCCCCGGGCTTTACGCTGTTCCAGAGCTTGATTTATTCTGCTATTAAACGCCTGCATCGTAGAATAAGTCGTCTTTGGTCGGACGCGCCGCAACACGTTCCACAACGCGGTCGAGAAGATCGTTCTCTTCTATTTCATCCGGCTTTTGTGACACTTGCTGGCTGTTGATGCCAAGCTTATCGAACAGAAGCATATCTTTGTCTTCAGAAGGGTTTGGAGTTGTCAGTAGTTTGCAACCGTAGAATACCGAATTCGCACCAGCCATAAAGCACAAAGCTTGCATCTGTTCATTCATGTTCTCGCGGCCAGCAGACAGACGTACGGCCGACTTAGGCATCATGATTCGTGCAATGGCAATCAAACGGATAAAGTCAAACGGCTCAACATCTTCTACTTTCTCTAGTGGCGTACCTTTTACTTTTACCAGCATGTTGATTGGTACGCTCTCAGGATGAGTTGGCAGGTTTGCCAGTTCAACCAACAGTCCCGCACGGTCATTGGCGTTTTCACCCATACCAATAATGCCACCCGAACAGATTTTCATACCCGCATCACGTACATGAGAGAGCGTATCCAAACGATCCTGATAAGTACGCGTAGTAATGATGTTGCCGTAGAACTCAGGAGAGGTGTCTAAGTTGTGGTTGTAGTAATCCAGACCTGCATGCGCAAGCGCTTTGGCCTGATCTGGTGTCAGCATACCAAGGGTCATACAGGTTTCTAAACCCATATCCTTAACCCCTTTAATCATATCCGTCAGGTGCGGCATATCACGCTCTTTCGGATTCTTCCACGCAGCGCCCATACAGAAGCGTGTCGAACCAGCATTTTTAGCCTTTTGCGCTGCATCCAGAACGCGCTCGACTTCCATTAAGCGCTCTTTCTCTACATCAGTGGTATAACGAGCACTCTGTGGGCAGTACTTACAATCTTCAGGACAAGCACCAGTCTTAATTGAGAGTAACGTGCTGACCTGCACATGGTTATGTTGCTGGTGTTGACGATGAACCAGTTGCGCTTCAAATAGAAGATCCATAAATGGCTTCTCCATAAGCTCTGTTACTTGAGCAACTGTCCAGTTGTGACGTACTTCCACGTGGCTTCCTTTAATTATTGTTGGTTTGATTACTTGGCTAGTCTACTGACACAAGGTAGACTGTCAACACTAAGGAAATTCAAAAGTTTACACTTGGTTATTTTTTGGTCATTTCAATTTCAGGAACTGAACATGGATCTCGCTTTCGATCGCCGTCATATCTGGCATCCTTACACTTCTACACTGACACCTCTGACCTGCTACCCAGTCTCCTCCGCCCAGGGAGTCATGCTGCAATTAGAGAACGGTGAACAGCTGATTGATGGCATGTCATCATGGTGGTCAGCCATTCATGGTTACAATCACCCTCACCTCAATGCTGCAGCTCATAACCAGATTGATAAAATGTCCCATGTGATGTTTGGTGGCATTACTCACGATCCTGCCATTAACTTGTGTAAGAAGCTGCTCTCTTTCGCGCCAGATAACCTTCAGCACGTATTCCTCGCTGATTCTGGTTCAGTGGCGGTTGAGGTAAGTCTGAAGATGGCTCTGCAATACTGGCATGCCAAAGGCGAAGTAAGACCAAAGTTTCTCACCCTGAGAGACGGTTATCATGGCGATACTTTTGCCGCTATGTCGGTCACTGATCCTGATAACTCAATGCACTCACTATACAAAGGCTTCCTTCCTCAACACATCTTTGCCGCTTCACCAAAAACCGGTTTCTGGCAAGAGTGGGATGAGTCCGATCTGGATGATTTCAGAACTCAACTGAGTGAAAACCATTGTGATATAGCGGCAGTAATCCTCGAACCGATCGTTCAGGGAGCTGGCGGTATGCGAATTTACCATCCGAAGTTTTTGAAAGGCGTCAGAGAACTCTGCGATGAGTTTGGAGTACTGTTGATCCTTGATGAAATTGCGACTGGGTTTGGCCGTACCGGTAAGATGTTTGCCTGTGAGCATGCTGACATCAAACCCGACATTCTGTGTGTCGGTAAAGCATTAACCAGTGGTTATATGACATTATCCGCTGCTCTGGCCTCAAGCGAAGTTGCTGACACCGTCTGTGGCGGTGAAGCCGGTTGTTTTATGCATGGTCCAACCTTTATGGCTAACCCATTAGCCTGTGCCGTGGCGACAGCCAGCATGGAACTGTTAGAACGAAATGAGTGGCAGCAACAGACAAGGCAAATCGAGCAACTCTTTTCTGAGTTACTGCCTAGACTAAAACAACATGAATTAGTTGCAGACGTACGCTGGCTTGGTGCAATTGGTGTGGTTGAAGCAACGACACCCGTCAATATGGAAGCGATACAAGCACTGTTTGTCGAGCAAGGCGTATGGATTCGCCCATTTGGTAAGCTGATTTATATGATGCCGCCGTTTATCAGCGAGCCTCAACATATACAGAAGCTGGTGGATGTGGTTGAGTGTGCGTTAAATAGTGAAGAGTGTTTTACTCGTTAACAGTTAAGTTTCGAGCTGCGAGTGACTAGCAGCTCGAAACTTCAAGCTTTTTTATTCTTGGTCAATCATCCAACGGCGGAATTCTTTACGCTCTTGTTTAGAAGATTTTAGGTACCAGGCTTTTAGTTGGTCTAGGTTGCTGGTTTCTAGCTTAACAACTTTCTTCTCACCCGATTTGTCAACTTTCACTATAGTAGCATTTGCATCTTGAGCATTGGCGGCAAGTGCAGCACCTGAACCAACAACTTTTCCTCTAGCTTGGTTATGCTCTTTAACAAGCTTAGGCATGTCGTAGTAAGGAAAGATACCCTCGCCTTTATCAAGAATCTCTTGGTTATAATTTACCTTATGACCATTTGAGTTAGTTAAAAGCCACTGAGGATCAGATTTAAAAAACGCGTTTGCTTGACCATAGCTGAAAAGGTCCTTAATACTAATCGATAGATCTGTATCTGCATTATCGATATCTAAAACATAAACACCAGAGTCGTAAACGCGCTCTTTACCACTATCCTTAAGCTTCTTGCTGTATTTTACAATTAACTGCAGTGGACCGTTTTCTACATCAAACGACTCTCGCTTATTTTCAACTTTTGCTCCATTAACAAATAGCAATTCAACTCCATTTTGAGGAGTGATGGTTGCAGCAGATACTGCCGAGGAAACAAGCAGTGCAACAAATAAACAATAACGTTTCATAAAAGTACCCGAAAGAAGAAAAGAAAAGTAAAAAGCCACCCTAAGGGTGGCTTATAGTATAAATAGCTTTCTCTAAGATTAGAAGAATGCTTTAACACCAACTGCGTAACCAGTTTCGTTCTTAGTGTAAACGCCTGAGTTAGTTGCAGTTTCTGTGTAACCGTCGTTTGAACCAACTTCAGCATAGATAGTAGTGTTTGGTGCGATTGTGTAACCTGCGTTCACGTACCAAGCATCTTCGTCTTTCTGGTTAACTGCGTTACCGTCAGTATCGGTACCGCTGTAAACAGCGTTGTTAGAATCTGACATAGAGTAACCAGCAGCTAGCACAACTTTATCGATTGTGTAAGTTGCAGCTAGAGCGATTGTGTCAGTATCTGTTTTGTCACCACCAGCTTTAGGCTTGCCAGATAGGTCGTAGTATGCAGCTGCAAGAGCTAGGTCTTCAATACCGTTGTAACGTACTTGAGCAGACCAAAGTGTTGCTTCGATAGCTGAAGCTGTAGAACCGCTACCGTAGAATGCTGTGAAGTCGAAATCTGCAACGCGGTAACCAGCTTTCGCGTCAACGAAAGTCGAGCTGTCTTGTAGTTTAGAGTTGTTACCGTTCATGTCTTGTGCAAGAGCTGCAGAAGCGTAGAAGTTGCCTTTGTCCATATCCCAACGAACTACTTCATCAGTACAGTAAAGCTCAGCATCTTCGAAGAATGATGTAATACCAAGAACGTAGTCTGAACCGATACCAGCGTCATCTAGGTTAGTACATAGACGACCTACTTTAACAGAACCGAAGCTGTCACCGTAAAGAGCAACATATGCATCGCCTTCAGTTTGACCAACGTCAGTAAACTGCCAGAAACCACCAACTTGTAGGCTGTCGTTTACTGCGTAACGTACGTCAAAATCTAGGTCAGCATCGTGAATTTGCTGAGCTGGGTTTGCATCTTTAGTTACAGCCTTAACGTAACGTACTTCGATGTCACCACCCATGTTTACAGTAACGCCGTCTTGGTTGTAAATTTCAAAACCAGCTTGAGCTGATGCTGCTGCTAGAACTGAAAGAGCTACTAGAGTCTTTTTCATAATAATCCACTGCCTTTTCTATAGAATGGGAAATCCTTGTCCGGTTCCCTTTATGTTTTTTGATGATGATTCCTTCCTCTAATGGGTCGGATATCAACGTCACTAAATTTCGAGGTCTAGATTGCAAAAGATTATTCGGCGTGTCAAATGTTCTAAAAGCACAAGATAAAAAAATATATATTTTTTATATTTCAACAACTTACACCAAATCACGAGCAATTTTCGAGCGACTTCATAACTTTATCAATAGCGAATAAGGAAAGTTAACAATTCATTAAAATAGTCAATAAAACTACAAACAAGATAAAATCGCCACTTACACAGAGTTTCATGCTGCGTTAATTTGGCATTTGGCGTGATATATTTTTTACATTTAGAATTAATTGTAAGTCCCTGAAGGTTCAGTTTTTTTTTGTGAACAAGATCCACATTTCGCTATTAAGGATTCTATTTCGTGAACTAAGTAGTGTTTAGCAAACTGTGCTATGATGCGCTACCCGCAATTTAGGTCACAGTATGAACACCAGTAAAGTCCAACAATCCATTCGCTCTAGTTATCAGAACCTCCAGTCTCAGCTAGAAAACTTTGTACCTCGTCGAGCACAGAACTACCTTGTTGCGGAGATAGCTAAGACATTATGCGGCGAATATCACAAATCAACCCGCATGCTTGTTGCTGAAGCGGGTACAGGAATTGGTAAATCTCTCTCTTATTTAATGGCTACAATTCCGGTAGCCGTTTTAAACAATAGAAAGGTAGTGATCTCAACCGCGACAGTTGCGCTGCAAGAGCAGTTGGTAAACAAAGATTTGCCCCTATATCGTCGTCTGACCGATCGAGAGTTCTCTTTTATATTAGCTAAAGGCCGCCAGCGTTATTGCTGCGCTGAAAAACTTGCTGCGGCTAGTGGCGTAGATGGTGGTCAGTTGGCCATGTTTGAAACCAAGCCAAAGAAGAAAGATATCGAACTGCTTGAGACCATGTACCGCTCATTAGCGCAGAACAAGTGGGACGGCGACCGAGACTCATGGCCGAAACCTATTGCCGACGAAATTTGGCAGTTAATTGTTAGCGATAAGCACAGCTGTAATAACAGTATGCCGACACACCGAAACTGCCCTTTCCAAAAAGCTCGCTCAGAAATGGATAAGGCGGATGTTATTATTGCTAACCACAGTTTGGTCATGGCAGATGCCGGGCTTGGTGGTGGCGTGATATTGCCAGAACCCGAAAACACCATTTACGTTTTCGATGAAGCGCACCATCTTCCCCATGTTGCTCGAGACCACTCTTCCGCGGCTGCCAGCTTAAAAGGTGCGGCGAGCTGGTTAGAGAGACTCAACCAATCAGTAACAAAATTTGCCAACATGGCGGACGAAAAGCGTGTGGCAAGATTTAGAAATGAACTTCAGGACTCAGTTCAACAACTGATCCCATCGCTGACTCAGTTGGCGACACGTTTTGATCCGGCCCATTTTGAAGAGAAAATCTATCGCTTTGAAAATGGTGAGCTACCAGATTGGCTAAGCGAAGAATCTAAAGATCTCAAAAAACTGAGCCACAAAGGGGCTCAGGCAGTGGCTAAAGTTGCTGACCTTATCGCCGAACGAGTAAAAGACGGAGAGCTGTCGAATCGGTTGGCTGAACCCGCACTCGCGGAACTTGGCTTTTATATACAACGTATGGACAATCTTGCTCAGGTTTGGAATCTGATGGCCGAACCACTAAGAGAGAAAGGTGCCCCTTTGGCAAGGTGGCTTGAAGTCAGCCCAGAGCGTGAAGGTGACTTTATTGTCAACGTTTCTCCTTTAGAAGTCGGTTGGCAACTTGACCAACAGTTATGGAGCCGTTGTATTGGCGCGGTACTCACTTCCGCCACAATGCGTGCCTTAAACTCTTTCAGCTTTTTCTGTCGTCAGGCCGGCATAAGCGAGAAATCAGAAGATGGGGTGCGTTTCCTGGCATTGGCCTCGCCGTTTGACTATCAGAATCAGGCAGAACTGCGTGTACCTAAGATGAAGTATGAGCCTCAGGCACCTCAGTTTACCGATCACCTGATAGAGCAGTTGCCCGACTTAATCGAAGATAACAAAGCCAACTTAGTTCTGTTCTCTTCTTATTGGCAGATGAACCAGGTAGCCGAAGCCCTCTCAACAGATTTTGTAAAAAGAGGCTGGGCACTTCAGGTTCAGGGTAAAGAGTCTCGTGCAGAAATACTAAAAAAACATAAAACCTTGGTTCAGTGTCAGAAGACCAGCGTTTTGTTTGGTACTGGTAGCTTCTCTGAAGGGTTAGACCTGCCTGGGGAGCTTTTAGAGAATTTGATTATCACCAAGATCCCGTTTGCAGTCCCGACCTCCCCTGTGGAACAGGCGCATGCGGAGTACATTGAAAACCGTGGTGGCAATCCTTTTATGCAGATCACCGTACCAGAAGCGAGTAAAAAATTAATTCAGTCGGTAGGACGCTTGCTGCGCAAAGAAAGGGATTCTGGTAAAGTCATCATTCTCGATCGTCGTGTGGTCACCAAACGTTATGGCAGCGCCCTACTCGATTCACTGCCACCTTTTAAGCGAATCATCGAATACTAGCCGCTTATATAAAAGAAGAATAAATATATGGAATTGTTTGAGCCAACCATGTTGTTGGTGTTGGCACTGGTTGCTTTTCTTGCCGGATTCATTGATGCCGTCGCCGGTGGCGGTGGCATGCTCACCGTACCTGCCTTACTGTCGTTGGGTTTACCACCGCACATCGCACTCGGTACCAATAAGCTGGCAGCCACGTTTGCTTCCTCCACAGCCGCTTTTACCTACTATCGTAAAAGACTGTTTAAACCGCGTTGCTGGAAACGAGCGTTTTTCGCCACACTTACCGGGGCCATTCTGGGTACCTTATTTGTCGACCTAATCAGTACCGAGTGGCTGGAGAAAATTCTGCCACTGGTGATCCTTGCCGCGGCGATTTATACCATTTGGCATAAAACACCAAGTACAGTAAACAATGAGACTCCGCAACCTTGTCCGGTTCTCAATAAGAAGCAGTACGCTCAGGGGTTAACACTGGGATTTTATGATGGTGTTGCTGGCCCTGGTACCGGTGCCTTCTGGACGGTCAGTTCAATGGCTCTTTATCGCTTAAACATCTTGTTGGCCTCGGGGCTGGCAAAAGCGATGAATTTCACCAGTAACTTTACTTCTTTAGTCACCTTTGCTGTGCTTGGTCATATCGATTGGGTACTTGGCCTGACTATGGGACTTTGCCTGATGGCGGGAGCCTTTGTTGGCGCACACTCTGCAATTCGATTTGGCGCTAAATTCATCCGACCGGTATTTGTTACCGTAGTCAGTATTCTTGCGGTCAAACTTGCGTACCAAGCCTGGTTCGTCAATCTGTAGGTAGGCAGAGCTATGAGTAAAATAAAACAGCTCCAATCCACTTTAGAACAATTAGCGGTTAATGCGGCGGCACTGGATCGCGATCGTGGTGAGCACCATCAACCTCTATTCGATGAACGTCTGTTTCAAAGTCGTTCTAAACTGCTGGTGCCATGTGTCAAAGAGACCCAGTCAACACTGGATAGCATCATCCGGGAAGAGCAAGCCGGTAAGCTCACTGCCATGCGTGCCGAGTACCTAACGGAACGTCTGCTGGCACAAATCGCTGCCATTCAGCGCGAGCTCGCCACTACTCGAATTCGCAAGCAAGAGCCTAAACACAAAAGCTACTTCCAAAAACCAATTAACGAGCTTTATCAGCATCTTGCTCAGCATCAGGAGTGGGAACGCCGCTTGATGGAGATGGTGCGTGATAAAGAACTCGCCCTACAATACGCACCGCCTTTTCAACAACAAGCTGCTCAGCAAGCCTTAATTGCGACAGAGCAACGGCTTAAACGCTGTCAGGAAGCTAAACTTAAAGTTGAGAAACAAATAACCTACCGGGAAAGGAATCAATAATGTCTTCTTCCAACCAGGGGCTGGATAATGCGCCTGATGAAATCAAACTTGCCGTCGATCTCATCTATCTGTTAGAGAGTAACGAAGTTGATCCTAAAGTCGCGCTGGCTGCCCTAAAAATTGTTCAGTCTGACTTGGAAAGAAAGCTGGAGCAACCATGTACCAGCTAAACATAGATTTGCGCGCTTTTCTTGCCGAACATTGGCACAAAAAACCAACAGTAATAAAAGCTGGCTTTGCCGACTTTGTTGACCCTATCTCACCAGAAGAGCTAGCTGGCCTGACCATGGAGGAGGAGGTCGACTCTCGCTTTATCTCCAACCAGGATGGTCAATGGTCTGCACTGCACGGCCCTTTGCCTGAAAGTCACTTCGAATCACTCAGCGAATCACATTGGCAACTGATCGTACAGGCATGTAATCACTGGCACCTTGGTGCTGCAGAGCTTATTGCTCCATTTAAACAGCTACCACAATGGCTGTTTGATGACTTGATGGTCTGTTATTCCGCACCTAAAGGCGGAGTGGGACCACATATTGATCAGTACGATGTATTTATTATTCAGGGCAGTGGTAAACGTCGCTGGCGCGTAGGAGCTAAAGATACTGGCCAGTATAACGAATCGACTCAGGCCAGTGCCCTAAGACAAATCGAAGGCTTCGATGCCATTATTGATGAAGTGTTGATGCCCGGTGATATTCTCTATATCCCGCCAGGTTTCCCTCATGAAGGCAACACCATAGATCCGAGTATGAGCTACTCAATCGGCTTTCGCTCTCCTAAAGAACAGGAGCTGTTAAGCAACTTTGCCGACTACGTGCTGGCAAATGATATCGGTGACGTTCACCTTCATAACCCAGAGTTAAGCCCCCAAACCAACCACGGTGAAATACAGGCATCAGATGAAAAGCTGCTGACCGAGATGCTTAAATCTGCCCTGAACTCACCACAGACCATTAAGCAATTCCTGGGTGAGATGCTCAGCCAGTCACGCCATCAGCTTGATGTCATTGAACCAGAGCAACCACTTTCAGAACTGGAATTACGCTTCCATTTTGAGTCTCACGGAACCTTATGCAAAGTATCAGGACTAAGAGCGCTTTATCATCAAGACTCTAACGAGCAAGTATTCATTAATGGTGAAACGTTTAATGTTGAAGACCCTAAGCTGGTCCACATTCTGTGTAATAGTGACCATATCGACAGTGATAACTTGCCGGAGCCACTAACCGCAGCCTCAGTGACACTACTTACCGAGTTGGTCAATAAAGGGTATTGGTACCTCGATTAATTCGATGACAGATACAATCAAAAAGGGCTTCGATTAATCGAAGCCCTTTTGCTATCTAACTCTACAAGTTTAAACCTTAAACTGGCTTACCAACTGCTGTTGCTTGTCTGACAGGTCACCAATTTGGGTGCTGACCATCTCCGACTCTTCAGCTTGAGTCAGGATCTGAGCACTCAAGTCGCGGATATTGCTCACGCTTTGGTTCACCTCAGCCGAAACGGACTGTTGCTCTTCTGCGGCTTTAACAATCTGTGAGTTCATGTCATTGATCGAAGCGATAGCCTCAAAGATCTGACTGATCTCTGCCGCCGCCTTCTGTACCTGCGCTGCTGAATCGTTAGCCAAATCATTACCATCCTGAATGGCCTGCACAACATCACGGGTACCGTTCTGCACGTTTTCAATTACTTTGCGAATTTCACCGACCGAATCTTGTGTGCGACTCGCAAGATTGCGAACCTCATCCGCAACAACAGCAAAACCGCGTCCTTGCTCACCTGCTCGTGCTGCTTCAATCGCTGCGTTAAGAGCCAGCAAGTTTGTTTGCTCAGAGATCCCCTCAATAACAGTAAGAATCTCTGTAATATTGGCGTTGTTTGCCGCTAGTTCTTCTACAACAGGCACCGCTGCCGTCATACGATCAACAAGGCGAATCATCTCAGTCTGAGAGACTTCAATAACATTCTGACCTGTCGCTGCCGCTTCATTTGCTTGCTCTGCCGCCCTGACAGCAACTTCAGCGTTCTGCACAACTAAGCCTGCAGTCTGGGTCATCTCCTCAGAAGCAGTCGCAACCAAATCGACCTCTTTAAACTGAGAATCACTGCTAGCACGCGTTTGTTGAGCGGCCACGTGAGACTGCTGCGTTGTCGTACCAATTTGCAAAGTGGTATCAACCACATCACTGATAATTGACTGTAATTTATCTAAAAACTTGTTAAAACCAACCGCTAACTGACCAATTTCATCCTGTGACTTAACCTCTAATCTCTGGGTCAAATCCCCTTCACCAGAGGCAATATCATTGAGTCGCTCAACCACTTCGCGGATTGGCTTAACCAAACGAGATGCCGCGACAGCGATAGTCGCAAGGCCAAGTAACATTAAAGCGGCGCCAGCAATAAGCTCGGTTTTTACACTGGCTGCAACTTGCTCGCTAATGATTCGATCTAATGCTTCAGCATCAGCAAGAACACTGGCTCGTGGCATATCGAACAAGACACCCCAAGTTTGGTTCGCGACCATGATAGGTGCAAATACGTTTAGCCAGCGTCCATCGCTGCTCCACTGAGTCTTTACTTCCTGACCAAACAACAGATCCGTCAGTTGATCGTTTGACACAATCTCGCTAACAAAAGGCTGACCGACCTGACGAGAAGAGTCGTCACTGGCAATCAAAGAGCCATCAAGGCTCACCAGATTAATAGAACCTGTACCAGAGAAAAGCTGTTGATCTGACTCAGCCACAATGCCAGACAAACCATCAAGACGTAAATCAATACCAAAAAAGCCGATAGCAGTGTCATCAAGCAACAAAGGAACTGAGATAGAACTGGTCAAAAATGTCCCGCCATCCTGATTAATCAGACGAGGTGTAGTCACACACGCCGTACCCGACGCAATTGGGCAATAAAATCGTTCGCTGTTGGTCGCGTCTGTCAGCAGAGCTTCAGACAGAACATTTGCAACAACATTTTCACCATTTTGCGCGGTAACCCAGTACGGAGCAAAACGGCCAGTTTCATTCGAACCAACATATTCAGCGTCGACATAGTTACTGTCTTCGTTATCTAACATATTCGGTCTGAACACCAAGTAAGCGCCCTGAATGGTATCAAAGCTCAGAACTGCTCGGCGCACCATCTCATCTAACGCAGTACGTAGCTCTTCACTGTCACCAAAATTCTCTTCGCTTAAAGTCTTTTGAAACATCGCGCTTGAAGCCAGCATCTCTGCTCGATATAGGGCGCCATTAAGGAATTGGGTGACTTCCGTCGCATTCAGCAAAGCTCGCGTTTCAACGATCTGCTCAGACTTGTTAATCACAGACTGGGAGCTTTGCTGCTTGATTTGATGTTGATTGGATACGGCGTTATAGACAGAAAAGCCGATTAAAGAGAGAGAAGTAACAAGAAGACAGAAACCCGCTAAGAGGGTGATTTTCCACTGCACTGATAACGTTCGCATAATACATCCTTTTAGCAAACTCGGTGTGTTAAAACAGGGTTAATAGGCCCGCAGGCATTAGACGAATTACACCACATTTAACTCTGTTATAAAACGAAAGTTTACAAAAATGTTAATTGAACCCGAAGTGACTTTTCACCTTTCCCTCACTCATCGATTTGATGCTAGTATTGGCCAGACAAGAATTCAAATAGCCATATAAAGGGATATAAATGAAAGTCATTTCCTTCAACATCAACGGACTTCGTGCCCGCCTTCACCAATTACAAGCCGTGATCGACAAACATCAACCGGATGTAATTGGTCTTCAAGAGATTAAAGTTCATGACGAGGCGTTCCCGTTAGAAGATGTCGAAGCTATGGGCTACAAAGTCTACTTCCATGGTCAGAAAGCCCACTACGGTGTGGCAATGCTATGTAAGAAAGAGCCAATTTCGGTACAAAAAGGTTTCCCTACTGATAATGAAGAGCATCAAAAACGCATGATCATGGTGACAGTGGAAGATGATAACGGCGAAAAAGTAACCATTCTTAACGGTTACTTCCCACAGGGCGATAACGTCAACCACGAAACGAAATTCCCTTACAAGCGTCAGTTCTACTCTGATCTTATGACTTACCTCAACGATCATCACACCAATGATGAGCAGTTGATTGTTATGGGTGACATTAATATCAGTCCGATCGATGCTGATATCGGTATCGGCGAACCTAACCGCAAACGTTGGCTGAAAACAGGTAAATGTTCTTTCCAGCCAGAAGAACGTCAGTGGCTTAAAACCCTGCTAGACTGGGGCTTCATCGATACTTTCCGCCAGATTCACCCAGACGTGAACGACCGTTTCTCGTGGTTTGATTACCGTTCGAAAGGTTTCCCAGACAACCGCGGCCTGCGTATTGATGTGGTACTCGCAACGCCAAAACTGGCAGAGAAATGTATCGAGTCAGACGTAGACTATGAACTACGTGGGATTGAAAAACCTTCTGATCACGCGCCTATTTGGTCGACGTTTAAATAGCGAGAAGCGAGAAGCGAGAAGCGAGAAGCGAGAAGCGAGAAGCGAGAAGCGAGAAGCGAGAAGCGAGAAGCGAGAAGCGAGAAGCGAGAAGCGAGAAGCGAGAAGCGAGAAGCGAGAAGATCTTGGAAGGGTTGACAGTTCATGTCAACCCTTTTCTTTTAGAATCAGATAATTATGATTAATCAGAGAATCACATTACCTGCAACTTTCGACTCGCTCATCGCAAGCACCTCTCGAAGGGTGCAGCCCGTTCTAAATTCTCGCAGGACGAAGTCCGTTCTCGGAGCGAAGCGTTCTCATATCTCGCAGGACGAAGTCCGCTCTCGATTCTCAGAGCGCAGCGTTCTAGATTCTCGAAGCGAAGCGCTCTAGCCCTACCCCTGTCACTCTACCGATTTAATCCCATACTTAGCTTGCAGTTGACTCACTTGCTCTGCATGAGTGATTAGGTATTGGTTAAAGTCACTGATTAGACTTGGGTTGTTGATATTCGAAAGGTGATAACTGCCACCATCCGAATCGAGTAACCAGGTATTGACATCCAGACTAATGCTCTGATCCATCTGTGACAGCAGAAATTGCCCGACGCTGCGATCCATCACTACCCCTTGAACCCGGCCTTTAAACACCATCTCCAGCAGTAACTCTGGATTATCCGCTTCAAGCACTTTTAGCTGGCCACTTTCAATTTCTTCTGACAGTTTCCAGGGAGTCATGCCTCTTACGATACCTAGCTTGTTAAAGTCAGCCAGCCGTAAGTCTTTATCTTTCTGCTGCACGTACATGACTTCTTCGAGTTCAATCACTGGTGTTGAGTAATTAATTTGGTAGCCGACTCTCGATTCTGTATTCCATAAATCGCTATCAGGAAACTTGGCATCAATTTCACCACTGTAAAACTTCTTATATAAGCGGTTGATTGGCAAAGCCAGATAGTCCACTTTGTAACCATAGGCCTGACCAAAGTTATTGAGAAGGTCTGGCACGTAGCCGGAATAGGAATCCATCGACTTATCGTAGGCGTAGAGCGGGTAATAGTTGATATTCTCGATACCGATTGTGATCGATTTTGCGTAGCCGTTTAAAGACAACAAAACAGATAGCAGCAATCCAACTGCTCGTGAGCCTTTCATCATCGTCTATGCTCTCCAGCGACTAATACCTGCTGTAATTATAGACTCGAAACGCTTTCCATTAGTTCAAATCGAAACACCTTGTTCTCGCAAACAAAAAAGCTCTGTTAGCTGCGATGGCCTATACAGATTTAAACCCTGTCAGGGCAAACATTGCCGATACTCCAGAGCAGTCTCCTCATACTTCGATAAAACTGAGATTGGATGCCATTGCCAGCCATCAATTAACACCGGAACCCCTAGCTCCTTTTATTGGCAACCCTTCCAATGACATGATTCAAGGTATACCTTTTCGATTGGTTGATTACATCGAATTGGTCGATTGGAGTGCGAGGCAATTCAGGCAGGGAAAAGCGAGTATAAATAAAAAGCTCCCGCCAATTTTGCAGAGACTATCCCTTTCTCAGTCAGAATGGTTAAAGGTCGTTACTCAGCTTGAATCTAAGCGTGTGTTTTACATAGCGTCTCGCCACACTCTGAACCGCTTCAAATCTAGTTTGAATAGGCAAAGGGTGCACGCCTTTCAAATTGAGTGAGCCTGAATGAACTCAGCATTTAAAATGCGTACCTAACGGTTGCCTTGTCACGCCTAACTGATTCTTCATTTCGCATTTTTCGTCATAATAGCCAACAAAACCATCAGTAGGTTCATAAGTGATGGTTATGTAGGCTCAAAATAAGGAGAGGTCAATGAGTTGCTAGTTAGTATTCTTTATGGTGCCTGTCCTTGTAATTAGCTTGTAATTAAATTACTTATCTTTTTGTTATCTTTTATTTATTTTGGATTAACGGTTGGAACAGGCAATAGAAGAGAACGACAACACAAATTACAAAGCTGATGAACCTGTTGAATTGTGTTCCTTCGCTACCTTCTTCATACCTGACTAATATCGCTCCTATCGGCATGGTTCTATTGTTTAGAAAACACCAAATGAGAAATATCAGATATATAGAAATTAGTTGAGGCGCAGAAACTTCATTATTACTTTTAATGTTAAAGACTATTGTGCTTATCCACGTGACAACAATCAGGCTGATCAATGTAATTCTTACTGCGGTACTCATACACTTTCTAGGCCATATGAACTTACTTATTCTGGTCATCTTCAAAATACTCATTTATTGCGGTTTTTATCTCTTTGTCTTCAGGGATTGTCTCATTAACTTTCTTAGATACATCTAGATTATCTAGCAAAACTTCTATTTTTTCAGCCTTTCCTGGAACTACTAACTCTTTAATAATTAAACTAAATAATGCTGTCGTACCTTCTTCAGCAATTTGCTTGGTAAGCTCACCTTTAATTCCTGCGCTGGAATAACTTGCGGCTGTACCAATGCCTTGTGCTGTATACATAAGTGGACCTACAGGTGTCACCAAACTTGCTTTCGCAGCTAAATCACTAGCATCATCCAACGCTTTTGCACTAGTCGCATCTATAAATGCATCACTAACCTCATTCTTCACCATATTGCTATTAGTGGCCGCACACTCAGCTGTAGCACATGGGTAGTAACTTACAGCAAATGTTTTGCCATCTACCGTTTGTGGTCGTATGTAAGCTCCCGACGCTGGATCAATTGGTCTACCGGTAAGATAATCAATGACAATTTTATTCGTTTCTGGAATTTTAAAGAAGCTATAACCTAAGTTCTTATCCAATAGGTATTGTTTCGCTGAGTCGTTCAATGGGATAGCTCCCATATCCTGAACGATGTAATGACCTTTTCCTGTTCTATTCTTTATGGTGCCTGTCCTTGTTAATTTTTCCTTACTCAGCTTGAATCTAAGCGTGTATTTTACATAGCGTCTCGCCACACTCTGAACCGCTTCAAATCTAGTTTGAATAGACAAAGGGTGCACGCGTTTCAAATTGAGTGAGCCTGAATGAACTCAGCATTTAAAATGCGTACCTAACGGTTGCCTTGTCACGCCTCATCAATTTTTTACTTCGCATTTTTCGTCATAATAGCCAACAAAACCATCAGTAGGTTCATAAGTGATGGCGATGTAGGCTGAAAATAAGGAGAGGTCAATGAGTTGCTAGTCAGTATTCTTTATGGTGCCTGTCCTTGTTAATTCTGGGAATAGGGGCCACTCGAATGAGTGGCGTTATTTACAATAAGTTTGATTCCATTGTCAATGGACTTGATACTTCCTACAGATTTCATCAAAAGACATATTGCTCTTCTTAATGTCTTCAAAGTCCGATGCTGTTATTTCAACTTTCTGAAAAGCCCCTTGGAGCTGCCCTGAGATATAGCAAAAATAGTATTTAGTCCCATCTCGCTTAACACTCCAACCAGACCCTAAAAACTCATTGTCTGAGGATTTCGGATCAGTAGGATAATCAAAAGGTACTTCCCCGTGATACTTATTCATTTTCCCACTCACTTTTCAAAGGCTGGCTTTCCATATTTAGCTAAGCTGTAAAACTCAAAGTACTCCTCTTCTACATCAGGGAGGTAATCCCTAGTCATTTTTTCAAAATGTGGAACATGTTCAATCAAGGCCGCACTATCACTAGAAAGGACTTGTTCTATGATATCCCCAAGCTCTCCCGTTAAAAGTTCATGAGCAACAGGATCTTTAGAGCTTTTTAGTGCTATCTGTAGCTTTTTGGCACTTTCTTTTAGCGCTATTACTCGCTCTTGAGTTAACTCTTTATTCTTTTTAATCATTTCCATATACCTTTAGGCCATCTACTTTTTTCGGTGTCTCCCAGTTTTTTAGGTTCGGAACTAATGTTTGATTGGCTCCACCTTGTGCTCTATATGCGCCCTCTTGAACTTCCGCTACCTTGCTTTCAAATACTACTGGATTTACATCAGGTTTTGGCTCAATCGCATACACATCATAATTACCAACAAAGTTCTTATATGGTAAGCCTGCTTCTTGAGCTAGCTTGTCAGGGTTCGACTTGAAATATTCATACTCAGTTCTAGTAAAATAATACGACGAACGCCCCGGAGCATTACCCGATGGAACAAATTTAAACAGAGTTTCTCCTTGCTTGGCCGTTCTTTTCGTAGGAATAGTAGAGCCAGATTTAATATTCCCATCAGCTAAACTTTTTGCAAGTTCATCAGACACTCCCGCTGCTTTGTACTCTTTGTATAGATCAGTTCGCACATTTTGTACTGCTGGAGCGGTCGGATCTACTCCTTTAGCGTCAAATATTGAGTTTGAAGAAATTAACGGAGAGTTTAAACCTGCTTCAGAATCTGTAGAGCCAGGCGCGCGCTCTATATTTGCTTCTTGAGTATCGTTAGCGCTACTTGTTTTATGAGGCTTGCTTTTAACAATATCAGTTACAGAATCTCCCGCTTTCGCTATAGCATTTAAACTAGTATCTCCAAGTTTAACGACCCCATGTGCTGAACCCGTTGCAGCGGCTGCAACAGATATATAAAACTTAGATATCTGCTTCTTAGCCTCATGTGGTGAAATCTCACCGCTCGCTTCCTTAGCCTGAATATCAGCAATATATTTGTCAGCAGCACCATTAGGATCAGACATCGTCTCAACTGCTGATTCATACATCGTTTTAAGTTGTTGCTGCGCACCTTCATCACCTTGAATTGCTGCCGTTGCTGTTGTTGCAAGATCTACCATTTCAGGAACGGCACTAATAGAACCTATTAACGCATCAGTCGGCATTTCTGCCAGAGCGCTACCTGCTGCTAACTCCCAAGGGCGAGCTTCTGCTTCAGCATTCTTAGACGTAATATCAATATATTCTGAAGTAAGAGAGCTATCTTTTACGGCTGTTTCTTTATCCCAAGTATCGTGAGCGGCTACAACTTTTGCAGACTCATTATTACACTCGTCTCCTCCACCTGAGTAGCAAGCCTTCTTATAGTCTAAATCTATCTGGTCATCTTTCTTAATGATGGAAGCAAGTTCTTTCTGCTTCGACTTATACTCATCCGTATTACGACAACTAGAATCTGTACAGCGCTCTATAAAGCGCTTTAGCTCAACTTTTCGCTGGGCTTCAGTCTGGGTAAGATAATAATCAACATTAGCACTACCTACCTTATTCACTCGTTCGGTACCAAGTTGAGTTGTACTGCTATTCACTAACGAGCTATTCCAGTTATCACCTACGGTAGAATCCAGATCTCCACCCGCAGCCTGATTCACTCTATCTTCAAGCTGGTTGCCGAAAGATTTCGCTAAATCTTCCTGTGCGGCAGTTTGCTCACCCGTGGTATTTTCAGTAATGGATTCATAGGTCTCATGGCCCAGTGTATTCAGCAGTTCAGTTTTAGTAATGGCATCACTGACATCTACGTTAACTTCACCATGCATTTCATGGTCATCGTCTGTTACTACACCACCATGAACATCTCGGACATCATTATCTTGCATAGCAATTGATGTTGTTTTATCCGCATCATAGAAGTTAACTTGCTCTGGTTCTAAGCCATACTTCTCTTGAGCTTTCTTACTGATTTCTGCCTGAGCGGCTAATACCTTATCTGGGTCTGTACTTTTCAGGTCGTTTAGTAAATCGAGCCCCTCTTGGCTGCTAAGGAGCTCATTTTTCAGCTCTGTGACTTTTCGGTTATCGCTGACTGATTTACCGAAGTCGAACAGATCCATATTGTCACTGTTGACATAGGTTTCAGCAGCACGATAGACGTCCTGACCTGCTTCATGAGTGGTTTCTACGTCTTTCGCAATTGCCTTCCTACCATCCTCGGTCAACAGACGGTGATCAACCGTGACATCAAAATCCCCCTGCTTACGGTCAACAGTGAACAGGTCCTTTTCTGTATGTTCGGTGTCGCGATTTAAGCGTGAAGTGTCGTCGGAGTTTTCTGAGTCCGCGATGGTTAACTGACCTTGTCCTATGGTCGCTAGGGTCTTGGATTTGCTGTAACCCGACGTATTCTTGTATTGAACAGACGTTGAATTATTGGTTGAATCCAGTTCACCGTCATTTACTCCGACACTCGTGTTTAACCCCATGCTTCTATTTTGGTTGTAACTGGTGTTCGAAAGGTCGGCGAAAGTGAGCGATCCAGTCGTCAGGTTCAGCTCTCCGCTATCTTGTCCATTCTCGTCTGTGGTCGCAATCAGCGCCCCTTTCACATCGGTATTGTTTGCTACCGTGATGTCTGCGGAACCACCGGAGTTTAGGCTTGTCAGTACCGTTTGTTTAGTGCGTGTTCGTCCATTGGAAGCATTGATACCCGAGCTGCCTCCTGTTAGCTGTCCAGCGTCACTCCCCCCTGAAAGAGATAAGCCCCCACTGATACCCGCGCCTTTTTGACTCGAACTATGGCGGTCTTGAACAGACGCAACATTCAAGTTACCACCAACATCAACAGTCAAACTGTCATTCGCTGCGACTGTCGCCCCTTTAATATTGGTATCTTGATTTAACAGTAAATAAGGACAGGCACCATTAAAAAGTAACAGACAAGTCAATTACATACGTTACCCCCATCGCTGCAATTTTATCAATTTACCTGTTTCCTTGTGATGTTTCTTCACTCACTCTTATCCAATGGAGCAAGGAGGGTAAGTCATGACTACACCGCGAAAGCAGCAAGTCTGTTTAGAGACCACTCGTTACTATCACTGTGTATCTCGTTGTGTTCGGCGTTCATTTTTATGTGGTTATGACACGCAGCGTAAACGTGATTACGAGCATCGAAAATCTTGGGTTGAGAAGCGGATACATCTTCTTTCTCAAATTTACACCATAGATGTGTGCGCCTATGCCGTCATGAGTAACCACTACCATATGGTGGTGCATATTGATAAAGAACGGGCATCCACTTTAACCGCTCATCAAGTAATCGAGCGTTGGGAAAGGCTGCATAATCTTCCCATACTCGTTCAAAGATTTGTGCAAGGAGACATATCATCCGAAGCCGAATTGGATGCAGCGCACGCCATTATCGAGTCTTGGCGCCAACGTCTTTACAGCTTGAGCTGGTTTATGAAAGAGCTTAATTTTGAAATTGCGCTAAAGGCCAATCAAGAAGACCAATGCAAAGGGCACTTTTGGGAAAGCCGCTACAAATGCCAGGCCTTGCTCGACGAAAAAGCGCTGTTAGCTGCGATGGCCTATACAGATTTAAACCCAGTCAGGGCAAACATCGCCGATACTCCAGAGCAGTCTCCTCATACTTCGATAAAACTGAGATTGGATGCCATTGCCAGTCATCAATTAACACCGGAACCTCTAGCACCGTTTATTGGCAACCCTTCCAATGACATGATTCAAGGTATTCCTTTTCGATTGGTTGATTACATCGAATTGGTCGATTGGAGTGCGAGGCAATTCAGGCAAGGAAAAGCGAGTATAAATAAAAAGCTCCCGCCAATTTTGCAGAGGCTATCCCTTTCTCAGTCAGAATGGTTAAAGGTCGTTACTCATCTTGAATCTAAGCGTGTGTTTTACATAGCGTCTCGCCACACTCTGAACCGCTTCAAATCTAGTTTGAATAGGCAAAGGGTGCACGCCTTTCAAATTGAGTGAGCCTGAATGAACTCAGCTTTAAAATGCGTACCTCGCGGTTGCATTGTCACGCCTCATCAATTTTTTACTTCGCATTTTTCGTCATAATAGCCAACAAAACCATCAGTAGGTTCATAAGTGATGGCGATGTAGGCTGAAAATAAGGAGAGGTCAATGAGTTGCTAGTCAGTATTCTTTATGGTGCCTGTCCTTGTTAATTTCTTTATAAAGTGCTTGTGACAAGTCTTTAGCACCTAGGTCAAAAGTATTCTTTATGATGCCTGTCCTTGTTATCTTTTTAGGCAAAGGGTGCACGCGTTTCAAATTGAGTGAGCCTGAATGAACTCAGCATTTAATAAAATGCGTACCTAACGGTTGCCTGCCTTGTCACGCCTCATCAATTCTTTACTTCGCATTTTCCGTCACAATAACCAACAAAACCATCAGTAGGTTCATAAGTGATGGTTATGTAGGCTGAAAATAAGGAGAGGTCAATGAGTTGCTAGTTAGTATTCTTTATGGTGCCTGTCCTTGTTATTTCCACTCGTTCAAAGATTTGTGCAAGGAGACATCTCGTCCGAAGCCGAATTGGGTGCAGCGCACGCCATTATCGAGTCTTGGCGCCAACGTCTTTACAGCTTGAGCTGGTTTATGAAAGAGCTTAATTTTGAGATTGCGCTAAAGGCCAATCAAGAAGACCAATGCAAAGGGCACTTTTGGGAAAGCCGCTACAAATGCCAGGCCTTGCTCGACGAAAAAGCGCTGTTAGCTGCGATGGCCTATACAGATTTAAACCCTGTCAGGGCAAACATCGCCGATACTCCAGAGCAGTCTCTTCATACTTCGATAAAACTGAGATTGGATGCCATTGCCAGCCATCAATTAACACCGGAACCCCTAGCACCTTTTATTGGCAACCCTTCCAATGACATGATTCAAGGTATTCCTTATGGTGCCTGTCCTTGTTATTTTCCTAAATAAGTTACAGCTGCTTTAGTAGTTTTTCTGTCTTCCCCATTTCAACCAAAAAATCTTGTTGATAGTTACTCGAAGTCTCCAAGTAACCTCTTGCCAAACCTGATAAGTTTTTAGCTAGGCTTATTACTTTCTCTTTGTCTTCTCCTGAATTAATCAAAGACAGAACTTCGTTGTACTTCTGAGCATACTGGTCAACAACAGGCTCATTCGAGACTTGTTGTTTGATACTCAACGCTGCAAGTGTATGTTCTATTTGCTCTTTAATCTCTTTTAGATCAATCACTGTATTTCCTTTTTTGAACCATCAAGGTTTCACATTTTTAACATTCTTAATCCACTCTTCAGGCCAGTTCTGTGGCATCAATAGTTGATCTGATTCACCATCCAAGACAGTTCCTGAAGACTTAATAGTTTGAGGAGCAACTTTACCGACATGTAATTTAGTACCTTTAGGGATTACTATCTCTGCTTCGTATGTGCGGCTATTTTTCCATTCGGGCAATAGTGCAGCATCGATCTTTGCTTGTATTTTGTTAGATGTAGGAGAAGTAGTAACAAAAGCTCCTTGCGCATTAGCATTTCCACCAAATACTCTATATACAGTTATTTCTTCATTCGTAACCACAGAACGATAATTGGAATCCAAGAAACTCTCTTGTACCCAGTCCGGAATCGCTTCACTCTTATCAACTACTGTTACTTTATTGTCTATAGCCGTCGAATATTTGCCGAAATCAGATTTTACAATATTTGATTCAACTGATATCGGAGCGCCCTCTGTTTTATCCAAAGTTGCATTGTTCGCAAGTTTAAGCTTGTTAGACCCCACAGCAGGAATCTCGGGCAAATCAACCGATTCAACTATATCACCAGCAGCTTTGTTAGTTAGATTCTTGCCTATACCACCAACAGTCGCGATAGTGGTTAGTGTTTCACCCGTAGTAACTAGTCCCTTCTCTTTAAGCTCAATGGCCTCTTGCTTGTTGCCTTGAAGCTCCTTTATTTCAGCTAACGTGGCATCATCGTTATTCTCGAATATTTGTTTTAAGCTGTTTAACGTATCAGTAGCCAGCTCACCCAATTGCTCAGGTGTGGCTCGAATATTCTCTTCCACGTGACCAGCATTGTACTTCGCCTTTTCAATGACGATATCTACTACCTGCTCACCAACATTTACAACATCTTCTATCGAGGTGTTGTCTATGACATTCAGAGCTTTTTCTTTCAGGTTATTAGCAACATCTGACGTAGATACATTTACAGGTTTCTCACCGTTTTCAGTAGCGTACTTCGCGTAAGCATTGGCTTCCTCATTTGGTCGGTAATCACTCTGGTATGGATGCTCTATCGAGTTGAACTCATCTAGATTAACGGTTTCATCTTTATAAGTTGCCTCATCCTTAGCCTTGAACAGCTCACTGCCATCTTCGATCAACTTTCTACCACTGGCGCTATTAGCTAACTCTGAAGCGTTATCAGCTGCAATTTCAGCGAGTTCTTCTCTTGCTCTTGAGTTTTCCTGAATGTGCTTCTGGTTTGCCCATGTTTCATCAGTTTGAAGTAGCGCTTGCTGGAACAGTTCTTTCTTAGCCTCTACCTCACTAATGCCATGTTTCTCTGCATAGCCTTTAGCATTAGACAGAATCAGCTGGCTTTCCGCTTTGTATAGCTGTCTATGGTCTACTGTTGCCGTTCCAACCTTGTTCGCAACATTCGTCCCTGCATTCACCGCATTACTGTTACTAAACATCGTCGAGAAGCTTGGGCTACTATTCGAAAGTCCACCTTCTGTTGCCTGATCTAAACGCTTAGCAAAATGACCGCTATTGTGTTCACTGATGGCTTCCTGAGTCGCTTCTGAAGTACTTTGCTGTCCATTCTGTAGACCTTGAACCTCTACGATTTCGGCGCCCATACCTTTAGCATGATCGAGTTTAGTGTTGCCTTCGCTAGCATTAACGAAAGTCTTGCCATGCTGGTCGCTGTTTTTATCGACCACAACACCAGCATTAACATTGCCAAGTTTACTGTCCGCTAATGACGCACTAGTGGTTTTAGATCCATCATAGAAATTGAGCTCAGATGGTTGCAGTCCATATTTCTCCAAAGCAAGCTTATAAACTTCTTTCGCTGCTTTATCGTAAGTCGCACTATCTTCACTCTTCAGTCCGTCAACAATATGCGCATACTTAGGATCGCGCGTCAGATCATTCTTCAGCTCTGTGTTCTTGCGGTTATTACCCAGAACAGTAAAGAGATCTCCAATTCCAATATTCTCATCATCAGCAACACTTCCTGCCGCATCAGCAACATCTCCAATACCTTCATGAGTATCTTCAATATCCTGACCTATCTGCGCCCTCCCCTCTTCGGTCAGCAGGCGGTGATCCACAGTTACGTCAAAATCCCCCTGCTTACGGTCAACAGTGAACAAGTCCTTTTCTGTATGCTCGGTGTCGCGATTTAAGCGTGAAGTGTCGTGGGAGTTTTCTGAGTCCGCGATGGTTAACTGACCTTGTCCTATGGTCGCGAGAGTCTTGGATTTGCTGTAACCCGACGTATTCTTGTATTGAACAGACGTTGAATTATTGGTTGAATCCAGTTCACCGTCATTTACTCCGACACTCGTGTTTAACCCCATGCTTCTATTTTGGTTGTAACTGGTGTTCGAAAGGTCGGCGAAAGTGAGCGATCCAGTCGTCAGGTTCAGCTCTCCGCTATCTTGTCCATTCTCGTCTGTGGTCGCAATCAGCGCCCCTTTCACATCGGTATTGTTTGCTACCGTGATGTCTGCGGAACCACCGGAGTTTAGGCTTGTCAGTACCGTTTGTTTAGTGCGTGTTCGTCCATTGGAAGCATTGATACCCGAGCTGCCTCCTGTTAGCTGTCCAGCGTCACTCCCCCCTGAAAGAGATAAGCCCCCACTGATACCCGCGCCTTTTTGACTCGAACTATGGCGGTCTTGAACAGACGCAACATTCAAGTCACCACCAACATCAACAGTTAAACTGTCATTCGCTGCGACTGTCGCCCCTTTAATATTGGTATCTTGATTTGACGTAATGGCGATGTTGTCTGCGTTTAACTGGCTGTTATTGTGAGTAACAGAAGACGAAGTGCTTTGGTTGCGGTCAAAACTGGCATTTAAGTTAATGCCCGTCGATGCCCCATAAACGGTCATGGATGCGCCGATTTGTCCCGATTGAGTCTCAGACTTGCTGTTTTGGGTATCTTGAGAAGCGGTGATATTCACCTCATTGGCAGCAAGAGATAGAGTGTCATTAGCCGCGAGCTCAGAGCCTTGGATATTCAGTTGATTGCCCGTGTTATTCCCAGCGCTTATCTTGATATTTTGTCCACTTAACGCAGACCCCACTGAGGTGGTCGTTAGGGAGCTGGATTCAGTTTGGCTTGCTTCAATATCTAAATGAATGCCCGCATTGAAGCCGTAGGTGCCCGAACTTTGTGCGGCAGCTGCCGTTTGCTGGACCAGCAAGGTGGTTTTTGAAACAACATCTTCAGCAGCCAGCGCTACGCCTGCGACATACCAAGCTTCATCGCTTTTCACTTCGCTGATCAAGTCATTGAGCTCTTCTATATCTTCAAACGTTACGCCTGGCTTTTTGTCTGCGTACTCTTGCTCTAAAGTGCTGAGTGTGGACTCTAGGGAATCTAGCCCTTTCTTATACTGTTTATAGTCTTGTTCTGCCTGCTTGAGTTTCTTCGTCGACTGCTTGAGTGCTAGCGCCGCTTTGGCCACTTCAACAGCTTGATGTTGAACGACAAGACTCGCTTCCGCTTTGCCATGAATTTCTTCACGTTGCTCGCTTAGCGTATCAACCGCTGCTTTTATCGTGACATCGTCTTTCGCCGTTAAACGCAAATCACCTTGATGATTTCCATCACTATCTGAAGCAAGTGTTGAGCCCTCAACAAGTATCGATGACTCCGCATTAACCGCCAGGTCATTCTGAGCCTTCACCACACTCTCTTTGTGATTCAACGCATCGCTTTGGTGTTTGACTTTATCGTAGCTCGCGTCACCAAGAGAGATCTTAATTTGACCATCTTCAACGCTCACGCCATCAAGACCATCACCTAAACTGATAGAGAGCTTCTCTTCGCTTTCAAACGTTTTCGTCGTTTCTTTCGCGGCGAGAATCTCGACGTCTCCCGTATCTGCGGTGAGGCTAACATTGTGGTCAGCATTCAGCTCAGAACCAACGACTTTGACCGAACCAGCTTTAACAGTAAGGCTACCGCCGGATTGAATTGAGCTTGATTGAGCCGTGGAGGTTTCTTCACCTTGGCGCTTTTTCTCCATCTCAAACAGATTGCCACCACTTAGGAATGACATTTTTTCATCCCACTGCTGGCTCTTCTTAAGCACATCGCCCGCTGCAATCAGCACGTCTTCCACCGCATTGAGGTTCACCTCTCCGCCACTGGTCACTTCACTGGCAATCACGCCAATATCTCGCCCTGCGGTAAACGACGTATTGCCTGAGTTGATTAAGTAACTGCTGTTGAGTAGCGTGGCGTCATCAAGGCTGCCTTGGTTTCGGCCACTTAGTCCCCCGAAGCCTTTCTTAATGGTTTCATGGCGTTCAAACTGTTTGTATGTTTGGGCTGCGAGCTTGACGTCGCCATCGGCAGATAGAGTCACCTCATTGTCAGCATTAAGCGCTGAACCAATAATATTGATATCACTATCACCGCCAGCCGTTACCACTGAATCTAGGTTCTGGGCTTTGATAGAGATGCTATCACCTGCAGAAATAGAACTCCCTTTAACCGTTTCTCGATAAGTTTCATTGATGGTGGTTTTACTGCGGCCAAAGGATTTTTTAGTGACTGTTTTATCGTAATGGTACTGGCTGTCGTTGACCGCAAGGATGTTGACGTCGCCCTTGGCTTTAAGATTAACGGTTTGCTCCGCTGAAACCGTGCTCCCTGATAACGTAATGTTGTTTTGAGCCTGCAGTGAGACATTCTTGCCCTCAAGCAGCGACCCTTGATGCTGTTCACTTCGATTGATTTCAGTGTAATTTGAGCGATAGGTATGGTCTGACTGTTTATTGAGCGCGGTTTGAACAGTAATGTCATTGCCCGCCGCTAAGCTAAGGCCCTCACCTGATTTTACTTGGCTTGCGGTGATTGCAATATCTTTACCCGCATTCATCGTTAAGTTACCAATAGCTGTCAGTGACGAGGCAATTTGAGAGGTTTGGCTCTCTCCCTCTCTGCCACCTCGAGCGGTGACGTCGTAGCCATAGCTTTCCTCTTTCGAGCTGACAATGATGTCTTGCCCTGCATTTAAGTTGGCATCCCCATTGGCTTTAATGTCCGCCGCATGGTTTTCAATGTTCTTACCCGCTTTCAGAACCAGGTTGCCTGTGGTGGTGATGGAGGCCGTCTGACCGACATCGGTGAACGTACCACGATTGTTGCCCAGTGACGCTGTGCTGGTTGTTACTCGGGTTTCATTAATAATGTTGCCATTAGTGGCTTCAAGCGACACATCATGGCCTTTAATATCACCACTTAGGTTGATGATATCTTTCTCGGCAGTTAACGAGACATCGCTGCTGCTCGCAATCGTGCCACCAATATTGGTGATGCTGTTTGAGCTGTTTACACTCAGACTTGAGTCAGCTGACAACTGGCCGCTATTGGCTAGGTCGCCAGCATCGATACTGACATTTGAACCGGCAATTTGAGCGCCGCTGCTCAAGTTATCGATGGTTGCCTGAGCTAGGTAAAGTTTAGGCGCTAACACTTTTTGTCCATTGATCTCAATCTCTTCATACCAAAGGATATTTTGAGTCAAATTGGCGACTTGAGCGGAAGAAAGTGCAATGCCCGTAGTCAGGTTGAGCGACGATTTCTGAGAGGCTGCTGCATCGATTAGCTGCTGCATTTGCTCCAATTGGCTTCCTACTGAAGTGTTTAAGTACTGTTGACCTGTTTGTTCAAAAATGGCTTGGCTGATAACACGAGAATCATAGAATGCATCCCCTAAGAACTTAACATCGGCTTCTGGGTTGAAGCCCACACTACTCATAAAGTAGTCAGACCCTAAGAAATTGCCCATATTGGTCAATAGCGGGTTAGTTTCAATAAGGTACTTACCTTTCGGGTCAGGTGAGAGAATAAATAACCCATTAGGCGCAGTCGGGAATGCGAATTCAGGAAAGGCGATATCGTTTTTGTTGGCAAAAGTGATAGTCGGGCCCGTCACCGATGCTGAGGATGTCGCCTTCAACTCGGGCGCCGATTTCGTTGGCGAAACAGCGGTAACGTTTGCCTTAAGCGTGGAGTTATTGACCTTATTCGCAACGTTAAGCGTTAAATTGTTGCTGGCAGTGATAGAAGAATTAAGTTGACCCGAAGAGCCAGTTTTGACTTTTCGAGTATTGGTGCGATCAAAGATAAAGTCGCCCCAACTTGAGTGGCGGCTACTTCCTCTCCTATAACGAAGCCTGTAGTCGTAATATGTTGTATACTCGGAAAAAGTGTATCCTTTATTGATCAGGCTGGTAGATTTTATGGCGACGTTTTTCGCTGCAATCTGGCTACTGTTATTCAATAAATTGAGCGCCTCTAACGCTATATTATTCTTCGCTGCTATTTTCGCCATAGAGCTAGATCCAACTAGGTGTTGTCCTTCTTTATGGCCAATTGCAGTAAACTCAGCTCCACTATCAATATGATGGGTATACACAACTCGGTTATGATGGTCTTTGGAGTTAGAGCGGTGCTCTGACGTCACTCTATGCACTGGTTGATATGGCGTATTATTAGCTATAAACACTGGTGTGAAATATGCTCGTTTATCAATTGCATACGATGTGCTTATGTCTAACATTGTACGCTTATTGGTCAGGTTGTTGGTATAGATACCAATATCGCCACCCAATGACTCAATAGTGCCTGAGCTATTCGTGACACTAGAGCTCTTCTGTTTTGCTACATTTTGAGCAATGAGTAAGTCATTCCCAACCACAATATCTGACGTATTGTGCAGGGTATTAGCATAAAGGTTGGCGTTGTTCCCTGCGTATATCAGGCTCTGGTTATCAATCCTATTTGATGCTGTTGCCGTTAAATTCCCTAACGCAACCAACCCACCTTTGTTGACCAACGAGCTCGCCGTCAGGTTTAGGCTATCCAATGCCTGAAGCGTACCGGAGTTATCAACTTCGGCAGCAGAAAGGGTGATAGTGGCATTGCTGGTCAGTTGGCCCTTTTGAGTGAGCTCCTGGGCATTAAGCGTCATTGTACCCGTTGACTGTAAATTGGCCTCTTGCCCAATGTCTAACGTCGATTGCGAGTCGACAGATAATGTTTTGGCGGCCATCTGACCATCAAGATTTGCAGAGTTAACCTCTATCTGAATGGAGTCTGCGGTCATTGTGCCAGAGCCAGTGAATGTGAGCTGCTCTGCGTCAACGTCTAACGTTGAATTTGCGTTAATCTCACCGTCATTTTCAATGGTTTCAACATCTGTGAGTGCAATATTACTCGCCGCAACTGCACTATTTGAGTCCAGCGTTAACGAGGTAACCGGGCCCGATAAATCACCTTTAGAAATAACTTCACTGTCTTGTAAAGAGAGTTGGGCAGCTATAATGTTAAGTTCAGCCGCCGCATTGGTTTGATTGTTGTTTTTTAAACCACTGAACAACTGGCTGTCATGAGCCGTGACGCTCTTGTCCACTGTAAATTCAACCAAATCTCCTGCCGTGACTGTTGTTTGATTCAATATGAGGTTATCGGCGCTAATCTTGAGCTGCTCTTGCGCCACTTGCTGATTGGCTAGCGCTACCTCTTGTCTGCTCGTAATGTCGATGTTTTTCGCACTCTGAGCTGACGCAAGCTGCACTTTACCATCTGCCGTGAGCATAATATCGCTTACATTCGACACAAGATTACCGACGTTAACCCCAACACCATCTTCTGTTGCGACCAGAGAAATACGACCCGCGTACATGCCGCCTAAAGAAGAGGAGTCAATGGCAAGAGCGGGTTTGTTAGTTGGCTTTGAGGATTTCTCAGCAACGTGATTGGTTTGGTAGCCAACCTGGTTCGTACCCGTGATGACCGACAAGTCATTGGCATGGATATTGGCGTTGATTTCAGCGGTACGACTGATGATGTCAAAATACGTTTGGTTGGTCGCATCAAGACCCAACCCTTCGATGGTCACACTCCCTTCGGAAACATCAAAGCCAGTCAACTGCCCATTATTTAGCTCTGGAGCCCCGGTCGATAACGTCACTCGAGGGGTATTGATAAACCCACAGCCATCACACGTTATCCCGTATGGGTTGGCTAAAATCACATTCGCCTGCTGGCCAAACACCTCTGTATAACCTTCTAATTGGCTTCGGTTTGCACCCGTCACCTCATTCAGTATGACATTGGCTGCCTTTCCATTTAGGTGTGGGTTACCTTGTAGTATTCCACCAAGTTGAGAACGGGATAGTGCTTCCGTGGAGTTATTGAGGATAAGACCTGACGGGTCAACGTCGAAGCGCTGATATTTATTGTGGGATAAACCTTGACCATTAGGCGTGGCGATATTGACGACTTCAATACCATTACCAGCCTGAGTCTTACTGGTGTTAGCGGAGCCGCTAGCAATGATTACATTGGCAAGGGCAGGCTGCAGTGTTAAAACACCGCATAATGAATAGGTCAGCCAGATGTTCAGTTTGTTCATTTTCTTATCCATTCTTGCTTACCTTCATTGTTACCAAGTGACGTTAACGCGGTAATGAACCACGTAGTCGTCGACATTGGATCGTGATGGGGCTTCAATTGGAAGGCCTATAGCCAGTGAGCTTGAAGCGTATTTAGCCTGCGAGTTTAATGACCAACTGGTGCCAAGCAGCGAGCCGCCTTCATATTGGTCTCGGTTGTCTTCTGAAATGGTGCCTGTATCTAAAGCCAGCACAGTAGTGATTTGTCCGATGTACGGCCACAGACCGATTCGATAGGTCAAATCATTGCGCCAGTAATAGCCTTCATCACCGGAAAGGGAAGTTCCTTTGAATCCACGTACCGAATATTCACCACCAATACTCACTCTCTCACTGCCATACAAGGTGTCATTGCTCCATTGGCCAAACAGTGTTGAAGTCAGGGTCAGTTTAGGTGTAAACGGGTAGGTATAGCTGCCTGTCAGCATGCCTTTACGAAACTGTGCTTTAGCAACACTAGGATCATTGGAGAGGTTTTCTTCGCCTCCAAACCAATCCGTTCCTATCGACATATTCGGAGAGACAGTCAAAAAGCCCCCTCCGACGCGAGTACTGTGCTCCCAAGCAAGGCTTAACATTGACAGATTGCGAGAACTCGCCTCGACTAAGTTACCCAGAATATAGTTCTTTTCTCGACGATGACTCGCCGTGACTTTTAGCGCTGATTTACTGGTGCCATCTCGAAAAAATAACCATTTTGAGTCTAAGTAGTGGTTATTGGTTTTTCCTGAAGAGTCAAAAGTAAAGCCTGCGTTTGTAAACGTCGTTTTGTAGGAGCTATAAGATGTTCTATAACCAACATTCCAATAGCCGATTGGAATATCGACACTTAGATACAAACTATCAGACTGTTTAGAATCAACAAAAGCTGCGCTCTGAGTCGCTGACAGCGTCCATTTATCCAGCCACTTAAAGAAGTTTTCTCCCGAGAGATTAATTGCTATCTGTTCTTCACCGGTGGACTTTTGACCGCTATTACTGAACTCTACTCCTATAGATCCCAACGGCCCCTCTGCTGTTTGAAGATCGACCACAGAGTACCCCTGCTTAGAAGAAGGTCGTAACTTGATAGTCGCGTTGTAACGGGGTAAACGGTTGACCTGCTCGAGCCCTTGCTCTATGCCCCTTAGGTTTAGTACTGTATTTGCAATCATGGGAAACGCCATCTTTAGCCACCGACGTTCTTCCCCATTCCAAAGTACTTTTTCAACTTTACCTTCCAATATCACAATGTTCAGTACACCACTGGAAAGGTCTTGAGGTGTCATGAAAGCTCGCGACGTCACGTAACCCGCTTCAATATAGTGATTGGAGATGAGTCTCAGGTATTCATTAATCTGGGTAAGCGTAATACAACCAGATTTAAACTCGGAGATACTCTCTAGTGCGCTGTCACCATAAATCTTGTTTCCCGAGAAGGTGATTGCTTCGATTTGTACGCAGGTAGTGTCGGCTTCAAACTCTGGGTCAGGGATGAGCTGTGAAGGAATAAGTTTCTGGAGCGATTCGTTGCTTTCGTTTAGGGACTCAAGACGTTCTTGCTGCTGCCTTTCTACATCTCGAGTCGCTAAAGGCCCTAAAGGCGTATTGGCGACAGCAAGCTTAGCCCAAAGCAAATAAACAAAAATACACAGAATATGAGAGAGCTTGAACAGATGTATATACTGCATACGAAAACACCACCACGAACAATAATGGGATTTACATCCCAAATATTTATAAATTTGGGACAATAATTTTCATATAAAAGAACATTGATATACATGAAATATGTTTACAGATTCAATACTTTGGTAGCATCACTAAAATCACAACTAATTTAGGTGTAATTTATCAATAAAAGAGAGCTGGAGAGCTGGAGAGCTGGAGAGCTGGATTATTATCTCTCTTTAGGGACAAGTCCTGTCAAACTTTGCATTAAAGGTTCCTTGGCCATTCTACCAAGACCCATCTCCAGAAAGGCGCAGCCCGTTCTCGAAGCGACGCACTTTCCATCAGTTCAAATCGAAACACCTTGTTCTCGCAAACAAAAAGGGTTGATGCGTAGCACCAACCCTTAAGTCGTATCTCGAAGCTATACGTTCTCTATCAAATCTCGATAAAGTCTGCTTCTACAGCTGGATTAACGTCAGCATCGTAATCAACACCTTCAACGCCGAAGCCGAATAGCTTCAAGAACTCTTCTTTGTACTCAACGTAGTCAGTTAGCTCTTTTAGGTTGTCAGATGTGATCTGTGGCCATAGGTCACGACAGTGTTGCTGGATGTCATCACGTAGTTCCCAGTCATCAAGACGTAGACGGTTCTTGTCGTCTACTTCAGCAGCAGAGCCATCTTCTTTGTACAGACGCTGGCTGAACATACGGAAGATCTGTTCCATACAGCCTTCATGAACGCCTTCTTCACGCATCTTCTTGAATACCATTGCGATGTACAGTGGCATTACAGGAATTGCAGAACTTGCCTGAGTAATAACAGACTTAAGAACAGCGACGTTAGCAGTACCGCCAGTTGCAGAGAGTTTGTCGTTAAGCGCTGTCGCTGCGCGATCCAGATCCATCTTCGCTTTACCTAGTGCGCCATCCCAGTAGATAGGCCAAGTAAGCTCAGTACCGATGTAGCTGTATGCTACCGTCTTACAACCGTCAGCCAGAACACCCGCTTCAGATAGCGCGTTGATCCAAAGTTCCCAATCTTCACCGCCCATTACAGTAACAGTGTCTTTGATCTCTTCTTCAGTTGCAGGCTCTACGCTCGCTTCAATGATCACGTCTTTGTTAGTGTCTACCGCAGTCGATGTGTAAGTGTCACCGATTGGCTTTAGAGATGAACGGATAACTTCACCCGTCTCTGGCATTTTACGTACTGGAGAAGCCAGTGAGTAAACCACCATATCAATCTGACCAAGGTCTTCTTTAATCAGATCAATTGTTTTCTGTTTCGCTTCATTCGAGAAAGCGTCACCGTTTAGGCTCTTAGCGTAAAGACCTTCTTCACGCGCCAGCTTTTCAAATGCTACTGAGTTGTAGAAACCAGCCGTGCCAGGTTTCTTCTCTGTGCCTTCTTTTTCGAAGAAAACACCGATAGTTGAAGCACCGCCACCAAATGCCGCAGCGATACGAGAAGATAGACCGTAGCCACTTGAAGCACCAACAACAAGTACACGCTTAGGTGCATCTTTGATTGGGCCTTGTGCTTTAGTGTAAGCAATTTGTTCTTTTACGTTAGCTTCACAGCCCATTGGGTGCGTAGTAGTACAGATAAATCCGCGAATTCTAGGTTTGATGATCATATTCAACTTCCTTAACAAAACCCCGCTAGGATAAAAGTTTCACCCGCAGTTCGCATCTAATTTCTGTAAAAATGTCGGTAAAATGCAAGTGGTTGGAGCACTTTCAGTCAGGATTATTAAATTCTGCACAAAATAAAGGCACCTACAGTGAGGTGCCTTGAATTTAAGCGAGTTTTTATCTAGTGCAGAGTAAAATGTCTAAATTACGCTGCGCTATCCAACTTTGCTTTCGACTTTTTTGTCTCGCCATGGGTGCGAACTTCGCTGAAATCATGGCTAAAGTGGTCAACTTGAATCGCTTTGTAACGTAACTGGTCTGCTGCCACAATTTGATCCACTTCTTCCTGAGTTAATACGTCAGCTTCAAGTGCTTGTGCCAAACGATCTTTTAACAGACCTTTACGAGCCACTTTACCCTCTTTAGCAGCGCGCATCAGTTTACGCTCCAGCCCCTTAACGCCGTACATAGCCAGGAATGCATTTTCCATCAGACCAACACTGTCATTCTCGTCTTTACCGATGTAGCAAAGATGAGTCAGGCGGTCACGGTGTGCCCCTGGAGTCATCAGGCTTTCCGCCAACTTCACTGTCAGATTATCGCTTGGTTTCTGGTAGTGATTACCGAGTGGGAAGACCAAACCTTTCAACAAACGACCAACCGCTTTCTGAGGGTAGTTAGTGAACGCTTCCTGTAACGACTGAGCGGCATGGTACAGACAGTGCTGAACAGCGTAGTGAACGTAGTCCAGATCCTGTTGCTGACGACCTTCATCTTCATATTTCTTAAGTGCTGCTGATGCCATGTACAGGTAAGCAAGCACATCACCTAAACGGGCTGAGATCATCTCTTTACGTTTCAGATCACCACCGAGTGTTGCCATCGCGATATCAGCACTTACCGCCAAAGCACGACTCAAACGAGTCATCTCTTTGTAGTACTTCTGAGTTGGACCGCTCATGTTCGCTTTGATAAAGCGAGAGCCTGTTAATGCCGCACCAAATGCACCGAAGGTGTTCTTCATTGCGTGACCGATGTGCTTGAACAGCAGATCATCAAACTCTTTCGCACCTTGCTTTTCATCTGGATTTGCCGCTGCTTCCATCTCCTTAAGGACGTATGGGTGACAGCGTGTCGCACCCTGACCAAAGATCATCAGGTTACGAGTCAGAATGTTTGCACCTTCTACAGTAATCGCTACCGGAATACCAAGATATGGAGCCGCTAAGTAGTTCATTGGACCATCTTGAATTGCACGACCTGAGTGGATATCCATAGAATCATCCAGAATAGTACGCGCCATCTCTGTCATGTGGTATTTAGCGATTGCAGTCACAATGCCCGGCTTCTCTTTCAGATCAAGCGAGGTCGTTGTCAGAGTACGGCTTGCTTCTAGTAAGTAGGTTAAGCCACCGATGCGACCTAGTGCTTCTGCAACACCTTCAAACTTACCAATCGACATACCGAACTGCTTACGAACGTAGGCATAAGCACCAGTAGTACGTGCAGTCAGGTGACCCATCGCAGTGCCAAGAGCCGGTAGTGAAATACCACGACCTGCAGACAGACACTCAACCAGCATACGCCAGCCTTTACCTGCGTAGTCCTGTCCACCGATTAGCCACTCCATAGGAATAAAGACATCTTTACCGCGAGTTGGACCATTCATAAACGCCAGACCAAGTGGATCGTGACGCTCACCAATCTCAACACCTTTGTGATCCGCAGGGATCAGAGCACAAGTGATTCCGAGCTCTTTCTTATCACCCATCAAACCGTCTGGATCGTACATCTTAAATGCCAGACCAAGTACAGTCGCAACTGGTGCCAGAGTAATGTAGCGCTTGTTCCAGTTGAGGCGGATACCCAGCACTTCTTTACCTTCATGTTCGCCGTAACAAACAATGCCGTCATCTGGAATACCACCAGCATCCGAACCAGCTTCAGGGCCAGTCAGGGCAAAACAAGGAATATCAGTACCGTCAGCCAGACGAGGCAACCAGTAATCTTTCTGCTCTTGAGTACCGTAATGAGACAGCAGCTCACCCGGACCCAGTGAGTTAGGTACCATTACTGATACCGCAGCACTGATACTACGAGTCGCGATACGAGATACGATGGTCGAGTTCGCTAGCGATGAAAACTCACGGCCACCGTACTCTTTTGAAATGATTAGCGAGAAGAAACGCTCTTTACGTAGGTACTCCCACACTTCTGGCGGAAGGTCGCGGTCTTCTTTAACGATTTTATGATCATCCAGCATGGATAGCAGCGTCTCTAGTTCATTGTTCATGAACGCTTGCTCATCTGCCGTCAATGTTGGTGTTGGGTACTGGTGCAATTTAGTGAAGTCTGGACGACCAGAGAAAAGCTCTCCATCCCACCATACACTGCCCGCTTCCATTGCTTCTTTCTCAGTGCTAGACAGAGGTGGCAGCACTTTTTTAAACATTTTGAAAGCTGGGTCACTTACCCATTTTTGTCTTAGAGAGCTCATAATCAGATCCTTTTGTTCACTGTGTGGTGGTCCAATATTCTTGTTTTTTATTTAATTAATTTAGTTTATTCCGCAGCGACGCCTGCTGCTAAAAATGGAATGAGTTGGTCAACGACAGATTTCGCATCCATCGCTTTGCCGTAATCATTTTCTGCGATTTCAAGTAGTGCCTGGCTTGAAGCCATAGTGAAAACGCAGGTACCTAAGGTGAAGTGCAAACGCCAGAACAACTCTTCCTGGGTCAGTTTCGGGTTTGCCTTCATCACCGACTCGGTAAATAACGACAAGGTATCCTGGTAACGAGTGGTTATGAACCAACGCAAGTGGCCCTGCACATCGGTATAGCCACGGCCAATCAACAACATGAAACGACTGGTCCCATTTGGTCTCACATCATTTAAATTACGTAATGGTGAGCGCAATGACTCAAACACATCCGCCATCTCATAGCTGTCATTCAGATTGAGATTAATCAGTGCATCCTGTACCGCAGGCATAAAAGCCTCCAGATAACGATTCAATACCGCTCGAACCAAGGTTTTTTTATCACCAAAGTGATAATTCACCGAAGCCAGGTTTACGCCAGCTTTACTGGTAATTGTTCTTAAAGAGGTATCTTTAAAACCGTGTTCTGCGAACAAGGCTTCCGCTACATCAAGGATTTTCTCTTTGGTTGAGTTTCTCGCTGGCATTTCAATCACTCGTATTAAACAACTGTTTGAAATATACAGCCGAAACACAAAAGCAACAAGTTATTAACATCACACTTTTAACGATTGGTCTGACCAGAGCAAAAAGGACTTTCGTAACAGGCTGAAAAGAAGGGAATAAAAGAAAATTTAAAAATTTTGGGAACTGTTTTGAATTCCCCCGGTCTGAATAATTGTAGTTAGCAGAGTGTTCGAGGGTTAAACAACCCGATAAGTTTACAGGCCGTCAAACTTGTTTTCTTACTGAAGCTACTAATTTACGCTGCTTTTTCTTATTAACTCCTATGTTTATTTGTATCCGCCCAGAGCCTGCTTGCTCTGGGCTTTTTTTATTCAGCTAACTCTGTTTAAACACCCAGCGCTTACTTATCAGATAGTTACTCACCATCCCAGCCAGTACCCCGGCCACCAGAGCAACCATTGGTATCATTCCGCTTCCGCCAAGCAGTAACAAAATCGACTTAAACACCACAAAGTTTGGCACGGCTGAAACACTGGCTACCGAGACAAACTTGAGCCATTGCTTGAAACGCTGCCGTTGGTGACTGGCAAAGGTAAAGCGCCGATTGCCATACCAAGTCACGGTTGCCGCGCAAAAGAAGGCCAGGAGACGAGCGGTTAACGGCTCAAGCTGAAACAGATAAAAACAGACAGAGAAAACGCTAGCATCGGCGAGAAAACCGATGCTACCTACCAAAGCAAAGCGCACTACTTTGCTATTCATGACGGATCACCGCAGCGATAGAGTGAGCGTCGGCTCTTAGCGGTAAACTCGATAATGCAATCCAATTGCCGCTCTTGAACCAGTTTATCAATCACGGGTTGCTCACCGATTAACTGAACCTGAGGCAGACTATCAAGCAGCGACTCGTCTTTAAGCAACTTAGCCTTACCCGAGCTATAAAACTGACCAGAGAACGGCCGCGAACCCACGTAATAGGTCGCGATATCTGGATCGGCCATTGCAAGAACAACTTTGTCACTGCGTTTATCGCCAACATCAAAATGAATGAAGCCTACCGCGATAATCAATAATGTCGGTACCACACATGCAGTAAGCTTGAACCACTTCTTATCCTCTTCCATATCGGATACCAGTATGGCGATGAGCAGACCAATCGCAGGAACACCCGGTAATACATAGGCAGGTAAAATGTTGCCTGAGAAGGTAAACAGGATAAGTGGAGATAAGAGCCAAAATAGTAGAAAACTGACCAAACCTTGCTGACGATGAACATTGCTGGCAAGCGCCTTTCTTTTTCTCCACATCAGTATCGGCAGTACCAGTGACCACGGGGCGGCAGAATAGAGCCAGAACAGCCAGATAGTCCCTCTTACCTCGTCATGGGCGCTGCCATACAGATCCCCTTGCCAACCACTGACCAGAAAACGCTTAACATGCTCACCAATAATAAAGTAATCGAGAAAACCAGGGGTTGCGCGTTCAGCGAGCACATACCAAGGCAGTGCAATCACCAGCATCAACAAAGTGCCCTTAACCAGTGGGAAACGTTGCCATAGCAACTTGACGCCATTCACCGCGCCATGTTGCAGCATCAACCAGGGCACAACCGCCAACCCCATTAAAACAATAACCAGAGGCCCTTTAGCGAGCAGTCCAATTGCCAGACCAACAAAACCTACATATCCCCAGTACTTAGTTAGACAACCTTGTTGATGGCTCTGCCAATGCAGATAGAAACCCAACATCGCCAACGTAAGCCCCAGAGTGAGCGCCATATCTGTCATCACCGCACCAGCCGCAATTGAGAAAATACCACAGGTCGCTAATACCAGAGCGGTCACTAGACCACTGTAGCCCAGACGTTTGGCAAACATCGCCATCATCACAATGACCACTACACCAGCAATCCAGTGAGGGACACGAACGGCAAACTCACTCACGCCCAAGCTCTCAATACCGAAAGCACTCATCCACGTAAACAGCGGTGGCTTGCCCCAGAAAGGCACACCATAATCAAACTGCGGAGTAATCCAGTTACCTGTCTCCGTCATCAGGCGAGCCATCTCTCCATATCTGGCTTCCGTAGTATCCATTAACGGATACGCACCTAAAGTGAGTAATCTGATCAACAGGGCGGCACCTAAAATCCCCCATAAATGAACTCGGTTGAACCTCACGCTCGTTTCTCCGCAGTTTGTTGCTGTGACTGAGTCTGTTTCTCTGTCACTGACTGAACCAGATAAAGTGGTCTCTGTTTGGTTTCAATAAAAATGCGGCCAATGTATTCGCCAAGAATGCCAATAGTCAGGAGCTGAACGCCGCCAAGAGCAAGTTGCGCCACCATCATTGATGGGTAACCTGTGACAGGATCACCAAACAGTAGCGTTTTCACCACTATCATCATGCCGTAGATAAAAGCGCCACTGGCAATCAGGCAGCCAAGCACCGTCGCCAGTCGCAGTGGACGAATAGAGAATGCAGTAATACCATCCACCGCCAGACCAATCAGCTTGAAGTAGTTCCACTTGGTCTCACCACAAAAGCGAGCATCGCGTTGAAACTGCACCGTCACCTGCTTGAATCCGGGCCAGGCAAAGATGCCTTTCATATAACGGTTACGTTCAGGCAGACGGTTGATGTGATCAACGACCTGTCGTGATAGCAGACGAAAATCACCGACATTTTCTGGAATAGGTGACTTCACCATCACATTGAGTAAACGATAGAAGGCCGCTGCGGATTTGCGCTTGAACCAAGTCTCCCCCAGCCTCTCCGAGCGCTGCATATTGACGACGTCATACCCTTCTCGCCATTTAGCCAACATTTTCGGAATGAGCTCGGGCGGATCTTGCAGGTCAGCATCAATCAGAATCACCGCAAGACCACGGCTGTGTTCAAGCCCTGCGCTCATCGCCGCCTCTTTGCCAAAGTTACGACTTAACGCCACGCTTTTAATCGTTGCAGCATCGGATGTGAATGATTCAACCACAGCCTGACTGTTGTCACTGCTGCCATCGTCGATATAGATGATCTCACTGCTATCCGGCAGTTGTTCCAGAACCGCGCTCAATCTCGAATGGAGTTCAGGCAACACATCCTGTTCATTGAAATAGGGTACGACTACGCTGAGTGTGACCGGTGGTTTAGTATGATTTGGCACTGAGGTTACAATACCCATATTGCCCCCTATATAATTAAGAGTCCTTGTTGCTCAGCTTGTTGCAGCTGGGCTTTGAAAAGGCAATCTAGCAATCAGGATGTGAAAAGCATGTTGTTCACGCTTTTTTCACACTTCGCTTGAGATCATTCAGCGCCTGCCTAAGAGAGAGTGTTATGAACAGAGTTTTACTGGTTGAAGATAATCGCGAAGTCGCGGGAATACTGTTTGATTACTTCGAGTGTGAAGGAATGGAACTGGATTATGCCGACAACGGCGAGCTTGGTCTGAAACTGGCACTTGAAGGCAGCTTCGACCTAATCCTGCTTGACCTGATGCTGCCTCGTATGGATGGGCTGACCGTTTGCAACAAACTTCGACAAGCCGGTAATAGCACGCCTATTCTGATGCTCACTGCTCTGGACAATCGAGATGACATGCTGCGCGGCTTTGAGCACGGCGCCGATGACTACCTGACCAAACCTTTCGATCTGGAAATTCTCGAAGCACGTATCATGGCACTCATCAAACGCTACCGCGGTCAGGTCGCAAGCTCTACCCTCAGTTTTGGTAGCCTTAAAATCGATCAAAAGACCCGCCAGGCTTACCGTCAGGACAAGCTGCTGGCACTCAATCCAACCACCTACACCATCTTGGAAATGTTGTGCAAACGCGCACCCGAGGTGGTCACCCGCCGCGACATATCTGAAAAACTCTGGCAAGAGAGCGAACCTAACAACGACGTATTACGAAGCCACATTTATCAGTTAAGGAATCAACTCGATAAACCCTTTGCTAGTCCGATGCTAACCACCATTCCTAAAATTGGTTTTCGCTTAGAGGATATCGAATGATCAACGATTACCTCTCCAATACCCGAACCCTCACTGGGCGACTGGCGGTATTCTTTACCGGGATGTCCTGCGTGATCGGTGTAGTGACGTTTTGCATTTTCTATTTCGCCTTGCAATGGTCAGAAGACCGTGTTGGTGAAAGAAGAATACTGATTGATCGCGATAGCGCGGTGGAGCGATTTCTGTCTGGTGAACAAGGTGAAATACGCTTGGATTCACTGACCGTAGCCTATAACGACCCACAAATCGTCCCTGAACAATATCGCCCCTACGTCATCAACTATGATACTTACCTGGGTGAAGTTGGTACCACCTTTTCACCAAACGGTCACATGCTTTACAAAGGCTACTACGTCGACAATGGTCAACGTAAAACCGTTGTGCTGCTCTCTTTGATTGATCAGGTAGAGTTCGGCAATGAAGAGATTTTATACTCCGGGCTGATCGTGATTGTGTTCGTATCACTGTTGATGTTTACCTTCGGCACGCTGCTGTTCCGTCTTTCCAGGCGTTTGATTGAGCCAGTTAACGACATCACCAGACAGCTCAATGATCTTGCAGGCGACACGTCTACCGCCTTCACCATTAATCACCAAGCCGCCGATGAGTTTCAGTTACTGACTACCCACCTTAATCAGTACCGTAAGGAACTTAATTTCGCCTTAAAACGAGAACAGGCGTTTGCCCGCTATGCCAGTCATGAGCTAAGAACGCCGTTGACCGTGGTCAAAGGGGCGAACAAACTGCTTAGCCGCAGTGAACACACCGAATTTCAGCACCGACAGATCACCCGTATTGAAGACGCAACCACAGAAATGATCACCATGGTCGATGCGCTACTCTCAATCGTCCGTTACGAACGTAATGTCTCTGACGCTCCTTTGCGCACGGTTGAACAGAGTGAGTTTGAAACCATTATTGCGACCAATAGCACCTACGCGGTTGATAAGTCGTTGCAGATCGAACTTAATTTTGAAGCCAGCCCTGAGATCAGGGCAACTCAGGCGGTGCTCAACATGGTGCTGGGCAATCTGATACGCAACGCTATTGCGGCTTGTGAACAAGGGGTGCTGACCATTCAGGTCTCTTCCACGCACATTGAAGTGATCGATGATGGTACGGGCTTATCTGACCAACCTGATACAGACGGACACGGTTTAGGCCTGTTGATTGTCGATGACCTGTGTCGACGTTACCAGTGGCATTTTGAACTGGGTAATCATCCCACTCGCGGCTGCGTAGCCTCAATAAAATTTTGATCTAGATTGATACACACCCATCGCGATCCGTTAAGATGGTCAGCCGTTTGATTCACTACCTCTGTCAATGAAGCTCGCCAATACTCCGATTACCCAGCACCAGTTTGCCGACATCCCGTTTTACCTTAAGCGTGATGACCAAATCCACAGTCATTTTAGTGGTAATAAAGCGCGCAAGTTTATGGCAATACTGGAACAGGATTATCCGGATATCCACACACTGATTAGCTATGGTAGTGCACAGGCTAACTCGCTGTTTTCGCTGGCTTCGTTAGCCTCTATCAAAGGTTGGAAGTTTGAGTTTTATGTCGATCACCTACCCCAATGGCTGACCGACAAACCTCTCGGTAACTATCGCGGAGCACTCGAACTTGGGGCTAAAGTCATTGCTACCTCTGACTATCAGCTTCATCCAAGGGATTACATCGAACAGATACGCCAACCGGACAGTAGCTGCCTGGTGATCCCTGAAGGTGGGCGCTCAACCATAGCTCGAGCGGGTATAGAACAACTGGCAAGAGAGATCCTCTCGTGGACCCGTTTTGAACCATACAATGACTTTGTCGTTGCCCTGCCCGCTGGCACCGGGACAACCGCCCTCTACCTGCACAAGTATCTTAAGTCCCACTCAATACCGGTGATCACCTGTCCATGTGTCGGTGGCAAAGAGTATCTCATCAAACAGTTTGAACAGCTCGGAGAGAGTGACTTTCCGCAAATACTGGAACTGGAGAGCAAACACCATTTCGGTAAGCTCTACCGACAAGATTTTCTGATTTGGAAGCAACTTCTCGCCGATACCAGCATTGAGTTCGATCTCCTCTACGACCCTATGATGTGGCAGTGTCTACAATCATGGTATAAAGAGAATCAAGATAAAACCATCATATACGTCCATCAGGGCGGCATCCTGGGTAACGAAAGTATGCTGCCTCGCTATGAGCGAAAATATGGTCCAGACCTTGGAGATAATCAATGAAGTCGATCCTGCCCCTGCTGTTAACAGCAGTCACTCTGCCAACCATGGCCAATACGATAAGCATCCCAGCCAATCCGGTTGTCGGCATTAACGCCAGCGAAGTCGCCAAGCGTGTCTGTTACTATCAGGATCAAGCGTATTCTGATGGCGCGATTATTCAGGTCGGTGAACATTACATGGTCTGTTCTTCAGCCAACAGCTTTGAGACCAATGGTGCTCTGAAATGGAACCCGCTAGATCAACAAGCGGCTCGTCAGGCTGAAGAAAAAACCAAGACCAAAGCGGTGAAACGCTACTCAACCAACTAAGTGCAGTAAAAGGACATCCGTTGATTTCACCTATTGCCGTTCGTCTGACTAAAGGCGACGACCTGAAACTTGCCCTGCAACAACTGGTTTCTCAGCATCAGATTAATGCAGGCAGCATCGCTTCCTGTGTCGGCTGCTTTACCCATCTAAAACTTCGATTAGCAGGCGCTAGCGAGACACTGCAACTCAATGAACCGCTAGAGATTGTGTCGGTGATGGGCACACTGACACCTGACCACCAGCATGTGCATCTTTCTGTCTCCCGCAGAGACGGCTCTGTCGTCGGTGGCCACCTGATGGAAGGTTGCCTGATTGATACCACCGCCGAACTGATTGTTCACAAGTACCATCAGCTTAGCTTCAGCCGTGAACATGACCCACAGACTGGCTACACGGAACTGCAAGTTAATCCGGCAGACAAATGAAAAAAGGCTCCATGAAACATGGAGCCAGGAGCATAAATAGTTCGGGGGAACTATTTGACTAAATACGTTATCGTTTCGACTGAATCAGGGCGGCAGCGTTGTGCATAGCGTCCTTGGTACTGACATCGATAATGGCAATATTCTTGAACCTCTCTGGCTCTTTAATCGCCACATCATGCGCAAATATCACCAGTTTTGCCCGCGCGATATCGCGCTCAGTAATGCGATTATTGATCCCATCTGCGCCCTGAGTTTCGACCTTAATTCTCACTCCTACCGTATACGCCGCCTTCTCCAGCGATTTGGCGGCCAAGAAGGTGTGCGCTACGCCAGACGGACACGAGGTCACCGCCAGGACATCGGCCTCCCCTTCGCCCTGTACCGAAGAATAGACACGCTTAAGCGAACCAAAGTCATCTTCGTCTTTCACGTTCTTCTTCAGCAGGATGACGATACAAGCCGTCGTCAACGAGCCAGCGATGGTACCGATAATATAACCAAGCTTGCCGTCCACCACAGGCAGAACAATCCAGCCACCCCACGGCGCATGGTTGAGCACATGGAACATAAATCCAATCACGTTGCCGACGATACCGCCCGCAACAATCGCAGGTAGGACACGAGCTGGATCGGCAGCGGCAAAGGGAATCGCCCCTTCACTGATACCAATCATACCCATAATCCCGGCTGCTTTGCCTGCTTCACGCTCATCACGCTTGAACTTCTGCGGCGAAAGCAAGGTCGCCAGCGCCAAACCAAGCGGTGGCGTACAGATTGCGATCCCCACCCCGCCCATTAGCCATGGCTGAGTATTGACCTGAGTCTGAGCAAACAGAGTGGCCACTTTATTAATTGGCCCGCCCATATCGAACGCGGTCATGGCACCCAGTACCGTACCTAACACCACCTTGCCCGAGCCAGCCATATCAGTCAGCAAGGTATTCAGTGAGGTCATGGTTGAAGAGATCGGAGCGCCAATCACCCACATCACCGCACCACAGGTGACAAAAGTGCCCACCAGCGGATAAATAAAAATACTGCCCAGCGAAATCATGCTTTCGGGCAATTTGATTTTCTTCAGTAGCAGCACCACATAGCCAGCGAAAAAGCCGACCACGATTGCGCCAAGAAAACCGGTACTGTATTGGTCAACCGCAACCCAAGAGCCAATCATGCCCGGAGCAAGTCCCGGCTTATCAGCGATGGAATAAGCGATGTATCCCCCCAGCACAGCAGTAAACAGCGTCAGGCCTGCGATGCCCATACGAGCCATATCGGCCAGAATCCCTTGTTCTGGGACAGCGCCATGACCTGAGATCATGACCGATAGAGACAACAGAACACCACCGGCAACAATAAACGGAATCATGTGCGAGGTACCAAACAGCAGATGCTCTTTCACTCTGGCCAGCTGGCGCGTGACTAAACTTTGCGGCTGAGACTGCAGCTCCTGGATCATGAGTGCTTGTTGCAGTTCAGCATCTGCTTGTTCATCTGTAATCAGCGTTAAGGCCTGTTCAAGGCTCTCAGCGTTTTTGAGCTGTTCGATAAACTCCGCTTCAATCAGTTTGCTCGAAAGCTGAGCCAGCACTTCGATATGGTGATGGTCATCTCCATCGGGTGACGCTAGCATGAAAAATACGTCGGACAGCTCACCATCCTCTGCGCCGTAATCAATACCGCTGCGACTGATACCGATCGCAACCGCAGGTTTTGCTACCGCCGAACTCTTAGCATGTGGAATCGCAATGCCATCTTCAAAACCTGTATTACCAATTTTTTCGCGCGCCCACAGATCAGCCAGAAACTGCTCTTTATCAGCCAGTTTCCCCGACCTGTCTAACATGCCAACCAACTCTTCGAACACTTCCTGTTTGGTTGTCGCTGTCAGTTCCAAACAGAGCGTCTCTGCCTGAACCAGGTTTGTAATGTCCATTATCTCTACCTTGCTGTGCCCGCGCTCGAACATAGATTAATCAGCCCTACCTGTCAGAGATATAGGACTAAAACTGCATTAACTGGATTATTGTAACACTGATAATAAAGTGTGATGTACATCGGTCATTTTATTGCCCTGCGCCAATGCAATCTCAGTTCGCTGTGCTAATATCCGCCAAAATACCCTCAGAGATTTATTATGAAAATTATTGCTGTCACTGCCTGTCCGACCGGCATTGCACATACCTATATGGCAGCAGATGCGTTAACCAAAGCTGCGCCAAAACACTCTGTCCAGATCAAAGTCGAAACCCAGGGTGCAATGGGTATAGAAAATCTGCTTACGCCTCATGACATCGCTAACGCTGATAAGGTATTAATCGTCTCAGACATAGAAATCGAACAGGCTGCGCGCTTTGATAGTATCCCTTGCGTCAGAATCTCAATCGAAGAGGTACTGCTTAACGTCGATAAGGTCTTTATTGCCCACTGCCGGGCATAAACCTGCCTATGACCGAGTATCAGATCACCTTTCTTGTCAGTGATGCCAACGCCGCGGCTCACATCGCTCAACCGCTTCGCCAGCTAGCGAAAAAGTTCAAGAGTAACATTCGCATCATCAACATCACCCGTAACCGCAGCGCCGATTTAACTAAGTCGGTTGCGATGCTTCAGGCAGGTTTAGTGGCAGGCGATCTATGCCAGATCACCGCCTTTGGTATCGATGCTGAGCTGGCTTGCTTTGTGATTAAAGATGTCATCGCGGAACATTATGATCTGGTGGGCTCGCATATTAACCATGAGTTCTCAAGTAAACTTGCCAAGCGACTGCCACAACTGACGACTCCGAGTCCCGTAGAGTGGCATTACGCTAAAGCCCACACTGAACTGACTAAGTTTGAGTGTCTGAAAGGGCTGGCACAGCTTATTCATCCTACTGAGCCAGACGAACTCATTCTTGCTTTTATCAAACGGGAAGAGCGCTCTTCCACCTGCGTGACATCGGGAATTGCCCTGCCTCATGTGATGTTTGAAGGGAAAGAAGTCGAACAGATCTCCATTGCGGTAATTAGCAGTGAAACACCCATCGACTGGGCCTCTCAAGTGGGACCAGTTCACCTTGCTATAGCACTGGTGATGCCTGCGTCGCCCACTCGCGATCAAATCATCACTGCGACTAACCTGACTCGTAACCTGCTATCAGGCCAACTGGCTGAACGCCTGCTGACCACCAAAAGCAGCATCGATTTGCAAGCTTTGCTGATGTACTCAATGTCGCGCCTGATGGGCTAGCCGCTAAATAGAGCCTCGATAATCTGACGGGGTTCTGCCAGTGCGGTTCTTAAATACCCGACAAAAATAGTTCACATCTTTAAATCCACAGCGCACCGACACTTCATTCAGTTTGAAATTATACTTTTTGAGCATGAACTTCGCGCGATCTATCCGCACCCAGGTGATGTAATCCGCCAGAGTCATATGCCCCTGTTGGCGGAATAGTCTTGATAAGTGATTGGATGAAATACTAAAGCGCGACGCAATGCTGTCACGGGTGATCTGACGATGGAAGTTCTCCTGAATATAGATACAGATGCCCTGATAGAGATCCTGAACCCGGTTATGTGACGCTTCGGCTGGCGCCTCAAGCATGGTTTTGCAGTACTGCAAAAGCGCTTGCAACAGCAATTCGTCCATTGGCTTTTTGATGTTTTCGCGTGCCAGTGAACTTAATGCTTCGAGAATATTATCGATCGCAAAGCCCGAGCGGGTTTGCAGACTGTGTTTCTGTATATCGTAAAAGCCCGGTTCGCCTTTACGCTTGCTGACTAAACTCAGTCCCAACTGGCGGCGACCAAACAGAATGCTCAGTACCGAACAATCGGTATCCCAGTCAGGTTTATTCCAACAGTTTGGCGGAATAAATATCGCGTCTCCGGCTTTGGCAACAATCTGACTGACCTTACGTTGATGATCTTCCATCTCATTGATGTACTCACCATCAAGAACAAGCTCCAGACGTGGAAAGTTAACCTGATAACTACACTCAGGCGGGGTATGAAAGTCTCCGGCAAACCATATGTTATGGAACGGCTCACGTTCATTTAATACCGAACAAATTAGATCTTGAAACACCATAGTTAAGGCTCTCGCTAGACAGCGTCTCTATTAACGCGCATTTACTACGCGCACAGGTATACCCTGTGTTGCCCATTTACGCTATTGAGCAAAATCACACTTCCATATTGATGATACAAAAATCCAGCAATAGCAATAAATTTCCAGTATTCACATCTAAACCAACATCCAAAACAACAAGAAAAATCACCATTAAACAATTGTTTTAAAAGAATTTAATCAAGTCAAATCACCATCAATTTCATGATAACAGGCGATCAAAATCACATCACGAAAATACAGTTACAATCGTCTAGTAAATGCATTTTTTCTTCACTACAGCACTTGCTCGTCGCCTTTCACAATACCCCTAGTACAACAATAAAATGATAGGGGTTCCTAATGATCACCAAACTCATCAACGAGAATTTGATTGCGCTCGATCTTAAAGCGCAGTCCAAAGAAGAGGTTTTTAACGAGCTAATCGAGACACTGTATGCACAGGGTCGTATTTCAGACAAAGCGCAGTTTCTTGCTGATATCAAAGCGCGTGAAGAACTCGGCAACACAGGTTTTGAAGAAGGCGTGGCACTGCCACACGCTAAGAGTGCTGCGGTTATCGAGCCAGCAGTGGTTATCGGCGTACATAAAACCGGTATCGACTACGGCGCTGAAGATGGTCTGCCGTCAAAGCTGTTCTTTATGATTGCGTCGCCAGACGGCGGTGACAATCACCATATCGAAGTCTTGGCTGAACTCTCTTCCAAGCTGATTGAACCAGGCTTTATTGAACAATTTCTTAATGCGCCGGATAGCCAGACGGCGCTACAACTTCTATTAACAAAACAGCCTGAAGCCGAATCTAGCCCGGCAGCGACGAAAGGTCTGATTATCGGTGTGACTGGCTGTCCTGCCGGCGTTGCTCACACTTATCTGGCGGCAGAAGCACTTGAGAAAGGCGCTGCAAAACTGGGCTACCAAGTAAAAGTTGAAACCAACGGCTCAATCGGGGTTAAGAACAGCCCAACTGAAGAAGAGATCGCTCGCGCTGAAGCGATTGTGGTTGCCTGTGACAAGCAGGTCGATATGGCACGTTTCGCTGGTAAACGCGTGATTAAAACCAATGTTAAAGCCCCTATCCGTGACGCTGAAGGACTGATCCAACAAGCGCTGTCTGCTCCAGCTTATCAGGCAGAGCAAGTGGCATCGAACCAGTCGGTGGCGGACAAAGCCTCTCAGGCTCGTTCTGACCTTTACCGCTACCTGATGAACGGTGTATCACACATGATCCCGTTTGTCGTGACAGGTGGTCTGTTGATCGCCCTTGCACTGGCGATTGGCGGTGAGCCAAGTGAAGCAGGCATGGCCATTCCTGCCGGCAGCATGTGGAACCAGATCCTTGAAGTGGGCGTGGTTGCCTTCACACTGATGATCCCTATTCTTGCGGGTTACATTGCCTATGCGATTGCAGACCGCCCTGCACTCGCTCCTGGCCTGATTGGTGGCTGGATCGCTAACAACGGTTCATTCTACGGCGCTGAAGCGGGTACGGGTTTTATCGGTGCTATCGTGGCTGGTCTGCTTGTCGGTTACTTCGTTAAGTTCATTACTTCAATCAACTACCACAAATTCATCCAGCCACTTGTGCCTATCATGATCGCTCCGATCACGGGTTCACTGTTTATCGCTGGTCTGTTTATCTTTGTCATCGGCGCACCCATCGCAGGACTCATGGATGGTCTGACGGCAATGCTAACCAGCATGAGCACAGGTAACGTCGTTCTGTTAGGTATCGTACTTGGTGGTATGGCTGGCTTCGATATGGGTGGTCCATTCAACAAGGTCGCATTCCTATTCTCTGTCGGCATGATTGCCAGCGGTCAGACCCAATTTATGGGCGCGATGGCGTGTGCAATCCCGGTCGCTCCGCTTGGTATGGCTATCGCAACAGCCGTTGGCCGTAAGTTCGACCTGTTCGAATCCTCTGAAATCGAAGCAGGTAAAGCGGCAGGCGCAATGGGTCTGGTCGGTATCTCTGAAGGTGCAATCCCATTTGCCGCTCAGGATCCGATGTCGGTGATCCCGGCGAACGTACTTGGCTCTATGGTCGCAGCAGTAATGGCGTTCTCATTCGGCATCACCAACAGCGTGGCTCACGGTGGTCCGGTTGTGGCACTACTGGGTGCGATGAACTTCCCGATGCTTGCTCTGCTATCAATGGTAACGGGCGCTGGTGTTACCGCAATCACTTGTATTGCGCTTAAAAACCTACGCAAAGCCAAGCTAACAGCAGCAACCGCTTAAACCGCTCTCCCCCTTATGGCTTGAGTGGTTTAGCCCTCAAGCCATGTTTTATTTCATGGTGACTCCGATGTCTGATTTTTCTATTTCGAATGACTCTCTTGTTCGACACGTCTTCTACCCTATGACTAACGTAATCCAGAACTACGCATGGGGTAGCCGTTCTTCTTTTGCTCAGCTATTTGGTATCGCTAACCAGAGCGGAGAGCCACAAGCTGAGATCTGGATGGGTGCCCATCCAAATGGTTGTTCTACCGTTAACACGCAAGGTCAGGAAACTAAGCTCTCAAGCCTGATTTCGCAGAACTTAAGCCTGTTTCTGAGTGATAAAATTGCCAAACGCTTTGGTGAGCTACCGTATCTGTTCAAAGTGTTAGCCGCTGAAAAGGCACTATCAATTCAGGTCCACCCAAACAAACATCAGGCCGAGCGCGGCTATCAGTCTGAAGAGCAGCAAGGGGTGCCACTCACTGCTGGTCATCGTAACTACAAAGATCCTAACCACAAGCCTGAACTGGTTTACGCGCTGACTGACTACACAGCGATGAACGGCTTCAGACCGATTAGTGAAATCCTGGCTCACTTTAACTACCTCGATATTCCTGAACTGGGTTCATTGGTCAACGATCTGGCAGGCGATCAGACACCAAATGGCTTAGCGAGCTTTTTCTCCGGTTTATTATCACTGCAAGGTGAACAAAAAGAAGTGGCGTTGATGATGCTGATCATGAAGGCCAAGCTGTCACCGACACCGCTGTTTAATCTGATCACTGAGCTTGAACAACAATACCCAGGTGACGTCGGTCTGTTTGCGCCATTAATCCTGAATGTCATAGCCCTTAAGCCAGGTCAGGCAATGTATCTCGATGCAGAAACGCCACATGCCTACATCAAGGGCACTGGTCTTGAGATCATGGCTAACTCAGATAACGTGCTGCGCGCTGGCCTGACGCCGAAGTATATGGACGTCAATGAGCTGGTCTCTTGCACCAAGTTCAATGAGAAACCCATCGACCGACTGCTACTACAACCACTTGAGCAAGATGGCGTAATGGAGTATCCGATCCCGGTGGAAGACTTTAAGTTTGCCATCCTTAGCAACTCCCAGCAGCGCAAAATCAAAACCGAGGGTGCCGAGATCCTGCTGCCTTTAGATGGGACAATGACGCTGACCCACCAGTGCGGTGAAACCTGCGTAATCGACAAAGGTCAGTCGGTATTTATTCCAGCCTATGCAGACTGCTACACGGTGGACTGTGAAGGTCGTGTAGCGCGTGCCTATAGTTAAGTAAAAATGTAACCCAGCATAGCCTTAAAGTGCCTCGCGATTGCGGGGCATCTTTGTTTGCAATCATGTTCAACCATCTGAATCCATTGAGATTTATGAGCCACATCACAAGACAGAGCCTGACGAATAATGACGCTAATCACAGTTAGATTTGCTGGATACAAATGTACAGTGAAAGGCTTTTTTTTGCTATTTCGCCACTTGCCACAATCGATTAATTTTAACTCAGAAGTTCAATAATGATTGAGTTAACAAATGATCACAAAACTAACTAACGTCAGCCTAATTAACGACAACCTTCAGGCGAATAATAAACAACAAGTGTTTGAAGAGTTGGCGCAAATGTTATTAGCCGACCAGCGTATTAATAATAAACAAGCTTTCCTGGATGACATCCAGACTCGCGAGTCGCAAAGCATTACTTCCATGGACGGCATCGCCTACCCTCACGCTAAAAGTCAGGCGGTCACAGAACCAGCCATCGCTGTTGGCGTAAAGCGTGAAGGTATCGACTACGGTGACGAAGACGGTATCAAACCAACGGTATTCTTTATGATCGCTTCACCGGACAACGGCGCTGATCACCATATTTATGTTCTACAAGAATTATTTGGAAAATTCAGCGATGAATTTATTCAAGATATTCACAACGCAAAAGACCAACAACAAATCCTCGATATTTTAATCAATTCATAAGGCGTAGTAATTATGAGTACCCTAACAGCTCAAGCTACAAATAATAGCGACTTTAAAAAACTACTCAGTACCATGAAAGGTCACCTTTTATTCGGTACTTCTCACATGCTGCCATTTATCGTTGCCGGTGGTGTACTACTGGCACTGGCAGTAATGGCATCAGGTAAAGGTGCCGTTCCTGCAGATGGTCTGCTGGCAGATATCTCTAACATCGGTATTAAAGGTCTGGTCCTGTTCCCAATCATTCTTGGTGGCTTTATCGGTTACTCAATTGCCGACAAACCAGCACTTGCTCCAGCGATGATCTCATCGGGCATCATGGCAGACATGGGCGGCGGCTTCTTAGGCTGTATCGTGGCAGGTTTTATCGCCGGTGGTGTGGTGTTCCAACTTAAAAAGATCCCTCTTTCACCCAACATGACCGCACTAGGTGCTTACTTTATCTACCCACTGATTGGTACGCTGGTTTCTGCTGGTATCGTACTTTGGGGTATCGGTGAGCCAATTAAGATCTTCATGGCATCAATGAATGAGTTCCTGGCATCAATGGCTGGCGCATCTAAAGTGGTACTGGGTACCATTCTTGGTGGTATGACCGCATTCGACATGGGTGGTCCAATCAACAAAGTGGCAACGCTGTTCGCTCAGACTCAGGTAGACACTCAACCATGGCTAATGGGTGGTGTTGGTATCGCGATCTGTACTCCACCACTCGGTATGGCACTGGCTACCTTCCTGTTTAAGAAGAAGTTCACTAAGCAAGAACAAGAAGCAGGTAAAGCCGCCGCTATCATGGGTTCAATCGGTATCTCTGAAGGCGCTATCCCATTTGCTGCCAACGACCCAATGCGTGTTCTTCCATCAATCGTTGCCGGTGGTATCGTTGGCTGTGTGTTCGGCTTCCTGACTGACGTACTGCTACACGCACCATGGGGCGGCCTGATCACAGCACCTGTCTCAAGCAACATTCCAATGTACGTAGTAGGTATCGCACTAGGCTCTCTGACTACCGCTCTGATTGTAGGCTTCTGGAAGCCAGTCGCAGAAGAAGAAGCTGAAGAGACAACAACCGAAGCAGCTCCTGCACAAGCTCAGGCGGCTCCTGTAGCTGGTGAAGGCGAGTACGACATCGTCGCGGTAACCTGTTGTCCATCAGGCGTAGCTCACACCTTTATGGCAGCGAAAGCACTGGAGAAAGCAGGCGCAGCAGCGGGCATCAAGATCAAAGTAGAGACCCAGGGCCAAAACGGTATTCAGAACCGCATTACTGACCTCGACGTCGCCAACGCGAAACTGGTTATTCTCGCTCATGACATCCAGGTCAAAGATGCACAGCGCTTTGCCAATGCCAACGTGATTGAATGCTCAACCAAAGAAGCAATGAAGAAAGCCGCAGAGCTGATTCAACACTGATAAAATCCATAGCGAACAAAGACCCCGGCGATGTGCTGGGGTCTTTTGCTTTTGAAGATTATCTCGCCACCATTGCCACAAAAATCCACACTAAAACACCTAACCCTTAAGTATTAGCATGATCAAATGCACTTTATTGTTGTGCAACACGATGTACCCATTAGAAACATGAGGTTAAACAAACCCTGTTGGTACAAAGTTGATACAGTCTGTGCGACATCCACGTCAGTCAATATGTCAGGTCAAAAGGCTCATCATTCTAAAGGGTTCGCTATGAAACTCAGTAATCTCTCAATTAAATCGAAGCTCGCTTCAATAGTCGTCTTATCGGCTGTTCTTATTGCTATGGCTTGCGCCTACAATCTTATTCAACAACGCAACTCTTCAATGCAAGAGCGCGAAAGTAAACTCAGCGCTCAGGTCGAAGCGGTAGTTAGCTTAGCGCAACACTATTACGACCAGCGTCAGGTGCTGGGTAACGACACGGCTAAACAACAGGCACTCAAAGCGATTGAAGCGCTGCGTTACGACAGCAACAACTACTTCTGGATTCTGAATCAGGATTTGACCGTTGTTCAGCACCCTCTTAAACCTAACCTAAATGGTAAAAGCGCCGAGAACTTTCAGGATGGTAGCGGTAAATACCACTGGCGCGAGATGGTGACTATCTCTAAGACTCCGGCACAAAAAGGCTTCCTTGAATATCAATGGAAGAGTCCTGATGGTGAGCTAAAAGATAAAATCTCTTACGTACAGCTGTTCCCAGAATGGAACTGGATTATCGGCTCCGGCATCATGGTGTCTGATATTCAGGATGCCTTCTATGCTTTAGCGGTGAAAGAAGCGATTGTTGCCTCGTTACTCTCTGCGCTGCTGTTCGGTCTGGGATACATGATTTCCAACAACATTCTTATTCCGCTGCACCGACTGATCGACCACACCCATATGATTGCGGATGGTGACTTGCGCGTACGCATGAACATGAAACGCAAAGATGAACTGGGCGATATGAGTAATCAGATCGATAAGATGATGGACAAGCTCCAGTCGACCCTGCGTACAGCCAACGAATCAGCCGCTCAATCCAGCACCATGGCGAGCCATATCGCCCAGGCGAGTGAAGAAGCCGCGACCAGCGTTAACTCGCAACACGCCCAGCTTGAACTGCTGTCGACAGCAATGACCGAGATGAGTGCCACTATCTCAGACGTGGCGAACAACGCGGAAAACACCTCAGAGAGCACCAATAAAGTGGTCGCTCATGCCCACAACAACGACGAGACAATGAAACGTACCTCGGCGTCGATTGCTCATGTATCTGACAACATCTCTGTTGCTAATGAGCTGGTGCGTGACCTGCAAGCGGGCGTGGAAGAGATCAGCAACGTGGTTGGCGTGATTCGGGATGTCTCTGAGCAAACTAACCTTCTGGCGCTTAATGCAGCGATTGAAGCGGCACGAGCAGGCGAACAAGGGCGCGGCTTTGCAGTCGTGGCTGACGAAGTACGTAACCTTGCCAGCCGCACTCAGAACTCGACCAACGAAGTTCAGCAGACTATCGAGAAACTCACCCGTCAGGCTGAGAAAACCTTCGCCGCAATGCAGACCAGCAATGACAACGTTGAGCAGAGCGTTAAAGCCTCTGAAGATACTCGCAAACAGCTCGACTTAATCGTCGATGAAATGCAGAACGCCAACGATATGGTGGCGCAAATCGCTGCGGCCTCTGAACAACAAAGCGCGGTGGCCACCGAGATGAACGAGAACGTCACTGGCATCCATCTGGCGGCGAATGAAGTGCTGCAGGCGTCTCAGTCTCTCGCAGAAGACAGCCAGCTTATGGCCAACACGGCCGAGCACCTCACCGCTCAACTGAAATACTTTAAGGTTTGATAAACAGCCTTGATAAACAAGAACGCCATCCACCAGGATGGCGTTTTTTATCAATAAGACCCAATCTCAGAGAGCAATGTTAAGGTGTCTGTCCCTTCAATTTATGGTGTCTGTCCCTTCAATTTCTTTTTAAGGTGCCTGTCCCTTTAATTGTCACAAAGGCTATTTGTACTCACCTCTGATTGACGCCTCACGATACGCGTCCAACTTGCCTTCCGCTTTGAGTTTTGCCAATCCTCGATTGAAGGCATCAACTAACTCTTGTGAACGAGGCGATTTCTTAGAAATGATCACGAAGTAATCTCGCGCCGACAGTGTTTTAGCATTGGGTTCGATCTTGTCGGTCAAGTTGAGCTTGGTGATGGTTTCCATACCCACATCCATATCCTCCAACACGATGTCGAGACGACCGGCACTGAGCTTCTTATAATTGTTTTCCGCACTGGCGATACGCTGGATGTTGAGTTGTCCGGCTTTTTCCATATCTTCGACCCCATAGGCATAACCTGTTACGCCGCCGATTTTGAAGTTCTTGAGGTCTTCTTTGCTACTCCAGCTTACGGGATTACTCTTTTGTTGGAACAAACCAGTACTCAATGTAATCACAGAGTCGGTGTAATGAAAAAATTGTTCTCTATCCGGGTTTTTACTCCAAATCAACGAGCCATCAAATTTGCCTGCCTTGGACTCCTCAAAGCCTCGTTTCCACGGCATGTAAGTAAATTCCACCTGATAGCCTTCTGCTTCGAATGCCTCTTTCACGATTTGGGTGATAAAACCGCCGTTCTTAAGTGATTTGGATTGATAGGGTGCCCATTCACCGTTGGCAAGCTTGACGGTGTTAGCCTGAGCGAAACTGATAAAAAGTAGAGAAGCGGCCAGATACAAAAAGGTTTTAACTACGCTGCGCATTTTGTCTTCCTTACAGATACAAATAGACTCATCAAAAGCATAGTTGCTGATAAAAATATCACCAATAGATTCAACAGTGTTGTGGATGCTGATTTATCGATGAGTGAGGGTAATACAGCCGTCATCGTGATTGGCGGTTGGAATTAGGCAGACATCGCTCAACTCCTTAGAACGATTGGTGCGCCGACCATTTAATAAACTTATTTATCAATAACTTAATGTCATACTATTGGCAAGGCAGTTTGTTGACCGCCAAAGACGTGCATCACCACTAGTAAACGAGTGGCATATATAATATTTGTGATCAAACTTACAAAATGTGCAGAAAGAAATGTGACCTACATCTGTCTTTGTGTGAATGCCATCATGATTAACTATTTGTATCGAAAATATGACCACTATGACTGATCAATGTGTTCAGAGAACAATATTTACAAAACAAAAAAAACAACTTAGATAATTTACCACGTACTACGCTTTCAGTTGGAAATAAAAAAATCAGGTTTGGTATTTATATCAGTATAAGCCTATTTATTCTTCTGGCCGCCTCAGCTTTTTTTGTTGAACTACCGAGAGCTGTCATTTCTGAAGGTCATCTCACGTACAGTGATGGCATAATTACCGTAAGTAGTAGCAGCTCAGGAATAATTAGCGATCTTAAGATAAAGAATGGTGCGAGTCTAATTGAAGGCCAGTCTGTCTTATTTATCACTAACGATAAATACGATCAAAATGGAGCATCAAGATACCAAAAACTCATGCTCACTCTGGACGATACGCATAATAGAATCCAACAAGATAAAGCGATTTTACAGGATAAGTATGCGCTATCACTAAAGAGCAATCTCAAATCACAGAAGTTGATAGAGAGCAATCGGAGAAAAACGCAGGACGTATTAGAAAACTTAAACATCGTCAAAAATAACTATCAAAAAGAGCAGGTGGTATTAAACGAACAACAGCAGAATGGCTTGGTGACGCGCGGTGAACTGAGAAGCTTCAATTACGAGTACGCTTCGCTGCTTAAAGACATCGCTTATGAGCGTTCAAAGATAATAGAGTTCGATACTCGTCTCGAAAACCTAAATAATCAGAGTGCGATCCTCGAACTCAACCATACTATACAGGTCAACGATCTGACGCGACAAATTAACGAAATTCAACAGAGAATCAATGAGCTTGGAAGCGCATTTAAAACTCAGGTTGTCTCCCCAGTTTCGGGCACAATTCATAATATTCGTTATCAGAACAGTCAGATAATAAATAAAGGTGAACCGTTATTTGACGTGCTGCCAAACAATGGTGAACTTATGGTCAAGTTCTATTTACCATCAAAGGACGTTGGTTTTATTGAAGTGGGGCAAATGGTAGAGCTTGAATATGATGCTTATCCGTCAATGAATTATGGGACCTATTGGGGAACCGTAAAAAGCATTTCTCAGATATCGCAGGAAAATAAAAACAACTCGCTCATTCCGTCGAATAAAAAATTCTCACTTGCTGTCACATTAAGTTCTAACAATATATATGCGGACAGTAAAGTACGGAATCTAAAAGTCGGTATGAAGGTAAAAGGCAGGATTATATTAGGCAAGCGAAGCCTGATTGATTGGGTGCTTTACCCTCTAAGAAAAGCACCCCATTACACTGATACTGGTTCCGTTTAAGGCCATCGACACAAATACACACCCTTGCTAAGGACTGCGAGGATGAAATTACACTATGGACATTAATCTATATAGGAATACAACTATGAAACCAATGAACAAGAAAGACCTTAAAAAAGTCGTAGGCGGTAATGGTGCTGCGGGTAGCATGCGTCCAAGTAACGGTTGGGGGGGCGGCTCTTCAAGAACATAATCACTTAACTCAACCTGAAGAGAGTGCTCGTCGCTCTCTTTTTTAGGAAACGACGACATTGAACATTCCAAATCACCTTCTCATCCCTTTCTCAGCAGAAAAGCTAATCAATGCTCAGGTGTTCTGGTGTGCAGGCGATAGACAAACCTTACTCAGTCGCTATGCTTACCTGATCCCCGATGGTGAAACCTTTAATGATCTCCTCCTTGATTCTGATTCAAGGAAAACATTTTACGCTGAACGCTATGGTGGAACAGGCACGGCCTTGAACGGTGGTGGGGCGAGAGTCGGTCTCTGCGACGGCTATCAAGTCAAAGGTATCGGCCGCACACCTGTTGCCGGCGCCTCAGCGGAACAATGGTACTCCTATGGTGGCCTGACTTTGATTGATGCCATCCACGAAACGATCAATTACCATGTTGTCAACGCCTTATTACCGCATGGAGCCGTCGAGATCGCAGGTATTATCTTGACCGGGAACAACAGTGCGTTGGCAGAAACCGACACACCGGACGATCTCTCGACAAGATTTGGCTCAGGTGCCCTATTGGTAAGAAAAAATGTCGTTCGCCCAGCCCATTTCCTGCCAAGCGAAGACTATCAACCCCTTACGCCTCTGCCTTACAGTGAGTTGTCACGGGTCAAAAGTCTGGTGCGCGCTTACTGCTCCCAGTTCCCATCACAGGAAGCCTTAATCGATTGGATGTCTGAGCGGGTACTCCGGTTTGCCCAGCAAATGACCAAAGCACGGGTCTGTCGTCTTTATCACGGCGCCCCATCGTCTTCAAATTTTTCAATCGACGCAGCCTGGCTTGATTTAACCAACACCTCATTCTGCCACAGCGGCCGCAATGACGGATTTCCCTATCGATGGCTCGATGATATTGATATCGACTCACTAACGTTTACACCCTGGTTCTATTTCATGTGTAAATACTCAGGACTTGATCTCAACACTGAAGCCTTTAGTCAATACTATCGTGACGCTGTCGCTTACTATCAACCGATATACCTCTTATGGGTGTTAGGGATCGATCTGGAAGAATGGCCAGACGAGTCCATAGAGACATTAGCCAGGCCACTGGCTGCTGATATCTCAGAGCTGCTTTATACACCAATCCTCTCAGTAGAAACCACTCACTGGGATGATCAGCTCGCCAGTTTCATTATCGCTCTGTATACCTCTCCACTTCATCAGGGACACGCTATCTTGATGGAGCTACTCACCGCACTCTCGCTCGACCCCCACACCTGCTTGATCACCTCACTAAGACGCTGCTTGATCACGGATGTGTTCGACAAGAAAAATGTCAGTGCTTTGTTTCGGAATCAAGATATGGCTCTGGAGTGTCAACAATCTTACCTCCAAGACTATATTGCTTGCACGTCATGGGCATTTGCAAACAGCGACATCATGCTGGAGCACCATGGTGCGGTGGTCAGGGTTAATACAACGACGCACACGTATCGTCTGTCTACAGAGCAATACTGCCGGACTTTTCACTCTCTCAATACGTTGCTCTCGGGACTTGAGGAGCCTCATCCTGTCCCTCCGTTTATCCGCACCTACCTTAAGGTGTTTGACCGTTATCTAGGGTGTCTACCATGCTGATTTGCAACGTCACACACAAACTTGAAAGCGCGCTGCTTATTCGAATAAAAACGCAGTTTTCACTGGATACTCAAGCATTATCTCTGCTCTACGCCGCCAATAAGGCAACAACGTTAGAATTACTGTCCGATCGAAAAGATGAAGTCGTTGGATATGTAGTGATGCATCGACTGGACCTGCACGCCTTTCACGCCCTCGTGCGCTGGAATGAATGGCCGTTAACCCTCTCCGAGTATCAAACCGGGCACATCTGGCTGCTGTCAGAAGTCTGCGCCCTGCGCCATTCTGACTTTCAGGCTTCATTACGTCAGTTACTCAAACAGTGTCGCTATTTTGCTTACCCCCGTCACCAGCGTTGGAACTTAGTCGCCACACGCAAACGCCAACGTTGGACGTGGCCACAACAATGACCGTATTATTCAATCGCCTAGCACTCAACAAACCCTCAAGCGTGACTCCTGTACTGCAAAACGAACTGGCAGAATGCGGACTGGCTTGCCTAACCATGCTGTTGAATGCACACGGTAAAGAAACACACTTGGCCACACTGCGCGCACGCTATGCCTTTTCTTCCTATGGCATGGACTTATCCGAAATCATGGACATCGCCGCTCACGAAGGGTTAATCACCCGGGCGCTACAGCTAGAATTGGATGAAGTGGATCAATTGTCCCTGCCCTGCATTCTTCATTGGGACATGACACACTTTGTTGTCCTAACCCGAGTCAGTCGCAATAGCGTCACTATTTGCGACCCCGACAAGGGAGTCGTAACGCTGTCCTTCTCTCAATTAAACCAGCACTTTACTGGCATCGCTCTAGAAGCCGAACCTTGCTCAGCGCTGACCAAAGAGACGAAGACGGTTTCATTTAAACTGCGTGACCTGATCCAAGGTTACCGCGGCATCAGTAAAAACTTAAGTGTGATTGGACTTCTTAGCCTGCTACTGCAATTGCTACTGATGACCACCCCTGTGTTCACGCAAATCATGCTTGATAACCTTTCACTGAGTATTGACGACGACTTGCTGGTTATCTTCTGTGGAATATTTACGCTGGTGCTACTGCTGCGTATCGCCATCAACTATTTGCGCGATCAAGTGGTCATCAACTTTACCAGCAAACTGAACACGCTTTTCGCCGCAAAACTCATCCACCACCTGCTTAGCCTACCGATTACGTATTTTCACAACCGGCATATTGGAGACATCATTTCGCGTTTCACTTCTATAGAGAAAGTCAAGGAAGCGTTTGGCCATACCATGGTCGCCTCTTTAGTCGATGTCTCCTTACTGATTATGTCATTCATCATGATGTCGATGTACAACCTGACTGTCTCACTGCTAGTGCTCGGTATTTTTCTCCTCTACTTGGGTTATCGATTTATGACCTATGGCAGTTATAAGGAAGCGACCAACGCCTTGATCGGGGCCTGTGCATCCCAAGAATCGAACTTTATCGAAACCGTCCGCGGCATTAGCACAGTCAAGGCGATGGGGTTCCAGCGAGAACGCACCGATGCCTGGCTCAACCAATACATCAGCTACATCAACCAAGATATCCGCCTGACTCAAGCGGAAGTTCGCTTCCGTCTCGCGCGCCAACTGGCCACGGGGATATCAACGATCATGGTGATCGCTCTGTCTGCATTGGCTCTCAACGACGCTGACATTACCATAGGGATGTTTGTCGCTTACCTGTCGTACTTAACACTCTTTACTCAACATGCAGAGTCCGTTATAGAAACCATCGTAGAACTGAAAATGATCCGACTGCATCTAGAGCGACTGGCGGATATATTTGTCGTTGACGCTGAGCCTTCCATCCCTTTAAGCCCGGCAATACACCACCAGTTGACCTTCCAGTCTTTGTCGGTTCAGGGGCTAGCTTATCAGCCAGATCCCCGTGCTCAACGATTGTTTAACAATGTCACTTTCGACGTCAAGCGCGGCGAATCGCTGGTCATTGTCGGCGCTAGCGGTCAGGGTAAAACGAGCCTGCTGCGTTGTATTCTGGGCTTACTCCCGACCGCGCACGGCCAGATATTGGTTGACCACAAGGAGGTCTGCCTACGTCAACTCAAAGGCGACGTGGCGTGCGTGATGCAAGACGACCAGTTATTCTCTGGCACGGTAGCGGATAACATCTGTTCATTCGAATCGGCTCGCAATCATCACGCGATGGTAGAAGCAGCACAGAGCGCTAACATCGACCAGGATATTGAAGCATTGCCTCTCGGTTACGACACTCTCGTAGGTGATATGGGGTCTTTACTTAGTGGCGGCCAAAAACAGAGACTGCTGCTGGCCCGAGCCCTTTATCGCCAGCCAAAGATCCTCATACTGGACGAGGCAACCAGTCATCTTGACAACGCCAGTGAGCAGATAATCAACGCGAATATCGCCAAGTTAAACATCATTAAAATCATTGTCGCTCATCGACAAGAAACTATCGCTTCGGCGGATAAGGTATATCAACTATGATCGGAAATGCCCCCCGTTGTCTGGGTTTATTGTTACTCTCATTCGTCACTGATTTCTCATACGCCAATAAGACTCTTAACTACCCAGCTGCCAAAGATTGGCTCGCACACACAGCGATAATTGCACAATACTGGATGCAGCCAGCTGCGCAGGGAGCGCGCATGGGTCACTATCCGACCTTTCGTTGTGACGATGGTTCGCTGCCTAACCCTGATGCGCTCTGTCAGGAATTGCTCGACATCGGCGCTAAAGACAAACTCGGCCGTCACTATACTCGCATGCAGTCACGACAACTGTACACCTACTTGGCCCTGTTTCACCTCAGCGGAGATCAAGCCGCCTTCACCGCGGCCGAGGCTGGGTTACAAGTCCTACTAGGAATGAGACAAACAAATGGCGGCTTTGCACTGTATGTCGACTCCAGCGGTCAAATAAGCCCGGAGCCAGTCTCCGCTCAAGACGCGGCGTATGCACTGTTAGGATTAGCCATGTATGACTATTTGACCCGAGATCAACGTATCCACCAAATCCTGCTCTCTGAAATCGATAGCCTGTTCAAAAACTACTACGATCCCGATAGTCAGGCATTCACTTGGTGGCCACGAACCACCCCCAAAGACCGCAATCAACGACGCGAGTTGGTCGCTCAACTCGATCAGCTCAACGCTTACTTAATGCTGGTGATAAAAATCAGTACCCCGGAAGAAAAAAGCACGCTCAACCGTTATCGACAGAAGATTGTCGATGCGCTTATGAACCAATACGTTGATCTTGAACAATGCCGGGTGTTTGGTGCCTTACACCACAAGTACTTTATGTTACCGGATAATGGACATAACGACTTTGGCCACGCAGCCAAAACTTGGTGGAACCTGAGCCTCAATCAAGATTTGCTGTCCGCCGAACACACTCAAAAAGTCAATCATTGCCTGACGCAGACACTGACACAAGCAACCCGTGAGATGACGTTGACTGAGCTACTGCCCTATGTACCGGAGGAAAAACGAGAGAAGTGGCAAGTAACCGAGGATCTCACCACCTGGAAAGGCTATCACTATGATAACTACGTTAACTCTTGGCAGTGGGCTGAACTTGATCAAGGGCTTATCATCGCAAGTTTACTGCAAGAGGAAGCCTTTCCTCGCCAACTGAGCCTGACCACCTGGCAGTTCCTCGATGCCTGGGTCGACACCAAGCATGGCGGTATCGGCTTAAACCCTCGTACCAATAAACAGTTTGAGTGGATGAACGGCTACCATCACACCGAGCATGCACTGTTTGGTTTGCTGGCTAGTGAGCCTATTTATCACCAGCCGGTTTCACTCTATTTTGCCTATCGTTCTGATCATCCCGCTGACTTCTTCCCCTACCTGCTGGCTGGTCAGGTGAAGATCATAACCCCATTTAAACTGAAGGCACGTCAGGGGAGCAAGGTTGCCTTCAGTACCATCAACCTAAGTAAGGGACCTGCTAATGATTAAGTACGAAAAGAACACCAATCGTAAACGGGAAGATGCCTATCTGGTCGCTTCCGACACTTGGTTAACCGTGCGAGCGGCTCAAGAGGCGGCCAAATCGAAAAAGCGTATTCTCATCCTGGCTTTGTTGGCTGTATGGTTTTTGCTGGCACCAGCTATCGGGCCAATCTGTCAAGCGATTCAGGCGTGGTACCACTCATGAACCTGACGAAAAACGACACTGGGGCAATACGCTAAGGTTTTGCGCGTAGGGTGCGCACACCACTACTCAGACGCATCAAGAAACGCTTTAAGTCCGGCTTCATCGACAATCTCAAGCCCCTGCTCGCCTTTAGTGATCAAGCCTTTATCCATCAGCTCCTTGACCGCTCGACGATAAACACGCCCCGAGGTGCCGAATCGCTCGGCTTCTTGATTAACTTTATCGAAGCCGCCTAACAAGGTATTAGTCTGCTTTTGCACCAGTAGATCATAAGCAATGTTGTAGGCAATCGGGTGCAACAAACGGTTGGTGTAAATATCCAGCGAGTCTTGGTAATCCTCGGCCAGTGCCGAAGCGAAAAAGAACATCATCTCTGGGTGTTGCTGCAGCGCCTCGGTCAGTTTGTGCAGGCAGATAATATCCACTTGCATCTGTTCATCGGCCACCACATTCCATTGGCAAGGCGTTTGGGTGAAAAACTCCATCTCGCCATAAATATGATAATCACAATCGGCTTCACCGAGTTGGAATCGGCGGCCATTGGCGGCAATGATGCTCATCGAGACTCGGCCAACAGGCACGACATACAGGTGTTGGAGAGGTTGACCCTGACGAAGGATTTCTTCGCCACAATCAAAGTAGCGGCTGCCAATCTGACACTGATAAATCAGCTCACGAAACTGGGCGCTCGTTTGATGTAAAAAACGGCTAAAACGTCCTGTCGGGTAAGGGCTTATTTTCACGTAACTTTCTCATTCATCGCCACCATCTCTCATCAATTGTACTCGCTAGACCGACTTGAGAACAGCCAATAAAAAAGCGACACCAGGGTGTCGCTTTCCACATTAGCCTGCCGTTAACTAGGCAAGCAAGGCTTCCAGAGCGGCATAAGAAGCCAGCCGCTCGCCAGCCATCATCACTTGCGCTTCGTCGACGTATTGGCCGACCCCTTCTTGTACATCCTGCTGATACAGGACGACATTATTCAGAATCGACGCCACGTTAAGACCACGCAATCGACCAACCGTAAACAGCGCCGAGGTTTCCATATCGGCACCAAGGATGCCTTTGCGGTTCCAGTACTGGCAGAGCGCCTCTTCATCATCGGTGTAAAAACTGTCGTGAGAACGCACTACCCCGACATGATAACGAACGTCTTGCCCGGCCAGGTAGTGATCTAACGCTTTCAATAACGGGAAACTCGCGTAAGCGGGATAAGCAGCATCCACATACGCCTTTGAGCCGCCTTCATCTCTTACTGCGCCTTCCGCCACAATCAGCTCACCCAGTTGAATGCCCGCTTGCATCGCGCCCGCAGAGCCGACACGAATCACGTCTGTGACACCACACTGTTTGAGCTCTTCCACCGCGATGATCATCGAAGGAGCGCCGATCCCTGTGCTGCAGACAGAGACTGGCTGACCCTGGTAACGGCCGGTAAATACACGGTACTCGCGGTTTTCCGCCACCAGCTCTGCATGATCAAACAGGGCGGCAATGCGGTTTGCTCGGTCTGGCTCACCGCAGACGATCACTCGTGGCGCGATTTGGCTGCTGTCTACGCCGATATGAGGTTGCTTGTTCATTGGCTTAACCTTGTGCGGTTGCTGGAGTGAAGCTCTTGTCACCGTTGCGCTTGGCGCTGCGTGCCCACTCTCTGGTGCCATTAGCAGCAATGAACATCAGAATTGCGTATTGAACCGACATCGCATAGACACCCTGAGTCGCGTAGATGCCGACACTGATGATGTTGATCACCACCCACAGAATCCAGTTTTCAACGTATTTACGCGTCATCAGTATTTGCGCCACAATCGACAGCACCGTCATGGTCGCATCCCAGAACGGGAACGCATCCGGTTCGAGTACGGGCTCAGACAACCCGGCACCAAACACATTCAGGCTATCTACCGCAATGTTGGCCAGAGCAAAAAAGAATGGGTCGATATACACTGTCAGCAGCGCAATCGCGACGACACACGCCGCGCCCGTTGCCAGCAGTTTTTGTTTGCTTAGCCAACGAACGGCAAGGGTTTCACCCTGTTCGTTTGGTCTGGTCCACGCGTACCAGCCGTAGATGTTGGCGCAGAAAAAGAACAGCTGCAGCAACAGCAATCCGTAAAGCTGAATCTGGAAAAAGATCACGGCAAAAAGTGTTACGTTCAGCAAACCGAATAGGTAATTGATGGTTTTCTCCTGGCTGGCAAACCAAATACACAGCAGACCGAAAACCGTACCAAAGGCTTCGATCCAGCTCATTGCATAGCCATCGCCAATCGGAATGTTAACTAGGGTGTTGTTAATATCTAACAGGGCAAACAGGTCCATTAAGATGTCCTTTATTATTGTGCTTGGGGTGCACTCATCTTAGGGTGCCACAGCAAACCACAGGGAGGACATTTGTCCCCCCTGCCATGTAGCGGATCATAAATCAGATCAATAGTGACTTTAAAGTGGCGAGTTTCTGTTGATCGCGCCCCCTGAAAGGACAGCCGCTTTGTCGTGGACGCCATTTGATAAGCCCAGTTTGGGATGCCTGTCGTTTCAGCTATTAGTGACCCGTTAGACTGAGTTGCTAATGTTTAATGTATTTGGGAATACACAAAATAGCAAAAGCAAACATTATGACTAGGCTTGACCATTGTATTTGGCTATTCGGTAAATTAAGAATGTCTACTGTTATCTCTTCAAAGTAATTAACAACAGACGGGGAGTTTCCATGAATAAAGGATCCATAGTTGAAAATTGAATAATATTGAGAGCCTATAACTATATATACCAAGATCTTACAGAAAGCATAAAATCTGTTCTTACTATAACGAAACAACTTTCTTGTCACATAGATAAGAATGAGAGAAAACGTCCAAAACAACAATAATGTAATCATAGTCAACCCAATATAAGTATAAGATCTTTCATCCGGACTCTTCTGGATGTTTTGGGATAAGGAATCCTGAGTAAATACATACACCAAGGCTAAGCCAAGAAATTAAGTCATTGTTCGAGTAATTAGGTATAAATGATTCAAGCGCTTTAAAAAATGGATAACCACTCATGAAAATAGAGTAGTAATTTAAAAGAATCGGAAAGAAGACAAACACGCAATACGCCAATCTTAAAATGTTGCTTTTAAATTCATAGCTAGCCATTTTCATGAAAATAAAAATGATTAAAATAGTTACTATTAAAAACTTGTCCATATCAATCATAGGCAACTCCAATTATAACCCCCTATCTCTATTGCTGATAGACAACCAATAAAGAAACAGTAAACAAATTTTCAGTAAATTATGCCTAATCCATCGAATCATAGTGCTTTGGAAAGCAAAAAATCAGAAGGTAAATATCAATAGCCAAGCTTAATATTTGCATCTGTACATTGGGCAACATATCCGAAAAGAAACTTTCAAAAAATATCACTTCAACTTTAAATCCATTATGGATCATTCCATAATTAAATATAGAGTAATACTGCGCACCAATTGCTATATATAATGGAACATATACATAGTACTGGATTCTGTTCAGTCTGGTTTTAGTAACTTTCCTAGCGGAAAAAATCACCAGTAGTGACAAGACAAAAAAGACTGTAACATCAAACATTTATTATGCTCTTTTAGGAAAGCAAAAAAACAGTGTAATTATAAATAAACCGCATGAGAGCCATTCCATCCCAAGATTAGGCAAATCAAGGTATTGAATAAAAAAATCTTCGTACAACAGTATCTTTGATGATACCCCCGCCGTTTTTGTCCCAAACTGAAAAATTGACCAAAATTGACCTCCTAAGACCAAAAACAATAAAAACTGACCTATAAGAGTGACACCTTTAGATGGTTTTCGATTTATCCGCCATAGAAGATAAATGAGCAAAAGAGAGGTAACAATGTATGTAATGGTGATCATTTCTTTCTCTCCATACGTAGGCACACCGCTGTAGCCCTATCCTAATCACAAAGTCACAAAAATTATAATGTTGGAATTACTTGTGCGGTCTTTTAGGTATTAACAGCCCTAAGTACAAGCAAACCATAATACTATACCACCGTATTACTTCATTATTTTTGAATGACACTTCTGGAAGCATGTTCATTAATAACGTTCCATTCATGAAAATTGAGTAATAATTTCCAGCAGCGAACCCAATAACCAGAACAATGTAAACGTAAATGTATACTGAGTTACTAAAAGTAAAATAGGATATCCGCCTTAAAGTGAGCAGCAGCGCAATCGTCGTCAAGAAAAACATAATATCTTTCATTGATTCAATTCCTTCATCGAATCAATGATGTAGAAGTCACCTCCTAGTTTAGGTTTGCTCATTGTTCAATATATCGAGGAAAGCAAAAAATGGCGTAAGCAAACATTATGACTAAGCTCGACCATTGTATCTGGCGATTCGGTAAATTAAGAATGTCTACTGTTATCTCCTCAAAATGACTAATACCAGCAGGGGTATTTCCATAGATAAAGGAACCATAGTTGAAAATAGAATAATATTGAGAGGCTATAACGACACACACCACGAACTTACAGAAAGCATAAAATTTGTTCTTGCTGTAACGAAACAACTTTCTTGTCACATAGATAAGAATGATTGAAAAAGTCCAAAACAATAATAATGTAATCATTTTGATTCCTCCCGCTGAAATTGTTTTATTGTTTCATAATTATTCACAACCCCGACTCTTAGCGATACTCTACTGGACGCTTGATACCCTCTTAGATAATCTTCTGCACTATACCTAAATAACTTAAATTGCTTGGCTTTTCGGCTTCTTGTCCACGGCATCGGATTTAAGTTAGGTTTGGATGCAATCTGGTACGCCTCGGAAGCATTTTTTACCGTAGTGGTTTTGGCGAATGCTCCATAAGCAGATAAAGCCAAATCTGTTCCATAGTAGGCGATATCACCGTGGGATTTTGAGTAACCGAGCCATTCCGCCGTGTTTTGATAACCTTGGCGCACAACGCCGACGGCATCTTCATCGCCATCCCAAAAGTACTTGCCGTTTTCATACAGGTTATTTGTCCCATGAGCCATCATTGGCCCACCAATGAAGCAAAAGACCGCCGCTGAGGCGTAACATATGCCCGCGCCTACGGTGACCTGCATGGCGCCAGCGACAAAGCCCACTCCTTTTTTCAAGATCAAGTCACCTTGCTCGATTAGACTCTGTTTTTCTTTTTTAAGCGCTTTGAATACTGTCTCTTTGTCCTTGTTACCGTTTTTAAAGTCATTCACCAGACATTGCTCAAATCGGTCGACGTCACGAACAAACTGCATCTTCAAACCGCCATCCGAGATGTAACGCTGTGAAAGTATCACCGCTTGCATCGTCAGAGCTTTGCCCGCTTTTTCGACTTCCCGTATCTCCCATGAGTCCGGTTGGGCTTTGTTTTTCATAGCAGTAAAGCCTCCCAGGTCTCATACCCTTCGGTGCCCGCTAAATTGTGTTTCCAGATGATGTGTTTGTAAGAGAGGTAGAGTGCTTCTGACATCTCTTCATCCCCGAAAGCAAGCACGTTAGGTTGGTCAAAAGACAGCGAGGTAATGAGCGCATCCACTAACTCAATCGTGTAGAAGTTTTCGTTGTAGCCCTGCTCATTGGTTCGGTAAAAGTTGATCGTGCATTGCAAATGCTCTTGTTTAGCAAGGGCGTTGCCAAGCAATGGCGAAGACTTGTCGATGGGTTTGGTAATCACCAGTTCAGTGGGTTGACCATGCTTGCTTAAGGTGAAATGACAAGCCAGAACCGTGATTTCATCTTGATGCGACTCTTGAGCCTTGTTGCCAATGGAATCTTTGGTATTACACCCTTTAGAAATGCAGTCTTGTGCTTTGCCGATGATCGATAGGTATGCTGTGTGAGCCATCGTTTTCTCGCCTTAAGTTTTTGGGACATTGCACATATGGTAGGTCTAAGGGGACGATATGCCAGATGGCCAATTGCAAAACTTGAAGCAAGATTTCAGTAAATTAAGGTAATTAATTGTTTATGTGGTCAGAAAAATCCAACCGTTTTGTGGATGGGGGGGGGGCGCCCCTCACCGAGCAGTGAGGGACGTTAGGTTGGTTAAGATGGACCAAATGAAGGAAAATCAATGCTCATCACTAGATGCAAAAATCTCTTTAAAAACGATTCGCGAAATCCATTCCTGAGCCCATCGTCGATTTATATCAAACCTATCCAGCACACTGCTAGCTATAGGCTCTTCAAACCACTCTATAAGCTCCTCTCGAAGCAGAGCTTTTGGCCAATCATGCTCCGGTTTCTGATCAGGAAAGCTCAGGAGGCGTTGATAAAGTAGATTGGCTGGGAGTATAGGCTCAAGTCCGTGATTCACCCGTAATCGACTAACACTAATCGGTATCTCAACACCTTCAGGATCAAGGTCACCAAAATAGTGGAGCTCTGGTAGCTGAGTAACATTGCTTCGTTTTGCACTTTCCTCTCGTATTTCTTCTAACGAGTCTGTCGCCAATTCCGCCCCTTTCAGCATTTTTCCTCTACCAAACACTACCGCTGAATACATGGAATACATGCTATTCGCTTTCCAAGCAGAGTAGAACGTCGTGCTATTTTCTACTATAAGAATTGGCGCGTTTACGGGTTTATCTGGCCAACGCACTCCTTGTAATGGCTCTGGAACACGGTAACAATCAAGATCCTCTAAAGTAATTCTCCCTCCAAATAACCCTACTTTATGTGCATTCTTCAAAGCTTTTTCATACCCGAAAAGTTGCAGTGAACGTTCATTGACTGGCAGCATGGAAGGGTTAAAAGAGCGAGAACGCATATATCCATTGATTATCAAAGCCTTGTGCAGAGTTTCTTTGGAAAGAGGTAAAGAGGGGCCAATTTTCAGCATCTTTCCTACCCATGGAGCTTGAGCACGGATTTCTTTTAGAGTTAACCCCTCAGCCCAAAAACTGTCTTTCCTTGAAATGCTTGGCTCACAATACTTCTCAACATTAGCTTGCGTCTTATCGCAACGATTAATCCAACATGGCAATTTAGCCCCTGCAATCCATGCTTTCGGGGCACGGCGTGCGGGAATGCGAATACATTGATTGGTCGCAAGTTCTTCAAGAGCATAGAGCAACAAGGAGTCTCGCTCCTCGATATCTATTTGTGGATATCGCTCACGGGCTACCTTACGCAATCCAACTATTGCTATTTTCGATTGTGGACTCTTTTCTATAGTTTCCAGAATCAGCTCACCCAGTGTTTTCACGCGATCTCCTTGGTAAGTAACTCTTCAGAAATTACCACTCGGCTTAAAACTTCACCATTTATCTTTAGACTTCTTGCTCGTCCATCCCTACCATCAGCCTTGGTGATTACGATACGGTTACTAAACTGCTCAAGTGCCGCTATATCACCCACCCCAGTAACAAAAATGGGCTGAATCCCAAATGCCTGACAGGTATGCAACTGCGCCTGTACAAAAGAGGCTTTTGAAGCTTTACTGAGCGGATTGTCCATAAAAAGGAAGCCCACACTGTTCCCATCAGCAATATGTTGCCGCTGACGCGAACGAACATGTGAGATAACTGAATAGAGCATCGTTGCAGATGTCAATCGTTCACCTCCGGATGAAAGATCTTCGCTAATCGCAACATATTCCCCAGGTTGACCAGCCATCTTTAACAGCCCAATATCGAATCCCGCGCGAGTACGTTTACCAGTACAGCTCAGTAATCTGTAAAGCAGTGTGGCTCCTAGTTCATCACCTTTTTTTGCATTCGCCTGCGGCAGGTCTTTTTTCTCTACAACCTCAAAAAACCAGTTTCTCATTGCTTCTTGGTAAGCCTCTCCATACTTGACGAAATCCAAGCGCGCTTTTACTTGGAGAATCTTGTGTCCTCCGTATAGCAATACACTCTCTGGTACTGAAGCATTGCTGGCGGCAGTAAGCACCTGGTAGCAATCACTAGCATGATCAAGCAGACTATTAACTAGTCCAACTACATGGCGATCCATCGCAGCGATATCCATTTTTAAGTTTCGGATCACACTGTCACAACTCTCGATGAAGTCCGCTGTCTGATTAGCGAACGTTCCCGCATCAGTATTAAGTAGCCTTTGAACCAAATCGAACAACATATCAGCGATAGCTTTATTTTCAATTTGACGCTTAACCTTATCAAAGCCACTATTTAGCTGGCGACGTGCTTTATCAAAATGTTTTTCAGCTAAGTTAAGTTGCTGCTGAATTTCCTTCACCATCTCATCAAACTTAGTACTTGCGACCACCCGCTCATGAAGCTGCCCAACAGTCAGTAATGGCCAATCCAAAGAACCTCCACCTTGAGGGGCTAATGTTGCTTGTTCACCAATCCGTGCTGATGCTAGGGTCAGCTGTTTATGCCACTCTTGCACCCCATTGATTTCACAACGCAAAGTGGAAGCTCGTTCCCCGAGACGGTCGAACTCGCTCTCAGCACGGGCATGGCGGTCACGAGCTTGCTCCATTAATACTTTAAGATTCTCTTCTCGAAGCCCCTCAGCATCCAAACTTGGTCTTACCTTTTTTTTGTTACAGTGATTTCTCAGGCGTTCAATGGACTCTTCTAATTCTTGAGCGTTAGACGCTAGTTTGTTGACCAACAAATTGGTAAAAGTACCCAGATTAATCAACTGATTATCTAACTCCTCTTTAGCTCGAGAACGTTCAAGATCGGCTACAGTCAGCCAATGCTCCACACGATTCATATCTGGCAAACGCTCGTCCTTATAGCTTTCCCACGCTAGCGTTGCACTTCCCAACTCTCGACGTACGGTGCGTAGTTTTTCTTCTAGCGTTCCAATCCCATTTTCTGTCGCTGCCTGATTAAGCGCTCGATCTGCTTCGTAATATGCTTGCTGCAATACATGCAGACTACTAGAAGGAGCCTCTGGTAGTAGAGTCCCATCTGATGGAGGGGGGACCTGAGCATTGTCCATTAATGACTCAAGCTGGCTAGTACAAGCCTGAATATCTCGAGTCAGCGTCAGGATCCTCTCCTCAAGCAGTAGGAGTTCTTTCTCCAAAACCTTAGTATTCTGGCCGTTCACCAGAATTTTGGTAGCAATTTCCCCTAAACCTTCGCGCCATTTTTCAAGCTCAGCATATTCCTCTAACCAAGATGTGACCTGGCTTAACTTGAACGCAGTCGCAGATTTAAGCTCTCTAAGCTCACGCTCCTTTGTCTCGCTACCATTAATAGCCACACGCTTTTCCTTTAGTTCTTCGGTGTAACGTTTAAGGTTGTGCTCTCGGGTAGTAACGTCTTTGAGCAGTGTTAGTTTTTCCTGGCTCTGCGCTTCAATATGTTCATGCCCAAGGAAACGCTGCAATAACTGAGCTCGAGACTCCTCAGCGTTGTGCAGTTCTTTAAGACTCTTGCGTGCTTCCTTCTCACTAGTCCTAGCCTTTTCCAGTTCCTCTGACAGTTCTTCTTTTTTCCGTGCCAAAGCTCGTGGGCTATAAACTGTCAGATCTTTCGGCTCGATCACCAAGTGAGGATTTTTGTCACTATCAAGGCTATCTCCTAAGGATACGATGACCGGACGGACCAACCAATCTGGGGCTTCAAGCTTTGCCACTTGATCCAAAGTCTCCTGATCCACTGCCATCAACCCACCAAAACGAGCTGGTTCTGCACTCATCAGCGAGGCAATCGCGTCTATATCTCCGTCAAAACGCGAGTCCAAATATTCACTAAATGAGCGCAGTTTCGAGTCTGAGATCCCCTCAGCTATGTAGTACTCTAACAAGCTACTGGTCAGTGGGTCCTCACTTAGTGTTTTAGATGACTCCAGCTGCTCTATTTCAGCTTTAACCTTTAAGACATGGGAGCGAGCCAAGTCTGTCCTAACTTCTTGACGAGTCAAAGCGTCTCCAACCGCAGAAGCTAACTCACGGGTATAGGGATTGAAGTCGACGACACCAGCTATGACCGTCAGCCGTTCATTGGCAAGCACAAGTTCACGTGCCGCTTGTTCCTCATCTAGCCACTTAGAAATGTTGTCTGCAGCTAACTGGCTGTAATCACGATGCGTTCGCTCGAAACCAATCTCAGTCTCCAACTTGTCTACTTGTGACTTGTCAAGTCGGCGACGCTCAATCAATGCTTCAATGTGCTCATCATATTGCTGCAATTCCAACTGGAGGCGAGCTTGCCCCTCTACCGGACTTTCTTCGTTTTGAAGAACAAGAGCTCGACGACTCCTCTCCGCTTGCTCAATATTAGACGTGTGACGCACCTCCCTTTGTAGTAAGTTACTCAACTCTTCTCTTGCGGAGTTTAATTGGGAGATGGCGTTCGCTTTAGACTGACTCGTTTTTTTTAACTCTTCTTGCTTACCGATTTTGATTTCCTGAAGCGCAGCCTTTTCAAGGCTTAAACGTGAATGATAGGCAGCCTGAGTACCATTTAAGTGTAATCTCATTGGCTCTAGCTCTTCACTCGCCGCTTTGAGTGCCTGCTCAGTTGTTTTGAGTGACTGTTGCTTTTCACCGACAATGCTTAGTAGTTCTCCACCCTTTAGAGCAACTTGCTCAGTCCTTGCTTCCTGGCTCTGCTGCTCATAGTTGAGTTTATCTCGCTTTAGGTCTTCACCTTGACGACGCATGTCCTCCTGGCGAATCAACGCCTTATCTGCCACCGCTATTTGCTGATTAGTTTTAGCTTCTCGACGCTGAGCATCCACCTCATCTGCCATTTCCGTAGCTTTCTGCTTAGCTTTTTCTGCCATAGGCAAGGCCGTGCTCAACATGTATGCTGCTTCGCCAATCTGAGCAGTAAAAGCTTGGCGCTCAAGCTCCAATAATCGCCATGTACTAGCCGTCTGCTCAAACGAAATTAGAATTTCCTTTAGTTGATTCGCGGCTTTGAGCTCTTTCATACGTTGAGGAATATTGCGGTGTTTATCCATTCCCCTCAGCACATTTGCATGGAGGTTAGAAGAACGCTCAATATCCATAGTTGTGTTGAGGAAAAAGCTCATAAATGCCTTTTCATCTTTGAACTCCAACGTATTAGCAATTCCACCCTCTTGCTTGCACATCTCTACTTGCTTGTCCACTAGAAAAGGATCGAGACCAGCAGAATCTAGCATGCTGAGCCAGTTGCGTTGGACATCTTCTACTTCAGCGAAAGTTGTTATTTCTTTTTTGAGTTGCTCCCAACCAGCACGCTCAGCGCGTAAAGAAAGGAAAAGATTGCGGACTCGTTCAAAGACACTGCTATCTCTACTGATGAAGAACAAACGCTCCAATTCTTCCTTCAGATTTGAAGCAGAAGACGGTCGTAAAAAGAACAGTTGACCGACAACTAAGCTATCTCCATCCATTTCCCCAAACAGACTTTCCTGGCCTGAAGGCGCAACAAATTTGGTCATCACCAATGCTGGCCGCTGGCGAATTACATAGTCTTCGATCTTCTTCGACGAAGACTGCAATGTTTGAATAAAACGATCTTTACTCGGCGAAAGCTGGGAGAGCGCTATCGATAGCAATGACGTTTTAAAAGTACCGTTAGGTGAAAAAATAAGACAATCACGAGATTCACCATTGTCATCTAGGACCTTGATGAGACCATCATCCATGTAATTACTGCCAGCACGAAAGTCACTTAGATAAATTTGACTAACTTTCCACATGATTAAGCCCCCTCATTATGGTTGGACAGAATTCCATCAATCTCACTTTGGCTATCAAGCTCTTGCTTAAGAATCCGGAATCTATCAAACAGAAATTTCGCGCCTTCTCTAAATGAATGCTGGTAAGCGCGAGTAAGCCAATACTCCGGCTCACTTCCCTCCTCCACTTTTCGTTGCGGAATTAGGTACTGACTATCAACCATATGATCAATCACTCGATTAATGAGGCCTACCCAGCTGTCTGCATTCTTCTCACTACTGTCTGGACGTAATGGTGGTAGCTCTGCGAAATCGCTTAAAGCATTTAGCTCCTGCTGATTCAGCAATTCGTCCTCAACTTCCAAAGCCTCTGCAGCTTTTGCAAACTTTTCTAACTCTCGAAGAGTATCACTCACTGTTAGCACACCAAGATCTTCCGGCTCTGCTTCAAGATCTTCAGCTTCAGGAAAGTAAACCATTGCGATCGCCAAATGGATTATCAATAGACGAGATGTTGGTATATCGGTCTTTCCTAACCGTAGTTTGTAATCCGAGGCGGTGGTGGCCCACATCGCTTCCGCACTAGCAGAAGAAATTTGGAGTCTCTCACTATTTGCGTTAAGGAGTTGCATATCTGCTGCTTCAATCATTTGACCAACAGTATGACGAAACCCCTCTTCACCATGGTAGCGTTGCATCAATGTGCGGTACTCTTCTGTATTACTACGCATGATCATGCGACCTTTTTTGCCTTTTAGTTGGCTTCCCGCCTGAGTTAAATAAATCAGGCGCATTGCATCGCGCACTTCGTTCATTTTGTCTGATCCTTGAAGTTCAATTGTACTGAGAGGTGTAGATCATGTCCGTGGGCACGACGGCCATCATCCAATAGGATGCTATAGCGCTCTGCCATTGGGCTTGCATGGAAACGAAACGAAGCTGACATATCTTCATCATCCAGAGGGTCTAGGGAGACTATAGCCACCCCCTGAACAGCAACAGCTGTGTCCGAGTCGTGTTCGATAAGTGCTCTCTCAATTAAGTTGGAAAGTAATTCGCCTTCTTCAGGTATCACTGTACGCATCCATTTACGCACTGAAGCCACCATTTGAGGAGTCAGTCGACTAGCAAACTCCTCTAACAACTCAATTTCCTCATCCTCTACCGTGGTATCTATCTCACTTCGCTCATTGCGCTCAAGAGCACGATCAAGCTGCTGCAATAACGAGCCAGGATCGAAAAGGTCAACAGCAACTGGGTAGGATAATCTAGCAAGAAATGCATCAGCCACCCGGTTGATATCAGTTAACGGCAATATTGCGAGTGATTTGATAGCTTGATCCAATGACGGTAGCCGTCGTCCTTCCATATGCGCACGACGACGAAACAGCTTGTGCTGTTGTTGACGGAACGTATCAGGTAAGTCCATGATTTGTGTCTGAAGGTTGATTGTTGCTTTCCTTTGAGTATCTAATTTCTCTTTAAGCATTGAAAGCTGGCGCAACTGCTTAGTATCAGTTAGTGAATCTAGGTGTTTCCGAACAAGAGTACCTAGAGAACCTAGGTCATTTTGTAGCTTTTCCACCTGCTGAATCCCTTCGCTACCAAGATACTCAACACGTTCAATTTCTACGCTGGATATCGTACGAACAATCTGCCTACGCAATGTACGGATCTCGGACGTCAATCGTTGTGCCTGTCGGGCATTATTATCAGCTAGAGAGACAGCTTCTCCAAATGCTCCTCTTGATAACAGCATTTCCATACGCAGCACATTGATTCGAGCCAAATCTAAGGCATCCTGCTCCATCATGCCAAACAACAGCATGTAGGCTTCATCAGTAAGTTCAAATAAGCCATTCCCTAGCTCAGTTCGCTCTCCATCAATCGCCACTGTCTTTAACAGCCAAAACTTGCGAGTCATAAAGCGCTGTAGTTCAGCGTCCCATATCGATACTTTAAAAGCTTTGTAACGCTCACCGCGGTTACATAGGGAATCAAATAGTAACTCTAGCCCTATTTTCAGACCTTCATCCCCAAGCTCAACAAAACAACCAAGAGCTCTCGCTTGTTCTCGAGCTTGAGGTAATACGCCATTCACCACTCGATCACGCTCAATACCGGCACTAAATTCTGTTTGCTCGGCAACAAAATCCAACTGAGCAAAAGATAACCACTGTAGATCCAACTCACCGAACCGGCGAAACTTACCCTCTTCTAGATGAGAGAGCCCGGATTGCGCACTAACCACTGCTTGTGTAAACACACGCATTAACGAAGCGGTCCGATTAGTGCGACTGATATCTCCAAATCTCGTTCTTTGGCTATTCGTCGACTTTTCAAGAGTGGGGGCCGCTTCCCCAACCTCATTCAATATTGGCTGCACAATCAAGTAAACCTCATACTTTTCTTGACGATAGGTAACCCTCCAAAATAATATGACTCCAACAGCGACACGTAAATACTGATTACATACACACGTCGCATAACTAGACAGGAGTTACATGATGAGCAAATGGCCAATACGTTGGGATCTACTGTTCCGCTACAGAATGATAGAAGTCATCGCGCTGTGGGAAGGACGGTTAACAACCAATCACCTGATCAAAAGCTTTGGTATTGGCAGGCAGCAAGCATCAAAAGACATCAACACCTATCTAGCCGATATCGCGCCAGGAAACCTTGTTTATGATAAACAGCTCAAAGGCTACAAGCCCAGTGACAGCTTTATCCCACAAGTAACAAAGGGTCATGCTGATGAATATTTACACATTCTTTCGAGAAGTGAAGATATGACCATCACATTTAATGAACTTGATATGGGGTTTGAGAATACAGCTATGGTTCGCCCAGTTACACGCAACATATCGCCACAAGTCTTGCGTCCTTTAGTTCAAGCCATCAGAGAAAAGAAACGTGTCGATATAAGCTACACATCGATCAAAGACGGCGTGAAAGTTGAGCGAATTATTTCCCCACATACTCTTGTTTGCACCTCTCTGCGCTGGCACGTTCGAGCCTATTGTGAGCATGCAAAAGGTTACCGCGACTTTGTGCTTAGTCGCATACACGAAGTTCCAATTCTTGAGGCAAAAAGAGTGAAAGGGAAAAATCATGATAAGTTATGGAATACTCCCCTAACCGTTGATTTAATGCCTGACCCACGACTGACAGAAGATCAAGCGAAAGTCGTTGCTCACGATTTCGGTATGGATAATAACACCCTAACAATACCAACCAATGCGGCGCTGGTTCGCTATGTGCTTGACGCTTATAACATCGACATTAATGTATTGGATTCAAATCCTAAAGGTCAGCAGATTATTGTGGGTAATTTTGAGGAGCTACAGCCGTACTTTAGCTTTTAAGCTGAGCAAACACTGTGCAAGACGAGCTTATGACAATTTCAAGATCGTCTCACCTTAAAGTCGTCAAGTTCATCGCTTTATATTGAGCGTTCAAAGTTGCCAATATCGCGCGGTTTTCATTAATCCATACACTGTACGCAAACTTTCTTCAGACTCCGGATCTTCCATTCCCCTCAGCCAACGAACCTTGATACCGAGGTAGTTTGCCCAAGCAACGGCTTTTTTAAACTCTCTGTAATTGTCAGCTTTAGCGCTACTTTCAATATATTGGTTCACTAACAGGTATTGCTTCTGACCAGCCGAATACTGTGCCAGAGAAAAAGCTCGCTCAAAGTGAGGGTGTGCACATTGATACTCTTCATTTCGATAGTGGAAAATAGCTTTGTTCCATTCAACCAGCCAGCCTAGCATTCCATCTAGCTCTACTCTTGCAACTTTGTTCTCATAGTCACGAATTTCTTTTAATGACGTAGCTTTTTTCTTTAGTTTCAATCCTTCCTCCAACAACTCAGAAAAACTAAATGGCATCAAGTCATTAGTCGGATTTTCATGATGTTTTATTAAGCTATAAGTCATTGCAGGCCCAACAGAAGCTATTAGCATTCGGTGCTGCGCTAACCTAGTAGTGTTTTTACCATTCCCCTCCATATATTGACTAACGAACCGTGAACCATGTTCTATTCTCTCAGCTCTTCGATACCACAATTCCATTACTGCACAATGCCAATAATCTTGGTGCTCAAACGGAGAAACATCTAAGCTTCTTACGACCTCTTGAACCAACGCTCGATATTGAGATGTCTCTCTGTCATATCTATTGTGTTGTTTCTTAAAACCAATAACGAGTTGATGCAGGTATTCATCGCCATAGGTGTTTTGAACCGACTTGAAGAAATATGTTGTAAATCGCCCTATACTAAGTGCTATCCGATAGGACTTAAGCTGCTTAGGACTAACCTTTCGGGCGTACCTTTCATCACGGCTCTGAGCTAAAGCTTCGATTGAGTCATTAAGCGCTTTACTAAGAGCATGCGCACTGGGTAGCTGCAAACCTGAGGTCCACCTTTGAGCATTCTCAAGGTTCCGCTCATAAGTCTTGTATTTTTCTGCCAATTCTTTATTTGTCTGATATGTGATATCACCCTGAGCTGGGTTATGGAACCTGATCTGAGATAATCCTTGTGAGCGATAAATCCATTGCCACACTTTTGTGATAGGGAACTGAACAGAGCACTCTTTGGGGCTAAAGCTCACCTTCGGTAACCACCAATACTTGTCCTCAGGGAATGTTAAGCCTGATGCCTTTATGTCAAATGCCAACGAGTTTTTAAATAACGATGTTAGTACTCTATCTAATAAGCGATGTTGAATTAGCCACTTAATTGTCTCGGAATAAGATAGATATGTTCCATCGTGGCAGACAAGATCTCTATATTGCTCCAAAGCATCCTCAACGGAAGCCATTATGGCCAAAGTCACTCGATGATCATCCACTAGCTCAAACACAATTTCACCAAAAATGTTTAGCAGGTCATCTAGTTGGGTGTCTAGCTTAGAGCTTTCACTTGCTAACCGTGCAAGGCTTCTCTGTATTGCTTTTTTTTGTTTCTCACTTCCAACAACCGAAGTTTCATCGTTTTTCTGAGGGAGAATTCCAGCTGCATTAAACAGCTCCCTCACAACCTCACCTATAGTTGGAAAACAATAACGCGTATCTGGCATTTAAATCAAAGGGTCTAGAACTAGACCCTCTCCTACTTTTAGTTATCCTTTCTTAGTAGGGGCATTTCCCCGACTACCACCTGATTTGTTACCGGTTGTTGACGGCCAGTTTCCTCCTGGGCCAGGGTGACTTGATGGTCCGCGTCCGCCATTTTTGCCTTTTGCCATATCGTTATCCTCCGTAAAGCAATGTTCATTTTTCACTTCTGAGCACATCTCAAGAAGCTCAAGGAGAAATATATTCTGCCTGACAATTTTCCTCTGCCTGCATTTTGGAGACAAATTCATAATCATCTATTTATGGCTGACATAATCTAACTTCGATGGCCCTCTTTGTACGGCCAGGGATTCGCCCCCGTTACTCAAAACAGCAGCCACAATTTCAATGTATTTCTTAATCATTGACTCTGCTCTTCTAATAATTTACTGCTACGGGCTTTTAAAACCTCTACATCCTTGGCGTCATCGACGATGTGCATTTTCTTATGGCAGTTGGGGCATAGTGCGACTGTGTTTTCAGCTGTATCGTCACCACCTTTGGAGAGCCAAACGATATGATGTGTCTCGAGATAAGGCTCACCTTTAGAGTTTTTAAACGGCGCCGGCTGTAAACAGAGTTGGCATTGGCCTTTTGCTAGGCGTTTAGCCAATTCAGCTACCCATACGTTTCGTTCATAGCTTGTTGACTGTTGTAGATAACGAGTGGCTTTCTTGCCAGATTTTACCGCCAATGTCTTAAGCTGCCCAAGAGTTAACTTTTTCGCCTTCCGCGTACGAATGGTCTCAACATTGTCTCGATCTTGCTTTTTAACCTGACGCTCTCCCGAGACAAGCTTTAAAGGGAACACGTAGACCTTTCTTGGATTTCCTTGTTTATCATCTTGCGTTTCCGAATAAGGCTCGCCATCGAGTACAACCTGACCAACATAGGTATACTCTTTATCTTTGAACACCTCGAATAAGTGAACAGTGACACCGTTAGAGTCCGACTCTGCCAAGGTTTTGTTTTGCTGAAACGTCAGGCTCTGATCGCCCTTAGTCCCCATACCGGTATAGTGAAGAACTCCTCCAGACCAACGGTCATCATAGATTGATTCGACATGATTAGAGACAATAATCAAAGTATTGGTTTTGTGCGCGCGACGCATACCGCCTTGAGGACTACAGCCAAATGTTTCGCATAATTCGGTGTTATTGAGTTTTGTACCTGGGGTGGGTAGTGACAATTTAATCATTTTATTTATCTGTTTTACTCCGTAATTAGAGACCTTGTAACCTTTACCATTCCGCAATCAACAAGCGGGCTTTCACCCCTTTCACTTGTAAGCCCATCGCTTCAAATACTTCTTCAAAGTCATCGCATTGTGCTGTCAGGTTAGGTAAAGAAAGGATCGCTTCATTAAAAAATCGTTGTCGGTCCAGGGAGTGACTGCCCCACGCCATTTGCCACCACTGTAAGATTCGTTCGCGAGATGCCAATAAGCGTTGAGCTGTTGGGACGCAATCACTTTTGCTCCGGTTTTGTGTTGCGGTAGTCGGAAGGAGGTTCCACTTGTCGTTGTTTGGCCAGTAGGTAAAAGGAAGGCAATGATCCACATCGTATTGGCGCGTTAGTGCGGTACTATTCCACACGTTAGGGATCACCGCGCCTTGTGCTCGCAGCTCATCAACGCGTTTACGGACTTCACGCGTATCGCGTGATGAATCGAACCAAACAAGGCAATCATGATAAGTCTGTAGGGAAATCTCTCGCGCTTGATTCAGTTCAAAACGCTGCATTTCCTTAATCCATTGGTTAACCACCAAAGGCTCTATCCAGGCACAATAAAGCCTGAAACAATCCCACAGCTTTTCGTCCAAAACGAACTGACCAAACCCGGCAAAAAACTCACTATCTAATACAATCGCGTCAGAACGTTTTCTACGCTTTGGTGCGGATTCAATCTGGAATAGCGTATTGTGCTTATCACCCTGATAGATATGGGTTACGGGCCCTTCTTTTATGGTCTTTAACGTCTGAGTAAACAGTACCTGAATGGCAGCCGCCTCATCGCCGATAAAGAGTGAACCTATGGCAAGATCATCGGCAGAAAGGTGCTTGAGCCTATACCAGCCATCATCTTTGACAAAGCCCAGCCCTTTACGTGTATTAGAGCTTTGCTGGATACCAGTCCCGTCAATATCAATGTCGATAAGGCGCTTAAATTGCCTTACCCAATACAAGGCAACAAGGCCAGCAGAAATACTGACTTTGCCATCTGTCCGATCCAAAACGGCGCCAGGATGTGCGTCAGCGATGCGGAGCAATGTTCTTAACAAAGCCGGCTTATAAGTCGCTGATTTATTGTCATTAACGATGATACGACGAACCGTATTCAAACTACCTGAACCATCATCAGGCAAACTCAGCACCACGGTCTGCCAAGAGACACCTGTCCTCTGAAGGCTGTCATCACTATCTGACACGAGTACGGGAGTTAACGAGTGATTTTTTGCTAACTGTTCCAGTTCTGCCGCAGAAACCGGATAACCTACACGCTCATCGGTAAAGGCGCCATGGCGCAGGCTAATTACTAACTTGCCATTTGGAGACAACAGATTAGATAGCTTACGAAAGGCTCTCTCACGAGCAGAGGGAGCCAGATGCATCCAGACAGCACTGACGAGGATGAGATCAAAGCGCAGTCCGAGGTTTTGTACACCGCTCAGTACTGGAAGTGAATCCTTGAGCCAGGTGATTTCTGGGTTTGTCCCCTGTTGGCCAATCTGGCGCAATGCATCGTTAGGCTCAACCGCAATCACTTCACAGCCTTGTTCGCTCATCCACCTCGCGTCTCTTCCAGACCCAGCGCCAACATCTAGAACGCTATCGCCAGACTTCGGCCAGTAATCAGCCCAAGACTGATGAACAGATTCAAAGGTTAGAAAGTCATATTGCTCAGCAAGCTGAATGGCATTTTTTTCGTAAAAAGAAGCGGTTGCGGACATAAATTAAACCATCTATCACTGTTCTTAAATGATATACGGCTTGATTGCATAAGGCGATAATGTATTAGAAAATAATGATTTATTGTGACGACAGTCGTCTCTAATCACCGACTGAGTGAGAACCTGCCACATCGCGGTTTGGCGCTTAACTCAGGCTAGTCCCACCAACGCAACGACTGGGTCCGTGTGCAGTTACGAACGCAGACCTCTAGACAGAAACACTAGGTTCAATACATCAATGGATAAAACAGAAATCCATTACAACTATTTTCACCACCTCAAATCACCACTCACTAATAATTAAATTCCTAATATTAAAACAGTCATTAAAAATACATCACCCCAGTAATACGGCGTTTATTTTGGCAATGAATCACATAGTATCCTCAAGGCGTTAAACCCCATTCCATAAATTATCAATCGTTATAATAATTTATAAATTAATAAATTTAATTATAGCCACTAACCCTTTCCAATCATTTACTCCAACAACATCAATATAACATTTAAAAATGAGTAAATTATATATTAGTAATATAAATGATTATTTAAGGTTAGGTTTCAGGCGAGTATTATCCATCTTGCTCACACTCTCGTTGTTGATAACAGGTTGTGGATCAGAAGATGGCTCAGCTCCAACTTCCCCTTCAGTGGCCGATAACTCGTCAGCCAGAGAAGTGACATTGGAGCGGATTACCGTGACCGCCTTCCCGGGTCAAACTCAGGGTTCGAGCAGGTTGACACTTATCAAGGGCAACGAGCAACACTTTCTCGCCGTGGGTGAATACTCTAACGGTTACTCCAAAGTGTTGAGCGAAGATGTCAGTGCCTGGCAATCCAGTGACACCAAGGTGGCAGATTTCTCACAACCAGGTGTCCTGAAAGGCAGGACTTCAGGTAACATTAAGGTTTATTTCACTAAAGACAGCCTCACGAGTAACGAAGCGGAAGTGAGTGTCTCTGACCCCTCAATGACAGCCATTCGCGTAACACCGTCGCGGCTCTCAATTGCTAAAGGCCAGAGTGAGCCATTAACCGCCACCGCGATCTACAGTGACAACACCTCGTCTGATATCAGTGATTCCGTCAGTTGGCTACCGGTCGATAGCACAACGGCAAGCGTCACCTCGCAAGGGTTGTTGTCAGGGGACAATGTTGGTTCCACCTCCCTCACCGCAGTTAAAAATGGTGTCACCAGTAATGCCGTTGATGTCAACATCACCGATGCGGTGATGACCGCGATTAGAGTGACACCCGCGACAGTCAATGTCGCCAAAGGCCACACAGAATCCATGACAGCCAAAGCCATTTACAGTGATGGCACCTCTTCCGATATTAGTGATTCGGTTAACTGGCTACCTGCCAATACCACTACGGCAAGCGTCACCTCGCAAGGCGTGTTGAGGGGGGATAAGGTCGGTGTAACCACCCTCACGGCAACCATAAATGGCGTCATCAGCAACCCGGTTGGCGTGGTGGTCAGTTCCGCGGTGATCACTGGTATTAGCGTCACGCCACCAACCGTCACCGTTGCCAAAGGGCAAAATCAACCCTTGACGGCCAGAGCCACTTACAGTGACCTCACATCATCCGATGTCAGTCGTTTCGTCACGTGGTCGCCAATCGACAACTCAACGGCAACAGTGACACTCGGAGGCTTGTTAACTGGCGCAAATGTCGGCACCACCAGCGTGACCGCGTCTAAAGATGGAGTCACCAGCAACACAGTGAGTGTCGATGTTTCTGACGCGGTGATCACTGCGCTTCGGGTGACCCCCTCAGTCGTCAGTGTCGCCAAAGGCGAAGAACAACCTTTGACTGCCACAGCGAAATACAGTGATGACACTTCATCGGATGTCAGTGACTCCGTCACGTGGACGTCTTTTAGCTCGGCAGTATCAGCCTCTCCACTGTCAGTAGGTTTTACTGCTCCGGCTTATGTTATCGCCAGTGTCACACCTCAGGGTGTGTTGACAGGAGACGCTATTGGTGCCACCACCGTTACCGCATCTATAGACGGCATTACCAGTAACACAGTGGACGTTGACGTCACCGATGCCACACTGACGGAGATCAGCGTAAAACCGACGGCAGTTCGTCTCGCCAAAGGCCAGAAAGAGCCATTAACGGCCACGGCCACCTACAGTGATGGCACCTCATCCAACATCAGTGACTCTGTCACCTGGATACCTGTTGACAGCACAACGGCAGGCGTCACCGCGCAGGGATTGTTGACCGGAGGCACAGTCGGCACCACCACCCTCACGGCAGTGAAAAATGGTATAACCAGCAACACCATCGACATTGACATCACCAATGCCGTGATCACCAGCATCGGTGTAACACCGACAACGATCAGTGTTGCCAAGGGCCAAAGTGAACCGTTAACCGCTATCGCGACATACAGTGACAACACCTCGTCCAATATCAGTGCAACCGTAAGCTGGATACCTGTTGACACCAATACGGCCACCGTCACCTCTGAGGGGTTATTGACCGGTGGGGATGCCGGCACCACCACCCTCACAGCGGCGAAAGATGGCATCATTAGTAACAGCGTCGACGTTGACGTCACCAATGCCGTAATGACGGGGCTGACTTTTAGCCCGCCACTTATTGGCGTAATCAAAGGTCAAACTCAGCCAATCACCGCCAGCGCGACCTACAGTGATGGTACCTCTTCCGATGTCAGTGACTCTGTCACATGGTGGACACCTGCTGCCAGTTCAAACGCAATGTCAGTGACGGCTGATGGCTTAGTAACAGGGCTTAATGCAGGAAGTAGCACAATAACGGCATCAAAAAACGGCTTTACAAATAGCATTGAGGTCAACGTATGTAATTTAGACAGTAGCGGCTTAACAGGTAAGTGTCTTGACATCTTTGATACGGGGAATGGCAAGTGGTTTACCAGTACCCCCTCCGTTGCTTACCTTGACAGTCTGGGCCTCGGTGGCAGCCGTTACACAGAAGGCACCGATAGAGGAGGCATGTTTTACAAATTCAATTGGACTAAAGCAAAAGCACTGTGCACAGAATACAATCCTATCAAGCTGGGTGGACGTTCCAACTGGCGTTTACCTACTGTTGACGAGTTAAGTTCTGAGCTGTACGCCTTTTATGGAGTGAGTCCGATGATACGCGACAAGCTGTCTACCGAACGCGGTTGGACACTTGAAACCCATCACTGGTCAATATCGCCAAGAAGCGAGACTAATGACTATTGGTCCGTCTATATGTACAACAACTGGCGCAGTAGCTATATCGAGTCATTCAAATTCTTTGTCTCATGCGTGTCTGAACCATAGTCTTTGACGCCCAGGAAGGTTAAGGACAGTCACCGATAGAGAATCCGGTGCCTGTCCTTGAGCGCTGGCGAAACACGAACCGCCCTTAACCATATTCGGGGTAGTCGGTATAGCCACGTTCATCACCACCAAACAGGGTCGCGCCATCCAGTTGTTGCAGAGGTTGCTGGTGCTTTAGCCGCGCGACCAGATCAGGGTTAGCCACAAACGGGCGCCCAAACGCGACTAAATCCGCATAGCCTTTTTCGAGTATTTCATCGGCACGATCTTGGGTGTAACTGCCCGCGACGATAATCGTGTTGGAGAAGTATTGACGCAATTCAATCCTAAAGCTTTCTGGAATCACTGGCGCGTCATCCCAATCGGCTTCTGACAGATGCAGGTAGGCAATATCACGGGCTTGAAGTTGTTTGGATGCCTGAAGGATCGTCGGCACTATATCCGGGCAGTTCATGTCCTTAAAGGTAATGAACGGCGCCAGTCGCACGCCCACTTTGTCGGCGCCAATGGCGTCACTCACGGCATCAACTACCTCTAGTAAGAAGCGCATACGGTTCTGGCGAGTTCCACCGTAGTGATCGGTTCTGTGGTTTGAATTAGTGCGCAGGAACTGATCAATCAAATAACCGTTACCGCCGTGAATTTCGACACCATCGAAGCCGGCTTCAATCGCACGCTTAGCGGCATAAGCAAAATCACTCACAACCCGATCAATATCGGCTTGGGACATAGCTCTTGGCTCGACGCAGTCGACCATATTGCCGTTGCCATTCTCGTCGGCGATCCACACTTGAGTTTCTACCGGTTTGAGCGCCGATGGTGCGATGGGCTGCTCACCATTCTGGAAACTCGGGTGCGACACGCGACCAACATGCCATAACTGACAGAACATGGCTGCACCTCGCTGTTTAGCGGCTTGAGTGACGGTTTTCCAGCCTGCCACATGCTCATCAGTGTAGACGCCAGGCGTGAACGAGTAACCTTGTGATTCGTCAGAAATCTGCGTCGCTTCAGAGATAATCAAGCCTGCCGTCGCACGTTGCTGGTAATACGTCGCCATCATTGGGTTGGGAGTGTTACCCGGTTGGCTGGTACGTGCTCGGGTCATGGGTGCCATCACGACACGGTTTTGCAGATCCAGCTGTTTTAGCTGTGTGGGTTCAAACAGTTTGCTCATGATCGGTTCCTTAATTCAGTCGTGGTCGGCGGGATTTCATTGATGAATTCCCGCCAACCTGATTACGATGAAGTCAGTATATTGAACGGAGCGAATTTTATAATTGAGTGAAACTTGAATTGATTATTCAACTGAACCGAACAATCAAAAGCTAACTGGAACTTTGTAAGGACAGGCACCTTAACGATTAAATCCGTGGGTTTAACGTGTATGTCCTTATAAGTGCAAAACGAGAAAACCCCGAACGTCTGCCGGGGCTTAGGAAAAATTGAAGCATGTTGAAAGGACAGGAAGCATGTTGAAGGGACAGGCACCTTAAGTCTTACTTATAAAAACAGCTCAATCAGGATTTCATCGACGTATTCCCCGGCCACTTTCGCATGCTTCTTCGCCGTACCCACAACCTCAAAACCTTGTTTCAGGTACGCGGCTAAAGCTCGCTCATTGTCGCTGCGAACGTAGGCAAAAAGCTTTTCATACCCTTTTTGCCTTGCCACGTCGAATGTCGACTTGAACAGCTGTGTAGAGACACCTTGACCGCGCGCACTTTCACACACAAAGGTGCCAATGACGCCAACATGGTCAAACGCCTTGGTGTATTGGGCAAACGGCTCGATATTTTGGAAACCAATGACCTTGTCGTCTTTCTCAGACACCGCCACGGTAAACACACCACGCTGAGGAAAATCAGCAATGAACTGTTTTTCTTGTTCTGGTGTAAACGTCGTGTCCAGTATCGTGTATAAGCCTTCAACAATGATGGGGTTGAGGACCTGGGTAATGCCTTCGGCATCCTCTAACGTCACCTGACGTACCACTATGCTCATGCAACTTAACTCCTATTAACCGTTGAGCTGTGTTGTACACCAGTTGATGAGGTTCGGCAACCACTCATACTCTGACGCGCAACGAGTAAGAGGCGACACTCACGGCTTTGCTATGCGTTAAAAGCCTGTCAGTGAGGATTCGCCCCTATTTGCGATAAGAGGTTGAGGGGGGGATTGGGCCCTGCGCTATTGTTTTTTCCCGCCAATCTGAACGTAATCCACACCCAAGATGCGGTTGATGACGCCTAGCGCTGAGTCAGTATCGGAGTTAGTCGATTGAATCGTCTCAATCGTCGCGCCTTCAGGTACAAGCTCCATGGCACGATCCTGCGTATTGCCCGGGATTTGCAGGCCAACAATGTTAAAGCTTTCAGCGTGCGCGGTATACACATCCTCATTGTGAGTGATCCCAGAACAACCGGCCAGAGATGAGATAACACCAGCCATTAACAGCAACTTTTTCATAATACATACCTTTCAGTGAGTGAAATTCAACGAGCGAATCGTCATGTTTCTTCGATCGTTGATGGGTAGTATTCCAGAGCGGATTTGTCTTTACTGTATCGGTTTGTCAGTCGAATCATGACATTGTCACAGGGTGAGCCTATTCGAGCTGGAGACACTGACCTCATGAGCCGCTTAAAGGGACAGGCACCTATAGATATTTTTAGGCAAAGTGTTCAGAAACAAAAAAAGACGTCCTAAGACGTCTTTGTTGAAGAATGTGGCGGGGAGTAAAGGATTCGCCCCCTCGAAACGTCAAGCGGCGCTTTCCAGATGATTACTCGATGGTGCAAATCACTTCTTGACCATGATAGTCCAACTCTTCCTGGGTCACTAACATGACGTACGAACCGCATGGCACTCTGACGGCATTGGGATCATCAAAGCCGGCATAGCTCGAGTAGGTGTGAGTCACTTCGTAGTAAATGGCGCCTCCCCAAATCATCACACTTAATGCCAGAAACCAAAGCACACTGGATTTGTTACGCCACTTTGCTGGCACCCAGTCCCACAACTGCTCGTTCTGAAACGTTTTTCGATACAGGTCATAGTTAGCCCACTGAGCGCATACCGCGGATGGGGGTGCCCAATACAACGCATTGGGAATGACAAAACCCGTGAAAAAATCAATCATCGCTAAGGCAGCTACCCACAACAAGGTAAAACTAAGGATGACTGTGCCTTTCAGGTGCATACGCTTATAGAAGTAGTACAAGAAACTAAAAATAAACGCCGCGAAGTTGAACACAATAGAATAAGACAATCGTTCTTTAAACGATAACTGCCGAAACGCGTCGCTTTTTAACATCATTGCGTGGCTAAGCTCATCGGCGCCAAATTGTCTCAATAAATGAAAACGACGCTTCCACTTATCACTCATGTCCAATTCATCGATATCACACGTATTGTTTTCCAAATCACTCCCCTTGTGGATGTTTGCTTATACCGTCACGTAAGTGGACACAAGTTAACGCTTCAGGCCACTCTCGTGTTGATTGCCAAAGTTGAATAAAGACCCTGATACCGTCGCCATTCACCACACTAACCATTTAAAATAACTCAGAATGACAAATGCTGTCGCCAATCCGAGCCAGCCGAGGGCTTTGGTCACCACGTCCGGAGAACGCGTGTTGAAGTGCGGAAACAGTATCGCGGCAAACGACAGTGCCGGTAGCAACCCGTAGAGTTGGCCCATGTACTTAGAGCTCAACGCAGGAAAAGGCTCGACCAGCAGGTAGACAACCAGATACAGTGCATAGATTGCCATGGCGATCAGCGCCTCCTTTAGGGAGGTCTCACTGCCCTCGACCCAGAAGTAGCCCCCCACAAGTGCAACAAACACGGCTATCTCGACCAATTTGACGCTCCTTTATCGCTTTGTCATTGCGTGATGACTCAAACCCGGTATCGGTGAGTTGCTTCTTTATTGGGGTCGAGACTAGCGAACTTTGCTTAGATGATCAACACACGACGAGCATTCTCTAAACTATTGAGTTAAAAAGAAAAGCTGGGCAAAAAGTTGCCCGAAGCGAGATCACATTTAGCGCTGATGTTGATAGCGGGTAAGATTAGAAAGTATCATCCGCCACTCGTTGATCACCCCTGCCTTTCTGTGAGTGGCATTCAGCAAACCAATCCTGATGCCGCTTCGGCCGTTGCTGGGGAATGCTCCACAGCGGCTTTGCTGTGCGTGACTTACCTTGTTTAAGCGGAAGATTAACGCTCTGGAGCGCTTAAGATCACCGTCGTAACCGTTGAGGTCTGACAAAAAAACTGACATCGAAACACGCGCTGTCCTGAGCAGTATTGTGCAAGAAACGGCTCAAGCGCCAAAATGAGTATTTGCTCGGCCCAATCAAATTCGACGACACAAGCGCTTTCAAAGCCAAAGTACCGACCAATGAAGGGAAACGTCGCTTTAAACAAGCTCTCTTTGGCAGAGAAAATCAGCGAGATCGCCTGTTCACGGTTCAACCCTTGCTCGATCAACAGCCTCCATTCACGCTCCTGGCAAATTTGCGACCCTATCTCGGCTGCCGTACGGGCATCCAGCCAATGTTCGACATCGATACCGACAAAAGGGTGAGCCTCCCGCTCTGCAACCAGCGCCACAGCACGATCACCGGTATGTGAGATTGCCCCAGTCATGGCTTGTGGCCAAAGAGGCTCTCGATGAGAACCAATCAAGACCTCCTGGTCAACCACAGACAGGGCCGACAGACTTAAACTGGCCATGTATCTCCCAGCGATAAACTCTGCCCGGCGCTTTGCTACGCTTCGTTGTACGGATACGGGGAGAGCAATGTTGAGCGTCGCCGCTAATTCAAGATCGCATTCAGAGAGATCAAACTGACATTGAGACAACACCGCCCGTCCACTCTGAGCACGATAGCGCTCAATGTGCAACATTCCCGCTTTCGGCACGGGTATAGAATCCAAACGGTTCAGAAAATCGCGATACATAACTCACCAATTCGAGCATAAATCCCGACCATACTGCGCAATACGATGGCCATCAAGCGATGTTTTTCATCCATGAGACAAATCGTTAATCCTCCCTTTTAAATGAGATCCATATCAAACCAGTTGATATGCAACATTGACGGTACCATTGTGGATATGGATGATGCGCGAGCACGGCTCAACAAGGGAAAGAGCATCAATAATTATTAATAATTTCAATAATATAAGTTAATCCGCACCCAGCGAGCCCTATCCGAATCGCCTCTCAATCCCATACGCACGTGCCGGATACATTAATTACCGATAAATAACTTCAATCAACGTCGTCAGCTCAAGTAACTTAAGGAATTGATGATGAATAAAACCAGTAGCTAGGATCGAACATGTCATCAGTGATCAAGAGATTTAACCAAATCGTCGCCGCCCAGCCCAATAAGGTCGCTCTGAGCAGTGAACAGGAACAACTGACCTACCAACAACTGAATCA